>TARA_R110002051_G_scaffold17586_2_pt1 | contig 244115 bp, 231 predicted proteins | sample TARA_R110002051 | Tara Oceans TARA_R110002051 (sample SAMEA4397023) | marine metagenome | biome: Polar Biome; feature: [MES] marine water layer (ENVO:01000295) within the mesopelagic zone...; material: water (ENVO:00002006), including particulate matter (ENVO:01000060) such...
GCCAAAGCCTCAAGAATCTGAGGGCTTCTCCGCCGCAGGAGCAACCGTTGCCGTGGCTGCCGGCGCAGCTGGTGCAGCCGGCTTGCTCGCTACTGGGGTAGCCTTGGGTGTGGCTTTTGCTGCTGGCTTAGCAGTAGGCTTAGCAACTGGCTTAGCAACTGGCTTCGGAGCGACTTTCGGCGCGACCTTCCTGGCTGCAGGTTTAGTTGCTGCCGAAGCCGGTTTAGGCTTGGCTGCCGCACTGGCTGTAGCTGGCTTGCTGGCTACCGTCTTCGGCTTGGCCGGTGCTTTCGCCGCGGCGGCCTTAGTGGGCGCTGGCTTAGCGACAGCTTTCGGAGCAGCTTTAGGCGCGGCCTTCGTCGCGGCTTTGGCCGGTGCTTTTCCAGCTGTCATCTTGCTGATCATTCGAGTCAGCTCGTCAACTTTGCTGTTAAGCGCCTTGACCTCATCACGCGAGGGAACTCCCAGGCGGGACACGGCACTGTTCAAACGCTTGTCAAAGGCTTCTTCCAGCTCATTCCATTTACCGGACACACGACCACGAGCCTTGTCGACCTTGGACTGTGCCGCCGCAACGGAATCCTTCTTGCTCTTGCCAGCTTTGCCCTTGATGGTTCCAACCTGTTTGTCAATTTCGGACTTGGCGGCTTTCTCGGCCACCTCGCCGTCCTTGATCAGGTTTTCGAAGAGCTTGACGCCCTCCTTGCCAACCTTGGCATAAGCGCCCAAACCTGCCAACCAGATCTGACGTGAGTAGCTTTCGATCTCACTGACCCAGTTGTTGTCTTTGTCCTGCTTCTTCTTGCCCGCCATGGAGTAACTCCTCTGTAACCTTACTTGCTGTCGATCGACTTGAGTGCAGCACTCAGATCATCCAGCTTAGCAGACAACTGGTCAATGTCCTTCTTGCTGGGGATACCCAGACGATTCAAGGCAGAGGCAACACGGTCATCGAATACTTCTTCGACCTTGTTTAGGCTGTCGCCAGTGCGCGCCTGAAAGCGCTCTTTGAAGCTCTCGACCTTGCTATTAACCTTGCTGGTAGCAGACTCGACCTGGCTGGAGACCAGCTCCTTACCTTGCTTCTCGACGGCTTCGCCTTCGGAAACCAGTTTTTTGAAATAGTCAGCGCCTTCCTTGCCAGCCTTGGCGTAGGCACCCAGGCCTGCCAACCAGATCTGGTGAGCGTAGTTCTTTACGTCGCCAGTAAAGGATGCAGCTTCAATTTCGATTTTCTTTGCGGTGTTCTTAGCCATGGTGATGACTCCTGATAACGAAGAGTGGATACACATCTGAGTCGGTAATCGACCCTTAGCGGCCAAGTTACGCAGCAAAATTAGAAAACACATACTAAAACGGCAAATCAGCCCAGATACTTGTCCAGCGCCTTGTCGATTTCGCTTTTAACCATGCCCGCCATGGGCGTGAGCATCAGCCCCAGCTTGACGGTCACCCTTACCTGATCCTCCGACACACTGATGCAACCATCTGCACCGCTGCGCTTGAAGGTCAGGTCATCGCCTTCCCAAGTGCATTTTGCATCCAGTTTCTGCGCCAGCTTATCAGCCAGCTTCTGGGCTCGCTCTCGAGCGACTTCCTTGCCGAGGTTATGCTCACGGGTGATATCGACAGTTGCCATGTTCGTCTCTCTTCTTCTAATGATGGGTCGCGGTGAAAAGACATAGCATGCCCCAAAGGTGGCGGGGCGTCATCCGTCCGTGCATCACTTGACCCTACTGAAAACCCCCGCTGGGGCGAAAAAAGCGGGTAGAATGTGGGCTGATTTGCCCAGGCAGACGGATCCCATGACGGACAAGCAGAACCAAGATAACACCACCCACTTCGGCTTTCAGACGGTCGCCGAATCCGAGAAGGCGCAACGCGTTGCCGATGTATTTCACTCGGTCGCGGCGCGTTACGACCTGATGAACGACCTGATGTCAGGCGGCATCCATCGTTTGTGGAAGCGTTTTACCATCGAGTTATCCGGTGTGCGCCCGGGCAACAAGGTGCTTGATATCGCCGGCGGCACCGGCGACCTGACGCGCCGATTTTCCAAGCTGGTCGGCCCTGGCGGCGAGGTCGTGCTGGCCGACATCAACGACTCCATGCTCAAGGTCGGTCGCGACCGTTTGCTCGATTTGGGTATTGCTGGCAACGTGCGGTTTGTCCAGGCGGACGCAGAGGCGCTGCCCTTCCCGGACAATCACTTTGACTGCATTACCATTGCCTTTGGCCTGCGCAATGTTACGCACAAGGATCGCGCTATCGCTTCCATGCTGCGTGTCCTCAAGCCTGGCGGGCGCTTGCTGGTCCTGGAGTTTTCCAAGCCGGGCAACAAGATGCTGTCCAAGGCTTACGACCAGTATTCTTTCCGGCTGCTGCCGTTGATGGGCAAGCTGGTGACCAACGACTCAGAAAGCTATCGCTATCTGGCAGAATCGATCCGCATGCATCCTGATCAGGAAACGCTCAAGGCGATGATGGTCGAGGCCGGCTTTGCCCGCGTGACTTACCACAACATGACCGGCGGCGTGGTGGCACTGCATCGGGGCATCAAACCCTGATGCTCACCCGGGCACTGCTTTCCGGCGTGCAACGCAGCCTGGCGGCGGCTTTGGCCCGCGATCCGCTAACCGCCAGGCGTCTGGCCCAGCTCGACGGCAAGGTGATCTTGATCCGGGCGCGGGAACCGGACTGGCTACTCTTTATAGTTCCGGGCTCGCAGGGCGTGCAATTGCTGGCGTCGTCAGATCGCGCTCCCGACTGTACCTTGAGCGCCCCCAGCGCCCTGCTGGCCCAGCTCATGGTCAGCGAGCAACGCCAGCAGTTGCTGCAGAACCCTGCCGTGCAGCTAAGTGGCGACAGTCAAGTACTGGTCAGTTTGCAGAATGCGTTAACCGGTTTACAGCTGGACGGCGAGGCCGAGCTGGCCCGCTGGATCGGACCGGTTGCCGGGCATACCCTCGCTAATATGCTGCGTACCGGCCGAGAATGGGGCAGCCAGGCGCACTCCAGCCTGGGCCGCAGTCTGTCCGAATACCTAACTGAAGAAAGCCGGCAGTTAGTAGGCAATGCCGAAGCCCGCGTGAGTGCCGACCAGCTTCATCAGCTTCGCCTCGATCTGGACCGTCTGGAAGCACGGCTGGCCCGGCTTAACGCACCTGACCCGGACACCGCCGACGTATGAATCTGACCGCCCTGTTACGCTTGCTCCGTATTCTGCACATCTTCACCCGCTACCGGCTGGATCAGTTGTTGGATGCCTTCCCCCTACCCTGGGCTGGTCGTTTCCTGCTGAAAGTCGGCCCTTGGCGTTTGCGTCCAGCCCCCAAAGAGCTCTCTCGCGGCGCGCGCTTGCGCCTGGCGTGCGAAGACCTGGGACCGGTGTTTATCAAGTTCGGGCAGATTCTATCAACCCGCCGCGACCTGCTACCCGATGATATCGCTCTGGAACTAGCTCGCCTGCAGGACAAGGTTCCGCCCTTCCCCGCTGATCAAGCGCGCAAACGTATCGAAGAGCAACTCGGCCAGCCCATCGAGTCGATTTTTTTCAGCTTCAGTGCCGAGCCACTGGCCTCCGCGTCGGTCGCCCAGGTTCACGCTGCGCGGCTGATGGACGGCACCGAAGTGGTGGTCAAAGTGATCCGCCCGGGTATCGGTGAGGTCATTGGCCAGGACATCCAGTGGCTGTTTCTCGCCGCGCGCTTACTCGAACGCTATTCGCTGGAAGGTCGGCGCCTGCGTCCAGTGGATGTGGTGCGAGATTATGAGAACACCATTTTCGATGAACTCGATCTGCACCGCGAAGCGGCTAACGCTTCGCAACTGCGGCGCAATTTCGAAGACTCGCCACTGCTCTACGTACCCAAGATCTATTGGGACTGGTGCCGGCACAAAGTCATGGTCATGGAGCGCATCAGCGGTCTGGCGGTTACTGATATGCCCGCCCTGCTCGATCAGCGTACCGATATGAAGAAGCTCGCCGAGCGCGGCGTTGAGATTTTTTTCACCCAGGTGTTCCGCGACAGTTTCTTTCATGCCGACATGCACCCGGGCAACATTTTCGTCTCGCGCAGCCACCCTTGGGAGCCGCAATATATCGCCATCGACTTCGGTATCGTCGGTAGCCTGACACCCGAAGACCAGAACTATCTGGCGCGTAATCTCATGGCTTTCTTCAAACGTGATTACCGCCGCGTAGCGCAACTGCATATCGACTCCGGCTGGGTACCTGCCGAGACGCGAATAAATGAATTTGAAGCCGCCATCCGCAGTGTTTGCGAGCCGATATTCGAGCGGCCATTGAAAGACATTTCTTTCGGCCAACTACTACTGCGCTTGTTCCAGACCGCACGCCGCTTCAATATGGAGGTACAGCCGCAACTGGTGCTACTGCAGAAAACCCTGTTGAATATTGAAGGTCTGGGGCGCCAGCTGTATCCCGATCTGGATCTGTGGGCCACCGGCCAGCCCTATCTGGAGCGCTGGATGCGCGAGCGCGCCATGCCCCAACATCAACTGCGTAATTGGCAGCAACAGCTCGAGCAGGTGCCACCGCTGTTACACAGCACCCGCCAGGCCCTTGATCGGTTGGCCCAACACCCCATACAACCGGTCATGGCCCGCACCAATAATACCGGGCTACGGCTGGCAGGCTTGTTACTCAGCCTGATAGGCGCCAGCGGACTGGGTACCGAGCCGGCACTCTGGAGCCAAGCTGAACCTACCCATTGGCTATTGATCGTGGTGGGTGGCTGGCTGGTCCTGCGGCGCGGCCTGCCGCGCAGTGAATACCGTCGCTGACGCAACAACCACTGGCGCGACCTGACCCATAACTGGCACACTTCCTAATATGATTGACTCGACAGACAACAGCGCCTGGCTGAATATGATCAAGTGGGATGCCGATGGCCTAGTGCCCGCTATCGCTCAGGACGTACACAGCCAACGCGTACTGATGGTCGCCTGGATGAATCGCCAAGCGCTGGAACTAACAGCCAGCGAAGGGCGCGGCATATACTGGTCGCGTTCACGGCAGAAACTCTGGCGCAAAGGTGAAGAATCAGGCCATGTGCAAGTACTGCACGAACTGCGCCTGGACTGCGATGCCGACGTGATTATCCTGATGGTCGAGCAATTGGGCGGCATGGCCTGCCACACCGGGCGCGAAAGCTGCTTTTACCGGGTATTCAGAGAGGGCCAATGGCACATCGTTGATCCCGTACTCAAGGACCCCAAACAGATTTATGAACACAAACATGACTGACACCCTGCGCCAGCTCGCCGAGGTACTCGAGCAGCGCAAGCAAGCCGATGCAGACAGCTCCTACGTGGCCAGCCTGCACGCCAAAGGTCTGAACAAGATCCTCGAGAAAGTCGGCGAGGAATGTACAGAAACGCTACTGGCCGCCAAGGATTGCCAGCACAGCGACGACAAGTCAGACCTGATTTATGAAACCGCCGATCTCTGGTTTCACAGCCTGGTGATGCTCAGCCATTTGGGCCTCGGACCAGAGGATATTCTGAAAGAACTGGAGCGACGCTTCGACCTTTCCGGCCTCGCCGAGAAGGCCGCGCGACAACATACATAGGGCATTAGCCCCTGGAGGTCTGTAATGGGTTTTGGCGGCATTAGCATTTGGCAATTAGCGATCGTACTGGTCATCGTCATCCTGCTGTTCGGCACTAAGCGGCTCAAGGGTGTGGGCAGCGATTTGGGTGAAGCCATCAAGGGCTTTCGCAAATCCATCAACACCGACGAAGACAAGCCGAATCACGAACACAAGAGCGGCGACACACTCGACGTCGAGCCTCAGCGCAAGCAGGAATCGCAGACCAAGGACTGATCCTTCATGTTTGACGTCAGTTTCCTTGAACTGCTGGTGATTGCAGTGATTGCCTTGGTTGTGCTCGGCCCCGAGCGCCTGCCTGGGTTCATTCGCACCGTTGGCCTGATGATTGGCCGCATGAAGCGCGGCTTTGCCGACGTGCGCGCTCAGGTTGAGCGCGAGATCGGTGCGGATGAAATTCGCCAGCAGTTGCACAATGAAAAAATCATGTCTTCGCTTGAAAAACCGCGCAATAAAAGCGAAGACCAAAGCGCTGCCAAACCTGTCTCGAATGTGAAACGCAACAGCAGCCAAAGTGTCACACCTGCCGATCAGACTACAGCTGCCGTGACGGATGAAGAGGTAGCCCTGCAGCCTGCCACACCCGCAAGCACAACGGATCACCCAGACACATTAAGCGATCCGAATGACCCCGTAGCCGAGCCGCAGACACCACACCATGAGCGATAAGCGTACCCCGGCGCAATTGGCCGAAGACATGCCCCTGGTAGCCCACCTGACCGAACTACGCTCCCGGCTGCTGCGTATTATCCTGATCTGGATGCTGATATTCGCCGGGCTGTTCTATTTCGCCAACGATCTCTACACCTTCATCTCCGAGCCGCTGCGCGCCTTTATGCCCGAAGGCACCAGCATGATCGCCACCGATGTCGCCTCTCCGTTCCTGACGCCGTTCAAACTGGCGCTGGTCAGTGCCCTGTTTATCGCCATGCCATTCGTACTGCATCAGCTGTGGAGCTTTATCGCACCCGGCCTGTACAAGCACGAAAAGCGCCTGGCCGTGCCGCTGCTGGCCTCCAGCATCGTGCTCTTCTACTCCGGTATGGCCTTTGCGTACTATGTGGTCTTCCCGCTGGTGTTCGGGTTTTTTACCAGTACCGCGCCGGAAGGCGTGGCGGTGATGACCGATATAAACAAGTATCTGGATTTTGTTCTAACGCTGTTTATGGCGTTCGGGCTGGCCTTCGAAATCCCCGTGGCGACCATTCTGCTGGTGCTGGCCGGCGCGGTCGATGTAGCCAAGCTGCGCAGGATTCGCCCTTATGTCGTGGTCGGCTGTTTCGTCACCGGCATGGTGCTCACGCCTCCGGATGTGATCTCCCAGGCGCTGCTGGCCATTCCTATGTGGCTGCTCTATGAAGTCGGCATTCTGTTTAGCTCCATGCTCAAGCCGATCAAGCGTGATGTAACCGACTCGGATGCCGAAGAACCGCCACCGGCATGAATCTGCTGCTGCTACGAGATGAAGATTTTGTCAGTGCCAACCATGCCCAATTGCGCGGCAGACGCTTGCAGCACCTACTGCAGGTACATCAGGCACAGGTCGGCGATAGTCTAAAAGTAGGCCGGCTCGGCGGACTGATGGGCCAGGGTCAACTTGTCAACCTGACTGATGAACTAGCCGAAGTGGCCGTCCAGCTTGATCATAGCCCGCCGGCCAAGCTACCGCTGACCCTGTTGTTGGCTATGCCACGGCCCAAAATGTTTCGCCGCATTCTCCAGCACTGCGCCACCCTTGGCGTTGCCGACATCATCCTGTTGAACAGCTACCGGGTGGAAAAGAGCTTTTGGCAAACGCCATTTCTTCAGCCTGCACAGATCGAAGAGAATCTGCTACTCGGTCTCGAGCAAGCGCGCGACACGGTTTTGCCGCGCATACGCATCGAGAAACGCTTCAAACCTTTTGTGGAAGACCATCTAGGGCAAATTGCCGCCGGCACTCTGGCCTTGGTAGCCCACCCGGGCATGTATCCACCCTGCCCGCGCGCCGTCGCGCAGCCCACCACCCTGGCGATTGGCCCGGAGGGCGGCTGGATCCCCTATGAAGTGGATAAGCTGATTGAAAGCGGTTTCCAGCCGGTGCAGCTGGGCGAACGCATTCTGCGCGTGGAAACGGCGGTGACCGCCCTGATTGCTCGTTTGTTTTAGCGGACCAGCAGCTTTCAACCTGGGGGATGTACCCCATTCTCATGAACATGAAGCATTCACCCAACTCAATACCTGCTCCAGCCGTTGTTGCGCTATTCGCTGTAGAGGCGAGCTGAACAGGGCAATAAGCCTGCCTCTTCTTCCCAGCCTTTACCAGCCTCCACCCGCACATCCCTGGCAGCCACTGGCTCTGCGCATTCGGAGCATACCAGCACCGGTTTCATCACCTGGCCGCAGGTTTTGTGCACATGCAGCACAGGCGCGCCCCTCTCATCGGCCATATATCGATCACCCCAACTGACCAACGTCAGCATGACTGGGTGTAGGTCCAAGCCTTTGTCTGTCATCCGATACTCTTCACGTAGCGGACGCTGCTGATAAGCAACCTTGGTCAATACGCCGTGCTCGACCAGCTTCTTCAAGCGATCCGCGAGCAGATGCCGAGTAATTCCCAATCGCCGCTCGAACTCATCAAAGCGGCGAATACCCAGAAAACAATCGCGCAGTATCAGCAACGTCCATTTATCGCCTATGACCGCCAAGGTGCGGGCCAATGAACAAGGCTGCTGGTCCAGTTCTTCCCAGCGCATGCACTATCCTCATTTGTTGAAGAGGCAAGACTAACTTGACAAGTTCTAAAAAGGAACTGAATATCTAATAGTTCCAAAAAAGAACTTACATATTGATTGCCCGTCACCAAGCAAAAAAGGATCACGCTATGTCCCGCCCCCCTGTTGCAGTAGTTATTGGCGCCGGCGACGCTACCGGTGGCGCAATTGCCAAACGTTTCGCGCGCGAAGGCTATACCTTGTGTGCCACCCGGCGAAATGCCGAGCAACTGACCAGCCTAATAGAAGAGATCCAGTGCGCTGGCGGCAGCGCCCACCCCTTTGGCTGCGACGCCCGCGTGGAGGAACAGATGGTCGAGCTGTTCGAGCATATCGAACGGGATATTGGTCCAATTGCAGTGGTGGTGTTCAATATTGGCGCCAACGTGCGCTTTTCGATCACCGAAACCACCGAACGCGTCTACCGCAAGGTCTGGGAAATGGCTGCACTGGCGGGGTTCCTGACCGGGCGCGAAGCAGCCAAGGCGATGCTACCCCGGCAAAAAGGCACCATCATTTTTACCGGAGCCACCGCCTCCTTGCGCGGCGGGGTCGGTTTCAGCGCTTTCGCCGGGGCCAAATTCGCCCTCCGCGCACTGGCTCAAAGCATGGCGCGCGAACTTGGGCCCCAGGGCATTCACGTGGTACATCCGATCATCGATGGCGCAATCGACACTGCCTTTATCCGTGACACCTTCCCTGAGCGCTACGCACTGAAGGATCAGGACGGCATCCTCAACCCCGAGCACATCGCCGAGCAGTATTGGCAGCTGCATTGCCAGCCGCGGGACGGCTGGACCCACGAACTGGATCTGCGTCCCTGGATGGAAACCTTTTGAAGGTCCATTTTGAACCACCGAGCAGCCCCGATCAATCTGCCAATAAGGACAGCAACATGAGCAAAAGCATCGAGTTCTTCTTTGACGTGGGCAGCCCTGCTACCTACCTTGCCTGGACTCAGCTACCCGCACTGGCCAAGCGCACCAACGCAGACATCATCTGGCGGCCGATGCTACTGGGCGGCGTTTTCCAGGCCACCGGTAATAGCTCACCTGCCAGCGTGGAGGCCAAGGGCAACTATACGCGCACCGATTTCCAGCGCTACGCCCAGCGCTACGGTGTAACGCTCAATCACAATCCGTATTTTCCGATCAACACGCTACAGCTGATGCGTGGCGCCACGGCGTTTCTCGGCAGCAAAGACTTCGACCCTTACCTGCGGGCGATATTCACTGCGATCTGGGTGGACGAACAGGATATGAATCAGCCGGAAGTGGTCGGCAAGGTGCTGGCCAAAGCCGGTTTCGATCCGACGGCGGTGTTGCAGCGTATAAGTGAACCGCAGGTCAAGGAGCAGCTAAAAACCACCACGACCGAAGCGGTCGCGCGCGGTGTGTTTGGCGCCCCAACGTTGTTTGTCGGTGACCAGATGTTCTTTGGCCAGGACCGGCTGGAATTTGTCGAGGCCGCCTTGGCACCCTAGACCGACACGCGCAGGGCTATATTTCAAGCAAAAAGGTCACAGGCCCGTCGTTAATCAGGTGCACCTGCATATCCGCACCAAAACGCCCGCTCGCCACACAGGCATGGGCCTGCCCTGCTTGCGCCAACAAATAGTCAAACAATTGTTCCGCAACGGCCGGGGCAGCTGCGGTGGAGAAACCGGGACGCAAGCCCTTGCGTGTATCCGCAGCGAGCGTGAACTGCGATACCAACAACAAGCCGCCCTGTACGTCTTGCACTGAACAGTTCATACGGCCATCAGCGTCATTGAATACCCGGTACCTGAGCAAGCGCTGCAGCAGCTTGTCGGCTGTGGCGTGGTCATCCTGCGGCTCGACACCCACCAGCACCAACAGACCCTGGTCGATACTGCCGACGATTTCTCCACCGACCTCGACCCGGGCTTGGGTGACACGCTGTAGTAAGGCTTTCATCGCGCGAGTGACCTGATTATTCCACCAGCGGCGGCAGATTGAGCAACTGCCGCGACAACGTCTCGGTAGCTCGTACCAGGGCGTCGGCAATACCACTTTCCGAGGCGGCATGACCGGCGTCACGAATGATCTTAAGCTCGCTGCCCGGCCACTTCTGGTGCAGGCTATGAGCATTATCCAGCGGGCAGACCATGTCGTAGCGGCCATGCACAATAATACCGGGCAGGTGCGCGATGCGCTCCATGTTATTGAGCAACTGATCGGCATCCAGAAAGGCATGATTGACGAAATAATGGCATTCGATACGCGCGATTGCATAGGCACGGCGGGCATCGCTGAACCGCTCGACCACTTGCGAGCTGGGACGCAATGTCGCGCAGCGGCCTTCCCATACTGACCAGGCCTTGGCAGCATGCATACGGCAGATTTCATCGTCGCCGGTCAGGCGCCGATAATAGGCGCTGACCATATCATGTCGCTCGTCCTCGGGAATCAGTGCCAGATAATCTTCCCAGTAATCCGGGAAAACGTGGCTGGCGCCCTCCTGATAGAACCAGCGAATATCCTGATCACGGCACAGGAAGATGCCGCGTAAGATCAGTCCGAGCACGCGCTCGGGATGCGCCTGTGCATACGCCAGCGCCAGCGTCGAGCCCCAGGAGCCACCAAACAGGACCCATTGCTCTAACCCCAGATGCTTGCGCAGGACTTCCAGGTCGTCAATCAGATGCTGAGTGGTGTTGTTCTCAAGGCTCGCATGCGGCGTCGAGCGGCCAGAGCCGCGCTGGTCAAAGGTAATGATGCGATACACCGAGGGATCAAAGAACCGCCGGCTCAGGCTGTCGCAGCCCGCGCCGGGCCCGCCATGTATAAAGACCACCGGCAAGCCATCGGCCTGGCCGCTCTCATCCACATAGAGCACATGGGGCTTCTCCACTGCCAGTTCGTGGCGGGCGAAGGGTTTGATCTCTGGGTACAACAGCTGCATGATGACCGCTCCTGGCCTGATGGGCAGCCGACCGGCCGCTATCTGATAGGCACAACATTACTGGCCGAAGAGCACTCTGTCTATGTTGCCCATGCTCCGCTCACCCCTACCGCTCATCGCGCTGATCGTTCTGGCCGTGCTGATCACAGGATGCGGCTCGCAGAGCGCCGATGAACGCCTCAACCACAGCCTGAATGAACTACGCGAAGGTATCGAAGCACGCTCGACAGACCGAGTAATGGGCGTGCTGCATGCCGACTTCCTGGCCCGCGGCGAGCTCGATCGTGACTGGGCACGGCGCACTATGACACTGAGTTTTCTGCAGAATCAGCGAGTCAATGTGCTGGTAATCAACCAGGAAACCGAGATCGACCCGATCTACAACGGGCAAGCCCAAACCCGGGCTCAGGTCAGCTTGAGTGGTGCTGAACGCTTCATTCCAGACAGCGCCCAGGTCTACGCGCTAACACTGAGCTGGCTGGAAGAGGACGGTAATTGGCAATTGCACCGGCTGACCTGGGAATAACCCGTCGACAGCGCCAAGTCTAGCCGCCGAACGGTTTCACGCCGATCAGTGGGCCGTGTAACCACAGAGCAAAAATCACCCAAGCTACCAGGCCAACGCCGACCGCCGCCGCATCCATCACCGCTCGGCCTCTTGCATAAGTCACGCCTGCCATCCGGTCACGACGACGCGAAACCACATACAGCGCCACAGCCCAGACCAGGAAGCCGCCGAACAACAGCAGATCAGCCAAAGTACCGTTGGCGGCCAAGTGAGCGATGGCCCAGAACTTGACCCCCAACAACATAGGGTGGCCGACGCGCGCCTTGATGTGCGTGCCAGGAATATAGGTGGCGGCCAGCAAAATAAACGCCGGCACCGTCAACAACGCCGCCAGGTGACGCGTCCAGACCGGCGATACCCAGAGCCAGGTAGGGTCCAGGCGTGCCTGACCGTAACCCCAGATAATCAACAGCAGACCGAGCAGCGAAACCACAGCATAGGCGCCCTTGTACGGCAGTAGCCCCCTCTTGCTGATCTGTTTCGCCCGCCACTGTGCGGCAAACAATCGGGTGGAGTGCACCCCGAGAAACAACAGTAGACCAATCACCAAAGCCAGCATGGATACATCCTTTTGCGTTATACGTTATCAGGGCGCTCGGGCGGTGAGGCGCTGCCCGTCGCCCGCATAGAGTATCAGGGCACCGTCTTCAGTGAAATCAAAGCGCTGTAACGAGGCCAACGCCGTCAATACCCGCTGTTCCTGCTGCATCAGCGCTGGCGCGCAGGCTTTGCGGGTGGTCGCGGCGGCAGACAAGGTCAATCCCTCTCCACTCAGTTCATATTTACCACGATAGTTGTTACAAGAGGCCTGGCCGAACAAGAGCCCATCGGGGCCAAAATTCACGGTCACATGCGATCGATCAATGATCCCCGCCTGATTAATATCTTCGACCATCCATTCCACGCCCTGAACCAGCCGCAGAGAATCCCCTCCACAACCTTGAAGGCGTTGGTCCGCATAGGTCAGCTCAACCGTCTGCGGGTAGAGCATGCCGCTCATGCTGTCCTTGCACAGCGCTTGGGTCACTTGCATGTCAACCAGCAGATCGCCCTGAGCTGCCCGCACTCTGCGCTGGCTGCTGGACTCGACGGTTTGAGTATAGTCGGCCGCCTCAATCACCTCTTCCTCAAGGCGCGTCAGACGCAATGTGCTGGCCTCCAGATCCAGCCGCCAGAAAGGCTCATTGCCTCTGGCCACAAAGGGCTCGATGATCTCCCCTGGCGGGACGCAGAGCGGATAACGCTTGGCGTGGATAATCAGATCGGCGCTGCTGCCTTTGCTCCAAAAGCGCGTATCGGGATCACCCTCAGCTTCAAAACGCGCACCCGACGCAGACGCAACCGGCAGTAGCAGATGCTTCTCACCGTTTGCTTCTAGCACCAGGGTGTCGCCCTCGTAACCGGCGCTCACCTGAAGACGACCACATTGCAGGACGCTACTGAACGCGGCAGCGCGGAAAGGCATCAACGTGACCTCGCCCAACTCGAGCATCCCTGGTTCGGGTGTGATACTGATTGGCTCAGATATCCAGGTGGTGCGTTCGGCCTCTGCCAGCGCAGCTCTGAGCTGATATTCGCGGTCTACCGAGAGGTCAGCGGCGCTCAGCTCCAAGGCAAACTCCAACGGCACCTGCCTGCCGTTGAGACTGAAACGCTGCTCGGCAATCACGGCAGCGCCGGGCTGTACTGACTCAGACATATCACGCAGTTCGATCAACGCGTGGCTATTCGGTGCCAACGCCCCCCTGGAGCGATACACCAACTGGCCGCGCAACACCATCCGGCTCTCATCCGCAGCAATTAGCGGGTCTGCAGCGACCACCGTCTGAGGCGCGTCTTGGGCCATATCGGCCACCGCCGCGGATTCCGATGGCGCATCGGAACAGCCGCCAAGCAGCAGCAATGCGCCCAGCAGGGTAACGCCGATCTTCCAGCGCGGCGCTGTGCACAACCCAGGTCCAGGAATTAACCTCATGACAATACTCCAAGATCAGACATGACAATGTGAAATAGGACCCTGCCAATCACTCGGCGTTCCCGCAGCCCGGCTGCCGCCCACGATTTGCACCGGTTGATTTCACTCAGGCAGCAGGCCACCATACACCCGCACACTCCTTTGCCATAATGGCCTATGCCAGGAATCGCCTCACCTATGCCCGACAGGCCAAGACTCACGCAACGCCCCTTAACCTTATACTTATTTGGGGCGGTTCTATTCGTCTTGATCCTGGGGGCTGTTCTTCTGCCCATTGAGATCAGCTATCTGTTGCGCTGGGGGGCCGAATTGGCCGGCCATCCCTTGGCCGTGATTGGCATGGTCATAGTGATGGCCTTGCTTATGAGCTTCGGACTGCCCGGCAGCTTGTGCTTCTGGCTTATCGCGCCCTTTCATGCGCCGCTGCTCAGTATCAGTATGCTGCTGGTCGGCAGCGTGGCCGGGGCGATGGGTGCTTATCGCCTGGGTAAAGGCCTGGGGGATGCTTGGCGACCTGGCAGGCTGGCCAGACAGGTACTCAACCTGCTCGGCAAACGCAGCGACTTTCTCACCCAGTGCGCGCTGCGCATTTTGCCTGGCTTCCCACATGCCTTTGTCAATCTGGCCGGCGGCGTGCTGCACCTGCCGTTAGCTGGGTTCTTTGTCGCTGCGGTTGTTGGTCTGGCAGTCAAATGGACCGTGTACGCACAAGCGGTGCACGGGATGGTGTCGGCCAGTCAGGCGGAACAGGCACTGGGGCTTGGTACACTGTTGCCGCTCATCATCCTGGCATTGTTGCTGGCGCTGGGCGGCTTGGCCAAACGCTGGTTCTTCAGCCAATCGAAAACCGATAGCCTGCCGCCACCCTGATCTATGGCCGCATACAACGCGGGCTTACACCACCGATAACAGCTCCCCAAGCGTTTGCGCCTGGCTTTCTCCATGCGCATGATCAAGCCGCCAATCGGAAACCCCAACCGCGCTTGCGCATGACAGCGCAATGGGCCGAAGGTAAACTAAGCGGCCTACGGCGGCACCCCAACGCGCGCCGCTTACCCTCTCGCTCTCAACCTCTGCCGGGGTCACCGGCCAGGACACCAGCATGATTCGCATCAATGAACTGCAACTGCCGCTAGATCACCCCGCCGAGGCCTTACGCCCAGCCATTGTTGCGCGCTTGAAGATTGCCGATGCCGAGCTGCTGGATTTCACCGTCTTTAAACGCAGTTATGACGCACGCAAGAAGAACAGCGAGATCACCTTCGTCTACATCATCGACGTAACACTGCGCAACGAAGCCCCCGTGCTCAAGCGCTTTGCCCGTGATCACAACGTCCGCCCGGCACCCGATACCGGTTATTACCCGGTTGCTCAGGCGCCTGCTGACCTAGCCGAACGGCCGCTGGTCATCGGCTTTGGGCCCTGTGGCCTGTTCGCCGCGCTAACGCTGGCACAGATGGGCTTCAAGCCTATTGTGCTGGAGCGCGGCAAGGATGTACGCAGCCGCACCAAGGACACCTGGGCGCTTTGGCGCAACAAGGTATTATCGCCGGAATCCAACGTACAGTTCGGTGAGGGCGGCGCCGGACTGTTCTCTGACGGTAAGCTCTACAGCCAGATCAAGGATCCGAAATTCTACGGCCGTAAGGTCATGCATGAATTTGTCCGCGCTGGCGCGCCGGAGGAAATCATGTTCGTCAGCAAACCGCATATCGGCACCTTTCGGCTCACCGGTGTGGTCTCGAGCATGCGCGAGGAGATCAAGGCGCTGGGCGGCGAGGTCAGGTTTGACAGCCGCGTGACAGACTTCATGATTACCGACGGACGCATTGAGGGCGTCCAGCTGGCTAACGGCGAAGCGCTGCACAGCCGCTATGTCATCCTCGCTCTAGGGCACAGCGCGCGCGACACCTTCCGCAAGCTCCACGAGCGCGGCGTGTATGTTGAGGCCAAACCCTTCGCGGTGGGCTTTCGTATCGAGCATCCGCAATCGTTAATCGATAAGGCCCGGCTGGGTAAATACGCCGGCCATCCGCAGTTGGGCGCCGCAGACTACAAACTGGTGCACCACGCCAAAAACGGGCGCGCAGTTTACAGCTTCTGCATGTGCCCCGGCGGCATGGTGGTAGCAGCCACCTCCGAGCCTGGCCGGGTGGTCACCAACGGCATGAGCCAGTACTCACGCAATGAACGCAATGCCAATGCGGGTATCGTGGTAGGTATCCACCCGGAACAGGACTTCCCCGGCAGTCCGCTGGCCGGTATGGAACTGCAGGAACAGCTCGAGTCTCGCGCCTTTGAGCTGGGCGGCGGCGATTACTGCGCGCCCGGCCAACTGGTGGGTGATTTTATCCGCGGCACGGCCTCAAGCAGCCTTGGCGAGGTGCAGCCCTCCTACCAACCCGGCGTACTGCTTGGCGATCTGGCAACCACCCTGCCTAGCTACGCCATTGACGCCATTCGTGAAGCCTTACCGGCCTTTGGCAAACAGATTCGCGGCTTCGACCGCGAGGATGCCGTACTGACTGGCATCGAAACCCGCACCTCGTCACCGATCCGCATCAAGCGCGACAATGTCTCGTTGCAAAGCCTTAATACCCAGGGCTTATACCCCGCTGGCGAGGGCGCAGGCTATGCCGGCGGTATCCTCTCGGCCGGCGTAGACGGCATCAAGGTCGCTGAGGCAGTGGCCACCGCAATGCTGGCCGATCTGCAGAGCTGAACTTCCACCAGGCCGACTCCGCGCAGAAGCAACAAAAAACCCGCCAGAGTTACCCCTGGCGGGTTTGGTCAGCTGGCTAAAGCTTAGTTTTTACCGGAACGCTTACGCTCGTTCTCGGACAGCAACTTCTTGCGCAGACGGATCGACTTAGGCGTGATTTCAGCCAGTTCGTCGTCTTCGATAAACTCCAGCGCTTGCTCCAGAGTAAAGCGTATCGGTGGTACCAGCGCGATAGTTTCGTCTTTGCCCGAAGCACGCATGTTATCCAGCTTCTTGCCCTTGGTCGGGTTAACGCCCATGTCGTTGTCACGGCTGTTGATACCCACCAGCATGCCTTCGTACACTTCGTCGCCGTGGCCCAGGAACAGCTTGCCACGCGCCTGCAGTGTTTCCAGCGAGTAGGTCAGCGCCTTGCCCGTAGCCACGGAGACCAGTACGCCATTTTGACGACCGCTCATTTCGCCTGACTTCATCGGGCCATAGTGGCTGAAGATGCTGGTGATGATACCGGCACCCGAGGTCATGGTCAGGAACTGGTTACGGAAGCCGATCAGACCGCGAGCCGGAATGGTGTACTCCAAACGCACACGACCTTTGCCATCTGGAACCATGTTGGTCAGATCACCCTTACGCAGGCCCATCTGTTCCATCATCGCGCCCTGGTGCTGCTCTTCCAGATCGATGGTGACGTTTTCAAAGGGCTCCTGCTTCACACCATCGACAACCCGGATGATGACTTCAGGACGGCCTACGGCCATTTCGAAGCCTTCACGGCGCATGGTTTCGATCAGTACCGACAGGTGCAGTTCACCTCGGCCGGAGACCTTGAATTTATCGGCACTATCGCCTTCTTCAACACGCAGGGCCACGTTATACAGCAGCTCCTTGTCCAGACGCTCCTTGATGTTACGGCTGGTGACGAATTTGCCTTCTTTGCCGCAGAACGGCGAGTCGTTAACCTGAAAGGTCATGCTCACGGTGGGCTCGTCAACCGACAGGGGCGTCATCGCCTCAACAGTCTGTGGATCACACAGAGTGTCGGAAATGAACAGTTCCTCGAAACCGCTGATGCAGACGATATCGCCAGCGGCAGCTTCATCAACGTCGACACGGTGCAAGCCATGGTGACCCATCAGCTTGAGGATACGACCGTTGCGGCGCTTGCCGTTAACGTCAATTGCAGTGACCGGGGTGTTCGGCTTGACGCGGCCACGGGCGATGCGGCCTACGCCGATCACGCCGAGAAAGCTGTTGTAATCCAGTGCGGAGATCTGCATCTGAAACGGGCCATCACGGTCAACCTGGGGTGCAGGGACGTTATCAACGATAGCCTGAAACAGTGGGGTCAGATCTTCAGCCAGATTGTCGTGCTCCAGACCAGCAACACCGTTGATCGCCGAGGCGAATACAATCGGGAAGTCCAGCTGTTCTTCGGTAGCACCGAGGTTGTCGAACAGATCAAACATCTGATCCACAACCCAATCTGGACGTGCGCCCGGACGGTCAACCTTGTTGACTACCACGATTGGACGCAAGCCGGCCTGGAAAGCCTTCTGAGTCACGAAGCGGGTTTGCGGCATGGGGCCGTCCTGCGCATCTACCAGCAGCAGTACGGAATCAACCATGGACATAACGCGCTCTACTTCGCCGCCGAAGTCGGCGTGACCGGGGGTATCCACGATATTGATGTGGTGACCGTTCCAGTTAATGGCGGTGTTCTTGGCCAGAATGGTAATGCCGCGCTCTTTTTCCTGATCGTTGGAGTCCATCAGGCGCTCGGTGTCGAGCTCGTTCCGCTCGAGGGTGCCAGATTGGCGCAGAAGCTTATCAACCAGCGTGGTCTTACCGTGGTCAACGTGGGCAATAATGGCAATGTTGCGGAGATTCTCGATCACTATGGACATCCTGGATTGCCTGACCGCGGTCAAGCTAACTGAAAAAAGAGGTGGGCATTATACAGACCCAGAGGTGACAGTGTATGTTTTTTGTACGCAGCAGCCGATTATCGGTGTGCTTCCTCGGTTATTTGCCCGAAACAGACGCCTGGATGATGTAAGGTACAGCAGATAAGCGCATTATATGGCGGCCAACATACATATTGGCCGAAAAGCACCAAAATAAAGCGCCAGATCATACAATGGCACTATTTTGGTGCATATAAAGATTGCGCTCATTCGACTCACTCGCTGCAACCCCGCTATAGCAAGGTTTACAGCTGATGCTCCGAAATGGCACATCTTTTGCTCGTTTGTAATGCAAGCGGCAATGCAAGCGGTTGTGCAGATGCATGCCGCTCGAATTTAGAAGCGCCGGGCCAGATGCCCGGCAAATGATTCCTTCTGGAGGAAACCATGTCGAAAGCGATTCAATTGATCAAAGAATTTGACGTGAAGTGGGTTGACCTGCGCTTCACTGATACCAAAGGCAAGCAGCAGCACGTCACCATGCCGGCCCGTGATGTCAAAGATGATTTCTTTGAAGAAGGCAAAATGTTTGACGGCTCCTCGATTGCCGGCTGGAAAGGCATTGAAGCTTCCGACATGATCCTGATGCCCGATGACAGCACCGCTGTCATCGACCCGTTCACCGAAGAACCCACGCTGATTCTGGTGTGCGACATCATCGAGCCTTCCACCATGCAGGGCTACGAGCGCGATCCGCGCGGCATCGCCAAGCGCGCTGAAGAGTATCTGAAATCCACTGGTATTGGTGACACCGTATTTGTCGGTCCCGAGCCCGAGTTTTTCGTCTTTGACGAAGTGAAGTTCAAGTCCGATATCTCCGGCTCCATGTTCAAGATCTTCTCCGAACAGGCCTCCTGGAACACCGATGGTGACATCGAAACCGGCAACAAGGGTCACCGCCCGGGCGTCAAGGGTGGTTACTTCCCTGTGCCGCCGGTCGATCACGACCACGAAATCCGTACTGCCATGTGTAATGCCATGGAAGAAATGGGCCTGACTATCGAAGTGCATCACCATGAAGTAGCGACTGCCGGCCAGAACGAAATCGGCGTACTGTTCAATACCTTGGTTGCCAAGGCTGACGAAGTACAGACGCTGAAGTACTGCGTACACAACGTTGCCGATGCCTTTGGCAAGACCGCTACCTTTATGCCTAAGCCGCTGTATGGCGATAACGGCTCTGGCATGCACGTACACATGTCCATCTCCAAAGATGGCAAGAACACCTTCGCTGGCGAAGGCTATTCCGGCCTGTCCGACACCGCTCTGTTCTTTATCGGCGGCATCATCAAGCACGGCAAGTCGCTGAACGCCTTCACCAACCCGTCTACCAACAGCTACAAGCGTCTGGTACCGGGCTTTGAAGCTCCGGTCATGCTCGCCTACTCGGCCCGCAACCGCTCCGCTTCGATCCGTATTCCTTACGTTTCCAGCCCGAAAGCGCGCCGTATCGAAGCACGCTTCCCTGATCCGGCTGCCAACCCCTACCTGTGCTTCGCCGCACTGCTAATGGCTGGTTTGGACGGCGTTCAGAACAAGATTCACCCTGGCGATGCAGCGGACAAGAACCTGTACGATCTGCCGCCTGAAGAGGCCAGCCAGATTCCTCAGGTCTGCGGCAGCTTGAAAGAAGCACTGGAGTCCCTGCACGCCGACCGCGAGTACCTGACCAAAGGTGGCGTGTTCACCGACGAGCTGATCGATGCCTACATCGAGCTGAAAGCCGCCGAGGAACTCAAGGTTCGCACCTTCGTTCACCCGCTGGAATACGACCTGTACTACAGCGTCTGATTTAGGCTGTGTGACACTAGAAAGGGCGCCCGTTCGGGCGCCCTTTTTTTTCGCCGGTCCTCCAGCCCTTGCCAGATACCCATTTGAGTGCAAGTCTTAAGACTGACCTTACAGGAGTCACCCGTCATGCCGCGTATTTACCTGCCACTGGCGCTAGGCGCACTCTTCGCCCTGATGAGTATTCCCGCCGCGGCCCAGATCTATACCTGGAAAGATGCCAACGGCAATACCATCTATTCCGATCGCCCGCACCCTGACGCCAAAACCGTCGAACTACGACCGACCAATACCGTGCAGCCGCCGCCCTCAGTGCAGCGCAATGATGTTGCCGCCGAGGGCAGCGACAACGGACAGGCCGCAGGCGGCTATTACCGCGTGCTGAAAATCGCCAGCCCTTCTGACGATGAAGCCATCCGCAGCAACGAAGGCACCTTGAGCCTGACAGTCAACACCGATCCACCGCTGTCCAGTGGCCACCTGTTGCGCGCCGTAATGAATGGAGAGTTGCGCGAGGAAGCGGTAGCGGGCAACGGCCAACCGTCGCAGCGCCTTAATCTTATCGGCATTGACCGCGGCAGCCATACTCTGACTGCGGTAGTTTATGACGCGCGCGGCAATGTGGTGCAGAGCACCGCGACCATTACCGTGCACCTGCAACGCACCTCGGTGAATCAACCAGGCCGCACCGGCTCGAATCAGGCACCCCGCCCAGGCACTCCCAATCCGGGCGCCGGCAACTGACACACTGCCGGCCCGGCCCACGCACTATGCTGGCTGTCGTAATGCACTATTATTGTGCATACTCACGGCGCAAGCGGCTTTTTCCGTGCACAGCCTGCGTCAAACCTGCTCATCCGCCTTGCGCCGACGCTTAGTCGCCGTTAGCGCGTGACGCATTAATCCAACTGATCCGCAGCACGCAACTCGCTGACACAGGCCTTTACGCGCCAGGGCGGCGTCCGTGGCGGACCCGCCACCCAGCCGCCTGTCGTGTTAGGTCTTGTGTGACTGACCAGTAGACGACGGAGCGCCCCGTATTGGTTCGCTTCTTGCATTTGTCTGCACAAACCAGGGAAATAGTCATGCTGACTGATCGCTTTTTACGCCAGATTCTCGATAACTTGACCACGGCCGTCATCATGCTGGATGCCGAGCTACGGGTGAACTACATGAATCCCGCAGCGGAGATTCTACTTGCGGTAAGCGGCCAGCGCGTTTCGTTGCAACATTTTGGTGAGCTATTCAATGATGCCCAGGCCGCCGTACAGTCGCTGGAAAGCGCCATTCAGAACGGCAACCCTTTCACCAAACGCGAAGCGCAGCTCAACCTGACCAACGGCCATACGCTGATGGTGGACTACTCAGTAACCCCCATAGGCACCCAGAACACCAACTGGTTGTTGATGGAGCTGCATCCACGTGACCGCCTGCTGCGTATCACCAAGGAAGAAGCCCAGCTGTCCAAACAGGAAGTCACCAAAGTGCTGGTTCGGGGCCTGGCCCACGAAATAAAGAACCCGCTGGGCGGCATCCGCGGCGCGGCGCAGCTGCTGGCTCGCGAACTGCCAGAAGCGTCGCTACGCGACTACACCGATGTCATCATCGAAGAGGCAGACCGGTTGCGTAATCTGGTCGACCGTATGCTCGGGCCTTATCGTCCGCCCAATCTGCAGCCATTAAATATTCACGAAATTACCGAACGCGTGTTCAGCCTCATCGAAGCGGAAACCCAGGGCGAACTAACCCTGCGCCGCGACTACGACCCGAGCATCCCAGACATTATGGCTGACCGCGAACAATTGATTCAGGCGCTATTGAACATCGTACGCAACGCCATGCAGGCGATCGCCGAAAGTGGCGCCCTGCGCCAGGGCCGCATCACGCTGCGCACCCGCGCGCTGCGCCAGTTCACCATCGGCCAGGTACGCCATCGGTTGGTTTGCCGTCTGGAAGTGATTGATAACGGGCCGGGCATTCCTGCCGAAATCGTTGAAAGCATTTTTTATCCCATGGTCAGCGGCCGTGCCGAAGGCACCGGACTGGGGCTCTCTATTACGCAGAACATCATTAGCCAGCACCAGGGCTTGATTGAATGCGAGAGCACCTCCGGCCGCACCGTGTTTACCCTGTTCCTGCCACTGGAACCCATACCGGGAGACTAACCCTATGAGCCGAGCTGAAAATGTCTGGATTGTTGATGACGACCGATCAATCCGCTGGGTGTTGGAAAAGGCATTGCAGCAGGAGGGCATGGAGCCGGTCAGCTTCGATAATGCCGACAGCGCTCTGGCCCGCCTGCAACGTCAGCACCCGGACGTACTGATCAGCGACATCCGCATGCCCGGTACCAGCGGTCTGGAATTGCTCGCGAGCATTCGCGAGCAGTTTCCCAAACTGCCGGTGATCATCATGACCGCGCATTCCGATCTGGACAGTGCGGTGGCGTCCTATCAGGGCGGGGCATTCGAGTACCTGCCCAAACCATTCGACGTGGACGAGGCCGTTGCCCTGGTACGCCGGGCACTCGCACACAGCCGCGAGCAGGATGGTCAGGAGCCGGATCCAGCGCAGGCGCGCACGCCTGAAATCATCGGCGAAGCTCCAGCCATGCAGGAGGTCTTTCGCGCTATCGGCCGCCTTTCCCACTCGAACATCACCGTATTGATCAACGGTGAATCCGGTACCGGTAAGGAATTGGTAGCCCACGCCCTGCATCGCCACAGCCCGCGGGCACGCAATCCCTTTATTGCGTTGAACATGGCAGCGATTCCCAAGGATCTGATGGAATCGGAACTGTTCGGTCACGAGAAAGGCGCCTTTACCGGCGCTGCAGTGCAACGCCGTGGACGTTTCGAACAAGCTGACGGCGGCACCCTGTTTCTCGATGAGATCGGCGACATGCCCGCCGAAACCCAGACGCGCCTGCTGCGCGTGCTGGCCGACGGCGAGTTCTATCGGGTCGGCGGGCATACGCCGATCAAGGTCGATGTGCGAATCATTGCCGCCACCCACCAGAACCTGGAAGGACTGGTACAGGCCGGCGGCTTTCGCGAAGATCTGTTCCATCGCCTCAATGTGATCCGCATTCACATTCCCAAGCTATCCGAGCGCCGCGAAGATATTCCCGCACTGGCCCAACATTTCCTCGCACGCGCGGCTCAGGAGCTGGCGGTCGAGCCCAAGGTACTTAAGCCGCAAACTCAGGACTACCTACGCAACCTGCCCTGGCCCGGCAACGTACGCCAACTGGAGAACACCTGCCGCTGGATCACCGTCATGGCCTCCAGCCGTGAGGTCCTGATCGAAGATCTGCCCCCGGAAATGCTCACCCAGCACCAGGACAGTGCGCCCGATGGCCATTGGGAGCAAAGTTTGCGCACCTGGGCCGATCAGGAGCTGGCCCGCGGCGTGTCCAATTTGCTCGATATTGCGGTACCGGCGTTCGAGCGCATCATGATCGAAACAGCCCTTAAGCACACCGCCGGCAGACGCCGCGATGCAGCGCAGTTGCTGGGCTGGGGTCGTAATACGCTGACCCGCAAGATCAAAGAACTGGGTATGAATATCGACGGCAATGACGAAGACGAGAGCGAATAACCCGGCTTCCCGGTAAAGCTGGCACGCTTGATGCTTTAGTAACATTGGGTGTATTTGGGGTGACTCTGGTTCAGGCAGGCCAGAGTCGCCTTTTTTTATGGACGAAGGAAAAGCAGTTGCCCGCTTGCGGCTTGCCGCTACGCGCGCCAACACCTAGACTGCGCTCCACATCGCATCCAATGGCACGCCTATGTTCCATATCGCCCTGCTCGAACCTGAAATCCCGCCCAATACCGGCAACATCATTCGTCTGTGCGCCAACACCGGCTGCCAGCTGCATCTGATCGAACCGCTTGGGTTTGAATTGGATGACAAGCGCTTGCGCCGAGCCGGGCTGGACTACCACGAATTTGCTGCGGTGAAGACCTACCCCAATCTGGACGCCTGCCTGGCAGCAGTAAAGCCAGCACGGGTTTTTGCCTTGAGCACCAAGGGCAAGCACGGGTTCAGTGAGGTGACATTCAAGCCGGGGGATTTATTTCTGTTTGGGCCGGAAAGCCGTGGGCTGCCTGCCGAGGTACGCGACGCCCTGCCTGCGGATCAGGTGCTGCGCGTGCCCATGATGCCGGGCAGCCGCAGCCTGAATCTGTCCAACAGTGCCGCCGTGCTGATTTACGAAGCCTGGCGCCAGCAAGGCTTTACCGGCGCCGGACTTTGATAAAGAGCACGGATGATCAGTCGCGGACTTTAACCACGACCTTGCCGACGGCCTTGCGCGAGCTGAGCACTTCGAGTGCGTCCTCGTACTCATCTAGCTTGTAGGTCAGAGACACCAACGGCTTGAGCTTGCCTTCACTGAACCAGGCAAACAGTTGCTGGAAGTTTTCCAGGTTGACCTGCGGCTCACGGGCAGCAAACGAGCCCCAGAACACGCCGACGATGGACGAGCCCTTGAGCAGCGCCAGGTTCGCCGGGAATTCGGGAATGCGGCCACTGGCAAAACCCACTACCAGCAAACGACCCTTCCAGTTGATCGAGCGCACTGCCTGATCAAACAGATCGCCGCCGACCGGATCATAGATCACATCCGCGCCCTGGCCCTTGGTCAGCTCTTTGACCGCATCCTTGAGGCTGACTTCGCTGTAGTTGATCAGCTCATCGGCGCCAGCGGCCTTGGCTACTTCCAGCTTCTCGGCGCTGGACGCAGCGGCAATGACTCGGGCGCCCATGGCTTTGCCGATCTCCACTGCAGCCAAGCCCACGCCGCCGGAAGCACCGAGCACCAGCAGCGTTTCGCCAGGCTGAATGTTAGCGCGCTGTTTGAGCGCATGCATTGAAGTGCCATAGGTCATGCTGAAACCGGCGGCGGTAACGAAATCCATATCCTTGGGCATCGGCAGGATACGCGACGCATCGATGGCAACCTGCTCGGCAAAGCTGCCAAAACCGGTCAGACCCATGACCCGGTCACCCGGCTTCAAGTGTTTGACCTTGTCACCGACGCTGGCGATCACGCCCGCCGCTTCACCGCCGGGTGAAAACGGGAATGGCGGCTTGATCTGGTATTTGCCTTCAATGATCAAAGTGTCGGGAAAGTTAACACCGGCTGCGTGAATATCGACTATTACTTCGTTGGGCTTGGCGACCGGATCAGCGGCCTCTTCCAGTACCAGGTTACTCGGCGGGCCAAAGGATTTGCACAATACAGCTTTCATGACGACTCCACTGTTATCAGGTTTTCATACAGTCTAGTCGCATGCAGGGCAACGGGGTCAATGACCATACCTTGAATTGATTGACACCCATAAGAATCCGACAGGCAATGTTTACCGAAGAAAGTCTGGCGACGAAAGTTTGGCGACAAGGGCCAGCTCGGCTATCCTGAGGCCAACGATAAGGGAGTCAACGCTGATGTCATTGAGAAACACCCTGTATGTGCTGTTGTTGTCGATGGCGGTCTGGCTGCCGGTACAGGCCAGTGAGAAGGCCGCCGCGCCGGGAGCACAGTATGTGGAGTTAAGCCCTTCCTTTGTTGGCACCATAGGGCCTGGGCCGCGCATCCAGTACATGAAAGTCGATGTAGCGCTACGCGCCAACGATCCGACTGCAGTGGAGCGCATCCAGTATCACGACCCGTTGATTCGCAACTCCCTGGTGTCGTTGTTCGGGCGTCAGACGCCTGAAGGGCTGGCCACGCTGGAAGGCAAGGAGCAGCTCAAGAAGCAGGCGCTGGAGGCCGTCCGTGCGGTACTGGAAGAAGAGGAAGGCAAGCCGCTGGTAGATGACTTGCTTTTCACCAACCTGGTCACCCAGTAGTAGGGTCCCATCGAGTGGCGCGCCTGAAGCTCAGGCGCGCTGACTCAGATAGCTCTCGACAAAGCTGTCAAAATCCATTTCATCTGCCGCCTCTATGGCCGCCTGCTCCGCCAGGGAGCTGTCGACTTGGGCTCTGCAAGCGCGCAGTGTCTCGGCATCCAGCGGCCGGCTGAGCAGCTCGCGAGCATGTGCTTGAGATTGGGCCAGGGCAAAGCGGAAGAAGCTGTTGTCGTGTTCGGCAAGCGCCGCCAACACTCGTGCCGAAGGCGTAAGCGCTGCATCCTCGAGTTTCGCTCGCTGCAACGCCAGGCTGTCACGGTAGGCACTGGTCTGATGGCTGCGGTCCAATAGACTCGCACACTCAGCGATGTCATCCAGCAGCGCCAGACCCCATTCCTTCAGATCCCGCGACTGGCCGCCATCCGCCAACTGCAGGCCTGGCTCGCGGCCGCGTTTGACCGCCAGGGCAAAGTTGTCACTGGTCTCGGTGCAAGCCTCTTCAGTCAGTGCAGGACTGTCCTGCAGAGCGCAGTAGAGTAAAAAGCTGTCGAGAAAACAGGCGCTGGTCGGCTCTATACCCAGCGGCACAAAGGGGTCGATATCCATACAGCGTACTTCGATGTACTCCACCCCGCGCGAAGCCAGGGCGTATACCGGCTTCTCGCCGCTGCGCGTCACTCGCTTGGGACGAATAGGGCTGTAGAACTCGTTCTCGATCTGTAACAGGTTGGTATTGAGTTGCTGCCACTGACCCTGCGCGTCATGCGTACCCATCTGATCATAACGCGCATAAGGCAAGCTGATGGCTTCCTGCATGCTGGCAATATAGCTGTCCAGGCTGTTGTAGCAGACGTTGAGGCCGGACTGAGCGTTGTTGTTGTAACCCAGGTCGCTCATCCTCAGGCTGGTCGCATAGGGCAGGTACAGACTTTTTTCGCCCAGCGGCAACAGCTTGTGATCACGACCTTGCAGGAAGGTCGCACAGACCGCCGGCGAGGCGCCAAACAGATACATCAGCAGCCAGGCATAACGGCGGAAGTTACGGATCAGATCCATATAGCGCTCGGACTGATAATCCTGCGCCGAGCGTGCGTCGCCCGCCTGCTCCTGCAACACCGCCCAGAGCTGAGGCGGCAGCGAGAAGTTGTAATGAATGCCGGCAATGCACTGCATGGCCTTGCCATAGCGAATGGCCAAACCGCGCCGGTAGACATGCTTAAGCATGCCGATATTCGAGGTGCCATACCAGGCGATCGGAATATCAGCATCCACCGCCGGCAGCTTGCAGGGCATCGACTCGGTCCACAGCAGCTCATGTTCCAACTGGCTGTAAACAAAGCGGTGCGTGATATCCAGATGCTCAAACAGCGTATCCAGGCTGGTACTGACTGGGGTGATCAGCTCGATCAACGCTTCTGAATAATCGGTAGTAATGGTCGGATGCGTCAACGCCGAGCCCAGCGCCAGCGGGTGCGGTGTACACGCCAGATCACCGCTTGGCGTGGTTCGCAGGCTTTCTTTTTCAATCCCATGCTGACAGCCATTTAGCCGCTCGCGGTAGGTCGGTTGGGCCAGCAGTTCAAGGGTATTGCTAAACGTTGGTGACAAGGTTGCCACTCCTGAAGCTGTCAGGCTGGCAGCACGATCTGCGTACCAGCGTGAACGTGATTAGTACGGATCAGATCCGGGCAAAAGTACCCAGCGCCTTGGCCACCAGCGCACCGTCCTGCCAGATTTCCCCATCCACCACTACGGTGCGGGTACCCGCATGTACGACCTTACCAAAGCATTCCAGTTCGCCACCGATCACCGCGCGCGTGTAGTTGATCTTGCATTCCACTGTAGCAGTGGATTCGTGCGGCTCCAGCACGCTGAAGGCAGCAGCGCCCATGGCCGAATCCAGCAGCGAGAAAATCACGCCGCCATGCACCCGCGCCGTACCGTTGAAATGCTCCTCGCGGATGCTCAGCAACAGGGTGCACAAGCCCTTTTCAAGCGACTTGAATTCCAAGCCGAGCATCTTGGTAAACGGACTCATGCGGTTTTTCGCGATCTCATGCAGATGGGGGTGTTGGCTCATGGTCAGCGCTTCTTCAGGTCTTTGGCATTGGCAAACAAGTTGGCAAAGGTACCACCGGCTGGCGCTGGCGCACCAGCCCCGCCAGACTGATTGCGGCCCTGGCCCTTACCCTGATTCCGATTGCGCTCACCTTGCGCGCCTGACGCCTGCCCAACCTTCTCACCTGCAGCACCAGGCTCATCAGACAGGCGCATGGTCAGGCTGATGCGTTGCCGCGCAATGTCCACTTCCATCACCTTGACGCGAACAATATCGCCGGCCTTGACCACTTCCCGCGGGTCCTTGACGAACTGCTGCGACAACATGGAAATATGCACCAGGCCGTCCTGATGCACGCCGATATCAACAAAGGCGCCAAAATTGGCCACGTTGCTGACCACGCCTTCAAGCTGCATACCGGGCTTGAGATCGCGAATGCTTTCCACGCCGTCCTGAAAAGTAGCCGCCTTGAATTTGGGGCGCGGATCACGGCCGGGCTTGTCCAGCTCCTTGAGGATATCGGTGATGGTCGGCACGCCGAAATGCTCGTCGGTGTAGCGCGACGGCTCCAATTGACGCAGGAATACCGAATCGCCGACCAGGCCACGAATGTCCCGACCGGTCTCGCTGGCAATACGTTCGACCAGCGGATAGGCCTCGGGATGCACCGCCGAGGCGTCCAGTGGATTGCTGCCGTTCATCACCCGCAGGAAGCCAGCGGCCTGCTCAAAGGTCTTGTCGCCCAGGCGGCTGACTTTGAGCAGTTCGCGGCGGCTGGCAAAAGCGCCATGCTGGTCACGATAATCAACAATATTCTGCGCGATGCTCGGGTTCAGACCCGAGACGCGGGTAAGCAAAGGCGCCGAGGCGGTGTTCAAGTCTACGCCGACCGCGTTAACGCAATCCTCCACCACCGCATCCAGGCTGCGCGCCAGCTTCACTTGCGAAACGTCGTGCTGGTACTGACCAACGCCGATGGATTTGGGGTCGATTTTGACCAGTTCAGCCAGCGGATCCTGCAGGCGCCGGGCAATGGACACCGCGCCGCGGAAGGTTACATCCAGCTGCGGAAACTCCTTGGCGGCCAGTTCCGACGCAGAGTAGACCGAGGCGCCCGCTTCCGAGACCATAATCTTTTGCATCGGCAACTCTGGACAGAGTTTGAGCAATTCGCTGGCCAGCTTGTCGGATTCCCGTGACGCTGTGCCATTGCCAATCGCAACCAGTGTGACGCTATGTTTCTTGCTCAACGCAGCCAGCACGGCCAGCGACTCGTTCCATTGGTTACGTGGCGCATGCGGGAATATGGTGGTGTGATCAACCAACTTGCCGGTGGCATCCACCACCACCACCTTGACCCCGGTGCGCAGCCCAGGGTCCAGCCCGAGCGTGACCCGCGGCCCGGCGGGGGCTGACAACAGCAGGTCCTTGAGGTTACTGGCGAACACGCGAATCGCTTCGTCCTCGGCACCTTCACGCAGATCGCCGAGCAATTCGGTTTCCAGATGCCCGAGCAATTTTACCCGCCAGGTCCAACGCACCACTTCGGCCAGCCATTTGTCGGCTGCGCGGCCCTGATCACGGATGTCAAAAGCCTGGGCGATCATGCCCTCACAGGGATGGGGCGTACCGGCAGGCGCGTCAGTATCACCCAACTCCAGGGCGATACTCAGCATGCCTTCGTTGCGGCCACGCAAGATTGCCAGCGCGCGATGCGACGGGACCTTGCTCAGCGCCTCGGCGTACTCAAAATAGTCACGAAACTTGGCACCGTCCTGCTCCTTGCCCGGCACCAGCTTGGAAACCACCCGACCATCTTCACGCAATGCACGACGCAGCGTTTCCAACAGGCTGGCCTGCTCACTGAAACGCTCCATAAGAATATATTTAGCGCCGTCCAGCGCCGCTTTGACATCGGCAAAGCCTTTGTCCGCATCAACATAGCCTGCGGCGGTCTGCTCGGGGCTCAGGGTCGGATCAGCAAACAGCTGATCCGCCAGCGGCTCAAGGCCTGCTTCGATAGCAATCTGGCCTTTGGTGCGGCGCTTGGTCTTGTACGGAAGGTACAGGTCTTCCAGCCGGGTCTTGGTCTCAGCGCCGCGAATATCATGCTCCAGTTCGGCGGTTAGCTTGCCCTGTTCGGTGATGCTGTTGAGAATCGTCTGGCGTCGGTCTTCCATTTCGCGAAGATAGCGCAGCCGCTCCTCAAGATAGCGCAGCTGGGTATCATCCAGGCTGCCGGTGACCTCCTTGCGGTAACGGGCAATGAAGGGCACGCTGGCACCTTCATCAAGCAGTCTGACAGTGGCGTCGACCTGTTCCGGGCGAACCGTCAGTTCACTGGCAATACGCGAGGCAATAGATTCCATACTGAAGTATCCAGATCAAGGTTGGCAGGCCCGGCAGTATAACCGACAGATACCTGGTTGGGGGTGACCGTAAGACAGCGGGAGAAGTCTGGCCAAAACGCCGAAAAACTTGTACAAAAGAAACCTCTTGTAACAATGCCCGAGCACTAACACCGGCGGCTTCAGCGACAATGCTTACAACTTAAATAAGGTGGAATAGCGCATGATCAGCGAAGGCGAAAAAATCCTAATTGTTGATGACGACGTTCGATTACGCAGGCTACTTGAGCGCTTTTTGACCGAACAGGGTTACCGGGTGCGTGCAGTGGAGAACACCGAGCAGATGGATAGACTGCTGGCCCGCGAGCTGTATTCGCTCATCGTGCTGGACTTGATGCTGCCTGGCGAAGACGGCCTGACCGCCTGTAAGCGCCTGCGCGACCAGGAAAACACCACGCCGATCATCATGCTCACCGCCAAAGGCGACGAAGCCAGCCGAATTCTCGGCCTGGAACAGGGCGCAGACGACTACCTGCCCAAGCCTTTCAATCCCCGTGAATTGGTCGCCCGTATCAAAGCGGTGCTGCGCCGTCAGGCGCCACAGGTACCGGGTGCTCCCGGTGGCGAGGACGAAGAGGTCACCTTCGGCGAGTTTGTGCTCAGCCTGGCCACTCGCGAGCTACGCCGCGGCGAAGAGGTGCATATGCTCACCACTGGGGAATTCGCGGTACTCAAGGCACTGGTCCAGCACCCTCGCGAACCGTTGACGCGCGACAAGTTAATGCAACTGGCCCGTGGCCGCGAGTGGGATGCCCTGGAGCGCTCGATCGACGTGCAGATCTCGCGCTTGCGGCGCATGCTTGAGCCCGATCCATCCAAGCCTCGCTATATCCAGACTGTATGGGGTGTGGGCTACGTCTTTGTGCCGGACGGTAAGCATTCGTGAAGGGCGGCCCTGGCTGGCACCCGCTGCTGCCACGTAGCTTCTTTGCCCGCACTATTCTGCTGGTGTTACTGGTCACACTGTTTTCCAAGTTGCTCACCATGTTCTATCTGATGAGCAACGAAGACCTGTTGGTCGACCGCCAGTACAGTCACGGTACCGCGATGTTGATCGGTTCTTACTGGGCCGCCGGCCCGGAAACCCGTGCCGACATCGAAAAAATGACCGGCATGAGCTTGGTCCCCCACTATCAGGTGCCGCGCGGCGAAGTGCATTGGCCGTACACCGGCATATTCACCAATCAGCTCCGGGCCGAACTCGGAGACCGCACTGAAGTGCGCGTGCGCATTCAGGGTGAACCCACAATCTGGGTGCACCAACCGGCCTACCAGGACAACTGGCTGAAAGTTCCTCTCTATGCTCACCCGTTGCGTGGCCAACGCATCTGGATGGTAGTGCTGTGGTTTCTGGCGATCGGCATCCTGTCGACCGCCGCCGCGTGGGTATTCGTGCGTCAGTTGAACAAACCGCTGAAAAAACTCGAGCACGCCGCCAGGCGCATCGGCAAGGGCCAGAGCGTACGTTTGCTGGATACCAATTGTCCGGCCGAAATCGCCGAAGTGTATCGGGCCTTCAACCAAATGGCCCAGGATGTCGAACAGGCCAACCGGGACCGCTCGATGTTGTTGGCCGGTGTCTCCCACGACCTGCGTACCCCACTGACACGCATGCGGCTATCCACCGAGCTGCTATCCTCCGCCGACCCAGATCTGACCGAAGGCATGATTCGCGATATCGAAGACATGGACGCGATTCTCGATCAGTTCATGGCGTTCATGCGCGATGGCAGCACTGAAGCGGTTGAGCCGGAAGACATTAACGACATCATCAGGGAAGTCGTCGCACCGCTGAATACCGGCGAGGAGAAAGTCCGGCTATGCCTGGAACCCGTACCTAAGATCAAGCTCAGGCGCTTGTCGATAAAACGGGTGATAAGCAACCTGATCGACAACGCGCTATACCATGGCGGCAGTGGCATCGAGGTTTGCACCTATGTGACACGTGCAGCGGCTCAGCCTTATCTGGTGGTCGCGGTGCTGGATCGCGGGCCGGGGATCGACCCGACCGAATGTGAATCACTGTTCGTACCCTTTATTCGCGGCGATCGGGCCAGAACCACTACCGGCACCGGCCTGGGACTGGCGATTGTCAAACGCATTGCCGAAACCCACGGTGCAACAGTGCAACTGCTCAACCGCAGCGGTGGCGGTACCGAAGCCCGGCTCAGCTTCCCTATCTGAGTGGAGCAGGCCGCTCAGCCTCGCAGCAGGCCGGCCTGCTCCAACGCCAATTCGATAGCCTCCAGATCGGGAATTATCAAGCATTCAGCCTCATCAGCCAGCTGTACTGACTGGCTGATATAAGGAGCAGGCTCGCCTAGCTCAGAGCCGTCTACTTCATTGATTTCCCCGCGCAGCACTTTGCGCGAGCGTGGAATACTCCACACCCGCATGCCGATAAAATGCACCCCTTCACGCCCACCAATGGCATTCATGATCAAGGTACGAGGCTGGCGCCCACTGTTATCCGGCGTCTGACCCAGCAACCGATAAGGATCGACCAGCGGGACCTGCTGCTCACGCCAGCGCGTCCAGCCTAGAAACCAGTCCGGCGCGCCCGGCACATCACGGGTTATGCGAAAACTGACCAGCTCTGCCACGGCAACGTTCGGCAACAACAGCCCCTGCTCGGTAAGCGGAACAATAAGACCATTCAGGCTTTCCAGTGCATCTGACATGTGCTTTCCTCTTGATAGATTTCCGCTGGCAGCTACAGCGCCAGTGGCTACTCCTGCGCCAGCCACGCCTGCAACGCAACGGCCAGCTCTGCCGGATCGCCCTGCCGGCTGCTCAAGCCCTCAGCCGCTACCGCTTCGGGCATCACCGAGCAGGCAGCACTACGGGGATCCTGGGTCCACACCTCGACGCCCTGCTTGCGCAGGCGCCGGCAGGCTTGCACGCCATCCTCACCCATGCCGCTGAAAATAATAGCGCCGCAGGCTGGTGCAAACGCACCGCCTACCTGATCCAGCAACGTCTCAATCGAGGGCTGATAGCAGCCCGGCCAAGGCGTATCACTAAGACGCACCCGGCCTTCCGGAGAAAAGCTCAGGCTGCGTTTGATCGGCGCAACCAGCACATCGCCGTCATGCAGCGCGGTACCAGCCACGCAATTGATAATACGCCAGTCGTTCTGGCGGCCAATGATGCTCGGCAGGCGGCTCTCGAACCCGGCGTCAATGTGCTGGGCGTAAATAAAAGCGATAGGCAAATCCGCCGGCAGGCTGTCGAGAAACACCTTGACCGCCGCCGGCCCGCCCAGGGACGCTCCCAGCAACCACACACAACGTGCTGGCTGGCGGGCGTTATGCACCTCCTTGGTAGTGCCCTTGAACGTCAACATGCTCGGCAACTGCCCGCCCTCCACGGGACCCAACAACGGCAGTAGCTTGTTGTAAAGGCGCCGCTCCCAGCGCGGATAATCCTCGCTGTCAGCCGGCGGAATTTCGCCAGCACCCAGCAGTACTGGCACCGCGCTGTGCTCCAACAACCAGTCCGACAGCGCTGATTCCTCCGGCAGCTCCAGCAGCCAGGCCTCGGTGGTGATGGCAGCCAGTCGCCGACAGTCCAACTGCGCTGGGTCATCACAGAACACCACCCGGTAGCCGAAGTGGCTGAGCACCGAGTGCAACAGCCGACGTTTATCCGGGTTGGCCGCCAGCAGTCCGATAGCCGGAGCGAAGGCTTCAGCCACGAATCTTGACCAGCTTGCCTATCGCCTCCAGTAGCTGAGCTTCCTGATAGGGTTTACCTAGATAATCATTAACGCCAATGGTACGGGCGCGCTCGCGGTGTTTTTCACCGGTACGCGAGGTGATCATGATGATCGGCAGATCCATCAGCCGTTCATCGTGACGCACCAGCGTGGCCACTTCAAAACCGTCCATGCGCGGCATTTCGATATCCAGCAGCATGATGTCCGGATGCACATCCTGTAGGCGCGCAATCGCTTCAACCCCGTCCTTGGCGGTAATCACTTCCATGCCATGGCGCTCAAGAAGGCGCGATGTCACCTTGCGTACTGTGATCGAATCGTCCACTACCATGACCAGTGTCGAACGTTCGGCCTCTTTCTCGGTAATCGCTTGGGCCCGTTCGGCAGCCAACCGCTGCAGGGATTGCAACGCCTGCTGGGCACGAATAACCGCCAGCAGATCGAGAATCACCACCACCCGACCGTCACCGAGAATGGTCGCACCGGAAATCCCCGGCACTACCGCAAACTGCTTACCCAAACCCTTTACCACGATCTCGCGAGAACCCGCCAGGGCATCGACCTGCACTGCCACGGTATGCTCGGCCCCGCGCACCAGAATCACCGGCAAAGGCAGCGTGTGCCCGCTTAGCCTCGGTTGTTGACCGGTCACTAGCAGATTGCCCAGGTAACGCAGGTCATAACGTTTACCCGCATATTCGAACGGCGGCGCGTCCGGCGCATAATAGGCCTCCAGCTCATAGCCGGAGACCCGCACAATACCCTCGATGGTATTCAACGGGATAGCGTACAGATCGTCCCCGGAATAGACCATCAACGCGCGGTTCACCGATACGGTGAACGGCAGGCGAATGGTGAACACACTGCCCTGACCGGGCTGGGTGTCCAGGCTCATGCTGCCGCCCAACTGCTTGACCTCGGCATTGACGACATCCATGCCGACACCCCGCCCGGAAATCTGTGTCACCTTGTCGGCGGTCGAGAATCCCGCCTCGAGAATGAATTGCAGAATTTCCTGGTCGGTCAACTCGGCGTCGGCGTCCATCAAACCACGCTCGATTGCCTTGCGCTTGACCGCGTCAAGGTTGATACCGGCACCGTCATCGGCTAGTTGCAGCACGATCTCACCGCCTTCGCGGTGCAGGTCAATACGGATGCGGCCCTCTTCCCGTTTGCCTTGCGCCGCACGTTGATCAGGCATCTCGATGCCGTGATCAACTGCATTGCGCAACATATGTTCCAGCGGCCCGATCATGCGCTCCAATACGCTACGATCCATCTCGCCTTCGGCATTGCCTACATCCAGCGCCACTTGCTTGCCAAGCTCTCCGGCCACCTGGCGAACCACCCGACGCATGCGTGGCAGTAGCCGATCAAAAGGCACCATGCGCGTGCGCATCAGGCCTTCCTGCAATTCGGTATTGACCCGCGCCTGTTGCAGCAACAGCGTTTCAGCATCGCGACTCTTGGCCGCCATGGTTTCCTTCAGATCAAGCAAGTCGGAGGCCGACTCGAACAGCGAGCGCGAGAGTTGCTGCAACTGCGAGTAACGATCCATTTCCAATGGATCGAACTCCTCGTAACCGCCTTGCTCTATCTCCTCCTGGTGCCGCGACAGAATCTGCGCCTGGGTTTCCATATCCAGCCGTCGCAACTGGTCGCGCACCCGTTCAATAGTGGCGTCTACGTCGCTGAGGGTATTACCCAGGTCATTCACCTGCTGCTCGATACGACCACGGAAAATCGATGTCTCCCCGGCCAGGTTGACCAGTTCCTCAAGCAGCTTGGCGGATACTTTGACGGTTTCCTGCCCGGATACCCGGTTCTGGTTATCGTCTCCCGCTTCACTGGCCTGCATAGCACCCTGAAGAATGGCTTTTACCTGAGCCAGTGTTTGCCGCGGCGCGGCACTGATCTGCGGCGGCAACGGCTCGGCCGGGGCGCTGACCGGCGCGCTGGTTTCCGGCAACGCTGGCATGCTCCAGTCAGCCGGGCCCAGATCTCCGCGCGCGGCCAAACCTTCCAGACCGGCCAATAGAGCCATCAGCCCGTCATCTAGTGTCTCTTCGGGCATACCTTGCATCTGCAGGGCTGCCTCCAACTCCTTGGCCTGATCCGCGAGTGCCGTCTGACCCGCCATGCGCGCGCTGCCCTTGAGGGTTTGCACGCGATGCAGCAGCTCCGCTGCCCCGCCACTGTCCCCATCGCGCTGCACCAGCAATGCATGACAGGGAGCCATGAGTTCGATAGCTTCTTCCAGGAACATAGCCAGCAACGGATCAGCGACCGTCTGCTCAGCCAGGGCCTGCACTTCTGGCTGCCTGTCGGCCATTGCCAGCACCTGCCCAGGCAACTGCGGTGGCAGATCAGGTCTGGCACGGAAGCCCTTGATCGCAGCAATTAAGCCAGAACCGTCGCTAATAATCCGCCCAGCGACAACACCTTCAACCATTTCCGCCAGGCTGTCGTGGCAGGCATGTAACAGCTCATTCAGCCCATCGCTGGGCTGATAACGTTGATCAGCCAGCCCCTCGTAAAGAAACTCCAACTCGTGGGCAAGATCCCCTACCGGCGGAATCTCGGCCATCCGTGCACCGCCCTTGAGCGTGTGCAAATCGCGCTGCAATGACTCAACGGCCAGACTGTTGCCGCTGTCAGCAATCCACTGCTGCAAGCTAGCCGAGGCACTGTCGATAATCTCCTGTGCCTCTTCAAGAAAGATTTCCACCAGCTCCGCGTCCGTCACCGCATCGCGCGGGTTCCAGGTGCCTGCGGCGGCGATCTCCGGTTCAATGCGACTTGGCGCCGAAGCGGCTGCGGGCAGCAACGCACGCAGCGCCGCAATTTCGGCCGTAGCCGGCGGAATATGCTGATGCGCGGCGACCTGATCCATCATGCCGATCAAGCGCTCGTGGCCTATGGCAAGGGCGCTTATTGCCGCCTCATCCAACTGCACATGCCCAGCCCCCAAGGCCTCGTGCACATCTTCCAGGCACTGGCTTAGGCCCTCGATCTGCGGCAAGTCCACTTCAACCGCCACGTCCGCCAACGCGCGTAAGCTCTGACGCAGTCCGTGGCTGTTCAGCTCAATGTTCTGACCTTGCTGGCGCGCTTGCAGCACATCGGCTGCGTCCATCAATTGGTCGATGCCGTCGGTCAGGAAGATCGACAGCAAACTTACGCTGCCAGTACTTTCCTGCACATCGTTGCGACTGCTGTGGCGCGCGGCCATAGCGTGCTGGCGCACCGTCTCCAGTTGCTCGAGAAACTGCTCGGTCCCAGGGATGTTCAGCTCGGGAGTAGTATCCAGCTGCGCGACGCCCGCCTCTATCAGCTGGACGCCATCCGTGAGCAAATCGACCAAGGGTTGTTCCACCGAGATCAGATTGGCCTTGAAGTCTTTGGCCAGCTTTTCCAGCGGTGTGGCCAGCAGCGCAATCGGCTGGATACCGGCCATGTGCGCGCTGCCCTTAAGCGTGTGCAGCGCGCGCTGAAGCGCGTCGCTGACGGGCCGTGGCAACGCCTCGGCGCATTGCGCCAGGAAAGCGTTGACCTGCTCGATATGCGATTGGGTTTCGTTGCGGAAGATTTCCAGCAGCACTGGATCCAGACCACTATCAGCGACAGCTTGCAGCACTGGTTCTGGTTCTGGTTCTGGTTCTGGTTCTGGTTCTGGTTCTGGTTCTGCATTGGACGGCTCAACCGACAGGTCATCAAGCCCTTCATCCTGCAGCTCTGCAATAGGCTCAGGCGCGCGCTGCTCCTCAGCCTGATCGGCCGACGGCTCAACGCCATGCATCTCGGCTTCAACTGACGTATCCGCAACGAATTCATCGCTGGAATCGAGTTCCTGTGCATCGGGCTCGGCCTGCAAGGCCAGCATCAGCTCTTCGCCTGACTCACCCTGGGACAGCGCATCGGCCAGCGCCGCTAGCTGTGCCACCTCAGCCAGAGGCTGCTGATCGTTCTGCTCAAAATCCGCTACCAAACGCGGCATCAAAGCCCGTACGGCATTGATCACCTCGAAGATGACCGGCGTGTGTTCAATGCTGCGATCGATAACCCGATTGAGCATATTCTCAACCGACCAGGCGAGTTCGGCGAGTATCCCCGCCTTGACCATCCGACCACTACCCTTGAGGGTATGGAACGCCCGCCGCACTTCAGCCCGAGCCTTGTGATCTTCCTCATTGGATTGCCACAGCGGAGTGAACTCGCTCAGCGTATCCAGAACTTCGCCAGCCTCCTCAACAAAGATCTCTACCAGTTCGGCGTCCAGCTCGTCGTCCTGGTCATCCTGCTCTACCGCAGGATTCTGCGCGACTGGCTGTGGTAGTTCAGCCGAGGCCGGCTGAGCGGCGTCAGCACGACTCTCGGCAGCCGTATCGCTGTCGTTCTCAGGTGCGGTGCTGGCCTGCAGTTCAATCGGCGCTGGCGTCGCGGTTGCAATGTCCAAAGGACGCTCTGGCGCCGGTGGCTCAAGTGATTCAGCACTGCTACCGATCTCGCCATCGAGATCATAGCCGAGGGTACGTAAGCGCTCGGCAGCGACCGCGAGAATATTGTCACTGCGCTCGGCATCATCCTCAGCCAGACGCTCGAGGTAGTAATCCACACTGGTGATGACATCGGCCAATGCGTCCAGTGCAACCCAGTCAGGGATCGCTTTAGGGCCCAGCAACTGGTCATCGATATACCGGCGGCAACTGCCCACCGTCGCTGCAGCACGCTCCAACGGCAGCATAGCCAACCCACCGCGGACGCTGTTGAGCAAATCACTGACCGGCTCAAGCTGGCTATGGTCCCATTGGCTGGCAATAAAGGCATTGATCGCCTCACGGGTTTGCTCAAGGGCGTTGCGTGCTTCCTGAATGACCTGCTGATGGACTAGCGTCATGTCCTGAGTGGCAGCAAGAGGCGGCATCTCAGCGCCCTTGCTGTCAGCCGTATCCTGGCGCTCAAGACCCAGCATGCCTTGCAGGCTGGCCTCGACGTATAGCAGCCCGCCGGCCACGTCCATCAGCGCAGCATCGTTGATCTCGCTCTGCCCCGCAGCCAGATGCTCGACCTGCTGGATCTGTTCCTGCAAGACGCGTCGCGGCTGCCCCAAACCCAGCATCGCTAGCGTATCGGCAATCTGTTTCATCCCGGGCGCTAGCGCGGCGAGATCGCCCAACTGGCTGCGATCACTGCGAACAAACAGATCCAGCCGATCTTTTACCTGCAGCAGCTCTTCACCCAGCGCCTGGACTACTGACTGCATCGCACTGCGATCCGGCCCGACCAGTCGCGACCCGGTGGCCTGATTGGCGATATCGTCTTCTGTCAGCAGGGCTTTAAGCTGATAACGCTGTTTGAGCGCATCCAGGCGCGGGCTTCCGCCTGGGCTCTTGGCCACATAGAACAGCAGGTTGCGTAGCAGCTCCGGCGCTGGCGGTGTATCCAGCGCCGTCGGGCCCTGGTCAAGCAGCACCCTGAGTTCCCTGTCAGCCTGGCGCAGCAATTGGCGAATAGCCGCACCATTCTCGATGGTGCCGTGCTCAACGCCTTCGACCACGCCTGCATACGCGGCCCAAAGGTCCGCATGGGCAGAGCCACGGCATTGTGCCTGCAAGCGCGCAAATACTTTACCCAGCTGCTTGGCATTGCTGGCCACAGCCTGATTACGAATGATGCCGGCCTGGGCAATCTGCATGGCCTGACGCAATTTGCGTAGCTGCCATACGGTGTGTTCATCGGTGAAGTTGGTTAACCGCTCGGATACGTCGACGGGCTCGCCGGTATCCACGTCGGGGCTGAACAGTGACGTCTCTGAGAGCAGTTTGTCACCGCGCGCGGTACGCATGTCGTTGAGCAGTGGCAATAAGACCAGAGGCAGGTCGCGGCGGCCGCTCTGCACACGGTCAAGGTAGGTGGGCAACTGCAGGATGGCCTGCATCAACACATCCAGCGCTTCGCCTTCACGGCTGGCGCTACCATGCATCAGCGCTTGGGCGAGCTTTTCCATTTCCTCTGCAAGCAGCGCTGCACCATAGAACTCGACCATCTGCAGCGTGCCGTGAACCTGATGGATATAGGTCAGACAGAAGCGCAGCCGAGTCGAATCCTCAGGGTTCTCGACAAAAGCTTCAAGGGCCTGACGCGCCTGATTCAGCGTCTCGGAAATTTCGCCTTTGACCCAGTCGAGGGCGACATAGTCGTGCCGATCACCCATATTCACTCCAGACGTCCATTGATATCCCGTCGCACATAGGCCTGTACCCGATCATCGGGCAGACGCTCCAGCAGAGGATTATTCCAGTCCACTATCTCACCCAATCCGATCACCAACATACCGCCAGGTGCCAACCGCTTGGCCAGCAGATTCAACAAATCACGGCGGCGCCAGCGGCGGAAATAAATGAGCAGGTTCTGGCAAAAAATGATATCCAGGTCCCTGATCGGGGCCTGGGCCAATTCCAGGATATTCAACCTGGCAAAGCAAATCCGGTCACGCAGTGCCGGGACTATTTCGCACTGTTCTGCGTCCGCTTCTTGCAGCCACTGCTGCTTCTCCGCCTCATTGAGGCCGCCCAGTCTGGAACGTGAGTAGCGCGCTGCGCGCCCCTGTTCCAACGCCTTGAGGCTGATATCCGTGGCCCATATGCCATAGCCCGGCGCCTTGCTGGCCGCCTGCTGGTTGGCCGCCTGAAGTAACGCTTGCTCACTGATCATGGCCAGTGAGTAGGCTTCCTCACCACTGGCACAGCCTACGCTCCACAGCTGCAGCGGCTGCGTGGCTGCGCGTGCCACCAACAGTGCCTGCAGATGCCGGCCCACGGCGTCAAAGGAAGGTCTGTGACGCATAAAACTGGTCTCGCGCACAGTCAAACGGTCAATCAGCGCAGACCATTCAATCGCACCCGCAGGCCCCTGGGTGACGTGTTGGTAATACGCCTGGTAGTCGGCCATATTCAGCTCACGCATCCGCGCACAAAGACTGGTCTGCAAAAACACCTTGCGTTGGTCATTGACGCAGACGCCGGTCCGCGACTCGAGCAATGCCTGCCATTGATGGAATTGTTCTGCATCCATCTCCGGCACTTGCTGCAATGACCAGTTAGGCGTTCTCTGCACAATGTGTCCTTTGCTCATGCCGGCTTACGGGCAGCCAGCAGGCTACCCGACGTCTCTTGTCAGTACTGCTGCGGCAGGGTGAAGCCATCAACCGACTGACGCATGGACTCTGCCTGGACAGCCAGTTCGCCAATGCTGCGTGCGGTAGCGGTAGTACCGGCAGAGGTCTGCGAGGTGATCTCCTGGATCACGTTCATGGTATTGGAGATGTGGCCCGCAGAAGAGGCCTGCTGGCGTGCTGCGTTGGAGATGTTCTGAATCAACGCCGCGAGACTGGTGGATACTTTTTCGATTTCTTCCAGCGCGACACCCGCGTCCTGCGCCAGACGCGCACCCCGTACCACTTCGGAGGTGGTTTGCTCCATGGAGATAACCGCCTCGTTGGTATCGGTCTGAATGGTCTTTACCAGCGCCTCGATCTGCTTGGTTGCCGAGGAAGAACGTTCCGCAAGGCGCTGTACTTCGTCCGCTACCACCGCGAAGCCTCGGCCGGCATCACCCGCCATAGAGGCCTGGATAGCGGCATTCAAGGCCAGAATGTTGGTCTGGTCGGCGATATCGTTGATCAGGCTAACGATGTCGCCAATCTCCTGGGAAGATTCACCCAGACGCTTGATCCGTTTGGAGGTGTCCTGAATCTGCTCGCGAATGGTATCCATGCCGGTGATGGTATTTTGCACCACCTCGTTACCCTTGTTGGCGATGGCTACCGAGCGCTCTGCTACCGCGGAGGATTCGGCGGCGTTGGCCGATACCTGGTCAATCGACACGGCCATCTCGTTCACCGCAGCCGAGGCACCGGCAATTTCCTGGGCCTGATGCTCGGAGGCCTCGGCCAGATGCATTGCTGTTCCCTGGGTTTCCTGGGCGGCCGAGGATACCTGCAGTGCGGTTTCGTTAATGGTTTGTACCAGGGCACGCAGTTGGTCAATGGAGAAGTTGATAGAGTCGGCAATCGCCCCGGTAAAGTCTTCCGTTACCGTTGCCTGGGCGGTCAAGTCACCATCGGCAAGGTCGGCAATTTCATCGAGCAGACGCAGAATTGCCGCCTGGTTCTTGTCATTTTTTTCTGCCGTTTCAGCCAAGCGCAGGCGCGTTTCGCGGGTCATTTGCACACCGATCAGCAAAATACTGCCAAGAGCAACTAACGCCAGTACATAACCCAGCAAGGTATTGATCCAGCGCGCATCACTACGCGCCTCAAAGCCAGCGGTGAGCTGCGATACGTTGTCCAACAGCAGTTGGGAGTCGGTAAAGGTTTCACTGGCAGCCAGACTCACCTGATACAGCTCGGGAGACGTCAGCAGGATCTCATCAACCGATTCGGATACGAAAGTGAACAGGTCGGCAATATCGTTCAACCGCACCAGGGCGTCGGCATCCGTCACCCGTTCGATGCCGATGGCTGGGTTGCCTTCGATCATGCCTTGCAGCACGCGCCCAAACAGGCTCGCATCGCGGCCGAAACTGTCCGCCGCCATCACCGCGTCTTCATCACCTGCCAGTACTCGGTTTACCGAGTTGAGGATGCGCTCGGCCAGCAACGACTGACGCTGGGCAATAGCCACCTGGTCTGCGGCGGCATCACTATCGATGAGCACGTCTACCACGTCCTCATATTCAACCTGCAACTGCGGGATGGTGTCGGACAGCGTCAGGGCCACTTCATTCAGCGACAGCACAGTCGCTTCGCTGGCAAGAATCTCGTCAGCGTTGTTACGCACTCGATCCCAGTTGCTTTGCACCGTCTGCATTTCCTCCTGCAACGACTGGGGAGCCGCCGGCAGGCCGGTTTCTTCGCGTCCATCGGTCAGGTACTCCCAGCGTTGCTGGAAGTCATTACGCTCGTCGAGCAGCAGTGCGAAGGCCTCGGGCGTACCCGTTGCTGCCTCACTGGCAGATTTGGATATCTGCTGAGACAACACCCGCAGCTCACCAGCGTGACCTATGTATTCGGTGTCGTAGGCACTCTGAATGTTCAGGTACAGGAAGTTGACGAAGAGCAGCAGCAAAGAAACGATCAGAGCGGCAAACAAACCGGTGAGCGTGCGATTGCTGCGCATGTTGGACAGTATCTGCTTATCAAACTTTTTCATCATCTGGCCCCTACCTGGCCTACAACATTATTCTTGCTATCCTGGATTTAGTCGCGACACCGGGTTGACCGGCCGCCCCCTCCCTCAATCAGATCGCCACGTCGAGAAACGCCTGATCGCGCGCCAATGCCCGGAAGTTGAATACCAATGATGCCGACTCCTGGACATAAGCTCCCACCACGAAAGGTCTAAAGCCTTCCTCAATGCTGGGCAATTCGGTGCTAAAACTGCTGACTGGAAAATGCTGCATGCCCAGCAGTTCATCAATCAATAACCCCACAAACAGGCCATCGCGGTCGAGAACCAGGACGCGCCGCTGCTTACGGGGAATGCTGACGGTGGAGCCGAAGAACCGGCTCAAATCGATGATGGGCAGCAGGCGGCCGCGCACATTCGCCACTCCGCGAACCCAGGATTTGACCCGAGGTAATGCGGTATAGCGCGGCTCATGCAGGATTTCACTGACTTCACCCATGGCCGCGACCATTGGCTGCCCGGCAACCCGGAAACCAACGCCACTCCAGGTTTCACTGACCACGTCTTGCGCTGGCAGGCCGATGGCCTGACGACGACAGCGCGCGGCCAGTTGCTGAAGAAGATCGAAAGGATGTATTGATTCTGCCATGCTTTGCCTGTTCTGGTTGTTATGCGGCAACATGCCAGCAACTGTTATCAGCCGCCCAGCACCGACTTCAATGTCTTGATCAGGGTATCTTCCTCAACCGGCTTGGTCAGGTAATCCTTGGCGCCCTGCCGCTTGCCCCAGACCTTATCGGTTTCCTGATCTTTGGTGGTGACGATAATCACCGGGATATGGGCCGTTTCAGGATCCTTGGTCAATTGCCGAGTCGCCTGAAAACCATTCAGACCAGGCATGACAATATCCATAAGCACCACATCCGGTTTCTCCTGGCGTGCCAGCGCAACCCCGTCTGCGCCATTTTCGGCCTTGAGCACTTCGTGCCCATGCTTCTCCAGCATGCCTGTCAGCTTGTACAGCTCGGTCGGCGAATCATCTACTACTAGAATTCTGGCCATGCAACTCCCCCGGTATGGCTATAAGGCGGCGGCAAACTCAAGCGCCCGACGCACCTGCTAAATCGTTCGATTGTGGAACATGGGCACGGATCGCACCCAGTAGCTCTTCCTTACTGAAAGGCTTGGTCAGATATTGGTCAGAACCGACAATGCGCCCCTTGGCCTTATCGAACAGACCATCCTTGCTCGACAGCATAATGACCGGTGTACCGCGGAAGGCGCTGTTGTTCTTTATCAACGCGCAGGTCTGATAGCCATCGAGACGCGGCATCATAATATCGACAAAGATAATATCGGGGTGGTTGTCGGCGATTTTGGCCAACGCATCAAAGCCGTCAACAGCAGTAATAACGGTGCATCCGACTTTTTTCAGCAGTGTTTCTGCCGTACGGCGGATAGTCTTGCTGTCGTCAATGACCATGACTTTCAGGCTTTCGAAATTTTCTTCCATTATGACCAGCCCTTGTTATTAATGGTGGGTGGTTAGCGCAAATGGCATGATGCCGACGCATCACCAGCCGATCCCTTTTCCGCGTACTTTTAACATAGTTTATGCAGCCAATCTATTGAGGCAACACCGTTTTCCGCTTTTTTACCGCCACGCACCAGATATGAGACATCCGCCGACATTAGTCAACCCTTCATCACAAGCCATCCGCAGAGTACACTGACTCGCACACCGCTTAGCCATCATCGCTCAGCCATCAATGCTCAACTATACATGCGGACCGACCACCTTATGCGCATTAGCCTTGGCATCGTCATGGATCCGATACACGCGATCCAGTATAAGAAAGACAGCTCACTGGCCATGTTACTGGCCGCTCAAACGCGGGGCTGGGAGCTGCACTACATGGAGCCCCAGGACCTCTATCTGGCCGATGGGAAAGCCATGGGCTGCATGCGCGCACTCAAGGTTCATGCCGATCCGCAGCATTGGTTCGACCTGGAAGAGCATCAACACAGGCCGCTGGCCGAGCTGGATGTGATTCTGATGCGCAAGGATCCGCCCTTCGACAACGAGTTTCTCTACGCGACACACATTCTCGAAGCCGCCGAACGCGCCGGCGCCATGGTCGTCAACCGACCTGCCAGCTTGCGCGACTGCAACGAAAAGCTGTTTGCCACGCAGTTCCCTCAATGCGCGCCAGAACATGTTGTTACCCGCCGCGCGAGCATTCTGCGCGCTTTTGCAAAAAAACACCGTGACGTTATTCTCAAACCGCTCGATGGAATGGGCGGATCGATGATTTTTCGTATCCAGGAGAACGATCCGAACCTCAGTGTGATTATCGAGACCCTGACTCAGTTTGGTCAGCAACAGATCATGGCCCAGCGGTATTTGCCCGAGATAGAGGATGGCGACAAGCGCATTCTGATGATCGACGGTGAGCCCGTGCCCTACTGTCTGGCACGTATCCCACAGCATGGCGAGACGCGCGGCAACCTGGCCGCCGGTGGTCGCGGCGAAGCCAGACCGCTAACCGAGCGCGATCGCTGGATCGCCAATCAGGTCGGACCCAGCCTGCGCGAACGCGGCCTCCTGTTTGTCGGGCTGGACGTGATTGGCGACTATCTGACCGAGATCAATGTGACCAGCCCAACCTGCATCCGCGAAATTGACGCTGCCTATCACACCGATATTGGCGGCCAGCTGATGGACGTCATTGATCAACGTCTCAAAGCACGCAGGGGCGCATAGACTTTTGACGACGGGCGCGGCAGACTTCGCAGGAAAATGTCAGCCGCCGCCAGCCTACGGACAGCATGAATAAAGCCGTGACACCCCCGGATATCGCCAATCAGCCTGAGCCCCCTGTGGTTACGGCCCGCGATCGCCTGGGTTTTACCTTGTTTCTGGCAGCGGTCCTGCATGCCCTGGTGATTCTTGGCATCACCTTTGATCTGCCAACACCCAGCGAACTCTCCAAGACCCTGGAGATCACCCTGGCGACCCAGCCTTCCGAGCAACAGCCGGAAAAAGCCGACTATCTGGCGCAGATGAATCAGGAGGGTAGCGGCACGCTGGAACACAAGGCCGCCCCCAGCACCACTGAAGAAGCAGTGTTTCAGGACACCGAAATCAACGAGGTCGCCCCGCCACAGGAGGCGAGCGCTCCGGAGCCCGAACCGGTCCGCGAACAGCAAGTGGTCACCACCACCGCGCCGCAACCCGAACGCGTGGTCAAAGCCCCGCCGACACCCGAGCCGGTAGACACCAGCGTGACCTTGCAACGCTTTGACATCACTCGCTTGTCGCAGGAAATAGCCAGCCTCGAGGCACAGCTCGCCGAAGAGCGTCAGCAATACGCCAATCGGCCTCGCGTACATCGCCTCAATGCCGCGTCGACCATGCAGGACAAGGGCGCTTATTATAAAGATGCCTGGCGCCGCAAGGTCGAGCGTATCGGTAATCAGAACTACCCTGCCGAAGCACGTGACAACGGCATTTACGGCAGCCTGCGCATGCTCGTTTCGATCAACCGCGACGGCACCCTGCGCGAAGTACAGGTACTGGAGTCCTCCGGACACCGGGTATTGGACAACGCCGCGCTACGCATCGTGCGTTTGGCAGCACCCTATGCGCCTTTCACCGGCGACCTGATGGATGTCGACGTGCTGGAGATTATTCGTACCTGGCGTTTTGAGCCCGGCGACCGGGTTTCCAGTTTCTGAGACCCTGTGTGCGGCCCTTTGGCGCTTGAAGCTTCTCGCGCAAAGCCCAATACTATGGGCATGAGCCAAACCAATGCGAACTACCTCAAGCATCATTTCCTGATTGCCATGCCGCATATGGCAGATCCGCGTTTCGTCAACAGCCTGATCTACCTGTGTCACCATAACAAGGACGGCGCCATGGGGTTGGTCGTCAATCAACCCAGCGACCTGCATCTGGCCGATATACTCGAACAACTGCAACCGGCCGTAGATCAGCCCGGCAAGGTTGCCAGCTTCCCTATTTATAACGGCGGACCAGTACAGACCGAGCGCGGCTTCGTACTGCACCGGGGCCCAGAGCAGTGGGAGGCCAGTATGGACCTGGGACAAATGCAACTGACCACCTCGCGCGACATTCTGCTCGACATGGCGCATGGGATCGGTCCTTCCGAGGTGCTGATCGCCCTGGGTTATGCTGGCTGGGACGCTGGCCAGCTAGACCAGGAGCTGGTTGACAACGTCTGGCTGAGCTGCCCTGCCGACCCGCACATATTGTTCGAGCTACCCAGTGAAGAGCGCTTGCTGGCCGCCGCGCGCAGCCTGGGCATAGACCTGCGTCTGCTTACCAGCCAGGCCGGGCACGCTTGATGGCAGCACCGCAACGAGCCATGGCCTTCGATTACGGCACCAAGCAGATAGGCGTTGCGGTCGGCCAAACGCTGACCTGCCGCGCCGAGCCGGTAGCCGTGCTGCGCGCCAAAGATGGAGTACCCAACTGGGATGACATTGCTCGTCTGATTGCCGAGTGGAAGCCCGACACTCTGGTGGTCGGCTTACCGCTTAACATGGATGGCAGCCCCAGCGAGATGAGCGGCCGCGCAGAGAAATTTTCCCGCCGCCTGCATGGCCGTTATAACCTGCCGGTACACTGCATCGACGAACGCCTTTCCACATTCGAAGCCAAACAGAGCCTGCGCGACAGCGGACGCAGCCCGACCAGCTACCGGGACAACCCGGTGGACAGTCTGGCCGCCGCCCTGCTGCTGGAAACCTGGCTTGGCGACCAACCCAAGGAGACGCCATGAGCGCCCTACCCGAGGTCGGCCCGTTGCTGCAACGCATGGCTGGCGAACTAACCGACTACCTGACCCAGCACCAAATTGAGGATCCAGCCTTCGTTGGCATTCATACCGGTGGCGTGTGGGTGGCAGAACAGCTGCGTGGTTTGTGCTTGCCGGATGCGCCGCTGGGCACACTGGATATCGCCTTCTATCGCGATGACTTTGCCCAAAACGGGCTGCAGCCGGGGGTTCAGCCCTCCGAGCTGCCCTTCTCGGTAGATGATCGCCACCTGATTCTGGTCGATGACGTGCTGATGACCGGGCGCACCATCCGCGCCGCACTCAATGAGTTGTTCGATTACGGCCGGCCTGCGTCCGTTACCCTGGTAACCTTGCTGGACATCGAAGCACGGCAATTGCCCATACGCGCTGATGTGCTGGGCAGCAGTCTGGCCCTGCCCGCCGGCCAGCGGGTAAAACTGACCGGCCCTGACCCGCTGCAGCTCACCCTGAACCCTGTTGCCACACACTGAGAGGCCCATGAGCACCCCACCCAGCCATCTGCAACTCAATTTCCAGGGTCAGCTGCGGCACTTTCTGACCATCGAAGGCCTGTCCCGCGAGCTGCTCACCGAGCTGCTCGACACCGCCGACTCCTTTCTGGAGGTCGGCGAACGGGCAGTGAAGAAGGTGCCGCTGCTGCGCGGCAAAACCGTGTGCAATGTGTTCTTCGAGAATTCGACCCGCACCCGTACCACCTTCGAGCTAGCGGCCAAGCGGCTCTCAGCCGACGTACTTAACCTGAATATTCAGACCTCCTCGACCAGCAAGGGCGAAACTCTCTACGATACCCTGCGCAATCTGGAGGCCATGGCCGCGGACATGTTCGTGGTCCGCCACGGCGACTCCGGGGCCGCGCATTTTATCGCTGGGCACGTCTGTCCGGATGTGGCGATTATCAACGCCGGCGACGGCAATCACGCACACCCGACCCAGGCGATGCTCGACATGCTAACCATACGCCGTCATCGGGGCGACTTCACTAAGCTGTCAGTGGCGATCGTCGGAGACATTTTGCATTCGCGCGTGGCCCGCTCGAATATGCAGGCGCTGAAAACCCTCGGCTGCCCGGATATTCGCGTGATCGCCCCGCGTACCTTACTGCCGGCCGGCATAGAGCAATACGGCGTGCGCGTATTCAACGATCTGCGTGTCGGCCTCCGCGATGTCGACGTAGTGATCATGCTGCGCCTGCAGAAAGAACGTATGCAAAGCGGCTTGCTGCCCAGTGAAGGCGAGTACTACCGGCTCTATGGCCTGACCCGGGAAACCCTGGCGCTGGCCAAGCCGGATGCCTTGGTCATGCACCCTGGGCCCATCAATCGCGGGGTGGAAATCGAATCCGAAGTCGCCGATGGCGCCCAGTCGGTGATCCTCAATCAGGTGACCTACGGGATCGCCGTGCGCATGGCCGTGATGTCCATGGCCATGACCGGGCAAAACGCCCAGCGCCAGCACAACCAGGAAATCCTGTTAGCTAACCAGGTCAGGAAATCAGGTCAGGAAACCCCAGCATGCGACTGACAATTGAAGGCGCCCGGGTCATTGACCCGGCCAGCCAGTTGGACCAGATTACCGATCTGCATATCGCCGCCGGCCATATCGTCGGCATCGGCGAGGCCCCGGAAGGCTTCACTGCCAACCAGCGCATCGACGCCCGCGGACTGATTGCCAGCCCCGGGCTGGTGGATTTGAATGTCAGCCTGCGCGAACCCGGCCACACCCGCAAGGGCAGCATCGACAGCGAAACCCGCGCCGCCGCCGCTGGCGGCGTAACCAGCCTGTGCAGCCTGCCCGATACGCTACCGGTACTGGATACACCCGCGGTAGCCGAACTGATTCTGGATCGCTGCGCTCAGGCCGGCCAGGTCCGCGTGTTCCCCTTTGGCGCGCTAACGCGCGGGCTGGATGGCGAACATTTGAGCGAGCTGGTGGCCCTGCGGGATGTTGGCTGTGTGGCCTTTACCCAGGGTCTGGCACCGATGAAAAGCAACCGCATTCTGCGCCGCGCGCTTGAGTATGCGGCCAGCTTCGACCTGCCCGTGGTCTTTATGCCCCAGGACCCGGACATTGCCGAAGGCGGCAGCGCTCATGAAGGTGCCACTGCCGCCCGTATGGGGCTGGTCGGGATTCCGGAAACAGCCGAAACCGTAGCCCTGGCTCGGGACCTGCTGCTGGTCGAACAGACTGGCGTACAGGCGCACTTCAGCGGCCTGACCAGTGCCCGCGCCATGGATATGCTAGCCGACGCCCAGGCCCGCGGCTTGCGCGTCAGCGCAGACGTGGCCATGTATCAGTTACTGTTGTGTGACGAGGATCTGGAAGGTTTCTCCAGCCTGTTGCACGTACAACCCCCACTGCGCAGCAGGCAGGATCGCCATGCGCTGCGTCAGGCCGTTCAAAGCGGCGTGGTGCAAGCCATCGCATCGCACCACCAGCCCCATGAGCAGGAAGCTAAACGCGTGCCCTTTGCCGCTTCCGCGCCAGGCATCAGCAGCGTCGAGATACTCCTGCCGCTAGCACTGACACTGGTCGCCGATGGCTTGCTGGAGTTGCCTGCGCTACTGGCACGCCTGACCTGTGGACCGGCCCGCGCGCTGAACCTGCCCGCAGGTTCAATCAGCCTCCACGAGCGCGCGGACATCACCCTTTTTGACCCGGTGGCGGCGAGCCTGATTGGCCATAACTGGCTGTCCAAGGGCGCCAACTGTCCGTTTATCGGCACGGGGGCACCCTGCAAAGTCACCCACACTATCAGCCACGGCAAGCTGGTTTATCAGGCCTGACAAAACAAGGAAGAGGGTCGAGTGCTATGGCAACTTTTGGCTTACGCGGCAAATCATTGCTGGCCCTGCTGCTGGCTTGTCTGCTGGCGCTGGTGCCCGCTGCGCTAATCGGCTGGCTGGCATTGCAAAGCATCCATGCGCATTTCGGTGATGGCTATGCGCGCAATGCCACGCTGCTGAACCGGGAGAAAATCCGCGCGCCCATTTCCCGGGAACTGGCCCTATCACTGCGCCTGGCTGATTCTGAAGTTACCCGCCAATGGTTGTTGGATGAAGCGGATGAAGCCAAGCGCGAGTTGTTTTTCATCGAAGCTGAAGGTTACCGCAAGGATTTTCGCGACCATGCCTACTTTATCGGCAGCGTGTCGAGTCAAGGCTACTATTTCAACAGTGACGACGAACCTCTCAACCAGCAACCACGCTATATTCTCGACGCGAATAAAGCCGCCGACAGCTGGTTCTTCAGCACGCTGCGCGACACCGAGCTGTACAACATTAACGTCGACTTTAACCCTACGCTGAACACAACTAAGGTTTGGTTCAATATCCTGGTTAATGACCACGACGGCACTACCATCGGGTTGGCCGGCTCGGGGCTGGACCTGTCGGACTTCGTGCGCGACTTCATCGCCAGCGATGTACCCGGCGTAAGCCCGATGATATTCGACCAGAATGGCGCCATTCAAGCACACCAGAATGCCGACCTGATTGCCCTGAACTCCGGCGCTGACGCCAATGCGCAAGAGCAATTCAGTCTGTTTGGCATGCTTGCCGACGAGGCTCAGCGCAATGAAGTGCGCAGCGCGATGCTACGCGCTCTGGCTGAACCAGACAGCGTGGTCACGCTACGGGTCACGCTCGATGGCGAACCTCAATTACTCGCGCTGAGCTATCTGCCAGAGCTGGGCTGGTTCGTCGCCAACGGGGTGGACCTGGACAGTGCTCAGGTCATAGACAGCCAGTGGCTGCTGCCCATTCTTTTCGCCCTGGGCGGACTGATTCTGGTACTGATGCTGCTTTTTGCATTGGCAATAGAACGCCTGCTGCTCAACCCTCTGCGCCAACTCAAGCGCAGTGCTCAGGCCATGGCGGCCGGCCGCTACGATGTACAGATGCCGGCGGCCCGTGACGACGAAATCGGAGAATTGAATACGGCCTTCGGCATCATGGCCAACAAGGTCAGGCACCATACTCTTGAGCTAGAACAGCGCGTGCAAGAGCGTACCAGCGAGCTAGAGCAGGCTAACCAGGAAATGGCCAACGCACAAAAAAAAATCGGCGACTCGATTGACTATGCCAGCCTGATTCAGCGTTCGATCCTGCCCGATCGCGAACTGGTCAGCGCTCTGGGTGAGCATCATGCGGTGCTATGGCGGCCCAGGGATGTGGTCGGTGGCGACTTCTATGTGTTCCGCAATGAAGGTCAGCATTGCCTGCTCGGCGTAGTGGATTGCGCTGGCCATGGCGTCCCCGGCGCACTGATGACCATGCTCGCGCACGCCGCACTGGATCAAGCCATCAGTGACTGCGGCATGCTCGATCCAGCAGGCGTGCTGCAACGCACCGACCAGATCATTCGCAAGATGCTCAGTGATGCGCCGGAATACAAAGCCTTGGCAACTAATATGGATGTAGGCCTGGCCTACGTAAATCTGGACCAGCGCGAGGTCATTTTTGCCGGGGCCAAGATTGCGTTGTACTACAGTGACGGCGAACGCGTCGACCTGATACCGGGCGCCAAGCGGGCACTGGGTGACAAGCGCCAGACGCAGTATGTCAACCAGAGCGTTGCCCTGAAATCCGGCCGTACCTTTTACTTGAGTACCGATGGCTTTCTGGATCAGGCCGGTGGCGAGAACGGTTTTGGCTTTGGCAACAGCCGCTTTGCCGATATGCTAGTACAGCACGCACGGCTACCGTTGGAGCAGCAAAGCGACGCTTTCAGTGACACTCTGGCCGTCTACCAGGGTGACTATGCTCAGCGTGACGACATTACCCTGTTGTGTTTTCGTTTCGATTGACCAGCCCGGGCTTGCCCTGGCCTCCGATGACAACCCTGCCTTAATGGAGCAGTGATGGATACGATTGACTTGTTTGCCATGCGCGAGCGGTTCGACAACCAGCAAATTATGCTGTGTTTTAACGGACCTATATCGCGCAGTCTGATTGAAGAAATAGGCAACGCACTGCGTAACTATCTCAGCGCCGACCACGCACACCCCTCTGCGGCGATGGATGTCTTCGCCGTTTATATCGAAATGACCCAGAACATCAGCCACTATGCGCGGGTCCGCGGTTGGAGCGAGCAGGAGTCGGGGGCCACGGTTGTGGTCTCGCGTGATGCCGAGGGCCATTATGTTGTTTCGGCCGGCAACCTGGTGGAACAGCGCGATGGTGAGACGCTGCTCCAGGCGGTCAACGATCTGGCCGGGCTGGACAAGGCCGAACTCAAAGCGCTGTACAAGGAGCAACTGCGCAAACCGCGAAACGCGGAGAAAAGCAGCGGTGCAGGACTGGGCTTGATCGACATCGCGCGTAAGTCCAGCCAGCCGCTCCATGCCTCTTTGCGCCCAGTGACCGAAGGTCGGGGTTTTCTCAGCCTGCGCGCTATTATCTGAAGGTAAACGAGTTAAACGACATGAATGATTTTTCAATACCCGGCACCCAGTCCACCCCCGAGATCCGCAGCGACTGGGAAGCGGGTTTACTGTACATGCAGGGCGATTCTTACCCGGAAAACTCCTTTGAACTGTTCACCCAGGTGTTTGACTGGATCGAGAAATATTTGCGCGACAACGCTCGCCCATTGAGTCTCCAGTTGCACCTGCTGTATTTAAATACCAGCAGCATCAAAGCGCTAATGGATATTTTCGACCAACTCGAAGCGGCCCACGGCGAGGGCAAATCGGTCAGTGTGAAATGGCACTACGACACTCGCAATGAGCGCGTCGCCGAGTTGGCTGAGGAATTCAAGGAAGACTGCTCCTTTCCCTTCGACATACTCAGTGGCTGATTATGGCTGGCGCCGATAAATCTCTGGAAGCATTGATAGAAGAGCTACTGGCCGATGAAAGCACCCGCCAGAACGCTCTTTATGAGCCGCTGGAACGACTCTGGTCCGCGCACCGCGATCTGGCCCGGCGGATTGACCGTATCAGCCGCATTTCGGATGTCTATCAGACCCTTGCCAAGGAAAACGAGCTAACCCTGACCGAGCGCCTTAACAAGCAACTGCGTCAGTTGAGCAAAGTGGCACGGATTTCCGACCACTATCAGAAAATGATGCACGACCTGAACCTGGCCCTGCGTGAGGCGTCCAACCATGACCCGTTGACGGGCTTGGGCAATCGCCGGCTACTGCTGGAACGGCTCAAGGAAGAAACCGAGCGCGCGCGCAGGTACAACCGCTCGTTCAGCATCGCCATGCTCGATATTGATCGGTTCAAATCGATCAACGATGATCACGGGCACGAGCTAGGCGATTTGGTGCTGGTGGAGATTTCCCGCGTACTGGATGCTGAAGTACGGGAACAGGACCTGTGCGGACGCTGGGGAGGAGAAGAGTTTTTGATTATCCTGCCGGAAACCAATTTGGAGCACGCGGCCCAAGTCATGGAGCGTATCCGCACATCCATAGCCAACCTGGTAGTGCGCAATGGAGAAGAAACCATTAGAGCAACCGCCAGCATTGGCGTGGCGGAGTATCAGCAGGGCTGCAGTTACTCTGACACCATCAATCAGGCAGATCTTGCCCTGCTGCTGGCCAAACGCTCCGGCCGTGACCGCATCGAACTGGCAGTACCTGACGCCGCTGCCAACTAATCACCGCGTTAGCGGCGGTGATCCTCGTCGTCGCCCTCCAGAGCAAAATCATTCTTGCTGCCCATCAGCTGCTTGCCGTCGGTTTCTGAGCCCAGCTTGATCAACAGGCGCAGATCGTTGGCCGAGTCGGCATGCAGCAAGGCATCTTCATAGGTGATCTCGCCTTGGCTATAGAGCCGATACAAGGCCTGATCAAAGGTCTGCATACCCAGCTCGGTAGAGCGCGCCATCAACGGCTTGAGCTCGTGCACTTCACCCTTGCGAATCATGTCTGCCGCCAGTGGCGTATTCAGCAATACTTCAATCGCCGCTCGGCGACCCTTGCCGTCCGGCGTCGGAATCAGTTGCTGGGCAACGATTGCCTTTAGGTTCAGGGACAGATCCATCCACACCTGCTGATGCATTTCGGTGGGAAAGAAATGAATGATCCGGTCCAGCGCCTGGTTGGCATTGTTGGCGTGCAGCGTCGCCAGGCACAGGTGGCCGGTTTCAGCGAAGGCCACCGCGTGGTCCATGGTTTCCTTGGTACGTACTTCACCGATCAGAATCACATCCGGCGCCTGACGCAGAGTGTTCTTCAGCGCTACTTCGAAAGAATCGGTATCGATGCCGACCTCGCGCTGGGTAACGATGCAGTTCTGATGCTGGTGAATAAACTCGATCGGGTCTTCGATGGTAATGATGTGGCCGCTGGAATTCTTGTTGCGGTAACCGATCATTGATGCCAGAGAGGTGGACTTGCCGGTACCGGTGGCACCAACAAAAATCACCAGACCGCGCTTGGTCATTGACAGCTGCTTGAGTATTTCCGGAAGACGCAGTTCTTCCATACTCGGAATATTCACTTCGATACGGCGCAACACCATGCCCACCAGGTTGCGCTGGTAGAAGGCGCTGACCCGGAAGCGGCCGATCCCGCGGGCACTGATAGCAAAGTTGCACTCACGCTTTTCGGCGAATTCACGGCGCTGGGACTCGGTCATCACGCCAAGCACCGTTTCGCGCGTTTGTTCGGGCGACAGGGGCGTCTTGGTGACGGGCAGTATCTTGCCGTTGACCTTCATACTCGGGGCAACGCCGGCAGTGATGAAAAGGTCTGATGCACCCTTTTCAACCATCAGCCGCAACAGTTTTTCAAACTCCATGATGTGCCTCTTCTCACTCCTGGGTACAGGCATTCACGCCTGCACCGCTATAATTGCTGCGCGTTAGAATCCGTCAGTATTCTTGGCTTTTTCGCGCGCACTTTCCTTGGTAACCAGGCCCTTGGCGACCAGGCTCTTGAGGCACATATCCAGCGTCTGCATACCGATGTTGCCGCCGGTTTGAATAGCCGAATACATCTGCGCCACCTTGTCTTCACGAATCAGGTTACGAATGGCCGGCGTGCCGATCATGATCTCGTGGGCCGCTACCCGGCCGCCACCGATCTTCTTCAGCAGCGTTTGTGATACCACCGCCGTCAGCGATTCGGACAACATCGAGCGCACCATGGATTTCTCCTCGGCCGGAAACACGTCGACTACACGGTCGATGGTTTTGGCTGCGGAGGTGGTGTGCAGGGTGCCAAACACCAGGTGACCGGTTTCTGCAGCGGTAAGCGCCAGCCGAATGGTTTCCAGGTCACGCATCTCACCCACCAGGATGATGTCCGGGTCTTCACGCAGTGCCGAACGCAGGGCCTCGGCAAAACCCAGTGTATCGCGGTGTACTTCGCGCTGGTTGACCAAGCACTTTTTCGACTCGTGAACGAATTCGATCGGGTCTTCGATGGTCAATACGTGCTGATATTTGGTGTTGTTCAGATAGTCGAGCATGGCGGCTAGGGTGGTGGATTTGCCCGAGCCGGTCGGCCCGGTCACCAGTACCAGACCACGCGGCACATCAGAAATTTTCTTGAACACATCGCCCATGCCCAGATCGTCCATGCTCAGCACTTTCGAGGGGATGGTCCGGAACACCGCACCGGCGCCGCGATTCTGGTTGAACGCGTTAACCCGGAAGCGCGCCACACCGGGCACCTCAAAGGAAAAGTCCGTTTCCAGAAATTCTTCGAAATCCTTGCGCTGCTTGTCGTTCATGATGTCGTAGATCAGACCATGAACCATCTTGTGATCCATAGCGGGTACGTTGATGCGGCGTACATCGCCATCGACACGAATCATGGGCGGCAGTCCGGCCGACAGGTGCAAGTCCGACGCGCCCTGTTTGGCGCTGAAGGCTAACAGCTCGGTAATATCCATAGGGTTCCCCATAACAACCAGCAAGCATGTAGAATGCCAGAAGATTTTTCTTAGATTGGCAGGTTTTAATGTCCGTAATGTCTACGATAGCAGAGAATATTGCAAACGTTCATGAGCGTATTCAGCGTTCTGCCTTCGGTGCCGGGCGCAATCCTCAAGAGGTCACCTTGATTGCGGTCAGCAAAACCCGTCCAGCCAGCGCGATACGTGACGCCTGGGCCGCTGGCATAAGACATGTGGGCGAGAACTATCTGCAGGAAGCCCTGGATAAGCAGGCGCAGTTGAGCGAGCTGCCGCTGGTATGGCATTTCATTGGCCCCATCCAGTCGAACAAGACCAAATCCATCGCCGAACATTTCGACTGGGTGCATGGCGTAGATCGGCTGAAAATCGCCCGGCGGCTGTCCGAGCAGCGGCCCGCTGACCTGCCCCCCTTGAACATCTGTTTACAGGTAAACATCAGTCGCGAGCCTAGCAAATCCGGCGTATTACCCGAGGAGCTGGCGGCGTTGGCCGCCGAGGTCGCTACGCTGCCCAACCTGAAGTTACGCGGCCTGATGGCGATACCCGCACCCGCATCGGATAGCGAAGGCCGCCGTGCGCCGCTGAAAGCCCTGCGCGAAGCCTTGCAGGCCTTGCCTTTGCCACTGGATACACTGTCTATGGGCATGAGCGATGACCTGACCGAAGCCGTGCAGGAAGGCGCTACTCAGGTGCGCATCGGCACCGCGCTGTTCGGCGAGCGCATTCACCCCCCCACCCATTCCGAGCAAGGATAACCCCATGAGCGCTCCGACCATCGGATTCATCGGCGCCGGCAACATGTCCACCAGTTTGATCGGCGGCATGCTGCAGCAGAACATCAAGCCCGGCCAGATTCTGGCCAGCGATCGCACCGCCGAGCAGGCCGAGCGACTGGGCAAGCAGTTCGGCATTCGCACTGGCACAGATAATGATCTGCTTGCCGCCGAATGTGACGTCCTGGTGCTGGCAGTCAAGCCGCAGGTGATGCAGGCAGTCTGTCGCGCCCTGCCGGCACAGCGCAAATCAGGCCAATTGATCATCTCCATTGCGGCGGGCATCAGCTGCGCCAGCCTGGAAAGCTGGTTGGGTAGCGGCACAGCCATCGTCCGCTGCATGCCTAACACCCCCTCGCTACGCCGCCAGGGTGTCAGCGGTCTGTTCGCCAACGCACAGGTCAGCGACACGCAAAAGCAACAAACCGAAGCTATCCTCAACGCCGTGGGTATCAGCCTGTGGCTGGAGCGCGAAGAGCTGATCGACGCAGTAACCGCCGTGTCCGGCAGCGGCCCGGCCTACTTCTTCTACATGATGGAAGCCATGACCGCCGCCGGCGAACAACTCGGCCTGCCGCGCGACACCGCTGAGCGCCTGACGCTATTCACCGCCCTGGGCGCCGCCGATATGGCCGTGCACAGTGACGTGGATGCGGCCGAGCTGCGCCGCCGCGTGTGTTCCCCCGGCGGCACCACCGAGCGCGCGATCAACAGCTTTGCCGAAGATGACCTGCCTGCGATCGTCGCGCGCGCCATGCAGGCCGCCGCCGCACGCGCCGCCGAAATGACCAAAGAACTAGCCTGAGGAAATCGCATGAACAGCGTTAATATGGCCGCCATCTACATCGTCCAGACCCTCGGCAGTCTGTACCTGCTTATCGTACTGCTGCGCTTCGTGCTGCAACTGGTCAAGGCCGACTTCTACAACCCGGTCTCCCAGTTCATTGTGCGCGCCACCAAACCACTGCTGATGCCTGTGCGCCGAGTAATCCCCGGCTTTGGCGGTATCGACTTTGCCTCTCTGGTACTTGCCTTGATCCTGCAGATGCTGCTGATGACGGTGATCATCAAGCTGATGGGCTATGCCTTGCCGAACGTACTGCAATTGCTGGTCTGGTCGATGATCGCGCTGACCGCGCTGTTCCTGAAGATCTTCTTCTTTGCGCTGATCATCAGCGTGATCCTGTCTTGGGTCGCGCCCACCAGCAGCAACCCCGCCGCGCTGCTGGTGCACCAGCTATGTGAACCCGTGCTTGCGCCGATCCGCAAAATTCTGCCGTCGATGGGCGGGCTAGATCTGTCGCCGATTTTCGGCTTTATCGCGCTACGCTTGTTCGACATGCTGATCATTGCCAACATCGCCGCCGCGACCGGTATGCCGCGCGGACTGACGCTGGCAATCTGATTAGGCGGCCCCGAAAAAGGCATAACTAGTGAGCTTCTATCACTGGCGCGGCGCCGATCTGATCCTCGATTGCCATCTGCAGCCCGGCGCCAAAACCATGGGTTTTGCCGGGCAGCACGGCGAACGACTGAAAATCCGCATCAGCGCTCCACCGGTTGATGGCAAGGCCAATCTGTTATTGCTGGCATTTCTGGCAGAGGAATTCGCCGTCAGCAAACGGCAGGTCAGCTTGCTCAGCGGTCAGCAAAGCAGGCAGAAACGCGTACTTATCCAGGCACCCGAGCGACTGCCAGAGATGCTAGGCATCGCCCCGCTGGGAAATATTGCGTCCAGCGGTGGCGCTCTTTAGACTGGCGCCTCGATTGTTGGCACCGCCCCTGGCTGGCCACCGCCAACCTATAAAGGAACTGCCTATTCATGTCGACATTCCCTGCCGACTCCGTCGGACTGGTAACACCCCAGCGCCTTAGCTTCAGCGAGCCCTTGAAACTCGCCTGCGGCAAGTCCCTGGAACAGTTCGAGCTGGTGTATGAAACCTACGGCCAACTGAATGCCAGCCGCAGCAATGCGCTGCTGATCTGCCATGCGCTGTCCGGCCACCATCACGCCGCCGGCTTTCACAGCGCAGATGAGCGCAAGCCGGGTTGGTGGGACGCCTGCATCGGCCCAGGCAAGGCCATCGACACCAACCGCTTCTTTGTTGTCAGCCTCAACAACTTGGGCGGCTGCCACGGCTCCACCGGCCCCTCGAGCATCAATCCGGCGACCGGCAAGCCCTATGGCGCCAGCTTCCCGGTGCTGACCGTGGAGGACTGGGTGCACAGCCAGGCGCTGCTGGCCGACCAACTGGGCATAGACACCTGGGCCGCGGTGGTTGGTGGCAGCCTGGGCGGCATGCAGGCGCTGCAATGGGCGATCAGTTACCCGCAGCGTATTCGCCACTGCCTGGCGATTGCCACGGCACCGAAACTCTCGGCGCAGAATATCGCCTTTAACGAAGTGGCGCGCCAGGCAATCATCACCGATCCGGATTTCCACAACGGCGATTACGCCGCCTTCGGTGTGATCCCCAAACGCGGGCTGATGCTGGCGCGCATGGTCGGGCATATTACCTATCTGTCAGACGACTCCATGGGCGAGAAATTCGGCCGCGAGCTGCGTACCGATGTGCTCAATTACGACTTCACCAGTGTCGAGTTTCAGGTGGAAAGCTACCTACGCTACCAGGGTCAGGAATTCTCAGAGCGCTTTGACGCCAACACCTATCTGCTGATGACCAAGGCGCTGGATTATTTCGACCCCGCTGGCGTCCATGATGGCAACCTGGCGAAAGCGCTGGAAGGTATTCAGGCGCGCTGCATGGTCATGTCGTTCACCACCGACTGGCGCTTCTCGCCGGCGCGCTCACGCGAACTGGTCGACGCCCTGCTCGCCGCGCGCAAGCAGGTCAGCTACCTGGAAATTGAAGCAGCCCAGGGCCACGACGCCTTCCTGCTGCCGATTCCCCGCTATGTGCAGGCCTTGCAAGCGTACATGAACCAAATCGAGGTGGACGCATGAGCATGCGCGCAGATCTGGAAATCATTCAGGAGTGGATCAAGCCGGGTAGCCGGTTGCTGGATCTGGGTTGTGGCGACGGCGAACTGCTGCGCTACCTGTCCGAGCAGCGCAAGGTCACCGGCTATGGCCTGGAGATCGACCCGGAGAAGATCAACGCCTGCATCAACAACGGCGTCAACGTGATCGAGCAGAATCTGGATACCGGCCTGAGCAATTTTGGTGACAACACCTTTGACAGCGTACTGATGACCCAGGCTTTGCAAGCCGTGCACTACCCCGATCAGGTGCTGGAAGAGATGCTGCGCATCGGCCGCGAGGCGATCCTGACCTTCCCCAACTTCGCCCATTGGCGCTGCCGTTTATATCTGGGTACAAAGGGTCGCATGCCGGTCTCCGAGTTCATGCCCTACACTTGGTATAACACGCCCAATATCCACTTCTGCACCTTCAAGGATTTCGAAGCGCTGTGCCGTGAGCGCTCGATTCGCATCCTTGACCGCCTGGTGGTCGATCAGACCCACCGCAGCGGTGTACTCAGCGGCCTGTGGCCGAATTTATTGGGCGAAATCGCCATTTACCGGGTTACCCGCTAGGCCTAAATAGCCCCTGAAGGAGAATCATCATGTTCCGCGCCCTGCTCTTGAGCCTGCTCCTGCTGCCCGCACTCGCCAGCGCCCAGCAAACCAGCCCGCAGCGCTTCGGCGATCTGCTGGTGTACTACAACACCTTCAACAGCAGCTATCTGCAACCCGATATCGCGGCCAACACCGGGCTGACGCGCGGCCCCACCCACGGCGTGGTCAGCATTGCCGTGCAACGCCAGACAGCCGAGGGTCCGGTTGCGGTCGATGCCATTCTGACCGGCAACGTGACCAATATGCTGGGTCAGAGGTCGACGCTGCGATTTATCCGTTTGCAGGAAGAGGAGTCAATCTACTTTGTCGCCAATTACACCTCTACCCAGCGCGGCCTGTTGCGCTTTGAGGTAGAGGTCCGCCCGAGCACCGGCGGCACTGCGCAAACCCTGCGCTTCCAGCAGGAGTTCTTCCCCGATGAATGATCTGCGCCTGCCCTTTCAGCAACTGATTCTCGCCAGCGGCAATCCCGGCAAACTCAAAGAACTGCAAGCCATGCTCGGCGAGCAGGTCACAGTGTTGCCGCAAAACCAGTTTGTGGCCGAGGAAGCGGTCGAAGACGGCCTCAGCTTCGTCGAGAACGCCATCATCAAGGCGCGTCATGCCTGCAGCGCTTCGGGGTTGCCGGCGCTGGCGGACGATTCCGGTATTGCCGTGGATGCGTTAGCTGGTGCCCCCGGCATCTATTCCGCCCGCTACGCCGGTGCCGGCGGTGACGCCGCAAACAATGCCAAACTGCTGGAGGCGCTTGAAGGGCTACCCACCGAGCAGCGCGGTGCCCGGTTTATTTCCGTTCTGGTGTTGATGCTGCATGCCGAAGACCCCACGCCGATTATCTGTGAAGGCGTCTGGCACGGCAGCATCCTCAACGCGCCCCGCGGCGATCATGGTTTTGGCTACGACCCACTGTTCTGGGCACCCGAAGCCAACTGCTCCAGCGCTGAACTCAGCCCAGCGGAGAAAAACCGCCTAAGTCACCGCGCCAAGGCCATGGCGCAATTGCGTACGCGGCTGGGACTCAATTGACCAAGCTGCACGCGACCAGCTCCAAACGGCAAGCCAGCCCAGCCAGTCACTCGGACAACTTGCCGTTGCCGCCCCTGGCGACCTATGTGCATATCCCCTGGTGCGTACGCAAATGCCCCTATTGCGACTTCAATTCGCACGTCAGTGCGCAAGGCCTGCCTGAAGCCGAGTACGTAGACGCGCTGATTGCCGACCTGGAGCTGGACCTGCCCGGCGCCCAGGGGTGCGAACAAGACCGCGAACTGACCTCAATCTTTTTTGGCGGCGGCACGCCCAGCCTGTTTTCCGCAGAGAGTCTCGGCCGCCTGCTCGACGCCATGGCCAGTCGCTTGAACTTCGCCACGGATATCGAAATCACCCTGGAAGCCAACCCCGGCACCTTCGAGCAAGCCAAGTTTGCCGGCTACCGGGCGGCCGGCATTAATCGCCTGTCGATCGGCATCCAGAGCTTCAACGCCCGCCACCTCAAGGCGTTGGGGCGTATTCATGACGATCAGGAAGCCCTGGCAGCGGTAGCCATGGCACGCAAGGCTGGCTTCGACAACCTCAACCTGGACCTGATGCACGGCCTGCCGGACCAGTCCCTGGACGATGCCATGGCGGATATCAACCAGGCCATCGCGCTGGGGCCAGAGCATTTGTCCTGGTACCAGCTGACCCTGGAGCCCAATACGGTGTTCTACAGTCAGCCGCCGATTTTGCCAGTTGAAGACACACTATGGGCCATTCAGGAGGCCGGCCAGGCCAGGCTTGCGCAAGCGGGGCTAGCACAATACGAAGTCTCCGCCTACGCCCAGCCGGGCCGCCAGGCCAGGCACAACCTGAATTACTGGCAGTACGGCGACTTTCTCGGTATCGGCGCCGGTGCCCACGGCAAGCTAAGCCATCCCGACGGCCGTATCGAACGCTACTGGAAGACCCGCCTGCCCAAGGATTACCTGGATCCGGGCAAAGACTACTGCGCCGGCCGCAAGGTCATTACTGCGGGTGATCTACCGTTCGATTTCCTGATGAATGCCCTGCGCCTGAGCGATGGCGTGCCCACCGCGTATTACCTGGCCCGCACCGGCCAGCCGATTGAAGCGATTGCGCCTGTGCTGAATGAAGCCGTGCGCAAAGGCCTGCTCGAACCCTGGGACCAGCAGCTGCGCCCGACCGAGCGTGGCCGGCTGTTTCTTAATGATTTGCTGGAAATGTTTCTTTAGTGGCCAGCCAACCCCTTCGCGGCGAGGCCGCCGCTCCTACCAACAAAGTGTGCGGCCCTCCCCGGTAGAAGCTGCATGGTAGTAGCACAGCCGGTGGGAGCGACGGCCCCGCCGCGAAGGGTTTGACCTTCACCGGTCGCCTACCACTTGCAGCCCAGCCCCCGCCCCCATACAGTATCGCAAACTGTCTCATTTACCGAGGTACCCATGTCTCCCTTCCTGTTTGCCACCACCGCCCAGATTCTCTGCGAATCCGGCTCGGCCATTCGTCTGGCCGAACTCTGCAAGGAGCGCGGCGCCACCCGCGTGCTGATCGTCACCGATCCGGGCATCACCAAACTGGGCATGCTCAACGAGATACTGCCAGGCTTTGCCAAAGCCGGAATGGCGGTAGACATTTTCGATGCCGTACAGGCCGACCCGCCAGAGTCGGTGGTCATGGCCGCAGTCGAACAGGGCCGAGCCATGCACGCCGATCTGGTGATCGGTTTCGGCGGCGGCAGCTCCATGGACGTAGCCAAGCTGGTGGCCTTTCTCGCGCATCCCGGCTGTCAGCAACAGTTGGCCGATATCTACGGCGTCGGCAATGCCAAGGGTCAGCGCCTGCCGCTGATCCAGGTGCCGACCACCGCCGGCACTGGCTCGGAAGTCACGCAGATCTCCATTATCACCACTGGCGAAACCACCAAGATGGGCGTGGTCTCGCCGATCCTGCTGCCGGATATGGCCCTGCTGGATGCCGACCTGACCCTGGGCCTGCCGCCAGCCGTTACCGCCGCAACCGGCATCGATGCCATGGTGCATGCGATCGAGGCGTATACCAGCAAGATCAAAAAGAACCCCCTGTCCGACATGCTCGCCCGCGAAGCACTGCGTTTACTGGCGGCCAATCTGGACGAAGCCGTGCATAACGGCAGCAACCGCGAAGCCCGCCAGGCCATGCTGCTCGGCGCACTGCTCGCTGGCCAAGCCTTCGCCAACGCGCCAGTTGCTGCAGTGCATGCATTAGCCTATCCGCTGGGCGGCCATTTCCATATTCCCCATGGCCTATCCAACGCCCTGGTACTGCCCACGGTGATCGGCTTTAACGCCCCCGCCGCCGAACATTTGTATGCCGAACTGGCACCACTACTGGTCACCGACCTGAAACCCGGCAATGCCACCAGCCTGACCGAACAGCTGGTAGCCGCACTGGCCGACCTCAGCCCACGCTGCAACCTGCCCTCGCGCCTACGTGATGCCGGCGTACCCGAAGACAGCCTGCCACAACTGGCCAAGGACGCGATGCTGCAACAGCGCCTGCTGGTTAATAATCCACGGGAAATGACCGAAACAGATGCACTGGCGATTTATCGCGAAGCGTTTTAGTTTTTTCCAGCAGACAACACCAATGCCAGGCGGCCTTGGGTGATACCCGCAGTAGACCGTCTGCGCCCAGGACGGGCGCAGTCGAGCCTCCAGGGATGGGTTTACGGCGTGTCTAAGGAGGGTGTCGCCCAAGGCCGCCGATGCCGAACCCGTGATTAGTGGAACCACGCTTCCTGAGAGAAGACTTTGATATGAGCAACAAACCCAAACGCAGCGACTACCCCTATCTTCATCCCATCACCACCCGCTGGCACGACAATGACGTCTATGGGCATGTGAACAACGTGGTGTATTACAACTACTTCGACAGCGCGGTAAATAGCTGGCTGATTGAACAGGGCGGGCTGGATATCCACCGGGGCGAGCAGATAGCCTTTGTCGTCAGTTCCGGCTGCGACTACTTCGCTCCTATCGCTTTTCCCGAGGCGATCGAAATCGGCGTGCGCGTAGCCAAGCTAGGCAACAGCTCAGTGCACTATGAATTGGCTGTGTTCAAGGCAGGGGTCGAAGAAGCCTGCGCCGCAGGCCGCTTCGTTCACGTATTCGTCGAACGCACCAGCAATCGCTCCTGCGCGATACCGGCTGGGCCGCGCGCCGCGCTGGAGAAGTTGCTGGTCTGAAGATCAGCCCAGCACAGCGGGCAGATCACCCGGCGTAAACAGCTCAATCCAGTAGCCGTCCGGATCGCGAATGAAAGCGATATTTTTCATTTTGCCATCCTGCGGGCGTTTGACGAAGCTGACTCCCAGCTCCTCGAAACGCGCGCAGGCCGCCTCCAGGTCCGGCACGGCAAAACCGATATGACCAAAGCCCTTGGGCTCGTCATTGCCGTTGTGATAGCTGAAATCTGCGTCGTCCTCGGTGCCCCAGTTATGCGTCAACTCCAGCATTGCTGGACGACCAAACGTCTGTACCAAACGCTCGCGGGAATCATGCGACCAGTCGACCAACTCATGGGTATCGATCGCGGCGAGAAAATACAGACTGAATTTCATCTGCTCGAAATCCAGTTTTTTCACCAGCGTCATACCCATAATGCGCGTATAGAAATCCAACGTCGCTTCAGGCGACTTGATGCGCAACATGGTCTGGTTGAAAACAAAGCCTTCGGTAGCCGGATCACGGTTTTCGCAGAGTCCGACAGCGGATTCAAAATGGCGACTCATGGTAATAGCTCCCGGGCAGGTCAATGGAAAGAGTTACAAGAGTAACATTCCCATTGACCCGCTCGAAGCGCGCAAGTGCAAACGATTGTTTACACTGCGTAGGCGGAATTACTTGAAGGGCCGCTCATCCCACCAGGGGTAGAACGCAGGGCGATCCTTGCTTGGGCTGAGCTTGAACTGCGGCGGACGTTTTTCCAGGAAGGACTGCACGCCCTCCTTGGCATCTTCCGATTCGCCCATAAAGGCAATCGCCCGCGAATCGACCTTGTGCGCTTCCATCGGATGATCCGCCGCCATCATGCGCCACAACAACTGACGGTTGAGCAACGCGGACATGCCCGAGGTGTTGTCAGCAATTTCGCGCGCCAGCGCATAGGCGGCAGGCAGCAGCTCTTCCGGCTCGTGAATACTGCGAATCAGACCGCCCTTGAGCGCCTCTTCGGCATCAAACACCCGGCCGGTATACACCCACTCAGCAGCCTGCATAGGGCCGACCAAGCGCGGCAGGAACCAGCTGGAACAGGCTTCCATGGTGATACCACGGCGCGCAAACACAAAACCAAACCGCGCCTTGGTCGAAGCCATACGAATATCCATCGGCAACGTCATGGTCGCGCCCACACCCACCGCCGCACCATTAAAGGCACCAATCACCGGCTTGGTGGACTCGTAAATACGCAGTGACACCGTACCGCCACCGTCCCGCAGCGTGTCACCCTCCGGCTCACTCTGGCGCTTGTGCCGGTTAAAGGTATCACCGCCCTTTTCCAAATCAGCACCAGCGCAGAACGCCTTACCCGCGCCGGTCATGATGATGACCCGCACATTGTCATCGGCATCGGCAGCGTCAAAAGCTGCGATCAGTTCGCGGCACATCGCAGCGTTGAAGGCGTTCATGCGATCGGGACGGTTCAGAGTCAAAGTCAGAATGCCATCCTGTACCTGGTAGTCGAGTGTTTCGTAAGACATGGGGTGCTCCCTGTTGATCAGATGCCGACCAGTGTAGAACTGACCGGTCACAGGGACCAGTTGAGTTATGGAGGCGTATGTGGGGGTATTGTTGGGGTGGATGGGGTTCGATTAGCCGCCGGCTCCGCTTACCTGTCCCGCTGTGGTGCGTCCGGTGACGCGCATTGAGAAAATCGGCAATGCTCTAGCCGTCCCTCAGAGCCTCGCGCCGGATGCCGAGGACGTGCTCGGTCATGTGCTGTTCGCGCTCAAACACGAAGACATCAACCTGACCGTGCTGGCTCAGGCCCTGCCCGTGTCGGTCGCCATGAAACGGCAGGAGCGGTAGTACCTTGAAGCCCTGCAAGCATTCTCGCGCCCTGCCCGGGATTTCTGGAAGGTTCGGTGGATTGACTATGGCCAGTACGATTTCATCTTCCAGGGCCACGAGACCATCTACCGCTACTGGGATGCCACGCCCAGCGTAGTGCTTACTCTGAAAATGGCCCAATTAGCGCTAGAGGAGGAGCTTCAAAAGGAAACCACCTTCCTGGAGCGCTATGACACCAATTATCGGTGCTTAGACGTGCGCGGCAGCGACCTGACCCAACTGGTCATGATGTGCCTGAGCAACAGCAGAAAGGTCTCTGGCAACCGCCGCAAGCAATACCGATATACCGTTCCGGAGCATGTCTTCGACTATATCGAAGAGGTTTACAGGCGAGTAATGTGAAATCAGGGTCGAAATCAGGGTCAGGTCAGGTCTTTTGCCTGTGAGTGAAACGAGCAAAAAAAGGTCGGGTAGACGACGATGTTGGCACCGTCGCCCCCCAGAGCTCCGGACGGGCACGATTAACGCATCCGGATCCTCAACTCATCATCTTCGCAGGTCTTGTGGTCGTCAGCTTCACCGCAGGTAATGTGTATCGTTTCAACCATTTCACCCAGACATGCTCTACGACCCATACCGGAACCGCTTTAACGCGGCGATATTACCGCTGATACCGAAGTTTACGCGTAGTGCCCTCTCAGCCTTCGACAGAGCACCTTATATTGCTCGGGTAATGCCTGGCCCTGCTGGGAGAGCCAGGCGATGTCTGGCATTACTGGCGTCGGGTGACATGATTCTCGCACTGCTCGGCGGAATGCGTTACGACCCCTGTCAGTGGCCGCTGTCGCCTGCGCCAAACAGATGAAGCGCGCCATAAACCATGCGCTAGGCCACTGGCCGCCAGACATTGTCCTACCGGGTTTTCAGTGCATTGGCCAGGCGCAGCATGGCCACTTCGATTTCATAAGCGGTCAAGGACGAGTAACCCAATAGCCAGCCTTGTTTCTTCTCCTCGCTGGCGTACAACCGGCTCAGGCCGGAAAGCTGGACGCCCGCACTGGCTGCCTGGCGGATGGTTTTTTCCTCAGGCCAGCCATCGTGCAACAGGCAGGGGATTTGTAGCCCGCCAGGAGGACGCAAGGCGGTAACGATGCCGTGCAGATGCTTGCCGATCGCGTCGAGCATAACCGAGCGGCGCCCGGCATACAGCTTACGCATGGCCCGGACATGGGCGTTGTAATGGCCGTCCTCCATAAAGCGCGCCAGGGTCAGCTGCAGGATCTGTGGAGTGTGGCCGTCCATCATGCTGCGCGCGTAGGTGAAGGCTTTGACCAACTCGTGGGGCAGTACCATATAGCCCATTCGCAGCCCGGGGTAGAGAGTCTTGCTGAAGGTGCCGAGGTAGAGGGTGCGTTGGTACTTGTCCAGGCCCTGCACGCAGGCGGTTGGTTGCCCGTCGTAGTGGAACTCGCTGTCGTAGTCATCTTCAATGACCCACTTGCCCTTCTCCGCAGCCCAGTTGATCAGCTCAAGCCGGCGCTCCAGTGGCAAGGTCGCGCCAGTTGGGTATTGATGAGAAGGCGTAACATAGACGCAATTGGCGCCGCTACGGTCGGCGTACAGCAGGTCGGTGCGTATGCCCAGTTCATCGACATCGATGGGCACAACCTTGGCCTCGGCAGTTTCAAAGGCTTTTTTGGCACCGTAGTAGCCCGGGTTTTCCAGCAGGATCGGTTTGCCGGCGTCCACCAGCAACTGCGCACACAGAAAGAGAGCCTGGCGAGTGCTGCTCAGCACCAGGATCTGGTCGGGGGAGCATTTGGCCCCGCGCTCGAGGTTCAAGTAGGTGGCAATCGCCTTGCGCAGCGGCTCGGCACCTTGCGGGTCGCCGTGCAATAGCACGTTGGCGCGATAGTCCTTCATCACCTGGCGCTGCAGGCGTTCCCAGACATCGGTCGGAAAGGTGCGGGTTTCCGGCAGGCCGGTGGCAAACGCCCTGATCACCTGCTGATCGTTCACGCCGCCACTGTCGAAGATCATCCGTCCGCGCTGGCTCAGCCCCGCCCCTGGCACTGCCTGGTTGCTGTTGACCTCTTGCGCTTTGATGCGTCGCCGCGCTGCGCCGCGCAATTCGGTGCCCACTGTTTCGCAGACATAACTGCCAGCACCCCCGCGCCGCACGATAAAACCGTCCCGGTGCAGTTGCACATAGGCGTTCTCCACGGTGTCGCGGGCAATCCCGAGCGACTTGGCCAACACCCGAGTCGCGGGTAGCTTCAAACCGGGGTCAAGGGCGCCATCGAGGATCAGCTCTCGCAGTGCGCGCTGAATCCGCTGGTGCAGATCCAGCAACTGAAACTCAGCATCGTTAAGGCGCATCTTCAGCGTTTCGAGCTCGAACGTTCTCGCCATGCGGTCTGCTCTGCTTTAAAAAATTGGCCTGCAAAGGCAGTCCATTCTATCCGTAGAATTGGCCTCTCGCCACTGCCTTTGTGCGCGGCGATCACGTGCGTTGCGAGCGGTTTTTAACAGGGGTTATTCAGCTATGGCCAGGTCACACAATTTCAGCGCAGGCCCGACGGCGTTGCCGATGGAGGTACTTACCCTAGCGCATGAGGAGTTTTTTGACTTCGCGGGTACGGGCATGTCGGTGATGGAGATCAGCCATCGCAGCGAGGTATTCATGGAGGTTGCCTACCAGGCCGAACAGGATCTGCGGGACATTCTGCAGGTCCCCGGCGAGTACAAGGTGCTCTTCCTGCAAGGAGGCGCTTCGCTGCAGTTTGCCCAGGTGCCGATGAACCTGTTGGGCAATAAACGCACGGCCGACTATCTGCATACCGGACTCTGGTCAGGCAAAGCCATTGAAGCCGCCCAGCGCTACTGTGACGTTCGCATCGTCGCCAGCAGCAAGGCGTCTGGCTTTGATCGCATCCCCGACGTCTCGGGCTGGAACCTCAACCCGACCGCCGCCTACCTGCACTACACCGAGAACGAAACCGTACACGGCGTACAATTCGTCGATGCCCCTGATGGCCCGGCACCCTTGGTGTGCGATGCCTGTTCCAGCTTGCTTTCCAAGCCTATAGACGTAGCCAGGCATGGCCTTGTGTATGCCGCCGCGCAAAAAAACATGGGCGTGGCCGGGCTGACGGTGGTCATTGTTGACCCGGCGTTGCTGGCGACTGCGCAGGTGTTCACCCCCGACCTACTCAACTACGCGCGGAGCATTGACGCGCAGTCGATGCTCAACACGCCGGCGACCTTTCCCTGGTACCTCGCCGGCCTGACGCTCAAATGGATTAAGCGCAGCGGTGGCCTCGAAGGCATTCACCGGCAAAATCAGGCCAAGGCCGAGTTGCTGTATCGCACCCTCGATAATAGCGATGGTTTTTACCGCAACAGCGTGCAGGCCCCGTTTCGTTCGATTAACAACCTGCCGTTTGTGCTCGCTGATGCGGGGCTGGAAAAAGCGTTCTTACGGCGGGCCGAGCAGGCCGGGCTCAATGGGTTAAAAGGGCACGCCTCGGTCGGCGGGATGCGTGCCAGCCTCTACAACGCGATCACGCTACAGGCGGTCGAGGCCTTGACCGACTTCATGAAGGGGTTTGCCCGGGTGCATGGCTGATGCGGGGGGCTTGAACTATCGCGGTTCGCCGCAAAGTGGTCTGGCGTTCAGCTGGAAAGCGCATGGGCAAAACATTCCACTCAAGCGTTATACATCACCTCTCACCCGAGGTTAACCACCTCGTTTTGCAAGGAGCAAAGCCATCATGTCTTCTTCAGCCGCTGCGTCGCGCCTGCATCTGCGTGACCTTCTGCATCCGGTTGTCGCCGGGATGATTTCAGTCATCGTCAATTACGGCGGCACGTTCATCCTGATCTTTCAAGCCGCCAAGGTCGCCGGACTCAGCCCCGATTTGACGGCATCCTGGGTGTGGTCGGTGTCGATTGGCGTGGGAATGACCGGGCTGCTTCTCAGCTGGGTGAGCCGTGAACCGATCATTACCGCCTGGTCGACACCTGCTGCGGCGTTTCTGGTCGTTGCGTTGTCCACCACGCCCTACGCCGAAGCGATAGGCGCGTATATCATTTCGGCCGCTGCCTTCGTTCTGCTGGGTTTGTCCGGCTGCTTCGACAAAGTCATCCGCCTGATTCCGCCGGGCGTGGCCGCGGGCCTGCTGGCCGGTATCCTGCTGCAGTTCGGGATCGGCGCGTTTGCGGGCATGAGTCTTGATCCCGTTCTGGCGGGATTGCTGATTGCCGCTTACGTGGTGCTCAAGCGCTTTACCGCGCGTTATGCGGTGGTGGGCATTCTCGTGCTGGGGCTGGGGTTTCTACTGACGCAAGGCCGCGTGGATTTTTCAGGGTTGACGCTGCAATTCGCGACACCGGTATTCACGCGGCCCGAGTTCTCGGTCAATGCGTTGCTCAGTGTCGCACTGCCGTTGTTTCTGATTACCCTCACCGGCCAGTACATGCCGGGCATGTTGGTGCTGCGCAATGATGGCTTCAAAACCAGCGCCAGCCCCATCCTGGCTGTGACCGGGCTGGGCTCTCTGTTGATGGCGCCGTTCGGCTCTCACGCCTTCAACGTCGCAGCCATTACCGCCGCCATCTGCACCGGCAAGGAGGCCTCCGAGGATCCGTCCAAGCGCTGGATCGCCGGGATTGCCGCCGGTGTCTTCTACATTTTCGTCGGGATTTTCGGGGTGACCCTCGCTGCCGTGTTCATGGTGTTCCCGGCCACCTTTATCACAACGTTGGCCGGGCTGGCCCTGCTCGGCACCATCGCCGCGAGCCTGGCCAGTGCCATGGCTGACGTCAAATCCCGCGAAGCCTCGCTGATCACATTTCTGGCGTCCGCTGCCAATATCGCCATGCTGGGGATTGGCGGCGCGTTCTGGGGGCTGCTGATCGGTCTGGCCGCCTATGCCTTGCTCAATGGGCGCTTGCCGCGTCGTCAGACCGTGGCAACTACCGCCGAAGACGCTGTTGTGACCAAAGGAGCCACTCACTGATGTTCGCCCAGCCGCAAGACATCGCCCCCCTACACGAGCGTCATGGCCGTTATCCCCAGGCCACCAGCGTCGAGGACTTTCGCCACAACCTGGCAGCGGTACAGCAACGTATCGCCAATGCCTGCCAGCGGGTTGGACGTGACCCCGCGAGTGTACGTCTGCTGCCGGTCAGCAAAACCTTTGACGAAGCGCATCTGCGCCTGGCCTACGCAGCCGGCTGCCGGATGCTGGGTGAGAACAAGGTGCAGGAAGCGCAGAACAAGTGGCAGGCCATGAGCGATCTGGTAGACCTGCAATGGTCGGTTATCGGCCACTTGCAAACCAATAAGGTCAAGCAGGTGGCGCGTTTTGCCAGTGAATTTCAGGCGCTGGACAGCCTGCGAGTGGCGGAGGCCCTGGATCGTCGCCTGCACATTGAGAAACGCCAACTGGATGTGTTCGTCCAGGTTAATACCTCCGACGAAGCCAGCAAGTACGGCCTGGCGCCCGAGGCTGTCGCGGATTTTATATCTGCGCTGCCATCGTTCCCGGCGTTACGGGTGCGCGGATTAATGACGCTGGCACTGTTTTCAGCCGACGTGGCCCGTGTTCGTCCTTGTTTTGTACGCCTGCGCGAACTGCGCGATCGTTTGCGCGAGCTCGCCCCGCAGGGCGTTGGGCTGGAAGAACTTTCCATGGGCATGTCCGGCGACTTTGAAATTGCGATTGAAGAAGGAGCCACCGTGGTGCGTGTCGGCCAAGCCATTTTCGGCGCGCGTGCGATGCCGGATGCCTACTACTGGCCGACTGCGGATGCTCTTGCTCAAGCCGGCGAATAGTCGCTGCTGACAACACCCTAATGTTTTGATCCATCTTTACAGGAACGCATGCAATGTCCTCTGCACCTCCGTACCTCATGCACACCTATGCTCGTCAGACGGTCTCCTTCAGCCGAGGCCAAGGGGCATCTCTGTGGGACAACCACGGGGTCGAATACCTGGACGCAATTGCCGGCGTGGCGGTGACCAGCCTGGGGCATGCCAACCCCGAAATTGCCGTAGCCATTGCCGAGCAAGCCAGCCAGTTACTGCACACCACCAATATGTTTCGCATCGAATGGCAGGAGCAATTGGGTAAGCGCTTGTGCATTTTATCGGGCATGCAGCGTGCCTTTTTTTGTAACTCGGGGGCTGAGGCCAACGAGGCGGCGCTCAAGCTGGCCCGGCTGCATGCCAAGGCCAGGGGTGTCGTGCAGCCACAAGTGCTGGTGATGGAAAACAGCTTTCACGGTCGCACTTTGGCCACCCTCGCGGCCACCGGCAACCCCGCCGTGCAGCGTGGTTTTGAGCCCTTGATGCCAGGCTTCCTGCGGGTGCCTTACGACAATATCGAGGCGGTCCGCCAAGTCGCGGAGCAATCACCCAACATCGTGGCGGTGCTGGTCGAACCGGTGCAGGGTGAGGGCGGTGTGCATGCGGCATCCGCCGGTTATCTACAGGCCTTGCGGCAACTGTGCGACAAGCACAACTGGCTGATGATGGTCGATGAAGTGCAAACCGGGATGGGGCGCACCGGCGCCTGGTTTGGCTTCCAGCATGCGGGGATTGTCCCGGATGTCATCACGCTGGCCAAGGCCCTGGGGAATGGCTTTCCCATTGGTGCGTGCCTGGCTCGCGGCAAGGCTGCCGAACTGTTTTCCCCGGGCCATCATGCGTCCACGTTCGGCGGCAACCCCTTGGCTTGTCGCGTGGGATGCACCGTACTCGACATAATGCAACGCGATCATATCCCGCAGCGCGCAGCCACCTCCGGCCATCGGCTGCTGACCGCGCTGCAGCGAGCGCTACGCAACCACAGCGAGGTCGTCAGTATTCGCGGCCTGGGCCTGATGGTCGGTATCGAACTGAACCGCCCGTGCGCCGAACTGGTCGGCCGGGCGCGCGACGAACACCGCCTGCTGATCACGGTGACTCGCGGCACGACCTTACGACTGCTTCCGCCGCTGATCTGCGATGACTCGCAGATCGACGACATTGCCGCGCGTGTCATTCGGCTCCTGTCGTAAACCGACTTACTTTCCAAACAAGGACCTTTCATCATGTACGACTCCACGCTGACCCTTGACGCATTCGACGCCGAGTTGTGTGAAGCGATTCATAACGAAGAACATCGTCAGGAAGACCACCTAGAACTGATCGCCTCCGAGAACTATGCCAGCCCTCTGGTAATGCAAATCCAGAGCACCGTGCTCACCAACAAATACGCCGAAGGTTATCCGGGCAAGCGCTACTACAGCGGCTGTGAATATGTTGATGTGCCTGAGCGACTGGCCATTGAGCGAGTCAAGACCTTGTTCAGGTGTGATTACGCCAACGTGCAGCCCCATGCGGGCGCCCAGGCGAACGCTGCAGTATTCCTGGCATTGATCAATCCCGGCGACACGGTGATGGGGATGAACCTGGCCCAAGGTGGCCACCTGACCCACGGTAACCCTTCAAACTTCTCGGGCCGTCATTACAAGATCGTCCCTTATGGGCTGGACCCGAAAACGGGGTTTCTCGATTACGATGAGATGGAACGCATCGCCTTGGAAGCACGCCCAAAAATGCTGATCGGTGGCTTTTCTGCCTACTCCCGGTACAAAGACTGGGCGCGTATGCGGACCATTGCCGACAAAATCGGGGCCATTTTCTGGGTCGACATGGCCCACGTCGCGGGGCTGGTCGCCGCCGGCGAATACCCGGACCCATTGCCTCACGCCCACGTGGTCACCAGCACCACACACAAAACCCTGCGCGGACCACGAGGCGGTTTGATTTTGTCCAAGGGGCAAGATGAGGCGTTCTACAAAAAGCTCGATTCTGCGGTATTTCCGGGCATTCAGGGCGGCCCGTTGATGCACCAGATCGCTGCCAAGGCCGTCGCCTTCAAGGAAGCACTGACGCCCGAGTTCAAAACCTATCAGACGCAGGTGGTGATCAACGCCCGGACCATGGCAGCCGTGCTGCAACGTCGTGGTTACAAGATCGTCTCCGGCGGCACCGACAACCACATGATGCTGATCGACCTGTCCGGCAGGCCTTACACCGGCAAGGAAGCCGATGCGGCACTGAGCGACGCCTACATTACCGCCAACAAGAACTCGGTACCCAACGATCCGCGCTCACCGTTCGTGACGTCCGGGTTGCGCATCGGTACCCCGGCGGTTACCACCCGAGGTTTCGGCGCGTTCGAGTGCGAGCAAGCAGCGGGTTGGTTGTGCGACGTACTGGACGCCCTGGAAAACGGCGATAGCGAGAAAGTCAGGCACCAGGTACGCGAACAGGTTGTGGCGCTCTGCCGTCGTCATCCGGTCTATCGCTAACCCTCTATTCCGAACATTCGCAAGGTACTGTTGACCGTGAAGACACGCAGTTTCTGGTGGTGATCAATGAGGAGCAACAGTACTCGATCTGGCCCAAGTTCAAGGCCGACTGCCTGGCATGCATCGAAGCCAACTGGAGCGACATGCACCCTGCCAGTTTGCGCGAGGCGATGCCAGAGATCTGGCATCGGATTTTCGTTGTGTCGCGACCCGCCTGTTACCAGCGATAGTTGACCGAACCGATCAACGTGCGCTCGTCGCCATAACGGCACGAGGCGTTGCAGAACAAGTATTTCTCATTGGCCAGATTCTGCGCCTTCATGGCCAGAGTCCAGTTCTTATCCACTTCGTAGCTGACTTTCGCGTCAAACAGGGTATAGGCGTCCACCTTCTCGTCAGTGTCCGAGCTGGAAGTACGGCTGGTGCCCATAAAGCGAGCTCCACCGCCGACTACAACCTTGGGCAAACCCATACGGGCCAGGCGATAGTCGGCCCGCAGGCTGGCCATATGGTAAGGCACGCCGTCGATGCGCGTCCCAACCCGGCTGGCCACCGAGTCATCCGTGATTTTTGAATCAGTGTAGGCATAGGAAGCGGTGGTGCTGAGGTTGGCAGTGACATCTGCTTTTGCTTCCAGCTCGACGCCCCGTGAGCGAGTCTCACCGAACTGCACGGTGTCGCCGGAGAGGTCGGTGCTCAGCGAGTTTTTCTGCTTGAGGTCGTATACCGCTGCGCTTAACAGTGCATTGGTGCCTGGCGGAGTGTAGCGCACGCCGACCTCGTACTGCTCGCCTTCGGTCGGCTTGAACGAGGTGTTAGCGTTCGGATTGAACACGTTGGCTGGCAGGAACGACTGGCTCCAGCTGACGTACGGGGCCAGGCCGTTGTCGGCTTCGTAGACCAGGCCTACGCGGCCTGTGGCTTTCTTGTCATCGCGTGGGGTGCGTGCACCCGTGGCGTTGGCGTAGGTTCGGCTTTCCGCCCAGTCCTGGCGACCGCCCAGAAGCAGGATCCACTTATTGTCGAACTTGATCTGGTCTTGCAGGTAAACGCCCGACTGAGCGCTGTGCAGGTCCGAGCCGTTGTCGGCGGAGGTAATGCTCGTCGGTGCACCGTACACCGGGTTGGCCGGGTTGAAGATGGAGGTCGCGCTTGCGAAACGATGCGAGTCGTAGGTCTTGTGGTAATAGTCCACGCCAGCCAGCAGAGTGTGCTGCCAGCGGCCGCTGTTGAGTGCCCATTGCACGTTGTTGTCGCTGGTCCAGCCTTCGGATCGCTCGCGGCGGATGCTTGCCCGGCGTGCCAGCAGGCCCTGGTCGCGCAAGGCGGCACTGCCGGTATCGGCGACTTGCATGTAATCCCAGCTCAGGTCAGCTTCGAAGTGGCGCAAGGCGTGACGGATTTTCAGGTTGGGCGTGAAGTTATGCTCGAACAGGTAGCCGATCGTGGTCGAGTAGTTGTTGTAGTGGTCGAAGCCTCGCTCGCCGGTAAACAGATCGCGGTCGACTTTGGGGTAAGCGGCGCTGGACGAGGTCGTCAGGTCATAGTCCAGGGGGGGAGCGAAACTGGTGCGGGTTTCCTGATAGCTGGCCAGGAACGTCAGCGAGGTGTCCTCGTCAGGTCGCCAGGTGAAGGCCGGCGCTATGTAGCGGCGGTCATCGTCGGTGTCCGTGGTCTGAGTGTCGCTGTCGCGCCACAGGCCGGTGAGGCGATAGGAAAACTGCCCGGCTTCGTCGATCGGACCGCCCAGGTCGAAGCTGTACTGCTTGCGCGCATGGCTGCCGTATTCGACGTTGATTTCATGCAGTGGTGTATCGGTCGGGCGCTTGGTGATGGTGTTGATCAGGCCGCCTGGCGACAGTTGGCCGTACAACACCGAAGAGGCGCCCTTGACCACTTCCACGCGCTCCAGGCCGTAGGGTTCGATGCCGCCGTCATACACGCTGCCTTGCAGTTTCATGCCATCGCGCAGGATACCGCCCGTGCCCGAGCCCACGTTAAAGCCACGGATCACGAAATCATCGCCCACACGACTGAAGCCGCCCGGCTGGGCAATTACGCCCGGCGTGTAACTCAGGGCTTCGGCCAGGGTGTCAGTTTTGCGGTTATCCATTTCGTCGCGAGTGATGACCGAAATCGACTGTGGAATCTCCTTGATCGCCGAGTCAGTCTTGCTTGCGCTGGTGCTGCGCGTTGCCACCGGGCCACTGAGCTGACCGGTCGGGTTTTCGATCGCCTCCGCATAGATGTAGGCTTCCTGCAACACCAGCGCGTCGCTTGGCGTTGCCGCATTTGTGCTGTCGGCAGCGTGGACGGCGCTTAGCGACAGACCACTGAGAAGCAAGGCCAGCGCCAATGGATGGTAGTCGAAGACGTTCTTCACGTGCATGGAGGCTCCTAGTGTGAAGTGGTTTTTTCAAGTTGGTAAGGATCAGGCCGCCCGTTGCTCGATCCCCATCAGGCAACGGGCGGCCAACTGTGAACGGTCAAGGGTAGTAATCGTCGGAGTAGGTAAACAGCTCGTCGTTGTAGCTGCCGGGCATTGACCCGGCTCATCTCATTCAGGCCATAGCTTAGGCAAGATTATAGCGAATACTAATAATAACTATTTGCATTAATTAAAAACAATCTGCATTCGAACCTTTTTCAGGAAAAGGGGGCAGAAAAAGGGGGCAAATTTATTTTCTTCAGGTATTTGATATTCCGGAGCATTGCTGGAGCGCATGCTGGAGGATCCATCGGGTATGGGCATATGCGCCTTACTGGCTCGCAACACATACAAACGCCATCTTTTGAACTTGTCGCAGGCAACTCTATGCCAGCAGACAGTGTTGGCTGGTAGGGCCAAGCCAACCGATGGCTTGCAGATGGCCGTGCAGATCGGCGCAGATCCACGCGCCAGTGTAAGCGGGCGGGTATATCTGATTGACCGCTGGGTTTTGCGCTGCTGTCAGACGTTCTGGCAAAGAACAGTGCAGCCCAGCCGCAAAGCACTACTTAAACGTTTTGCCATTACCAGGGGGCTGCACCAGACTTTAGACTCGTGTCAGGGTCTATGCTTAGATTACGCTTGTGATCAGAGCTACTCTTGAGGAGCCCACGGATGACCAGGCAGAACACGTGAAATATTCGACACTTTCTGCAGCGCTGCTCTGCTTATTGCTCGGCACTATTACTATCGCCAGGGCTGAGCAGTATCAGGTCGTTACCGAAGAGTGGGCGCCGTACAACTACCAGAAAAACAATCAGCTCACCGGGATGACCACGGAGATTGTTCAGGCCATCATGGCGCTGACCGGGGATGACTTTAAGGTGGTCCTGCTGCCTAGTATGCGGGCCACCCGCGCCCTGAATGACCGGCCCAAGACCATCATGTATTCTCTGTTCCGCACCGCAGAGCGCGCGCCGCTATACAAGTGGGTCGGCCCGATCACGGAAGAGTCCATTCACCCTTATCAGTTGGCTAGTGCGGCGCAGCCGGTAGACTCTCTGGAGCAACTGCTGCGTGCCCCACGGATCACCACGCGACACGCTGGCCTGGTTCCCGATTTGTTGCACTCACTGGGCTTCAACAACCTCGACAGAAGCGCCACCAAAAGCCAGCAGCTCTACCGCATGCTGCTAGCCGGGCGTACCGACATCATCATCGGCGACACCGCTGCGGGCGTGGCTCACCACAGCCAACAACTGGACATCGCCCCTGGTACACTGCGGCAGATTCCCATCGAGATCTATCGCTCATCGCTGTACATCGCCTTCAGCCTCGACTGTGACGACGAGCTGGTAGCCGCCTGGGCTCAGGCGCTGGAGCAACTGCGCCAATCGGGCGAGCTGGCGCGCATCCAGCGTCGGTACGAGCACACCAATGAGTAATAAAAGCACGGAACAGACGAAGGACTACGGGGTTCTCCCGGTCGTTACCGGCAGATTCAGTCGATACGTTCGAACTTCAGATCCCAGACCCCATGCCCCAATCGCTCACCGCGGCGTTCAAACTTGGTGATCGGGCGTTCTTCAGGGCGCGGTACGTAGGTGCCGTCTGCGGCCAGATTGCGGTAGCCGGGCGCGGCGCTCATGACTTCCAGCATATGTTCGGCATAGGCTTCCCAATCGGTGGCCATATGGAATACGCCGCCGATTTTCAGCTTGCTGCGTAGTTGCTCGGCAAAGGCCAACTGTACGATGCGGCGCTTGTTGTGCTTCTTCTTGTGCCAGGGATCGGGGAAGAACAGCAGCACGCGGTCCAGACTGCCGTCAGGGATAGATTGATTCAGCACTTCGATGGCATCGCAGTCGAATACCCGCAGATTATCGATTCCTGCTGTCAGCACGCCATTGAGTAGCGAGCCGACGCCCGGCAGGTGTACTTCAACGCCAATAAAGTCCTGCTCCGGCGCGGCCTGGGCCATGTCCAGCAGAGATTGGCCCATACCGAAGCCAATCTCCAGCGTGCGCGGTGCCTCGCGGCCAAAGAGCGTATCCAGGTTCAGCAGCCCGTTTTGCAGATTCAGTCCGAACCGCGGCCAGCCCAGATCGATTCCGCGTTTCTGCGCGTCGGTCATGCGCCCGGCGCGCATCACGAAACTGCGGATGGCGCGGCGCGGAAAGCTTGCTTCGGCACCCGCCTCGGGCAGATCGGAGGTGTCGGGCAGATCGTGGTTCTCGGTCATGTCAGGCTCGGTAGCGTTAAATGGCAGATCTGAATTTGGATCAGATCGGATACAGCTCGTGTTGGAAACAGCCCTTAGAAGAAGGTGCCATCTAGCGGTGACGATGCCGTGGCGTACAGCTTGCGCGGCATACGCCCGGCCAGATAAGCGCTACGGCCTGCCAGCACCGCATGCTTCATCGCCTCGGCCATCAGCACCGGCTTCTGCGCGTGTGCAATCGCGGTGTTCATCAGTACCCCGGCACAGCCCAGCTCCATTGCAATGGCCGCATCCGAGGCGGTACCCACACCAGCATCAACCAGCACCGGCACCGTGGCTTCTTCCAGAATAATGCGCAGATTGTAGGGATTGCAGATACCCAGGCCAGAGCCGATCAAACCGGCCAGCGGCATCACTGCCACACAACCCATCTCTGCCAGTTGGCGCGCGATGATCGGGTCGTCGCTGGTATAGACCATCACGTCGAAGCCGTCCTTGACCAGCACTTCGGCGGCCTTGATGGTTTCGATCACATTGGGGAACAGGGTCTTCTGATCGGCCAGTACTTCCAGCTTGACCAGCTTGTGCCCGTTCAGCAGTTCACGCGCCAGGCGGCAGGTACGCACAGCGTCGTCGGCGGTGTAGCAGCCGGCGGTATTCGGCAGGATGGTGTAACGGTCTGGCGGGATCACATCCAGCAGGTTCGGCTCGTCGGGGTTCTGGCCGATATTGCTGCGGCGGATCGCCACCGTGACGATTTCCGCACCTGAGGCCTCGATGGCCTCGCGGGTTTCGTCCATGTCCTTGTATTTACCCGTGCCCACTAGCAGACGGGAGCGGTAGCGCACGCCGGCAATTTCAAAGGCGTCCTGAGTCGTATCTGTCATGCGGTTCTCCGATGGAGCGGCTAGCCGCCGCCGATGGCCTGCACGATTTCCACCCGATCGCCGTCGGCCAGCCGTATCTGGGCGTGTTCGCTGCGCGGCACAATCTCCAGATTCAGTTCCACGGCCAATCGCTTGCCGGTCAGCCCCAGTCGCTCAATCAGCTCGGTAATGCTGACAGGGTGATCAAGGGAGCAGGCTTCGCCATTCAGTTGGATCTGCATGGGTAAGGTCTCTGTGGTCGTGCGGGAAAGGCCGCAGTATAGCGCGACGAGCGCCGCCATGGCCACGCCGCGCCCAATTGACACACCTACAAATGCCGCCAGACACCGATGCCAAGGCACAGCCAACCGAGTAGGAACGCCATCCCGCCAAAGGGCGTGATAATGCCCAGCTTGGTGATCCCGGTCAGCGCCATCACATACAGACTGCCGGAAAACAGCAGCATGCCCAGTACCAGCAGCGCGCCCGCGCTCTTGAACAGCGTCGCCTCCGGCCAGCGCAGCAACAGCAGCGCCACGCCCATCAAGGCAGCGGTATGCCAGAGTTGATACTGCACCCCGGTCTGAAAAGCACCGAGCAGATTCTCCGGCAAGCGGCTGCGTAAACCGTGCGCGGCGAACGCGCCCAATGCCACGCCGGTAAAACCACTGAATGACGCCAGTAAAAGCAATAGTTTGGCCAAGCTTGAATCCCTCGTTCTATACTGCGAGCCAAACCGACAGACGACCCGCCCATGTTGAAAAAGTTACTGCTCAAGACCGCCAAATGGCTGACCATTCTTATGGCCTTGAGCCTGATCCCGGTCATCCTCCTGCGTTGGATCCCCTCCCCCGGCTCGGCATTGATGGTTGAGCGCTGGGTGGAGTTTCGCCAGGATAACAGCCAGATCGAGATCAGTCGGCAATGGGTGCCGTACAAGAGCATACCCGATAGTATGAAGATGGCCGTGATTGCCGGCGAAGATCAGCACTTTGCCCAGCATTTCGGCTTTGATCTCAGCGCAATCAAGGCCGCAGTTGAACATAACCGTCAGGGCGGCAGCCTGCGCGGCGCCAGTACACTGACCCAGCAGGTAGCGAAAAACCAGTTTCTCTGGTCCGGTCGCAGTTGGCCGCGCAAGGCGCTGGAAGCCTGGTTTACCCTGTGGATCGAAGTGCTCTGGCCGAAACAGCGCATCCTCGAAATCTATCTGAACATCGTCGAATGGGATGAAGGGGTGTTTGGCGTTCAAGCTGCGGCCCAACAACACTTTGGCATCGATGCCAGCTATCTGTCTGACCGCCAGGCCGCGCAGCTCGCTGCAGTGCTGCCGAATCCGCGCGAATGGAGCGCTGCGGCCCCGCCAGCGCATGTGCAACGCCGGGCTAACTGGATTCAGCAGCAATCACGGCAATTGGGTGGCGCCCATTATTTGCGTGAGATGGAGGCTGGCCGGCCGTTACCGGAATGGTTGAGTCTGCGTTACTGGCGCAATCGTCTGGAGGTGTAAACCTTCAGTGATTGCCACGCAGACCGAACATGATCGAGTAGGCCTGCTCGCCGGTTACCGCAACGACGATGCCGGCGCGGCCATAAACCCAGGCCTGATCATCGCCGCTGACTTCCAGGCGCATGTCCGGTTCACCCAGGGTGGCGATAATGCGCGGGGTCTCAATCGGCTTGAACGGCGTCAGACTCATGCGCTCCACCGCTTGCCCGACCAGCGCCGCGCCGACCGCCGGGGATACCGATTGATCGACCATGTCGGCTTTCCAGTCCTGCGCCGTCTTCAAGCTGTCCATGCGCCGCTCATCCAGACTGATGACTGCCTGCAAGCGCCAGTCTGCGCCATCGCTGTGCATAACATGACGACTGATCAGCTGCGGCTCGCCGTCGGCACTGATCATCCAGAGCTCGCCACGCTGACCCATCACGCCCTCGACATCCGCCAAGGTGAGATTGCCGTCACGCAGCGGAGCCCAGAGCCTCTCCTCGTAGGTAGCCCGCCACTCAAGGGGTTCGGGCTGCGCGTCAGACTTGTCCATGATCCAACTACCGAGCGCAAACAAACCAATGATGATCAGACTGAACAGCGTGGCCATACCAAGGCGCGGGCGGAATGTCATGCGAAGCTCCATTGATAGTTTGAGCGGGGGATTATGCGGGCTGAACTGCGCGGCTGCCAGCCAGGTAACAAAAAAGGCATCCCGGAGGATGCCTTTGATCAACTGCGCAGCTGTTCGAATCAGAGATCGTCTTCGGTCTCGAGATTCTTTTTCAGCTTGTTCATCGCGTTCTTTTCCAGCTGACGAATGCGCTCGGCCGATACTTGGTATTTGGCCGCCAGCTCGTGCAGCGTGGCCTTTTCTTCAGCCAGCCAGCGTTGATAGAGAATATCGCGGCTACGCTCGTCCAGTTGCTCCAGGCCCTGCTGCAACTGATTGACCGAACTGTCGGACCAGTCTGCGGACTCAAGCTGCGTGGCCGGATCGTAGCGTTTGTCTTCCAGATAATGCACGGGCGCGTAGGCTACGCTGTCATCGTCATCATCCTGGGCGCCATCAAAGCCCAAATCCTGACCATAAAGTCGGCTTTCCATCTCGCGCACTTCACGCGTGGCCACACCCAGATCAGCGGCTACCGCATCGACTTCATCCTGGGACAACCAGGACAGCTTCTTCTTGGCGCTGCGCAGGTTGAAGAACAGTTTGCGCTGGGCCTTGGTGGTGGCGACCTTGACGATGCGCCAATTGCGCAGAATAAACTCGTGAATCTCGGCGCGGATCCAGTGCACGGCAAAGGACACCAGGCGCACACCCATTTCCGGATTGAAGCGCTTGACCGCCTTCATCAGGCCGACATTGCCTTCCTGCACCAGATCGGACTGATTCAGACCATAACCGGAGTAGCTGCGCGCAATATGCACAACAAAACGCAGATGCGACATAACCAGTTGGCGTGCCGCTTCCAGATCCTCGTTGTAGTACAAACGATCAGCTAGCGTGCGCTCTTCCTCGACACTGAGTATCGGGATGCCACTCACTTTCTGAACATAGGCCTCCAGATTGGCGCCGGGGACCAGGCTATGTATGGGCTGCAACGCAGTGCTCATGCTTGAACTCCAATATAACGATGGACGAGTGTATCACTCCGAACTGAGAGTGTGAATCGTCTAAATAAGTTCCCTTACAGGATGCCTTATCTATTTAAATCAATAGGTTAGCCAGATTTTAGCGTTTTAAAAGCGGTTTGCTACTGCGGCTGTATGTCGCGGATATGCCGTCCCACCGCCAACCAGGCGCCGACCAGCCCCAGCAACATCGCTGCGGCAACCAGGCTCAGCCCGTCCAGCAAGGGCATGCCGGCCAGCTCGAAATCGCTCTGGTACAGCGCCGCTACCTCACGCACCGTCAGGTTCAACCAGAGCATGCCTAGCCACAGCAGCAACCACGCCAGCAGCCCGGCCAAGAGACCATAAAGCACACCTATATACAGAAATGGCCGGCGGACAAAGGCATCAGTACCACCCACCAGCTTGATCACCAGAATCTCGTTGCGGCGACTTTCGATCGCCAACCGAATGGTATTGGTCATGACCAGCAGCAGCGCCAGCACCAGTAACACTGCCAAGCCGCCGGTAAAGCGCTCGAGCATAGCCAGGATGCTGGTCAAACGCTCGATCCACAGCAGGTCAATCTGTACCAGTTCCACGCCCGGCAGCGCCGCCAGTTGGTCGCGCACCGGCTCCAGCGCAGCGGCGCCGCCGTCAAGACTTGCCGGGGTAACCACAATAACCGAGGGCAAAGGGTTGTAGGACAGCTGTTGCAGTGCTTCACCCATACCCGAATGCTGCTGAAACTCCTCAAGCGCCAGGGCCTTGTCGAGCAACCTGGCTTCTGCCACGCCCTCAACCGCACGGATCTCGCCGAGCAATTGCTCAGCCGCTTCGCTGGAGACGCTGTCCTGCAGGTATACCGACAGTTGCGCAGCGCGCTGCCAATCAACGCCAAGCCGCTCAACCTGGCCGATCAGCACGGCCAAACCCATAGGCAAGGCCAGCACTATGGTCATTACCAGTATGGTCATGGCGCTGCTCAGTGGATGATGCCTGACCCGATCTACCGCCTGCCGGGCACTGGCCCTATGGCTTCCGGCCCAGCTGCGCAGCGGATGCCGCCAACTGCGCTCGGAACGCGCCGCGCCTTTTGCGGGCACCTTTTGCGGGCGCCTGGGGGTTTTAACAGCGGCTTTACTAGGGCCGTTACGTTTATCTTCAGCCATGCTGATCACCATCCCTGAGCAGAGTGCCCTGGTCGAGCGTCAACATGCGGTGGTCCAGCGTGGCGATCAAGGGTAAATCGTGACTGGCGATGATCACCGTCACGCCGACCCGATTAAAATCTTCAAACAGGCCCATAATCTCGGCTGACAGTTCCGGGTCAAGGTTACCGGTCGGCTCATCGGCGAGCAGCAACGCCGGTTTGTGCACCACCGCACGGGCAATGCCGACGCGCTGCTGCTCACCGCCGGACAGCGCAATTGGATACAACGCTTCGCGGCTCAACAGGCCAACCTTGTCCAGCGCCGCACGCACGCGCCGGCCAATCTCGTCGGGCGGTGTGCCATTGATGATCAGCGGCAAGGCGACGTTATCGAACACGGTGCGGTCGAACAGCAACTGGTGATTTTGGAACACCACGCCGACCTGACGGCGCAAATAGGGGATGTCATCGCTGCTCAGGTCCGCCAGGTTCTGCCCACCCACGTGCACCTGCCCGGAGCTGGGGCGTTCCATGCACATGATCAACTTGAGCAGCGTGCTCTTGCCGGCGCCGGAATGCCCGGTAATAAACACCATTTCGCCGGTCTTGATATGCAGGGTGAGCTGGTCCAGACCCATATGGCCGTTGGGATAGCGCTTGCTGACCTGGTTGAAACGAATCATGACTTAATCGCGACCAAACAGGGCTTTGACAAACTCCGATGCGGTGAAGGGTCGCAAATCGTCGATCTGTTCGCCCACGCCGATAAAACGGATCGGCAGGCCAAACTGCTTGGCCAACGCAAAAATCACCCCGCCCTTGGCGGTACCATCCAGCTTGGTCAGCACCAGACCGGTGAGGCCCACCGCCTGATCGAACAGTTTGGTTTGGGAAATCGCGTTCTGGCCGGTACCGGCATCCAGCACCAGCAGCACTTCGTGCGGCGCTTCTGGATCGAGCTTGGCCAGCACCCGCTTAACCTTCTTCAGCTCGTCCATGAGATGGTCCTTATTGTGCAGGCGTCCGGCGGTGTCCGCGATCAACACGTCCACACCGCGGGATGTGGCTGCTTGCAATGCATCAAAGACCACCGAAGCAGAATCGGCGCCGGTATGCTGAGCCACCACCGGAATCTTGTTGCGCTCACCCCAGACTTGCAATTGCTCGACAGCAGCAGCGCGAAAGGTATCGCCGGCGGCCAGCATGACCTGCTTGCCCTCGCCCTGCAGGCGCTTGGCCAGTTTGCCGATAGTCGTCGTTTTGCCTACCCCGTTAACACCTACCACCAGAATAACGAACGGCTTCTTCTCGGGGCTGATGACCATGGGCTTGGCGACATTCGCCAGCAAGTCTTCCAGCTCGCCTTGCAACGCCGCATACAGGGCCTTGCGGTTGGACAGTTGATGGCGGCGCACGCGCGTTTGCAGCGACTCCATGATCAGGGTCGCGGCCTCGATGCCGACATCAGCCATCAACAGGCGCGTCTCAAGCTCTTCGAGCAACTCGTCGTCGATATCCTTCTCGCCCAGAAACAGGTTGGCCATGCCGTCGCCCAGATTGACGCTGGTTTTCGACAGGCCCTGCTTCATCCGCGCAAAAAAGCCCTGCGGCTCTTTGCTTTGCTCGGTGCTCTGTAGCGGGTTCTGTTGGGCGTTCTGCTCACTGCTCGGCTGAGCTGACTCGGCGCTACCGAGGCCAGCAAACAGCGACGCGGCGGCATCCCGGGCTGCCTGGTCGTGGTTGACCGGCGGCTCGGGCGTATCTTCCTGCTTGCGACGCCCCCAGCCGAACAGGCCTTTTTTCTCGGCTTTGGCCTGGTCCTGGTCTTTTTTGGGTGTTTCGGGGTGTTCTGGCTTGTCTTTGGAACCAAACATTGACGATCACTATCTATGGCTGGCGAAGGCCGTTTAGCCACCGCGTTAAAGGTTAGGTTATCCTACCCCACTTCCGCCGCAGGCGGTAAGTTCCTACAGGATGCATACATGGCACGGCTGAAAATTTCCCTCTCTTATATGCTGCTGGCCCTCCTGGCTGGCCCAGTGGCGGCAGACAGCACCCGGCAACCGACCCACGAGTTGACCCTGGGCAACGGTCTGAAGGTCATAGTACGCGAAGACCACCGCGCGCCTGTGGTGGTCTCGCAACTCTGGTACAAGGTCGGCAGCAGCCATGAGCCGCCGGGGCAGACGGGTATCTCCCACGCGCTGGAACACATGATGTTCAAGGGCAGCAAGAATCTTGGCCCGGGCGAATCCTCACGCGTTTTACGCAGCCTCGGCGCTGAAGAAAATGCCTTTACTAGCCGCGATTACACCGCCTATTACCAGGTTCTGAGCCGCGACCAGTTGCCCATCGCGCTGGAAATGGAAGCCGAGCGGATGCATACCGCCACCCTGCCGGAAGATGAGTTCATCCGCGAAATGGAAGTGATCAAGGAAGAACGGCGCCTGCGTGTCGATGACAACCCCAACAGCCTGGCTTATGAACGCTTCCTGACCCAGGCGCATATCGCCAGCCCCTATTCGCAGCCGGTGATCGGCTGGATGCACGACATAGAACGGCTGACCGTGGACGACCTGCGAGCTTGGTACCAGACCCATTATCAGCCAGGCAACGCGGTACTGATCATTGTCGGCGATGTGACCCTGGATGAGGTCAAGCCGTTGGTCGATAGCTATTTCGCACCCATACCGGCAGGCCAGATTCCCGAGCACAAACGTCCCCTGGACTTGCCCGGCGGTGCCGAGCGCCAAGTCACCCTGCATCTGGATGTGCAGTTGCCCAGCCTGCTGCTGAGCTTTAACGTGCCCAGCCTGAGCACCGCTGAAAACGCCTGGGAGGTACACGCGCTGCGTCTGCTTAGCGGCGTACTCGACAGCGGCTACAGCGCCCGGCTGGCCAGCCGGTTGGAGCGCGGCAACGCGATCGCCACCTCTGCTTCGGCCAGTTACAGCGGCTTTGCCCGTGGCGATACCCTGTTCACCCTCAGCGGCCTGCCCAATCAGGCGCTCGACATCAGTCTGGAGCAATTGGAACAGGCGTTCTGGGCAGAAATAGACGAACTGAAAAGCACCCCTCCGAGCGCCGCCGAGCTAACCCGGGTCAAGACGCAGCTGATTGCCGCTGACGTCTATGCCCGGGACAGCATTGCCCACCAGGCCACGCAAATGGGTCAGCTGGAAAGTGTCGGCCTGCCCTGGCAACTGATCGAGGAGGATCAGCAAGCGCTGGAGAGCATCAGCGCGCAACAGGTGAGTGACGTTGCCCAGCGATACTTGACCCGCGAACGCCTGACCCGCGGGCATGTACTGCCTGCCGCTACCGCGCCGAGCACCGAAGCAGCCCGCCCAGAACAAGAGGAAAGCAACTGATGTCCGCCAAGCCGATGTCTCCCCTGCGCTGGTTTGTGGCCATCGCGGTACTGGTTCTGATTTTTGCCACCCTCATCAGCAAGCGCAATCAGCCGCCCGCGACGCCACCGGTCAAGCCGGTCGCAGAGACGGCGATCAGCGTTCCGGATATCGACCCAGAACTTGACCCGATTCCACCGCTGACTACCCTGCAAAGCATAGACCGTGACAAGGCGCCAGCGCGGCGCAGCCTGGATCTACAGCACTGGACCACTGCGGAAGGGGCGCGGGTATATTTCATGCAGGCCAGTGAACTGCCCATGCTTGATCTGCAACTGCTGTTTGCCGCTGGCGCCAGCCGCGACGCAGAGCTACCGGGCCTGGCCACGCTGGTCAACGGCATGCTCAACGAAGGCGCCGACGGCATGGACTCGGGTGAAATCGCCGCTGGCTTTGAAAGCCTGGGCGCCGAATTCGAGAACAGCTCACATCGGGATATGGCTTTGGCTAGCGTGCGTAGCCTGACCGCCGCCGACAAGCTGGACCCGGCACTGGCGCTATTTACTCGCGTCATCAGCCAGCCTGACTTCCCGGAAAACGCCTACCAGCGCCTGCGTAACCAGCTACTGGCCGGCCTGCAGTTCCGCTTGCAAAACCCCTCGGCCCAAGCCAGTGAAGCCTTCTGGGCCAGCCTTTACCCCAACCACCCCTATGGCAGCTTGCCCCAGGGCCAGGCAGACAGCCTGGCGGAGATCACTCCGGCGCATCTACGGACCTTTCACCAGCAATACTACGCCGCCGGCAATGCAGTGATATCCCTGGTCGGTGACATTGACCGGCAGCAGGCCGAGCGCATTGCCGCGCGCGTGTCCCAAGCACTACCCGCAGGCCCCGCAGCCCCAGCGGTGAGCGACCCCGAGCCTATCGTGGCCAGCCGCGAACATGTCGACTTCAACTCCCAGCAGACGCATATCATGGTTGGCCAGCATGGCGTCAGCCGCCGCGCCGAGGATTATCCGGCGCTGTATGTGGGCAACCAGATACTTGGCTCCGGCTTCGGTTCACGGCTGATGGAAGAGATCCGGGAAACCCGCGGGCTGTCCTATTCGGTCAGTAGCAGCTTTTCGCCGATGCAGGCCACCGGCCCCTTCGTGATCAACATGCAAACGCGTAGCGACCAGGTCGAGCAGGCGCTGGAGGTGATCAACAGCACCTTGGACACCTTTATCAGCGAGGGCCCGACTGAGGCCGAGCTGATCCGCAGCAAGCGTCAGATCATGGGCCAGTTTCCGCTGTCCACCGCGAGCAACAGCGCCATCGTCAGCCAGTTGGGCATGATCGGCTTCTATAACCTGCCGCTGAACCATCTGCAGTTGTTTCTCGATCAGGTCGAGAAGCTCACGGTAGCCGAAGTCCGCGAGGCTTTTCAGCGCCACCTGAGCGCCGAACAGCGCTTTACGCTCACCGTTGGCCAGCCGCTGATAGAAGCGGCGGACCAGTCGCCCGCTGACGCCAGCGCCAACCCAGCGGCGGAGGCGCCCGAGGCATGAAAACCACAGCCGCCAGAACCAGCCAGTTACGCATCATTGCCGGCCAGTGGCGCAGCCGACGCTTCAGCTTCACCGAGCAGCCGGGCCTGCGACCCACGCCAGACCGCGTGCGCGAAACCCTGTTCAATTGGCTCAGCGGGCGAATTGAAGGTGCCCGCTGCCTGGACCCCTATGCCGGCAGCGGTGCCTTGATGCTGGAAGCCTTGTCCCGTGGCGCCGCTTACGCTTTGGCTTGCGACACCAGCCGCGACGTGGTCAATACCCTGCGCGGGCACCTGCAGACACTGGAATGCGAGCAAGCGGATATTCAACAGCAAGACGCGCTGAAGCTCCTGGCCAATAGCCCGGAGCGGCCATATGACCTGGTGTTTCTTGACCCACCCTTTCACCAGGGCTTGCTGGCACCCAGCTGCGCCGCCCTGGAGAGCCATGGCTGGCTGACCGACAATGCGTGGATCTATACCGAAAGCGAGTCTGCCCCAGCCACGCTGGAGCGGCCGGCCAATTGGAGCCTGCACCGCGAGAAGCGTGCTGGCCAGGTCTGGTACAGCTTGTGGCAACGGCACGCGTGAGCGTTTACCGGCCAGCCCGTTGGCTGCCTGGCGCGCACCTGCAAACGCTGTTTGGCGCCCTGTTCAGAAAGCCGCCGACCCTCACCCGGCGGCGGCAACGCATGTTCTTGGCCGACGGCGATTTTCTGGATCTGGACTGGCTGGATTTAGACGGGGTCGAGACGACGCACGCGCCAGGGCAGCCACACGGGTCCAGCCACGACGCAAAAACTCCCTGCGTGATCCTGTTGCACGGCCTGACCGGCAGCTCAAACTCGCTGTATATTCTTGGCCAGCAACAGGCGCTGGCCCGCCTGGGCTGGCAGAGCGTGGCGGTGAACTGGCGCGGCTGTTCCGGAGAGCCCAACCAGCGTGCTCGAGGTTACCATTCCGGCGCCAGCGAAGACCTGGCCGAGGTGGTCAACCAGCTACGCAGCGCACTGCCTGCAAGACGTCCGCTGGCTGCGATCGGTTATTCCCTGGGCGGTAACGTCTTGCTCAAGTACCTGGGCGAAAGCGCCAGCGATTGTCCTTTGGCGGCCGCAGCGGCGGTCTCGGTGCCCTTTCGTCTGGACCAATGCGCCGATCGCATTAGCGTCGGTTTTTCGCGCATTTATCAGGCGCGTTTCATGCGCGATCTGCTGGCCTATGTAGTCAATAAACAGCGCCTGTTTGCGCACCAGGGTCTGCACGCCGAGCACGCCCGGCTGGCCGCTCTGGGCTCTCTGGAAGGCATGGACAGCCTGTGGGATTTTGACCAGCGCGTGACCGCCCCGCTGCACGGCTTCGCCAGCGCGGCAGACTACTATCGCCGCTGCAGCAGCCGCTTTTTCCTTGGCGGTATCAGAGTGCCAACGCTGATTGTACAGTCTGCCGACGACCCCTTTGTGTATCCGCACAGTGTGCCTGAAACTCAGGAGCTGTCAGCCAGCACGCAGCTGGAGCTACATGCCGGTGGCGGCCACGTCGGATTTATCGAGGGCCCGCCCTGGAGGCCTGGTTACTACCTGGAACGGCGCCTACCACAATGGCTGCAGCAACAGCTTGAGCCCCCAGCCAACCCGTCAGTGCAGCGGGACGGCACTAGCGCAACGGGGCATAGTATTCGCGCAGCATCGCCTCCACCTGAGGCCTGACGCGCTCGGTGAGCAACCCCGCCTCCTGCGAGAGCACTTGGTAAACCCCACGGCGCAGCAACTCTGGCGTCAGATCCGGCTGCTCGGCATCCAGCACCGTAGTGCACAGGTACCCGACCCAGCCAGTCATCAATAGCCAGCTATTAATCGCCAGCGCCTGCGGGTCCGTACGTTCGGCGCAGAGAATGCCTGCATCCACCAGGCCTTGATAGATCGCCTGACCGCTCTGTACACAGCGCCGGGAAAACAGCCTATAGCGTTCGGCAAGCTCAGCATCACTGTTGAGCAGATGCTCCAGATCGCGATGCAGAAAACGATACTCCCACAGGCCGCGGAAGATTGACTCCAGATACACCGCCTTGTCCGCCACCTCCAGCTCACGGCCCTCGGGTACGCGCAAATAGTCGTCTACCCGCGCTTCATAATGACTGAACAGCTCGGCGATGATCTGCTGCTTGTTGCGAAAGTGGTAATACAAGTTACCCGGCGACATCCCCATATGCTGCGCAATATGGTTGGTGGTGACCAGCCGCTCACCCTGTTCATTGAACAGTTGCAAGCTAGCCTGAAGAATACGATCGCGGGTTTTCATTACCTGTTTCCATTGGCTCAAAGAGGTCCGCTAGCGCGGCTTACAAATCTCTGTTTGACAGCTTAGAGTATTTGCTCTAAAAATGCCTCATATCCCATAAAACAGAGCCGTACGCGGACTCTGCGGAGAGTGACATGGTAGCCGATATTGCCTACATACAGGATCAACAACAGTCGATTGCGCGCATGCAGCAGTTGTTCAGCGCGCAACAACAGGCCTTCAGGCATCAGCCCATGCCCAGCGCCGACAGTCGCGTGGAAATGCTCAACTCGCTCAAAGGTGCGCTACTTGGCCATCAACAAAGCCTGATAGAAGCGATAAATCAGGACTTCGGCCGACGCTCCGCTGATGAAACTAAACTTGCGGAAATACTGCCTTCGGTCGAGGGCATTAACTACGTTACCAAACGCCTGCGGCGCTGGATGAAACCCTCCAAGCGCCACGTGGGCATGGCCTTTCAACCGGGCAAGGCGCAGGTGATTTATCAGCCCCTGGGCGTGGTCGGCGTCATTGTGCCCTGGAATTACCCGCTCTATCTGGCCATGGGACCGCTGACGGCGGCCCTCGCGGCGGGCAACCGAGTGTTGATCAAGATGAGCGAGTCCACCCCGGCCACCGCCGAGGCATTCGCGCAGATGCTGGCCGAGGTGTTTACCGAGGATCAGGTCGCAGTCATCACCGGTGAAGCCGAGGTGGGCGAAGCCTTTTCCCGTTTGCCTTTCGACCATCTGTTATTCACCGGCGGCACCGGTATCGGCCGCCACGTAATGCGCGCCGCCGCAGAACATCTCACGCCGGTAACCCTGGAGTTGGGTGGCAAATCGCCGGCGATTGTTTCGCTGGACGTTCCGATCGACGACGCCGCCGAACGCATTGCCTTCGGCAAGGGCGTGAACGCCGGCCAGACCTGCGTCGCGCCTGATTATGTGCTTTGCCCGCGCGAACGTATCGACGAGCTGGTCGCCGCGCTGGGCAAACAGTTCAAAAAACTCTATCCGCATCTGGCAGCCAATCCGGACTACACGCAGATCATCAACCCGCGCCAATATCAGCGTATTCAAAGCTATCTGGAGGATGCGCGGAGCAAGGGCGCGCAGGTGATCGAACTGAACCCCGGCGCCGAGAATTTCGAGCGGACGCGGGTCATTGCCCCGACCTTGCTACTCAAGGTTAACGACGACATGAAAGTCATGCAGGATGAAATCTTTGGTCCGCTACTGCCAATTGTGCCCTATGACAGCATGGATCAGGCCATGCAATACGTTGCCGACCGGCCCCGGCCGCTGGCGCTATATTACTTCGGCTACGACAAAGCCGAACAGCAGCGCCTGATGGAGCAGACCCACGCGGGCGGCATGTGCATCAACGACACCATATTGCATGTGGCCCAGGATGATCTGCCGTTCGGCGGCGTCGGCCCCTCCGGTATGGGCCACTACCATGGCCATGAGGGCTTTCTGACGTTCAGCAAGGCCAAGGGTGTGTATATCAAGCAGCGCTTTAATGGCGCCAAGCCGATCTATCCACCCTATGGCGGGCTGCTGCTCAAGCTGGTTTACAAGCTGTTTATTCGCTGAGCCTTACTACTCGCACTACCCGCTGAGCTTCGCCAAGCACTGCCTAAAAAAAAATAATACGCCCATAACAACAAGACGAGGCGCACCCAATGTCGACTATCTCTGCACCGCAACTGAGCCGCCGCAGCCTGCTCAAGCTGGGCCTCGGCGCCAGCGCAGTACTGGCTACGGCCGGCCTGACTGCCACGCTGTCGGGTTGTAGTAGTGACGCTCCGGCCAGTGGCTTCCAGGTGCTGCGCAGCAGCGACATACCCATGCTAACGGCAATAATGTCGACCCTGATCGGCCCGCATCCGGCGCTGAACCCAGCGAATCTGGATGGCGCAATTGCGCAGCTGGACAAAACCCTGGCCTGGACCTCCACGGCAGTACAAAAACAGCTGACTGATTTGTTCGGCATGCTCAGCATGGGACTTACCCGAGGCCCCCTGACGGGTATCTGGGGCAGTTGGGAGAACGCCACCGATGAAGATGTGCGTGCCTTCCTCGAGCGCTGGCGCGATAGCCGCCTGGACATGCTGCGTCAGGGCCACAGCGCGCTGAATCAGCTGCTGCAAATGGCCTGGTACGCCACTCCGGTTTCCTGGGAAGCCGTTGGCTACCCCGGTCCGCCGACGATTTAAACGCCCCTTTTAGCCCCTTTACCAGGTGACCCAACATGCCCGTTCCTGATCTATTTCTTCAAGGTATTGCCCGCGGCTGGCAGGTCATTGATGCCAGCGAACTGGAGACCGACCGCAGCTTTGAAGCCGACGTGATTATCATCGGCACGGGCGCAGGCGGCGGTACCAGTGCCGAGATACTTGCCAACGCCGGGCTCAAGGTGCTGCTGGTCGAAGAGGGCGCACTGAAAACCTCCAGCGACTTCAAGAACGATGAAGCCAAAGCCTACGCCGAGCTCTATCAGGAGGGCGCAGCCCGTGCCACCCAGGATGGCGGCATCGGTATTTTGCAGGGCCGCACCGTGGGCGGCACCACCACCGTTAACTGGACCAGTAGTTTTCGCACACCAGACCAGACCCTGGCCCATTGGGCCCAGGTGCACGGGGTCAAGGGGCTGGACTCGCAAAGCATGGCACCCTGGTTCGCGCGGATGGAGGAACGCCTGGGTGTGGCCCCCTGGGCTGTCCCTGCCAATGCCAACAACGACGTCATTCGCCAGGGCTGCCAAGCGCTCGACTGGCACTGGCAAGTCATCCCGCGCAACGTGCGCGGCTGCTGGGATCTAGGATATTGCGGTACCGGCTGCCCGACTAACGCCAAGCAATCGATGCTGGTGACCACTCTGCCCGCCGCGCTGGAAAAGGGCGCTATCCTGATTCACCGGCTCAAGGCCGAGCAATTGGTGTTCGAGGGTGAGCGGATAACGGAAGTACGCTGCCGCGGTATGAATGAACAGCTGAACCGCGCGGACGGCCGTAGTGTTCAACTGCGTGGGCGGCATGTGATTCTTGCCGGTGGCGCGATCAACAGCCCGGCCCTTCTGCTGCGCTCCAAGGCGCCTGATCCGCATGGCCGCCTGGGCAAACGCACCTTCCTGCATCCGGTGAATTTTTCCCTGGCCCAGTACGACAAGACTATTAATGGTTTCTACGGCGCACCGCAGTCGGTGTATTCCGACCATTTTCAGTGGAACAACGGCACCACAGGACCGATAGGCTTCAAACTGGAAGTACCGCCCATGCAACCGAGTATCACCGCCGCGCTGCTCGGCGGTCATGGCCAGGAACATTTCCTGCGTATGCAGAAACTGGCGCAGAGCAATATTCTGATTGCGTTGATGCGTGACGGCTTCGATGAACGCAGCCAGGGTGGCGAAGTCATGCTCCGTGACGATGGCAATCCAGTGCTGGACTATCCGCTTGATGACTATATCTGGGACGGCGCGCGGCGTGCCTGGCTGGCCATGGGCGAGATCCAGTTCGCCGCGGGCGCCACGGCCGTCATGCCAACCCACAGCCACGGCCGCTTGAGCAGCAACTGGCAGGACTTTCAAGAGCAGGTCAACAATTTGCGTTATGCGCGCTACGATGTGCGCCTGGCCAGTGCCCATGTGATGGGCGGTTGCGCGATGGGCGAGGATCCAACGCTGGCGGTGACCAATAGCCAGGGGCAGCATCACCAACTGGAGAACCTGTCGGTACTCGACGGCTCGCTGTTTCCCACCAGCATTGGCGCCAACCCGCAACTGTCGATATATGGCCTGGTCTCGAGGCTCGCCACAGACCTGGCAGCGCGGCTGACGTAGTGCACTGCAGCTGAAGCCAGTTGGCCCCGGGGCAGCATTCAGCTACCATCTGCCCATCCCCACTGCTGCAGGAACATGCGCATGAACACGGTTCTCTATCCCGGCACCTTCGATCCGATCACCAAAGGCCATACGGATCTGGTCGAGCGCGCTGCGCGGCTGTTCGATAAGGTGATCGTTGCCGTGGCCGCCAGCACCAAGAAGAACCCGGTATTTACCCTGGATGAGCGGGTAAACATGGCGCGTGAAGTACTCAAGCACATTCCCAATGTCGAAGTGGTAGGCTTTGCCGAACTGCTCGCGCATTTCGCCAAGAAAGTAGACGCCAATGTGCTACTGCGCGGCCTGCGCGCGGTATCGGATTTCGAATACGAGTTCCAGCTAGCGAATATGAACCGCGTGCTCGCACCCGATGTTGAAAGCCTGTTTCTGACCCCCTCGGAGAAATACTCTTATATTTCCTCCTCGCTGGTGCGTGAAATTGCCGCACTCAATGGGGACGTTACCAAATTCGTGCACCCCTCGGTCAATGCCGCGCTGATCAAGCGCTACCACGAATAACCGGGCCTATTGCCCAACGGAGTCTCTGAATCATGTCGCTGATCATTACCGACGATTGTATCAACTGCGACGTCTGCGAGCCCGAGTGCCCCAATGGGGCCATCTCCGCTGGCGAAGAAATTTACGAAATAGACCCCAACCTCTGCACTGAATGCGTGGGGCATTATGACGAACCGCAGTGCCAGCAAGTTTGCCCGGTGGACTGTATCCCCCTGGATCCCGATAACGTGGAAAGCCAGGACGAGCTGATGGCCAAGTATCAGATTCTGACCGGCAGCTAGACGGATGTTCAGGCCGCAACTGCAAGCCCCATCGCTTTTATTGCTGTGCGCTTTACTGTTCGCGCCATTGGCGCAGGCCAAGACGCAGACACCTGATCAACAGGCGGTAGCCAGTGCCCACCCTGCTGCCACCGCAGCCGGCCACCGCATACTGGATCAGGGCGGCAATGCTTTCGACGCGGCCGTCTCTGTTGCTGCCACACTGGCAGTAGTGGAACCCTACAGCTCCGGCCTTGGCGGCGGCGGCTTTTTCCTCCTCCGGCAACAGCGCGAGGCAGGAGTCGAATACCATTTTCTCGACGCCCGGGAAACCGCCCCGCTGGCTGCCGATCGCGACTTCTATCAGGATGCCGAGGGCCAGTTCCAGCGTGATCCCGCACTGAATGGCCCCCAAGCGGCGGGTATCCCCGGCTTGCCAGCGGCGCTGGTGCTGCTGGCCGAGGAGTATGGCAATCTGAGCCTGAAGCAGAGCCTGCAGCCGGCCATCGACGCCGCAGAGCAAGGCTTCGGCGTGACCGAACGCTACCGCATGCTCGGCGATTTTCGCCTGGAAGCCATGCGCCGCAATGCGGAAACCACGCGGCTGTTCCTGCGCGACGGCGAGATTCCAGCGGTAGGTACCCTGATCCACCAGGCGGAACTGGCCGAGACTCTGCGAGCCCTGGCCGAGCGCGGCCAAGCAGGCTTCTATCAAGGTCCGGTCGCCAAGCGACTGCTTGACGCCGTGCAAGCTGGCGGTGGCGTTTGGCAACAGGCTGATCTGGATAACTACCGCGTAGTTGAACGCCAACCAGTGAGTTTCAACAGCTTCGGCATGCGGGTCATCAGCTCACCCCTGCCCTCCGCCGGCGGCATCGCCCTGGCTAATCTGTTGCAGGGGCTGGAAGTGCTGCCACGCGCTACTCCTGGCTCGGCCGCCTGGACCCACCAGTTGGTCGAGTTGATGCGCCGCAGCTACCGCGAACGCATGCTGCTTGGCGACAGCGACTTCGTCGAGGTGCCGACCGCCAAGCTGTTATCCGCTGAGCACGCGCGCGCGATGGCCTCAAGCATAGATCCGCGCAAAGCTACGCCAAGCACTGAGCTAGGGGAACCTGCTCCCTTCAATGAAGGTACCGACACTACCCATTTTTCGCTGATCGACAGTCAGGGCAACGCCGTGGCTGCCACACTCAGCATCAACCTGCCATTCGGTGCAGCCTTCACCGTGCCCGGCACTGGCGTGCTGCTGAATAACGAAATGGACGACTTCGCCACCGATCCCACGGGCGAAAATGCTTACCAGTTGGCCGGTAGCGAACCGAACAGCGTCGGGCCGGGCAAGCGCCCGCTGTCGAGCATGACCCCGACCATGCTGGAAAACGAAGAGCAACTGGCGGTTTTGGGAACGCCTGGCGGTAGCCGGATTATCACCATGGTGCTGCTCGGTGCGCTTGAAGCGATTGAAGGTGAGAAGGTGGAATCCTGGGTCAGCAGACCACGCTTCCATCACCAGTATCTGCCGGATCATATTCAGATTGAGGATGGCGCCTTCAACCCGGAGGTACAGGGTGAGCTGGAAGCGCTAGGCCATACCATCAAGCCAGTGGGCCGGGATTACGGTGATATGCACGCGGTGCACTGGAACAAGCAAACCGGCGAGCTGCGAGCCGCGAGTGATCCGCGCGGCGTGGGTCAGGCCTTGATCAAACGCAACGCCGGGCAGCAGACCCAGCGTCGGTCAGAGCCACGCGCGGTCACAGCAGACTGAGCGAGGGCTCGATGCGCTCGTCGGACGCGGGGCTCAACGCCTGCTCATCCTGATCATGCAACTCCGCATGTGCCCGGTACAGATGCTGACGGATGCGCAACAGGTAATGCAGGTCATTGAGCATTGAGGTCGCCTGCCAACCATCCAACTCCCGGTTACGCAGGCGCGTCTGCACGATTTGCTGGAAATGATCGGCAAATAGCTTTTCCTGCTCTGCGTAGGCATCAAACAGGTCTCCCCGCGCTTGCGTATCGCCCTGCATGTTCATCAACCGGCCCATATCCACCAATGCCTGGCCACCTTCCTCGCGCAACAGGTCATAGGCTTCATGGATAGCTGGTTGACGGCTATCGATCTGCTTACGCAGATTGGATTGCAGATGCTTGGCGGCTTTTACTGCCTCTATCAGCTCACGGGCGGCCGTGTTGTAATCCATCAAGGCCTGCTGCTGGGCGGGCAGCAAAGACAGATCCAACTGACTGATAAAGTCGATAATGTCCGCATAGACGCCCTTGACGTGCCGTTCATACAGCGCGTCGGCATCCTCGCGATGATCTTCCGGCACCGCGCGCAATACCACCTTGTGCAGTTGCTCACGTGACAGGTCGCTCAGATCGCCCGGCGGCAAATACAATGCGGCGGCAATCACCTGACGGCTCAGCGCGCCAAGATTCTGCACTTCCTGACCCAACACCTTGAGCGCGGTATCCGCGTGCAACAAAGCCGAATCATTGAGAAATTGCGCGCGCATGCGCGGCTGCTCACTCAAGGCCGCGTCGCTGGCCTGCGGACTGCCAACCGGCGCGGCATCAGGCAACCAGCGCATCAACCACTTCACCATCAGTGGAATCCAGGGCAGCATGATGACCAGCCCCAGGACATTGAACAGGGTATGAAACAGCGCCAGCTTGAGGGTATAGGCATCGGCGGCAATGCCCAGCACCTCTGCCAGCCAGTCCACCGACCGCGCCAGGTTCGGCAGTATCGCCAGCGCGACCAGCGCAGTGACCACGTTGAACAGAATATGTGCAGCCGCCAGCCGCCGCCCGGCATTATTGCTGCCCAGCGCAGCGAGCAACGCCGTTACGGTGGTGCCCAGATTGGCGCCAATGGCCATGGCCAGCGCATTGCCATAAGCCAATTGCCCGGTGGCTAACGCAGCCAGGGTAATCATCATCGCCGCATGGCTGGATTGCATCAGAATGGTCGCTAGCAGGCCCAATAGCGCATACAACAACACGCTGACCCAGCCCTGATCGGCAAAGCCGTCCAGCACTAGCAAGCCCTCGAAGCTGGCGAAGCCGTCTTTCATCAGGTCGATGCCCAGAAACAGCAAACCTACGCCGAGCAATACCTGACCCAGACCTTTCCACAGGCTTTGCGTGCGCTGGCCCAGCAACACACCGAACACCAGCAATGGCATGGCCACCACCGCAAGATCCACCTTCAGACCCACCAGGGCAATTAACCAGGCGCCGGTGGTGGTGCCCAGGTTGGCACCAAAGACAATGCCAATGCCGGCACCCAGGCTGATCATTCCAGCGCTGAGAAAGGCAATACTGAGTACGGTCACCAAGGAGCTGGATTGAACCACTGCAGTGCTGGTAATACCGAATAGCAGGCTTTTCCACAGACGATTGGTGCTTCGCGACAGCCAGCGCTCAAGCGCGCCGCCAGTGAAGGCACGGAAACCATCTTCAAGATGAAACATCCCGAGCATGAACAGGGCGATGCCCGCAGCCAGGGTAGCCAGCTCGGATTTCCAGACGAACAGGAGTACGAGCACCAGCAGAACAACGGGTACCCATAATGGTTTGAACAATACGCGCATCAGCCTGACTACTCTACAAAGAGGCTGCAGACCACCAACGTGACGATCAGCGGCCTGAACTCATATCGAACGGAAAACCTGATTAGAGATTTTCATCCTGCTGGCGACGGCCATAACCGCTTTTGGTACATCCCAGGCAGCGTACAAAAGTCTCGGTACCAGGACGCAAAACCAGCTCCTGACCCGCTTCTGTCACGTTACCACCCGCCAGGGTGAATGGCAGGCTGACCACAAAGGCCGCCGCGCCAATCGCAGTGACACCCAACAGCAAGGGTCGCGCGATGACCAGGTCACCGACCATGGCGAAGATGCCGGGGTTCTCTACATGATCCTGGTAAGGCGAATGCGAGTTTTCTTGGGCCAGAACGCTGGCGCTGAGCAGCAGGCCGGCCATGAGAGCGGTAGTGTGACGTAACAGGCGCATAGTTGAATCCCTGATAGTTGCCCATAGGCGTTATTCTTGGCGAGACTCCCATCCAGGGTAGCCTTCAGCCTTCATTGTAGGCACATTACGCCGGTTTCGGAATCAGGTGGGTGAAAAATGCCAACCATGGCCTTTATTCGCACATTTTAGCGCTGACAACGACGGCAGAATACCGAGCTGCGCTGGCCCAGCCGACATTCTGATAACTCCATGCCGCAGACCTTGCAGGGCTGCCCGCCGCGCCCGTAGACGAACAGCTCCTGCTGAAAATAACCCGGCTGGCCGTCGCCGCCAAGAAAGTCGCGCAAGGTGGTACCGCCGCGTTCGATGGCGTAGGCGAGGATGCGTTTGATCTCTTCGGCGAGTATCTGATAACGCGCACGGCTGATGCGTCCGGCTTCGCGGCGCGGATCAATCCCGGCCGCGAACAGCGCTTCAGTGGCGTAGATATTGCCGACGCCGACCACCACTGCGTTATCCATAATGAAGGGTTTCACTGCCATGGATTTGCCGCGCGAACATTGATAGAGGCGCTCGCCGTCGAACAGCTCTGACAGCGGCTCGGGCCCCAGGCGGGACAACAGCGGATGCAGCTCACCGGCCTTGATCCAGAGCATGGCGCCAAAGCGCCGCGGGTCGGTATAACGCAGCGCCATGCCCGAATCCAGTTCGATATCCACATGCTCATGCTTGGCCACCGGGCTGCCAATCGGCACCAGCCGCAAGTTGCCGGACATGCCCAGATGACTGATCAGGCTGCCGCCGCCGATATCCATCAACAGGTATTTGGCTCGGCGGCGGATCTGGCTGAAGGTCTGGTCTTCAATCTGGATCGCCAGGTCCTCGGGAATCGGCCAGCGCAGGCGGCTGTCGCGCACAATCAGCCGGGTCACCTTGCGACCTTCGAGGTGCGGAGCGATGCCGCGGCGGGTGGTTTCTACTTCGGGTAGCTCGGGCATGTAGCGGCCTGTTTAAAGGTTATGCGTTGGTTCGAAGCTGTGCGTTAGGGCATGCTGAGCATTGAGTCCGTGCGGGCCGCCAATCAGCCGTCCCGCTTTGCTGACACGCTGTCCCATCCCTGGGCGCTCGGCGTCGCCCATCCATGGGCTCCGACGGTACAGCAAAGCGGGACGGCTGACCGGCGCCTCATATAGCTGTAGCGGCTCAACATGCCCTCACTGAATCGCCTGCAAACTACACCAAACCCCGGCCAGTTTACAGGCAGCGAACGTAGCAAACTGTGAGCCGAGCGGCCGCCCGGTCCAGGACACCCCGTAAACCCATCCCTGGGGGCTTGTCTATGCCCGTCCTGGGCATAGACAGTCCTGGACCGAGCGGCCGCCCGGCTCACTTAGGCCTAACTATAAGCACAGACAAAGCGCTTGAGGCTTATGACTTGAAGCTTTCAGCTATGCCACCAATAAGTCCCAAACAACAGCAACAACAACAACGGCATCACACTCATCACAAAGCGGCCATTCCAGCCAAAGGCCACCCGGAACGGCGTCTCGCCACTGTAACGCGCCAGAATCAGGGTCGAGGGTCCAAAGGGCGAGCAGATCATCGCCAGGGAAAAGCCACACATCAGCCCCACCGCAGGAGTCATGATGGGTACGCCCAGCACTGAGAGTTGCGCCAGCAGACCCGCGATCAATGACAGCGACACAATTGGTGCCACCCCGATAACCGCCAACGTGATGGTACTGAACAAACTGGCTATCGCCAGCAGCAGATTGTACTTGGGCTCCGCCGCCAGCCAGGCGGCCATGTCTTCCAGCGGCGCGATGGCGCCGAGCGCTCCACCCAGCAGCGCCGCACAGCCGAAGATAAACATCTCGTTGTGCATGCTGCGCATATTCTCGGCGACTTCCTCCAGCGCCCGCTGGGGCGAACGGTCGCGCCACAACAAATAACTGATCACCCCTATCGGCACCAGCACCATCGCCGACTGCGACGCGGTCAGTGCCGTCACTGATGCCAAGGCGCCGATGGCCAGCAAGCCGAGCAGGCTGCCGATCAGTAACCCGATCATCCCTTTGGCCTTGGTGCTATCGCCGATATTGTCGCGCAGCGCCAGCAACCCGCGGGTTTCACGGCGCCAACCAACCAGAATCATCATCACTGCCGCCACTACCCCGTAGGGCAGCATCGCGCTCCAGGACAGTTCGGGCATTTCTCGGGAGATGATCGCGATGGTCACGCTGGTGGGGGCCAGCAAAGGCACCAGAGCAAAACCGCGCAAAGTGGTGACCATAACGCTGCGCAGGCCTTCGCGGCGCTGGTCATCCGTCAAAGGGTAGCGTTTCAGGTGGGTAGTGAGAGTGCCGCAGAGCAGATTCATCATGCCGAAATTGAGAATCGAGCCGATGCTGCCGGCGGTCAGCACGTAGCGCGGATAGAGCACCACCTTGGAGCCGGACAGCAATGCCTTGTGCAGCTCACTGAGCTGCGGCAAACGCTTTGCCAGCAACTGCATTAATCCGAGCGCGGCAAGGAAGCTGGTGTAATAGGCAGCTGACGCGGCGAGTCTTGGCCACAGGCTGGCATCGGTACGCGCGTTCAGCGCAGCGGCAACCAGTACCGCCAGCGTGATAATGCCCAGCCATTGCGGGTAGCGATTCAGACGGCTGAAATGCAGCAGGAAATACAGCAGAAAAACCGCCGCCGCCAGCCAACTGAGCCAGGGCAACTGCAGCAGCAGTGCCAGCAGCTCCAGGCCGACGCCGAGGGGCAGCAGGGCCAATTTCATGCGTGGCGACTCACGGCATGTCCTTGCGGTAGGCACCCTTTTTCAGCACACCCTCGCCAAAGCCGATCAGCTTGTCGTTTTCATCCAGCAGATCGCAGGCGGCCATAAACACCTTGTGCCCGGCGCTGCGGCAGGTCGCCACTGCACGCACCTGAGTGCCTACTTTGGCGGTCGCGGAGAAATTAACATTTAACGACAGGGTTATGGCCACCCGACGCTCTTCGGCAGTAGGCGCCCAGGTGCCGCACAAGCCCATGGCAATATCCAGCAAGCTGGCGGTCACCCCACCGTGCAGATTACCGGCGTTGTTCATATGCCGTGGCGCCAAGGTCAGCCCAATCACCGCGCGACCTTCGGAATACTCCAGCAATTCACAACCCAGATCTTGAAAGAAACCGGTTACGGAGCGTTCAACGGCTTGCTGTTGGTCTTTATTCACGGACACCTACCCTTTTTTACTACACTCATTTTTATCAACCCCGGAGATTGTTCAAGCGGCCTTGCTCCGCAGACCGCCAAAGACCGGCGTGCATCTTGTTGTATTGCAGCAAGACAAGTATGTCACAGGCCAGCTTGAACCTGATGTGCGCCAGCCTGAGCCAAACCAGCGAACTTGCACTGATCCCCGGCAGGATTTAATCTCGCACCATCTTAAACGAAATTCTATTCCGCCATGCGGAATTGATAGGGTGAATAAGGAATCATTGCATGTTCAACCGAATTGGCGTGATCGGCGCCGGCGCCATGGGCCGCGGTATCGCCCAGTTATTTGCCAGCAGTGGCCAGCAGGTACTGATTTACGATACCCGCACCGAAGCGATTGACGACGCTATCAGCTTCAACCGCAATCTTCTGCAGCGCGCAGTCGCCAAGGGCAAGCTCAGCGAAGCGGATTTCGACGCCACCATGACGCGCATGCAAGCGGCCGCCGAACTGGAAGCGCTGAAGGATTGCGACCTGGTGATTGAAGCCATCGTCGAGCTGCTGGAGGTCAAACAGAAGCTGTTCGATCAGTTGGAAGCCATAGTGCGTGACGATTGCGTACTGGCGACCAACACCTCTTCCCTGTCGGTCACGCGCATCGCCAGCACCTGCAAGCGGCCGGAACGCGTCGCCGGGTTTCACTTCTTCAACCCTGTGCCGCTGATGAAAATTGTCGAGGTCGTGCGCGGCGAACGCACTGATGAGCGCTATGTGCAGGGCCTGGTCGCGCTGGCCGAAACCGCTGGGCACTTTCCAGCGATTACCCCGGATACCCCCGGCTTTCTGGTCAACCATGCCGGCCGCGCCTTCGGTACCGAGGCCCTGCGGATTCTCAGTGAAGGGGTGGCGACGCCGCAGCAGATCGATCGCATTCTGCGTGATGGTCCGGGCTTTCGCATGGGCCCGTTCGAGCTGTTCGACCTGACTGGCCTGGACGTCTCGCATGCGGTAATGGAGTCGGTATACGAGCAGTTCTATCACGACCCGCGCTACACCCCGTCCTTTATTGCCGCCCAGCGCGTGGCCGCTGGTTTGCTCGGGCGCAAGACCGGGCAGGGTTTCTATCGATACCAAGATGGCCAGAAGATCGAGCGGCCCGAAGTCGAGCCTGAGACAGTGATCGTCAACCGGCCGTTCTGGCTCGACTCACATGACGATGTGGTGCGCAGTAATGTCTCCGCAGCCCTGTCCGCCGCTGGCGCGACCCTGGAAGACACAAACCTGCCGAGCCAGGAGGCGATCTGCCTGGTCGCCCCCCTGGGTGAAGACTGCACCAACAGCTTGGCGCGCCAGGCACTGCCGGCCGAGCGCACGGTAGCCATCGACTGCTTCGCCGACTGGGACAAACGCCGCGTGCTGATGCGTAACCCAGCCAGCAGCGCCGACACCGTGGCCCAGGCGCGTCAGGCGCTAAGCGCCGATGGCGTGCCGGTGGAGATCATCAATGATTCTCCCGGCTTCATCATTCAGCGGCTGATTGCCAGTGTGGTCAACCTTGGCTGCGAGATCGCACAGAAAGGCATTGCCACACCGGAAACGTTAGACCGCGCCGTCCAACTGGCCCTGGGCTACCCCAAAGGCCCGCTGGCGTTCGGCGAACATTACAAGAAGTGCAATATTCTCACCGTATTGAACAACCTGCAGGCCGTGTATGGCGAGCCGCGCTACCGCCCCAGCCCCTGGCTGCGACGCCGCGTACAGCTCGACCTGCCGCTGACCACACCCGATATCCAGGAGTAATCTGAATGACTGCCTATATTTATGATGGTTTGCGCTCCCCGTTTGGCCGCCACGCTGGTGCTCTAGCCAGCGTGCGTCCCGATGACCTGCTTGCCGAAGTGATACGTACGCTGGTCGCCCGTAACGGTTTTGCAGGCCAGGATTACGAAGACGTGATCATGGGCTGCACCAATCAGGCCGGTGAAGATGCACGCAATATCGCGCGTCACGCCGGCCTGCTGGCCGGTCTGCCGCAGGAAGTCGCTGGCGTCACCATCAACCGCTTGTGTGGCTCTGGCCTGGCAGCAATTCTGGATGCTTCGCGTGCGGTGAAAGCCGGCGAAGGCGAGTTGTTTGTCGCCGGTGGCGCCGAAAGCATGAGCCGCGCGCCTTTCGTTATTGCCAAGAGCGAAAGTGCCTATTCGCGCGACTTCCGCGCGTTTGACAGCACCATTGGTGCACGCTTCCCCAATCCCAAGGTGGAAGATGAATACGGCGACGACAGCATGCCGCAGACCGCCGACAACGTTGCCGCCGAGCTAGGTATTACTCGCGAACAGGCTGACGCTTACGCCGCGCGCAGCCAGGCGCTGTATGAAGCAGCGCGTGCTGAGGGTTTCTTTGCCGAAGAAATTCACCCGATCGAAGTGTCTCAAGGTCGCAAGAAGCCGGCCAAACGGGTTGATCAGGATGAGCATCCGCGCGCTGACAGCACACTGGAGGTGCTCTGCGGCCTGCGTTCGCTATTCAAGGATGGCGTAGTCACTGCCGGCAACGCCTCAGGCGTAAATGACGGCGCCGCCGCGCTGCTGATCGGCTCTGCAGCCATCGGTCAGAAGTACGCCATCAAGCCGCGGGCCAAGATTCTTGCTGGCGCTGTGGCCGGTGTTGCCCCACGGGTGATGGGCCTGGGCCCGGTGGAAGCCTGCAAGAAGGCGCTGAGCCGTGCCGGTTTGAGTCTGGATGATATGGACGTGATCGAGATCAACGAAGCCTTTGCTGCACAGGTACTCGGCTGCGCCAAGCAACTGGGCATTGCCTTCGACGATCCGCGCCTGAACCCCAACGGCGGCGCCATCGCCGTCGGTCACCCGCTCGGCGCCTCGGGTGCCCGTTTAACCCTGACCGCGTTGCGTCAGTTGGAGCGCACCGGTAAGCGCTACGCACTGGTCAGCCTCTGTATTGGCCTGGGTCAAGGTGTGGCCGCGGTTATCGAACGCGTCTAAACACAACGGCAGGAGCGGCGGCCTCGCCGCGAAAGGCAACCCCCATTCGCCCCGAGGCCGGGGCTCCGACCCAAGCAGTCTGTGCTCTTGCACTGGTAGGAGCGGCGGCCTCGCCGCGAAGGGTTTCAAACACCACCCCGCCCCAGTGAACTAAGCTCAAAACCCGTTTTCTGATAAAGTGCTCCATCACATCCACCCGTATAGTGAAGGCATCGATGCAACTGAACACCAATCCCTTTGAATGGCTGGGCGAAGCCTTAGGCACCGTGATCCGCTTGCTGGTTGACAGTCTGGCCTGGATCTTTGACGTGCTCAGCAGCGCCAGTTCGGCTTTCGTCAATGGCTTTGCCCGGACGCTGGGGGTCGACAGCAATATATTCACCATCATTTTTGTAGTATTAGGGCTGATCCTGATCTATGCGGGGGTGCGGGCCTTCATAAACAAACGCATTATCGGCGGAGTGATCTGGTGTCTGCTGGGTTTATGGTTGCTCAGCGCCCTGATACGCTGACGCGTGATACCAACCGAATTTCACCCGGACTATTTTCGAGGAGAACATTATGGGTTTCGCATTCAGCAATGATCTGCAACTGAGCAGCAGCGCCTTCGGCAACGACGCCGCCATCCCCAGCAAGCATACTGGCGAGGGTGAAGATGTCTCCCCGGCGCTAAGCTGGAAGAATGCCCCCGAAGGCACCAAAAGCTATGCCGTGGTCTGCCATGACCCGGACGCGCCGCTAATCTCCGCTAACGGCACCTACGGCTTTGTGCATTGGGTGCACTACAATATTCCCGGCTCGGTCACCTCGATTCCGGAAGGCTGTGATCAGCATACGCAGGGCAAGAACAACTTCGGCAAGGCAGGTTACAACGGCCCGATGCCCCCCGAAGGTCACGGCAAGCATCAGTATTATTTCTGGGTATTGGCGCTGGACAGCGAGCTGAACCTGCCTGAAGGCCTCACATTGTGGGAGCTGTTGGCGAAGGTTGAGCCGCATTGCCTGGCGATGAACCGTCTGATCGGCACCTACCAGCGCGGCTAGTCATTGCCCTGCGCCGCCTGGGCCCCTGTGTCGAGATGGAACTCGACACTCCCAGAAAACCGCCACGGCCAGCCGGCCACGCCCCTGGGAAGGCCGAGTTCCATCTCGGCCAGCGGCGTCTCGACAAACACTCAAACAACTCAGCACAGCCTGAACCCATGTCGAGATGGAACTCGACACTCCCAGAGAAAACCGCCACGGCCAGCCGGCCACGCCCCTGGGAAGGCCGAGTTCCATCTCGGCCAGCGGTCTAGCCCTGGCTGACCAGTGGCAGGTTCAATAGCGGCAATACCCGCTCACGCAGCCCGGCATTCATCAATTGCCGGGTTTCGCGATAGGCCTTGCGATCCAGCGCGGCCAACTGCGCCAGCCGGGCGCGGGCTTTGTCCAGCAACTGCTCGGGCGCTGCCAGTTCATCCAGAAAGCCCGCCTGCAATGCCTGCTCTGGGTCCAGGGATTCAGCCTGCAAGGCACAGCGTGACAACCACTGCGGAGCAATCCGCTCCTTGGCCAACTGCATCGCCGCCGGCGGCATGCTCATGCCGATCGCCACTTCATTGAGCCCGGTACGAAAGGCGCCGTCAGCGCCCAGGCGATAATCGGCTAGCAGCAACATAAACGCTGCCTTGGCCATGCAGTGGCCGGTACTGGCGATCACCACCGGCGCAGGATAATCCAGTAGCGCCAGGGTCAAGCGATCACCGGCCGCACGCATGGCATCGCGTGCTGGGCCGCCAGCATCAATCAGCTTGCGATCATAGCCAGCACTGAAGATGCCTTCGCGGCCGACAATTAACACCGCGCAATCCACCTGGGCAGCCTGGTCCAGCGCGGCAAGAAGATAGTCGATCATCACCTGCGACAGCGCGTTGACCTTACCGTCGTTCAGCGTGATCTCTGCCATGCCATCACGCATGGCCATGCTCAGGCCGCTCATGAAGCAGCCCTCGCTTCATCACGCAATACCCGGCGCAACAGCTTGCCGACGGTGGACTTGGGTAGGTCATCGCGGATTTCCACGCTGCTCGGCACCTTGTAACCAGTCAGCAGCTCGCGGCAGTGGGCAATGATCGCCGCCTGATCCAGCTTGGGATCATGCAGGCTGACATACAGCTTGATCGATTCGCCCTTCTTCTCGTCCGGCACACCCACGGCGACGCATTCACGAATACCTGTGTGGCGCATGACCGCGTCCTCTACCTCATTGGGATAGACGTTGAAGCCGGAGACCAGAATCATGTCTTTCTTGCGATCAACCAGCTTGAGAAAGCCTTCCTCATCAATCACGCCAACGTCCCCGGTTTTTAGCCAGCCATCGGCAAAGGTTTCCGCCGTCGCTTCGGGACGCTGCCAATAGCCCTGCATGACCTGCGGACCGCGGATCAATAGCTCACCCGGTTCGCCCCGCGCCGTTTCACGGCCATCATCATCTACCGTCTTCAGTTCGGTATCGATGACCGCTTGACCGATAAAACCTTCCTTATAGGGCGTGAACGCGGTGGAAGCGACGACGACCGGCGAGGTTTCCGTCAGGCCATAACCTTCGCGGACCACGCTGCCAGTGCGCTCAAACCAGCGCCGGGCAATTTCGGTATTCAAGGGCGCGCCGCCGGAGTTGACCCACTTGAGGTGCGTGAAGTCGATGCTGTCGAAGTCCGGATGCGCCATCAGCGACACGAATAACGAATTGATGCCGGTCAGCAGGGTAATCCGATGGCGCTTCAGATCGCCGATCATGCCGTCCAGATCACGCGGATTGGTGATCAGAATACTGTGAAAACCGGTAAACACCGAGGCAATGCAGTTCGCGGTAAAGGCGAAGATATGGTACAGCGGCAACGGCGAGACGCGCACCTCGTTGCCGTATTCCACGTCACCTGGCTTGATCACGCTGACGGCCTGCAGCACGTTGCTGAGAATATTGCGGTGGCTAAGCATCGCACCCTTGGATACACCCGTGGTGCCGCCGGTGTACTGCAGCACCGCCAGATCATCCAGCCCCTGCTCCGGGCTCACCGCTGGCAGCAGCGCACCCTCGCGCAGGGCCAGCATAAAGCGCGTCACATCCGCCTCATCCGACTCAAATGCTGGCTGAGTCATATCGTCCATGCTGGTCACGATCAGCTGTTCGAGCTTGGTCTCAGCTTGAATTTTGCGCGCCATCGGCACCAGCTTGTCGAGCACGATCAATGCGCGTGCGCCGGAATCGGATAACTGGTGGCTGGTCTCGAAAGGCGTGTACTGGGGGTTGGTATTAACGATCACCAGCCCGGCCTTCAGCGCGCCAAAGATGCTGATGGTGTACTGCAGCAAGTTAGGCAACTGGATAGCAATGCGATCCCCCGGGTTCAATCCGAGCGGGCCGCGCAGGTAGCGCGCCAAGGCATCTGCCTGGGTATTCAGGTCGTTGAAAGACAGGGTATCCATGCCACAGGAGAAGGCCGGCTTGTCGGCATAATCCAGACAAGCCTTGATCAGAACATCAGCAACGCTGGTATGACCCAACTGCGCCAGCTGGCTGCTGACAATGGAATGAGCGGGTGTTGACATGGAAACCTCTTATCGAATCATTATTTTGCACAGCGGAATACAATACCAAAAAGATGCTATTCTATCGTCTATCGCCGTGCAATCGTTGAGACAAAACTGCTTCCATACCGCTACGCAGAACAGCCATATCTGCTATGGTTCTGACTCTGTGTGGAACAATAATAGACTGAGGTCGAACAATAGGTATGGAGCCGTGCTGGCTCCCAAGCAAGGCCTTTGTTTCGCTTTACAAGATGACAAGGTGTTTAAAGCCCCATGACCGACAATCTCGAATTAATCAAGGAACCCGCCGTAGCCAAGGACCGCAAATTTGTCGAGGCGCTCTCGCGCGGACTGGATGTGCTGCGCGCGTTCAGCCAAGGCGCCGTGGTTATGGGCAATCAGGATATTGCGCGGATCACCGGGCTGCCGAAGCCAACCGTCTCGCGTATGACTTACACCCTGACCAAGCTCGGCTATCTGGCCTACTCGCCGCAACTGGAAAAATATCAGCTGGATTCTGGCGTGCTGGCGCTGGGCTACGCCTACGTTTCCAATCTGCGCGTGCGCCAATTGGCCAAGCCTTATATGGACGAGTTTGCACGCTCAACCAATACTTCCGTGGGCCTGACCTGCCGCGATCGCCTGTCGATGATCTATGTCGAGAACTGCCGTCCTGCCGAATCAACCTCGCTGCGCATGGATGTTGGCGTACGCCTGCCGTTGGCGACCACCGCCGCCGGTCGTGCCTATCTGGCGGCGATGAAGGACGAAGAGCGCAGCCACGTGCTGGACGCCCTCGCCGTCCGCAATCCGGATAACTGGACCGAGTTGCATGCGCAACTGATGGACAGCTTCGAGGATTATCGCAAGCACGGTTTCTGCCTGTCGCTCGGCAACTGGGACCGCAATGTAAATGCCGCCGGCGTACCCCTGTTCCTGCAGGACGGCACCATCATGGCGCTGACCTGCGGTGCGCCGTCCTACCTGGTCTCGGAAGAGAAGGTCAAGAATCAGTTGGCCCACCAACTGGCCATGCTCGCCCGCGACATCGAACGCCTTGGGGTCTGACGCGGGTTGGCGACCACGGTAAGCAACCTGTCGCTGCCCTCGCCCAGCGAGAGCTTGGCCATCAGCTTTACTAATCTGTACACATTTCGCTAAAACAGGGGCATCGACAACGGCTTTGTTTTTTTGTATTTTACCTAGCGGAATACAGTTTCATTATTTCGCATAGTGAAACACCTTTTGAATCAGGCGCATTTGAACAAGCCGCTGCGCGCAGTCAGCGATTTATTCAAAGGCACCCCCACTCGGAGATTGAGCATGTCGGACGTGGTCACATTGGAAAGACAAGGCGCCATTGCGGTCGTCAGAGTCAACAATCCACCCGTCAACGCGCTAGGTATTGCCGTGCGCGAAGGGCTTCAGGACAGCTTCAGGGCTGCCGAAGCTGACCCCGAGGTCAAGGCCATCGTGCTGGTCTGCGAGGGCTCGACCTTTATTGCCGGTGCCGACATCAAAGAATTCGGCAAACCGCCAAAGTCCCCAGGCCTGCCTGAAGTCGTCAACGGCATCGAAGCCGGCAGCAAGCCCAGCGTCGCAGTGATTCATGGCACCGCACTGGGTGGTGGTCTGGAAGTGGCGGTCAGCTGTCATTACCGTATCGCACTGAAAAGCGCCAAGGTTGGCCTACCTGAAGTGAAACTTGGCCTGTTGCCAGGCGCCGGTGGTACCCAGCGTCTGCCGCGTCTGGTCGGTGTCGAGAAAGCCTTGGACATGATCGTCAGCGGCAACCCGATCAGCGCCAGCGAAGCTCTGGAGCTAGGTGTCATTGATCAACTGGTCGATGGCGACCTGACCGCTGCTGGCATCGCCTTCGCCGAGAAACTCATTGCCGATGGCAAGGGTGCGCGTCGCACTGGCGAGCGCACCGACAAGCTCGACGGTATCGACAACGCCGCCCTGGTTGCTGCCAAGCGTGCCGAAGTCGAGAAGAAAACCCCCGGCCTGTTCTCGCCCCAGCGCTGTATCTCTGCTGTTGAGGCGTCCTTTACCCTGCCGCTGGAAGACGGTCTCAAGCGCGAGCGCGAACTGTTCGGCGAGTGCCTGGTTTCACCGCAGCGCAGCGCTCTGGTACATGCGTTCTTTACCGAGCGTCTGGCATCGAAGATCGATGACCTGCCGAAAGACACCCCGGTACGCGAGATCAATTCGGCTGCCGTAATCGGTGGCGGCACCATGGGCGTCGGTATCGCCCTGTGCTTTGCCAACGTCGGCATTCCGGTAAAGATTCTGGAAGTCAGCGACGAGGCGATGGACAAAGCCATGCAGCGCTGCCGCGATACCTACATGATGAGCGTCAAGCGCGGCAGCCTGACCGAAGACGCGATGAACAAGCGTCTGACCCTGGTCGAAGGCGTGACCGACTATGCTGACCTCTCCGGTGTGGATTTGGTGGTCGAAGCGGTATTCGAGGACATGGGCGTCAAGCAGAAGGTCTTCGAAGCCCTGGATACCCATTGCAAGCCCCGCGCTATCCTGGCCAGCAACACCTCGTCGCTGGACCTGAACCAGATTGCCGACTTTACCAAGCGTCCGCAGGACGTAGTCGGCCTGCACTTCTTCAGCCCGGCCAACGTCATGCGCCTGCTGGAAGTGGTGCGCGGCGAGAAAACTGCCAACGACGTACTGGCGACCGCCATGGCGCTCGGCAAGAAGCTGAAGAAAGTCGCTGTACCGGTAGGCGTGTGTGACGGCTTTGTCGGCAACCGCATGGTGTTCCAGTACGGTCGCGAGTCCGAGTTCCTGCTGGAAGAAGGCGCCACTCCGGCTCAGGTCGATGGCGCGCTGCGCAAGTTCGGCATGGCCATGGGGCCGTTTGCGATGCGTGATCTGTCCGGCCTGGACATCGGCCTGAGCATCCGTACCCGTCAGCGCCAGACCCTGCCGACCGAGTTCAAGCTGCCGACCATCCTCGACAAGATGGCCGCAGCCGGCATGCTCGGCCAGAAGACCGGCAAAGGTTTTTATCTGTACGAGAAGGGTTCGCGTACCCCGCTGGACAACCCTGAATTGCCGGCCATCCTCGAAGCCGCTTCAAAAGAGCAAGGCATCGAGCGCCGTGAACTGACTGACGAGTACATTCTTGAGCGCACCTTGTTTGCGTTGATCAACGAGGGCGCGAAGATCCTCGAAGAGGGCATTGCCCAGCGCAGCAGCGATATCGACGTGATCTACATAAATGGCTACGGTTTCCCTGCTCACCAGGGCGGCCCGATGTTCTATGCTGATAGCCTGGGCCTGGATCATGTTTACCAGCGGATCTGCGAATTCCACAAGCAGCACGGCGCCTGGTGGAAGCCAGCCCCATTGCTGGAAAAGCTGGCCAAGGAAGGTCGCAAGTTCGCTGATCTCTAACAACCGATAAATTCGGCCCCTTGCACTGAGTGCCGGGGGCTCGTATTCGCTTTATAACGAGGACCTTACATGGATATTCATTACACCCCAGAAGAACTCGCCTTCCGTGATGAAGTGCGTGAATTCCTGAAAAACGAGCTGCCGGAAGATATCGCTGCCAAAGTCAAAAATGGCAAGAACATGTCCAAGGAAGATCATCAGCGCTGGCAGAAAATTCTGGCCAACCGCGGTTGGTACGCGCCCGGCTGGCCGGTCGAGTTTGGCGGCACCACCTGGGGCCCAGTGGAAAAACACATTTTCGACGAAGAGTCCGCCGCCTTCGGCGCGCCGCGCACTATTCCGTTCGGCGTGAACATGGTTGCTCCGGTGATCATCAAGTTCGGCACCGAGCAGCAGAAAGCACATTACCTGCCGCGCATCCTGTCCGGTGAAGACTGGTGGTGCCAGGGTTACTCCGAGCCAGGCGCCGGTTCCGACCTGGCCTCGCTGAAGACCCGCGCGGTGCGCGATGGCGATCACTACATCGTCAATGGTCAGAAAACCTGGACCACACTGGGCCAGCACGCCAACTGGATTTTCTGTCTGGTGCGTACCGATCCCGAAGCACAGCAGCAGCGCGGCATTTCCTTCCTGCTGATCGACATGGCCACCCCAGGCATTACCGTACGTCCGATCATCACCCTGGACGGCGACCATGAAGTCAACGAAGTGTTCTTCGACGACGTCAAGGTACCGGTCGAGAACCTGGTAGGCGAAGAGAACAAGGGCTGGACCTGCGCCAAGTACCTGCTGACTCACGAGCGTACTGGTCTGGCCGGTATCGGCGCGTCCAAAGCAGCGCTGACGCACCTGAAAAAGGTTGCAGCCAAGCAGCAGAAAAACGGCAAGCCCCTAATCGAAGACACCCTGTTCCGCACCCAGGTAGCTGAAGTTGAAATTCAACTGATGGCCGCCGAGATGAGCACCATGCGCATCATCGCCGCGGCCCGTGAAGGTGGCGTGCCCGGTGCCGAGAGCTCGATCCTCAAGGTCAAGGGTACCGAGATCCGTCAGGCGATCACCAACCTGCTGCGCAAGGCCGTTGGCCCTTACGCTCTGCCCTTCCTGCCGGAAGAGCTGGAATACGATTTTGATGGCGAGATGTTGAACAGCGAGTCCAGCCCAGCGCTGGCCGGTGATTACTTCAACATGCGCAAACTGTCGATTTTCGGTGGATCCAACGAGATCCAGAAGAACATCGTCTCTAAAATGATTCTGGAACTGTAGGAGATTAGTCATGGACTTTAAACTCACAGAAGAGCAACAGATGCTGCAGGAAACTGCGGCGCGTCTGGTACGTGATACCTACACGTTCGACAAGCGTGAAAAGGCCAGCGCCAGCGACACCGGCTTCAGCCCTGAATTCTGGCAACAGATGGGCGAACTCGGCCTGACCGCTATCCCCTTCCCCGAAGAGCTCGGTGGCTTTGGCGGCACGGGCGTGGAAAACATGCTGATCATGAAGGAACTGGGCCGCGGTATCTGCCTGGAACCCTATATGGAGTCGGTGATCTTCGCCGGTGGCCTGATCACGCAGCTGGGTTCTGACACTCAGAAAGACGAACTGCTGGGCGCCATCGCCAGCGGTGAGCTGCAGGCAGCCGTCGCCCTCGACGAGCCCAACAGCCACTATCAACTGTCTGAAGTACAAACCACTGCTAAGCAGCAGGGCGACAGCTGGAGCCTGACCGGTCGCAAGGCTGTGGTCATCGGAGGCCACACCGCAGGCAAGATTCTGGTCTCCGCCCGTACCGCAGGTGATTTGCGCGATCAACAGGGCATCAGCCTGTTTATCGTTGATCCGGCAAGCACCGGTGTTACCCGCCGCAACTACGCCACAGTAGATGGCCGCAAAGCCTGCGAGCTGTTCCTGGACAATGCCCAGGGCGAACTGCTCGGCAAGGCCGGTGAAGCCTTTGACGCCATCAGCTATCAAGCTGGTCGTGCCATAGCGGCGCTGTGTGCCGAAGCCGTCGGCGCCATGGAAGTGGCCTGTGATATCACCCTGGACTACCTCAAGACCCGCAAGCAGTTTGGCGTGCCGATTGGCAAGTTTCAGGTATTGCAGCATCGCATGGTCGATATGCGTACCGAGCTGGAACAGGCCACTTCGATGGCCATTCTGGCAGCCTGTGTCGCTGATGAAGCGGATGATGCCGAACGGACACGCACATTGACGGCCGCCAAGTACATGATCAACCGTTGCGGTCGTAAGGTTGCCGAAGAAGCTATTCAGCTGCACGGCGGCATCGCGATGACCTGGGAATACTCCTTGGCTCACTATGCCAAGCGACTGGTCATGATCAGCCATCAGCTGGGTGACGACGACCATCATCTGGAAGCCTACGCCAATCAAATGAGCGTTGCCTGATAGCTTCACAACACGGAATAGCGGCAATTTAGCCGTTATTCCGGCGCTTTTGCCGTCATCTATTGCACATAGGTGCTACATAAGTACTATCGGCCAGAGTTAAGGCTGGGTATCCTATGGCACCCCTTTCGAGCGCCCTTGCGGGCGTCCTACAGACTTTGGAGGACTAGCGTCCATGAAAATCCTCGTCGCCGTTAAGCGCGTGGTCGATTACAACGTCAAGGTTCGCGTCAAAGCGGACAATTCCGCTGTCGATCTCGCCAACGTCAAGATGTCCATGAACCCCTTCTGCGAAATCGCCGTGGAAGAGGCCGTGCGCCTGAAAGAAAAAGGCGTTGCGACCGAAGTTATCGCGGTCTCTGTCGGCCCTGTTGCCGCCCAGGAGCAACTGCGTACTGCACTGGCTCTGGGTGCCGACCGCGCCATTCTGGTCGAGTCCGCTGACGACCTGAGCTCGCTGGCCATCGCCAAGCTGCTCAAGGCCGTTGTCGATAAAGAACAGCCCCAGCTGGTCATCCTTGGCAAGCAGGCCATCGATTCCGACAACAACCAGACCGGTCAGATGCTGGCTGCGCTGAGCGGTTACGGCCAAGGCACCTTCGCTTCTGCCGTGGAAGTTTCCGGTGACAGCGTCAAGGTCACCCGTGAAATCGACGGCGGCCTGCAAACTGTTGATCTGAAGCTGCCGGCGATTGTTACCACCGACCTGCGCCTGAACGAGCCGCGTTACGCGTCGCTGCCGAACATCATGAAGGCCAAGAAAAAGCCGATGGAAAACCTCAAGCCCGAAGAGCTGGGTGTGAGCGTCTCTTCTACCGTCAAGACCATCAAGGTAGAAGCACCGGCAGCCCGCAGCGCGGGTATCAAGGTCAAGAGCGTCGACGAGTTGGTCGACAAACTCAAGAACGAAGCCAAGGTGATCTGAGATGACGATTCTAGTTATTGCTGAACACAACAACGCCGAGCTCAATGCCGCGACCCTGAACACCCTGGCAGCAGCAAAAGCCATCGGTGGTGACATCGACGTACTGGTGGCCGGTGAAGGCTGCTCTGCAGTCGCTGACCAAGTTGCCAAGGCCGAAGGCGTGACCAAGGTGCTGCTGGCTGATAACGCCGCCTACGCGCACCAACTGCCCGAGAACATCGCGCTGCTGATCGCCGAAGTCGGCAAGGGTCACAGCCACATCCTGGCTCCTGCCAGCACCAACGGCAAAAACTACGCGCCGCGCGTAGCTGCCCTGCTGGACGTGGATCAGATCTCCGAAATCATCGCCGTAGACAGCGCCGATACCTTCAAGCGCCCAATCTACGCCGGCAACGCGATTGCCACCGTGCAGTCCAGCGCCTCGGTCAAGGTCATCACCGTACGCTCCACCGGCTTTGATGCCGTGGCAGCCGAAGGCGGCAGCGCCAGCGTCGAGGCGGTTTCCAGCGCCCAGGATGCGGGTGTTTCCAGCTTTGTTGGCGAAGAGCTGGCCAAGTCCGACCGCCCTGAACTGGCGGGTGCCAAGATCGTCGTTTCCGGCGGCCGCGGCATGCAGAACGGCGACAACTTCAAGCACCTGTACTCGCTGGCCGACAAGCTCGGCGCCGCGGTTGGCGCTTCCCGCGCTGCGGTTGACGCAGGCTTCGTACCCAATGACATGCAGGTCGGTCAGACCGGCAAGATCGTCGCGCCGAACCTGTACATTGCTGTGGGCATCTCCGGTGCAATTCAGCACTTGGCCGGTATGAAAGACTCCAAAGTGATCGTCGCGATCAACAAGGACGAAGAAGCGCCGATCTTCTCGGTAGCCGATTACGGTCTGGTCGCAGATCTGTTTGAAGCTATTCCAGAGTTGGAAAGCAAGCTGTAACAGCAGCTTCAAGCTACAAGCCTTAAAAACCCCGGTTCGTGAGAGTCGGGGTTTTTTTATGGCTGGGCGATGCACCAGAATCCATTTGGCCTTTCAGAATGACTCCGCGGGCTTAGGCGTGCTGCCATCAAAATACCTGCATACCGCTTTGCGCAACAATCTGTATCATTAATTGTCTTTTTATCCAGGCAAATTAACCTTTCATTACGTTAAGTCTTTTGCAATGTGTCTCACGCAAAGTAAAATGTTATTCTGATCAGCGAAACATAAATACAATAATGTTCCGCACAGCGGAACAAAATAAGGTCTTCTTCTATGCGAATCTCTCTATACAGGCTCGCCACCACATTGGCGTTAGCGCTGACACTGCCATTATCTGCCGTAGCCGAATCTGCTTTGCCCCGCGTTATGGTCTGGACCGCGTACGGCACCGGCGCCGCCGGTTACGCCCAAGCGGCCGCGCTGGGCGGGTTGCTGAAGTTTGAAGCGGGCAGCAATATTCGTATCTTGCCCGGCCGCAATGACGTGTCACGTATGATCCCGCTGAAAACCGGCCGCGCAAGTTATTGCCTCTGTGGTATTGCCAGCTATTTCGGCCAGGAAGGGATATTCCTGTTCAACAAGCCCGACTGGGGACCGCAACCGATCCGTATGGTGCTGGCGTCACAGGGTACCCAGAGTTTCGGTCTGGCCGCCGCCGCCGATACCGGCCTGAAGCACCCGAGCGAGCTGAAAGGCCAGCGCATCATCTTCATTCGCGGCGCCGATTCCATCAACATGATCACCAGCGCAGTGCTTGCCTACGGCGGTCTGACCTGGGCGGATGTACGACGGGTTGATGCGTCTGGCACCAACGAGGCCATTGAAGCGCTGATCAACGGCCATGCGGACATCATGCCCATGTCCACCCGTACCCCGCTGATGGAGCGCATTGCCGCCAGCCCTCGAGGCATCAGTTGGCTGCACATGCCCAACAAGACACCTGAAGAAAAGACCGCCTGGGCGCGCGCACAACAGGTCATTCCCTACTACCTCCCGCAATTCGAAACACGCGGTGCCGGCGTCTCCGCAGAGAACCCTTGGGACGGCGGCGGCTACGCCCTGCCGATTCTGGTGACCAATGCCGAGCGCGACACCGACGAGGTTTATGCGTTGACGCGGTTTGTTGATGAGCATTTCGACGAATTCAAGAACTTGGCCCCCGGCGCCGAAGGCTGGGAGCTAAGCCGCCAGGTGTTTGACTGGGTGATGCCCTACCATGAAGGGGCTATCCGCTATTTTCGTGAGGCGGGCGTCTGGACCGCGGCGCATGAAGCGCACAACCAGCATCTGCTACAGCGCCAACAAATCATGCTCGACGCCTGGCAGGACCAACTGACCACCGCTGCCGAGCTGCCCTTGCCCGAGTTTCAGCGCAGTTGGATGGAACGCCGCAGCCAGGTGCTGACCGAGGCCGGATTTGACCCGGGGTTTCAGCGCTGAGCATAAACCGCGCCTGAACGATTTGCATGCCAGACCGCACTCCCTGGCCTGACCACGAATGACCATGAGGCAGATATGTCAGAAGAACAACACGCCCTACGCAATCCGCTGACGAGTAAGATACTGGCCATCGGCGCGCTGCTGACCGCTGCCCTGGCGATCTACCAGATCTTCAATCTGGGCAGCTACACCGGCTTTACCATGCTCACCAGCCAGTACATCTACGGCCTGCTGGCGATGATGCTGCCGACGGTATTTATCGCCATCCCGCTGGCTCGCGGCCGGCGCACCGAGCCGACCCCCTGGTATGACTGGCTAATGGCCGTGGCCAGCGCGCTGTGCTGCATCTTCTTTATCATCAACTCCAACGAAGCCGTAGATGAAGGCTGGGAGTACGCCGCGCCGCAGAATGTGGTCTATATCAGCCTGCTGACCTGGTCGCTGGCGTTGGAAGCGACCCGCCGCTGTGGCGGCTGGCCGATCTTTATTGTGGTGTTCCTGGCCTCGCTGTTCCCGCTGTTTGCCGGCCATTTACCGGACAGTTTTGCCGGCATTTCCACGCCTATCGACCTGGCCGCGATCTATCACACCAACAGCGACGAAAGCCTGCTGGGCATTCCCTCGCAAGCCTTTGCTAACCTGGTGATCGGGTTTCTGCTGTTCGGCATCGCTCTGCAGCGCACCGGCGGCGGCAAATTCTTTATCGATCTGGCCTTTGCCCTGCTGGGCAAGGTACGCGGCGGACCGGCCAAGGTATCGATTTTCTCCAGCGGCCTGATGGGTTCGATGTCCGGCAGCGTGGTGACCAACGTACTGACCACCGGCCCGTTATCCATTCCGGCGATGCGCAAGGTCGGCTTCAGCAAGACCTATGCCGCCGGCGTGGAAACCTGCGCGTCGACCGGCGGTGTACTGATGCCACCAGTGATGGGCGCGACAGCCTTCGTGATGGCAACCTTTCTCGATATCCCCTATGGCGAAATCGCGCTGGCCGCCGCGATTCCTTCGGCGCTGTATTTCTTTGGCCTGTTCACCCAGATTGACTTCTACGCAGCGCGCAACCGCCTGGCCGGCCTGCCGGCGATTGATCTGCCGAAGATCAAGCAGACCATGATAGAAGGCTGGCACTACATCTTTGTTTTCGCCTTCCTGATCTGGATGCTGCTGTTTATGAAGCAAGAAGCGATTGCGCCCTTCTATGCTACCGCGCTGCTGCTGGTCATTAATCAACTGCGCAAACACAGCCGCTGGCAGTGGAAGGATTTCAAGGAGTTTGCCGAATCCTGCGGGGCGCTGTTCGCCGAACTGACCGGCCTGATGGCGGGTGTGGGCCTGATCATGGGCGCACTGGCGGTATCCGGCATGTCCGGCACCATTGCCAACGACCTCCTGTTTATCGCCGGCGGTGACATGCTGGTGCTGCTGATCATGGGCGCCTTGACCAGCTTTATTCTAGGCATCGGCATGCCTGTGACTGCCGCCTATATCTTCCTCGCCATCGCCCTGGCGCCAGCCTTGATCAATGGCGGCATGAACCCGATGGCCGTGCACATGTTCATCCTTTACTGGGGCATGCTCAGCTTCATCACCCCACCCGTGGCTATTGGTGCCTTCGCCGCCGCTTCTGTGGCCGGCTCCAGCCCGATGAAGACCAGTTTTGTGTCCATGCAGATGGGTAGCATCATTTACTTCATACCCTTCTTCTTCGTGCTGGAACCCGCGTTGCTGCTGCAGGGCACCGCATCAGAAATCATTATCGCTATTGCCTGCGCGGTGGGCGGTATCGTACTTATTTCCGGGGGCTTGCAGGGCTACCTGCCGAAGCTCGGCGATCTGTCCGAGCGCGGGCTGCTGCACTGGCCATTGCGCCTGGGGTTAATCGTTGGCGGGTTATTCCTGGCCATGCCGCATAACCCCTATATTCTGATCAGTAAACAAACCCTGTTTATCCTTTCCTTCGGGCTGATTGCGTTGACCCTGGCCCTGGGGCTGATGCATAGACGCTGGGCCCCGGCCTGAATAGACCCCCGGGGCAGCCCACTGCCCCGGTATCGGTCACGCACTATCTTGGCCGGCCAGAGAACTGACCTTGGTCAATGCGCGAATCGCTGAACGCTTTATCCTGCGCGGTCATCATCTTGTCTTGTTCACAGGAACCGCCATGAACCCTCATACCCCGGAACTGCTGGCCCCCGCCGGCACCCTCAAAGCCATGCGCTTTGCCTTTGCCTATGGCGCCGATGCCGTCTACGCCGGCCAACCACGCTACAGCCTGCGCGTGCGGGAAAACGACTTCAATCAGCCCGAGGTGATGGCCACCGCGATTGCCGAGGCGCATGCGCTGGGCAAGCGTTTCTATCTGGCCAGCAATATCGCCGCGCATAACAGCAAGGTGGATACCTACCTGCGCGATCTGGAGCCGATAGTCGCCATGGGCCCGGATGCGCTAATCATGTCCGACCCCGGCCTGATCATGCTGGTACGCGAGAAATGGCCTGATCTACCCGTGCACTTGTCAGTGCAGGCCAACGCGGTGAATTGGGCCACGGTGAAATTCTGGCAGCAGATGGGTGTTGAGCGGGTGATTCTGTCGCGCGAACTGTCACTGGATGAGGTCGCGGAAATCCGCCAGCGCTGCCCGGATATCGGGCTAGAAGTCTTTGTCCATGGCGCACTGTGCATTGCCTATTCTGGCCGCTGCCTGCTGTCCGGCTACTTCAACCATCGCGATGCCAACCAGGGTGCCTGCACCAATGCCTGCCGCTGGCAATACGATGTGAAACCCGCCGTGGAAACCGCCGAGGGCAATATCGAAGTGCTGGAACAGCCGGTCCAGGTGGTACGCCAGCACGACAAGCCCGACGAGCCCATGGCCATTGAGGAAGATGAGCACGGCACCTACATCATGAACTCCAAGGACCTGCGCGCCGTGCAACATGTCGAGCGTTTCGTGCAGATGGGTGTGGATTCGCTGAAGATCGAGGGCCGGACCAAAACCTATTTCTATGTCGCCCGCACCGTGCAAACCTACCGCCGCGCGATCGACGATGCCGTGGCGGGCAAGCCTTTTGACCTCAACCTGATGGATGATCTGGAAAGCCTGGCCAACCGTGGCTACACCGAAGGCTTCTACCGCCGTCATCCACCCGGCGTCTATCAGAACTACGAGCAAGGCAGCTCACGCATGAGCCGGCATCAGTTTGTCGGCGAGGTATTGCAGCGCGAGGGGGACTGGTTGTTGATAGAGGTAAAAAACCGCTTTGAGCTGGGCGATGAAGTGGAGCTGATGACCCCAGAGGGCAACCATGTGTTTCGCCTGGAAGCCATGGAAAATGCCAAACGCGAACCCACCGCCGCAGCCCCCGGTACCGGGCACAAAGTCTGGATACCCGCACCGGCCGGCGTAACGGCGCAGATGGCCTTGTTGCTGCGGCGTTTGCCGGAACCACAGCCCAACTGAGCCTAATCGGCCGGTTCAACCTGCAACCCGCCGTCACTGCCGCCAGCGGGTATATCCGTTGATATCAGCCCGCACTTTTCTGCGCGGGTCTCTCGCGCTCAGCGCGCAAGCATGATTAACTTGCGCGCTGACTCTTCTTGCAACAGTACGGATTGAATAAATGGATTGGCTACAAGTCATTGTGTTGGCCCTGGTACAAGGCCTGACCGAATTTCTCCCTGTTTCCAGCTCCGCCCACCTGATTCTGGTACCTGTACTGACCAATTGGGAAGATCAGGGCCTGGCGTTCGACGTCGCCCTGCACTTGGGCAGTCTGGCTGCGGTGGTGCTGTATTTCCGCCGCGACCTGATCAACATGACCATCAGTTGGACGCGCTCGGTCACCCACCGGCAAATGGACAGCGATGCGCGGCTGGCCTGGGCGGTTATTCTCGGCACCATTCCGGTCGGCCTGGCGGGCCTGCTGTTCAAGGACAGCATTGAGACGCTGCTGCGCTCACCCATCTACCTGGCCATCGGCCTGATCGTCTTTGGCCTGTTGCTGGGCTGGGCGGACTGGCGCCACAAGGGTGAGCGTGAAGTCACACAGATGAACTGGAAAGACGTGCTCTTTATCGGTCTGGCGCAAGCCGTTGCCCTGTTCCCCGGCACATCCCGCTCCGGTATCACCATAACCGCCGGGCTGATGCTTGGCCTGACTCGCGAAGCCGCAGCGCGCTTCTCGTTCTTGTTATCCATCCCGGTAATTCTCATCGCCTGTGTGCTGAAGTCCTATGACCTGGCCACCGCCGGTGTGCCCGTGGACTGGATCTTCATGATCTCCGGTGTGGTCGCCTCCGGCATCAGCGCCTTCCTCTGCATCCACTTCTTCCTGGCGTTTATCAACCGCATCGGCATGCAGCCGTTCGTGATCTACCGCATCATCCTCGGGGTCGCCCTACTCTGGCTGTTCGCCTGATCAGCAACAGCATCCCGGCAATGGGCTCGCCAGCGCGTCACCAAAAGCGCAGGTGCCGACCGGTTCACATTCCAGGGCAACCGGTATTGTTGCTGGCCGCCTGACGCTCTAGCATCCCCAACGCAGGCAGCAGTTCATATTCAATACCGCCAGGGAACAAGGCCATGTCAGGAAAGCCCGCAGCGCGTCAGGGCGACGCCACTCAATGCCCCAAGAAAGGCCACGGCAGTAACGCCATTATCAGCGGCTCACCGGACGTGCTGTTCAACGGCATGCCCGCGGCCCGACTCGGCGACAAAACCGCTTGTGGCAGTGTCATTACCGGCCAGGTGATCCCCAATGTCTTGATCAACGGTCGCCCCGCCGTGGTCACCGGCAGTACCGGCTCCCATGGCGACGTCGTGATGGGTGGTTCGGGGGATATATTTATCGGTGGAGCGGTAACCTTTGCCACTGGAGAGCCGCTCAGCTCAGAGTTGCTGAACGCCAGCCAGGCCCTGGCACCGACCGGAGAGCCGACGCAGCACTTACGTCAGAACCATCAGCACGCCGAGCTGCCGGAGACACTTGAGTATGAAGAAGAGGAAGAAGAGACCGAGCTGCCACTCGAGCAGCGCATCACCCTGCGCCTGGGCCTGTTTTTCGACGGCACCGGCAACAATCTGGCCAACGCCGCCCTGACGGAACAATGCCGGCGTCAGGATCTAAGTGATTTTGACCCCGCCACCCTGCAAGCCGTTGCCCAGCTCTGCGAGTCCCGACAATACCGTGACACCAACGGCGACGGGTTGTTTGATCAGATGCCGGGTAGCAGTTATGGCAATGCCATGACGAATGTGGCGCTGTTGTCGAGGCTCTACGAAGATCATGCGGGTGAAGTACTGTCTGCATCAGCAATTTCTGCAAGCCTGCCCGTCTATATCGATGGCATTGGTACAAGTAGCGGCGGACCTGATTCACTTCGAGGCATGGCCACGGGACAGGGTGATACGGGTGTAGTCTCCCGTGTAGCGCAAACTCCTGAAGCGATACTGCGGCAATTGGATCGACTAATGTCCAACAACCCCCTGTTGGTTATTGAACGGGTTGAATTCGATATCTTCGGTTTCAGTCGCGGCGCAGCGGCGGCCCGACACTTCGCCAATGAGGTGCTCAAACCCGCGGGTGGCCTGCTAGCGACCAACTTGAATAAAAGCTCGCCTGCCTTCACAACCGACTTTGACTGGTCTGAGCATGCCTGCATCAACTTTATCGGCCTGTTCGATACGGTCGCTGCGATCATCGACCCCACCCGCAGTGACCTCAGTGCCGGGAATGCACGCAATCCCGGTATTAATCTGTACTTGCCGCCGGATTGTGCGCGCAAGGTGGTGCAGCTGACCGCTCAACATGAGGAGCGCTATCTGTTCAGCCTCAACCAGGTTGACCCAGCCCATGAAGAAATTGCCCTGCCCGGGGTCCATTCGGATATCGGTGGCGGGTACCCGCCGCTGATGCACGAGCGGCTGCTGGTTGATCGTCCCCGGGTCATTCCCTACCAACGGGGCGATAACAACCTCAGCCCAAATGCCATCCGCGCTACCCGGCAGTGGGATGAACGCAATACCGCGCAGATGCGCCTGATGGGGCTGGGCTTGCCAGGGGACGGTGAGTTTAAACGAGAGCAAACCAGCCAAGCCACACCGAATCAGCGCAATTTAGACGCTACAGATACCGTATTGGTCCTGGGGCTGGATCGCAAGGTCAGGGCAGAGTTATCGAGAGTTGCGCTGCGGGTGATGCATATGCTGGCTAGACAGCACGCCGTAACCTTTCAACCGATCGATGAATCTGATGACCGTATGAGCATTCCTGCAGAGTTGCGGCCAATATCTGACAAAATCATCTCTCATGCCCAACGCGGGCTCAGTGCCCCACTGACCGCCGAAGAGTCTCGCTTCCTTCACGGCTATTACATTCACCGCTCGGCCAACTGGACGACCTTCAGAGGGCTGCTAATCAACCGACCCAGGTCAGGTGGTCGGGCTATATACCCTGATCAGCCACAAAAAGGTTACCCAGAATGAAGTCGCTTTGTCTGCTGCTCGGGCTGCTGCTCAGCCTCAGTGCCTGCGCCCGCGACCTGCTGAATCCGCCCCCACCCAAGCTGCCCTATGACCGCTGGAGCATTGGCATGCTGGCGCCGAACTATATGGAAGTGTGGGTAGAAAGTGTCGATGTGTTGGACCAGCGCGGCCTAGCTTATTACAACGTCCATGGCGGCATAACATCGATTCAGAATCCACCGAACAACGCGGGCGATCCCAGGGGTTGGCCAGAACGCCCAGGCTCAGGAAAAATCATGCCGATAACCAATGTCGATCTGCCAGAAATAGTTTTTGTACGCTGGCAGTCCCTGGTGGAGCCACAGACCTACCATGTCCGGATAAACATTCCTGCTTGGGTGCGTGAAGAAATGCTTAAACCGAGAGAAGTATTCTGCGCTTGGCGCGGAGCGGATGACATCAAATACCGCGACGCCATTACCCTAGGCCTCGCTCCTGGAGGTATCGCCAAAGCCTGGTTAACCGGCGGTTGCCTTGAGCCTATCGAGATTGGACGCTTTGTTGGCAAGATTCATCCAGAGGGCCCATACAACGGCACATCCAATGGCAAACATCGACCTCTTTCACCTGAAGCGAAAGCTTACGTTGATAGCCACGACATTCCGTATGACAGCTGGTAGAAAAACCCTTTGAGACCAACCTATCGACAGCCGCCCGGAATCAAATCGCTTGGTCTGCTACTCAGTTCCGGCGGCGAGCAAGCTTGTCCCAGCAACAGGTATTTCACTCCGCCAACTGCAAATCCGACACCAGCGCCTTGAGAAAACGCGCCGCTTCGCCCCCGGTTACCGCACGGTGATCAAAGGTCAATGAGAGGGGCAAAATCGGATGAATGACTACCTGACCTTCCCACGCCACTGGCTCCTCGCGCAGCGTGCCGGCACCGATAATCGCCACTTGCGGTGGCATCACGATCGGGTTGGCGTAACGCCCGAACAAGGTGCCGAAGTTGGACAGAGTGATAGTCGCGCCCATCAGTTCCCTGGGCGGTATTGAGCGTTTGGCCACATCCGCGCGCAGTTGCGCCAGGCCTGCGCGCAGATCCGCGGGATCACGCCCGGCGATATCGCGCAGCACCGGCACAAACAAACCATCCGGCGTATCCACAGCCACGCCCAGGTCAATCTTGTCCTGGCGTTGCAGCGTCAGCCGCCTGCCATCAAACCCGGCATTCAAAGCCGGTTGCGCAGCGCAGGCAATGCCAATGGCACGCACCAGCCGGATCATTGGGTCACGCACTGGCGCGGTCCAGGCATGCAGATCGGCATCCTCCACCAGCATCACCGGCACCACCTCAGCATGCGCGCGGGCCATATTCTTGGCCATGGTCCGACGCACGCTGCGCAGTGCTTCGCCCGCCCCTGGCATGACCGGATCTGCAGCGCGGCGCACATCTTCCTCGCGGATCAGACCCGAGGGGGTCGTGGCATGCAGGCGCGACAGATCCACATCCAGTTGCTGGGCCAGGCGACGTAACGAGGGCGTCGCCCTGGCAGGCTGGAAATCGCGCGTGGACGGCGACATGCCGATATGAAATTCTTCTGCTGCCAGGCCCGCCCCGGCATCAGCACGAGCTAAATTGCCAACCACAGTGCCGCTGTCATCGGCCTCGCCGTCAAAGGTCACCAGCGGCTCGCCGACATGCACGGGATCACCCGGCTGGCCGAAACAACGCGCCAGCACACCGGCCTGGGGTGAGGGCACCTCGACTATGGCCTTGGCGGTTTCCACCGAGACCAGTAATTGGTCCACTTCAACCTGATCGCCTGCTTTTACGTACCACTCGACGATTTCGGCCTCCTGCAAGCCTTCGCCCAGGTCGGGCAGTTTGAAGGTTTTCATGCGGCCTCCCCCTTCAAGGTTGCCCGCGCTGCTTGGCAAATGCTTTGCACATCCGGCAGATAGGCCAGCTCCTGTCGCGCATAGGGAATGACGCAATCGAATCCAGTGACCCGCCCGACCGGCGCACGCAAAGCCTGCCAGGCCTGTTCATGCAGCAACGCCGCAATCTCGGCGCCCACCCCGAAACTGCGCGCGGCCTCGTGGACGATGACGCAGCGGCCGGTTTTGCGCACCGACGCAATCAAGGTCTCGGTGTCCAGTGGTTTGAGTGTGGCGACATCGATCACTTCTGCATCCACACCCTCATCGGCCAGCAGCACGGCGGCATCCAGCGTTTCCTTCAGCGCCGCGCCCCAACTGATCAGCGTCAGGTCCTGGCCTTCGCGCAGGGTAAAGCAGGTATCCAGCGGCAGTGCCTGGCCATCATCGGGTACGGGCTGTTGCACCGACCGATACAAACGCGCTGGCTCCAGGAAAATCACCGGATCCGGATCGGCAATCGCGGCCAGCAGCAGGCCGTAGGCACGCCGTGGCGAAGACGGGATCACCACGCGCAGACCCGGGATGTGGGCAAACAGCGCCTCGGTGGTTTCGCCGTGATGCTCCGGTGCATGAATACCGGCACCGTGCGGCGTGCGCACCACCATCGGGCAGGCCAAGCGACCACGGGTGCGGCTGCGCAAGCGCCCTGCGTGGGAAATCAGTTGTTCCATCCCGGCGTAAATAAAGCCCATAAACTGGATTTCCGCCACCGGCTTCAGCCCCTGCGCGGCCATACCGACGCTGATGCCAGCAATCAGGGTTTCCGCCAGCGGCGTGTCCATCACCCGGCGAAAGCCAAAGCGCTCATACAACCCGACAGTCGCCCGAAACACGCCGCCGTTGCCCGCCACATCCTCGCCCAGCACCACCACCTCCGAGTCATCCTGCATGGCCCGATGCAGCGCCAGGTTGATGGCCTCGACCATACACAAGCTCTTCACTTCACTCATGATCGTCTCCTGCCAACGCCGCCACGCGCCGGCCCAATTGCTCGCGTTGCTGCCGATATTGCTCTGGCAGGTTCGCAAACAGATAGTCGAATGCAGCCGTGGGCTGCGCCGGTGGCATACCCCGATAACGCTCAACCGCCTTGTTAATGCTGGCGGCCAGCTCGGCCTGCAAGGCCTTCTCCCGCGTTTCATCCCAATATTGCCGGGCATGCAAAAACCGCTGCATACGCCCAATGGGTTCATGTTTCCAGGCGGCATTCAGCTCCTCATCAGAGCGGTAACGGCTGGCGTCGTCAGCGGTGGTGTGATCCCCCAGCCGATAACTCACACATTCAATCAAGCTCGGGCCCTTGCCGGCCCTGGCACGCTCAATCGCATGCCGGACCCGATCGTAAACCGCCAGCACGTCATTACCATCCACCTGCTCGCCCGGTACACCGGCGCCTAGCGCCTTGTGCGCCAAGGTCGGGGCCGCGCACTGCAGGCTCCGCGGCACTGAGATCGCCCACTGGTTGTTATTGATGACAAACACCACGGGTAACTGCCAGACGCCAGCCAGATTCAAGCTTTCGAGAAAGTCGCCCTTGCTAGTAGCGCCATCGCCGCAGGTCGTCACCGCCACCCGGGGCTGCTGACGAATCCGAAAGGCGGCGGCAATCCCGCAGGCATGGCAAGCCTGGGTAGCAATAGGCACACAGATGGGAAAGTCCTGGGCCACAGCCGGGCTTTCCCAGGCACTACCGCGCTCGTCACCGCCCCAGTACAGCAGAATTTCGTGCATGGCCACGCCCCGCTGCAGCTGCGTAGCGGTATCCCGGTAATAGGGTATGAGCACATCCTCGGCGTTCATTGCTTTGCCTACCGCCGAGCCAATGGCTTCCTGGCCCAGGGTAGAAGCGTAGGTGCCAAGCTGACCAGTGCGCTGCAGCGCCACGCACTTCTGATCGAAACTGCGCACGCGCTGCATGTTCTTGTACAGGGCCAGGAGCAAATCGGTATCTGAGGTCCAACCCGGCAATTCGCCAAGGGGCTGACCCTGATCATCTATCAAACGGGTATAGGGAAGCTGCACCGATACGGACATGGTTTATCTCCTCAACCGGCGCGCCTGTGGGCAGCCGATAGTGAGTGCCGGTCTGGCCTGTAAGCCGACCTGTTGTTCAGCCGGCTTGTGACCGTGCTGTTGACGCCCCATTGTGCGGAGTTCATCATGCCGGCGAACGCGCTAAGGCGCGCCAGCCCTTATTGCCAGTATAGGCAAAACCAGCCTATTGCCAGCCCAAGAACCAAGGCCGTTGCCACCCTGCCTACCCGACACTCTAGAATGGGCGCAGCAGGCTGGCGCCATACCGACTAAGCTGAGTTGAACCAGACACCTTGTTTTACGTCTGATCTTCAATGACAGCGGGCGAACCGTCATGCCGGTTACTTTCCGGCGTGGTGTGGCTTTGGTCCGCTCCCCCTGGAATAAGGCGCTCTGCATGATTGTTTTATCATTACTGTTGCTACTGCTTGGGTTGGCATTGCTGGTGGGGGGCGTCTGGCTCGCTATTTTGGGTGGCAGCCTGTATTACGGTCTGGCAGGCGCCACCCTGGTGATCATCGCCATGCTGGTGCGCGGGCGCCGAAGTGCCGCGCAGTTACTCTATGCCCTGCTCTTGGCCTGCACTGCCATCTGGGCGTTATGGGAATCAGGTTATGACTGGTGGCCACTGGCGACGCGACTGGGCTTGCTGCTGTTACTGGCTATCCCGCTGCTCTGGCCTGCCAGACAGGGGCGCGGCCCCGCACTGGCCCTGTTCGCCGTGTGGGCTGTCACTGGTGTGATGCTGGTCTCCAGCCTCGCCTACGACGCACACCGTATTGAAGGTCAGCTGAATACCGACACTATCGTGGCCAACCCCGATCTGGGCAATCCGGTCGCAGAGAGCGACTGGACCAGCTACGGCCGCAGCCATTTCGGCCAACGTTATTCACCCCTGGAGCAGATCACGCCCGACAACGTCGGCGAGCTGACGCTGGCTTGGCAGTATCAGACCGGCGACCTAAAGCGGCCAGAAGATGTGACCGAAACCACCTACCAGGCCACGCCATTGAAGATCGGCGGCAGCCTGTACCTGTGCACGCCGCATAACTGGCTGATCGCGCTGGATGCCGATAGCGGTCAGGAACAATGGGCTTACGATGCCCGGGTGCCTGCCGAAAGCCAGCGCCAGCATCAAACCTGCCGCGGCGTATCCTACCTGCCGCCAGCGGCGGGCGGCGCTCTGGAATCTGCTGATTCGCCATCCAGCGGGCCTGCAGAAGAGCACGCCAGCATGACCTGTGACGCGCAGCTGTATATGCCCACCTCGGACGCACGGCTGATTGCCATGGATCCTGCCACTGGCGCACGTTGCAGTAATTTCGCCGAAGACGGTGTGCTCGATCTGATGCATAACATGCCCTATACCCAGGCCGGTTATTACTATTCCACGTCGCCCCCCGTGGTGGCTGCGGGCCTGATCATTGTTGCCGGCGCAGTGAACGACAACTACGATATCAATTCCCCTTCCGGGGTGATCCGCGCCTACGATGCGCGCACCGGCGAGCTGCGCTGGAACTGGGATTCAGGTAACCCGCAAGACACTGCGCCGATTGCCGAAGGCGATACCTACGCCACCAGCTCACCGAACAGCTGGGCGGTCGCCAGCGCCGACGAAGAGCTGGGGCTGATCTATTTCCCGATGGGCAACCGCACCCCGGATCAGTTGGGTATGTATCGCACCCCCGATGAAGAGCGCTACGCCAGCTCGGTCGTCGCTCTGAGCCTGGAAACTGGTCAGGCGCAATGGGTACAGCAGTTCGTGCACCACGACCTGTGGGACATGGACACCCCGGCGCAACCCAGCCTGGTGAATATTCAGACCGCCCAGGGCCTGCAACCGGGCCTGGTAGTACCGACTAAACAAGGCGACGTCTATGTACTCAACCGGGAAACCGGTGAGCCATTGCTACCCATCGGCGAGGAGCCCGCGCCCCAGGGCACCGTCGCAGGCGACTGGACCGCGCCTACGCAACCGGTGTCTGCGCTGAGCTTTGCGCCCGCCCCCCTGCGCGCTGCGGATATGTGGGGCGCCAGCCTGGTGGATCAAATGGTCTGCCGTATCCAGTTCCAGTCACTGCGGTACGAGGGGCGTTACACCCCGCCTTCGGAACAGGGCACGCTGGTGTACCCAGGCAACTTCGGCGTCTTCAACTGGGGCGGCGTAGCCGTGGACCCCGAACGCCAGATCATGTTCGGCATGCCACTGTACCTGGCCTTTACCTCTACCCTGGTTGCCAAAGAAAATGGCAATACCCCGGGCGGCGCCACCAATCAGGGCGAACAGGGCCTGAACGAGAACGCCGGCGCCGATTATGCAGTCGAGCTTGGCCCGTTCCTGTCGCCACTGGGCATCCCATGCCAACAGCCGCCCTGGGGCTATGTGGCCGGAGCTGATCTGCGTACCGGTGAGATTCACTGGAAACACAAAAACGGCACGGTCCGCGATATGACCCCGCTGCCGCTGAAGATCAAGATGGGCGTGCCCGGTATCGGTGGGCCCATCATCACCCGGGGCGGCGTCGCCTTCCTGGCCGCCACCGTTGATGACTACTTCCGCGCCTACCGGGTGACTGATGGTGAGCAATTGTGGGAGCAACGTATACCGGCTGGTGGCCAAGCCACGCCCATGACCTATCTCAATAGCCAGGGCGAGCAGATGGTGGTGTTGGTAGCGGGTGGGCATGGCTCGGTCGGCACAACAATCGGTGATTATGTCCTGGCCTACAAACTGGGCAACGCTAACTGAGTGACCAGAAACGACACAGCCGGAGCAAAGGCTCCGGCTGTGTCAGATCAGTTCGTTCAGCTTCAGCTCAAGAACTACAGGCCGGGCTGCCGGCGGAGTACTTGAGGCTGGGATCGACCATCGCGTCAAACTGCTGCAACGCGGTAGAACCAATCAGGAAAGGATAGGAGAATGAAGTACGGTCAGTCAGATTGACCTCGATATCCTGCTCCACATCGCCCATGCATACCTTCATTTCGATCACCGGGCGAGAGGTGTAATCCTTGGTTTCCCCCTCGGGAATATCAGCGGCGCGACGCTTGATCTGGCTAATGCGCACCACGGGCAATTCCAGCTCCTTGCCCTGCTCTTCACCTTCAACCCCCAGCTCGAAACGCACCCAGTCTTCCCCGTCGCGCTTGAATAGCTGGATATTCTGCGCACTCAAAGAGGCGGTGACCGCACCGGTATCCAATTTCGCCGGCAGTTCAATATCCAATTCAGGCAACAGCGCTTTCTCACTGACCCCATAAACATTGGGTTGATTGGCTAGCACGCCACCGGTGACGAACATCAGGGCGGAGCACAATGTTAGTATTTTTAGCCGCATTCTTAACCTCTTTAATAACAATTCGCTATGTGTGACCGGGGTCAGCCCGATTTTGTTCCGATAGGTTCACCTGCCGTCTTGCTCTAAACTGCTGACCATAGTGTTAGCAGCAGCCACCCTTACCCTCACAGAGCCAGACGATGATCAAACAGCTACTCGTCACCCTTATGCTTTTACTGAGCTGGATACCTCTGGCTCAGAGTCAGGAAGCCAACAGCGTCGACGCAGAAATACGGGTGACCGACGCACCCCAGGACAAAGCCATACAGCAACGCCTGTCACAGGTGCTCGGAGCGATTGAAGGGCTGGATGCGGTGGACATTCAGGTCAAGGCCGGCGTGGTAACGCTGAGCGGCGACGTCAGCAACGCGCGTGCAGCACGGGATATCCGCGAGATTGCCAGCCGCGTTGAAGGGGTTGTGTACGTGCAAAACCGACTCGACGACGAGATGAATATCACCGCTCGCGTTCAACCGCTGACGCGCCGATTCAAAGAAATGGGCGCCAGCGCGCTGCAAACCCTGCCGGTTGCCCTGGTGTCGCTGGCCATCGTTATCGGTTTCGCCCTTGCAGGACGATGGGCCGGCAACCGCGATACATGGCTGCGACGCATCGGCCTATCCGAACTGGCGTCCAATCTCGGCAAACGGATTGTGCGGTTACTATTAACCGGCATCGGCGTACTCATCGCCCTGGAAGTGATGGATGCCACCGCATTGGTCGGCGCCATTCTGGGTATCGCCGGGATCGCCGGCATTGCCGTAGGCTTTGCGTTTCGCAATATTGTTGAAAACTATCTCGCCGGTGTCCTGCTCAGCGCCCGCAATCCGTTCGGGATTGGTGACCAGGTCGAAGTCGGTGCATTCAACGGCAAGGTCATGCGCTTAACCTCCCGAGATACGGTACTGATGACCCGTGACGGCAATCACCTGCGCATCCCCAACAGCGTAATCATCACCTCGGCCATGACCAATTTCAGTCGCAATCCGCTACGACGGTTTGAGTTCAATGTCAGCATCTTCGCCCATCACGACCTTGCCAAGACCCGCCAACTGGGTATCGACGCATTACGCGGCATCCCTGGCATACTGCATGACCCGGAACCCCAGGGTCTGATCATGGAATTGGGCGACACCACCGTACAACTACGCTTCCTGGCCTGGATCGATCAACGCAAGAGCGATTTCCCCAAATCCCGCAGCGAAGCAATTCGTGTCGTCAAAGCCGCCTTCGACCAAGCAGCCATAGTCACGCCTGAAGCCACCTACCGCGTATTGCTGGACAACAAACAGGCTGCACCGCCCCCACCACCGGTCACCGCACCCGACCCCGCACCGGTGGCCAGCAGCGTAGATACTGCGGCCGATACGAGCATAGATAAGCAAGTAGCAGAGGAGTTGCGCACGTCGGATGAGGAGAATTTGTTGAAGTGATACTGATGCCTGATAAAGCCAGTCCAGCGTAGGCGTAACTGATCCAGAAACTGGAACTACGAGATAAACCAATAAAAAAGGCAGGCCGAAGCCTGCCCCATTTACCGCACCGGCTGCTACATACCCGGCATCAACACCGTATCGATCACATGAATCACGCCATTGCTGGCTTTAATATCAGTGGCCGTCACGTTAGCGTCGTTCACCTTTACGCCATCCGAAGCATCAATCGTCAGCGTACCGCCTTGCACGGTTTCAGCACTGGTCATGCTGATGACATCAGCGGCCATAACCTTGCCTGAAACTACGTGGTAGGTCAGTATTTGCGTCAGTTTTTCCCTGTCAGCCAACAAGGCTTCGAGGTCCGCCTGGGGGATTTTAGCGAAGGCTTCATCCGTGGGCGCAAAGACGGTGAACGGACCTTCGCCTTTCAACGTCTCTACCAGACCCGCGGCCTGTACGGCAGTGACCAGGGTTTCAAAGCTGCCAGCGGCTACTGCGGTATCGACGATATCTGCTGCGGCTTTTTTGTCGCCATGATGGTCAGCATAAGCAGGCGCGGCTGCCAGCATGCTGGCGCTGAACATGGCCAATAAGGTGTAACGCACGCGCTGAGTGAGGTTTTGAGTAATTGCAAACATAGTGTTCTCCAAGGAGGCTGTTATGTGGGTTGCATTACCTTTGTACAGCTTATGTACAATTAATTCCTCGATGTACAATCCCTGTTACACTCCTACCGACTGAAGTGCTCATCCAGATAGGCTGTAATCGCCGCCGCATCTAGCGGGCGGCTGTACAGAAAGCCCTGACCTATATCGCACTTCATATCCCGAAGCAGTTCATGCTGCGCCTGAGTCTCGATTCCCTCGGCGACGATGGACAGCTGCAGGCTTTGACCCAGTGCAATGATGGCTCTGGAGATGGCGCTGTCGTTACCTGAGGCAGGCAGGTCGACAATAAACCCGCGATCGATCTTCAGCGTATTGACCGGCAGCCGTTTTAACCGCAGCAGCGATGAATAACCGGTGCCGAAATCATCAATGGAAAGTTTGACGCCCAACTCGCGCAGAGCATCTAGCGTTTCTATGCAGCGGTCGCCTTGTTGCATGATTTCGCTTTCGGTCAGCTCCAGCTCTAAATAGGCTGCTGCCAATCCAGCTTCAAGCAGGGCCTTTTTGACCTTATTCAGCACGTCCCCGCGCTCCAGCGAGGACCCTGACATGTTCACCGCAACACAGCTCAGCGGATAGCCCGCATCCAGCCACTGGCGCATCTGCCGACAGGCCTGATTGAGAACATATTCATCTATCGGGATCAACAAGCCCACGTCCTGGGCGACTGGCAGAAACTCTCCGGGGCTGATCAACCCGCGTAGCGGATGCTGCCACCGCACCAGCGCTTCCAGTGCGACGACCTGACCACTGAGCATGTTCACTTGAGGCTGGTAGAACACCTGCAATTGTTTCTGTCTGATGGCCTGGTGCAGGTCTGATTGCAAGGACATCTGCCGCCGGGCTTTTTCCGTCAGCGCCTGGGTGTAAAAGGCGTAGGTATTGCGGCCGTTGGATTTGGCTTGGGAGACGGCGGCATCAGCGTTGGTCAGCAGCTCTGCACTTTCCTGACCATCCTCGGGGAAGATGCTCATGCCCAGGCTGACACTCAGATGGATGCGCTGCCCGTTGATATCGAACGGCCGCGCGAAGCCGCGCTGCAGTCTCTGCGCAATAGGAGTGATGTCGTCGGTTTCTGCGAGGTTTTCCACCAATATCACAAATTCGTCTCCACCGAGGCGAGCCAGGGTGTCTTCCTCGCGGCACAGCCCCAACATCCGCTCACCCGCAATACGCAGTAGTTCATCGCCTGCAGCATGTCCCAAGCTGTCATTGACGGTCTTGAAGCGGTCCAGATCAATAAAGATGAGACCCAGCCGTTGCTCCCGGCGCTTGGCGCGCACTAGCGCATTGGTAAGCCGCTCGGTCAGCAATAGCCTATTGGGCAGGCGGGTAAGCGGATCGTGATGGGCGAGAAAGTCAATCTCCTGGCGCGACTGTTTAAGCACCGATATATCCGAGAATACCGCTACGTAATGCGTCAGCTTGCCGGTACGGTCCTTCACCGTATTAATGGATTGCCACTGCGGGTAAATCTCGCCATTCTTGCGCCGGTTCCAGACTTCACCCTGCCAACTGCCGCAGCGCGACAGCGCTTCCCACATATCCCGATAGAAGAGTTCGTCATGCCAGCCGGACTTCAGTACGGATGGTTTTTGCCCCACTACCTCGTCATGCTCATAGCCGGTAATACGGCAGAACGCGTTGTTGACGTTGATAATACGATTGCGGCTATCGCTGACCACCACGCCTTCATTGGTGCTGTCGAATACCACCGCGGCCTGCTGCAGTCGTTCGTTGTCGGCCTTCTGCTGGGTTACATCACAAAGGATGCCAACCATCCGTATTGCCCTGCCCTGGGTGTTGCGGACTACTTGGCCGCGCGCCTGTACCCAAGCATAAAAACCATCGCGCCGGCGCACCCTATGCACATGCTCCAGGCGCTCGGTATCACCCCGAAGGTGCCTGCGCAGCTCCGCCGTCAGTGATAGCCGATCTTCGGGATGCAGATGTTTCAGCCAGGTGTCCTGCCGACTCATGTTGAATTCGGGCAGGTACCCGAGAATCACTTTGCAGCGATCGGAAAAGTACAGCTCATCCGAGACGATATCCCAATCCCAGACCCCATCATTGGAGCCCAGCAGAGCCAGGTCAAAACGTTCTTCGCTGTGACGTAACGCTTGTTCCTTCTGCTGCCTGCGGCGCAGATGGTGACGCGTTGAATAGAACAGCAGCACGCCGGTAACGACCACAAAAAACAGCCCTTTGAGCGTCTGCAGGCGCTGTTGGGTGAGGATTTCCACACCCATCCATAGCAACATATTGTCACTGAACAATATCCACAGGGTAGCTACTACCATGTATATAAGGCTGATGTGCCAGGCGCTGCGACTAGACGTCATGCTTTACTCATTGAGTTAGATCAGGCTTTTTACGCAATATAGCACTCGCCGATTGTCTGACGAGCGTGTCATTTCACTGTGTGCTGGTCCATAATCGAAAATCCGGTGTTTTTCCGGAAATGCTGAAAGAGGTATAGAAGCACTATGTGGTATCAAGGTTTACTGCAACTCAGCGGCTGGCAAATTCTGGCCGTGACTCTGGTTCTGACACACATCACCATCGTCAGCGTCACTGTTTATCTGCATCGCTACTCGGCCCATCGAGCGCTCGAGTTACACCCTGCGCTGCAGCACTTTTTCCGCTTCTGGTTGTGGCTCACCACCAGCATGAACACCCGCGAGTGGACCGCCATCCACCGTAAGCACCACGCCAAATGCGAAACGCCTGAAGACCCTCACAGCCCGGTACACAAGGGCCTGAGCACAGTCCTGCGCAAAGGCGCCGAGCTGTATATGGAAGAGGCCAAGAACCAGGAGACCCTGCGCATCTATGGCAAGAACTGCCCGGATGACTGGATCGAGCGCAATCTGTACAGCCGCTTCCCGATTGCCGGCGTCACGCTGCTGGCGATTATTGATCTGGCGTTGTTTGGCGTGCTCGGCATGACCGTATGGGCGGTACAGATGATGTGGATTCCGCTGATGGCCGCAGGCGTGATCAACGGCCTGGGCCACGCCTGGGGTTATCGCAATTTCGAATGCAAGGATGCCGCCACCAATATCATGCCCTGGGGCATTCTGATCGGCGGTGAAGAGCTGCATAACAATCACCACACCTACCCTAATTCAGCCAAATTGTCAGTGAAGAACTGGGAGTTCGATATAGGCTGGATGTGGATCCGGCTGTTCAGCGTGCTTGGGCTGGCCAAGGTACGTCGCACCGCGCCCATCGCCCACCGGGTGGAAGGCAAGCAAACGCTGGATATGGACACCGCCATGGCAATTCTGAACAACCGTTTTCAAATCATGGCGCAATACCGCAAGCTGGTCATCAAGCCGCTGGTGCAGCAGGAAATGCACCGGGTTGACGAGTCTGTTCGCCACCAGTTTCGCCGTGCCAAGCGCTTGCTGAGCCGCGAAAGCAGTCTGCTGGACAGTCAAAACGAAGAACGGCTACAGCGGGTATTGGCCGAGAGCCAGGCGCTTAAAGTAATTTACGAAAAACGCCTGGCACTGCAACAAATCTGGGGCCGGACCAGTGCCAATGGCCACGATATGCTGCAGGCGCTGCGCGAATGGTGTCACCAGGCAGAAACCAGTGGTATCAAGGCGCTGCAGGACTTTTCCACTACCTTGCGCACCTATTCGCTGCAGCCCTCACCGAACATGGCTCGCTGAACTATAGTTAGCTCTTTGTGCGAGTCGCCTTGGCTCGTGCAAAGGGGTAGACTCAGGCTTTTCGCCACCACGCATTATATGAGGTTGCAAAGGATGCGGACCTTTTTAACCGGCCTGGCACTGCTGCTGGTAAGCCCTGCGCTGCTGGCATCGACGATTTACAAGTTTGTCGATAGCAATGGCGTGGTCACCTATACCGATAAAAAAACCGAAGGCGCTCAGGTATTCGTGTTCCGCGATGCCATGGTCGAAACCTTTGAAAAGGATGTTTACGTCACCACTAACAAGCATCCCGGTGGCGAAACTCTGATCGTCCATAATGATCTGTTTGCCCCCGTTGAAGTAGAGCTGAGCATCCACGCGGCAAAGAACCTGATCGGTGTGCCCGACAAGCCGGTGCGTTGGATTCTGCAGCCGCGCCAGCAGATGCGCCTGGTAACCCTGGCCCCCAAGCCAGGTGCCGGCCCGCCCAGTTACAACTACAAACTTCGCCACGCTGTTGGTGACCCACGGGCGCAACATGTGCTGAAGGATTACCCTCTACCCTGGCAAGGCGGCCCCTTCCGCGTTACCCAAGGGCCAGGCGGTGGCTACAGCCACACCGGGCCTAAAGGCCGCTACGCTATCGATATCGCCATGCCAGAAGGCACGCCTATAGTGGCGGCACGCCCGGGTGTGGTGGTAAAAACCGAAAACAATCAATCAGGGCGCGGCACCAACCCTTCAGGTAATTTTGTCCGCCTGCTGCATGATGACGGCACCATGAGCGTATACCTGCACCTCAAGCACCGCTCGGTGGTGGTCCATGAGGGCCAGCGTGTCAGCACGGGCACTATGCTCGGCAAGTCTGGCAACACGGGTAACAGCACCGGGCCGCATCTGCATTTTGTGGTGCAGAAGAACGTCGGCCTGGATACCATTTCCATTCCGTTTACCTTTACCCAGGCGGTCGGTCGGCTGCCTAACTTCGCGGTGGGTGGCGAGCCCTGAGCGCACGAGCTGAAAGCCAACCAAACTAAAATCCAGACAACAAAAAACCCGCCGAAGCGGGTTTTTTGTTGTGGGAGGCAGACCTTATTTGATCTTGCCTTCCTTGTACATCACGTGCTTGCGAACGACGGGATCGAACTTCTTGATTTCGATCTTATCGGGCGTAGTACGCTTGTTCTTGTCGGTAGTGTAAAAGTGACCAGTACCGGCAGAAGAAATCAAACGAATCAATTCACGCATGGGACTGCTCCTTAAACTTTTTCGCCACGGGCGCGCATTTCCGACAGGACGACATCAATGCCGCGCTTGTCAATAATACGCATACCCTTGGTGGACGTGCGCAGACGCACAAAACGCTTCTCTGACTCTACCCAAAAACGATGGTGCTGCAGGTTAGGCAGAAAACGACGCTTGGTTCTGTTATTAGCGTGGGAAACATTGTTCCCAGTCACTGGACCTTTACCGGTCACCTGACATACTCGAGACATGGTTAACCCTCTCCAACCACTTGCCCAACCCGAACTGGTTGGAAGCCATAAAAAATGTATTTTCCAGCCGGGGCAAACCTTTATGCCGACCTGCAAATGCATCTGTGCAGGCGCAGCCCCGAGAAGAGCGGAGCTTTATATCAAAAGCAGCCCCCGCAAGCAACGACTTTTGATTATTTCTGCTTCATAGCAGGCCCCGTTCGGCGAACGAAACCGGCTCCCCATCACCAACCACAAGATGGTCAAGTACGCGTATATCCACCAGCGCCAGGGCTTCTTTAAGGCGCCGGGTGAGCATCTGATCAGCTTGGCTCGGCTCGGCCACACCCGACGGGTGGTTGTGCGTGAGAATCACCGCAGCGGCGTTCAGCGACAGCGCGCGCTTGACCACCTCGCGCGGATAAACGCTGGCGCTGTCCAGCGTGCCCTGAAAGAGTTCTTCGAAGGCGATGACCCGATGCTGGTTATCCAGAAACAGACAAGCAAAGACTTCGTGCGGCAGATGCGCCAGCCGGCTGCGCAGATACTGGCGCACTGCCCCAGGCGAGGTCAGCGCGGTGCCACGCTTGAGCTCTTCAAACAAATGCCGGCGGGCCATTTCCATCACCGCCTGCAGCTGCACATACTTGGCCGGCCCGAGCCCGGGATGCCGGCAGAAGGTCGGCATATCCGCCTGCACCAGATCACGCAAACTGCCGAATCCATTGAGCAGATCACGGGCTAGATCCACCGCGCTGCGCCCAGGCATGCCGGTGCGCAGAAAAATGGCCAGCAATTCGGCATCCGACAGCGCCGCAGCGCCCTGATTGATGAGTTTTTCGCGCGGCCGTTCGGCCAGCGGCCAATCGGTAATAGGCATAAGCATTTCCCTGCTAGTCAGGCACGTACTTCCTGTTCGTGCGGTGTAATATGAGCGCAGTATAAAAGCTGACGGCAAGCGGGTCGATACCTGTTTGCGCAGCAAAATAGCGGCCCTATGCTAGTATCGCTGGGCTGGAATGTGTTCGCCGCAGGTCAGGAGTCAAGCATGCAGCGGTTGGTTAATAAACGGGTTCTTCTTGGCGTCAGCGGCGGTATCGCCGCCTACAAGAGTGCGGAACTGATACGCCGGCTGCGCGATGCCGGTGCCGAAGTGCGGGTGGTGATGACCCAGGCCGCGCGGGAATTCATCACCCCGCTGACGCTGCAGGCGTTGTCGGGTCACCCGGTGCACGGTGATCTGCTGGACCCGGCCGCTGAGGCGGCGATGGGACATATCGACCTGGCGCGTTGGGCCGATGTGGTGCTGATCGCCCCTGCCACCGCCGATCTGATGGCACGCCTGGCCCATGGGCGCGGCGATGATCTACTGACCACCCTGGTGCTGGCTACCGACGCACCTATTGCCCTGGCCCCGGCGATGAATCAGGCAATGTGGCGCGACGCCGCGACCCAGGCCAACCTCGATACCCTGCTGCAACGCGGCGTCAGCATCTTTGGCCCCGGCGCTGGCGAGCAAGCCTGTGGTGACATCGGCCCTGGGCGCATGCTTGAGCCCACCGATATCGCCATGAAGGTCGCTGACTGCTTCGAGCGCGGCAGCCTTGCCGGCCTGCACCTGCTGATCAACGCGGGCCCCACGCGCGAGGCGATTGACCCGGTGCGCTATATATCCAATCACAGTTCGGGGAAAATGGGCTTTGCACTGGCTGAAGCTGCCGCCGAAGCCGGCGCGCGCGTGACCCTGGTGGCTGGCCCGGTCAATCTACCCACCCCGGCGCGGGTCCAGCGGGTAGATGTGATCAGTGCTCAGGACATGCTCAGCGCCTGTCAGAGCGCGCTGCCCGCCGATATATTTATTGCCTCTGCTGCAGTGGCAGACTACCGCCCAGCGCACTGCGCCGACTCCAAGCTGAAGAAAGATCCGCATTCCGGCGACGGCATGACCCTGAGCCTGGTGCGCAATCCGGATATTCTCGCTACCCTCGCTTCGCCGCCCACTGGGCAACTGCGCCCCTGGTGCGTAGGCTTTGCCGCCGAAACCAATGATTTGCTTGGCTACGCCCAGGACAAACTCCAGCGCAAGAACCTGGACCTGATCATCGCCAATGATGTCAGCCAGCCGGGTATCGGCTTCAACAGCGATGACAACGCAGTCACGCTGATTGACCGGTCTCTGCAACAGCGCAGCCTGCCCCACGCGAGCAAACAGCAACTGGCCCGGCAGATCATTGCTTTTATAGCCGAGCAGCTTGCTCGGCAGCCCTCTTCGCCTCAGACGCCCTGATCCAGACCCACAAGGACAACATATGCACAAACTTCAAGCCAAGGTAATGGACCCGCGACTGGGCCAGCAGTGGCCCCTGCCCCATTACGCCACTGCAGGCTCCGCCGGACTGGATTTGCGCGCCATGCTGCAGGAGCCGCTGGTGCTTGAGCCAGGCCAGACCCAATTGCTGCCCACCGGCCTGGCAATCCATATTGCCGATCCCGGCCTGGCGGCGATGATTCTTCCGCGCTCGGGCATGGGCCATAAGCACGGCATAGTGCTGGGCAATCTGGTCGGCCTGATCGATTCCGATTATCAGGGAGAACTGATGGTATCCTGCTGGAACCGCAGCCAGAGCCCTTTCACCATAGAGCCCGGCGAGCGCATTGCTCAGCTGATTCTGGTACCCGTTCTGCAAGCAGAACTCGACATAGTCGAGAGCTTCGATGACAGTCAGCGTGGAGCCGGTGGATTCGGCCATACTGGTAGCCACTAACCATTCACAATGAAGTGAGCAGGGAGGCAGTACGCAGTGATCAAGCTAAAAAAACAACAAACGGCCAAAGCAGACTCAAGCTTGCCGAGCACTCTGATTCCTCTGCTACTGGCGCTGGCCGGCCTGGCACTGGCAGCCATTCCCATCTGGATTGCGCTGTTTGGTATGGGCAGCGAACGCTACCGAACAGATATGACCAACGTTTATGCGAGCCAGCAGACCGGCGCTTTAAATCAAGGCATTCGCCAACTGGATGCCGACTTGAGCCGACTGGCCGCCAACCCACAACTGCAAGTCGCATTGCAGCAGGGCGGCAGTGCCAGCATGCAGCGCTTGCTACGCTACAATCTGGCCGGCAATCTGGCGATCTATACCCATGCTGTCGGCCGCGCTGAAGTAACCGATGCGCAGGACGCGCCGCTTAGCTTCGCCGCGCTGGATATGATCCGCCGCGCTGAGCGCAATATGCCGGTCCCGATGGAAGTGCATCCGGTAGACGGGCAATGGCGGCTCTACGCCGTCAAACCACTGCGCGCCTCGGAGAACGCCCCCATAGGCGGCACGCTGATTGCCATTTTCGAGCTCCAGCGACTGACCGCGACACTGCCCCCTCTGCCCGAGAATGCTGGCCAGATTACGCTGACGCAGGCCTTTCCCGGGGCATCGACGCAGACGCTGTACCAGGCCGGCAGCGGTTTCGGCCAACCGCTCTCGATCACCAGCGTCAACCCACTGTGGAGCATCCAGTTTCTGGCCGGCCCAGCGCTCAGTAGCGGTATGGTCAACCCCCTGCTACTGCTCGGCGCAGTGCTCCTGGCCCTGTTTGGCTTGATGCTCAGTCTGTGGCAGCTGCAGCGCAGCTGGACCTCGCGTCTGAAGGCTGACGCCGAGGTACTGATACAACTGACGCACGGCCACAAGGCCGCCGGCGTGCAGCTTGGCCCCCTGGTGCCGGTCGGCCAGAGCATCATGCAACTTGCCAGCGGTAGCGGCCGTACCCTGGGTCCCAGCCCGGAGCGCGAAAGTCCCGGCAGAAAGCCATCCAAACCCGTGTTTGACGCGCCACAGGACAACACGCCATTTCCGCACACAGACATTTTGGATATCGACATCATCGACAGTGACGATGACGCTTTTGGCATGTCTGGCGAGCCGCCCGCCGGGCCGCTCATTCCGGAGATACCCGCCGAGATTTTCCGCGCCTATGACATACGCGGGGTGGTCGGTAAAACGCTCACCGAAGACACCGTGTACTGGCTGGGCCGCGCCATTGGTAGCGAATCGATCGCCGCCGATGAAAGCAAGATCGCAGTCGCCCGCGACGGCCGGCTTTCCGGGCCGGCACTCAGCGAACAGCTGATTCGCGGCCTGATAGACAGCGGTTGCCATGTGACCGACCTGGGGATGGTGCCCACCCCGGTGCTCTATTACGCCACGCATACCAGCGAAGCGACCTCTGGGGTGATGCTTACCGGCAGCCATAACCCCGCGAACTATAACGGCCTGAAAATCGTGATCGCAGGCGAGACACTGTCTGAACAGCGGATTAGCGACCTGCACCGGCGCCTACGCGAAAATGATCTGCACGAAGGCGCCGGCAGCCGCCAGCAACTGGATCTGCTCGACGCCTATCGCCGGCAGATCACCGAGGACGTGGTACTGGTTCGGCCGCTAAAAGTGGTGGTCGATTGCGGCAATGGCGTGGGCGGCGTGATCGCCCAGCAATTGATTGAAAGCCTGGGTTGCGAGGTAACTCCGCTGTACTGCGAAGTGGACGGCAACTTCCCCAACCACCACCCTGATCCCGGCAAGCTGGAAAACCTCCAGGATCTGATCGCCGAAGTCGCGCGCCAGGGTGCCGACGTAGGTATTGCGCTGGACGGCGACGCTGATCGTCTCGGTGTAGTGACGGCCAAGGGCGAGATGATCTATGCCGACCGGCTGATGATGCTGTTCGCCGAGGACATCGTCACCCGCCACCCCGGTGCCGACATCGTTTTTGACATCAAATGCTCGCGGCGTCTGCCGACACTGATCAGCCGCATGGGCGGCAGACCGGTGATGTGGAAGTCCGGCCACTCGCTGATCAAGGCAAAAATGCTCGAAACCGGCGCGCTGTTGGGCGGCGAGATGAGCGGGCATATCTTTTTCAAGGAGCGCTGGTTCGGCTTTGATGATGGCCTGTACAGCGCTTGCCGGCTGCTGGAGCTGATATCGATCCTGACGCAGAGCACGGCGGAGAGCGCCGATATTTTCAACCAATACCCCGTCGGCCTGGTCACCCCTGAAATCAACGTGACCGTAGGCGAAGCCCGCAAGTTTGAAATAATCGAAGCATTGCGCAAGCAGGCTGACTGGGGCGCCGGCAAAGTGTCCACACTGGACGGCATCCGCGTCGATTATCCTGCGGGCTGGGGCCTGGTACGCGCCTCCAATACTACGCCGGTTCTGGTGTTGCGTTTTGAGGCTGACCAGCCCGAAGAGCTGGAGCGTATTCAGCAATTGTTCCGCGAGCAACTGGCGAAGGTCGCCAGCGATCTACAACTGACGTTCTGAACAAAGACCGGGCCCTCCTGTCAGACCGGGACGGGCCTTTTAATTTGCTACCGGACTGCTGCGCAGCCGGGCATTGACTGCCATACCGACAGGAGTAATAAAAACACCATGCTGAGTCGTGACGCCGCCACACAGGTATCCCGGGTTTTAACCGAAGCATTGCCCTACATTCAGCGATTTACCGGCAAGACCATCGTTATCAAGTACGGTGGAAACGCCATGGAAAGCGAAGAGCTGAAAAACAGCTTCGCCCGCGACATCGTGCTGATGAAGACCGTCGGCATCAACCCGGTGGTCGTACACGGCGGTGGTCCGCAGATCGGCGACCTGCTTAAGCGTCTGAACATTGAGAGCCAGTTCATCGAAGGCATGCGCGTGACCGACACCCAGACCATGGATGTCGTGGAAATGGTCCTCGGTGGGCAGGTCAACAAGGATATCGTCAACCTGATCAACCAGCATGGCGGCAGCGCAATCGGCCTGACAGGCAAGGATGCAGGCCTGATAAAAGCACGCCAGTTGAAAGTCACACGCAACACCCCCGGCATGGATAAACCGGAGATCATCGATATCGGCCATGTTGGCGAGGTAGTGGAGATCAATACCAAGCTGATCAATCGGCTGGTGTCCGACGACTATATTCCGGTCATTGCGCCGATTGGCGTCGGCAGCGATGGCGCTTCGTACAATATCAATGCCGACCTGGTGGCCGGCAAGGTTGCAGAAGCGCTGAAAGCGGAAAAGTTGATGCTGCTAACCAACATCGCCGGGCTGATGGACAAGTCCGGCAAGGTACTGACCGGCCTGAACACCGCACAGGTCGACGCATTGATCGCCGACGGCACCATCTATGGCGGCATGTTGCCGAAGATTCGCTGCGCGCTGGATGCCGTCCAGGGCGGCGTCAGCAGTGCCATCATCGTCGACGGCCGGGTGCCCAATGCGGTGTTACTGGAAATCTTCACCGATACGGGCGTCGGGACCTTGATCACCAATCAGCAACAGGACTAACGCATGCAACTGGACGATTTCCGCTTCAAGCACGGCTTGCGCGTGCGTTGGGCTGAGGCCGATATGCAGGGCATCGTGTTCAATGGCCATTACCTGACCTACGCCGATGTGGGCATTACCGAGTATTTCCGCGCCATGGGTCAGGCCTACAGCGGCGAAACCGGGGTTAACGGCAGTGATTTCTTCGCCGTCAGGACCTTGCTGGAATATCGCTCACCGGCGCGCTTTGATGATCTGCTTGATGTGCATGTGCGAATTGCCCGGCTGGGCAACTCGAGCATGCAGTTTCTGATTGGGATTTATCGCGGCGCAGAGTTGCTGGTTAACGGCGAGATCGTCTATGTGCATGCCGATCAAAGTAGCCGCCGACCCAGCCCGATTCCGGCCAGCTTTCGCGCGGCAGTAACCGGATTTGAAAAGGTCATGCCCGACGGTGCTTGATGGGCGCCGTCCATCGGAGATCTAACTCCCGCTGTCACTCGCACCCAGCAAGTAACCCAAGCGCGCGCGCTGATGAATAAAGTTGGCGCGCACCTCCTTGATCTCCAACTGCTTGGCTTCGATCAGCCGCTCCAGACGCAGCGTTTCATCATCGGCGTGTGCCAGATCTTGCAGAATCTGTGGGTCTACTTCGCGGCCAGCACGTTCCTGAACGGCGGCGCGCTGCTGTAACGCTTCGCGCTGGTCCTGCACGCCGTCCATTTCACCGCGCGCCGACTGGATGAGGCTGTCTATCTGAGCCAATTGCCGGGCATGCGCGCGGTCCAGGTCCGCCTGGCTGCTGTAGAGCCGCAACAAGGTGGTGTCAGATTGACGCTGGCGCGCCTGGGCTTCTCTGGCTTCACGGTTGGCTTTAAGCTCTTCCCGAGTGGGAGCGGCGGGTATTACCTCGCGTACTCGCCCGTTGCTGTCTAACACCTCATAGCCACGGCTAACGAACTCCGGTGGCACGCGGTTGCCTAATACCGTGACACCTTTGTCATCGACGTAGCGATAGAGCTGCGCCTGCTGACCAAAAGCAGCGACACTGATCAGCAGCCCGGCAATCACACCGGAAAACGACCTCAGCATAAATCAACACCCCTGTCCTTGGAGCCGCAGCTCCCCGCGCATAACCAGACAGCCTAAGACAGTGCTGCCCAGCCTATCCGGCTGAACCTATCCGGCCGAACCTATATACCGAACTCTTCGCGGTAAGCCTGCACAGCCGGCAGGTGATGCCGCAAATCGGCGTCCTCTTCTAGAAAAGCCAGGACCTGGGTCAGGGAGACGATACTGACGACCGGAATACCGAAATCGCGCTCGACTTCCTGAATCGCCGACAGCTCGCCCTGCCCGCGTTCCTCGCGATTGAGTGCAATCATCACGGCTGCCGGCTCAGCGCCTTCCGCCTTGATAATCTCCATCACCTCTCGCACGGCGGTACCCGCAGTAATCACATCGTCGATGATCAGCACCCGGCCCACCAATGGCGCGCCTACCAGCGTACCGCCCTCGCCATGGTCCTTGGTTTCTTTTCTGTTGAAACAGTATGGCACATCGCGATCAAAACTTTCAGCCAGAGAAACCGCGGTGACTGCCGCCAGCGGAATGCCCTTGTAGGCCGGACCAAAGATCACGTCGATGTCCTCCAGCCCGCTATGCACAAAGGCTTGCGCGTAGAAACGACCTAGACGACCCAACGCAGAACCGGTATTGAACAGGCCAGCATTAAAGAAGTAAGGGCTCTTGCGTCCGGATTTCAGCGTAAATTCGCCAAAACGCAATACCTGTCTATCCAAAGCAAAACGTATGAATTCCCGCTGATATTCGTGCATTCCCACCCTCTTCTTAACAAAATCCCCTCAGGCTCGGTTATCATACACTTTCGATTTTGGGGGAGCCATGTATGCGAATTATCAGTCTGAATGTCAACGGCGTCGAGGCGGCGGCCGCCCGAGGTCTGTTTGACTGGCTGCGCACACAGGATGCCGATGTAATTTGCCTACAGGACATTCGCGTTACCGCCCCCGAGCTGGAACAGGATCCCTATTGGATTGATGGTTACTGGCAGTACTGTTTCGAGGCCGAAGTGCCCAGCCAAGGCGGCGTTGCGATCTACACCAAGACCACACCCAAAGCGATCATCATGGGGCTGGATTTCGAACTGGCCGACCGCTATGGCCGTTATATTCAGGCTGATTTCGACAAGGTCAGTATCGGCTGCCTGCTGCTACCTTCCGGACGCAATGGCGACGCTGACCTGAATCAGAAATTCAAGTTCATGAACGATTTCACCGGTTACTTGAACAAACAGCGGCGCAAGCGCCGCGAATTCATCTATTGCGGCTCGCTTTACAGTGCGCATCTGAAGCTGGATGTAAAAAACTGGCGCGACTGCCAGAACGAGCCCGGCTTCATGGCCCCGGAACGGGCCTGGATGGATGAAATTTTTGGTAATCTGGGCTACGTCGATGCGCTGCGTGAAGTCACCCGCGAAGCCGAGCTCTACAGCTGGTGGCCGGACAGCGAACAGGCCGAGAATCTGAATCTGGGTCTGCGCTTCGATTACCAGATTCTGACCCCGGGTCTGCGGCGCTTCGTCACCAACGCCCAGATCCCCCGCAACGCACGTTTTTCACAGCACGCGCCGGTGATCATCGATTATGACTGGACCTTGAGCATCTAGGCCCCAAGCCATTGGCGGCTATTAGCCGAACCCTTCTAGTTGAGCCCTTCGCGCCGGGGCTGAACTGGCCGGGCGGGAGCCGCAGCCCGGCAGCGAAACGGTGTTGCTAAACGCTACTTAATGATCCGCCAGCAGAACGGATAACGATAGGCCTTGCCTTCGTTGGCTTTGATCGCCGCGATGATCATCAGTATCACTGCGCCGATGATCACAACCCAGATCAGCAAAATACCGATAAACACGACCATCAGTAGCACGCACAACAGCCCCGCCAGCGCTACGCTGATCTGGAAGTTGAGTGCTTCCTTGCCCTGATCATCGATAAAGGGATCCTGATCCTTCTTTAGCTGCCAGACCAGCAGCGGCCCGATCAGGCTGCCGAAAGGAATCAGGCAGCCAAGAAAGCCCGAGAGATGGGCGAACATGGCCCACTTGCGTGCTTCCGGACCGGGCAGGTCGGTATCCACCACTGTTTGCGCTTCGTCAATCATTGCCTGAACTCCTTAGCTGAGGTGAACACCAACACAATAAATACCGATTACTCGGCTTCCAGTGCGGCAAGCTGCAAGCCAAACAACTGATCAACACCCTGCTTGGCTAAGGCCAGCATAGCATTCAGCTCTTCGGCGCTGAACGGCGCGGCTTCAGCAGTACCCTGCACTTCAATAAAGCCGCCCTTGTCAGTCACCACCACGTTAAGATCCGTGTCGGCGGCGGAATCTTCCAGGTAGTCCAGGTCCAGCACCGGCTCGCCCTGATAAATACCCACAGAAACCGCAGCGATCATCTGTACGGTGGGGATCTTCTTCAGCGCGCCGCGCTGCTTCATGACCCGCAACGCGTCGACCAATGCCACGCACGCCCCAGTGATCGAGGCGGTACGGGTGCCACCATCGGCCTGGATCACGTCGCAGTCGATGTACAGGGTATTTTCCCCGAGGCTTTTCAGGTCAACCGCTGCACGCAGCGAACGGCCGATCAGGCGCTGAATCTCCAGCGTGCGCCCACCCTGCTTGCCGCGGCTGGCTTCGCGTTGCATGCGCCCGCCGGTCGAACGTGGCAGCATGCCGTACTCGGCGGTGATCCAGCCCTGACCAGAGCCGCGCAGGAAGCGCGGCACGCCAGCCTCGACGCTGACAGTACAGATCACCTTGGTGTCACCAAACTCCACCAGCACGGAGCCTTCGGCATGCTTGGTGTAATGTCGGGTCAGGGTTACCTGACGCATCTGATCGGCTTCGCGGCCACTGGGACGTTTCATCTATTGAATCCTTGTACTGCAAGTATGTGTGGCTGGGATTATACGGCCCAAGCAGGCAGGGCGACACCTGAGAGTGCGCAGGGGTACAATGCGTTTCTGTTTCCGCACTCTTTACGCATTATGAGGCCCACCGATGGTGTACAGCATGACCGCCTTTTCGCGCTGCGAATTAAGCACAGAGCAGGGCAACCTTGCCTGGGAAATTCGCTCGGTCAACCATCGCTACCTGGAACCGACCCTGCGCCTGCCGGAGGCGTTCCGCGAACTGGAGGGCCCACTGCGCGAACGCCTGCGCAAGGAGTTTGCCCGCGGCAAGCTGGAATGTACGCTGCGCTTCAACCCGGCGCAGCAGAGCGCCGACAGCCTGCAACTGAATCAACCGCTGGTTAGCCAATTGCTCGCTGCTGCGCACCAGGTCGCTCAGCAGCTGGACAACCCGGCACCGATCAACCCGCTCGAGGTATTGACCTGGCCCGGCGTTCTCGGCGGCGCGCAGGACGATCAGGCAGCACTGACAGCACAAGCAAGTCAGTTGTTTGGCCAAGCGCTCAGCGAACTGAAAATCCAGCGCGCTCGCGAAGGCGCCGAGCTCAAGAAGCTGCTCGAAGAGCGTCTGGAGGCCATTTCCGAACGTGTCGCCACCCTGCGACAAATGATGCCCAGCCTGCTCGACGCTCACCGGCAAAAACTCATTGACCGCTTCAATGAAGCACGCCTTGAGCTGGATGGCACCCGGGTAGAGCAGGAGCTGGTGCTGCTAGCGCAAAAAATCGACGTCGCAGAAGAGCTGGACAGACTCGCCACGCATGTTACCGAGACCCGTCACGTGCTCGGCGGCAATGTCGCCATGGGTCGACGCCTTGATTTCCTGATGCAGGAATTCAACCGTGAAGCCAATACCCTGGGCTCAAAAGCGATAGATAGCCGCAGCACCCAGGCTGCGGTAGACCTGAAGGTGTATATCGAGCAAATGCGCGAGCAGGTGCAGAACATCGAATAATCCGGCTCCCTGTTCGCCTGAGCTTTACCGCCAAGCCGAGCCGGGAACCCGGCTCAGCCGTGGGGCTGGCCGATTAAATCGCGCAACAATGCGACATCGTCATCCAGCACCATGACCGCCTCAGCACGCTGGAAAGCCACCCGGGCATGCCGCTCAGCCACTGGACGGAACTGGCCGCCGCGCTCCGCCAGCGCCTGAAACGCTTTTTGCAGGCGTATCTGCACCTCGATCAGAGCGGCACCATCGCGGGCGATGGGCGTGAATATGTCTTCGAACAGCTCTTCGAGGCGCAGCGCCGGAACCCACACGTGCGGACAACTGGCTTCCTTACCCTGAAGAATCTGCGCATCCGCTGGCCAACCGGACAGAATACGCACCGCCCGGCCGATCACATCGATGGCCGTGCCAGGGTCATTCATAGATGGTGACAGGGCGCGGGAAGCGATCTCGGCCAGCACCGCCAGCCCAAATCGCGGGTCCTGATCGAACGAGCGCTCCTTGCCCACGGTAAAGGCCGCACGCAGGTTTGCCTGCGGAACCTCATCAGCGCCGCCCGCAGCGCTGCATGAAAACCAGGCCAGCGGGCGTGCGCCATGCACAAAGCTGCCCGGCAAACTGCTCACATACACTTGCAGACCATGTTCCTGAGCGTATTCCGAGAGTTCTTCCACATCCAGATGCTGTACGTAGCCGATGCTATCGGCGTAGAGCGGGGTAAAGCCCTCTGGGAGCTGGCCATCCAGCCAAGGATGAGCGCCAATGCAGGGACTCTCGACGCGGTCGTTCAAAGCCTTGGTCGTCGCCTGTTCGACCCGGTCGGTAGTATCGCCAACCCGACCAAAGAGTGACAGATGGTCGATCCAGCGCAACATGGTAATCACGATGATCACAATCACCAACAGCGTGAAAGCGAACAGCACGATGCGACCGCGTTCGCCGTAAATCTCCGTGCTGAGGGCAATAATGCCGACCAGACTGAACAGAAAAGAGCCGAGAAAGGTGGCCAATACGTTCTGCGTGGTAGTGTCCTGCATCAGCAGGCGAATGGCGCGCGGCGTCACACTGGTCGTAGCCGCCGCATAGGCAGACACCATCACGGTTAGCGAGAAGGTCGTCACCGTGAGCATACTGGACGCCAGTATATTGAGGATGGTTTCTACTGAATCCGCCCCGATACTCACCGGCAAGCCTTCGGGCATAACCCTTTCAGCGGCGGCCGCCAGCAACGCAGCGACCATCGCCAATAACGCGAACAGCGAGGCGCGTACCCAAAGCATTCGCGTCAGTTGTGCCAGCACCCATTGCCATTTCGATATCATGCATTACTCCGAAAAAAGGACGGCGCAAGCGCCTTGCCTCGCTAGAATAGCGGCAAGTAAGCCTACGTACAGTGCTGAGTCATGACGCGAGGGCGCAATCCCCCTATAATCGACCGGATTATTCATGCCCTCGACTCGCAGGACACCCCTCTGATGACCCAAGCCACTGGCACCCTGTATATCGTTTCTGCGCCCTCGGGCGCAGGCAAAACCAGCCTGGTAAAGGCGCTGATCGATCAGCTCGACAGTCTAAGGGTATCCGTCTCGCACACCACCAGAGCGATGCGTCCCGGCGAACTGGATGGCGTTAACTACCATTTTGTCAGCCGCCAAGCATTCCTCGATCAAGTACAACAGGGCGACTTTCTCGAGCATGCCGAAGTCTTTGGCAACCTCTATGGCACTTCGCAGAGCGCTGTGGAACGAACCCTTGCGCAAGGCCACGACCTGATTCTGGAGATCGACTGGCAAGGCGCGCAACAAGTACGCCACGCGCTGCCTCAGGCACGCTCGATTTTCATTCTGCCGCCGTCACGAGAAGCACTGCGTGACCGCCTGACCAACCGCGGTACCGACGATGACGGCGTGATCGACAAGCGTATGTCGCTGGCCCGGGACGAGATCAGCCACTACGTGGAGTATGACTTCCTGGTCATCAATGACGATTTCACTACCGCACTGGATGATCTCAAGGCCATTTTGCGCAGTCACCGGCTCAGCCAAAGCTGCCAGCAGGAGCGCTATCAAGGCATGTTGGCCGCGCTCTTGTCAGACTAGGGCGCGATTCAGTACACTACACGGTCCGGCGACCCGTTCTGGGCGCGTCGAGTTACGATTTTAAAGCCGTTCCGGAGTACACCCATGGCCCGCGTTACCGTTGAAGACTGCCTGGAAAATGTAGAAAACCGTTTTGAGCTGGTTATGCTGGCCACCAAACGCTCGCGTCAGCTGGCCACCGGCGGCAAAGAGCCGAAGGTCGCCTGGGAAAATGACAAGCCCACCGTAGTCGCCCTGCGTGAAATCGCTGGCGGCTTGATTTCCAACGAGATTTTGGCACAGGAAGCCATTCAGGATCAGCAGGAACCGCTGTACTCGATGGAATCAGATCTGGACGAGTAATCGCCTTGCGCAGGTCGGTGACAGGCCACCCACGGGTGCCAAGCACTGGCGCCGAAGCCTACGCATGCGTGGCCGGGCAGACGTCCGGTATAGAAGCTTTCGCCGAACGGCTCGACCGTTATCTTGAGCCGGACCAGGTCAACCTGGTCCGGCGTGCGTACTTCTATGCCGAGCAAGCCCATGATGGCCAGACCCGGCGCAGTGGCGAACCCTATGTCACTCACCCCCTCGCAGTAGCCCATATTCTTGCTGATATGCATATGGACCATCAAAGCCTGATGGCCGCCATGCTGCATGATGTGATTGAAGATACCGGCATCCCCAAGGATGCGCTGGTCACGCAGTTTGGTGACATCGTGGCCGAGCTGGTCGATGGCGTCAGCAAGCTGACGCAGATGACCTTCGAGACCAAGGCCGAGGCGCAGGCCGAAAATTTCCAGAAAATGGCCCTGGCCATGGCGCGCGATATTCGCGTGATTCTGGTCAAGCTGGCTGACCGCCTGCACAACATGCGCACTCTGGGCGCACTGGCACCGGAAAAACGCCGGCGCATTGCCAAGGAAACTCTGGAGATCTACGCGCCGATCGCCAACCGTCTGGGTATGCACAGCCTGAGTACCGAGTTTGAGGACCTGGGCTTCAAGGCCATGTATCCGATGCGCTCGAATATGATCGACCGCGCCGTACGCAGAGCCCGAGGCAACCGCAAGGAGCTACTAAACAAGATTCTCGAGTCACTGCAGAACTGCCTCGAGCGCGAAGGCATGCCGGGCAAGGTGATGGGCCGCGAGAAGCATCTGTTCGGTATTTATCAGAAGATGCGCGGCAAGCGAAAAGCGTTCAACGAGATCATGGATGTGTATGCCTTCCGGATTATCGTCGACAAGCCAGATACTTGCTACCGCGTGCTAGGCGCAGTTCACAGTCTGTACAAACCTTTCCCTGGCCGCTTCAAGGATTACATCGCAATCCCCAAGGCCAACGGTTACCAGTCTTTGCATACCACCCTGTTCGGCCTGCACGGCGTGCCCATCGAAATCCAGATCCGTACCGAAGAAATGGAAGACATGGCCAACAACGGCATCGCCGCGCACTGGGTCTACAAATCCAAAGACGATGTGATCAACGGCCACCATGCACGCACCCGCCAGTGGCTCAAGGGCGTGATGGAACTGCAGCAAAATGCCGGCAACTCGCTGGAATTTATCGAGAATGTGAAGATCGACCTGTTCCCCGACGAGGTCTACATCTTCACTCCGAAAGGCCGCATCATGGAGCTGCCCAAGGGCTCAACGCCAGTCGACTTTGCCTATGCGGTGCATACTGATGTGGGCAACAGCTGCATTGCCTGCCGCGTGAACCGCCGCCTGGCGCCGCTCTCGGAGCCGTTGCAGAGCGGTCAGACGGTTGAAGTCATCACCGCTCCCGGTGCCCGTCCGAACCCAGCCTGGTTAAGCTTCGTGATCACTGGCAAGGCGCGCAGCAATATTCGCCATTTCCTCAAGCATCAGCGGCATTCCGAATCCATCGCCCTGGGTGAGCGGCTGCTCGACAAGGTGCTGGCCAGCTTTGATACTACCCTGGCCGATGTGCCGGCAGATAATATCCAGCAAGTGCTCAAAGACTGCGACTTGGAGTTGATGGAAGATCTATTGGCGGATATCGGCCTGGGGAACCGTATGGCCTATGTAGTAGCACGCCGCCTGCTGGCCAACTCCAGCATGATCGAATCAGACCCCGAGACCTCCACCGTCAACACACCTATCGACGCCGATATGCGTGAACTGCCCCTGGCAATCCGCGGCACCGAAGGTCTGGTGGTCAGTTTTGCGCGCTGCTGCAACCCAATCCCGGGAGATCCGATTATTGGCTATCTATCCTCCGGCAAGGGTATGGTTATCCACCAGGAGAACTGCAACAAACTGGCCGATAACCGCCACAGCAATGAAAAGACCCTGCATCTGACCTGGGACAAGAATGTTAGCGGCGAATTTACCGTCGAACTGCAGGTTGAGCTGGAAAATGAGCGCGGTATTATTGCTCAACTGGCTGCCGGCATCACCATGGCCGACGCCAGCATCGACAAGATCAGCGTCGATGAACGCGATGGCCGTATCAGCGTGGTGCAACTGGTAGTGCGTGTCCGCGACCGTCTGCATCTATCCCAACTGATCAAGCGTATCCGTGCCTTGAAAGGCGTGATGCGCATTACCCGCCTGAAAAACTGACTACACCTGGAGTTTCAATGAACAAGCAAGTGATCACCAGCGACCGGGCACCGGCCGCCATCGGACCCTATTCCCAGGCCATCAAAGTTGGCAATACCGTGTACCTGTCCGGGCAGATTCCGCTCGATCCGGCCAGCATGGAAGTCGTCGAAGGCATGGAAAAGCAGATTTGCCAGGTTTTCGACAACCTGAGCGCCGTCGCAGAAGCCGCCGGCGGCACGCTGCAAGACATCGTCAAGCTGAATATCTTCCTGACGGATCTGGGTCACTTTGCGCTGGTCAACGACGTCATGACGCGTTATTTCCAGCAGCCCTACCCCGCTCGCGCAGCCATCGGCGTCGCGGCATTGCCCAAAGGCGTGCCGGTAGAGATGGATGCGGTGATGGTGGTCGGCTAAGCAGTTGGTGAGCAATTGCTAAGTTGAGGCCCCGGTTAACCGGGGCCTCTAAACGCTTCAGCCTTCTAGCGTGGCATCCAGCGTGATGTCTGCCTTGAGCAGCTTGGATATCGGACAACCGCTCTTGGCCTTACCCGCTATCTCTTCGAACTTGGCCTGATCGATGCCTGGAATGCGTGCGCGCATCTGCAGATGCACCGCAGTGACGGCAAAACCATCACTCTGCTTCTCTAGCGTCACCGTGGCTTTGGTGTCGATACTGTCCGGGGTGAAGCTCTCCTCGCCCAGCAGCATAGAAAACGCCATCGAGAAGCAGCCTGCATGAGCCGCGCCGATCAGCTCTTCCGGATTGGTACCGGGAGCATCCTCGAAACGCGTGTTGAAGCCGTACGGATTGTCTTTCAGAGCGCCGCTCTGAGTCGACACTGTGCCTTTGCCGTTCTTAAGATCGCCTTGCCAATGGGCTGATGCAGTCTTCTTCATGTCGTGTCCTCTGTTCAGGTTGCCAGATGGAAGCCGGCCTGATGGCCGGCTTCCCAGTCTTGTTGGGACAACATAAAACCGCGTTCGGTCCATCTGCCTGGCATCGCACTACACAACATCTGCGTCAGCCGTCATTCAGCCTTCAGCATCGCCGCGTAGCCCTCGCGGAAGCTCGGGTATTGCGGCTCCCACCCAGACTCCCTCGCTAGCGCGTTGCTGCAGCGTTTACTGCCAACCCGGCCACTCGTCGCGCCCTCGGCCAACAAACTTACGCCCAACTGAGCGGCCAGCCAACTAGCCACCTCGTACATGCTCGCTGGCTCATCGTCGACACCCAGATAACAGGGCGCCAGCAGTTCGTCCTCTTCCACCTGCAACAGCAGATGTTCAAGCAGCGCCGCCGCGTCGTCGCGGTGGATACGATTGCTGTACTGCACCGGCTCCTCCGGCATACACAGCCCACTGCGGACCTGCTCGATCAGCCGCGTACGACCCGGCCCATAGATACCCGCAAGACGCACCACGCTGGCCGGTACGCCGCTGCGCAGCGCTACGTCTTCCGCACGAATCAGCGCCTGTGCAGTGTCGCTGTCCGCCAGGGCCGGGCTATTTTCCGTAACCCACTCGCCCTGGCTTTGGGCATAGACGCCAGTGCTGGACACCTGCAGCAGGTAGCCGAGCTGCTTGCGCCCATCACCCAACCAGCCCAATACCCGTTGCAAGCCCTCGACATACAGCTGTTGATAAAGCCCCGCGTCGCGATTACCGGCGGCCGGGCAATAAATCAGGTAATCGACCCGCGCTGGCCAGTCAGCCGGTTTCTCATCCTTTAACAGGTCCGCTGCCAACGGCGTAATGCCTGCGGGCAATGCCGAAGGGTCGCGACGCAAGCCGGTAACCTGCCAACCCCGTTGAGCCAGGCGCAAACCCAAGGCCGTTCCTAGATCACCGCAACCCGCAATAAGTACTTGTTTCATTGTTTTCCTCTATCGATCAACCCGCTATGCTTAGGGTCATTGAATATGAGAGCAGTATACGCCATGACTCTGACCGAACTGCGTTACATAGTGACCCTCGCCCAGGAGCAACATTTCGGCCACGCGGCAGAACGCTGCCACGTGTCTCAGCCCACCCTGAGCGTCGGGGTCAAGAAGCTTGAGGACGAGCTGGGCGTGATGATTTTTGAACGCAGCAAGAGCGCGGTCAGGGTTACGCCAATCGGCGAGCGCATTGTCGCCCAGGCGCAGAAGGTGCTTGAGGAGTCGATGACCATTCGCGAGCTGGCCAGCGCTGGCAAAAACCAGCTGTCTGCACCGCTCAAAGTCGGTGCCATTTATACCATTGGTCCGTATATGTTCCCGCACCTGGTGCCACAGCTGCACAACGTGGCACCGGAAATGCCGCTGTATATCGAAGAGAACTTTACTCACGTACTGCGCGACAAACTGCGCAACGGCGATCTGGACGCGATCATCATCGCTCTGCCCTTCAATGAGCCGGATGTATTGACCAAGACCCTGTACGACGAACCCTTCAGCCTGCTGATCCCGGCCGACCATCCTTGGGCGGTCAGAGACAATATCAGTCTTGAGGAGCTCGACGACAACAAACTGTTATTGCTCGGCGAAGGGCACTGTTTCCGCGATCAGGTGCTGGAAGCTTGCCCCAGCCTGCGCAAGAAAGACGAACAGTCACGGCAAACTACCATCGAGTCCAGTTCGCTGGAAACCATCCGCCACATGGTCGCCTCTGGTATCGGTATGACGGTGCTGCCGATGTCGGCGGCCGATGACCGCTATTACAGCTCTGAACTGCTGGTCACCAAGCAGTTCAAAACCCCGGCCCCCTACCGCACCGTCGCCATCGCCTGGCGCGCCAGCTTCCCTCGGCCCAAGGCCATCGAGATCCTCAGTGACTCGATCCGGCTGTGTTCGGTCGGCCAACCCAAGGGCCGTAAATAAGCCCATGCCCGCCGTGCAGCACATCACGTCACTGACGGCGCTCAAGGGCATCGGCCCGGCCCTGGCGGAAAAGCTCACCAAGCTGGGCCTGAGTTCAGTACAAGACATTCTGTTCCATCTGCCGCTGCGCTATCAGGACCGCACGCGCGTCATGCCGATAGGCGCCTTACGGCCCGGCATGGACGCGGTTGTTGAGGGTGTGGTGCAAGGCGCCGATGTGGTCATGGGCCGGCGTAAAAGCCTGCTGTGCCGCATTCAGGACGGCAGCGGCACCCTGAGCTTACGCTTTTACTATTTTTCCGGGGCACTGAAATCCAACCTGCAGCGCGGTAGCCACTGGCGCTGTTACGGCGAGGTCAGACCGGGCGCTTCCGGGCTGGAAATTTATCATCCCGAGCTGCAGAATCTGGATAGCGACGAGCCACTGCCTGTCGCCGAGACGCTAACGCCTATCTATCCCAGCACCGAAGGCCTGTCCCAACAGCGCCTGCGCAGCTTGTCTGACGCGGCGCTAACCTGGCTGGCCCAGGGCAACAGCCTGGTCGATTTGCTTCCAGAAGAGCTGACCAGCGAGTACCAGTTGGGCTCGCTGCACGATGCAATCCGCACCCTTCACCGCCCGCCGCCCTCGGTGGATCTTCAGGCACTGGAAGAAGGACGGCATTGGGCGCAGCACCGGCTGGCCTTTGAGGAGCTGCTGGCCCACCAGTTAACCATGCTGCGCCTGCGCGCCGAGTTTCGCGCGCATCAGGCACCAGCAATGCCGCCCAGCCAAGAGCTGGCGGCCCAGTTTCTCCAGCGCCTGCCGTTTCCCTTAACCGGGGCGCAGCAGCGTGTCGGCGTGGAAATCAGCGCTGATCTGCAACAGCGCCAGCCCATGCTGCGTCTGGTACAAGGGGATGTGGGCGCGGGCAAGACGGTGGTCGCCGCTATGGCGGCATTGCAGGCGTTGGAGGCCGGCTGGCAGGTGGCATTGATGGCCCCGACAGAAATTCTGGCCGAACAGCATCATGCCAACTTCAGCGCCTGGTTCGCCCCCCTGGGTATCTCGGTCGCCTGGCTTGCCGGCAAACTCAAGGGCAAGGCCCGGCAGAACCAGCTGCAGATGATCGCCACCGGCGACGCGGCTATGGTGGTCGGCACCCACGCCTTATTTCAGGGCGAGGTGCAGTTTCACAATCTCGGCCTGGCGATCATCGATGAGCAGCATCGTTTCGGCGTACAGCAGCGCCTGGCCCTGCGCGACAAGGGCGCCGCCGGGCAATTTTCACCGCACCAGTTGATCATGACCGCGACGCCGATTCCGCGCACCCTGGCGATGAGCGCCTATGCCGACCTGGACACCTCGGTGCTGGATGAACTGCCGCCTGGGCGTACCCCGGTCAATACTGTACTGATTGCCGACAGCCGCCGCGAAGAAGTCGTTGAGCGCGTACGCGCGGGCTGCGCCGAGGGGCGCCAAGCCTACTGGGTATGTACGCTGATTGAGGAATCCGAGCAGCTACAGGCACAGGCCGCAGAGGTCACCTGGGCGTCGCTGTGCGAGACGCTGCCCGAGCTGTCCATCGGCCTGATCCACGGCCGCATGAAGCCCAGCGAAAAGGCCGAGATCATGGCCGCTTTTAAAGGCGGCGACCTGCATCTGCTGGTCGCTACCACGGTGATCGAGGTGGGCGTGGACGTGCCCAATGCCAGCCTGATGATCATCGAAAACCCGGAACGCCTGGGCCTGGCGCAACTGCATCAGTTGCGTGGCCGAGTGGGCCGTGGCAGTACAGCCAGCCATTGCGTGCTCCTGTACCACGCCCCGCTGTCCCAGCTGGGTCGCGAGCGGCTTGGCATCATGCGCGAAAGCACTGACGGTTTTGTCATCGCAGAAAAGGACCTGCAACTGCGCGGCCCTGGTGAAGTGCTGGGCACGCGGCAGACCGGGTTGATTCAGTTCCGCGTTGCCGATCTGGTCCGTGATGCCGATTTATTGCCCAGAGTGCAGGAAGCTGCCAGCCTGATGCAGCAGCGTTATCCGCAGCGCTGCCCGGCCCTGATCGACCGCTGGCTGGCCCACGGACAGCAGTTTGCCCAGGTATAAGAGGTGCTGCGGCAGCGGAAAAACCCCGGTGCACTGGGTTAATCTGCCACTACGGCACTAGACCAGAGTGCATGCTAAGATCAGACAGAACTGGTGCGTCCGTCACCCCGTTTCAGCACTGACGTCCACTCATCCTGACTCCCAGAACAAGGACAATGTCGATGAATACCCTTGCCGCCTCCGAGGAGAACAATGTCAGCCTGCCCCTACTGATCGAGAAGCTGCTGCAACAGCAGGGTCTGAGTTATCAGCTGCGGCCGTCTCGGCATGCCGGCCCACTGGCACAGCAAGTACAGGCATCGCTGTTGTGCGACAGCCTGGGTACCGTCCTGGCGTTATTCCCCAAGGATCACCTGCTGGACCTGAAAAAAATCGGCGTCTTGCTCGGCCGCGAACTGGAGCCCGTGCGCGCGACACAGTTGCAGCGCATCCTGGCCAAGCATCAGCTGAACCATCTGCCTGGCCTGCCAGTGCTCTTCAACTCACCCTGCGTATTCGAGCAGAAGCTGCTTGAACAGCCCAGCCTGTGGCTCGATAGCGGCCTGCAGGGCTGGAGCCTGGAAATAGACCAGCAGGCGGCGCGCACGCTGGTGGCCAAGGCCAGCGCGGCGCATTTCTCCGTGCGTTTGGATAGCTTGCCCAGCCTGCCTGCCGACCCGGCGCAGGACAGTCAGGACCTGTCCCGCGCAGTGAGTAACTTCACCGCCCTGCGCATGCGTCAACGGCTTGAAGAAACCATTGAAATACCGCCCATGCCCATCACCGCGCAGAAGGTCATGAAGCTACGGGTCAACCCCGAAGCCAGCATTGACGACCTCGCCGACGTTGTAGAAACCGATCCGAGTCTGGCCGCGCAGGTGGTCAGCTGGGCATCGTCGCCGTTTTACGCCGCACCGGGAAAGATCCGTTCGGTGGAAGATGCTATCGGCCGTGTGCTGGGCTTTGACCTGGTGATCAATCTGGCAGTAGGCCTGTCGCTGGGTAAAACCTTCAAGCTGCCCAAGGATGCACCCGAGGGGAACACCAACTACCGCGAGCAGGCAATTTATACCGCAGCCGTCATTGAGGGGCTGGCCAAAGCCATGCCGCGTGGCAAGCGGCCGGAATTGGGGCTTAACTACCTTGCAGGGCTGCTGCACAATTTTGGCTATCTGGTTCTGGCGTTCATCTTTCCGCCCTACTTCAAGACCATTTGCCGGCATCAGGAGGCCAACCCGCATGTGTCCGTCGAGCTGATTGACCAGCACCTGCTCGGGGTCAGCCGCGATCAGATTGGCAGTTGGTTGATGCGCTTTTGGGATATGCCCGCAGAAGTCTCTACAGCCATTCGCTACCAACATGACGGCAACTACCAGGGACCGGACAGCGTCTACGCCAACCTGGTCTTTCTGGCGCTAGCACTACTGCGTCAGGAAGGTATTGGTGGTGGCCCGCAAATCGATATTCCAGACACGTTGCTGGAGCGCCTGGACCTGACGCGCGATGACGCCAACGCAGTGATGCACAAGGTGCTGGAGGCGCGAGACGCGCTGAAAGTACTGGTCAGCAGTTATCAACACGACTGAGCGAGCAGATCGACCGCCGTTGCCGGCGTTCCCCCGCTACACACACTTGTTATCGAGAGCCTGGACCAGGGCACGTTGGCCTGATCCGGCTCCCGGCCGGTGAACTCAGTTGACCGATTCTTTCAGGCTTTTACCTGGTTTAAAGGACACGGTATTACTGGCCTTGATGGCCACAGGCTCACCTGTTTGCGGGTTTTTGCCGGTACGGGCGCCACGATGACGCTGAAGGAAGGTACCAAACCCGACCAGTGTCACGGTGTCTTTGCGGCTAAGGGCCTGGGTAATTTCATCAAGAATAGCGTTAAGCACGCGGTTTGCCTGGTCTTTGGTCAGGTCAGCCTTGTCGGCAATAGCCGCAGCGAGATCCGGTTTACGCATAGAAGCCTCGTTCATGTTGTTTTTGTTTTTACTGCCGCTGCATCCTCGCAGCGGCTTGTCAGGCCGGGCAGAGCTGCCTGGACTGGCCTTCACAGCCCAATCAGAATGGCACGACTCTGCCCCGCACGCCAGCCGAAAAAGCCGTTGGCTGTGCTGTGATTCACTGTTTTCCCGACAAAAGGCAGAAAGGTCCTGTGATTCTGTCGGAATATGTCAGACCAGCCAGGCCGGTAGTTGCCGGTTCAGCTCCGACTTTTGTGCCACGGCACTGCCGGTAAGGGCATAACCATGCAGCACGCCCTGGGCGTCATGAAATAGCGCGGCAATATCCGCGCCGCTGCCGCTGATGGTCCAGTTGCCATTGGCGGACGTCACCGGCGGTGCCACCACCAGCGGGCAGGCAGGCGTCTTGACCATGACCGGCATGGGCCCGTAGGTAATCTGTGCAGCCTGGCCCGCCAACGTCTGAGCCAGCGATCGTGCGGCGGTCATCAACGGCATCACGTACATCAGGTTCAAGCCCTGCACTTCAGCGCAGTCACCCAGTGCGTAAATAGTCGGATCACTCGTGCGCAACTGCCGGTCAACCTTCACACCCCGACCACATTCAATGCCGGCGGCACTGGCCAGTTCGGTATTGGCAATCAGGCCAATCGCGGACAAGCCCTGCTGCGCTTCCAGCTGACTGCCATCGTCCAGCGTCAGCCTTAAGCCCTGGTCGGTGCGCTGCATTGCCACTACCGAGCGGCCCAAGTGGAACTGAACGCCCAGCGCTTCCAATCCGGCCTGAACCGGAGCCGCCACCTGCGCCGGAATAAGACCGGGCATCAACTGAGTGTCCGGCGCGACCACCTGCACCTGCAGCCCGGCGCTGGCCAAATCATTGGCAAATTCACTACCAATAAGCCCGGCCCCGATGATCACCACCCGTTGCTTGCCGGCCAGCGCGGTGCGAAAACGCGCATAGTCTTGCAAATCGTTAATCGACAATAATCGCTCGCCCATGGCGGTCACATCCGGCAATTGTCTGGCCTGGGCTCCGCATGCCAACACCAACTCGCTATAGCTCAGCTGGCCGCCAGCGTACTGTAATGTCCGGTTGATGCGATCGATACCGGTCACTCGAATACCGGTCATAACGCTCGCATTCAGCTGCGCGGCCATGGTGGGCGCATCCTGCATGCCCAACTCATCGGCCTCTTTGCCTTTGGCAAAACCGGTCGAGAGCAATGGCTTGGAGTAGAAACGACCATCATCAGCCGTCACCAGCACCAGCTCGCGCTGGCTATCCAGCTTGCGAAATTCGCGGGCCAGATTGTAGCCGGCCAGACCGGTTCCCAGAATAATCAGTGGTGCATTAAGGGGGGCATCGTCAGACACGTCAGCGTCTCCTGAAGCTTGGGGGGCTTGGGGCTATTCAGCCTATCTCGATCATCTCGAAGTCTTCCTTGCCGACGCCGCAGTCCGGGCACTGCCAGTCAGCGGGCACATCTTGCCAGGCGGTGCCTGCGGCGATGCCGTCGTCCGGCCACCCCTCGGCTTCATCGTAAATAAAACCACAGACTACACATTGCCACTTTTTCATGCTTATGCCCTGCAGTGATTAACGGAAACTGCAGCTGACAGTACCGGAATTGGCCAGCAACGCCAAGACCATGCAGGAGCCACGTAACACCCTGTATTCATGCTAATCTTGAGCGCCTGACCCACTAGCTAGAGACCCGGTTCACCTCGTGACTTTGCCACCGATACCCCCAACGCCCGCTATGGGCCAGCCGCCGCACTGGTACCCCGCCGACCAGCATCCGCAGCCCCCCGAAAGCGGGCTGATCGATTGGCTGTGCGACCAGGGCTCGCTGACCTTGCGCCTGACTGACGCTGGAGCGAACGACTTTCGCGTCGAGCTGCTGGCCCAATCCAGCCAGCCCGCACGTGAAGACGAAGCGCGGGCCCTGGGCCTGCCACCCGGCGAGCCGGTGTGGGTCCGCGAGGTATTGCTGCATACCGGCGGTGCGCCGCGCGTGTTTGCCCGCAGTGTGGCACCGCTGGCCGCCATCAGCGCATCGAATATCGATCTGCAGAGTTTGGGTAGCAATAGTCTCGGCCTGTTACTATTCAGCAATCCCGATGTTAGCCGCGGGCCACTGCAGATCAGCCGTTATCCCAGTGCCTGGTTGCCATCGCCCTGGCGTGAACAGGCTGCGAAATGCTGGGCACGCCGCTCACATTTCAGTGACGGCCAGCTGCAGTTGCTGGTATGCGAAGTCTTTTTACCCGGCTGGCCGCAGGCCTGAATCGCTCAACAACAGGAGTTCGTCTGTGCCCGGTTTTATCAACAATGCGCTAGCACGCCTGCATCCCCGGGCAGCTGATTTCTTCCAGCTGATGCGCCTGGATCGACCCATCGGCACTTATCTGCTGCTCTGGCCTACCCTCTGGGCGCTGTGGTTGGCGGCCGAAGGCGTGCCGAACCTGCGCGTGCTGGTGGTGTTTGTACTGGGTGTGATCGTCATGCGTGCCGCCGGCTGCGTTATCAATGATTACGCCGACCGCAAGATCGATGGGCATGTCAGCCGTACCCGTGAACGGCCACTAGCGACCGGACGCATCACTGCCCAGGAGGCGTTGGTGACCTTTGGTATCCTGATTGGCATCAGCGCGGTACTGGTGCTGGCGACCAACGGCCTGACCATAGCCTTGTCGTTTGGCGGCCTTGCGCTGGCGGCGATCTATCCGTTCTGTAAACGCTTTACCTTCTACCCGCAGCTGGTGCTGGGTGCGGCATTCTCCTGGGCTATCCCTATGGCCTTTGCCGCGCAAACCAACAGCCTGCCGATCCTGCTCTGGCTGGTGTATACCGCAAACCTGCTATGGACCGTCGCTTACGACACGCAATATGCCATGTGTGACCGTGACGACGACCTGCAAATCGGCGTTAAATCGACCGCAATTCTGTTCGGAGAAGCCGACCGCGCGGTCATCGGCCTGCTACAGGGGCTGACGCTGCTGTGTCTGCTGATCGTCGGCAGTCGTTTCGGTCTCGGCTGGTTTTACTATGTGGGCTTGCTCGGCATGCTGCTTGGCTTTGTCTGGCAACAGTGGCTGATTCGCGATCGTGACCCCCAAGCCTGCCTGCGCGCTTTCCTCTCGAACCACTGGGCAGGCATGCTGGTGTTCATTGGCCTGGCACTCAATTATGGCTGGCCCAGTGCAGCGGTTTGAAACACCCGGTCAGTTAATTTAACCGGCATGCCATCAGGCCGTCACACAACTGCAACAAAAATGTTATCTAATCGGCGCATGTGAGCACAATGCAACGGGATGGCAATACCATGGCAGGCAAGACCATACTGATCGTCGATGACGAGGCCCCGATCCGGGAAATGATCGCTGTAGCACTGGAAATGGCCGGCTACGACTGTGTCGAAGCGGAAAATACCCAGCAGGCCCACGCCTGTATTATCGACAAGCAACCTGATCTGATCCTGCTTGACTGGATGTTGCCTGGCACCACAGGTATCGAGTTGGCCAGACGCCTCAAGCGCAACGAAATGACCTCGGAAATTCCGATCATCATGCTCACGGCCAAGGGCGAAGAAGACAACAAGATCCAAGGCCTTGAAGTCGGTGCCGATGATTACATTACCAAACCCTTCTCGCCCCGCGAATTGGTCGCCCGTCTCAAGGCGGTGCTGCGCCGAGCCGGCCCTGCGGACAACGACGCGCCGATCGAAATCAACGGTTTGCATCTGGATCCAGCCAGCCACCGGGTCACCATCGATGACAAGCCGGCTGACATGGGCCCCACCGAATACCGCCTGCTGCAATTTTTCATGACCCATCAGGAGCGCGCCTACACCCGTGGTCAGTTGCTTGACCAGGTGTGGGGTGGCAACGTCTATGTTGAGGAGCGCACCGTCGATGTTCATATCCGGCGCCTGCGCAAAGCCCTAGGCACTCAGTATGAACATCTGGTGCAAACAGTACGTGGAACCGGTTACCGCTTTTCAACCAAAAGCTGACACTGATCTCTGACCCTGATCTGGCGCATGACGCAAGTACGCCAGTGAAGTAGTGTATGAGGATTGCGGCTTATGGGAGCAAGCGTGAGAACAAACTGGCTGGGCGGCGTGACCTATCGCCTGTTCTGGATCCTGTTGCCATGTCTGGTGCTGGGCCTGGTATTCGGCCAGGTTGCTTGGGCGCTGGTAGTCGGGCTGAGTGCCTATCTGGCCTGGAACCTGCGCCAGATGCTGCGCTTCCACCACTGGCTGATCCATCGCCCCAACGAAGCCCCACCTGAAACCAAAGGGGTTTGGGGCGACATCTTCGACAGCATTTACCATATGCAACGACGCGATAAGCGGATGCGCGAGCGCCTGCAGATGGTTATCGACCGTATTCAGGCCTCGACTGCGGCACTTAGCGATGCGGTGGTGATGATTGATCGCAACGGCCAACTGGAATGGTGGAATCATGCCGCTGAGCGAATGCTCGGGCTGCGTTCGCCGGATGATAGCGGTCAGTACGTCACCAACCTGATCCGCGACCCCCGTTTCGTTGAATTCTTTGAGCAGAACCATTACCAGGACGCCCTGGATATCCCCTCACCCATCGATGTCAGCGCGTGGCTGCAGTACACCATTACCCACTACGGTGACGGTGACCGTTTGATGGTGGTGCGCGACGTGACGCGGCTACATAACCTGGAACAGATGCGCAAAGATTTCGTCGCCAACGTCTCCCATGAGTTGCGCACACCGTTGACGGTGGTCGTCGGCTACCTGGAGACCTTGCAAGACAGTGACGAGCCCCTCAACCCGCGCTGGAAGCGGGCGCTGCACCAAATGCAGCAACAGGCGGCGCGCATGCAAAGCCTGCTCAACGACCTGCTGATGCTGGCGCGCCTGGAAACGGCTGACCAGGTAATTGAAGAAAAGCCGGTCGATATCGGCCTGATGCTGCAGGGTATTCGCAAGGACGCCCAGGCACTATCAGCTGAGCGAGGCCACCTGATCACCCTGGAGGTGGCCAGTAACACGCGCCTCAAGGGCAGTGAAGTCGAACTGCGCAGCGCCTTTTCCAATTTGGTCTTCAATGCCGTGAAATACACCCCAGACCAGGGCGAGATACATATTCGCTGGTGGCAGGACGACATGGGCGCGCATCTCAGCGTCAGCGACAACGGCGCAGGCATAGCCCCGCAGCATATTCACCGTCTGACCGAGCGCTTTTACCGGGTCGACTCCAGTCGCAGCACGCATACCGGCGGCACCGGCCTGGGCCTGGCGATCGTCAAGCACGTATTGCTACGCCACCAGGGCAAACTGGACATCATCAGCACCCCGGGCCATGGCAGCACCTTTACCTGCCACTTTCCTACGACCCGTCTTGATTGACAGTTCTGGGCCGGCAGCTCCGGGCGCGTCGCCTCAGGCGCTGGGGGAATAATGCCGTTGCGCACTGCCGGAGGCGATCAGGCGTGACAGGTACTCCAGCTTCTGCGGATCTTGATCGACAAACTTGAGCGTCACTTTCAACCATTCACAGTCAACACTTACCTCCATCGCCGCAACGCTATGCACGTAGACATTCATCCGGGCAATGGACTGGTCGGCATCCTGCTCCAGATCCAGCACGCCACTTTCAAACACCTGTGGCAGCCGCTCTGCACGACGCACGACAACCAGGGCGTCACGCAAGCTCAAGGCCTTGACCACGCAAGCAAACTGCTCACCCGCCAGGCGCAGCTGCGCCTGGCCTTTGACCGACCGTTCTTCAGGCTCGGGCGCCGACTTGGCAGTCGTGTTAGCAGCTTGGGCAGCTTGTTCGAAAGGGTTCACCACGGGTGCTTTAGCCGTTGGCTTGGCGCCATCGGCAACGGCCAACTTGCCGCCCATCAGGTGGCTGACCGAGTCATGTGCCGCTGCGGTGCTTGTCTGCGGTTGGCGTCCGCTCAGCGCCTCCAGCTTGCCACTGCGATGCAGCGCCTTTTTTACCTTGGCACTGAGTTGATCGCTGGTAAACGGTTTACCAATATAATCGCTGACCCCGGACTGAATGGCCTCGATGACATTTTCCTTGTCGCCACGGCTAGTGACCATGATGAACGGGGTCTTTTCCGAACCCGGCTGACCACGGAACCACTGCAACAGCTCCAGGCCACTCATTTCCGGCATCTCCCAATCGCAGAGGATAAGATCAAAACCCTGGCGACTAAGCAATTGCTGGGCTTTGCGTCCGTTCACTGCCTCTTCAATCTGCAAACCTGGAAATTGCCCGCGTAGCGCCTTCTTTATCAGGTCACGGATAAAGGGAGCGTCATCCACTATCAGGGCTGATACTTTCGCCATCTCATGTCTCTTGATCTGAATGTCAGCCCAAGCTTAGCGCAGACCGCCGGCAAACCACAGACATACGGGGCAATCCTCTCCGGGAAAGTAGCAAATACCGCACGCACGCGGCATGAACCGGCGCCTGCGGTCTAAGCCGACATGGCTAGCGGGTCAAAGAGTGCCGCCCAACGCGTTAAGAAACAGCTGCTGGTATTGCGCGGCGTCCATCTGCACTGCGTTGGTACGTGCGGTGACGTCTCTGGCTGACATGCTGCCGATTAACTCTGCCTGGCTAGCGTCCATGCCGATGTCCGCCAGGGTATGGGCAATGCCCAGCTCAGCGCGCAATTGCAGAATCCACGCCAGCACGCCTTCGAAACCCGCAGTCGGCAAGTCCAGATAGCGCGACAGACGCAACATCTCCGGTTCAATTGCCGCGCGGTTGGCCTGAAGGACATAGGGCATCATGATCGCATTCAATAAACCATGGTGGCTGTCGTAGAGCGCCCCCAGGGTATGCGAAACGGCGTGGATCGCCCCTAGGCCGCGCTGGAATGCGACAGCCCCCATGCTCGATGCAACTAACATCTGCTGGCGTGCCTGCAGATCCTGCCCGTTGGCGGTGGCGCGGGGCAGGTATTCCTTGACCAAGCGCATGCCCTCCAGCGCGATGGCTTCAGCCATGGGGTGATAGAGGGGCGTGCAGTAGGCTTCCAGGTTATGCGCCAAGGCATCCATACCCGTGGCAGCGGTGAGCTTGGGCGGCAAGCCCAGGGTCAGCTCCGGGTCCAGAATCACAATGCCCGGAACCATCTTCAAATGGAAGATAGGCCGCTTGATGTGCTTGGTTTCGTCAGTAATAACCACCGCCTGACCCACTTCCGAGCCGGTTCCTGCCGTCGTTGGTACGGCCACGACCGGCAGCATCTTGCTGGCATCTATGCTGCCTGGATTTGCCTCGAAGAGCGTACAGCTCTGGTGCGCAATCAGCGCAATGGCCTTGGCCGCATCAATCGCCGAACCGCCGCCGAAAGCAATCACACCGTCATGCTCGCCAGCCTTGAGTGCCGCGACGCCATCGGCGACGTTAGCGCCAGTGGGATTACCCTTTATAGCGCTGAACAGACCCACCCGCAGGCCAGCATCGCGGCAATACTGCAGCGCCTGTTCGACCATGGGAAAACTCGCGAGCCCGGGATCGGTGACTAACAAAGGCGCTTGCATGCCCAGCTGGCTGCAACATTTACCCAGCTCGCGAAGGCGCCCGGCACCCACCCGCATCGCAGTGGGGTAGTGCCAGTTCATGCTGTAGGATGTGATTTCCATGGGATCTCCAATACGATTAATGCCGAAGGTGTCGCGCTGCGCCGAAACGCCTTAATGCGCGAAATAGACACATAACGATTTTGTGTCCCGAAACATACCCAAACATGGCGTCCGCGTCCACGCCTGTCGGCAAGCACCCAGGCCTGCGCGAAATTAATCTGCGCCAAGAAGGTAATCTGCGACAAATAGCCTCTTGTATTGTCCATAGTAAAGCGGCAACGTGATCGCATCCTGCGTAAAAGCCATCAGTATAGGTTGGCAACGCGCACCTGATAGCCCTGTGAGGATTAACCATGAGACGCTTACTGTTACCCCTGATGACCTTTGGAGCCATGCTGGCTGCCCCTGTCGCCCTTGCCGATGGCGAAGCACTGTTCAACAGCAAACCTTGCGTGGCTTGCCATGCTGTCGACAACAAGCTGGTAGGCCCATCGCTGAAAGAAGTGGCGGCCAAATATGACGGTGAGGAAGGCGCCGTGGCAACCGTGGCCGGCCACATCAAGAACGGTATCTCAGGTTTATGGGGGCCGATCCCCATGCCCGCCAACCAGGTCACCGACGACGAAGCCACCCAGTTGGCGGAATGGGTGCTGAGCCTGAAGTAAATCAGGCCAGCACAAAAAAACCCGCCTAGGCGGGTTTTTTTGTCTGTAGCTCTGACAGCCATGCGCAGTCAGCTCTTTTTTACTTCGACTTCAGCGTTCGTCAGGCCCATGTACCGCACATCCGTTCCCTTGACCAGATAAATCACCTGCTCGGCTACGTTACGCGCATGGTCGCCAACCCGCTCCAGCGAACGAAGTACCCAAAGAATGCTCAGTACCCGGCTGATGGAGCGCGGGTCTTCCATCATATAAGTAACCATCTCACGCATCGCGCTTTTGTATTCCTGATCCACGATCTTGTCTTCACGCGCAACCAGTAATGCCTGATCACTGTCAAGCCGCGCGAAAGCGTCCAGCGCATCCTGCACCATCTTGCGCACGTGGTGGCCAATATGACGGCATTCAACATAGCCACGCGGTGACTGGCCCTCTTCCACTAGCTGCAACGCCCGCTTGGCAATCTTCGAGGCCTCGTCACCAATACGCTCGAGATCGACAATGATCTTGGTGATACACATGATCAAACGCAGATCACTGGCCGCTGGCTGCCGGCGGGCGAGAATGCGCATGCACTCTTCGTCAATCTGGCGCTCCATCTGATTGATCAGATTGTCATTGAGGCGCACCTGCTCGGCCAGCTTCTCATCACCTTCGATCAGCGCAGTAATAGAGTCATTGACCTGCTTTTCCACCAGGCCCCCCATTTCCAGCATCTGGGTACGGATATCTTCCAGCTCTTCATTGAACTGTTTGGAAATATGGTGGCTAAAAGCTTCTTTATCTTCTGTCATGGTAGATGTCTCCCCGCTGATTAGCCGTAGCGGCCGGTGATGTAGTCTTCGGTCTGTTTCTTGGCCGGGTTGGTAAACAGAGTGTTGGTATCACCAAATTCCACCATGTCGCCCATATACATAAACGCAGTGTAGTCGGAGACGCGCGCCGCCTGCTGCATGTTATGGGTCACGATAAGGATGGTGTAGTCCTTTTTCAGCTCGTTGATCAGCTCTTCAATCTTCAGCGTCGAAATCGGATCCAGGGCCGACGCAGGCTCATCCAGCAAAATCACTTCTGGCTCGATGGCGATAGCCCGGGCAATCACCAGACGCTGCTGCTGGCCGCCAGACATGCCGAAGGCGTTGTCGTTCAGACGATCCTTGACCTCGTCCCAGAGCGCCGCAGAACGCAGCGATCGCTCGACCACTTCATCCAGATCACGTTTGGAGCTAACGCCCTGCAAACGCAGACCGTAGGCGACGTTCTCATAGATCGATTTGGGGAACGGGTTGGGCTTCTGGAACACCATGCCAACGTTGCGACGCAGCTCGGCCACGTCCACGTCACGATCATAGATGTTCTTGCCGTCCATCATGATCTCGCCCGTAATACGGCAAATATCCACCAGATCGTTCATTCGGTTGAAGCAGCGTAGCAGGGTCGACTTGCCACACCCGGACGGTCCGATAAAGGCGGTGACCTTTTTGTCTGGAATGGTCAAATCAATGCCATTAAGCGCCTGATCATTAGCGTAGAACAGCTCCAGGTTGTTCACCTGGATTTTGGTTTTTTCATCGGCCATCGACAGCACCGCACCCTTGCGATCGGTCAGTGCACTGCTGGCGGATATACCCACTTTTGCCGTTTGCGTTGTTGCCTGTGTATTCATGTCTTGAGACTCGTTGGTCATATCGTTCTACCTGTTTTGAGTGCAATCAGTCAGAAGCGCTGCGATAGCGCTCGCGCAGGTGGTTACGGATGGAAATGGCGGTCAGGTTGAGGATCACGATCAACAGGACCAGAATCAATGCGGTCGCGTATACCAGCGGCCGGGCCGCCTCGACATTGGGACTCTGGAAGCCGACATCATAGATGTGGAAACCCAGGTGCATGATCTTGCGCTCCAGGTGGATAAAGGGCGCAATGCCATCGATAGGCAAGGTCGGCGCCAGCTTGACCACACCTACCAGCATCAGCGGGGCCACTTCTCCCGCAGCCCGGGCAATGGCCAGAATCATCCCGGTCATCATTGCCGGGGTAGCCAAAGGTACGATCACTTTCCACAGGGTTTCGGCTTTGGTCGCTCCCAGGGCCAGACTACCCTGGCGAATGGTACTCGGAATCCGCGCCAGACCCTCTTCGGTCGATACGATCACGATCGGTAGAGTCAGCAACGCCAGCGTCAGTGACGCCCAGAACAGGCCTGGCGTGCCGAAGGTCGGTGCCGGCAGCGATGCTTCGTAGAACATCCGGTCAATATTACCGCCGAGAAAGTAGACGAAAAAGCCCAAACCAAACACGCCGTAGACGATAGATGGCACGCCGGCCAGGTTGTATACCGAGATGCGGATGATCCGGGTCATGGTGCCCTGCCTGGCGTATTCGCGCAGATAAATCGCCGCGAAGATGCCAAAGGGGGTCACGATAATGGTCATCACGAACACCATGGTAATGGTGCCGAAAATGGCCGGGAAAATACCGCCTTCCGTATTCGCCTCGCGTGGGTCCTCGGAGAGAAACTCACCCAGCCGCACCATGTACTGAACCATCTTGGTGGGCAGCGACATCGCGTTGGGCGCCGTTACCCGCACTACGGTCGCCAACGAAAGATCTACGTCGTCACCGCTGGCCATGCGCATGGTCAGAATGTCGCGAGTGGTGCTGGCATAGAGCTGATCGAGTTCATCGCGCAGCTCGCCATATTCGGCGTTCAACTCGGTACTACGGAGCAGGATGCGCGCCTCTTCGGCTTCGCGGACGTCGGCCGAGGGGTCGGCCAGGTCGAGGCGCCGCTGATCCAGACGCAGCGCTTCAATATCGGTATTAATGCGACCGATGCGGCGGCGTTCGATCGCCTTGATGTCGTCGTGCAGGGTAATGCTGCGCTCGACGGACGTCTTCAACGCCTGCTGGAACTCAGGTGCTTCGGCGTCGATAATCTGACCGTCCAGCGTCAGGCGCACCGGGTAGCCGTAGAAGTTACCCCACTCGCGGCGCTCGACGGTAAAGGCGTTATCCGGGTATTCGACTGCGGCCATGCCGACTTCCGTTTCCCAGATAAAATCTCGCCCGGTTTGGTCACGATTGCCCTGCTTGAACAGCCAGCGGGTCATCAGCTCGGTGCCTTCGGGCACAAAGTAACCTGCATCCTTAGCAACCGCAGCCGGGATTGTTTGCGAACGAACACGCTCCCCGAGTATGACCCGGCGCGAGCCGTCCTGCTCGGTGACCACTACTTCCGCCACAGCCGTCGGCCAGAAATGCCCGAAGCCCCGTACCGCGATCAGACCCAGCAGACCGATCACCATCAACATACAGATGGCCACTGCTCCACCGTTCAACCAGATCCAGGGAGCACCACTCTTGAACCACGATTTCATCTTCTTTCCCCTATCCGGTGATCACAGGTTGCTGTAGCGGGTACGCAACCGCTGACGCACAATTTCAGCAATGGTGTTGACCACAAAGGTCAGCGCCAGCAGTACCAAGGCCGCGAGAAACAGCACGCGGAAGTGCGAGGAGCCCACCGCAGTTTCCGGCAACTCCACGGCGATGTTTGCGGACAAGGTACGCATGCCCTCGAAGATATTGAAATTGATCACCGGCGTATTACCGGTGGCCATCAACACAATCATGGTCTCGCCTACCGCACGGCCAAAACCCATCATGACTGCCGAAAAGATCCCTGGGCTGGCGGTCGGCAAGACCACGCCGACAACGGTTTGCCAACGCGTAGCACCGAGTGCCAACGAGCCTTGGGTCAAGTGTCGCGGCACCGTGAATACAGCGTCTTCTGCAATCGAAAAGATGGTCGGAATAACCGCAAAGCCCATGGCGATACCTACAATCAAAGCATTGCGTTGCTCGTAGTTGATGCCGACATCGGTCATCCACTGGCGGGCGCTGCCGTTAAAGAACCAGATCTCGATAAAGGGGCTGATGACGACGCTGAACCAGACGAAACCGATGATCAAAGGCACCAGCAGCACCGCTTCCCAACCTTCCGGTACCAGCTTGCGAATGCCCTCCGGCAAAAGCCTGGACCAGAAGAAGCCAAAACACAGCATCAGGATGGGTAGCAGAAACAGGATACTGAAGATCGCCGGCAGGTGATCCTCAGTGAACGGGGCCAACCAGAGCCCAGCCAAAAAACCGAGAATAACGGTCGGCAGCGCCTCCATGATTTCAATAGTAGGCTTGACCAGGCCACGCAGCTTGGGCGTCATGAAATAGGCGGTGTAAATAGCACCGGCAATGGCCAGTGGCATGGCAAACAACATGGCGTAAAACGCCGCTTTCAGCGTACCCACCGAGAGCGGTACCAGACTGAACTTGGACTCGAATTCATCCGAGGCGGAAGACGACTGCCAGATATACGCTGGATCAGCGCGCCCTTCATACCAGACCTTGTTCCACATGGCTTTAAAGGACAGCTGGGGATGCTCGTTCCACAACTCCGCCACATGTACCCGGCCGTCCACGTCCAGCGCTGCAATCCGACCATTAAAAGGCGAGACAGCGACCTTGCTGATGGGTTTGTCGACATAGGAATCAAGATAGAGGGTGCGCGATGACGTACCGTAGTGCACGCCGATCTGCCCCTCAACATCCGCAGCAATAAATCCCTTACGGTTGTATTCCGGCGCTATCGCGCTGATTGCCGCACCATGGGAGTCAAAATCGCGTACGCGCGTCAGGTCGTACTGATTCTGCTCATCACGCACCAGAAACCACTGGCTCAACTCGCCGGACTCAGTACCCACCACCAGCGACACGGTGCCAACCAGAAACTCCATTGCCGTAATCGGACTACCGACACTGACGCTGGCAACCAGACGCGCATTTTTTGGCTGACTGACGTCGTAATAATGGATATTGCCGACACTGTCGGCGATAAACAGGCTGCGCAGCGTTTTATCCAACAGCAGCTTGACCGGCTCACCGGGGATCGGCGGCAGCTCATAGGTATCACTGCTGACGGTCACTTCACCGGTCATCAGATTTTCCCGGCTGGTGAAGCTGCTCAGTAGCAAGCGGTCGTCTGCGGTCACGCCAGCGATCATGGTACCCGTGCGTCCGCGCACGACGCTTTCGATCGCCAGTAATTCGATCGCTTGCCCTTGCTCATCCAGCACCAACGGCGCCTCCCCCATCGGATATTCAAGTTTCGGGGTGATATAGCGCTGCCCGTTGGGGAAGGTCAGATCATAGGAGTGGCGCACCACCTTGACCTGGCCATTGCTCAGGCCGTGGGCGGTATAATCATTAACGAACTCGCCGTTGGCGTAACTGGTTATCTCAGCGCCTTCAGGCAGGTTCAGGGAGATCTGCGAGCGAATTTCGCCATCATCCAGCTCAAAGAAGGTGACTTGGCCATCATTACTGTATTCCACGCCCAGCTCTTCATACCGCTCGATCAAGATACTATTGGTATCCGCCCCGGAGACAGGAATCTCGTAATTGGCCAGCGGGGTAACGGCGGCGCCTTTAAGGATGGGTGCCACTTCATAGAACAGGTAGACGAAGATCATCGCCAAGGCGGCAACCACGCCGAAACCGGCAATGGTAATACCCCAACGCGAAGCGCCATCTTTGAACATGCGCCGCTTGCGCAAGGAGCGTCGAGCTTCTGCGCTGGGCAACAGCGAGCGCTTGGGCGTGTCTTTAGTCATCGTCGAGGTTATATCAGTCATTTCTGGCCACTCTTTCCGATCATGCCATCACGGCCAGTCAAGGCTAAATGGGCAATGTGACATTCATGTTACAGAACGGTGTCAGCTTCATATTTCGTTCCCAGGCCGCTACAGGCCATCAAGCTCGGCATGCCAAACTTAAAGGAACAAATTGGCTAGGTCGGGGCAAGCCCGAAAACGCTGAGCCGGCAGATTGAAGCCCGCGAAGACAGGCATCCATCATCGGTCACCAAGAAACCGCCATTTCCAGCTGATCGTCATCTGACGATGGCAGAGCACATGCGATTTTTGATAAAAAAAGAGGCCCATTGGGCCTCTTTTTCTGCCTGCCGTCCTTGGCAGCGGAGCAAAAGCGTATCAGTTGATACCCAGCTCGCTCTTGACCTTCTCGCCTACCGAGTTCGGCAGGGGCACGTAACCGTCACGATCAACAGTCGCCTGACCCGTCTTCGAGTACAGCATCTTGACGAATTCACGCGTCAGCGGGTCCAGATCCTGGCTAGGGTTCTTGTTGATATAAACATAGAGGTAACGCGCCAGCGGATAAGTACCAGCTTCTGCGTTTTCAGCACTCGCCTCGACGAACTCACCACCTTCCTCGGCTGACAGCGGTACGATACGGACGCCCGAAGTGCGGTAGCCAATACCGGAGTAACCGATACCATTGATGGACTCGGTCACGCCCTGTACTACGGAAGAAGAACCAGGCTGCTCATTAACACTGGACTTGAAGTCACCACCACACAGGGCGTTGTCCTTGAAGTAACCATAGGTGCCGGATACGGCGTTACGACCGTAGATAGCGAAATCGCGGTTATCCCACGCGCCGCTCATGCCCAGCTGGCCCCAGCGAGTGATATCTTCACTTCCACCGCAACGGCGAGTAGCAGAGAAGATGGCGTCAACCTGAGGTATGGACAGACCTTCAATTGGGTTGTCCTTGTTGACGTACACCGCCAACATGTCGACTGCTACAGGAAGCGCGTAAGGTGCATAACCATGACGCTCTTCGAAAGTCTTGATCTCCGAATCACGCATCGCGCGGCTCATCGGGGCCAGGTTGGCGGTACCTTCGGTGATCGCTGGCGGCGCAGTAGAGGAACCAGCACCCTGGATCTGGACATTGACGTTAGGGTAGAACTTGTTGAATTCTTCAGCCCACAGGGTCATCAGGTTGTTCAGCGTGTCTGAACCGATGCTCGACAGGTTGCCGGACACACCGCCAACGCGCTCGTAATCAGGCAGGGCGGAATCGATTTCAGCCATGGCAGTCATGCTGAACCCAGCGGTAGCGAAGGCGACAGCGGCACACAGTTGCTTCAATTTCATAGTGTTCTCCTAGAACGGATGTATTGGCATCACGCGACCGATTATCTGGAAGCTGTGTGACAACTCTATGCGTTGTTTATGACAGTTGTGTGAACGCCGGCAACCCGTCCGATCCCGCTCAAAGACTAACCACAGACAATTGGCATTATCGGAAAATAGTAGTATCGTTAAACGACGATCAACGATAAAAGCTTGCTTATGCCTGAAACTGACGCCTTTGTTCTAGCCAATATAGCCAAAGCGCTGGGCCATCCCGCACGAATTCGCATCGTACAGCTGCTGGCTGATCGCCACAGTTGTATCGGCGGAGACATTGTCGGCGAAATTGGTCTGGCCCAATCTACTGTGTCCGAACACCTGCGCATCCTCAAGGAGTCCAGGGTAATAACCGGTGAAATAGAGCACCCGCGCATCTGTTATTCGCTCAATCCAGCAATCCTGTGCACGCTGGCAGATTGGCTAGGTAACGCCATCGGCCAAGCGGCCACTCAGAACCAGGACTGCAGCATTCCCGACCGGAGTAGTAGCCATGAGTAACAGCACCTCCATCTCGGCTTTCGAGCGCTACCTGTCCGTCTGGGTGGCACTGGCCATCGCTGCGGGCATTGCTCTGGGCAACCTGTTGCCCGGCGGCTTCCAATGGCTGGCATCAATGGAATACGGCTCAGTCAACTTTGTCGTCGCGGTGCTGATCTGGTTTATGGTCTACCCGATGATGGTTTCGGTGGATTTCAGCAGCCTCAAGCGTATCCACGAGCGGCCCAAAGGCCTGATCATTACCCTGGTGGTGAACTGGCTGATCAAGCCCTTCACCATGGCCGGCTTGGGTGTGCTGTTTTTTCACTACTTCTTTATTGACCTGATCGATCCAGCCAACGCCAGTCAATACATTGCCGGCCTGATCCTGCTCGGCGCTGCACCTTGCACCGCAATGGTCTTCGTCTGGTCGCAACTGACCAAGGGCGACCCCAATTACACCTTGGCCCAGGTCGCTCTTAACGACGTCATCATGATTTTCGCCTTCGCCCCCATTGTGGCGCTGTTGCTGGGCGTCACGGATATCGAAGTGCCCTGGGCTACGCTGATTCTGTCGGTGGGTCTGTATGTACTGATCCCGTTGATCGCCGGGGTGCTGACCCGCTGGAAGATTAGCGCGGGCGCCAGTTCCAAGCCCGCGGCGGAGCAAGCGGTAAAGCGCTTCACGTCCAGAGTGAAGCCTTTTTCGGTGCTCGGGCTGCTGGCCACGGTGGTGCTACTGTTTGGTTTCCAGGGCAATGTCATTCTGGAACAACCACTACTGATCGGTCTGATCGCGATACCGCTGCTGATCCAGTCTTATGGCATCTTCGCACTTGGCTATGCGGCAGCCAAAGTATGGAAGGTGCCGTTCAACGTCGCCGCGCCCTGCGCAATGATCGGCACCTCGAACTTCTTCGAACTAGCCGTTGCCGTGGCCATCGGCATGTTCGGTCTCAATTCTGGAGCGGCACTGGTGACCGTGGTGGGCGTGTTGGTGGAGGTGCCGGTGATGCTGTCGCTGGTGGCGTTTGCCAACCGCACGCAACACTGGTTTCCGGCTAATGACGCCGAGCAAACGCCCAGTATATTGGCGGAACATGCCCCTGATGGAGAAGATAATGCCTAACCACTTCCTGATCTTTCTCGGCACAACCCGGGACAGCACGCCGCCGCGGCCCGCACGCCTGGGTCTGCGCGTAGCCCGTGCCTGTCTGGCGTACATAGAGGCGACAGACAATTCAGCAGAGCTGATTGACCCCTTGGACTACGACCTGGGCACGGTATTCAAACCGCATTTTGCCTATGCCGCAGGCAAGGCGCCCGCAGCCCTGGACAGCCTGGCCGAGAAAATCCAGGCCGCCGACGGCTACGTGATGGTCAGCCCGGAATACAATCATTCGATGAGTCCGGCATTGGCACACCTGCTGAATCATTTCGGCAGCTCGCTGTTTTCCTACAAACCCAGCGCCATTGTTACCTACTCGGCCGGCCAATGGGGCGGCGTGCGTGCTGCAGTGGGAATGCGCAGCTTCCTGTCGGAAATGGGCTGCCTGCCGGTGTCGGCGATGATTCATGTGCCTGAGGCACAAAACGTGCTGAATGAAGACGGCAGTTGGTCGGCTGAAACCGACTCGACACGCTGGGACGGTTACCTGGCACGCACATTCGAGCAACTCGATTGGTGGGCCAGTGCCACCCAGCACCAACGGGCCGAAGATGACCCGCAGCAGCGAATTCCCGCGTTCAACAAAAGCCCGACCCAGCGCAACGCGCCCTGAACCCTTTAGCGCGTGGCTGCAACCTGATGCGGTGCCTATACGGCGGGGCACTGCGCGGCAGACAAAGATTGAGACGCAGCCCGCAATCCCTTACCATAGCGCTGCTTTGCGAATGTCAACAATCATTCACCGCATGAGTGAAGACAACAAATACAACAGACCATTATTCGAGTAATCCATGCACGAATCAGACAAGGATCCGCTGCCCAAGGGCGAGCTGGCGCTGAAGATCACCGCCCTGCCCCGCGACGGCAATAGTTTTGGTGATATTTACGGCGGCTGGCTGGTATCGCAGATGGACATCGCCGGCTCCAGCAGCGCGGCGCGTATAGCTCGTGGCCGAGTCGCGACGGTCGCCATCGACCGCATGGGCTTTATGGTCCCGGTGCCCGTCGGTGCGCAGCTGGCCTTCCATGCCCATGTGCTGGACATCGGTCGCAGCTCGGTGAAGATGCTCGTCGAGGTCTGGAGCGAAGATCTGGCCCACGACGAAAGCCGCAAGGTGACCGAAGCGATATTCGTGTTCGTCGCCATTGATGATCGTGGTCGCACGCGCATTATTCCGTCCTGAGACGCACCGCGTTTACCCGCTGTAGTTACCCTGCCCTGGCTCTGATTGCCGGGGCACTTCTATTTGGAACACCCCTGCCATGCCCGCTCGATTTGCCTCCAGCTGCCTGATCATTGCCCGTCTGATCGATACGCTCAACAGCCTAATAGGCCGAGTGCTGAGTTGGCTGACCCTGGCTATGGTGCTGCTGACGGTGTTCGTAGTGGCGATGCGCTACGGCTTTGACCAGGGTGCTACCGCCACCCAGGAGTTAGTGATGTATTGTCACGCTCTGGTGTTCATGGGCGCCGCCGCCTGGGCCCTACAGCGCGACGCCCATGTGCGGGTAGATATCTTTTTCCGCAGCATGCCGCCCCGTCGGCAGGCGTTGGTCGACCTGACCGGCAGCCTGATCTTCCTGCTGCCCATGTGCCTCTTCCTGGCCTGGAATTGCTGGGATTATGTGGCCGTCTCCTGGGCACGCAATGAACGCTCAGCCGATGCCGGTGGCCTGCCCTGGGTGTATTGGCAAAAGAGCATCATCCTGCTGCTGGTCGGCAGTCTGCTACTGCAAGCGCTGTCACAGATCATCAAAACCGCCTGCGTCATTGCCGGGGTGCTGCCCACTCATCTGCCCAGCATCCCTGTGACTGAACAAGCAGGAGAGCATCTGTGAGCCTGCCGGAATTCATGGCCATCGGGCTGTTTATCTGCCTGTGCCTGACATTGATGCTGGGCTACCCCGTGGCCTTTACCCTCGGCGGTCTGTCGCTGTTGTTCGCTGGCGCGGGCGTGCTGCTCGGCGTTTTCGATCCGAGCTTCTTCGGCGCCCTGCCCAGCCGGCTGTTCGGTACCATGAACAATCAGACGCTGCTCGCGGTACCGCTGTTCGTTTTTATGGGCGTGATGCTAGAAAAATCCCGGGTTGCCGAAGACCTGCTCGAATCCATGTCGCGCCTGTTCGGCGGGTTGCGCGGTGGCTTGGCTTTTTCGGTCTGTCTGGTCGGCGCACTGCTCGCCGCCAGTACCGGCATCGTTGGCGCCACCGTGGTGACGCTGGGGCTGCTGGCGCTGCCGACCATGCTCAAGCGCGGCTATGATCCGGCGCTAGCAACCGGCACGCTCGCCGCTACCGGTACCCTGGGGCAAATCATTCCGCCGTCCATCGTGCTGGTGCTGCTCGGCGATGTGCTGTCCAACGCCTATCAGCAGGCGCAGCTACGTATGGGCATCTTCTCACCGAAGACGGTCACCGTTGGCGATCTGTTTATGGGCTCGCTGCTGCCCGGCCTATTACTGGTTACGCTGTACCTGGTCTATCTGGCGCTGGTCGCCTGGCGCCAGCCGAGCAAACTGCCGGCCATGAGCAAGGAAGAACGCGGAGAATTACACATTGGTCAGCTGATTGCGGCACTGTTTCCGCCGCTGTTGTTGATACTCGCCGTGTTGGGCTCGATTCTCTGGGGTATCGCCACGCCCACCGAGGCCGCCGCCGTTGGCGCTGTGGGGGCGACCTTGCTGGCCATTGCCAAACAGCAATTGACGCTCAAGCGCTTGCGTGAAGTGACAACAGCGACCACCGATATCAGCGCCATGGTCTTCATGATCCTGATCGGTGCCTCGATTTTCTCGCTGGTGTTCCGCGGTTTTGGTGGCGAGGACATGATCCACGGCCTGTTCAAGCAACTCCCCGGTGGTCTGTTTACCGCGACATTGCTGGTCATGCTGGTGATCTTCCTGCTCGGCTTTATTCTCGATTTCATCGAGATCACCTTTGTTGTGGTGCCGATTGTCGGCCCGGTGTTGCTAATGATGGGCCTGGACCCGATCTGGCTCGGCGTAATGATCGCGCTGAATTTGCAAACCTCATTCCTGACGCCGCCGTTCGGCTTTGCGCTGTTCTACCTGCGCGGCGTCACGCCACCCAGCGTACCCACCGCAGCGATCTACCGCGGGGTTTTGCCGTTCATTGCCATACAGATTCTGATGCTGATCATAGTCGCGCTGTGGCCGGGGCTGGTTACCTGGTTGCCGGGGCTGTTGGCGCGTTAATTATTGGCCGCTATAACGCATCCAAAAACGCCAGCAAAGCCGCAATCTCGAGACGGTTCAACTCCAGCGGCACCAGCAGTTCTGATGTCTGCGGGAAATTGGGATCGTTGTCCTGATCCGGCCCTGGTTTCGGGCGGGGCATACCAGCGTTGTACATGTTAAGCACTCCGCGTAGCGGGAATAACCCGTTATGCATCCAGGGACCGGTGCGTGCCACCTGCCGCAGGCTGGGCGTGCGGAACTTGCCGATGTCCACGGGGTTGCCGGTCACTTCATGGCGGCCCCAATCCTCGTATTTGTTCCGACCATAATAGGTCATCCCCAAATTGTGAAACTGGCGGTCACTGAGCGCTGCGCCGTGGTGGCAGGTCATGCAATGGCCTTTGGTGCGAAACAGGTGCAAGCCATGAATCTGCTGGTCGTTCAGAGCCTGCTTGTTGCCGCGCATAAAACTGTCGAGACCGCTGCGCTGGGGCAACAGACTGCGCTGAAAATCAGCCAGCGCGAGGGCGAGCTGCGCCTGGGTGATGGGGCCGGGGCCATACACAGCGGCAAAAGCTGCGGGATACTGGCCGTCGGCGTTCAAACGCGCCAGCGCTTCAGACACCGAGAACGCCATTTCTATTGGGTCCTCAATCGGGTGCATGCTTTGTTCTTCCAGCGTTTTGCTGCGACCATCCCAGAAGAAAGGCCCGAGTAGAGCGCTGGTGGTTATCGCCGGGGAGTTACGGCGCCCAATCAGTCGATCATGGCCGAAGGAAAAGCGCCGGCCGTCGGCGAAGCTCTCTGACGGCTCATGACATGAGGCGCAGGCGATCTGCCCGGAACGAGACAGCTGCGGGTCCATGAACAGCTGTTCCCCGAGACGCGCCCGCTGCGGATCGTATTGCCCCTGGGCCAGCCACTCGGCCCGGGTGGGCAGTGGCGCCAGCTCCTGCCACGGACCTCCGCCCATGATGATCGGCTGCGGCCATTGCTTGATGTCCTGCTCATAAAGCGTGCGCAAACATTGGGCGAATTGCTGGTCGCGCAATTCGGCGCAGGGCTCGGCGCTGGCAGTTAGCGGCAGGTTCAGCAGCATAACGGCCACACCGCAGCGCAGCAGGCGTGACCGGCACATCAAAAGCGGTATCCGACTTCCGCCATGAATTGCCGCCCCACCTCATATCCGAAGCTGGTGTTGCTGGCACTGCTGGTAATGCGCTTGTTCAGAACGTTGCTCACGTCCAGGTTGACGAATAATGCCTGGTTGCCGCTGAACGGCTGCTCCCAACCGATGCGCGCGTCCCAGGTCAAAGCCGAGCCGTAGTCCTGTTCCATCCACTCGCGCAACAGCTCGCCCTGATATTCAATCCGCTTGCCGGTGCTGGCAACACGCCGGTAGCCGGCGCGATGCCGAAGGAAGTTGGTCCAGGTCAGGTTCCATTTCGGAATGACGGTGGTCGTGATCAGGCGCGCGGTCCAGGGACGGTTGTAATTCTCCGCCGGGCGATCGGAATAGCGCATGACGCTGCCGTCATACATGATCAGCGGGTCATCGACCCAGAGCAGTCCGATACTACTGGTGTAATCATTGAGTCCCGAGCTGTTGATATCGCTCCAGTCAAAGACCAGCTCGGCGGTGGTCCAGCTACTGAGCGTTTGGAACGGGAACTGCGGTGCGACGCTTAATGACCATATCTGGCTGTCACTCTGGCCGCCATTATAATAGGTGTAGTAGTTGGACTTGAGCGTATCGGTGTCCTCGGAAGGTTGGCCAATCTGCGAACCCCAGGCACGGGAGACCTGGTCCCGCGCCTTGCGCTCAACATATTTCAATGTGAAGAGGGTGTCCCAACGCAGATGGCTGAGCGCCAGCGACAGTTCGTCATTGTAGGGTATATCCAACTGGCTGAATTTGCTGCCAGCCGGTGACCGCGCACCGGCAACCCAGGGTGAGCTCTGATCTTCGCGGCTATAGCTGACCTCCATTTGCTCCAGGGATTCGCGCAGACGGTAGGTATACAGATTTCGGCCGTAATACCGATTCGCCCCTGCAGTAACCAGTGTCTCGCCGTCCCCCAGCACATCCAGCACAGCGGCCAGGCGTGGGGAGACCGTGGTCTGGTCCATGTAATTATCGCTGTCGATGCGTACACCGGGGCGCAGGCTCAAGCGCTTGTACTGCATCTCGTCCTGCAAATAGAACGCCCATTGGGTAGTGGAGAAATCCACGCCGCCGGCTTCCAGCAGGTTGTAGCTAGACACGTACTGTCCCGGCCAGCCGTTGCTAGTGTTCCCGATGGAGCACCAGGGATCACCTGGGGCGCACCAGTCGGTGGACGCAAGGTTCTGCAAGGAATTACTGTAATAGGGCTGCAGCCGCTTGAAGTGCACGGTACTCTTTTCGAGTGCGACGCCCGTCTGCAAATGATGACTCACTGGGCCTGTCTGGAGCGCATTCCAGTGGATATCACCCTGGTAGCTGATGCTCTTCTGGCCCTGCTCAATGTCGCCAAACCCACCTTCGGAGGCAACCACAGTACTGCTCCAGTCATTCGAATCGGACCGACGCCAGACGCGCATGTAATTCGCCGCCGAGTCACGGGAGTTTTCCAGGTCGCTCCAACCCAGCTTCTGGCTGATCAGGCCCACCGGCGCTTTCCAATCCAGAGACAGATTGATGCTTTCACCGCCAGCCCGCGTCACGCGGTAAGAGTTCAGCGCGTTGCTGCCATAGCCGCGATCCTCCTCCGGAGCTTGAGTGACCGAGGCGCGCAGGCGCAGGTCTGGGCTGATATCCCAGACGCCCTTGAGAAAGTAGTTGTCGATCTCGATTTCCCGATCCGGTTGCTGATTGGCCACCGGGGTGTCATGCGTCAGACCGAACACCCGGGTGGGGATGGTCGAGGTCTTGCGTGAAAAGCTACCGAGCAGACCGAAGTTATCGGTCAAGTAACCTTCCAGGGTGGCACGGGTAATGAGCTTGTCGAACTCGGGTTGGTTGCCGCTGCCAACGGCTGCCTCGAACTCATCCAGATCCGGATCGTTCTCATCCAGGTGATACTCGGTCCACTCTGAGCGGGACATCTGCACTGATAGCTTGCCGGAAAACTCCCGCTTCGGATCGCGGGTTTTTGCATCCACCACCCCGCCATTGAAGCCACCGAAGGAGGCCGGCACGTTGCTGTCGTAGACAGTGATTTTTTCCAGCAGGTCAGTATCGATCGCCAAACCCTGGCTGCGCCCGGGCAGCGCGTTGGTAGTGTTTGCCGTGTTACCAGGGTCAAGATCATTGTTCATGCCCATGCCGTCAAGGGTGAACAGGTTCTGCCAGTGCGGCTGGCCGTTAATACTGATATTGGCTGGCGAGATTTCCCCCGGGGTCTTGCTGCTGAGCTGGCTGTTGTCAAACTGCACCGCCGGATTGGTACGCAGCAGACTGGTGATATCGCCGTTGCCGGCCGGCATACCCTCGATCTGATCCCGCTCGATACTGCGTGCGCCTTCATAATCCTTGCGCTTGCCCTTTACCAACAAATCCCCGAGCTTCAAAGCCGATGCAGTGTGTGTAACATCGGACTGCTGCTTTTCAGCCTGCTGTTCGGGCTGGTCCGCCACGGAATGGGGTGATAGACAAAAGAGGGAGACAACAATAGGACACGCAGCAATAACACGTGAATTTCGACTTGGCACAGGGAACTCCATCGGCAGGATAGGCAAACCAACGAGCTCTGGAACGCAGCCTTGAGCTCAGCAACCCGTGCCGGGAATTATACTCATATAGCAATGATTATCAACCGCATGCGAATAACGAGGTCCACTTTTGCGCAGTACCAGCCTCGAAGCTCTACCGGGGAGTGCTTCGGCTCAGTCGATCACCAACACCACCTCGCCGATAATACTGGCGCTACTGACCGAGCCCCAATGGCGACTGTCGGATGAGTCGTCACGGTTATCGCCGACAAAGAAGTAGTGATTGTCAGGCACGCTAAAAGTGCCGGTCACCGGTGACACCGGCTGGCGCAGGTGGCGGATGCGATAGGTTAGCGCGCCTAACGTTTCGGTAAGTAATTGCTGCTGTTCATCCGTCGACTCCAGTTGCACCGCCAGCGCTTGCCCGTTGACCAACACCGCCTGTTCGGTAAATTCCAGCCGGTCCCCGGGCAAACCGAGCAGCCGTTTCACATAGGGCACGTTCAATTCTGGATGCAGGAACACATACATTTCGCCGCGGCGCATCTGTCGCGGGTCGCTCACACCCGGTGTCAGCAGATTGATCCCCAGACTACCGTAATGGCCAAAGCCAAGCTTGCGCACCACAATGCGGTCGCCCGCTTTCAGGGTCGGATTCATCGACGCCGATGGGACGGTAAAAGGCTCGTAAAGAAAGCTGCGCAGCGCAAAGATGCCCATGACCACGCACAGGTACAGCGCTAGAGATATCCACCAGCGCGCATACCAGCCCCGCGCCTGCTGCCGGTCATAGCGGCGGATCAGCCACCAGGCATGCAGCGGACAGAACACGCTCAACAGCAGATTGAAATAGCCGACCGCCCAGTAGAAATCCGCCGCCAGCGCGCCAATCGCCACCAGCAGATAGACGACAAAAAGCCGCGGCCGATTGATATAGAGGAATACAAAAGGTTGCAGCACCACACCCAGCACGAGCGCAACCCAAACCCGTGGGGTCCAGGCGGCAGCGGGCCTGGTTTCAGCGATAGGAACAAGTTGGGTCAAGGTCTCACCTCGGTTAACGTCCGGGTATAGACCGGCTATTTATGCAGTTGTTGCACTCTCAAGCAAATGGGCTAACCCAACCAATGTTCCTAGCGCCGGCCCGCTCAAGGGACGGCAAAAAACAGTTCCTCGCCCTGATGCAGTACGACCGGCACCACGGGTGGGTAAAGCGGATTTTCCGATCCGACAAAAATATAAGCCCACTCCGGCAGTTCGGCACTCAATCGTTGATAGAAGGCGTTAAGGTCAAACTCGGCCAGCGGCTGTGTATCCATGCGGTACCACTGCCCCTGCCCATCGCCGACCTCCAGATACTGCGCCGTCAGCCGACGTAGCGTCAGATGATGAGCCTTAATAAGCGGCGTGAAGGACTCCGCTTCGCCATGACCAGCTACCTCAGGCGTCTGCACGCGCTGCATTTGGCCACCTAGACTAAGCGTTGGATCTTCCCGGCTGGTAAAGGCTCCGTCCAGAATACACGACCAGTCCAGGCATAACGGCCCCTGCACGCGTAGCACCCGATGGGTACTCTCTATGCCCTCTGCGGACTTGTCGATCCACTCGAAAGGCTCGGTCTCATAGCCCTGCGGCAAGGCCCGGGTGGCAGCTTGCTCGACAATCTCCGACCAGGCAAGCTGCGCGGCGAGCTCATGCTCGGCATGGCTGGCCGGCAACCAGGCGATCAAGCCGATGCCGGCTCGACTGTACAGCGTGGGGTCAGTGCGACCGCTGACGCTCATAAAAGCTGCTTGCACCGGATAGCTTACTGGCTCCGCTCGGCCCACGTTCAGCGGTGCAAGCTCCTGCACCAAGGCCGCTTCAGCCGCCACCACCAGCGCAGCTCTATCGTCAACCGCCGCCGCCGGCACCCGCAGATCATGCAGACCTTCTACCTGCCCGGCGGCCAGCATCACGCGCATCGCGGTGGATTCGCGCTCCTGGGGCTGCAGCCGCTCAAAAGCAGCACAACCGGTCAGCACTATGGCAAAGCCGATAACAGCGAAAAACGTCTTCAAGAAATACTCCACATGATCTGTAAGCCCGCAGTGCGGGAACATGCTAATTTTGCCTGCCATCAACCACGCAAATCGTACATGCTCTTCTCACTGAGCGCGTGATAGGCCCAGACCTTTTCCCGAAACGCTTCCATCGAATCCCAGACCTGCCGATTCAGCGCGTCGGCGTTGGCCGTATCCTCAAGCACCTCCTTGGACAACTCTCGTAGACGATCAAGCACCTCGTCTGGCAAGCGTCGCAACTGGACCTTGTGCTCGTTGACCAGCGTATCCAACGCCTCGGCATTGCGCCGAGTATATTCGTCCAGCATGTACTGATTGGTCGAGCGCGCAGCTTCGCGGACGATGCCTTGCAAGTCCTTGGGCAACTGTTCAAAGGCCTGCTGATTGATGCTTAGCTCCAGTACGGCACAGGGTTCTTGCCAGCCGGGATAGTAATAATATTTGGCGGCCTGGTGCAGACCGAAGGCCAGGTCGTTGTATGGGCTGACCCAATCTGTTGCATCGATCACACCATTCTGCAAGGAACTGAAAATCTCACTGCCGGGCAGATTGACCGTGGTAGCGCCAGCCCGCGCCAACACTTCTCCGCCAAAACCGGGCATACGAATTTTCAGACCGCGCAGATCATCCAGGCTGTTGATCTCCTTGTTGAACCAGCCGGCCATCTGCACGCCCGTGTTGCCACAAGGTAAAGGCAATACACCCATGTTGGCATAAGCCTGCTGCCACAACTCCAGCCCACCACCTTCATACAGCCAAGCGTTCATTTCCTGGGCGTTCATGCCGAAGGGCACAGCAGTGAAGAACGGCGCAGCTGGGCTTTTGCCCTTCCAGTAATAAGCAGCGCTGTGGCCCAGCTCGGCGGTGCCGCTGGACACCGCATCGAACACTTCCAACGCCGGCACCAACTCCCCGGCAGCAAATACCTGCACACTCAGCCGGCCGTTGGATAGCGTATTCACGGTTTCGGCGAACCGCTGCGCGGTAGTGCCCAGACCCGGGAAGTTCTGCGGCCAGGAGGTGACCATTTTCCAGCGCAAACGCTGTTCTGGTTGGGCCCGGTGCTCGGCGATCGTGGCGGTTTGGTCGGAGCAAGCGCTAAGGGCAACAGCACCCAGGCCGAGACCGGCGGCGGTAAGGAGTTGGCGGCGTTTCATTATGGTTCTCTGGTAATAGTAATGTGAGTCGGGTGTGACTGGGTCAAGGTCAAAAAGGATTCCCGCGTTCGCGGGAATGGCGAGATTGTGCGCGGGAATGGCGGTCTGGGTGAAGCAACATGCTGGTCGCTACATCGTGCATATCGCCTTGAGGACTATAGCGGCTGCAGCTTGGCGTAGGACACCATCAACCATTTGCTGCCTTCATCGTCGAAATTGACCTGTATACGTGCCTGTGCGCCCTGCCCTTCATAGTTGAGGACCACCCCTTCGCCAAACAGCGCGTGCATAACCCGCTGGCCCAGCGCGAAACCGGTGCTTTCGGTGGCGTCGCTCTGGAACAGGCTACTCTTGCTTGCGTTGCCAGGACCGAAGGGGCGGCTGACCTGGTTGCCCATACGCACTTCGCGAATCAGCTCGGAGGGAATTTCACGAACGAATCGCGAGACCTTGTTGAAGGTCTCGCTGCCATACAATCGCCGCGTTTCGGCCCAGGTAATCACCAACTGCTGCATCGCCCGGGTAATACCCACGTAGGCCAGACGCCGCTCCTCTTCCAGCCGGCCCGGCTCTTCCAGGCTCATCTTGTGCGGAAACAGACCTTCTTCGACACCGGCGAGAAATACCAGCGGAAACTCCAGACCCTTGGCGCTGTGTAGCGTCATCAGTTGCACGCTGTCTTCAAAGCGGTCGGCCTGGGTTTCCCCGGCTTCCAGCGACGCATGGGCGAGAAACGCCAACAGCGTATCGCCTTCCGCTTGCTCATCAGCCTGGTCGTTCTCGAACGTCCGCGCAGCGGATACTAATTCCTCAAGGTTCTCAATCCGTGCCTGGGCCTTCTCGCCTTTTTCGTTTTCGTGAAAACGCAGCAGCCCGCTGTGTTCGATGACCTGCTGGGCCATGCTGTAAAGCGGCACCCCTTCCACGCGTACGGTAATGTCTTCGATCAGCAAGCAGAAAGCCTGAACCGCATTCGCCGCACGACCAGGCAAGCCCTTGTTGTCGAGCAGATCACAGGCCGCTTGCCACATCGACACATCCTGCTGGCGGGCATGCTGGCGCAGGCTTTCGATGGTCTTGTCACCGATGCCGCGGGTCGGCAGGTTGATGATGCGCTCCAGCGCGCCATCGTCGCCGCGATTGGCGACCAGGCGCATATAAGCCATGGCGTTCTTGATTTCCGCACGCTCGAAAAAGCGCTGGCCGCCATAAATCCGATAAGGCACGGCAGCACGTAACAGCGCCTCCTCCAGCACCCGTGACTGGGCGTTGGAGCGATACAGAATGGCAATCTCGCTGCGGTTCATGCCGTCGCGTACTGCCTGATCGATACGCTCGACAATAAACCGCGCTTCATCCTGCTCGTTGAACCCGGCATAGAGTGCGATCGGCTCACCCTCTTCGCCGTCGGTCCAGAGTTCCTTGCCCATGCGCCCGGCATTCTGGGTGATCAGCGCATTGGCGGCGTTGAGGATACAAGCGGTGGAGCGGTAGTTCTGCTCCAGGCGGATCAGTTCGGAATTCGGGTAATCACGCTGGAATTGATGAATATTTTCGATCTTGGCACCGCGCCAGCCGTAGATTGACTGGTCGTCATCCCCCACTACCATCAGGCTCGGCGTTTTGCCAGCGATCAGGCGCAGCCAGGCATACTGTACGGCGTTGGTGTCCTGAAATTCGTCCACCAGCATATGTTTGAAGCGCGCCTGATACTGCTCCCGCAGCGCATTGTTGTCGCGCCACAGTTCCAGTGAGCGCAGCAGCAATTCGGCAAAGTCGACCACGCCGGCCCTGTTACAGGCCTGCTCATAGGCCTGGTAGATGCGCAGCATGGTGGTTAGAAACAGATCACCGGCAGGTTGGATGTGTTGCGGACGCAGGCCCTCGTCCTTTTGGCCGTTGATCCACCATTGCGCCTGGCGCGGCGCCCACTGGTTCTCGTCCAGCGCCAGCTCGCGGATGACCCGCTTGACCAGCCGCAGCTGATCGTCGCTATCGAGAATCTGGAACTGCTCGACCAGGCCGGCTTCCTTCCAGTGCGCGCGCAACAGCCGGTGCGCCAGCCCATGAAAGGTGCCCACCCACATACCCTGCGGGGAAATACCCAACAGTTGTTCGATGCGATGACGCATCTCATGGGCGGCCTTGTTGGTAAAGGTCACCGACAGGATGCTCCAGGGCGACGCCTTCTCGACCTCGACCAACCAGGCAATGCGATGCACCAGCACGCGGGTTTTACCAGAGCCGGCACCAGCCAGTACAAGCTGTTGGCCAGGCGTTGCGGTCACGGCTTGGCGTTGAGCGTCATTCAGGGAATTGAGCAGATGCGAGATATCCATCGGCGCATTCTACCAGCCACGGCGGCAAAGCCGGAAGGATTGACGGAAAAGCCCTGCCCAGAGCCATTCTTTTGTTGTTTTTTAAGGAGTTGGGGGCTGTGACAGGCGTCCGCTCTGGTGTAAGGTGATGTTTCAGGTATGTCGCATTGTCGACTGAATGCGGCCCTAAATCGATAACAAGAAACGCCCAGCGTTCCAGAGGAACTGCGTCACATGACGTTTCCCCCATTACCAAAACCAGTCGTAAACCGGCAGGACCGGCGTATCCGAGAACTGGATATGCTGTATGAATACTCCCGTCTCCCGCAATGGCTGATCATGCTCAGCGCCCTGGTTATTTCCAGCCTGGTGTGGGATATCACCCCGCGCAGCACATTACTCAGCTGGCTCGGTGTAGTTGCAGTTCTGATTCTGTTGCGCAGCCTGTTGGTGCGCCATTATCGCCAAGCAGCGCCTTTGTCTCGCCTGCGTTTGCGCTGGACGCTGCTGTTTTACCTCGGCAACCTGGCCTCGGGCTTTTGCCTGGCGTGGGTCCAGCTGAGCCTGGTACCCCTGGACAACTTCACTATCCAGGCACCGGCCTACGGTTTGAGCACCGGCGTGGGCTTGTGCGTGAGCATCATTTACGCCAGCCGATTTATGGCTTTTGCCACTTTTGCGCTGCCCGCCTGGATACCGCCGATCCTCTATCTGTTGACCCAGAGTGATCCGACCAGCATCTATTGGGGCATGATGGGCGTGACGCTGTTCGGCTGCCTGCTGCTGGGCGCCGCTTTCATCAATCGCTCAGGCAGCATGGCAATGCGTGCCAATGCGCGCAGTGAAGCCTTGGTTGCCGGCCTGGACGACTCACGCCAGCAGGCGGAGGCGCTCAACCAGCAACTGACCCGCGAGATACAGCAGCGCCGCCAGGCCGAGCAACGTCTGCGCGAGAGTCACACCGAGCTAGAACAACGCGTCTCCCAGCGCACAGTGGAGCTGCAACAAGCTGGCGAAGCACTGCAGGCCAGCGAAGCCCAACTAAGCCTGGCGCTAGACGCCAGTCAGCTGGGCTTGTGGGATTGGGATCTGACCACGGACCGGGTCTACCATTCCCATGTGCATGAAATCTTCGGACTCGAGGAAGACGCAGTTACCTCGATGTTGGACCATCTCAAGCCCCGCCTGCACCCCGATGACGCGCCCCTGGTGCGTGACACCTTGCTCAAGCATATGAAAAAGCAGATTCCGTCATACCGCATCGAATATCGGGTCAAACATGCCGACGGTAGCTGGATCTGGGTCGAGGACAGCGGCCGTGCCGTAGCGCGCGATGAGCAGGGCCGGGTGTTACGCATGATCGGCACCCGCCGCGACATCAGCGCCCGTAAGCAGCAACATGAGCAGGCTCAGTTAGCTTCCACCGTGTTCCAGGCCACCGCCGAAGGTATATTCATTCTTGATCCGGACCTGAATATTCTCTCGGTCAATCACGCCTTCAGCGTCATTACCGGTTACGCGCTCGAAGAAGCCGTCGGCCATCCAATCTACGATCCGGTGGTGCAGAGCAAGAATCAGCAATCGCTGGAAGACCTGAAAAATTCGCTGCAGACCACCGATCGCTGGGAGGGCGAGCGGATTGGGCAGCGGCGCAGCGGTGAGCTATACCCACAGTGGATGCAGCTAGCCGTAGTGCGCGACAGCAGTGGAACCATTACCCATTATGTGGGTTTCTTTGCCGATCTTAGCGTGCACCGGCAGACCGAAGAGCAGTTGCATTACCTGACCACCCATGACGCCCTTACCCAACTGGCCAATCGCAACATGTTTACCCAACAGTTGCAGGAAGCCACCTCCAGGGCGCGCCAGAATGGCAGCACACTAGCGCTGATGCACGTGGACCTGGACCGCTTCAAGTACATCAACGATACGCTGGGCCATAAAGTCGCCGATGAGCTGCTGCAGCAGGTCGCGATGCGCCTGCGCGACTTGACCCCTGAAAGCGACTCTCTGGCGCGTCTATCAGCAGACGAGTTCGTCATCATCATCGACCAGGGTTGCCAGCGCGAGCAGCTTGAGCACCGCGCCAACCAGGTGCTGGAGGTACTGCGTCAGCCGATCACGATCGCCGAACACGAACTGATCGTTACCGCCTCCGTTGGCCTGAGTCAATTCCCGACCAATGCCCGCGACAACCTGCTGCTGATCACCCAGGCCAACCAGGCGATGCAGCATGCCAAGCATTTAGGTGGCAACAGCTTCCAGTTCTTCACCGACAATTTACAAGCCTACAGCCTCGACCGACTGCAACTGGAAAATCAGCTGCGCAAGGCCTTGGAGGAAGATCAACTAGTGGTCCATTACCAACCCAAACTGCATCTGGCGACTGACCAGATCCGCGGCGCTGAAGCACTGGTCCGCTGGCAGCACCCCGAGCGCGGGCTGATCATGCCGGGGCATTTCATTGAAATAGCCGAAGAAACCGGCATGATCATCGCATTGGGCGACGCTGTTCTGATCAAAGCCTGTCAACAAGCCGCTCTGTGGTACCACGAGGGTCCCAAACCGATAACCGTGGCGGTCAACCTGTCGGTACAACAGTTACGCCAAAATCACTTCGCTGCGCGGGTTGCGCAGATTCTTGAAGCGGCTGACCTGCCGGCGAAAATGCTCGAGCTGGAGCTGACCGAAAGCATGCTGTTGGAACACGTGGACGCGGTCGCAGAAAATATCGCTGCGTTGCAGAAGATGGGCATCAAGCTGGCGATTGACGACTTCGGCACCGGCTATTCATCGCTGGCTTACCTGAAACGCTTCCCGATCACGACCTTGAAGATTGATCGCGCCTTTATCAGTGAGCTGGATGAGCGCAGCGAACAGGATGAACACAGTGAAGACAATACTTCTCATGATGCAGCGATCGTTCGCGCGATCATCGCCATGGCCCATAGCCTGAGCTTGAACGTGGTGGCCGAGGGCGTAGAAGAGGCCGGACAATTGAGCTTCCTCAAGCAACACGGCTGTGATGAAGTGCAAGGTTATCTAATCAGCCGCCCGCTCACAGGGGCCGGCTTAACTGGCCTGCTGCTGGAAAACAGCGAAACCCAGCCCACGCCTCAGGTATGACTGGCTAACTCAGCGCTCATCCAGCCAGGCGTGGCCGAGCCGATCGAGCAAACTGTCAGCGGCCTCCGGGCCCCAACTGCCTGCGGCATAACGCTTGGGTGAGCGATAACAGTCCTGCCAGCCCTGAATGACAGGATCAACCCAGCGCCAGGCGGCTTCTATCTCATCGCGACGCATAAACAGCGTAGCGTCCCCTTCAATCACATCCAGCAGCAACCGCTCGTAAGCATCCCAACGGCGGCGTTTGAAGGCCTCGGCAAAATTCAGGTCCAACTCGACTTTCTGCAAGGCCATGCCGCGTCCGGGAGTCTTGGCCATCAGCGACAGGCTGATGCTCTCGTCGGGTTGCAGGCGGATCACCAGCCGATTGCAGGCTGGCTGGTCAATGCCGCCGAACAGGCGGTAGGGAACCGATTTGAACTGGATGACAATTTCCGACTTACGCTGCGCCAGCGCCTTGCCGGTACGCAGATAAAAGGGCACACCGGCCCAGCGCCAGTTGTCCACCTCGACCTTGAGTGCCACGTAGGTTTCGGTGTTGCTGTCGTGATCAACACTTTTCTCGAAGTAATAGGCGGGCAGTTTTTCACCCGCTCGCTCGCCATTGGAGTACTGACCGCGCACGGTGCTGTCCTGCACATCCATGCCCGTGATGGGGCGCAGCGCCTCCAGTATCTTCAGCTTTTCATTACGCACAGCCTCGGGCTCGAAATGTACCGGCGCCTCCATCGCCACCAGGCACAGCAGCTGCAACAGATGGTTCTGGACCATGTCGCGCATCGCACCGGCATGGTCGTAATAGTCACCACGGTTCTCGACCCCGACCGTTTCCATTACGCTGATCTGCACATGATCGATATGCGCGTTGCGCCAGAGCGGCTCGAACAAGGCATTGCCAAAGCGTAGCGCCAGCAAATTTTGCACCGCCTCCTTGCCCAGATAGTGATCGATACGGAATACCCGCGCCTCGTCGAACACGGCGCCAATACCGTCGTTGATCTGGTTGGCGGTTTTCAGGCTTTCGCCAAGCGGCTTTTCCAGCACGATGCGTGAGCGGCCATCCGTCAGGCCAACCGAGGCCAGGTGCTTGGCCGTGGCGGCAAACAAGCTGGGGACGGTGGCCAGATAGAACACTCTAGCGCGATCAGACTGTCCCCCCAGGGCTTTGGCCAGCCGCGGAAATTCCACCCGCTGGCTGACATCCAGACTCATGTAGTCGAGACGCTGGGCGAAACCCTCCCAACTGTTCTGATCAAAATCCCCCTGGGCAACATATTGACTGACGTGCCGCTGTACCAACTGAACATAGGCAGTCGTCTCATGGCGTGCACGAGCCAGTGCCAGAATGCGCGTTTGCGGATGCAGGTGGTTATCTCGATGCAGATAATAAAGCGCTGGCAGCAGCTTGCGCAGGGCCAGATCACCGGTCCCGCCAAACACTACAATGTCACAGGCCATGCTGCGTTGCGAAGGCACAAGCTCTCTCCCGATCAAGGCGGACACCGGGTTTTTGTAGTATAACTACAAGAACCGGTCTTCCAGACCCTCAGACTAACATGAAGCCAACGTGAATTTGCTCCAGCATATTGCCGCCAGCCGCCCCCTGCTCCGCAAGTCCGAGTTGAAGGTCGCCGATCATGTCCTTGCCCAGGCTGCACTGGTCATGCACTCGTCCATGGCCGATCTCGCCCGCGAGGTCGGCGTGAGCGAGCCGACTATCGTGCGCTTCTGCCGCGCCATAGGCTGTACCGGTTTTCAGGATCTGAAACTGCGTCTGGCGCAGAGTTTGGCGGCTGGCGCGAGCTTCGGCCAATTTTCCATCAGTGAAGACGACAACACCGATCAGCTCTCACACAAGATTTTCGACACGACCTTGGCAACCTTGATGGATGTGCGTGAGAGCCTCGACCCGCTGCGGCTGGAGCAGGCGATTGCCGCATTGAGCGTAGCCCGCCGCGTGGAGTTCTATGGTTTTGGCGCGTCAGGCGCGGTGGCCAGCGACGCGCAGCACAAGTTCTTTCGCTTGCAGGTGTCCACTGCCGCCTACTCCGATCCGCATATGCAGGCGATGTCTGCGGTAACCCTCGGCCCGCAGGACGTGGCAGTAGCCATTTCACAGACCGGACGCACCAAGGATCTACTGCATTCCGCCGCGCTGGTGGCAGAAACTGGCGCCACCCTTATCTGCCTGTGCCCGAGCCAGACGCCCCTGGCCGAGCTGGGCAGCATTCATATTGCCATTGATGTGACTGAAGACACCGACATCTATACGCCCCTATCGTCACGCATCGCGCATCTGGTGGTGATCGATGTGCTGGCCATGGGCATGGCTATGCGCCGAGGACCGGAGCTGGTCAACCATCTGAAAAGCGTCAAACGCAGCCTGCGAGGCCTGCGCTTGACGCACAAAGCCGGACAGCGTGTCGCCGACAGCCACGACTGACGCTTGAACCAACGTTAAATCAGCCCGGAGACAAGAACGATGCCCATCGCCATGGCCCGCCATATTCTGGTCAAAACTGAAGCGGAAGCCATTCAGCTGAAAAAACGTCTGGCCGCTGGCGAACCCTTCGATCTGCTGGCCAAAAAGCATTCAACCTGCCCATCGAAAAAGCGCGGCGGGGATCTCGGCGAGGTCAAACCTGGGCAGATGGTCCGGGCCATCGACCAGATCATCTTCAAAAAACCGCTAAAACAGATTCACGGCCCGGTAAAAACCCAGTTCGGCTATCACTTGGTACAGGTGTTTTTTCGCGACTGACCCACGAGCAGGTCGAGGCACTTCAAGCGGGCTAGGCAGGGTGCGAAAGAATGGCATCCAGCAGCCCTGGGAAGCGCGCATCCAGATCAGCCCGGCGCAGGGAGTTCATGTGGGTGGTACCCACACCTTGAGTCATCACCAGCCCGGCGTCACGCAACACGCGAAAATGGTGGGACATGCTCGATTTCGGTCGCCCTCCATCCAGTTCGCCACAGCTCGCTTCAGGCACCCCCGCCAAGTGGCGAACGATCTCCAGGCGGACAGGATCACTCAATGCGTAGAGCACGCGCTCAAGTACAAAATCATTCACAGCGGGATGTTTGAAAGGTCGCATGGCGGAATAATACACGCCGATTTGCCATTCATCCATAGTTCCAATATTATCGAACAACTGAACAAGCGCTTACGTCCATTGGAGATATCATGTCCGCACTCTTCCAGCCCTTCACTCTGAAGGATGTCACCCTACGCAATCGCATCGCTGTACCACCGATGTGCCAATACTCCGCGACCGATGGCCTGATCAACGATTGGCATCAGGTCCACTTGGCCGCGCTGGCACGCGGTGGCGCTGGCCTGGTCATCGTCGAGGCCACAGCAGTGGCCCCAGAGGGCCGCATCACCCCTGGCTGCGCCGGCATCTGGAACGACCATCTGGCACAAGCCTTCGCCCCGGCGGTACAGGCGATCAAGGCGGCCGGCTCGGTGCCCGGCATCCAGATTGCACACGCCGGACGCAAGGCCAGCGCCAACCGCCCATGGGAAGGCGATGATCATATTGCCGAGGACGACGCCCGAGGCTGGCAAACCATCGCGCCTTCGGCCATCCCGTTCGGCGCGCATTTGCCAAAAACACCTGAGGCCATGACGCTAGATGATATCGCCCGGGTGCGTGATGACTTTGTCGCCGCTGCCCGCCGCGCTCTGGAAGTCGGTTTCGAGTGGCTGGAACTGCATTTTGCCCATGGCTATCTGGCTCAGAGTTTCTTCTCCGAGCACAGCAATCAGCGCACAGACGCCTATGGTGGCAACGCCGAGAATCGCGGTCGCTTCCTGCGCGAAACTTTTGCTGCCGTGCGGGAGGTATGGCCTGCGCATCTGCCACTGACTATCCGCTTTGGCGTACTGGAATTCGATGATCGCGACGAACAAACGCTGATCGAGTCGATCGATCTGACCAAACAGCTGAAAACCGACGGCCTGGACATGATCAGCGTCAGCATCGGTTTCAGCATTCCCGATAGCAAAATCCCCTGGGCACCCGGTTTTATGGGCCCGATTGCCGAGCGTGTGCGCCGCGAAGTGGGCATACCGGTGTCTTCAGCCTGGGGCTTCGGTGAACCGCATATTGCTGAAAAGGCCGTCAAGGACAACCAGCTCGACGTAGTGATGGTCGGCAAGGCACATCTGGCTAACCCGCACTGGGCCTATCTGGCCGCACGCGAGCTGGGTATCGATAAAGCGTCCTGGACCTTGCCCGCACCCTACGCGCACTGGCTTGAGCGCTACTGAGCAACGCTCGCTAGGTGGCTACTCAGCCACCTAGCTCAGCTCTGAACCGCCGTGGAGCCTTCTGCACCGGCCTTGCCAGCCACCCTCCCCGTAGACGCTTTGTCGGTTCGATGTTAATTTGTGGCGCTTATTGACCTCACAGTTACTAGGGAGAATCAGCGCCAATGTCTTCAGTCGTAAAAGATTCGCAGCAGCGTTACGGGTTAGTCAGCCGAGCACTGCACTGGGGCATGGCAGCATTATTGGCATGGCAGTTTTTTACCACGGTGGTGCGTGTGCTATTGGAAGATTCTGCTCTCGACGAATTTGCCTGGGGCACGCACAAAACCGTTGGTACGCTGCTGATGGCGCTGATTGTCTTGCGCCTGCTCTGGGCCCTGGCGAATCGGCTTGAGCGGCCGCCTTCGCTGAACCGGATGGCGCTGCTGGGGCATATGGCCCTGTATGCGCTGATGCTGGTGGTGCCCACGTTCGCGCTGCTGCGCCAATATGGCTCAGGCCGTGAGTTGACGGTATTGGGTTGGCAACTGATGCCCGGATTCGATGGCAAGCTCGAATGGATGATGACACCGGCCAATCTGCTTCACGGCTGGCTTGGCTGGATCCTGCTGGCGATGATCGTCGGGCATGTGGCAATGACGTTTTACCATCGTCGTAGCGCCACGCAAGAGGACGTTCTACCCCGCATGGTGGGCAAACTGCGAGACTGAGCAGCAGCCCTACTGCCTCTTTCCCTACCTGGCCGTCGTCCGACGGCCAGCTCTGTCACTTATGCGGTATAGCCAGTACAATATGCGGCCCGCTTTACTGCTGCGCTCGATTAGCGCCCCGTCTGCGGCCACTCCATTTGCTCTTCGCAGGACTCTATTGTGATCTCCACCGCCAATATCACCATGCAATTCGGCGCCAAGCCGCTGTTCGAGAACGTATCTGTCAAATTTGGCGGGGGTAACCGTTATGGTCTGATCGGCGCCAATGGCTGCGGCAAGACGACGTTCATGAAAATTCTTGGTGGTGATCTTGAACCATCCGGTGGCCAAGTCATGCTTGAGCCCAACGTGCGCCTGGGTAAGCTGCGCCAGGATCAGTTTGCCTACGAAGATCACACAGTGCTGAACACCGTGATCATGGGCCATGAAGAACTGTGGAAAGTGCATGCCGAGCGCGACCGCATCTATTCCCTACCAGAAATGAGTGAAGAGGACGGCATGAAGGTGGCCGACCTGGAAACCGAATTCGCCGAGATGGACGGTTACACCGCCGAATCGCGCGCTGGCGAATTATTGTTGGGCCTGGGTATTCCGCTCGAGCAGCACAGCGGCCCGATGAGCGAAGTCGCGCCCGGCTGGAAGCTGCGCGTGTTGCTGGCCCAGGCGCTGTTTTCCAATCCGGAAGTGCTGCTGCTGGACGAGCCTACCAACCATTTGGACATCAACACCATCCGCTGGCTGGAAAGCATACTGACACTGCGCAACAGCACCATGATCATCATTTCTCACGACCGGCACTTTCTCAACAGCGTGTGCACGCACATGGCTGACCTGGATTACTGCGAACTGCGGCTGTTCCCCGGCAACTACGATGAGTACATGATGGCGGCAACTCAGGCCCGCGAGCGCCTGCTCTCAGACAACGCCAAGAAGAAGGCGCAGATCGCCGAATTGCAGACCTTCGTCAGCCGCTTTTCCGCCAACGCGTCGAAAGCCAAGCAGGCCACCAGCCGCGCCAAGCAGATCGATAAGATCCAGCTCGACGAGGTCAAACCCTCGAGCCGCATCAGCCCGTTTATCCGCTTCGACCAAACCAAGAAATTGCACCGTCAGGCCGTGATCCTGGACAAGGTCAGCCAGGGTTTTGATGGCGAGACGCTGTTCAAGAACCTGAGCCTGCAGATTGAAGCCGGTGAACGCGTGGCCATTATCGGCCCCAACGGCATCGGTAAAACCACGCTGCTACGCACGCTGGTAGGTGAAATGCAGCCGCTCAGTGGCTCGGTGAAATGGGCCGAGAGCGCAGACCTGGGCTATTTTGCCCAGGAACATGCCGATGACTTCAAAAACGACTGGACCCTGTTCGACTGGATGACCCAGTGGACCACTGGCGGCGAACAGCTGGTGCGCGGCACCCTGGGGCGCATGCTGTTTTCCAACGATGACATTCTCAAATCGGTGAAAGTCATTTCCGGTGGTGAGCAAGGTCGCATGCTGTTCGGCAAGCTGATCCTGCAGAAAGCCAACGTGATGATCATGGACGAGCCGACCAACCACCTGGATATGGAATCCATCGAAGCGTTGAACCTGGCGCTGGAGAACTACCCCGGCACCCTGATCTTCGTCAGCCACGACCGCGAATTCGTCAGCTCGCTGGCCACGCGCATCATCGAACTGTCGGAAAACGGCGTGACCGATTTCAACGGCAGTTACGACGATTATCTGCGTGACCTGGGCGTCGCCGTCTGAGCGTCAGCTCCCCAGCAGTTGCCGCAAATAGCGGCTATCGAGCAGCACCCAGTCCACCCAGAATAGCTGGTGGACGACAATGATCAGCCAGCATAGCTGCTGATAGCTGGCCTTACGGGTCTTGTGGCGCAGTAACTGCTGCGCCACCAGCGCCCCCGGCCAACCACCCAACAGCTCCGACAAATGCAGGACCTTTTCCGGCGTTCGCTGCGACGACTGTTCGGCTGCGCGCTTGTCTGACCAATACAGAAAAAAGCTCACCAGACTGACGCCAGCGTAAGCACCGAGTGGCAGCACCCAGCCCTGCGCGTTGAGCACCTGCAATGAGCCGATAAGCGGCAGAGCGCACAGTGCCAACCAGACCATCAGCTTGAGCGCCTGATACGGTACCGCAGAGGAGCGCCGCGCTGCAGCTCTGGGCTCCCGGCCCGAGCGGCCTTTTCCGGCTGACTTGATGGCCTTACGAGCGGGTTGACGCACTGATGGCTCCCTGGGCTTCTGACGAATGGACGGTCGGTCGATACTCAACCCTTCCCCGCGCATATGCGTGGCCCGTAATCGGCCCTTCTCATCCGCACCCGCCAGGTAAAAAACCGCATCCCCTTGATTCGGCCGAGCGTCACCGCGCATCGCCGAAATATGCACGAACAGCTTGGCTCCGCCCTTTTCCGGCTGAATAAAGCCAAATCCCTTGCCGTCATTCCAGCTCAGTAATACGCCCCGTTGTTCCATCAAGCGGCCTCGAATATCAGAAATTTGCTCGACTATTGTCTTTCACCTGCGAGCGGCAGGATACGGGCGATTCGCAAAATAATATCGCCCGCGCCCATTTCAGTTGCGCCAGCCGGATCGCCAAGCGGCTACCGCCTCACGCCTTCAACGGCCACCCAGCCCGCGAAATAATTCAGTGCAGCGATTAACGCATTTTAAATGTTATGTTATAACTACTCACGCCATTCCAATAATAATCAGCCGAGCCGCCGCGTGTTCGCTCCAGAACCCCGCGCCTATGGCCACCGCATACACCTCAAGCCAAAGGCATAAGCCGCCAGCCCGCCGCTCCGCGCAGGTTGGTCCATTACAATCAAGCTAAGGATTTGAACCATGAACGCCAGACGTAAGGCCGCCGCAAGCAGCCTGATCGCAATAGCGCTGCTGGGGAGCAGCGCCTGGGCCGATGAGCTCAATGCAGACCCTGAGGTGCGTAGTAGCGGGGCCACCAGATTGCCCTCTATTGTGGTGACCGCCACCACATCCGCGCGCAATGCCATCCATGCACCGGCCAGCGTGAGCGTTGTTGAAGGGCGTGATCTGCGGCGCCAGCCGATGTCCGATCTGGCCGACGCGGTGCGCAATACCGTGGGTCTGGATCTGGAGGATATGGGCCTGGGCCGCCGCGGCATCTCGATCCGCGGCATGAGTGCCGAGCATACATTGATGCTGGTTGACGGTCAGCGCATCAATGCATCGGCGTCGGCTATCGCTCACTCGGATTTCGAGCTTGGCTGGGTTCCCAGCGAGGCCATTGAGCGGGTCGAGGTGGTGCGCGGACCAATGTCATCGCTGTATGGTTCCGAAGCCTTGGGCGGTGTGGTCAACGTCATTACGCGCTCGGCCACTGATCAGTGGCAGGGCTCGCTCAGCAGTTATGCCACCTTCAACGACCATGGTCAGAAGGGAGATCATCGCAAGACCGGCTTTTATCTGGGCGGGCCACTGGTCGAGGCTAAGCTGGGCCTCAATCTGTGGGGCGAGTTGCGCGAGCGCGATGACCTGCGTGATGCCCACAATCCGGCGTTGACCGCGCTTGACGATCAACGCGCAGTGAACGGCCATGTCGGACTGAGCTGGACGCCGTTGGACAACCAGCGCATTGATCTCTCGATGGATGCAGGTAACGAGGATCATGAAGGCTATCGCGGCAGCGCCGGGGCGATCTACCAGGCGGAGAATGAGGTAGAGCGCCGTCGCTACTCGCTCTCACATGCCGCCGACTGGGGCTGGGGCGACACTCGGGTGCGCCTGTACCGCTCAGAGCTGGAACGTAAGGCCTACCGCAGTGATGGCGGCGACGCCAGTGGGCCAAACCAGTTTACCGATACCGTCCTGGATGGCCGTGCCGGCTTCATGGCCGGCCGCCACCACAAGCTGACACTGGGGGCTGAAACCCGGCGCGAAACGCTGGAAGATCCCACGGTCAATCTGCAGGGCAAAAAATCCCAGGATCACTACGCCGCTTTTGCGCAAGACGAAATGTGGCTGGGTGAGCGTTGGGAGCTGGTGCTGGGTACACGTTTCGACCACCACGAAGACTTCGGCTGGGAGACCAGCCCGCGTGCCTATTTGATGTTTCACGCCACCGATGAGCTGGCCTTCCGCGCCGGTGCCGGTCGCGGCTTCAAGGCGCCCACGTTGAAGCAGCTGTCACCGGAATACGAGTCGCGGGCCGCCATGGGCGGGCGCGGCATCATCCGTGGCAACCCGGATCTGCAGCCAGAAACCAACCAGTCCTTCGAACTGGGCGCGCAGCTGGATCGCGGTCGCTGGACAGCCGGCGCTACGCTGTTCCATAACGATGTGGAGAACCTGATCGAAACAGTGCGCCAGCCAACCTGCTTCGTGCCAGGCCGCGTCTGTCTGGAATACGACAACATCGCCGAGGCGCGCCTGCAAGGTCTGGAGCTGAGCGGCGGCGTCGCCTTGCTTGAACCTCTAAGGCTGGACGCCAATTACACTTATCTGGATGCGCAGAACCGCGTCACCGACGAGCGTCTTTCCGACCGCTCGCGCCACCGCGCCAATGCCACGCTCAACTGGGCCCTGTCCAGCCAATTGGCCAGCCGTCTGCAAGCCGAATATCACGGCTCGCAGTATCGCTCGGCAACCGAAAGCGACCGCCCCGGCTATACCTTGCTGAGCTGGTATGTCGACTATGATCTGAGCCGCAACCTGAGCCTGCACGCCGGGATAGAGAACTTCACCGACAAGCGTCTGGGCAACGACGATGCCAGCGTCTACGGCCGCGCTGACGAGGGACGGCGCTACTTCGCCGGACTGACGGCGCGATTCTGATGTCGATCTATCGCCTCATGGGCCGCGTTGCCTGCGTACTGATGCTGCTGCCAGGGCTGTCCGCGGCACTGGCAGACCACAGCGAAAATCCCACCTTGCTGGTGCTGCATAACAGTTTCGTGTCTGCCGAAAAATTCCAACGCCTGCAGGGTTATGCCTTACAGGCTGGCGTGCAGCTGCAACATGTAAATGTCGAAGCGGGCTCGGCGACCGACCTGCACAGTAACCTCGACCGCAGCTCGCTGGTGCTGCTGGACGTACCCCGGCCGAATGACCGCGCCCAGGTAACTGAACAGGTTGCAGCGCTTATCGGTCAACTACCGCAGATGACCGTGGGCGGTGGCCGTCCGGCCTGGGACAACCTGCCACCGCAATATGCTGGCGTACTCAGCGCACTCTACGCCGCCGGTGGTGAAGCCAACTTCCGGCGCTTCTTTATGCTGGTACAGTTGATATCGCAGAACGCAGAGGTGCCAGAGCATTTGCTCGCTGCGCCCGAGCGCATGCCAACCACAGGTTTCTATCATCCGCAGGCACCGCACCTGTTCAGTAGCCTGGATGATTACCTGGCCTGGGATGCTGCGCGCGCGCAGCAGACTCGCGGCACAGTCGCTTACCTGATTCACTCCGGCGTAGTCGGCGACATGCTCACCCGCGAAGTGGACGAGCTGATTGGCCGTAGCGAAGACGCAGGCCTGCAAGCGCTGGCTTTCTGGTTCGATGCGAGCGCTGCGGATGGCCTGCCTGGCGTTTTTGCCGACCACGCGATCGACGTCCTGGTGAATCTGACGCACATGCACAATGGCTCGGCGCGCAGCCAGGACTTTCTGGCGCTGGATATTCCGGTGATCCAGACCCTGCGTTTTCGCGAGGGCGAAGCCAGCGACTGGCCGCAGGCTACCAGTGGCGTCGCCGCCAGCACTACGGCGGTGTTTTTAGCCGGCCCCGAGGGCTGGGGCATCAGCGATCCGCTAGTGCTGTCGGCGAGCAGTGGAGGCATTGATGACTTGCTGCCGGCCCAGGCCGACGCGCTGATCGCCAAATTGCGGGCTCTGGTAGAACTGCGCCACACGCCGCCTTCGCACAAGAAACTGGCGTTGCTGTTCTGGAACTACCCGGCTGGCGAAAAGAACCTCGGTGCCTCCAACCTGAACGTGCCGCGCAGTATCGTCTCCATCCAGCAGGCACTACACGCCGAAGGCTACGTCGTGGGTGAAGCGGTGACAGAACAGGAGGTTATCGACCACGCTCAGCGTATGCTCGGCGCTCTCTACGGCAGCGTTTCTCTGGAGTCGCTGCTAGCGGAAGATTTGGCAGTACGCTACCCAGTGGCCGACTATGAGCAGTGGCTGGCCAGCCTGCCGCCGCGCCGCCAGGAGGCATTGCGACAGGCCGGCGAACCGGGCCAGCATAAGTCTGTACGCGAAACGGACGGTGAGCGGTATTTCATCATCCCGCGCTGGCAACTGGGCGAACTGCTGGTGATGCCGCAGATGCCGCGCCACGGTGAGCCCGGGCATTATCATGATACCGCCAGCGTACCCGACCACCTGTACATGGCCTCCTACCGCTATTTGCAGGAATATCGTGCCACTCACGCGCTGATTCACTTGGGCACCCATGGCAGTCAGGAGTGGCTGCCCGGCAAGGATCGCGGTCTGGCCGCCGATGACTACCCTTGGCTGACCGCTGGCCCACTGCCGATCTTCTATCCCTACATACAGGACAACGTCGGCGAAGCCATTCAGGCCAAGCGCCGCGGTCGAGCCGTCACCATCAGCCATCAGACCCCGCCCTTCGCACCAGCGGGTCTGTATGACCAGATGCGCGATCTGCATCACCTGATCCACGAGTACCAACAGCTGGATAAGGGTATGGTGCGCGAGCAGGTCAGTGCACAGATCCGCAGCGCCGCCATTGATGCGCACTTGCATGAGGATTTGGGCTGGACGGCCGAGCAGGCTGCGGCGAACTTCGATGAATTCCTGCAACAGCTGCACGACCAGTTGCACGAGCTGTCGCGCACCGCGATGCCATTGGGGCTGCATACCTTCGGGCAGCCCCCCACGGCTGAACACCGCATCAGCACCATCATGCAGCAGCTCGGGCAGCCCTTTTATGCGGCGCTGGATGTCGATGAAGAAGAGCTGTTCGCCAGCGATCAGAACACGCTGCCCACCAGCCCCGCTTACCGCGCAGTGCAGCAGATGCTCGACCCCAAGGCAGCGCAGGCTCTACCCGCCCCCCTCACGCAATACATTGAACGCGCCCGCGAGCTGGACAAACGACTGCAGGACACGCAAGAGAACGAAGCGCTGTTGGCCGGCCTGGCCGGGCGCTTCATCGCACCCGGCGCCGGTGGCGACCCGATCCGCAATCCTGAAGTACTTAGCGGCCGCAACCTGTATGCCTTCGAGGCGGACAAGATCCCGGCCCGGGCCGCCTATGAATCAGCCGCGACCGCCTTCCAGCAGTTACTCGAGGCTTTCCGCGCCGAGCACCCCGGCCAGTGGCCGGAAAAGCTCGCCTTCAGCCTCTGGTCATCGGAGGCCATACGCCACCTTGGCGTGACCGAGGCTCAGGTACTGCATGCGTTGGGCTTGCAGCCGGTCTGGGATACGGGCGGGCGCGTCACGGCGTTGGAAATCATCCCTGCCGCCGAGCTGGGCCGCCCGCGAAGTGACGTAGTGGTGCAGGTAACCGGTGTGTATCGCGATCAGTTCGACAGCTTCATGCGTCTACTGGACGATGCCTTGCAGCGTCTGGCTGAACTAGATGAGCCGGGTAACCCCATCGCCGACAATAATCGCCGGATTGCCGCCGCGCTGCAGCAAAGCGGCCTGACCGCCGCAGAGGCCGCTGCGGCCGCGCGCTACCGGATTTTCAGCAGCGCGCCCGGCGAATATGGCACCGGCGTGCCCGACCTTGCGTTGAATTCAACCGAATGGGAAGACCCGGCCGAACTGGCCCAGCAGTTTCTGGTCAGCAATGGTCAGGCTTACGGAGGGGAGCACTGGGGGCAAAGCTGGAACGAGAGCTCGGGCAAGGTCAACCTACTCGCTGAACAGTTGCGCGGTACCCAGGCAGCCATTATGTCGCGCTCTTCCAATCTGCATGGTGTGCTGTCCACCGATCATCCGTTCGAGTTTCTCGGCGGCCTGTCCGCTGCCATCCGTCATCTGGATGGCCAGGCGCCGCAGTTGCTGATCTCCGATCTGCGCAGCAGCGAAGTACAAACCACCGGCCTGGCCCGGTTTCTGGCCGATGAATTACGCACCCGCTATCTGAACCCGCAATGGATCAAGGCCATGCACCAGGAAGGTTACGCCGGCACTCTGCAGGTACTCAATGCCACCAACAACCTGTTTGGCTGGCAGGCCATGGATGCTTCCACCGTACGCGATGACCAATGGCAGGCGCTATTCGACACCTATGTTAACGATACCCGCGATCTCGGAACCCGCGAATGGTTCGAGCAACACAATCCCACTGCACAGGCGCAGATACTTGAGCGAATGGCCGAAGCCATGCGCAAGGGCTACTGGGATGCCACCGAGCAGACCCGCCGCGAACTGGCCGAGCGCTGGCAGCAGTTGCAGGACCAGTTTGCAGTCGACACCGGCAGCCAGATTACCCGCGAATTTATCGCCGAGATGGCGCAAGGCTTCGGTTTGAATGACGCGGCTGCCGAGCCTGCCAGCACAACCTCAGCGAATACCGCCATGACAGATCCCCCGCCAGCCAGCGAACAACCCATGCACCAGGTAGCAGGCCAGATGCTTGAGCCAGTCAACCCGCCGCCGCCTGAGGACGACCGCCAACGGCTCTGGGTTCTGGCGCTGATGCTGCTGCTGATGTGCAGCGGCGGACTGCAGCAGGCCCGGCTCAAATGCCGTAGCCAATGACAACCGATTGAAAGATTCGAGAAACCCATGACCCTATTTACCGATATTGAAACCTTGCTGTACGCCGTATCACGTCTGTTCCTCGCCCCGGTAATGCTGTTGATTGCTCTGGCGCTAGCCTATGCGCTGGTGGTACTGGGCGCCTTCACCGTCGAAGCCTGGCAACGCCGCCGGAGTTCACACCCTGATGCGTTAGGCGCTCATGCCCGGCAGAACGGCGGCGAGCTGCTGGCCAGCGATGATCTGGAACTGTGGATCATGCAGCGGTTAGAATGGCTGCGCATCGTCTCACGCACTGCCCCCATGCTCGGCTTGATTGCCACCATGATCCCGATGGGTCCTGCACTGCTGGCGCTAGGCAACAACGATGCTGGTGAGGTGGGCCGAAATATGGTGGCGGCATTCTCGGCGGTGATTCTGGCGCTGCTGGCGGCCAGCATCTGCTTTTTCATTCTGACCGTCCGCCGACGCTGGCTGCTACAGGATCTGCGCCAGCTAGAACGTCAGCGCACAGCCAAGGAGTGTAGCTGATGCGTTTTCTGGATAACGATGACGCCGACGATCCCATGCTGTCTGTGGTTAATCTGGTCGACCTGTTCCTCGTCATCATCGGCATACTCATGGTGGTGATTGCCCAGAATCCACTCAATCCGTTTTCCCAGGATCGAGTGGTGGTAATAGAAAACCCTGGTGAGGAGGACATGCGCATCACCATCAAGGAAGGCCAGGAACTGACCCGTTATGAATCCAGCGGCGCAGTGGGACAAGGGCAAGGTGCGCGGGCCGGCGTAACTTATCGTCTGGACGATGGTCGCATGATCTACGTGCCAGAAAGCTGAACCCTATTGCGATCCCTAATACACTCATAGTTAGAGAGCAGAAATGAATAACCAACCACTCACAGCCGACCAGCTTCTAAAGGAACCGGCAGCGAATTATATGAATGATGGGCAGCAAAGCTTCTTCCGTGACCTGCTGCTGGAGCAGAGACGCGAGTTGCAGGAGCGCATCGAACTGGAGTTTCAGGCACTGCGCGAATTCCAGCCGGAGAGCGATCCGGTTGACACCGGCAGTAACGAAGAGCAACGCCAGTGGCAGCTGCGGATGCTGGAGCGGGAGAAAAAGTTGCTGGATAAGATCGACCAGGCTCTCGAACGGCTGGCCAAGGGCGACTATGGCTGGTGCGATGAAACCGGCGAGCCTATTGGTCTGAAGCGTTTATTACTGCGCCCAACGGCGACCCTGTGTGTTGAAGCCAAGGAGCGCCAGGAACAGCGCGAGAAGCATCTGAGCGAGCACTGATGCTGGACGGACAGGCAAGATGAACAACGACTAATTCAAATCCGCCATCGGGGGGATTCGCACCCCGCCGATGGCCGGCCGCGTTAGTGCAAGCAGCTTGTCAGTCCTGTGAAAAATTGCCCCCTGCAAGCCGCCATAATCGAGCAATATCGCCGGCCCGGGCTTGCAGCTGCAGCGCTGCATGTTCCATTGCTTCATTCAACTCCATGGGTCCGGGCGTCAGACTGAAAGCGGCATCAATGCCCGCTTCATAAAGCCGCTGATATCCTTCCCCGAGACTACCGGCCAGCGCGATCACGGGCACCCCGGCCGCCTGAGCGATGCGCGCCACCCCTACCGGCGTTTTGCCGTGCAGACTCTGGCCATCCAGCCGGCCTTCGCCGGTAATAACCAGATCCGCGCCCTGAACTGCCTGCGCCAGGCCGGATAGCTCCGCCACCAACTCTATGCCCGGACGAAAACCCGCGTGCAATAGGGCCAACGCGGCAAATCCCAGCCCACCGGCAGCGCCAACGCCCGGTTCATTGCGCAGATCGACACCGATGGTACTCGCTAACACGTCGGCGAAATGTCCCAAGGCCCGGTCCAGTTGCTCCACCTGTTCCATACTGGCGCCCTTTTGCGGACCAAATATATGGGAAGCCCCCCGCGGACCACACAGCGGGTTATCGACATCGGCCGCAACCATGAACTCCACCCGATTCAATCTCGAATCGAGCCCATCCAGATCGATGTGATGCAACGCCTGCAATGCGCCACCACCTGGAGGTAACAGCTGATCCTGGTTATTCAGAAAACGCGCTCCCAGAGCCATCAGCAGGCCGACGCCAGCATCGTTGGTCGCGCTACCGCCCAGCCCCAGAATGATCCGGGTAGCACCGGCATCCAGCGCAGCTGCAATTAACTCGCCGGTACCGAAGCTGCTGGCTTTGAGAACATCGCGCTGGTCGCTGGGAACACAATGCAGACCACTGGCAGCGGCCATCTCGATCACCGCCTGGCCGTCACCCAACCAGCCCCAATACGCGGTGACCGGTTCACCCATGGGGCCGCTCACCACCATCTCACGCCGTTCCCCTCCGGCCGCAGCCAAAACCGCGTCCACGGTACCCTCGCCGCCATCGGCCATCGGGTACAGCCCGATCTCCGCATCCGGATAGACGCTGGCCCAACCTGCAGCGATGGCCTCCGCGACTGCATTAGCGCTGAGGCTTTCCTTGAACGAATCCGGGGCAATGATGACCTTCATTGCCTTGATCACAACAGTATCAGGCTGAGTAGCCAGACGGTCAGCATGCCGGTTAACCCCTGAATCAAGGTAGCCATGGTCTGCGCCTTGTAAGCAGTGGCGACGCTCATGCGGCTGAACTGGGTGACGACCCAGAAGAAGCTGTCATTGGCATGCGATACGGTCATCGACCCCGCACCGATAGCCATCACGGTTAGCACCCGACCCATTTCGCTGTCCAAACCCAACTGACCCAGCATCGGTGCCACTAGAGCCGAGGTCGCCACCAGCGCCACGGTGGTCGAACCCTGCGCCGACTTCAGCGCGGCGGCGACCAGGAACGGCATAAACAACCCTATACCCAATGCAGACAAGGTTTCACCCAGATAATCGCCCAACGGGGTTACTTTGAGGACCGCGCCGAACGCACCTCCGGCACCGGTAATCAGCAGGATGGGCGCTGCGGCAACAATTCCCTCGACAACCCGGTCATGGAATTCCTGGCGCTTGTTATTCGATTTCAACAGCGTGCAGGCCAGGCCCAAGCCGACGGCCAGCGCGATCACCGGCTGACCGAGAAAGGCCATGACGGTATAAATAAAACCTTCACCGAACGGTCTGGCCGGCAGGTTGGCCAGGGTGCCGAGGCAGATTAGACCAATGGGGACGAAGATCGGCGCGAAAGCTTTGGTCGTGCTGGGCAGGACACCGTAGCTGTCGCGCATTTGTTGGTAATCTTCGCTCGCCATGATCGGCGCGCCGTGCTCTTCCAGCGGAATATCCTTGCCGATAAAGCGATTCGCCCACCACATGCCAGCCAACGCAGTGATAGCCGACACGAACAAACCCACCAGAATCACCAGGCCCAGGCTGGACTCCAGACCCAAGTTGCCAGCGGCGGCGATCGGGCCCGGCGTGGGCGGAACGAAGGTATGTGAGGCGTACAAACCAGTAGCCAAAGCTACGCTCATGGCAATAACGGAAATTTTCATCCGCGCCGCCAAAGCATTTTTCAGCGAATTGAGGATCACGTAACCGGAGTCGCAGAACACCGGAATGGACACTAGATAGCCGATGATCGACATGGTCAGAGTGGGAAAGCGCTCCCCGAGCACCCGGATGACAGTTTCCGCCATGGTGATCGCCGCACCGCTACGCTCGAGAATCACGCCAATAATGGTGCCAAATGCTATGACAATACCGATATATCCAAGAATACCGCCGAACCCGGTAGTGATGTGCTTGGCGATCTCCAGCGCCGGCACCTGGTAGGCAAAGCCAGCGAGCAAGGCGGCGGCAAGCAGGGCCAGGAACGGATGCAGCTTGAGGCGAGTGGTCGCCAGCACGATAAAGACGACCAGTGCGACCAGAATCAGGACCAGACCCATGACCGTACTCCTTATTATTGTCTGAGGGGTGGGATGCGTAGCCCCACATTGTCGCCCAGCAATTACGCAAAATCCTTATGCATCAGCACCATAAAATAGCGGCCTGATCGATAAAAAACTGTGCGCACGCACGATTACCTTGATGGGAGCTCAGCTTGCAACATCATGCTGAGAGTGAGTTGCGTCCTATGATCCGCTCTGTTCAGATCAAGCCCGCTGAGTCGCGCGATACGCTCCAATCGGTAACGTAGCGTATTGCGATGAATGCCGAGTTGCGACGCACTTAATTGCGTCGAGCCGCCGTGAGCCAGCCACACTCCTAGCGTATCCAGCAGTACGCTTTGAGAATCCGCCCGCCGTAGCCGTTCGAGCGGCTCCAGCAGTTGCTGCACCGTCCACGATTCGCGTTGGCGATGCAGCAACGCGGCAAGCCGATAATCCTCAAGCGCCAAGCAACGCTGGGGTAGAGCCAGATCATCCGCAAAGTCGCGCAGGACCAGCAGCGCCTGGCAGGCTTCACGCAGGTCGGACAATGAGGAGACGGGTTCTGCGGTATGGAGGCGCTGCACTGGCCACTTGCGTCGGTCGGCCTGCTCAAGCCAGGTATGATCAGCCGCCGCACTCATCGGCGAGCGCAACCAAAGCACGGCGTTGGTTCCAAGGGGCAGCACCGCATGTTGGGGATGCCGCTCGCGCATCTGCATGGTCAGCTGCGCCTGAGCCGCCGGGCTGTCGGCGGCAGCCTGGGTGATGCTCAGCAAACTGGCCTGCCGAGGCCAGGTTAGCGCCAGTCGCAGATGCTCGGTATCAGTCTGTAACCGACCCAGAGAATAGCCGTCGTCCAGCAAGTGCGTGAGCCAGGTCTCCTGCTGCTGGTTGTGCCACTGCCGCTCGGCATGCGAAACACGTTGCTCCACCAGCATTTCCGCGGTCATCCTCAGCAGCTCGGCCAACGGCCGGACCTGTTCCGGATCACCAGTGATGCCCAGCACACCGATCAACCGTCCCTCATGCATCAGTGGTAGATTTACTCCTGCACGCACCCCCTGCAAACACCCCGCAGCCTGGGCATCGATCTCCACCACACGCTGATTCGCCAGCACCAATTGCGCCCCTTCATGCCGCGTATGCAACCGCGCCGGGTCGCCGCTACCAATGATCATGCCCTGCGTATCCATGACATTCAGGTTATGCGGCAGGATGGCCATTGCACGATCAACGATGTACTGCGCCAGGCTGGTGTCCAATTCAATCATCAATGCTCTCCGCTCAGCTTTCAGAGCATAACAATGGTCGAAAAACTTTTTTACTAGATAGTGGTCTGATAAATACCTCAACCGATATTGAAAGTGAGCCCTTTGAATAGAAATACCGATCCGAGCAGTCAGGCGGAAAAACGCCTGATCAGCAGTCTGACCCATGCCTGCGAGGCAGCCAAGCTGGAAATCCCCGGATTTCTCTGGCTGACGCATGAGGGTGACCGCAACCTGTCACCCGGCAACCTGCACGTAGTATGGGTATTTGACACCCAGGCCAGTCTGGCGCAGGCACTGGAAACCGGACAGGGTAAGCGTATGTATGAGCTGACCGCCCAGGCCTTTACCGAAGCAGCTATTGCCGTGGGTGCAGCAGAAGCACATGTCAGTTTTGACACTGAAGAAGCCTGCCAACGGCATAATGGTGGCAACTGGCAGGCGCGGTTGTCGATGCTGCGTTTGAACCACTGAGCGGTAAAGCAAGATTCATAGCCACGCAACACCCCTGTCATTCACCTGTCATGCCGCCGGGACAAGCTGGAGCTTCTCGATCAGACCTTACCGAGTCTCCCGCCCCCACCCAGGAGGATGCAGCATGGCTTTTGACCAAGACAATCTGGACGACACTATCGGCAACGTGCGCAAACAACGGCGCCAACAGGAAGATAAGAAGCGCATGGCCTATCGGCGCGCAATCGAGGACTACCAGGAGAGCAAGGCACTGCATGCAATGGTGTGTGACTTTCCCGATTTGATCGGCACCCCGCAGAGTCACCAGTCGGCTCACTGAGCTCTGGTTGATAAAAGGCGCGATTGACCCCGAGCTACTCTAGTCAGCTCCTGACAATCAGTCGCGCCTGGATCATGCGCCGGTATTTCACAGCGCTTATTCCACCGCGCTTATTTCACAACCGTGCGCGTCACTTCCAGGTAGGCTTGACCGCGCTTTTTGACGGTCTCAGCGTCGGATTGTTCGGAGGCAAGGTGTACCTCTATTCGAGCACATCCGCGACCTCAGCCAGGTCCGTGTGGATCTTTTTCAAAGCCTCTTCCAGCGTATAGCTCAGCTCGTGGACATTATGCATGTCGTCCGCGCTTAGCTCATCCTTGGCCAGAATATCTGCCAGCTTGCTGTTGTACTCACTCAGATTCTCTACTGCCTGCTCAAGGGTCTCCGAGGCCTTGGGCTTGTAGTGATCTATGCGCGAGCTTTCATCAGCCCAGCTTATAGTGCTCAGGCTCACGATGAGCGCACCGGCGAATAAACGAATGGGTGTTTGCATTAATAGTTCTCCTTTCATGGGTGGATAGTGCTACCTGCGGGCCTGAAATGGTCCCGAAACAGGCTCTGCCATTATGTATGACAGCTCGTTACGGCGGCCAAGCCCGCTTCAGAGCCCAAGCCAGCCATAGACTGACGAAACCGTCTTTCATCCGCTCAGACCATCAATCTGAAACAGGACTACCGGCATGCACGCCGTTGCGACCACAAGCAGACCGGCAATCGCCCGCCACGCGCTGCGTGCGCTGAATACCCAGACCACCGCACAGGCATATAGCGCAAAGCTGATCTGTATCGATATCAACGCTGCGTCCACCCTGGTCAGCGGCAACAATGTTGCGAACGCCACCGCGCCGAGATTGACCAGCGCATAGCCGCCCAGCACTGCCACCAGCACCCGAAGTAAAAGGTCCATGCACAGCCGCATCATGTCAGTGCTCCTGTACGGTATGGGAGGCTCAACACGCCATATCGTGCTGGCAGTGAGCCTATGTCGGCGACCCAAAACAGCGAGGGGTTAACTCAATGCCGAGCCAGCAGCCGCCACCCCGTAAAAAGTGGCGGCACTTTGTGCTCAGAAGGCATATTGCAGCTTCAGCTCGGCATTCCTCGGTGCGCCGTAAAAACCGCCGTTGTAGATAAAGGTGGTGTAATAAGTGCGGTCGAGCAGATTGTTGATATTCACACTGGCGGTGAGCGCCGGCATCAACTGCTGCCGCGCCATCAAGTCCAGCACCACATAGCTGCCTTGCCTGGCGGTTTCGCCGTTGGGCCCCGAGTTTTCCTTGTAAATATCGCCCTGCCAGCGGGCTGCGCCACCGACCACAATATTGTGCGGGCCGCCGGTCAGATCGTAGGTGCCCGACAGCCGGAACATGTCTTCGGGCTCGTAGGTCATAGCGGCCTGACCCTGAGTATCTTCGGCCTTGCGATGGGTGTACCCGGCATACAGCCGCGCACCAGGCGCTACCTCGCCGGAAACCTCTGCCTCGAAGCCCTCGGAGACCACGCCTTCCCGAGCCCGATAGCGCTGCTCGCCATCGACCACGCGATCCGGCTCAGCGACATTGTCCTGTTCGATGCGAAATACCGACAGCGATGCGTTCAGGCGGTCGTCCAGAAATGACGCCTTGATACCGACGTCGTAACTGGTGCCTTCAACCGGCGCAAGCACCTGATTGCTAACGTCGCGATTGGACTGCGGATTGAAAATCTGGCTATACCCGGCGTAAAGCGAGTAAGTTTCGTTGATATCCAGAATCAGTCCGCCATAGGGCGTGATTTCATCCGTGTGCCGGTACTCGTCGGTCTTCTGCTTGTTAACCCACTCTTCCCGCTCCCAGTTGCTCACCCGAACCCCGGCAATCACTGACAGCGCATCGGTGATGCTCAGCCGCGTGGCGCTGTAATAACCGGACTGATCGGTGACGGCTTTACGGAAGCGCGAGGCCTGCTCATTGAACACCGGGCGTGGGTAATTCCAGTCGTAGAAGCTGCCCGGATCGGGATTGGTCAGCGGGTCATACCACTTCCGGTCATTGGTTTCCCGGGCGCGGTTCCAGCCGACGATAAGTTCATGCTCACGCCCGAGCATCTCGAAAGGCCCGCTGGCAAACAGGTTCACCCCGGTTTGGCTGCGATCGATGCTGAAGCTGTTGAGAAACGTATTGAAGCCGGTGCCGGTGTCCTCGTCCATGTACCCCGAGAGATACTGCATGCGGCCGAAATAATCGCCCTCCAGGTGACTAGCCGACAGTTTGGCGGTCCAGCCATTATCAAACTGATGCACAAGATCGGCGAAATAGATGCTCCGCTCCTTGTCCCAGACCGTCCAATCAGTCCCGGTGGTAGTAGAGCGGGAAAAGTCCGTGCGCTGGCCATTGGAGAAGAACAAGGGTACCGGCTCGCCATAGGTGCTGCCGTCGGATATCTGATGCTGGTAATCGAGCCCCACGGACAGCGTGGTGTTATCGGTCAGGTCCAGCTCGCCAACGCCATAGAGCACCTTGCGTTGCTGGTCGAGAAAATCGATGTAGGACTTGTTGTCCTGGTAAGCGGCGACCAGGCGGCCGCGCAACCGACCATTTTCTGTCAACGGGCCAGATACATCCGTTTCGGCGCGGTACTTGTCCCAGCTTCCGGTACTCAGTGCGGTAGTACCCTGAAAAGCACGTGTGGGTCGCTTGCGCACCAGATTGATCGCCGCCGACGGATTACCTGCGCCGCTCAGCAAGCCGGCAGCGCCGCGCACGATCTCCACCCGGTCATAAATGGCTGTGTCGGCGAGAAAATCGCCCTCGACACTGAACTGGGCTTCGATTGGCGTGCCGTCGATCTGCACATGGGTGATATCGAATCCCCGCGCCGTGGGGAACACCCGGTCAGTTTCTGCTTTATTGACGCTGATACCGGTGGTGTGGCTCAGGGCTGCGGAAACATCCCCCAAGGCAAAGTCATCCATCTGCTGGCGGGTAATCACCGCCACCGACTGAGGTGTCTCCTTGGGCGCAAGTCTCAGGCCGGTGGCCGAACTCATGCTGGAGCTGGTGTAGGCACCAGTGCCCTCGGTTACGCCGTCATCCGCGCGGTGACTGGCTCCAGTGATGGTCATGGGTGCCAGGGCTTTCACGTCATGCTGGCGCTGTTCCTCGGTTGCCTCATCAGCTTGTTTCGCCACTTGCTCTTGGGCCCAGGCTGGCGCCACACCGGCGAGAGCCAAGCTGACACTCAAGGGCAGCAGCGAGTAGCGCGAAACACTACCAATAGAACGTAATGCGTGTGACATGAATTGAACCCTCGGCATACTGGAGATTTACCCCTATGCCGAGCGAGCAGCGCAAACCCGTAAAAATCAGAAAGTAACATTCAAAGACGCGAGAACCTGACGAGGCTGACCTTGGGCGATACGGCTATTGCGACCGTAGGTTGCTGGATGATAGACCTCGTCGGTCAGGTTGTTGACGTTCAGTTGGGCTTTTGCGGTCATATTCTGAAGCGGAAATTCATAACCGATCATCAGATCCACCAGCGTGTAGGCATCCATAGTGTAGGGATACAGGCTGGGTTGGTTACCGCGCTGCACGCCCAACCGCTCGCTACGATAGGTCAGTCCTGCGCCGACCTCCCACCCACTGGCACCAAAGGCATAGGTGTTCCAGAGGCTAGCACCGTGCCTGGGAATACTGTGCAGACGCTCACCCTGGAATTGATCCGAACGGGTATAGCGAACATCTGTATAGGCGTACGCTGCCATCACTTTCCAGCGGTCCGTCAGTTGACCGGCCAAGTCCATTTCCAATCCCTTGCTGGTAGCCTCACCGGCAAGGATGGTACGGGTGATGTCATTCGGGTCGGCCATGGTCAGGTTATCCTTGACCAGCTCGAAGGCCGCCAGGGTCAAGCTCAAGTCCGGGGTCAACTGCAGCTTGGTCCCCACTTCGTACTGCTGCGAGGTTTGAGGATCGAAAATTTCTTCGCTACCCCAGCTAAAGTTCGATTTGCCAAAGCCCTCGACGTAACTGGCATAGACCGCGACCGCCGGGGTTAACTGATACAACACACCGCCGCGCCAGGTCAGTTCGCTGTCCTTGGGATTGAAGCTGGTTCCACCGTAATGGTAAGTGTAATCTGCTGAATCGTAGCGGGCGCCGAGCAACAGGTGCAGGCGGTCATCAAGCAACGCCATCTGATTTTGCAGATATGCGCCCAGATTGCGGTTGTCGTACCAATAGTCAGTTACGCTATGGTCCTGATCGTAGGGCGCGTCATCATTGTTCGGCGCGTAGATGTTAGACGGCTGCGGCGTGCCGCCAGAGGCCCAGCCACCAGAATCGTACTCTTCGTCGAAATAGTCGACACCCAACAGCAGGGTATGCTCGATCGATCCGGTCGCAAAATCGCCTATCAGATCAATATTGGTCGAGGCGATACTGGCCTGCTCGTCTTCCCAGCCCCAGTAGGTGCGCGTGTAGTTGCCATCCTGGTCCGCAGCACTCAGGGATGAACCTTCGGCTTTGCTGCTGCGATCAACGTAGGTCAAGCGCTGCTGCAAGCGCCAGGCATCATTGAATGCGTGTTCCCAGCTCAGATGCCAAGTGAGGCTGTCGTCCTCGTAATAGTCATCCTTGTCATGCAGGTTGGTACTGATGGGCACGTCAACCGGGCCATTGGCATCCCCTATGGTGCCGTAGGTCGAGGCCCAAGAGCGCTCATTGGTCTGATATTCAAGGCCCGCACGCACCCGGCTCATGTCACTGATCTGCCAGCTTACCTGCGGGGCCAGATAAGTGCGCTGGTTGTCGGTATGGTCCTTGTAGCCATCGGCGTTTTCCACTGCCAGGTTGACCCGGTACAGCCAGCTCTGGTCATCGTTCAACGCACCATTGCTGTCCAGCGTAGTACGCAGCAGGCTGTCGCTGCCTACCTGCTGTTGCAACCGGGTGAACTGACCGAGCTGCGGTTGCTTGCTGACCCGGTTGATCATGCCGCCAGGCTCAATGCGCCCGTACATGATCGCCGCTGGCCCCTTGAGCACCTCGACCCGCTCCAGACCGGCGGTTTCCTTGGGTGCGCGGGAAAAGTCCTTCACCCCGTCGAGGTAGGTCGCCCCATGGGAATCGAGCTGAAAGCCACGGATATTGAACGCGTCCATAGTGTTGCCATCCGGACCCTGCATCACATAGACCCCGCTGACATTTTTCAGCGCGTCATTCATGCTCAGTGCCTGCTGGTCGTCCATAAGCTCGCGGCTAACTACCTGGACCGATACCGGTGTCTGCATCAGTGCGGTGTCAGTTCGGGTACCTGTCGCGCTGCGTTTGGCGCGATAGCCCTGAACCGGGCCTCCGGCTACTTCTGCATTCGCCGCACCGGTTACCACCATAGTATCGAGAACCAAGGCTTCATCGTCTGTGGTATCACGGCTGGCGGTGCCATCGCGATCCTGGATGCTCTTATCCAGATCGCTTTGGTTAAGCTGCCCTTCCTCTGCCGTAGCCGAACACGGAGTGGCAACGGCAATGGCCAAACACAATGGCAGCAAAGCAACACGGGGGCTGTAAAGAGAAGGGGGCATGTGAAAGCGCTCGCAGAAATAGTGACGTTTTCACCCATGCCGGATGAAGCGAGACTAACCCGTAAAGCCTTTCAGCTGTTCCGACGTCAGCCGCCCTCTCAACCCCTGCAGGCGCGAGGGTATTGACAGATGCCGTCTACGGACGGCCGAAGGCTAGCCATGCCACGCAAGATTGCGCAGGACCACGCCGCTGGTGTCTGGCTCAGTTGGCCGCTTTCTGGCGTACCAGCGCTTGTCTGTGGGCGGCTGGCATAGGGAATGGCCAGCAACAGGACCAGTATCAACAGGCCCGCCGTACTAACCCCCAAGCCTGGCCGGCGCTTGCGGTGCTGCACCACATCCAGCAAGACTCGCTTTCCTTCAGACTGACATCTGCGCACCCCGGCAAACTCGCTTTCGATCAGTTGCAACCGTTGCCAGGCGGTGCGATGTAACGAATGCGCCTGCAGCCACTGCTCAAACGCATGGCGCTTGGCGGCTTCCACGCCATCAGCGCCCAGAGCGACCGCCCAGGTAATCGCCTGCTCCAACACCTGCTCGGGAATGTCGTGATTCTCGTGCCCAGCGCTCATGAGGTTAGCCCATCAGAACCTGATAACAGTGGCGCAGGGCTTGAGCCATGTCCTTTTCCACCGTACTCAGGGATACGCTTAGCTGCTCGGCTATCAGCGGGTAACTTCTACCTTCCAGCCGGGAGAGCAAAAACACTCTGCGTACCCGGGGGTTGAGGCCGTCGAGCAATGCGTCGATGCGCGCCAGCGCCTCGACAATCTGCAGGTGTTCTTCAGGCGAGGGCATATCGGCTTCTGGCAACGACGCCAGACTCTCCAGCCAGGCCCGCTCCAGCGCCTGCCGTCGCCGGTAATCGACCAATAGCCCGTGGGCAATGCGTGCCAGATAGGCGCGGGGCTCGTCCATGACTGGGATGCTGGCCTTTCCGAGTAGGCGCATAAACACATCCTGCACCAGATCTGCAGAGATTTCTGCACAACCCACTCGGCGGTAGACCACCGCCTTCAACCAATGGCTGTGGCTGGTATAAAGTCGATCGAGAGTAGGTTGTGCCGCTGACAGCATGGACGTGGCTCACATTGAATGGCTGAGCCTTCAGATACTACTGATAACGATAATGATTCGCAATATTGTTAATGAGATCTTCCCCGCCACCCGCAGCGGCTCAACTAGCCTTTCACCGTAAAGCGGGCGGCGATCTTTTTAATGCCCGCTCGCTCCTCGCGCAGAAAACGCAGAAAGGCATCGGCCACCGGGCTCATCCTTTTACCGCGAGCATGCACCGCGCACCAGCTGCGATACAGCGGCAGATCGGTGAAATTCAGGCGTACCAGATCGCCGTTGCGCAAAAAAGCTGCTGCAGAATGCTCGGACACCAGCGCTATGCCCAACCCAGCCGCCGCGCCCTGTATCATACTTTCGCCTGAGCCCATTTGCATGGCGTGCTGCGGATGGACCCGGCGCTGCACGAAGAAATCGTCACAGGCCTTGCGCGTACCCGAGCCCGGCTCACGCTGCAATACGCACTGGGTTTCCAGTTCGGCCAGCTCGAGCGAGCCTCGATCTGCCAGAGCATGACTAGGTGCAGCCACCGCAATAATCGCGTTGTCCAAGAACGGGAAAAACTCCAGCGCCCGATCCTCTGGCACCAGGCCCATCAGCACGACATCGTCCTGGTTATCCTGTAACCGCTGTATCACCTGTGAACGTCGTGTAACCTCCAGCCGAAAGCTGACCTGGGGGTAACATTGCCGAAAAGCGGCTAAAAGATGCGGAGTCAGATACTGAATGCTGCTGACCACCGCCAGGCGCAACTCACCCTGCAGACTGCCTTGCAGGGTCGTCAAACTCATGTCCAGGCTGTCCAGGCGGGCAAAAATATCGCCACTGGCCTGTAGCAGGCTGTCGGCGGCCTCGGTCATATAGAGCTTTTTGCCGACGTACTCAAACAGCCCTTGCCCGACCAACTCTTCCAGTTGGCGAATCTGCTGGCTCACCGCCGATTGGGTCAACGACATTTCCTCCGCTGCCCGGCTATACGAGAGGCTACGGCACACCGCCTGAAAAACCTGCATCTGACGCAAGGTCAGGCGATAGAGAGATTTGCGCATGCTGGACTACCCTGAACGAGAAGGAATCGAGTTTGCGCCAGCATGTATAAGTTATTACTTATACTCAAGGTCATTATTATTCATTTTTCTTCGGCGCAATGGAGGCGTAGCGTAAAGCTATCCGATCACCACCAAGAGGACAGCGGCCGTGATCAAGAAAATTCTTATCGCCAACCGCGGGGAAATTGCCGTACGTATCGTTCGCGCTTGCGCGGAAATGGGCATTCGTTCGGTGGCCATCTACTCCGAAGCTGACCGTTATGCACTGCATGTCAAACGCGCCGACGAGTCCTACAACCTGGGTAGCGACCCTCTGGCTGGCTATCTGAATGCCCGCCAGCTGGTCAATTTGGCGGTGCAGACCGGCTGCGATGCCCTGCACCCAGGTTATGGTTTTCTCTCCGAAAACGCCGAGCTGGCGGATATCTGCGCGGAACGCGGCATCAAGTTTATCGGCCCCAGCGGTGAGGTCATTCGCCGCATGGGCGACAAGACCGAAGCCCGGCGCAGCATGATCAAAGCCGGCGTGCCCGTGACACCCGGCACCGAGGGCAATCTGGCGGATCTTGCCGACGCCCTGAGCGAAGCCGAGCGTGTCGGCTACCCGATCATGCTCAAGGCCACCTCGGGTGGCGGCGGCCGCGGCATTCGCCGTTGCAACAGCCCCTCTGAGCTGGAGCAGGCCTGGCCACGGGTGATCTCCGAAGCGACCAAGGCATTCGGCTCGGCCGACGTGTTTCTGGAAAAATGCATCGTTAATCCCAAGCATATCGAAGCGCAGATCCTCGCCGATAGCCAGGGCAATACCGTGCACCTGTTCGAGCGCGACTGCTCGATCCAACGCCGCAACCAGAAGCTGATTGAAATCGCCCCCAGCCCGCAGCTGACTCCGGAACAACGCGCCTACATTGGTAATCTGTCAGTCAAGGCTGCTCAGGCCGTCGGCTACGAGAATGCCGGTACGGTGGAATTTCTGCTCGCCGAGGGCGAGGTGTATTTCATGGAAATGAATACCCGCGTTCAGGTCGAACACACCATCACCGAGCAGATCACCGGTATTGATATCGTCCGTGAGCAAATCCGCATTGCCTCGGGGTTACCGCTGTCGGTCAAGCAGGAGGACATTCAGCATCGCGGCTTCGCCATCCAGTTCCGCATCAATGCCGAAGATCCGAAGAACGATTTCTTGCCCTCGTTCGGCAAGATCACCCGCTATTACGCACCCGGCGGCCCTGGCGTACGGGTGGACACGGCGATCTACACCGGCTACAGCATCCCACCCTATTACGACTCCATGTGCCTGAAGCTGATTGTCTGGGCGCTGACCTGGGAAGAAGCGCTGGATCGCGGCCTGCGCGCGCTGGACGACATGCGCCTGCAGGGGGTGAAAACCACCACCGCCTACTACCAGGAGATTTTGCGGAATAACGAATTTCGCTCGGGCGTATTCGACACCAGCTTCGTTGAAGCACACCCCGAACTGACGCGCTACTCGGTAAAACGCAAACCCGAAGAGCTCGCTCTGGCCATCGCCACCGCCATCGCAGCGCATGCGGGACTATAAACACAGCGGCAAGCTGCAAGAGCATAACGATCAGCTTGCAGCTAACGAGGAACAGATGATGAGCACCACACGCAAAATTACCGTCACCGACACCGTCCTGCGCGATGCCCACCAGTCATTGCTGGCCACACGCATGCGCACCGAGGACATGCTGCCGATCTGCGCCAAGCTCGACCAGGTCGGCTACTGGTCGCTGGAAGTCTGGGGCGGCGCGACTTTCGATGCCTGCATTCGCTTTCTCAAGGAAGACCCCTGGGAGCGCCTGCGCCAACTGCGTGAAGCGCTGCCCAACACGCGCTTGCAGATGCTTTTGCGCGGGCAGAATCTGCTCGGCTATCGGCATTACAGCGATGACGTTGTGCGTGCCTTCGTGGCCAAGGCCGCAGCCAACGGCATCGACGTGTTCCGCATCTTCGACGCCATGAACGATGTGCGTAATCTTGAGACCTCGATCAAGGCGGTCAAGGATGCCGGCAAGCATGCCCAGGGCACCATTGCCTATACCACCAGCCCGGTACATACGGTCGAGGCCTTTGTGAAGCAGGCCCAGGCCATGGAAGCGCTGGGCTGCGACTCGCTGGCGATCAAGGATATGGCTGGCCTGCTCACACCCTATGCCACCGGCGAACTGGTCAAGGCGTTGAAGGCTGAGCAATCGCTGCCGGTCTTTGTGCATTCACACGACACCGCCGGCCTCGCTGCCATGTGCCAGCTCAAGGCGATCGAGAACGGCGCGGATCATATCGACACGGCCATTTCCAGCATGGCCTGGGGCACCAGCCATCCGGGTACCGAATCCATGGTCGCCGCGTTGCGCGGCACGCCATTCGATACTGGCCTGGATCTGGCGCTGTTGCAGGAAATCGGCATGTATTTCCATGCCGTGCGCAAAAAGTACCACCAGTTCGAAAGTGACTTCACTGGCGTGGACACCCGCGTACAAGTCAATCAGGTACCCGGCGGCATGATGTCCAACCTGGCCAACCAGTTGAAAGAGCAGAATGCCCTCGACCGCATTCAGGAAGTCTTTGACGAGATTCCGCGCGTGCGTGCAGACCTGGGCTTCCCGCCGCTGGTAACGCCCACATCGCAGATTGTCGGCACCCAGGCGGTGTTCAACGTGCTGGCTGGCGAGCGCTACAAGACCATCACTAACGAGGTAAAACTGTACTTGCAAGGCCGTTACGGCCAAGCCCCGGGCGAGGTCAATGCCGAGCTGCAACGCCGTGCCATCGGCAATGAGTCGGTTATTGATGTGCGTCCGGCCGACTTAATCAAACCGGAGATGAACAAACTCAAGGCCGAAGTGGGTAGCCTTGCAGAATCTGACGAAGATGTGCTGACCTACGCCATGTTCCCGGACATTGGCCGCAAGTTCCTCGAAGAGCGTGCTGCCGGTACACTCAAACCCGAGGCACTGCTGCCCGCGCCCGGCGCGCCGGGCAAGCCGATGGCCAAAGACGGCGCGCCGACCGAGTTCATTATCGACGTGCATGGCGAGAGCTACCGGGTAGACATCACTGGCGTGAGCGTCAAGGGTGACGGCAAGCGGCATTTTTACCTGAGCCTGGACGGCATGCCCGAAGAGGCCGTGTTCGAGCCGCTGAGTTCCTTCAGCGGCAACGGCGGCAGCCAACGCAAGCAGGCCAGCCAACCCGGCCACGTGACCACCAGCATGCCCGGTAACGTGGTCGATGTGCTGGTGGCGGTGGGCGATGTGGTCAAGGCCGGCCAGGGCGTGCTGGTCAGCGAAGCGATGAAGATGGAAAGCGAAATCCAGGCGGCGATCAGCGGCACGGTCAAGGCCGTGAACGTCACCAAGGGTGACCGGGTCAATCCGGGTGAGATTCTGATAGAAATCGAATAAACGCAGCCTCAAGCGGCAAGTCTCTTATAACTTGCCGCTTGAGGCTGCTTTCCCGGAGGGAAAGTATGGGTCTCGATCCCGTAGTGCTGTTTTTTGTTTTCGGCCTGATCGCCGGGTTAGTCAAGAGCGAGTTAAAACTGCCGCCAGCGTTGTATGACACGCTGTCCATCGTGTTGCTGCTGGCAATCGGCTTGCATGGCGGCGTCGAGCTGGCAGAGCAGGCCAGCGCGGCACTGCTGGGGCAGACACTGGCGGTGCTGGCAATGGGTGTCGCGCTGCCACTGCTGGCCTTTCCGCTGCTGCGCGGGCTGCGCTTTCCGCGCGTCGATGCAGCCAGTATCGCTGCGCATTACGGCTCGGTCAGCGCCGGTACCTTTGCCGTGGTGATCGCCTATCTGCTGGCCCGCGATATCGTGTTTGAAAGCTATATGCCGCTATTCGTCGCGGTACTCGAAGTACCGGCGATTATCGTCGGCATTCTGCTGGCCAAAGGTATCCGTCGCGATACCGACTGGAAGGCGCTGGGCCATGAGGTGTTTCTCGGCAAGAGCATCATGCTGTTGCTTGGCGGACTGATGATTGGCGTGCTGGCCGGCAAGGAAGCCATTGCGCCGCTGGAGCCCCTGTACACCAGCATGTTCAAGCCGGTACTGGCATTCTTCTTGCTGGAGATGGGCCTTATCGCCTCGCGGCATCTGGGCAGTCTGCGTACAACGGGCGTGCGTTTGGTCGCCTTTGCGCTTGTCTTTCCGCTGATCGGTGCCACCATCGGTGCCCTGCTCGGCCAGCTTATCGGCCTCTCGGTGGGCGGCATGACCGTATTGGCCACACTGGGTGCCAGTGGCTCTTATATAGCGGTACCCGCAGCCATGCGCCTGGCGCTGCCTGAAGCCAATCCGGCACTGTCGCTGACCGCGTCGTTGGGCATCACCTTCCCATTCAATATACTGGTGGGCATCCCACTGTATCTGTCGTTGGCCGAATGGCTGGCCGCCTGAGGAGCACACCATGAGTATGCCTACCCGCACCCTGCTCACCTTGATCTGCGAAACCGCGCTGGAAGCCCGCTTGATCAAGGACCTGGAGCAACTCGGCGCACCTGGCTGGACGCTGTCCGATGCGCGCGGCAGCGGCAGCCGAGGGGTGCGCAGTGCCGGCTGGGACAACGACGGCAATATTCGCCTGGAGATTATCTGTGCCCGCGAGCTGGCCGAGCGTATCGCCCGACACCTGCAGGAACGTTATTACGCCAACTATGCGATGGTCTGCTATCTGAGTGAAGTAGAAGTACTCAGACCGGAGAAGTTCTCGCGGTAGCCGCTGCGGCCCCGCGGCGATAACGAGGCCGGCGCTCCCACCAATAGGCGCTACGGTCTCGCCCGCTGATAACGGAGGCCTACTCCATGGCCTGGCCAGCGCTCGCTCCAGCAGGAGCTGGTCGAGCCACTGTAGGAGCCGCGGCCTCGCGGCGAAAGCGGTGTGGCTTGTAGCTTCCAGCTTGTAGCTTCATAATGTCCCGCTTTTCCTTTCAGTCCGCCCCAGCGCGGACAATAAGCGAGGCAGCGAACGATGACCGCATTGGTTGGCGTGATCATGGGCTCCAAGTCAGACTGGTCCACTTTGAGCCATACGGCGGATATGCTTGAGCAACTGGGCATTCCCTACGAGGTGAAAGTGGTCTCTGCCCATCGCACACCGGACCTGCTGTTTCAGTACGCCGAAGAGGCCGCTGGCAGAGGCATAGAAGTCATCATCGCCGGTGCTGGCGGTGCCGCCCACCTGCCCGGTATGTGCGCGGCCAAGACGCACCTCCCGGTGCTCGGCGTGCCGGTGCAATCATCCATGCTCTCGGGTGTGGACTCGCTGTTGTCGATCGTGCAGATGCCCGCCGGTGTGCCGGTCGCGACCCTGGCCATCGGCAAGGCCGGCGCCATCAATGCCGCCTTACTCTCTGCCAGCATCCTCGGCGGCAAATACCCTGAATACCATCGGGCGCTGGAAGCCTTCCGTACCCAGCAGACGGATACCGTGCTGAATAATCCTGACCCACGTCAGGCCTGAGGATAATGCAATGAAGATCGGTGTGATTGGTGGTGGACAACTCGGACGCATGCTGGCCCTGGCCGGTACGCCGCTAGGCCAGCAATTCGCCTTTCTCGACCCGGCGCCTGATGCCTGCGCCCAGGCCCTTGGTGAGCATATCCGCGCCGATTACAGCGACCGTGATCACCTGCGCCAGCTGGCTGATGAAGCGGATGTGGTGACCTTCGAATTTGAAAGCGTGCCAGCAGAAACCGTGGCCTTTCTCTCGCAGTTCGTCCCGGTTTTCCCCAATGCCGAGTCCCTGCGCATCGCCCGGGATCGCTGGTTTGAGAAATCCATGTTCCAGGATCTGGACATCCCCACGCCTGAATTTGCCGATATCCAGTCTCAGGATAATCTCGATGCAGCAGTCAAGCGCATCGGCCTGCCCGCAGTGATGAAAACCCGCACGCTCGGCTACGATGGCAAGGGCCAGAAGGTGCTGCGTCATCCTGAGGATGTGCAAGACGCCTTTGCCGAGCTGGGCAGCGTACCCTGTATCCTCGAGGGCTTTGTGCCCTTTACCGGCGAAGTGTCGCTGATCGCCGTGCGCGGCCGAAACGGCGAAATCGCGTTTTACCCCTTGGTGCATAACACGCACGAACAGGGCATTTTGCGCCTTTCAGTAGCCAGTACCGAGCATCCGTTGCAGGGCCTGGCCGAGGATTATGCCCACCGGGTTCTGCAGCAACTGGATTACGTCGGCGTACTCGCCTTCGAGTTCTTCGAAATCGACGGCGGCTTGAAAGCCAACGAAATCGCGCCCCGCGTCCACAATTCCGGCCACTGGACCATTGAAGGCGCCGAGTGCAGCCAGTTTGAAAACCACTTGCGCGCGATCGCCGGCCTGCCCCTGGGCTCCACCGCCAAGGTCGGCGAAAGCGCGATGCTCAACTTTATCGGCGAAGTGCCCGCAGTAGAGAAGGTCACAGCGATCAGCAATTGCCATCTGCATCACTACGGTAAAGCCTTCAAGAGCGGCCGCAAGGTCGGACATGCAACGCTGCGCTGCGCCGATAGCATGACGTTGAAAGCGCGCATCGATGACGTCCAGCGACTGATACAGCCTTAATTACAAGCTTAGTGACAACCAGGGTGACCACTAGAGTCACCCCACATTCAAACCCAGTTGAGTCCCTGTGTGGGTGGTCTGCTCGTCAGGCGAGCTGACAACTATTTCCCGTTGTAGATCAACATGCTCTATGCTCAGGGCAATGATATGCAGGATGGAGGCAGGCCGCTCGCCTACCTCATCAAAGACAACGGGCCGCACCTATGGAATTCAAGGACTATTACGCTACGCTCGGCGTGGAACCGGACGCAGACGACAAGACGATCAAAACCGCTTATCGCAAACTGGCACGCCAATACCACCCCGATGTCAGCAGCCTTGCCGGCGCTGAAGAGAAGTTCAAGGAAGTCGCCGAAGCCTACGACGTGTTGCACAACGTAGAGAAGCGCGCCGAATACGATGAACTGCGTCAGGCGCGACAGCAGCGGCAACGCTTCAGCGGCGGGTCCCGTGGTGGTCAAGCGGGCTCAGCCGAAACGAATCAGGATTTTGCCGACTTCTTCGAGTCCATGTTTGGCTCCGCAGGCGCTCGCCAATCGCCCTTTGACGACAACCGCTTTGCTCAGAAAGGGCGTGATGTGGAAATAGAAATGCCGGTGTTTCTGGAAGAAACCCTCGAAAACACCACCAAACCCATCGAGTTCATGCTGCCCTACCGCGATGAACGCGGCCGCATGCAGGAACTGAAAAAATCACTCAAGGTGAAGGTTCCGGCGGGGGTACGCGATGGCGAGCGCATTCGCTTGAAGGGCCAGGGCGCACCCGGCAGCGGCAATGCTGCGAACGGCGACCTGTACCTGCATATCCGCCTGGTACCTCATCCGCTATTCGATGTAGAGGGTCATAACCTGGTCATTACCGTACCGCTGGCTCCCTGGGAGGCGGCGCTGGGCACCAAGGTGACGATCCCGACCCTGGTCGGCAAAATTCAATTGACCATTCGCCCCAACAGTCAATCAGGACAAAGGCTGCGTATCAAAGGTAAGGGGCTGATCGGCAAAGAGGGATCGGGCGACCTGTTCGCAGTACTGAAGGTGGTTATGCCCCAGCAAGCTGACGAGGCAACCCGAGCACTATGGACACAGCTGGCCAACGCAGCCGGATTCGATCCGCGAGCAGAGTGGAGCCAAACATCATGAGCACCGTCACGCAGGTCACTATCAATTTTGCCGAGCTACGCCAGTGCGTAAGCATCAGCGAAGAGCAATTGCTGGAGCTGGTTGCCGAAGGGATCCTCACCCCTGAGGCCGGTACACTGCCCGAGGAGTGGAGGTTTGCCAGCACCAGCGTCAGCCTGGTGCACAAGGCTGAACGACTCCACCGCGACCTGACGGTCGAATGGGCCGATATTCCCTTGGTGCTTGGCTTGCTTGAGGAGGTAGAGCAACTCAAAGCGGAAAATGCTTATCTGAAACAACGCCTTGGCCGCTTCTTGCAGGACGAACAAAGCTGAGTTATTACCCTCGGCAACCATCGGCAGCGCTATCCTTAGGCCTGGCTGGAACTGAGAAAAATCCGTTCTTGGCAAAGCCCGCGCACTACGGGAAACTCCTCAGCAGGACACCTGTCAGAGGCTGTGCCCTCTTCTTCTTGAGTATTGTTATGCGCCGGCTTTTCCTAATAGCATTTTGCCTTGGCCTAACGGCCGCCGCCCATGCCGCCCCTCGCACCGTTGACTGGTTGGACCTGTTACCCGAAGAGGACTACCAGGCCATGCTTGAGATGCCTGAAATCGGCCATGATGGTGGGGAGGAAGCGCCCGGTGATTTCACTCAGAGCCTGCGCCAGCGCGACGAGCTGCCCGAGGTGATGTATTCCACCCGCGTGGTCGACAGCATGGACGCACAGGAGCTGAAAATTGCCGGCTTCCCGGTGCCGCTGGAAACCAACGAGCGCGGCGCTTATACCTCCTTCTTCCTGGTGCCCTACGCCGGTGCCTGTATTCACGTCCCGCCGCCACCACCCAACCAGATTATCCTGGTCGACTATCCACAGGGTATTCGCATCGATGATATCTATGAGGCATTCTGGATGTCCGGCACGCTGCATATCGACCAGACCAGCAACGAGTTGGCCGACGCCAGCTATCGCTTCGACGCCGACAAGGTCTGGGTTTACGACGGCGAGTGAATCCTCGCGTCTCCCCCGTCCGGGTGGGTAATCCCGTCACTATTTCCGGTATGCTTGGCACTCTGCCTTACCAGTTAGCCAGGAGTTCAAATGGAATCTTTGATCGGAATTACGGGACTCGCGTTACTGGTGATTTTTTACCTGCGCAAGTACCTGCTAAGAAAGGAATCTCCGCAACAGCAGGCGCTGCCATTCGATGGTGAACTGTTCCAGGTCGGTCTGGCGTGTATCGCCAAGCGGGCGCATAGCGGCGCCACCTCCACCGTAATAGTCATCCCCGGCTTTGTGGAAAACTTCCTTTACTTCACCGAGTACTATGCTGACCCGACCATTGAACTGATCCTGCTGACCAGCGCTGATTACCATGTGCCCGTGACTAGACCGCGCTTCAGTACCGCGCAATGGGCCAAGCCCCCTAAAGCTCGCCCAGGCAGCATCGCCTATGACGCGGCGGTACTGAACCTGGCTTTAACCCACCTGGTAACGACGCAAAACGTGCGCGTGCATGGCCACTCGCGCGGCGGAGCCGTGGCGTTGGAAGCCGCACGCCAACAACCCGCTTTGTTTGAGCAGGTGGAGGTTGTGCTGGAGGCACCGGTGCTGCCACAGGGTCTGCCTTATGCACCCCTGCCAGGCATAGTCCGCTGGTGTTTGCCATTTTTCCTACCCTTCTGGCAGCAACAACCGATCAACGATCGAAACCGAAGCATTTGGGGCCCCCTGGATAACCCGCGCAAACGCGAACTGATCATGGGCGTGCCATTCAATCCCAAGCGCGCCGCCATCATGTTGGCCAACCTCAAGGACATGGCTGACTGGATGCCAGACACCAGCACGGATATTTACCAATACGTCAAACGCGGCGCGATCCTGGTGCCTGGCAATGATCGCGTACTGCAAAGCGCGGCGATGCTGGCCAGTGCTCGGCAGGCAGAAAACCTGCAGATCATCGAGATCGATGGGGGCAGCCATTTTGTTCTGCCTGACCACCCCGAAAGCATCCCTCCGTTGCAGCAGAGCTAAGCGTGACTTACCAGTTCGAGACCATAGGCATCGTACGATCCTGCTTCAGCGAAAAATTTGCCATACCCCGGCAGCCCAGTCTCGCGCCAGCGGCCAAGGGCGTTGTCGAACTGATCGCGCCCTACAATCGGCCCGAAGCAGTAGCCGGACTTGAGGGCGTGTCTCATCTCTGGCTACTGTTCGTGTTTCATGCCGCAACGTCGGGCCCGGCACATCTGCGCGTAAGGCCGCCACGACTGGGCGGTAATCAACGCGTTGGCGTATTCGCCAGCCGCTCGACCCACCGGCCCAATCCCATTGGTCAGTCGGTGGTCAGGCTTGATGGGATGGAGCCAGGTCGTTTACTCATCTCGTCGATTGACCTGCTCGACGGCACGCCGATTCTCGACATAAAGCCGTACGTACCCTATGCCGACAGCCTGCCGTTGGCGCGCAATAGTCTGGCTGACGCCGCACCAACACTGCTTAGGGTCGATTGGCTGCCGGAATCGTTACAACAGGCCCGGGACCAGGCAGTCAGGCTGCGCCAACCGGTGGTCGAGTTGATTGAACAGTGCCTGGCTCAAGACCCCAAGCCTGCCTATCAACGACCCACAGAGGAGCGCCGCTATGGGGTACGTTTCTGGGATTTAAATGTGTGCTGGCATTACCCGCAACCCGATCGCATCTGTGTAATATCCGTCGAAGAGCAACCCCCAGCGACGCACTGAATCACCGGCTCAAGCGCGTAATGCCAGCACTAACCAAGGCGCGACTTGAGCCAACATCAACGGCTATACTCGCCATACAGATGGCCCAGATGGCTCGCAGGTAAACACACTTGTTGTATTACTCACCCATGTTGCTCGGATTATGCTTACTGCTGGCAGTCGCCATCGCGGCAACGGCGCTATGGCAAATATCACGACCCTATTCTGGACCCGGATTCTGGATGGCCGGCAGTTGGTCGCTGATCGGCGGGATTGGCTTGTTTATCGCTTTCATATTGACCGGCAGCCCAACTCTGAATGTGCTTGGCAACGCTGCACAACTGGCAGGAGAAGCGCTGTTCCTCTTGGGTATATTCCGCTTCATGGGGCGCCAACTGCCGTGGTGGATTGTGCCTCTAAGTGTCAGTCTTATGGTTCTGTTCAATATTCACTACTGGATGTTCGACGGCCATTCAGATTTTCTCATGGGTATCTATTCGACGATCGCCGGCCTACTGCCGGCTCAGGCGGTCTGGTTGTTACTGCGGGAAAAGTCCGATCCCGCTACGCGTCCCGCACGCCTTCTGGTCGGTATCAGTCTGCTGATTTACTCCGCAGTTACGCTACTGCGTGGCTATCTGGGCTATCGCGACTGGTGGCTGGACGCGCCCTATATCAACCCATATGAATCATTCAGCTACCTGCTGCCTTACAATTTTGCGATCCCCGCTTTAGTCATGGGCTTTATCGGGGTTACGCTAATGACCATGCAGCGAATTCTCGCCAACAGTGAAATACATGCTGAACAGGCACGCCACAATGCCCTACGTTTCGAGCGCCTGCTCGGCGCCACTACTTCTGCCGTCATGATCGTGAAAACTGGGCTTATCCAGGATGCCAATCGCCGGCTGGAACAACTTACCGGCCTGTCGCGACAGAGCCTACTTCAGCAACCGGTAATCACTTTGTTTCCTAGCCAAAGCCGTAATCTGATTGAGCAACACCTGTCACGCGCCCATGCCAGCCAGTTGGATGTGGACGCTCTACATACCAGCGGCAAGAGCTTCCCTGCCGAGATCAGCATCGCCCCACTCAGCGCAGACAGCAATGATCTGCTGCTGGAAATTCGCGATGTCAGTCATCGTAAGGCACTGGAGCAACAGCTGCAGTTGTTGGCAACGCAAGACTCGCTGACCGGGGCACTGAACCGCCGCGCATTCAATGAGCGGGCACAGCAAGAGTTCAAGCGAGCGGCTCGTTATCAGCAGCCCCTGAGCCTCGCCATACTCGATCTGGATCATTTCAAGAGTATCAATGACAGTTACGGCCACCTCGCGGGGGACCATGCCCTGCAACAGTTCGCCGGCCTTTGCCGGAGACTGTTACGCGAGAGCGATATCTTTTCCCGTTTCGGGGGCGAGGAGTTTGTGGTGCTTCTTACACAGACCGATGACGCCGCAGCGATGGCGTTGCTCGAACGACTACGCCAGGAAGTCAGTAAACTCGCTCTGCAACAGGGTGCAGAATCATTCGGGTTGCGGGTCAGCGTTGGCTTGGCCACCTGGCAAGCCGGGGACCAGCTGGATAGCTTGTTCAAACGTGCCGATCAGGCCCTATATGCAGCTAAATCCAGCGGTCGCAACCGCGTCATAAGCTGGACAGATGATGTACACGCGAGATTGGCTGATGTTTGATCTGGGCCATGTGGCTTTACTCATGCTGGCAGCCATGGTGGGCGCTTGGATATGGCGCGGCCTGGGCTTGCGCGACCGCGCCCTAATGCTGGTGCGGCAGCACTGCAAACAGGTCGACGTGCAGTTGCTGGACGAAAGCATAGTACTCAGCCGAATTCGGCTGGCCCGCAACCAGGCCGGACGTTTTGGTGTAGTGCGCCGCTATGGCTTTGAATTCACCGTTACCGGTGAGCGCCGCTACAGCGGCTCCATTCAATTGCACGGCAGCCACCTACTGGGAATTGATCTGGCACCCCATCCCTTCCCCGGATCAGGGCCAGTTCATCAAGACTGCCCTAGCAATAGACTGCTATGAACGCCGCGCAACTCACGCATTTTTGCCTCAGCCTGCCAGCTGTGCGGGAGGACCTCAAATGGGGCCAGAATCGCGTTTTTTCCGTGGCTGCTACCAAAATGTTCGCTCTCATCGACTTAAGCAACAATAGCTGCGCGTTCAAAGTAGATGATGACGTTTTCCTCGGATTTTGTGATAGACCTGGTTTTCATCCCGCGCCTTATCTGGCCCGAGCCCATTGGGTCAGCCTGGATTACCCCTATAGGCTGGAGGACGCAGAGCTGCGCCAGCTGCTTCGTCGATCACATCAATTAGTCGTGACCAAACTGCCCAAGCGCTTGCAGTCAGGACTGATCCAACCCTGAGACTGCGCTGATGCCGCCTCCAACCCCGTACTGGCAGGTTCCACGTGGAACCTCTGGTGACAACCAGCAGCAACCTTTATGCTGGGCGGCATGATTCAAGATATCCCTACCCACCTTATCGCCGGCCCTCTGGGTGCGGGTAAAACCACGCTGCTGAAGCAGTTGATGCGCCAGCGGCCGCCGCATGAGCGTTGGGCGATATTAATCAACGAATTTGGCCAGATCGGCATTGATGCGGCGCTACTGCAACAGGATGCCGAAGGGGTGGCGCTGGCCGAGGTACCAGGTGGCTGCCTTTGTTGCGTCAATGGTGTGCCCTTTCAGGTAGGACTGAACCGGCTCCTGCGTAAAGGACGCCCCACCAGGCTATTTATCGAGACATCGGGCCTCGGCCATCCGCTCCAGTTGCTGCAGCAACTGAGCGCGCCGCCCTGGTTGGGCATACTGAACCTGCAACCCTTGGTGATGGTGCTCGACGCCAACAAGATGGCCCAGGGCACGCCGCTACCTGAGGCCCAGCAGTTGGCTTTGCCCCAGGCCGGTTTACTGCTGCTGAACAAGTCCGCACGCCTGGATAGCACCGCCAAGCAGACGCTGGAGGCGCGACTGCCTACGTGCGACAAATTGTGGTGTGAACAAGCCGATATCCGACTCGACAGCCTGCCTCTTCGACAAGCCCAAGTGACTCACACGCATACCGCGATGCCTCCAGCCTCTTCCGTGCCGACGCTCCCCCCGCTATGGCGCAGTACTGCAGACTGGCATTGTCATAGCCAGGCAGCCGGTGAGCATCACAGTATTGGTTGGCAAATACACCCTGATCAGGTATTTGACCTGGCGGCATTGCAGACGTGGCTGCTTACGCACCCTTGGCTGCGTGCGAAAGGAGTAGTACGTAGCGCGGAGGGTTGGCGATCTTTCAATGCTTTGCCAGCGGAGCCTATTCGCTGGCAGCGCAGCGATTGGCAACAGGACAACCGCATTGAGCTGATTACTGCCCAGCGTCCAGACCGGCTTGTTCTGGAGCAGGGCTTGCGAGCGGTCATAAACAGCGATTAAGGTAACGGGCTACCAATGGCTTACTTTCTTCTACTTGGCGCACACCATGAGCCTAAAATACCTCAGCCTGTCGGTCATCGCTCTGTTCAGCACTCAGGCGTTGGCCTCGGCCTGCGTAATCACCTCTAACGATGACCAACTGCCTATTCGCATGTGTCAGCAAAATATCAGCATACCGCCGTCGCTGTTCAATCAGAGTTTTTGCCAACCGCAGATCCCTGATCGCAGCTTTGAGATCGCCTTCACCGAAGCATGCCCAGCGGGCGCATACGGTATTTGCAGGGGGGCCAAATCTCTGGGCGTGGCCTATGAACAGGCAATTCACTATTACAGCGACGCAGATGATGCACCGGTGCTCAAGGCCTATTGCGAAAATATTAGCAACGGGCGTTGGGAGACACCCTGAGCAATCGTTACTCCGAGGGCACTGGCAGGGCCAGTAGCTCATCCATCTGCAATTTCTGTCCGCCCATCAATCTCAGCCGACCAGCCGTACCGGCTGGCAGTTCGAGCACAAAGCGTAGTGCCCTGTCTGCACGATAAATAGCACAGGGCATGCTGTGGCAAGGGGGTACGGCGGAGAAAATATTGGCGATGTGGCCATCGTCATCGACATACACCAGATCAAGGCTGATACGCATATTGCGCATCCAGATAGCAGGCACTGTGCCCGCTGGGAAATCAAACAGCATCCCTTCGTCCGCCGCCAACTCACGCCCCATCAGCCCTTGGCGGCGGCTGTCCGGGTCAGCTACACGCTGCAGGCGAAACGTCTCTTGCGCTAGCTGTATATCCCACCATTCCCCCTCGGTCATGGTCGACGTCTGAGCAAATGCGGTGGTTACCAGCATGGTCGCCAATAGCAAGGCCGCAAACCCGCGCTTCCATGCCGCTCGGATCATAAGTTATCCTTCAACAAATTCTGGTAAACCATATTGGTCAGGTACAGCCTGTCCTGTTCATTCAGATCAACAAACTCGACGCCAGTGGCCACCTGACTATTGGCCGTTTCATCACAGCTCACCGCGCGAACCTTGGCATTAATGGTCAGGTACACATCCAGGCCCGAAGGGTTAATACGGAATGAGAGCTTCACATCATCACCCTTCTCGGCGACCGGCCTGGGTGACATCATTCGTGCACCACCGCAGCTAAGGTCGACTATCTTGGCTGATGCCTGACCGGCGGGGCCACTCACTGCCGTGACCAGCTCCACGGACACTCGCGACGAGCCGCGGATGCGCATGGACTGCACGGTTTCCGGATAGGCCAGATGCAGATAGGGGAATGGCGCCAGATTCGATTTGATCACCCGCGTTTTGTAAGCGACCGCATCCTTGCCAACAAATCCGCGGACCAGAAACTGCTGCCCTTCCTTAACAAACACCAGGCGACCCTGGACCGTCGGAGAGGTCACCATCAGGCTGACGGGTGCATAAAATCCGATCATCCGGACCTGATACCGCTCTGCGTGAGTCGGGTGGAGCGTCTGTAGCTGCACCAAATCGCCGGGCGCCAGTTGGATTTGTGACAAGCTGGAGATCTGGACTTCTGAAGCCGCACCATTGCCAGCCACGTCGAGCTTTTCTTCTGCGGCGTTGCGCTCGGGTGCTGCTCGATAGAGACCCATCTTCAATAACTGAGCCAACAGCGGCTCACTATCGATAATGCGCGACTGCTCCATCAGAACACTGCCCTTAGCGTCAAGAAGGTCCCACTGCAACGGTTTACCCACGCTGACTTCTTGTTCTGTAAGGGGTATCAAGGTCACGCCTGGTCTCCAGTGCAAATCAGGTGAAAGCGCAACAAATGTATCACAGCCACCTGCAGCGCTGTGATATCAATCTGCCTACTTAGCAATTGATTCGCAAGCCCAGCATTCACCCCGAAAAATAGATATCTTCACGCGTCCACGGCATATTGTGGTGCCCGTCAGGAAATGGCTTAACGGCAAGAATTTGGTGAATATTGATCCAGTTCTTGCGAAAGCCGTAAGCACAGCCAGCCAGATAGACTCTCCAGATTCGTAACGTTTTATCGGGCACCAATGCCCTCGCCTCCTCAAGCCGAGCTTCGAGGTTGTCGCTCCAGTGCTCAAGAGTCCGGGCATAATGCAAACGCAGGCTTTCCACATCGACCACCTCCAGGCCCTGCTCACTCATACTGGCAATCGCGGTGGATAAATGCGGCAACTCGCCATGCGGAAAGACGTAACGCCCGATAAAAGTACCCGCACCCCGGCTCACCGGTCGGCCATCCACGTGCTTGGCGGTAATGCCGTGGTTCATCACCAGTCCACCCGGTTTGACCTGATCGTGCAGCACTTTGAAATAGGTATCCAGATTGGCCTGTCCAACATGCTCAAACATGCCAACACTGACCACTTTATCGAAATTCTCGCGGCCCGGTAGATCCCGGTAATCTTGCAACTGCAACTCGATCGCCTCGCCAAGCCCGGCGGCGGCATTTTTCTCCCGCGCCAGAACCAGTTGCTCTTTGCTCAAAGTGATGCCGTAGACGCTGACGCCGTAATGCTGGGCCGCATGACGCGCTAAGCCTCCCCAACCACAGCCTACGTCCAGCAGCCGCTCTCCGGGCTGGAGCCGTAGCTTGCGGCATATATGATCCAGCTTGTTGATCTGCGCCTGGGCCAGGCTGTCGTGCTCAGAATCTCGAAAGTACGCGCAGGAGTAAAGCATCTCAGGATCAAGCCAAAGTGCGTAGAAGTCATTAGAGAGATCATAATGGTAGGCAATGGCCTCTGCGTCCATGGCTTTATCATGTGCAGTGCGCGGTTTGACTGGGTCGCTGCGATCACCCAGCAATCCCTTACTCAGACGATCGGCTATCTCGACCACTTGCATGATCGGGCCGCGCACCTCCATGCGCTTATCGATATAGGCTTCGCCCAGCTTATCCAGGCTGGGTTGACGCAGGTCATTGAGCAGAAGGGGGTCAATAATTTCCAAGGTCACTTTCGGCTCTGGCCCCAGATCCAGGGTGGGCCCTCCGGAAAGCATAATCCGCAAAGGTAGTTTCAGCTTGCTCAAGGTCTCGTAAAGTTGCCTTAGCATACCCACCCTCCAAATAGTCCAGATTTCGCGCCCCGCGTTCCCCTCCTTAATATAGACCAATTTCCTCGGGTGTCACGGTCCAGCCGGGTAGGTCCGGCTGGAGCTGGAAACACCTTATATCAGCTCTTTTTGCTCGGACGCTTCCAGCCTTCAATATTCTTCTGTCTCGCACGGCCCACCGCCAGTGCCTGCGCCGGGACATCCTGGGTCAGCGTCGAGCCCGCCGCTGTGGTTGCACCGGCACCAATGCTGACAGGCGCCACCAACGCAGTGTTCGAGCCAACAAAAACACCGTCGCCAATACGTGTGACGAATTTGTTAACACCGTCATAGTTACAGGTAATAGTGCCTGCACCAATATTGACCTGCGCACCTACTACCGCGTCTCCGACGTAGGACAAGTGATTGATCTTCGAACCCGCGCCGATATCGGCCTTTTTGGTTTCGACAAAATTACCGATCTTCGCGCCTGTTTGCATACGAGTGCCGGGACGCAGCCGCGCATAAGGACCAATATCGCAATCCTCGCCCACTTGCGCACCATCAATATGGCTGAAGGCCTTGATTACCGTGCCTGCGGCGATACTACTGTTACGTATGACGCAATGCGGGCCAATTTCGACGTTGTCACCAATGTTGACGTCGCCTTCAAGCACAACATTGATATCCATAAAGATATCCCGCCCGACGGTGACATTGCCGCGCACGTCAACGCGCGCCGGATCCGCTAGGGTCACGCCTTCGCTCATCAAGCGCAGGCCTTCGCGTTGTTGCCAGGCACGCTCAAGCACCGACAGCTGCTGACGGTTATTCGCACCCATCACCTCGAGTTCATCCAACGGCTGTGCCACCTCGACCGGTACCTTGTGACTGACTGCCAGCGCCACGACATCGGTCAGATAATATTCGCCCTGGGCATTGTCGTTGGACAAGCTGGACAGCCATTGGGCCGCTTGGTTGCCCGGCAACGCCATAATGCCGGTATTGCCTTCGGTGATCAGCAGATGTTCTGCGCTGGCATCTTTTTGCTCGACAATGGCTTCTACCGCCCCGCCAGGGCTACGGACGATGCGCCCATAACCGGTAGGATCGGCCATGGTGACCGTCAGCAAGCCCAACGCCTGGACGCCAGCCTGGGTACTCAATCGCTGAAGGGTCTCAGCGCGCAGCAGCGGAACGTCGCCGTACAGCACCAGTATCTGGTCGGCATCGGTGATGTCAGGTAACGCCTGTGCGACCGCATGCCCGGTACCGAGCTGTTCGCTCTGCACCACCCAGTTGATATCGTCCGCCGCCAAGGTCTCGCGCACCTTGTCCGCACCGTGGCCAATGACCACGTGGATCCGCCGAGGTGCCAGTGCCCTTGCGCAGTCAATCACATGCCCAAGCATAGGTTTGCCTGCTACCGGGTGAAGCACTTTGGGCAGTGCTGAGCGCATACGAGTGCCCTGACCGGCGGCGAGGATGACGATATCCAATATCATAGTGTGAACCGTGGTTGCTTAAGAGTGGGTAGATGATAGCAAAGCTGGAAACGGGAAGCTGGAAGCTGGAAGCAATAAAAAAGGCAGCCAAGGCTGCCTTTTTTATTGCAAACGAACTCAGCGATTGTTGAACGCCGGTCCGCCGTATTTCTTGCGCAGTTCCTGCACGGTACGCAGCTGTGCCGCAGCTTCAGCAAGACGCGCAGAAGCGGAACCGTAATCAAACTCGGATCCCTTCTCGCTCAAGGCCTTTTCAGCGGCCTTTTTCGCTTCAATTGCAGACGCTTCGTCGATGTCACCAGCACGGATAGCCGTGTCGGCAAGCACCTTGACCATGCTCGGCTGGATCTCCAGGAAGCCGCCGGAAATGTAGAACACTTCCTCACTGCCATCCTGCTTGATCACCCGAACCGGGCCAGGCTTGAGGTCGGTGAGCAACGGCGTGTGACCGGGCAGAATACCCAGATCACCCATGTTGCCGTGTGCGACGACCATCGTAGCCAGACCCGAAAACAGCTCTTCTTCCGCGCTGACGATATCGCAGTGCACTGTCATAGCCATGTCATTGCCTCGATTCTGCGCCCGCTTGCGCGGGCGCTAGCATTACATTTTCTTGGCTTTCTCGATGGCTTCATCGATGGTGCCGACCATGTAGAACGCCTGCTCGGGCAGGTGGTCGAACTCGCCATCCAGAATGCCTTTGAAGGCACGGATAGTGTCCTTCAGAGAAACGTACTTGCCTGGAGAACCGGTGAAGACCTCGGCCACGAAGAACGGCTGCGACAGGTAACGCTGGATCTTACGAGCGCGGGCTACCAGTTGCTTGTCTTCCTCGGACAGTTCGTCCATACCCAGAATCGCGATGATGTCTTTCAGCTCTTTGTAGCGCTGCAGAACATACTGTACGCCACGGGCCGTATCGTAGTGCTCCTGACCAATCACCTGGGGGTCCAGTTGACGGGAGGTGGAGTCCAACGGATCTACCGCAGGGTAGATACCCAGCGAGGCGATATCACGGGACAATACCACGGTCGCATCCAAGTGGGCGAAGGTGGTAGCCGGCGAGGGGTCGGTCAAGTCATCGGCTGGTACGTATACCGCCTGAATCGACGTAATGGAGCCCTGCTTGGTGGAGGTAATACGCTCCTGCAGAACACCCATCTCCTCGGCCAGCGTCGGCTGGTAACCTACCGCTGAAGGCATACGCCCGAGCAGTGCGGATACTTCGGTACCGGCCAGGGTGTAACGGTAGATGTTGTCAATAAACAACAGTACGTCACGACCTTCGTCCCGGAACTTCTCGGCCATGGTCAGGCCGGTCAGTGCTACGCGCAGACGGTTACCCGGCGGCTCGTTCATCTGACCGTAAACC
>TARA_R110002051_G_scaffold123095_2_pt1 | contig 241088 bp, 216 predicted proteins | sample TARA_R110002051 | Tara Oceans TARA_R110002051 (sample SAMEA4397023) | marine metagenome | biome: Polar Biome; feature: [MES] marine water layer (ENVO:01000295) within the mesopelagic zone...; material: water (ENVO:00002006), including particulate matter (ENVO:01000060) such...
ATGATCAGATCACCTATAACCGTGCCGGCAATGACGGCTCGCCGGTTTTCGCTCGCTAAGACCCCACCTGAAGCGGGGCCGGCTTTTCTCCCGGCCGGTCCCGCTCAGCCTTCCAACATCATCAGCTTCATTCGCTACAAGGAACACTCCTATGAACAAGATCTTCATCACCCTCGGCCTGACACTTGCAGCCACCACCGGCGCATTCGCCCAGTCTTCCGCGCTCGACGTCTATCAGGCTCCGGCCGGCCACGGCTCCGCCAGTTTCGCCGTTGGTGTCAGCAACGACCTGGTCAGCTACGACCGCGCTGGCAATGACGGCTCACCGAGCTACGCAGCACCGCAGGGCGGCGTCGACTACACAGCCACCGGTTCAATCGGTGGCGTGTCAACTGATCAGATCACCTATGACCGTGCCGGCAATGACGGCTCACCGAGCTACGCAGCACCGCAGGGCGGCGTCGACTACACAGCCACCGGTTCAATCGGTGGCGTGTCAACTGATCAGATCACCTATGACCGTGCCGGCAATGACGGCTCGCCGGTTTTCGCTCGCTAAGATTCCATCGGTAGCAGGACCGGCTGTTCTCCCGGCCGGTCCTGCTCAGCCTCCACCGGCGCATTTGCCCAATCTTCCTCGCCCGACGTCTATCAGGCTTCGGCCGGCCACGACTTCACCACTTACGTCGTTGGTGTCAGCAATGACCTGGTCAGCTATGACCGCGCCGGAAATGACGGTTCACCGAGCTTGGCAGCACCGCAGGCCGGCATTGACCACCGCCCCCGGTTCGATCAGCTACTCGACGGATATTGAGGTAACCTTCGCCACCTCGCCTCGCGCGCTTAACGCGCGGCGCATGCAAACGGAGTCAGGTGGCGCGCGTCAGCTCTTTGTTTCTGCATGTCGCTATCACAAAACCGCAGGATACTTTTGCGCGATATGCATTAGCATTTGGTCGCGACCATTGCCTCTCACAGGGGCGCACATACCGTGTGCCCCCTTTTTTGTAAGATATCCAAACATTGTGTTAGCGGCCTGCGACTGGGTTGCAGTCAGTTTCATCGGATTGAGTTCATTCAGATCACGCCTACAAAACAGGCTCGCCGAACCAGTACGGAAATAATTGGAGGCCGCCGACCCAAAACCCACATCAACAATTCAGGACTACTTATGATGTAGGCGACATGCAAACGGCCGACCAAAGATCATGCTTCCAGTCAATGCCGGTAGAAAGCGTGGAATTGATATTGTAGCTGGTTGCCCTGATTTTGACCAATGCCGGGGCGCCACACCTAATGCTGGCAGAATGTTCTGACCGATCAACGTACAATGAATTTCCTGTGGAGTCTTTTTCCACCACAGTAATCACCACATCGACATCGAAATCGCTGTCACGGGCGACATCACTGCTCAACAGGTTCAGGTTCACTGTTCTGAGTCCCTCGACGCTTGCGGTATAGAATATGTGATTTTCGCCCGCATTGACCGGAAGCATGAGACACGAGAACATGATTGCCGAGAAAAAAATCTGACGCATGACTACCTCCCGCAGATTACGCGACACGAGGAATTTTAGCACATCGGAACATGGGTGGCGAATCATAGGGTAGATTCCCGTTTTGAGCGGGCTTCTTCGGTGAAATTTGGACGGAGATTTTCATTGTGAGGTCAAAGTCCGAAAGACATTCGCTGCTCAAATTGCAGCCTCCGGCAAACCCGGTGCGGTTCAGTGCTGCTGTCGAAAGCAATAGGGAATTGTGCTGCTGAAGACGATCGTGAAATAGCGCTCAGTGCGCACCTCCGTTGGCAATTCGGAAAAAGGAACAACACTTGTTGAAATTTGAATTAGGTGGTTTTCGCTATTTGGAAGGTTGAGGCATTTTTGGCGGTTTTTTCCAATTTTCGATCATTCCCGCAGCAAATGATGGAAATTGCATGCAGCGCGAGCGGCCTATTTCGAATTATTGCGCGAAGATCGCCAAAAAAGACAGGAATGATGCTTGCATTGATATGGTGATTGGCCTTTGATCGCGGCAAGCTGGGGTCGGGAAAATCAATCCCCGGTGAAAAATGAATTATGCGTACAACCACAGGGGATGCGCCATGAAAAAGCTTAATTTACTTCTGGCCACGACCGCGCTCGCAGCGATGTTTGCATCTGCAGCGCAAGCCAAGACGCTGGTCTATTGCTCGGAAGGATCGCCGGAAGGTTTCGATCCTGCGCTCTACACATCAGGCACCACCTTCGACGCCTCGTCGAAGAACATCTACAACCGTTTGGTTGAATTCAACATCGGCACCACCGAGACCAAGCCCGGCCTGGCCGAGAGCTATGAAGTCTCCGAGGATGGCCTTGAATACACCTTCAAGCTTCGCCCCGGTGTGAAATTCCACACAAGCGATTTCTTCACACCGACGCGCGATCTCAATGCAGACGATGTGATCTTCTCGTTCGAGCGCCAGCTCAAGCAAGACAATCCCTTCAACAAGTATGTCGAAGGCGCGAGCTGGGAATATTTCAACGGCATGTCGATGCCCGACCTGCTGAAGTCGATCGACAAGGTCGATGACATGACGGTCAAGTTCGTGCTCAATCGTCCCGAAGCGCCGTTTATCGCCAACATGGCGATGGATTTCGCCTCGATCATGTCGAAGGAATATGCCGACAAGCTCGAAGCTGACGGCAAGGCCTCTGATCTCAACCAGAAGCCGATCGGCACCGGCCCGTTCCAGTTCGTGGCCTATCAGCCCGACGCCGTGATCCGCTACAAGGCACATCCGGACTACTGGGCCGGCAAGGAAAAGATCGACGATCTGGTGTTTGCCATCACCACCGACGCATCCGTGCGCCAGCAGAAGCTGATGGCTGGTGAGTGCCACGTTGCACCTTACCCCAATCCGGCCGATCTGGATTCGCTCAAGGCCAATGCCGATCTTGAAGTGATGGAACAGGAAGGCCTGAACGTCGGCTACCTGGCCTATAACGCGCTTGTGCCGCCGTTTGACAATGCCAAGGTCCGCAAGGCGCTCAACATGGCGATCAACAAGCAGGCCATTCTGGACGCCGTGTTCCAGGGCTCCGGCCAGGCCGCCAAGAACCCGATCCCGCCGACCATGTGGTCCTACAACAAGGCCATTGAAGACGACGCCTTTGACCCTGAAGCCGCCAACGCGATGCTCGAGGCGGAAGGTGTGAAGGATCTGTCGATGAAGATCTGGGCGATGCCGGTGCAGCGTCCCTACAACCCCAATGCCCGCCGCATGGCTGAGGTGATGCAGGAAGACTTCTCGAAGATCGGCGTCAATGTGGAAATCGTCTCCTATGAATGGGGCGAATATCTTGACAAGTCGAAGGCCAAGGACCGTGACGGCGCAGTGCTGCTCGGCTGGACCGGCGACAATGGCGATCCGGACAACTTCCTGGCCGTGCTGCTGGGCTGTGACGGTGTTGGCGGCTCGAACCGTGCACAGTGGTGCAATGACGAGTTTGAAGCGCTGATCCAGAAGGCCAAGACGGTTTCAGACAAGGCCGAGCGGACCAAGCTTTACGAAGAAGCACAGGTTGTCTTCAAGCGCGAAGCACCGTGGGCCACGATCGCCCATTCCGTGGTCTTCATGCCGATGAGCAAGAAGGTCACCGGCTACGTGATGGATCCCCTCGGTGGCCATTGGTTCACCGGCGTCGATATCGCCGAATAACCTCAACAGGAAAGACGGGGGCGTTGTACAAACGCCCCCGTTGCCATTGATCATATGCTGCGTTTTTTCCTTACACGTGTAGGCCTGCTGATCCCGACCTTCATCGGGGTTTCAATCGTGGCCTTCGCCTTCATCCGGTTGCTGCCGGGCGACCCGATCATGCTGCTCGCCGGCGAGCGCGGCGTTGACCCCGCGCGCTATGCGGAACTGCAGGCGATGCTCGGTTTCGACAAGTCGATTCCGGTCCAGTACTACAATTATCTCGTCGACATTCTGCACGGCGACTTTGGCACCTCGATCGTCACCAAGCGACCGGTGCTTGATGAATTCCTGACGCTTTTCCCGGCGACCATCGAACTGGCGCTTTGCGCCATCATCCTGGCGACACTGATCGGCATTCCCGCCGGTGTGGTTGCCGCCGTCAAGCGCGGTTCGTGGCTTGATCAGGGCCTGATGGGCACCGCGCTGGTCGGCTATTCAATGCCGATCTTCTGGTGGGGGCTTTTGCTGATCATCCTGTTTTCCGGCATTTTGCAGTGGACCCCGGTGTCGGGGCGGATCTCGCTGATCTATTTCTTTCCGCAGGTCACCGGCTTCATGCTGATCGACAGCCTGTTGTCGGGCCAGTCCGGCGCCTTCAAGTCAGCGTTGAGCCATCTGGTGCTGCCGACCATCGTGCTGGCAACAATTCCGCTGGCGGTGATTGCACGGCAGACGCGTTCGGCAATGCTGGAGGTGCTGGGCGAGGATTATGTCCGCACCGCGCGCGCCAAGGGGCTGCCGCCTCGGCGGGTGATCGGGGTGCATGCGTTGCGCAATGCGCTGATCCCGGTGATCACCACGATCGGTCTGCAGGTCGGCGTTCTGCTTGCCGGCGCCATTTTGACCGAAACCATCTTTTCCTGGCCGGGCATCGGCAAGTGGATGGTCGATTCGGTGTTCAAACGCGATTACTCCGTGGTGCAGGGCGGCCTGCTGCTGATCGCCGGGGTCATCATGCTCGTCAATCTCATCGTTGATTTGCTGTACGGGCTGATCAACCCACGCATCAGGCATTGAGGGTGGGCCATGACTGACACAACAGTTGCTTCCCCCGACCAGACGCCGCTGCGCCGCGGCCGGTTTTCCGAATTCTGGTATTATTTCAGCCAGAATCGCGGTGCCGTGCTTGGGCTTGTGGTGTTCTCCATCGTTGTTTTCGTAGCAATTTTCGCACCCCTGATCGCGCCGCATTCGCCGAGCGTGCAGAACCGCGAAGCTTTCCTGCTGCCGCCATTCTGGCAGGAAGGGGGTAACCTGAGCTACCTGCTGGGAACCGATGCCGTGGGCCGCGATATTCTATCCCGGTTGATGTACGGAGCGCGGTTTTCTCTGTTTATCGGGCTGTTCGTGGTGGTGCTTTCGGTTTCCAGCGGCGTGATGATCGGCCTGATCGCCGGCTATTTCCGCGGCTGGGTCGACACTGTGATCATGCGCATCATGGATGTGATCCTGGCGTTTCCGTCGCTACTGCTGGCGCTGGTGCTGGTGGCCATTCTGGGCCCCGGCCTGCTCAACGCAATGATTGCCATCGCGCTGATCCTTCAGCCGCATTTTGTGCGCTTGACGCGGGCATCGGTGATGTCCGAGCGTGACCGGGAATATGTGATCGCGTCGCGGGTGGCGGGCGCCGGCAAGATACGGCTGATGTTCCTGACAATCCTTCCCAATTGCCTGGCGCCGTTGATCGTGCAGGCAACGCTGTCGTTTTCGTCGGCGATCCTCGACGCCGCAGCGCTTGGTTTTCTGGGCATGGGCGCACAGCCGCCAACGCCTGAATGGGGCACGATGCTGGCCGAGGCGCGTGAATTCATCCTGCGGGCCTGGTGGGTGGTCACCTTCCCCGGCGTGGCGATCCTGGTCACCGTGCTGGCGATCAATCTGATGGGCGACGGTCTGCGTGACGCACTCGATCCGAAACTGAAGAAAAGCTGATGTCCCTGCTCGAAATCAAGAACCTGACCGTCAGCTTCGACACCGCGTCCGGACCGTTCCGCGCCGTGGACGGGGTTGATCTGAATGTCGATGGTCGCGAAATCCTGTCGATCGTCGGTGAATCCGGATCCGGAAAATCAGTGGCGATGCTGGCGCTGATGGGGCTGTTGCCTGACACAGCATCGGTAACAGCCGATGTCATGCGGTTTGACGGCAAGGACCTGCTGACCATGCCCGCACAGGACAAGCGCAGCATCATCGGCCGCGATATCGCGATGATCTTCCAGGAGCCTATGTCGAGCCTCAATCCGTGTTTTACGGTCGGCTTCCAGATTGGCGAGATGCTCAAGCGCCACACCGGGCTTGACCGCGCCGAGCGCAAGGCGCGCGCCATCGATCTGATGCGGGCGGTGGGCATTCCCTCGCCTGAGCAGCGGCTGTCGGCGTTCCCGCACCAGTTGTCGGGCGGCATGAGCCAGCGGGTGATGATCGCCATGGCCGCCTCCTGCCGGCCGAAGCTCCTGATCGCGGACGAGCCGACGACAGCGCTGGACGTGACCATCCAGGCACAGATTCTGGATCTGCTGCGCGATCTGTGCGCCGAGTTCGACATGGCGCTGGTGCTGATCACCCACGACATGGGCGTGGTGGCGCAAATGGCGCACCGTGTCCAGGTGCAATATGCCGGCCAGAAAGTCGAGGAGCAGAAGGTGGAGGAGCTGTTTGCCGATCCGCATCATCCCTATACCGCGGCATTGCTGTCGGCCTTGCCGGAACGGGCCACCGGGCGCGGGCACCTGCCGTCGATTCCGGGTGTGGTGCCGGGCCAGTTCGACCGGCCCCCAGGCTGTCTGTTCGAGCCGCGGTGCACGTTTGCCACCGACAGCTGTCGTGTCGGTGCGGTACAGCAGGGACAGGAAATGGGGCTCGCCTTGTGCAATCACCCGCTTGCGAACGGCGTTCCGGCTGACGGCACACCGGCACACGAGGTGCCGGCATGAGCCCGGTTCTCCACGCCACCGACCTGACCCGCAATTATGAAGTCAAGCGCGGCATGTTCGGCAAGCCGGCGCTGGTGCGCGCGCTCAACGGCATCAGCTTCGATCTCAGTCCCGGCAAGACACTTGCGGTGGTGGGTGAATCGGGTTGCGGCAAGTCGACACTTGCACGTCTCGTGACCATGATCGAGGAGCCGAGCTCGGGCACACTGATGATCGATGGCAAGCCGGCGGCGCTCACCGACAAGAGCCTGCGGCGTACCGTGCAGATCGTGTTCCAGAACCCCTATGGCTCACTCAATCCGCGCCAGAAGGTCAGCGCCATTCTGGAGGAACCGCTCAAGGTCAATACCAAGGACGATGCGGAGACGCGGCAGCACAAGGCCCGCGCCATGATGCAGCGGGTCGGGCTCAGGCCTGAGCATTACGACCGTTACCCGCACATGTTTTCAGGCGGCCAGCGACAGCGCATCGCCATCGCGCGGGCGCTGATGCTGAACCCGAAAGTCCTGGTGCTCGATGAACCCGTATCAGCGCTGGACCTGTCGATCCAGGCGCAGGTGCTCAACCTGCTGATCGATCTGCAGAAGGAATTCGGCCTCGCCTATCTGTTCATCAGCCACGACCTGTCGGTGGTCAAGCATATCGCCGACGAGGTCATGGTGATGTATCTCGGGCGTCCGGTGGAATCGGGCTCCGCGCAAACCGTGTTTGCCGATCCGAAGCATCCCTACACCCAGGCGTTGCTGTCGGCGACGCCGGTGGCCAATCCGATCATGAAACAGGAGCGGGTGCGGCTCGAAGGTGAATTGCCGTCACCGCTCGATATCCCGAGCGGCTGCGCGTTCCACCCGCGCTGCCCGATCGCGATACCGAAATGCGCCGAGGCGATCCCGCCGGAACGGCGTGTGGCCGGACGTCAGGTGGCCTGTATCCGAGCTGAATAGTGCGGCAAGCAGCTCAGAAATGTCTGGCAAACAGTCCATTCCAGCAAGCCTGATAGATGTTGGCCTTTTGCTGATCACCCCGTGCATTTGGTTAGCTTGCAGTTAGTCGATGCTTCATCAACAAAGACAAGCCTTGCTAAGGTCTTGTTGAAGAAGCGCTGGCGCCGCTTGTGTTGAACTTGCTTCTTCAGCCTTTGTTCGCGGAGGGACAATTCAACCCATATCAAGAAGATTGCAAAAAATCCTCCGCTGCCACCATCCTTACTCTTCCAGCCCCGGATCCTGTCGACACTTTACAAGAAAGCCCTGAATAGCGTGAACAATGGTGACACCCCAGATAAGCAGGGTCACGATTCCCAATCCAGCCGCAACGGGACGACTGAAAAACCCGACCAGGTTTCCATCTGCAATGATCATTGATGTGGTGAAATTGGTTTCGACAAGTGGCCCGAGCACGATGCCAAGAATAACTGGAGCGATGGCGATCATGCGCGATTCCAGTACAAAGGCGACCACCCCCGCGGCCAGCATCAGTGTCACGCCGAACATGGTATTGTTGATAGAGTAGGAGCCGACAATGCAGAACAGCAGTACGGCAGCGTTCAGCAAGGCGCGCGGCACTTCAAAAATCCACCGCGCGCTTTTGGCGGCTACCCATCCAAGTGGCAGCATCAGCACGTTGGCAATGGCAAAGACGATCATAACAGCGTAGAAGTTTTCCGGATGGAGGGTCATCAATGTGGGCCCTGGGTCCAGCCCCTTCATCACCAAAACGCCAACGGCAATTGCTGTGACGGCGTCGCCGGGAATACCGAACACCATAGCCGGAATCCAGGAAGCGCTCAACTGAGCGATTTTTGGGTCTTTTCCCTGGAGTTGTGGGGTAGAAACAGTCCCGGCGTGGACCAGTTGGGCATTTCACCGGCGAACCGCTCAAAAAAACTGACGGCCAGATCAATATCGTCGCGTGTATTCTCCCTGAAGGACCACCAGGTCCGGAGGTCGCCAAGCTCCGGCGTCACATCGTTGACCAGTGAAAAGTCCTGCTCAATGACAGCCTCTCTGACGGCCAGGCAAAATGTGACGTACAAGTAGCCTTCCGGCCAGAACCCCTCGGGCGCACTCTGATCGACCGGGCCGACATATGGTTCAGCCGTTACAGGCGCGTGACGCACCAGTTCCCGCAACATCAATCCAGCCGAGAAGGTCACATATTCCAGTCGATGTTCCCTGGCCTTGTACTTTTGCGCTTCGAAGGCACGGAACCATGACGTGAATGCGGATATGAGCTTTCCTTCATCGAGGACATAGTGTCGTTGCGTTTCATCCGAAACCGAGCCGAGAAAATCGCGAAAAGAGGCTGTGAACCAGCGGGCGCGGCGAATGGTCTTGCGGACAGGAAGGTTACGCTTATCGAGGACATGCAGGGCGTCTTTCACGTCAGATCCGTCCCGCAGTCTCGATTAACACGATTTCAAGCTGTTCCGCATCGTCCCATCGGGCTTGACAGGCATCCAGACAATCGCCCGCCAACCAGCCGGCAATCCTCACCAGTTCCTCCTCGCAAGCGCCATCATCTTCATGATCAGCGAGGAGCCAGAGAACCAGGGCAATGCAAATCCGTTTGCGTTCCCTACCATCCAAATCAGCCTCGGTATGAACCAGGCCGGGAGCCACACCAAACGGGTTCCGGTTAACAAGGGCGTGAACATAGGTTGCAGCGCGAAACCGCCGGTCTCCCACATCATGCCAGCACAGTGCGAGGATGGTCTTGCTGATCAGGAAGTCCTGCTCGTTGGCAGCGTCAAGCAGGATACGGATGGCAAACGCAGCAACTGAAACCGTGTCCACAGCCGGCACGGTTTCTCCACGCAGCGCTGCCGCGGTGCGGACAACAGCCGCCGAATCCGGTTTCCGAAAGGAACGTAACACGTTCCCGCCTGGACGATTGATGTGTGTGATATCCCTTATCGCTTCGCGCAAGGGGTCTGGAAGAAACTCAAGTGCAGGCGCCAGAAGGGCGCGCGAAGAGGACGCTTTCTGATGAAGGCCCCTGACGAGGTCACGCAATGGCAGTGTCAGCTCTCTTGGATCGGGGTGCGAAACGGACATTTTCAGCGGCCCTCCTTTTTCATTTGACAACATAATCGCGAGTTCTGGTTTTTGCCATGAAGGAAAGTGTCGTGTCGAGATCCTTCACAACAGCCTGCGATCCCAATCCCATCGCATTCTGTGCCGAGGTGGCCTGGCCCATCCGGATGCAGTCCTCGATGGATTTCCCTAGATGCAGTCCCGTGGCAAAGCCGGCGTTGAAACAGTCACCGCAGCCACAGGTGCAGACCACGTCGATGGCATAGGACGGTATGTCGATCTTATTTCCCTTGGCGTCCCTGTACATGGCGCCGTTGGCTCCCAGTGTCAGGATGACGGCGCCGACGCCGTGATCGAGCAGGAAGCTTGCAATGTCCTCGAAATCGGACAAGCCGGACAGGGCCGCTGCCTCTTCCTCGGAAGGCATAAAGAAGTCTGTATTGGCAAGAAGCGGCTTGATCAGCGGCAGGTCGTCCTGGGTCGAGGCAAACACATCCAGCGTCGTGGTGCAGCCGCGCTTCTTGGCCTCCTTCAGAATATCGGCATTGCGGCCCTGGTCCATGGCATCCATCAGCCCGACGCCTCCGATATGAAGAATTTTGGTGTCGAGCACCCGGTCGACCTGATCATCGTCAACATAGAAGCCGGCCGTCGCCCCGAGCTTGTGCAAGGCTGGCCGGGCGCCGTCGGGCCGGGTGGTGACAATGCTCGACGACGTCGAGAACCCTTCGCAGCGCTGGATCAGCAGCCGGTCGACGCCAAAATCGTCAAGCCGCCGCAGCGCCCAGTCACCCATCAGGTCATGGCCAACGCCGCCAACTGCCTGCACCTTGAGGCCATGCTTGGCCGCCACGATGGAGGCAGACCCCGCAGCCCCAGAGACAGCCAGGGCGAAATCATCGACAAACAGGGTGCCGCCGCCTGGCGGCAGGTCACTGACCGGCCGGCACAGCGCGTCGAAGGTGTAAAATCCCATCGAAGTGTAATCGAACGTCATAAGGCCTCCCAGGGCTGTCGCGAGCGGGTCAGCGCAGGCGCTGACCGGTCTTAGCATCGAAGAGGTAAATTCGCGCCGGGTCAAATGCCACTGATTCCTGCACGCCCAGTTCCGAACGATAATTGCGCTCCGCCTTGACTTCGAGCAGTTTCTCACCCGCCTTGATGGTCAGATAGGTGATGTCGCCGGTTGGCTCAACACCGTAAACCGTGCCCTTGAGTTGCCCACCATTGCCGCCCACGGTGCAGTCTTCCGGGCGAATTCCAAGCGTGACCTTGCCAGTATGGGACCGGGAGAGACCGGCGACCTTGATCCCCGAAGCCGTAAACACGCCATCGCTCAACTGGCCTTCGATCAGGTTCATCGGCGGAGATCCGATGAAGCCGGCAACGAAGGTATTGGCCGGATCATTGTAGATCTCGTCGGGTGTGCCGATCTGCTGGATCAGGCCGGACTGCATGATGACAATCCGGTCGGCGAGCGTCATGGCTTCGATCTGGTCATGGGTCACATAGACAGTGGTGATTTTCAACTGCCGCTGAATGTGCTTGATCTGAACCCGCATGGCCTGACGCAGCTTGGCGTCGAGGTTGGACAGGGGTTCATCCATCAGGAAGACCTGCGGTTGGCGCACGATGGCGCGTGCGAGCGCTGCGCGCTGGCGCTGGCCACCCGACAGGGCGCCGGGCTTGCGGTCGAGATATTCGGTCATTTCGACCAGGCCGGCGGCCCGCCGGACCAGTGTGTCATGCTCGCTTCTGTCGACGCCGCGCATCCGCAGCGGAAACCGGATATTCTCGTAAATCGACATGTTGGGATAGAGTGCGTAGCCTTGGAACACCATGGCCACATCCCGGTCACGCGCGTCAATCCCGTTCATGACCTCGCCGTCCATGCGGATCTCGCCCTCGCTTGGGTCTTCCAGGCCGGCGATCATTCGCATCGTTGTCGTCTTGCCACAGCCCGAAGGTCCGAGGAAGACGATGAATTCTTCATCGGCGATGTCGATATTGACATCGCGGACACCCCAGACGGTGCCCCATTTTTTCTGAATGCCCGTCAGTTCAATTCTCGCCATATTCTTATCCTTTCACTGCGCCCATGGTCAGACCGCGCGACAGGTGCTTCTGAATGGCGACAACCACCAGGAAGACCGGCACAAAGGCGAGGAAGGCAACCAGTGCAATTGCATTGTAAATCAGACCGTCGGATCCGCCGGTGAAGTTCGCCAGCGCCACCGACATCGTGTAGGCGTTGGGGGTCGAGGCGATCAGCAGCGTGAAGAGAAACTCGTTGATCGCGAAAATCATGGCGATCACCGAAGCTGTGATGATGCCGGGCAGGACGGCGGGAATGATGATTTCCCACAGGATGCGCAGATCGCCTGCACCATCGGTCCGGGCCGCGTCTTCCAGCTCCTTGGGAATGTCGAGCATGTAGGAGCGGATAATCCAGGTCACAAAGGACAGGTTGATCGCGGCATAGATCAGCATCAGTGCCCAGATGGTATCCAGCAAGCCGAGATTGCGGAACAGGAAGAAGATCGGGATTGCGACAATTGCCGGAGCCATCATGCGCGTTGACAGGATATAGAAGCCGATATCGTCTCTGCCCCGGTAGGTGTAGCGGGCCAGTGAATAGGCCGCGGGCACCGCGAGCACGAGATCGATGATCACCGATCCGAAGATCGCCGCGACCGAGTTGCGGAGATATTTGGCCATCGGCCAGTCTTCCCAGATCATGTGCCAGGCATCGAGCGAGAAGCTCGGCCAGTAGATCGGTTGTGGCGTGATGATCTCTGTCCGGGGGCGCAGCCCGATGGACAGGAACCACAGCACGGGAGCCAGGCAGAACAAGGCCCAGGCGCCGAGAATTGCATATCGCAGCAGAAGGCTTTCGCCTCGGGAGCTTTTGCGTTGTGAGGCCATGGATCAGTTCCTCGCCGAGACAAAGGCGCGCTTTACGACAAGCTGCGCAATGATAATGGTGATCACCAGCATGATCACCGATGCGGAAGAGGCATAGCCAAAGTCGAAGAACTTGAACCCGGTTCGATAGATGAAATAGCTGATGGTTTCTGTGCCGAAGGCCGGCCCGCCTTTGGTGATGATGAAGACGTTGGTGAACATCGTGGTGATGTCGATGGCGCGCAGGATCAGGGCAACGGCAATCACCGGCTTCATCATCGGCAGCGATATGTTCCAGAAGATCGCATACCAGGATGCGCCATCAAGCCGCGCGGCTTCCTCGACCTCCTCGTCCTGTCCCTGCAAAGCGGCGACAAAAATGATGAACAGGAACGGAGTCCATTGCCAGACGTCGGCCAGGATCAGAATGCCACGGCTCATCCAGATCGACGACTGGTAGGCGATATTGCCGTCAATCAGGCCGATCCGCATCAGAAGGTCGGCAAACACCCGGGCGTCGAGAAATGACAATTTGTAGATGAACGCCACCGCCGACGGCATGAACAGCATCGGAACCAGAAAGATGATCCGCCAGCCTCTTACCCAGGGGTCGCGGTAGGCATAAAAGGCAATCGCAAGCGCGAGCACACATTGCAGGACCAGCGAGACCGAGCCGATCACCAGGGTGTTCCAGATCGCGCCCCAGAATTGATAATCCTGAAACAGGCGAATGTAATTGGCCAGGCCCACCGGTTGCCAGGGCCCAAACTTCACATGGTGGAAGCTCTGGATGACCGCATAGATGCCCGGATAGAGAGTGATTAGCAAGAGATAGATGACGGCCGGCGCCACCAGCAGATATGGAAACCATGCCTTGAGGCGCTTGCTTCGCCGTTTCAGCTTCTGGTGCGTCGGCGGGACCGGGGCGGCCGCAGCCGCCCCGGTGTCCGACAGGGAGGATTTACTCACATTGAGATCCTGTCTGTCTGTTGTTTCGTTGCCTATCAGAAGGGAAGCTTTTTGCCTTCTCCGACATAAAGTCCCGGCGCCGCAGCCGCGTAGTCTACCGGATCCTTGCCCTGGTAGAAGCCGTTGCTGGCCATTATGGCCTTGACGGCGGATGCGGCGTTGTCGAGGGCTTCCTTGGCCGTGATCTGGCCAACAACCGCCCGGTTGATCTCGTTGCCGATGGCCTGTTCAATCGGGAAGGCTCCCGGCAGACGCGGTGAACACCAGGCGTGTTCAAGCGAGTCGGCCCAGACTTTGGCTGGCTGCGAGACTTCCTGAAGGTTGGGGTTGGTCAACACCGACTTGTAGCCCGGAGCAACGCCGTTGGCATTGGCTTCGTTCATGGCCATGATCGAACCGGTGGTGAGGAAGGCCAGCATCAGGAAGGCGCCTTCGGCATTTTGAGCCGATGCGGCGACACAGGAGGTGGACCCGGCAATATTCGGCGGCGCGAAGCGCCCTCCGGCGATGCGGGGCTCGTAGATGGTGACGAAGTCGTCGACGATCTGCGACTGGTCCGGGCGCATGGCCTGGGTGCCGGAATCCTGCCAACTGATGTTGGTGGCAACCTGACCACCGAGCCAGGCGGCACGGTTTTCCGGCCACCCGGCACCGGCATGGCCTTCATTGGCGTTCTTGGACAGTTCGAGAATGATCTCGAGTCCCTTCATGCCGGCATCACCGTTGAAGATTGGTTCCCAGTTTTCGTCGAACAGCATCATGCCGGCCTGCGCCGACACGTGTTCCCAGGTGTAGGTTGACCAGAATCCCGGTGCGGCCATCAAGCCTACTCCGGAGACGCCGGGCTCGACCTTGTTGAGTTCGCGCGAGACGCGGATCAGTTCGTCATAGGTCGGAATAGAATTGACGCGGTCGACTTCACCACCGAGGAGCTTCTCCATATAGCCCTTGCGGACATGAACCATCTGGACGTCGCAGTCGAACGGGATGCCGTACATCTTGCCGTTGAAGAAACCGTAGTTGAGCCGGTAGGTGTCATAGAAATCGTCGAGCGGCAGGTTCCACTTGTCTGCGAACCCGTCGAGTTCATGCAGGAAGCCGGGCGCTGCGAAGTCTCCCAGCCATGGCGAAAAGAACTGAAGTGCATCGAAGGATGCATTGCCCGAGATGAATTCGGCCAGTGCCTTGTCGTAGAAACTGTCGTCCGGAATCGGAACCAGTTCGACCTTGATACCTGAAAGTGCTTCAAACGGCACAAGACCTTCAGCTGCCGACTCGGCATCGGCAGCGCCAACTGCAAAGCGAACCGTTGTTCCAGCCAGTTCGCTGCGCACAGCGTCCCAGTCTACCGTCCTGATCCAGTCCTTGCTGTTGTCCCAAATTGGTTTGTCGTCAGACATTCCATAGAGTTTCTGGTAGTCCTTGCGCACGTATTTAGAGATTGAAATATCGTCGAGCACGCTTTGCGGATCCGGAAGATGGGATGCCGCGAGCAACGGGGTGCCCCACGTCGTGCCAGCGATCGCAATTCCTGTCGCGGTGGTGTTCTTCAAAAAAGAGCGCCGCGAGAGCTTGCCTCTGAATTTCATTGGATTCTCCTCCCTAGAGTTCGCTTGAATACCCGAGTCGCAATCTCCCCGGGATTACGCCTTGACCTTTGTGATCCTGCACAATGATCTGAACATTAGCATTTACAAGGCTAACTTTGTTCAGATGGACTTGGAAGTCAATAGGATTCGCCGAATATGAACGAACAATTGAGTTGACATGAGTACTAAAGTTCATGATGCTTGGGCAGCTGTGATTATGGGAGAGTTGTTGAAATGGGGTCAAACATTGCACTGACGGGGTTGGCCAAGGATCTCGCGGCGCGGGCAGGTAGCGGCAGACCGGTGCGCATCGGTCTGATCGGTTCAGGCGAGATGGGAACCGACATCGTCACGCGGGCTTCGATGATGGATGGCGTCGAGGTTGCCGCCATTTCGGAAATCAACCCGGCGGCGGCGCACCGGGCGGTCGAGATCGCCAGACGGTCGAAAGGTTCCAGCCAGGACGCCAACACGACAGATGCGTTGAACGCTGTGATCGAGAGCGGCAAGACCGCGATCGCCGACAACGCCGACGCAATCCTCGAATCGGGCCTCATCGATGTGGTCATCGACGCGACGGGCATTCCTGCAGTCGGCGCGGAAATCGGGCTGCGCGCGATGGAGCGTGGCAAGCATCTGGTGATGATGAATGTCGAAGCCGACGTCACCATCGGCTCCTACCTGCGGCGCGAGGCCGAGCGGTTGGGTGTGGTCTACAGTCTGGGTGCGGGCGACGAACCGTCGTCCTGCATGGAGCTGATCGAGTTCGTCTCGGCGATGGGGCACAAGATCATCTGCGCCGGCAAGGGCAAGAACAACCCGCTCAACATCGACGCGACGCCTGATGCCTACGAAGCCGAAGCCATGCAGCGTCACATGAACCCGCGTCTGCTGGTCGAATTTGTCGACGGGTCGAAGACCATGGTGGAAATGTCTGCCATCGCCAACGCCACCGGACTGATCCCTGATTGTGATGGCATGCATGGTCCTGCCGCCGGCCCGAAGGATCTGGCCAAGACACTGATTCCTGAAAAGGACGGTGGTCTGTTGAAAGGCATAGGCCGGGTCGACTACTCGATCGGCAAAGGGGTTTCGCCCGGCGTCTTCGTCATCATCGAAGCCGAACACCCGCGTATTCGCGAGCGCCTGACCGATCTGAAGATGGGCGATGGTCCTTATTTCGAGTTTATCCGGCCCTATCACCTGACCTCGTTGGAAGTTCCGCTGACCTGCGCGCGCGCCGTCCTTTACGGCAAGGCCGATATGATCCCCCTCGACCGGCCTGTTGCTGAAGTTGCGGCGGTGGCCAAACGGGATCTGAAACCGGGCGAAAAGCTCGATCAGATCGGCGAATACACCTACCGCGCCTGGGCCATGGAAGTTTCCCGGGCACGCGCTGCGCAAGCCCATCCGGCCGGGCTGTTGACCGGTGCAACGGTGACTGCGCCGATCCGGAAAGGCGAATTGATCACTGCACTCAACACCACCCTGCCAAACGCGAAGATCGTGGATCTGCGCCGGCGCCAGGATGAAATGCTTTACGGGAAAGTGGCGGCCAATGTCTGAGATCAATACCCCTTATGCTGTGCGCGCCTACAGCCCGGAGGCGTTGAAAGGGGCGTTGCGCAAGATGATCCTGATCCGCAGGTTCGAGGAAGGTGCGGAAGACTGCTACACGCGCGGCCTGATTCACGGCACAATGCACTTGTCGATCGGGCAGGAGGCATCCGCGGTCGGCTCGTGCATGTCGCTCAGTGATGAAGACAAGATCACCTCGACCCACCGCGGCCATGGCCATTGCATTGCAAAGAACGCCGATCTTGGAAAAATGTTCGCCGAGTTCTTTGGCAAGGACACCGGCTATTGCCGGGGCCGGGGCGGCTCGATGCACATTGCCGATGTGACCAAGGGCAATCTGGGCGCCAACGGTATTGTCGGCGGCGGTCTGCCGATTGCCGTGGGCGCTGCGCTGTCGGCGAAGCGGTTGGGAACGGGGGCTGTGACAGTCTGCTTCTTCGGTGACGGTGCCAACAATGAAGGCGCCTTCCATGAAGCGCTGAACATGGCTGCCGTCTGGAAGCTCCCGGTAGTTTTTGTCTGCGAGAACAACAAATACGGCATGTCGACTTCGACGGAACGATCCACCGCAGTCAAGAACATCGCCGAGCGTGCCGTCGCCTATTCGATGCCGGGTGTGACGGTGGACGGCAATGACTTCTCCGCAGTGACCGAGGCCGTCGATGCCGCCGTTGCGCGGGCGCGGGCGGGGGATGGACCAAGCCTGGTCGAGAATCTGACTTACCGGTGGCGTGGTCATTCGAAATCCGACCGCAACCGCTACCGTACCAAGGAAGAGATCAGCGAGTGGATGGAACTCGACCCAATCCGGCAAATGACCGAGTTGCTCGTCGCGCACAAGATCATGTCGGAAGCCGAGGTCGAAACGCTGCACGACGAAGCGGCACGGGTGATCAAGGAGGCGATTGAATTTGCGGCGGCGAGCCCCTCGCCCGAACTCGGTGATGCCACCCGTTTTGTCTATACCGATGGAGCTGCGGCATGAACGCTCAGGGCAAAGCCGAGCTTCGCGAACTCTCCTATGCGGAAGCCATTCGCGAGGCAATGGACATCTCTCTGGAGCGCGATGAACGGGTCATCCTGATGGGAGAAGACATCGGGGTTTATGGCGGCGCGTTCCAGGTGACCGGCAATCTGGTCGAGAAATACGGCGCGGACCGGGTGATGGACACGCCGATTTCGGAGCTTGGCGGCGCTGGCGTAGCTGTCGGGGCGGCTTTGACGGGCCTCAGGCCGATCTTTGAATTCCAGTTTTCGGATTTTGCTGCCTTGGCGATGGAGCAAATCGTCAACCAGGCGGCCAAGATCCGCTACATGCTGGGCGGTGCCGTCTCTGTTCCGCTTGTGATGCGCTTTCCGGCGGGCTCGGGAACCGGAGCAGCGGCGCAACATTCGCAAAGCCTCGAAGCCTGGTTTGGTCACGTGCCGGGTCTGAAGGTTATCCAGCCCTCCACGCCCGAAGATGCCAAAGGCATGCTGCTGGCAGCGCTTGAGGACCCTGATCCGGTGATGATCTTCGAACACAAGATCCTCTACAAGATGAAGGGCCACGTCCCTGAGGGATACTACACAACACCTATCGGCAAGGCTGCGATCCGCCGGTCAGGCAAGGATCTCTCGATCGTTGCCACATCCTTGATGGTGCACAAGGCTTTGAGCGCTGCGGAGACTTTGGCGAGCGAGGGCATTGATGTCGAAGTGATTGATCTTCGTACCGTGCGCCCGATGGATCGGGAGACGGTTCTGGGCTCTGTCCGCAAGACCGGAAAACTGATCTGCGTCTATGAGGGTGTCAAGACTTTGGGTGTTGGTGCGGAAATATCGGCCATGGTTGCCGAGAGCGACGCCTTCGATTTCCTCGAGGCGCCCATTGTTCGCTTGGGGGGGGCGGAAAGCCCTATTCCCTACAATCCCGAGCTTGAAAAGGCTGTCGTGCCTCAGGTGCCCGACATTGTGGAAGCTGCCCGTAACATTGCAAAAGGCCTTATCTGATGCCTGTTGAAGTCATCATGCCGAAAGTCGACATGGACATGGCCAGCGGCAAGATCTCGGTATGGCATGTCGCGGCTGGCGAGAAGGTGGGTCAAGGCGATCCGCTTTTCGATATCGAGACTGACAAGGCGGCAATGGAGGTCGAGGCTTCCGCGAGCGGTTATCTGCATCATCCGGTTGCCGAAGGCACAGATGTGCCAATCGGGCAGCCGGTAGCCTGGATCTATGCCGAGGGCGAGAAGGTCGGTGCGCCACCCGAAGCCGCGATACCTCACGCATCTGATCCGGCGCCGGAAGCAATACCTGACCGTGATTCAAATCCGGTCGCCACCGCGCCGGCTGACGATGCTTCTTCCGCTCCGCCTGCTCGCCAGAAGGCGCGCGCCACGCCCCTGGCCCGCTCGCTGGCACGCAAGGCCGGACTTGATATTGAGGATGTTGCTGGAAGCGGGCCTCGCGGCCGGGTTCAGGCCGAGGATGTGCGTGGCTTCCTGGATCAACCACTACCGCTGCCGATGGCGGCACCACCCGGCTTCGTCTCCGAGACCGGCCCCCTGGCCGTGTCACGCAGCAAAGCCGGATCCGGCACGCCGATCCTGCTGATCCACGGCTTTGCCAGCGATGCGAAATCCTGGGCACCGTTGGAAGGGTACTTGAATGACCATCCGATCTTCCGGATCGAGCTGCCATCTCACGGCAAGTCGCCGCGACTTCGCATATCCTGCTTTGCCGATCTTGTGTCGGCAGTGCGCCGGGCGTTTGACGCGCTTGATCTGGGATCTGCACATCTGATTGGCCACAGCCTCGGCGGCGCGGCTGCCCTTGCGCTCGCCGACACTCGGCCCAAGACAGTATGCTCCCTGACGCTTTTGGCGCCGGCCGGGCTTGGACCCGATATCAATGGACAAGCTCTCACCGGAATTGGAAACGCCACGCGCGCCGAGAGCCTGGGCCCCTGGCTGAAGCAGACGGTTGCGGATGAGCGGTTGATCGGCGATGGCTATGTGCGGGCAGCGATGGCTGCGCGCGCAGATGCCGGTATGCGTCTGGCGCAAAATGCTTTGGCGGATGCAGTCTTCCCCGATGGGGTTCAGGCTTTTGACATGAAATCCGCATTGGACCGGGTCGCAACGCCGACGCGAATTGTCTGGGGAAGGCAAGACCGGATCATCCCCTGGCAACATGCTTTGCGGGCTCCGGGCCGGGTAAGCTTGCACCTGTTCGACAATGTCGGACACGTTCCGCAATTCGAAATTCCCGACGAGGTTGGAAAACTCCTGCGTACCCATCTATGATAGCTGGCGAAACGGTGATCAGTGCAGGAATATCTCATGGCAGCAGACACACTACCGAGCGGCTCTGTCGGTCGCGGTAAACCGGTGTCGGATCCGCAAAGTCAGTTGCGGGTGCGCGCGGCATGGCTCTACTACGTGGAAGGCCTCACGCAATCGGACGTGGCGGATCGGCTCGGCGTCAACCGTATCATGATCACGCGCCTGCTTTCGGAAGCCAGAAAGCGCGGCGAAGTCGTGATCCGGATCAAGTCGAAACTGGGGCCGCTGATCGAGGCCCAGATCCAGCTCGAGAAGAAGTTCGGCCTGGCCAAGGCCATTGTCGCTCCGTTCACGGAAGACGATGGCGACCCGACGCGGGTCATCGCCGCCGCCGCAGGCGAATATGTTTCGGGCCTGATGCGCAACAATGTGACCATCGGCGTTGGCTGGGGACGAACGCTTCATACCATGCTTCCCTATGTCGAAGGGCGGACCCTCGAGGGGGCCAGGGTCGTCTCGTTACTCGGCGGAATTGCCCAGGCACGCCGGTTCAATCCGGCGGAATTTGCCTGGCAGTTTGCCGAACTGTTTGACGCGGAAGGCTTCCTGATTCCGGCGCCGGCGATTGTCGATTCCGCCCAGACCAAGCATGCACTGCTGGAGCATTGCGGGCTCGACCATATCATGAGCATGGCTGAAACCTGTGACGTCGTGTTGCTGTCATGTGGCGGCATATCGACATTGACCACATCTTACCGGACCGGCCATGTTTCGGAGGCTGAGCGGATCTCGCTGATCGAAGCCGGAGCGGTGGGAGATGTTCTTTACAATTTTCTCGACAGGGATGGCCAGCCGGTTCCCCACCCTGTCAATGAACGCTGCATTTCGGTGTCGGTTGATCGCCTGTCGCGATTGTCGGACAAGGTGTTGATTTCCGGTGGGATCGAGAAAACCCTGGCGATCCGGGCAACCTTGAAATCCGTCAAGCCGAATACGTTTGTGACCGACGAAGCCACAGCCATGCGCCTGTTGGCGTCCGACGAGTGAGATGCAAGTTGACGGCATATCGACGGGCGCCAGGGCCGTTCGAGGTCGCCTTTTCAATTTGATATTCCGCCACACAGAACCAACTTCTCAGAGAGGCCGGATCGGGGCAGAAGTGATGCGTCACCGCTTATGGCAACGGTTGCGGAGCATCCGATATGATTTGCATCCCGAGATGCCATCGTTGTATCCATGGCGCTTGAAAAGACCGGAGAAAACCAGATGCCGAAGCTTCCAATGCAGGTGCCGAACATCGTCAAACGGGTGCTCGAATCATCGCCTTCCGATTTGCGGCTGCTGGCCCACAGGCTGCACGACCATGCGACGGAAGACCGGATGTCTCCCGCGGACGTAAAGTCGAGCCTGGCGCAACTCGGATATGACGATATAGCCGATTTCTGCCGCGATCTGGACATGCCCAGCCATGTTGCCGAACACTGGCAGCGGTTTGGCGTGTCTGGCGAGATGCGCCAGGTGTTTCGGCTGATGATCAAGCAACGCGACCGGTTTGCCGCGGCGGTGGCCGAATTCGAAACCATCACTCATGTTGGTCTGGTGCAATTTCTCAAAGGGCGTGGCGTCCTCTGATCCCTGCCGCTCTACGGTCCATCGTGGTCCAGCAATGCCTGGGCCGTTAGCATGTCGGTGACGAGGACCCCCGTCGGCATGAGGTGCAGGGCCGCCAGGATGGCCTTTACTTTTGCGGCGCCGCCTGCGGCAAGAACAATCCTTGGAATTTTGCAGACAGTGGCCAGGTCGACCGCCATGATGCGGCTGTTGAGTTCGTGATCAACCAGGTTGCCCTGCGCGTCGATGAAGTAACACAGCACGTTGGCCACTGCGCCTTTGGCGACCAGTGACGGGATGAGGTCGCTGCCAACAATACCATGCCTGAAAATTGTCGCATCGGGGGTTATTTCCCCGACAGTCAGCAAGGCGATGTCCGCATTTGCCGTACGCTGTTTGACTTCCATCAAGGGCGGCTGTGCCCAGAGAGCTTTGGCAAGCTTCGGGCTGTCAACGACCACGGGCGCGGTGATCTGGTAGCTGTCGATATCGTATGCCTCGGCAACCCGCGCGGCGACAATCGAGGGGTTGATCCACCCCGAATGCGGCAGGCTGCCGACCAGTCCAATGACGGAGGCGTCCTTGAGCTTCCGTTTCTCCAAAAACTGCAGGCTGCTGAACAGGGTTGCGCCCCCGCCAATAGCAAGTGTCTTGCCATCTCCCATCTCCATACTCAGGTAGCGCGCAATGGCGTGTCCGATCGCCTTCTCCAGGTTCTTGTCATTGGAGGGAGAGGGAATGACGACGGCGGATGACAGGTTCCAGCGCTTTTCGAGTGCCCGTTCGGCGGCAATCTGCTCGGAGGCCGCGCTGTTGATCGTGGTGACCACGATTCCTTCGGTGACACACTCCGCCAATGTCCGCATCACCTTCACCCGGCTGATCTGAAGATGATCGGCGATCTGCTCCTGCGTCATCTTTTCAACATGGTAGAGCCAGGCGGTCTTCACCTTGAGGTTGGAGGATTTGCTCCGCCATTCCTGTTCGCTCATCGGGTGTCCTTTGCAATGCCGGTCCTGAAAACATGTTGATTTTCGCCTTACCACAAAAAACTGCGTCGCGGCGCAAATATCAGATTGGACAAATGTCGCACAAGTGTTACAAATGTACAGTAGTGAGGAGGTTGCAAGCCATCGCACGGTCCAGTGGCTTGCGCGTTAAATGTGATCAGGCACGTATGCGGCCTGACAGGAGCACAATTGGACCAAGAGGAGATTATAAGATGAACGTGTTTTCCAAGGCGTTGAAGCGAGCCCCCGTGTTTTTTGCCGCTGCCTTCATGCTGTCGAGTGCGCATGCGGATGAGATGACGCTCTATACATCGCAGCCGGACGCCGATGCAGCCAAGACCGTTGAGGCGTTTCGCAAAATCAATCCCGACATCGAGGTGCAGATATATCGTTCGGGGACCAGCGACATCATGAGCAAGTTGGCCGCCGAGTTTGCGGCTGGTGCGTCGCAAGCTGACGTTCTGCTGATTGCCGATGCGGTGAGCATGGAGAGCCTCAAGGCCCAAGACAAGCTCTTGAGCTACCCCGAAGCAAATGTCGAAGGCTTCTCCGAAAATGCCTATGACGCGGACAAGACCTATTTCGGCAGCAAGCTGATCACCACCGGCATTGCCTACAACACCGGGGTGAAGGCCAAGCCCGAGCACTGGTCCGATCTCGCCGGAGACGAGTACAAGGGTCTCGTGGTAATGCCGAGCCCGCTGTATTCGGGTGCCGCGGCATTTCTTCTCAGCGGCTTTGCCGCCAACCCGGATCTGGGATGGGACTATTTCGAAAAACTCCACGAGAACGATCTTATCAGTGTGCGCGGCAATGGCGCCGTTCTGAAATCGGTGGCGAGCGGCGAGCGGCCCTACGGCATCATGGTTGACTTCATGGCGCTCAATGCGAAAGCCAAGGGGTCTCCGGTTGAGTTTGTCTTTCCGTCCGAAGGCGTGCCGGCGGTGACCGAGCCCGTGGCCATCATGGCGGAAGCCAAGAACGTTCCCGCCGCCAAGAAGTTCATCGACTTCATTCTCTCCGATGAAGGCCAGAAACTGGCGCTTGAACAGGGCTATCTGCCGGCCAAACAATCCATCGGACGTCCGGCCTGGTTGCCCGAAGGCGTTGATGTCACCGTCATGCCGATCAAGACCCAGGAAGTCGTGATGAAGACCGATGCCGACAAGGCAAAATTCAACGAGATGTTCGGCGGATAACTGCTCGTCCTCCCCCAGGCTTTTGTTTGTCAGCCTGTCAATGAGACAGCCCAAAACCGGCTTCCGGTTTTGGGCACCCTTCTCAAGGATTTAACGATGCAGAAAAATCAAGAAGGGGGGTGGGGCTTTGATCGGGCCCTTACTCTGGCGATAGTTGCTATCGTCCTGCTTCTTTCGATCATGCCCATGTTCAGGTTGCTTTTCGAGGTGGCCGTGCCCAGCAACGGTTCGTCCGGCGCCATCGGAAAGACCTTCTCAAGTTCGGCGACCTGGACCGCCACCCTGCATTCCCTGCAGGTCGGGATCGGCGGAACCATACTCGCGGTGCTTCTGGGAACCTCCGTCGCGCTGCTTGTTGGGCTGACCGCGGTGCGCGGCCGTTCGGTGTTTGTCTTTCTGTATGTCACCCCGTTGCTGATCGCGCCGCAAGTCACGGCGCTGGCGTGGCTGCAACTGTTCGGGCCAGCCAGTCCATTCCTGAAACTGCTTGGCATGGCGCCTGCCCTGGGCAGTCGAAATCCGCTCTATTCGACATCCGGCATCATCTTGCTTCTTGGCGTCCAGTACGGGCCGCTGGTGTTTTTGATGGTGCGTGCCGGCCTTCGCAAATTGCCACGCGAACTGGTGGAGGCCGGATCGAGCAGCGGAGCAGGACGATTGACCGTGCTTCGGACCATCATTCTGCCGCTGATGATGCCGTCCATCATCGGTGCCGCTGCTCTGACCTTCGTATCCTGTGTCGGCAATTTCGGGATTCCTGCCTTTCTCGGGATTCCGGCAAACTATCTGGTGTTGCCGACCTTGATTTACCAGAAGCTTGCAGGTGGAGGGCCGAGTGTGCTCTCCGAGGTCGCGGTATTGTCGATTCTGATCGGCGTTATCGCCATGACCGGTATCTTCGCGCAGGATTACGTGTCCAGACGGCGTGATTACCGCATCGTATCGACGTCGCTGCCTGCAGCGCCTTACGAGCTTGGCCGGTTTCGCCTGGTGATCGAGTTGCTGATGCTGCTGGTGGTTGTTGCGGTGCTCGGCCTGCCGGTTCTCGGCCTCGTGCTGACGTCGCTGGTCTCTGCCTATGGTGCGCCTCTGACGCTGCAAACCATCACGCTGGCAAATTATGGCTTTGTACTGTTTGAACACGGAGCCACCGGCAGGGCCTTCATCAACAGTTTCGGGCTGTCGTTGACCACCGCATTCTTCGCGGTGATGATCGCGGTGCCGCTCGCCTACATGGTGACGTGGCGTCAAAGCTGGTGGACCAGGATTCTCAACCTCTCTATCGAATTGCCATATGCCTTGCCGGGTGTGGTGCTGGCGATTGCCTCACTGTTGCTGTTTCTCAAGCCGCTGCCGGTCATCGGCATCCAGATCTACAACACGATCTGGATCATCCTCTACGCCTATCTGGCGCGCTTCCTGGTTCTGGCGTTGCGGCCCACTGTAAGCGGTCTGCATCAGATCGACAGATCGCTGGAAGAGGCGGCACAGGTGGCCGGGGCAGGGCTGATAACGCGCATGCGGACGATCATCTTTCCACTCGTGGCTCCGGCAACGATCGCCGGCGGTGTTCTCATCTTTCTCACCGCATTCAGCGAACTCACGGTGTCGGCGCTGTTGTGGGCGTCGGGGTCGGAAACCATCGGCGTGGTGATTTTCTCCTTCGAGCAAGGCGGTGATTCCAACTATGCGGCGGCCACCTCGACACTCACCGTCGCAATGACATTCACACTCATGCTGCTGACCAATCTGTTTGCGCGGCATCTACCAAACGGAGTTCTGCCATGGCGGGATTGAAAATTGAATCTGTAACCAAGACGTTTGGGTCGATGAATGCCCTTTCCGATGTCTCGCTTGAAGTCAAGAATGGCGAGTTTGTCGCTGTCCTGGGGCCATCGGGGTGCGGAAAGACCACGCTTTTGCGGGCGATCGCCGGTTTCGAGAAAGTCAGCGACGGTGAGATCAGGGTGGATGAGGTCGTCGTCTCCAGCCGGAGCGTCAATGTGCCACCGGAGAAGCGCAAGGTCGGCATTGTTTTCCAGAATTACGCGCTTTGGCCGCATATGTCCGTGGCTGAAAATGTCGGCTATAGCCTGAAGGTAGCAAAGGTGGCGAAGGCTACTCGTGAAAAACGGGTGGAAGATGCGCTGGCGCTTGTGGATCTGACCGGGCTTGGCGATCGCCGTCCCTCCAATCTGTCAGGAGGACAGCGGCAACGCGTGGCACTTGCAAGATGTCTCGTGTCGACGCCATCGCTGGTGCTTTTCGATGAGCCGCTCGCCAATCTGGATGTGCATCTGCGTGCGTCCATGGAGGAGGAATTTGCTGATTTTCACAAGCGGACCAAAACCACCATCGTCTATATCACCCACGATCAGGCCGAGGCGATGGCGCTCGCGGACCGCATCGCGGTTATGGATCATGGCAAACTGATACAGTTCGCAACGCCCCGCGAGTTGTATCAGGAACCGCGCAGCGACATGGTGGCGGCCTTCATAGCCCAGGGTATGGTGCTCCCCGCGAAGCTGATGTCAGTGCCTGAGAATGGCCAATGCAAGGTTCAGTTGCTCGGCCAGGATGCGGTGTTCCGGTGTGCTTCCGATCAGGCAACGGTTTCCGAGGCAAAGGTTTGTATCCGTTCCTCGGACATCGAGATTGTCGACAAAGACGGCATTCCGGTTGCCATCAAGCGCGTCATCTATCGCGGAGGCGGGGCTCGTGTAGAGGCGTATCCTGTTGCCCGTCCCGATCTTCAATTGACATTTGATGTCCCCGATCCCGTGACGCTGCTGGAAGGCGACACGGCCAATATTCGCATCTGTTCCGGATGGGTCATCCCGCAGGGAGACCCGCAATAATGCAGATCGATCTGTATGGTGGCTTCGGCGAAAAAGGCCGGACGAGTGTCGGACTTGGGGATGCCCATACCCGGATTCTGCTTGATGTTGGTATCAAGGTTGGTGCGATGGGCCGGGACTATTATCCGGTGATTGAAGACGCCGCGATAAAGGACCTTGACGCCGTGTTCATTTCCCACGCGCATGAGGATCATATCGGCGGATTGAGCTGGTTGTTGTCACGCGGGTTTCGCGGCCTCATTTTCATGACCCGTGAAACCCTTGGTGAAGCGGCGGAAATGCTGGCTCAGTATGCCGATCCGTCCCATGTACGAGATTTCCCGATCCACCCTGACCAGATAAAACTGTTCTCCCCGGGTGAAACCATGCATGTTGGCCAGTTCAAGATAATGACCGGTCGTTCCGGCCATGTGGTGGGCGGTGCATGGTTTCACATCGATAACGGCCATGGGCAAGTGGTCTACTGTGCGGATGTAACGCCAGGCAGCAGCGTTTTCGTGATGGATCCCGTTCCGCGGTGTGATCTCGTGCTGCTTGATACATCCTATGCAGACGATGCCATTTCGGGATTGCAGCGTCGCATGCAGATAGAAAACTGGCTTGCCGCTCATCCTTCCGGCTGCCTGTTGCCCGTTCCGGCGTCCGGCAAGCCGCTGGAAATAATGGCTATCCTTCCCGGCAGATTTGCAATCCATCAGACTATGCGGGAGGCAATCGCCACCCAGATTCTTGCCGAGGACGCCTTCGCTCCCGCCACGCGTGACTTGTTGCGTCAGAGGCTTGCCGCCGCAGATGACTGGTCTGATGGTTCGCCGTTTCCCGATTGTCCGCTGCTGACCGTTGACGGCATGGGCAGCGCCGGTCCTTCGGTGGACGCGATCCGGCGCGCTGCGGCACAAGGATTGCCAATTCTGCTGACTGGTCATATTCCCGACCATACCCCCGCGCGCAGGTGTTTTGACGAAGAGCGTGCTGCCTGGATAAGACTGCCGACACATCCGACGCGCGATGAAAACGTGGCGATATGGACTGGCGCCGGCCGCCCGGCCGCCCTGGGTCATTCCTGTTCGCAATCCGGTCTTCGCGACCTGCAGGCCTTTTTACCAAAACTGGATGTCAATGCCGTGACAGGCGACCACCTCGCAATTTGATGGATATGAAAATGAGAATTCTGGTTTGCAATGATGATGGTATTGAGGCTCCGGGAATCGCCATGCTCGAACGGGTGGCACGACGGCTGAGCGATGACGTGTGGGTGGTTGCGCCCGACGGCAAACGCACTGCCGCCAGCGGCTCGATCACTATCGCCCGCCCGCTGGAAATGACCAGGCGTGGCGACAAGCGGTACTCCTGCTCGGGAACGCCAGCCGATTGTGTCGTCACCGCCATGACCTGGCTGTTCGCGCAGGGTCCGAAACCGGACCTGGTGCTGTCGGGGATCAATGATGGTCGGAATGTCGGCGAAGATCTCGCCTATTCGGGGACACTGGGAATTGCCCGCGAGGCGAGTTTCTGGAACATTGCCGCGATTGGGTTTTCCCGGGTCAAGAACCCCGAGATTTCGGCCAATGATGAAATCTGGTTGAGCGAACTGATTGGCACGGTCTGGGCTGCACGCGACCAGTGGTTCAATGAAGGCCATTGGTTGTCGATGAACCTGCCGACAACGCTGCCGGCCGAAATACGCCAGCCGCGTATCGGCCGCGACAAAATTGGTCGCGCCGCTGATATTTTTGCGACGGACGGTGATGTAACGACCCTGATTGTACCGCGCGGGCGGGCGCATGATGCAAGCCATGGTGACGAAAATGACCTGATTGACAGGGGATACGCCTGTATCAATCGCCTCAACTGGTTTGGACAGAAGGGCTTGGAGGACAGCTTGCTTCGACAACTGTCCGAGTGATTGATATGTAACGGGGTATCTGGCTCTGAGCAGTTGAGCCCGCTGAACCTTTTTCGTCCAGGGATGCAGATCTCCTGACGATGAGGCCTATATCAGGTGGTGGGCCGTCCCGGTGCCTGCCATCGACCAAAACCGCGCTTGCCTCTCGCTTGCCGAAATCACCCGCAGTTCAGGAGTGAATATGGATATGATTCTGTCCTTCGTTGCCCTCGCCGGGCACATCGCGCTTCTTCTCTGGGGGACACGCATGGTTCAGACCGGCGTGCAAAGGGCGTTTGGACCGAACTTGCGTTCATTTCTCGGGCACGCCTTGAACAATCGTTTCAAGGCCTTTCTCGCTGGAATGGGCGTAACTGCCATCCTGCAAAGCAGCACGGCAACGGGTTTGATGGCCTCGGGATTTGCTGCCGGCGGACTGGTCGGCCTGGTTCCGGCGTTGGCGGTCATGCTTGGCGCCAATGTCGGCACAACGCTTATTGTTCAAGTCCTTTCCTTCGACATAGCGGCACTGGCGCCGGCCCTGATTCTTGTCGGTGCCCTGATGTTCAGGCAAAGATCCCATCCGACGATACATGATCTCGGGCGTGTTGTGATTGGTCTCGGCTTCATGCTGATGGCGTTGCATCTGCTGTTGGGTCTGATGACACAGTATGAAGGAACGGCCGCCGTGGCCACCGTGCTTCACGGCATATCGGCAATGCCGGCTCTCAATCTGGTTCTCGGAGCCATCGTGGCCTGGGCGGCGCATTCCAGCGTCGCTGTCCTGCTGGTGATCATGTCGATGGCCAGTCAGGGCTTGGTCACGCCTGAGCAAGCTTTCGTCCTGGTGCTCGGCGCCAACCTTGGAACCGCGTTGAACCCGGTGCTGGAAGGCCATTCCGGCCCGGATCTCGCATCGAGACGATTGCCAATCGGCAACCTTCTCACGCGCATTGTCGGCGTTGCCATCGCCTTGCCCATGCTGTCGCACATGACCGATCTCTTCGTTATGATCGACGGGGACATGGCGCGGATGGTGGCGAACTTCCACACCGCCTTCAATCTCGTGCTGGCGCTTCTATTCATGCCCTTTCTGGTGCCGTTTGCTGCTGGGCTGAGACGTCTTCTGCCGCGCAAGATCGATGCGACGGATCCGGCGCAGCCACTCTATCTCGATCCCGCCGCCACCCAGACGCCGGTGGTGGCAATAGGGGCCGCGGCGCGCGAAGTCTTGCGTCTGGTGGATGTGCTTGGCGAAATGATTTCCGGTGCCAAGCTGTCGATCACCAGCTCTGACCGCAAGGCGCTCTCGGCGCTCAGACGGAAAGACAATGTGCTTGATAGTCTCAACACAGCGGTGAAAACCTATCTGACCTCGATCGATCCCGAAGAGCTTGGAGATGCAGACAAGCGGCGAGTGCACGAGATCCTGTTGTTTTCGATGAATATCGAACATGCGGGCGATGTCCTGGACCAGAATCTTCTGCCGCATCTTGCCAAGCGTCTGCGCCGCGGACTGACTTTCTCGCCGGAGGGGCAGAGAGAGCTTTTTGTCCTGTTCGACCGGCTCTTGATGAATCTGCAGAAGGCTGCCGCGGTGCTGATGACACAGGATGAACGCACGGCCCGAATGCTGGCAGATGAGAAAGTGATTTTCAGAAAAGCCGAGCGCGAGGGTACCTCGGCTCATTTTGACAGGTTGCGCAAGGGCGACATCAACACGATGGAGACCAGTTCGCTTCATCTCGATCTCCTGCGAGATCTCAAGCAGATCAATTCTCATCTGGTTGCTGCGGCGGCCTATCCGGTGCTCGAGCACAGAGGCGAGCTTCGGCAAAGCCGGCTTACCAGTCTCGAGCCGACGCCGCCCTGCGAGACATGACGCTGATGACGGACCCGGCATGGAGTCCGCGCGTATAAGTTGGCCGGACTGCGGTGCAGTCTCTGCCGCCTGACTGCCGGGCACCGCGAGCGGGAAAAAAAACGAGAATATCGCCCTTCTGTTTGTCGACAGGCAGAAGAAAGCCTCCAAGACTGCCGGTGAGGGTGACAGCCTCAGGATCAGGTTGGGTGTTGATTATCCGTTGATCGGAATCCCGCGCAATGGAAATTAGCAGAATGCGCTGTTTGCAAGAGCGCTTATCTCTGGGTCGAAGCTGTTGCGTCTGGACGAATCGACCCATGGTGTGGATGTCGGAGCGAACGCCGAAATCGTCTCGCAGGCCGATGATGTTGCGGTGATAGTGGCCGCTCTCCAAAATACTTGAGGTGATGGCCTTGTGCGACCAGGCGGCGGTGCGCTCTCTTGGTGGCTGGTCGGAATCAGTGATAGCAAGAATCTGACCGGACAGCGCCGGTTGTCACTTGCACTTGAAGGATACGTCCAATGACCAGATTTCACCTGCCTGCTGATGGGGTCTACGTCGGACGAATCTGGTCGCCGGAAGCAGGTGGACCCTCCGTCGTGACGATCCGGGGTGGGACGGTCATCGATATCACGTCAAAAATGGCGCCGACAGTTAGCGACATCTGCGAGATGGATGATCCGACCGGCTATGTGCGTACTGCCCCAGGAGCGTCTTTGGGTACACTTGCCGAGATCGCGAGCAACAGAGCCGGCGACATGAACAGCCTGCATTTTCTGGCGCCGTGCGATCTGCAGGCAGTCAAGGCCTGCGGTGTCACGTTTGCGTCTTCGATGGTCGAGCGGGTGATCGAGGAGCAGGCTGCCGGTGATCCGAGCAAGGCGCTGGAGATCCGGGCGCGGGTCGGGGAGGCAATCGGCGGTTCACTGCGCGCCATCAAGGCGGGCTCGGACGAAGCGGCGCAGGTCAAGGCGGCGCTGATCGCTGAAGGCTTGTGGAGCCAGTATCTGGAAGTCGGCATCGGTCCGGATGCCGAGGTGTTCACTAAGGCACAGGTACTGTCATCGGTTGGTCCCGGAGCAGATGTCGGGTTGCACCCGATTTCCAAATGGAACAATCCCGAGCCCGAAATCGTGCTCACGGTATCCTCGAAAGGCAGGATTGTCGGGGCCTCGCTCGGCAATGATGTCAATCTGCGCGACGTTGAGGGGCGCTCGGCACTGCTGCTTGGAAAGGCCAAGGACAACAATGCGAGTTGCGCTATCGGGCCGATGATCCGTCTGTTTGACGCCGACTTCACACTCGATGAGGTTCGCCAGGCTGAGCTCGACCTGACCGTCACCGGCGAGGACGGCTATGTGCTCAAGGGCCATTCCTCGATGAAGGAAATCAGCCGCGATCCAGCCGATCTCGTCGCCCAGACCTTGGGTCGTCATCACCAGTATCCCGACGGGCTCGTGTTGTTCCTCGGGACATTGTTTGCGCCGACCCAGGACCGGGATGCGCCGGGCGAAGGGTTTACCCACAAACTCGGCGATGTCGTCACGATTGCGTCACCGGCTCTTGGCAGTCTCACGAACACGGTGCGGCTTTCGACGGAATGTCCGAAATGGACGTTCGGTGTCGCTTGTTTCATGCGCAACCTCGCCGCGCGAAATCTTATCTGACTCGAAAATGAAATGCTGACAGCGAAATACCTGGTTGCCGGAAACTGAGACGCTGGTGACACGACTCTCAGAATGAACCGGCGCATGGCGAGGCTGATGAATTTTCGGTCGGAACCTTTCTGTGCCGCTTCCTGGGTCCACTCTGTTTTCAAGGTATGCTCGACGAATCGTTGCCAGAAGGTCCGTGATCCGATTTTCGATGGGTCATACCTGATGCGGGCGGAAACCTGTTGAAAAGCAACGGCTCACGCCAATCGGGGATAGTCGTGCAATCAGCGCTTCTTATGTGTGTATCCGCATGATTTTCTGCACACTGGGGCGTTCCTGCATGGCGGCGAAATGAGCCGTGATGGCAGGAAAATCATCGAGATTGACGCCATCGGCCTTCATCCAGCGACTGATGACGAACAGATAGGGATCACACATCGAATAGATATCGCCCATCACCCAGGGCCCCTTGAGGTAATGCTGCTCAATGATGCGGGCGCATTCGGTCATGTTGGCGGGCACGGTCTCGCGCATTTTCTCCTGCGCGGCTTCGTCCTTGGTCCAGCGGCCACCGCGTTGCTTGTGGGCATGGTTCACATGCACAGTGGCGGCGAGATAGAGGTTGAAGGCCTGGGCTTCGGCAAAGTCGAACGCGTCGGACGGCGCCAGATTGGCGTGCGAATAGATTTGCGTGATGTAGGCCAGGATCGCCGGTGTTTCGGTGAGCGTGCCCTTCGGCGTGATCAGCGCAGGAACCCGGCCCTTGGGATTGATCGCCAGGAAATCAGGCGATTGCTGCTCGGTTGCGGAGAAGTCGACCAACCTGGTGTCATACTCGGCGCCCGCGTCTTCGAGCAGGATATGCGGCGCCAGCGCGGCGGTGCCATTGGCATAGCAAAGTGTGATCATGGGTGGGCCTGTTCCTCAACTGGTTCGTAAGTTAGCCTCCACATTAGCCAAAACCCGGGTATTGCAAAGCAACTTTTACGTAAGCAATTATTACATAATTCGTTAGCATTTATTCCTTTGTGTTAGGAAACCTCACAACTATAAAGGCAGATACCCATTCAGAGTCATCGAGGCGGTTTTGTCGGAAAGCATGCAAGATATGGACGTATCGGTCTGGCGCGGTGACGTGGCGGGCGGCGAACTCCAGCATTTCACGGTTCCGGCCCAGGAAAGCCAGACCATTCTCGATGTTGTTGCCTGGATCCAGCAGCATGCCGATCCAACCCTGTCCTACCGCTATGCTTGCCGTGTCGGCATGTGCGGTTCCTGCGCCATGATGGTCAACGGGGTGCCGCGCTGGACCTGCCGTACCCATGTCAAGAAAGTGCTCAAGGACAACGCCATCACCATCGCACCCCTGCGCAATCTGCCGGTGATCAAGGATCTGGCCGCGGACATGGATCCATTCTTCGACAAATGGATCGCGGCAGGTGGAAAGCACCATCCGACGAAGAGCCGTGACGATGCCATCGAGACACTGGACCCGTCGACGCCTGCGCGGGTGGAGGCCGATACCGGCATCGAATGCATCAATTGCTCGGTCTGCTACGCGGCGTGCGACACGGTGGCGAACAACGTCGATTTTCTCGGACCGGCAGCGCTGCAGAGGGCCTGGACCCTCTATCTCGATCCCAAGGACGCCGATCCAAATGCCATCCTCAATGCGGTTTCCGGCAAGGGCGGCTGTCACAACTGTCACAGCCAGGGGAGTTGCACCTTGCATTGCCCCAACGGACTCAATCCGATGAAGGCGATTGCCGGTCTCAAAAGGGCCACGACCGCCTCCTTCTTCAAAGGAGGGCGCTAGATGCTGGGTCTGCGGCTTTACATGGTGCAACGGCTGAGCGCGATGGTGATGATCCCGCTGACGCTCGGCCACATCGCGGTGATGATCTATGCCATACAGGGCGGACTCACCACAGCCGAAATTCTGGGACGAACCAAGGGTAGCGTCGTCTGGTTTGCTTTCTACGGCCTGTTCATTGTGGCGGTGTCGATGCATGCATCCATCGGGTTGCGTGTTATCGTGCACGAGACCCTGGGCCTGAAAGGCAAGGGGCTGGAGATTTTCATGTGGCTTGCAGGCCTGCTGTTGCTGGCAATGGGCCTGCGCGCGCTCTTCGCGGTGACGCTGTCATGATCCGTCCGCACCGCTCACATCCATTGTGGATCGCCTATCTGCTGCACCGGCTTTCGGGTCTGGGGCTGGCGCTGTTCCTGCCGGCGCATTTCTACATGCTGGCGCTGGCGCTCGACCAGCCTGACGAACTCGACAGGTACTTGCGTTTTGCAGACAATCCGCTTGTGAAACTGGCCGAATTCGGCCTCGTCTTTCTGCTGGCGGTTCACGTCTTCGGTGGGCTGAGGCTGCTGGCGCTGGAATTCCTCCCCTGGTCGCCGCGGCACAAGACAATGGCCGCCTCCGCGGTCGCTGCTGCGTTCCTTGTGGCCGGAACTTTCTTACTGCAGGCGGTATGAGCATGACCAAGATGACAATCGATCGCCACGACACTGACATCCTTATTCTCGGCACAGGAGGCGCCGGCATGTTTGCCGCACTCCACGCCATGCAGACCGCGCCGGCAGGCACCAAGGTGACCGTCGCGGTCAAGGGCCTGATCGGCAAATGCGGCTGCACCCGCATGGTGCAGGGCGGCTACAATGTCGCACTCGGATCGGGCGATACGGTCGAACGTCATTTCATGGACACCATCAATGGCGGCAAATGGCTGCCCAACCAGGACATGGCCTGGAAACTCTGCGAGCAGGCAGTGGTGCGGGTGCGCGAACTCGAAAACGAAATCGGCTGTTTCTTCGACCGCAATGCCGACGGCACGTTGCATCACAAGGCCTTTGCCGGCCAGACTGCGGACCGCACCGTGCACAAGGGCGATCTGACCGGAATCGAGATCATCAACCGGCTGATGGAGCAGGTGCTCTCACGCCCGGTGGAGAAGCTTCAGGAACACCGCGCAATCGGCCTGATTCCGACGAAAGACGGCTCGGCGCTGGCCGGCGTGTTGATGATCGACATGCGAACAGGAAAGTTCCGCTTCGTTCGCGCCAAGACCGTGCTGATGGCCACCGGCGGCGGGCCGACCATGTACAAGTATCACACGCCATCCGGCGACAAGACCATGGACGGGCTGGCGATGGCGCTGCGCGCCGGGTTGCCACTGCGCGACATGGAAATGGTGCAGTTCCATCCCACCGGACTTCTGGCTGGTAACCACACCAAGATGACCGGTACGGTGCTGGAAGAGGGATTGCGAGGGGCGGGAGGCGAGTTGCTCAACGGCTCCGAGCGGCGTTTCATGTTCGATTATGATGACCGTGGCGAGCGCGCCACCCGCGACGTTGTCTCGCGCGGCATCTATGCCGAGATGCGCAAGTCCAACACCTCGACCAATGGGGGAGTTTACATCTCGATGGCCCATCTCGGCCCTGACATGGTGCGCAAGAAATTCTCGGGAATGGTCAAGCGCTGTGCCGATTCCGGCTTTGATCTTGCTGCAGGCAAGGTCGAGGTGGTGCCGACGGCGCATTATTTCATGGGCGGTGTGGTGGTGGACATTGACACCCGCACCGAGATGGAAGGTCTCTATGTCGCGGGCGAGGATGCAGGCGGCGCGCACGGCTCCAACCGGCTGGGTGGCAACGGGGTCGCCAATTCGACCGTCTATGGAGGCGTGGCCGGCGACGCCATGGGCATGGATATCCGTCGTATGGGTGCGTTGCGAGATCCTGACGAGACGGTGCTCGAGGCCGAGGTTGCGCGCGCCTGCCAACCGCTTGGCCGCAAGCCGTCGAACATTCAGGAACTCAGGCATGAATTGCAGGAAGCGATGTGGGAGGACGTCGGCGTCATCCGCAACCGCCGCGGCATGCAGCGCGGCACCGACCGTGTCGCCGCGATCTCCGATGAGTTGATGCATGCGGGCGTTGATGCAGGCAATCTGGCTTTCAATCTGACGTGGCACGACTGGCTCAATGTCCGCTCGCTGTGTGAAGTTTCCGATGTCATTGCCAAGGCAGGGCTGGAGCGGGAGAATTCGCGCGGCGCCCACTTCCGGGAGGACTTTCCCGAGCAGGGCGATCTCGAAAGCTCCTATTTCACCGTGGCGCGGCAGACCGGTGACGGCATCGCTGTCAGCCGCGAGCCGGTGCAGTTTACCATCGTCCGGCCGGGTGAGACGATCCTGCCGGCCGGTGACCCCGAAACCCTGGTGGAGGTGAGCTGATGATCCCTATCGACATCATTCAAAAGACGGCCGAGGTCCTGATGGACAAGGCGGCAATCGAAATCCCGCAGGATTATCTCGACGGGCTCCAGGCAGCAGCCAATGTGGAGGACGGAGATCTGTCATCCTTCGTGCTTGAGGCGATGCTCGAAAACTATACGGCGGCCAAGGAAGATCGCCGCGCCATGTGCGGCGATACCGGCACGCCGCGCTGGTACGTCAAGATGGGCAACGAAACCCAAATCGAGGGCGGCCCGATCGCGCTCGAGGCTGCCTTGCGCAGGGCAACCGCAAACGCAACCAATGGAGTGCCACTGCGGCCGAACCGGGTGCATCCGCTGTGGCGGACAGATCATGACAACAATGTCGGCATCGGCGCACCGGAAATCGAATACGGCTATGAGCCGGGCGGCGAATGGATCGACCTGATCACCGTGCACAAGGGCGGGCTGTTCGGCACTGACTACCGCATGCTGTTTCCATCAGACGGCATCCAGGGCATCAAGCGCTTCTATCTCGATTGCCTGGTCGCCTTCGGCAAGCGCGGGCTGGCCTGTCAGCCGGCGATCATCGGCATCGGGCTGGGCGGCTGCAAAGATACCTGCATGGTGCTGGGCAAGCGCGCCGCCTGCCTGCGCGTTGTCGGCTCCCGCAATTCCGATCCGCGTATCGCCGAACTGGAGCTGGAACTCAAGGAACTGGGCAATTCCATCGGCATGGGCGCGATGGGCTTTGTCGGCAAGTCGATGGTCATTGATGCCAATATCGAGGTTGGCTACTGCCACACTGGCGGCATGCAGATGTCAGTCCATGCATTTTGCCTTTCATCGCGCCGCGCCGTGGCGCGGGTTTTCGCCGACGGACGTGTGGAATACCGCACCGATCCGGACTGGTTCACTGATTATCAACGCCGGGAGACAGTGGAATGGGAAATGCCTCAAAACCACGAAAAATCCGCCTGAGCACCACGCCGACGCCCGAAGCATTGGCCGAGCTGCGGCTGGGCGACGTCGTCTATCTCGACGGACTGATCTATACGGCGCGCGAAGGCGTCTACAAGCGTGCGCTCGAGGACAAGGCCAACATTCCGATGGAGTTGCCGGGTGAAAGTGCAGCCAATTTCCATTGCTCGCCCGCCGCCGCCATCAATGAGGACGGCACATTCCGGCTGGGTGCTGTGACCGCCACGGCGTCATTCCGCTTCACCAAATGGATCGGCGAGTGGATGGCGAAATCCGGCGCCAAGCTGATCATCGGCAAGGGCGGCATGAGTTCGAAGGACTACAGGGAGCATTTCGTCCCCAATGGCGCCATCTACCTGACCACGGTGGGTTATGGAACCGGCGCATTGCTGGGCCGTGGCGTCAAGCGGGTCAAGACTGTGCACTGGAACAAGGAACTCGGCCTCGCCCAGGCCATGTGGGTGCTTGAGGCCGACAATATGGGGCCGTTCATCGTCGAGAGCGATCTGGCCGGCAATTCACTGTTCGAACGCGAGAATGCCAAAATTTCCGCCAATCTCGCGAAAGTCTATGAAGGCACCGTGCCGGCAGTACTCAAGCGTTTTGGCGAAACCGACGACCGCAGCGATGAAGTGATAGGGTAGGGCATGACAACGAATGATAATCCCTTCGCAGGACATAACGGGCCGATAGACACTCAGGACGGGATCTACAGCGAGGACGAGTTGAGGCTCGCCAACCGCAATTCTGGTATTCTGCTGGAGACCCTGGCGCTGGATGTGACACCCACCGGGCTGCATTATTTGCTCAATCATTTCGATGTGCCGCTACTCGATGCCGGCAATCACAAACTGAGTTTTTCGGGCGCGTTCGATACTGCTGCCGAACTGTCGCTCGACGAGATCAAGGCAATGCCACAGGTGACTCTGCCTGTGACAATGGAATGCGCGGGCAATGGGCGCGCTGGCGTATCACCGCGCCTTCATGCCATGCCGTGGATCTATGAGGCGGTCGGCACATCGGAATGGACCGGCACACCGCTAAGACCGTTGATCGAACAGATGGGGCTGCGCTCTGATGCCGTTGAGATCGCCTTCACCGGCGCCGACTACGGTTTTGACAAGGGCGTCGGCCATCCATTTGGCCGCTCGCTGACGCTGGCGCAAATCGCAGAACTCGATGTCATGCTCGTCTATGCCATGAATGGGCAGCCGTTGTTGCCACAGCATGGAGCGCCGCTCCGGCTGATTGTTCCCGGTTGGTACGGGATGGCAAGTGTCAAATGGCTTAAGCGGATTGAGGCGCTGACGGAGCCTTATGACGGTTTTCAGCAACTGCGTACCTATCGCTACCGAGAAACTGCGGAAGATCCGGGTCGGCCGGTATCCGCCATACGGGTGAAATCGTTGATGGTGCCGCCGGGCGTTCCTGACTGGGGGTCGCGCAAGCGCTATCTGGAGCCCGGACCGGTAACGCTCATCGGCCGTGCATGGTCGGGCGCTGGTGTGCCGATCAGCCGAGTTGAGGTGGAGCTTGATGGCGCCTGGCAGGAAGCCCGGCTGGATACTGCTGTTGGCGATTATGCCTGGACCAAATGGACTTGCGACTGGACTGCCAGCCCCGGCGAGCACGTGCTGCGCTGTCGCGCAACCGATGCTGAAGGTCAGGTGCAGCCACTCCAAGCGCCATGGGATGCCGGCGGATTCGGCAACAACGCGGCCCAGAAAGTGGTCGTCTTTGTCGGACAGTAGGCACGTACGTTCTGACTGCAACGCCGCGCACCTCTGATGCGGGGCGTTCCCACCGTCCCCTATCGAAAATGTGAAGAGGTCCATGACCCGATTGACCGAACTTGCGCTGGTCCGAAAGGCCCAACTGCTGTTTCCTGGGCTGCTCACGGCGCTGACTGTAGCGCTGGCGGCCAAGTTCATTTCCGAGCATTATGGCGCGCCGGTGATGCTGATCGCACTGCTGATCGGTATGGCCTTCAATTTTCTGGTTGAGGATGGCGGCACATGCGTGGCCGGCATCGAGTTCTCCTCGAAAGTGCTGTTGCGTTTCGGTGTGGCGTTGCTGGGTCTCGGAATCACCGTTCAGCAGATCGCCTCGACCGGGTCTGAAGTGCTGTTGATCACGCTGGGCGGCGTGGCGCTGACCATCAGTCTGGGTCTGGTCCTGAGCCGGTTCCTCGGCCGCGGCTCGCGTTTCGGTTTGCTGATCGGGGGTGCGGTGGCGATCTGCGGTGCGTCGGCGGCGCTGGCGATCTCCTCGGTACTGCCCAAGAGCGAGACACTGGAACGCGACACCATCTTCACCGTCATAGGGGTCACGGCGCTCAGCACGCTTGCCATGATCCTCTATCCGATCATCGCCGACGTGATGCAATTGTCGGAAGTTGCCACCGGCGTTTTCTTCGGCGCCACCATCCATGATGTTGCGCAGGTTGTCGGTGCCGGCTACTCGGTGTCAGACCTCGCCGGCGAAACCGCTACCTTCGTCAAGCTGCTGCGTGTTGCGCTGCTGGTGCCGATTGTCGTGGTGCTGTCGCTGGTGTTTGCAGGCTCGCGCGAACCCGGCGCCAAGCGGGCACTGCCGATCCCGTTCTTTGTCATTGGTTTTGCCGCGCTGGTTATCGTCGGCTCCTATGACTTCATTCCGGTGCCAGTCAAGGACGGCTTGCTGTCGTTCTCGCGCTGGTGCCTGGTCGTGGCGATTGCAGCGCTTGGCATGAAGACTTCGCTGAAAAAACTCGGCGATGTCGGTGGCAGTGCCATCGTGCTGATTTGCGCGCTCACCGGGATTCTCGCCGTCTTCGCACTGACCGCGATCAAGATTTACATGAACTGAGGCTTTCGGAAGGGATTTCACATGAGCAAGTTTGTTGATGAACGCATCTATACGCTGCAGGCCGGAAAGGTGCCGGTTTTCCTCAAGCTTTATGAGGAGGAGGGAATGGAGGTGCAGGTGCGAATCCTCGGCAAGATGGTCGGGTACTACTTCACCGATATCGGTCCGCTCAACCAGATTGTCCACATGTGGGGCTATGACAGTCTTGATGACCGCTTCGAGCGTCGCAAGCTGTTGCAGGCCGCGCCCGAATGGCAGAGCTACGCCGCCAAGATGCGGCCGTTGGTCACCCATGTCGAAAACAAGATCCTGGTACCCGCACCGTTTTTTCAGGTGAAGTGAGAACCGGGCCTAACTGCGGACCAGGTCCAATGTCCGATACTGCAGCAGGCTTTCCGGTAGTGCTTCGAATCCCATTCCCGGCGCGTCGGAAAGTTCGAAGCGCCCGCCTTTGCACATGCCTTCGGGGAAAAAGGCATCGCGCAGCGGATTGGCGTTGACGTCGACTTCCAGCAGGCCGTTGCCGCCGGCTGCCGCCAACAGATGGCCCGAAGCGATCAACCCGATCCCGCCGCCGAGGAAATGCGGACAATAGGTCCGGCTGCCCGCCAGAATGGCCTTGCCGATCCGGTAGCATCCGGTCACGCCGCCCCACTTGGCCACGTCCGGCTGGATGAAGCCGAAATTGCCCGAGGCGATGGCTGTATCGAAACTGTCAAAACCGGTGATGTTCTCGCCGGCGGCCAGCGGTATGCAACTCGCCTTGGCCAGTTCCGTCCATTGCTCACCCGGCATGTCGGCACGGATCGGTTCTTCCAGCCAGTCCAACCCGAGTTCGCCGGCCCGGTCGACAAAAGCAAGCGCCTCTTCAAGCGTCCAGGCCTGGTTGGCGTCCGTGAACAGCCTTTCCCCTTGGGGCCGGGTAGCGCAGAGGTCTCTTAACAGTTTGATATCCGCGCCAGCGTCGAAACCGATCTTCACCTTCATAGCCTGGTAGCCCAGTTTGCGAACCATGGGGACCATCGTGCTGGCCGCTCCGATGTGGATGCCACTGGCATAGGCAGGCACGGATGTGGCCGCCTCGCGATTGAGATGGCGGGCCAACGAGACGCCGTCGCGGCGTGCGAAAAGATCGTGCAGGGCGGTGTCGAGCCCGGCGATGACCTGCGCGAAGGGTCCCCATTCGCCGCATTGCAGTGCGCGGATATGGGTTTTCGTCATCAGATGATGGAACAGGTCGCTCGCGGTTTCGGCCTGAAATCCGATCACAAGGTCGGCAATGTCTTCCATCAACAGCCTGGCGCGGTGTTCTGCACCGGCCGCAGGCCAGTTGGCGAAGATTTCACCCCAGCCGAATGCACCATCGGAATCGATGAGCCGGACGAACACGGCCGGGCGGTTGGCCATGGCGCCGAAGGAGGTCATCACCGGTGTGGTGATGGGCACCCGGTAGGTCGAGACCTCGATGCGGGCAATGACTGAAATGGTCACCAGAGAACCTCCCTTGCAAGCAGGACTGCGCCGGAAACGAACATCAAGGCGATGATCAGCCGGCGGAATTGATCGTCATTGAGCCGTTTGAAGGTGATGATGCCGATCTGCGCCGATATCAGCGTCACCGGCAGGGTCACGGCGATCAGTTTCAGGGTATCAAGATCATAGACGCCCTTGACCGCGAAACCGACTGCAGTGAGCCCCAGCACAATGACGTTGAAGGGTTGCAGTACAGCGCGGATTTCGGCTTTCGGCCATGGCCGCATGGAGCACCACATCGTCGGCAGGGCGCCAGATAGCGAGGCGGCGCCACCCAGCACGCCGCCGAAAAAGCCGATCATGCTGTCAATCACCGGTGTCGGCCGCTCGAACCGGGGCAGCGCGCTGCGGAGCGAGAAGAAACCGCCATAGAGAATCATGAACGCGGCGATCACCAGTTTGATAACCAGCGGCGGAAAGATCGACAACGCGGCAATGCCTGCCGGTATGCCAAAGACCGCAGGTATCAAAAACCGTGCGAGACGGCGTGGGTTGTCGAGCACCGAGCGCCTTACAACCCACACGCCCTGCAAACCGCTGATGACGGACATCAAGGCGATCAGTGACACGGCTTCCAGCGGTGGCAGGATCTGCAGCCAGAAGCCGAGTGCGAACAAGGCGGTGCCGAAGCCCGCCAGACCGTTGACAAAACCACCCAGGGCGGCGCCGGCGGCCAGGATTGCGATGAACTCAATTGTCACTTGGGGGAGGTGTCCTCAATGTCCTGGGCGGGAACGAGCCGATTTCGACGGCTTCCAGCAGCTTGGAGTGAATTTCCTCGATCACCCGCACCTTGGTGGTGTCTGCGCGACTGATGAGACCGAGATGGCGTACCGGGCCGTTGTGAAGTGGCAGGCGCTTCAGGTTCAGCGGATTGGCACTCTGGAAGCAGCGGCGCGGCGCTATGGAGACACCGAGATTGCACAGCACCATGGTGGAAATCGCCTCAAGCCCCTCCAGCTCCATGCTGTCACGCACATCGATCTTCTGCTCTTGCAGCCATATTTCAATCAGATCGCCAACCACCGCTTCGCGGGTAAAGCGTATAAAGGGATTGGTGTTGAGCAGGTGTACCGGGTCGTCGCTATCGGTCTCCAGAGAGGCCAGCAGTTGCAGCGGCTCGATGGCTATCTGGTGCCAGTTGAGGCCGCGCGGAACGAGTTTCGGTTTGGAGATGACTGCGACATCGAGATAGCCGCGCTCGACCTGGTGCAGCAATTCATTGGTCAGTCCGGGCTGGACGGCGACGTGCAGGTCGGGGTAGGCGGATTTGAGCAGCGAGATTGCCATCGGCGCGAGACCTGCCAGGGTCGTGGGCACCGCGCCGAGCATCAGATCGCCTTTGAGTCCGTCATCTCCAAGGACCGATGGCACCAGATTGTCATAGGCCCGCACCACCTCGCGTGCCTTTTCCACCAGACTGCGGCCGATGGGTGTAAGTTCCGGAGTTCGCTTGGACCGTTCGAAAATGGCGATTTTCCATTCCTGTTCCAAGGCTTTCATCTGCTGGCTGACAGCGGCATGAGTGATAAAAACCGCGTCGGCCGCCGCACTGAAAGTCCCGTGTTCCGCCACCGCCAGAAGCGTTTTGAGTAATCGTATCGACATCAGTTTTCCGCGATATAGTGTAAGCAATTATTACATAATATGTAAACAATTGTGACTTTATACAAATGTGACTTACCAATATGGTTTTTGCAATGGCCTAATTGCCCGGAAAGAGGAAATATGGTTCCGGACAATCTGCAAGCCATGTAACCGGGAGGAAATTATGAATTTCAAGAAAATCGGCTTGGCGTGTGCGCTCACGCTCGGAATGACGGCGACGGCGGCTTTGGCCGAATACCCGGATCGCCCGATCAATATGATTATTCCTTATGGTGCGGGCGGCGCCACGGACATTTCCGCACGCGCCATCGCCGAGGCTCTGACTGCCGCCGCCGGCACACCGATGGTGATGTCCAATGTCACAGGCGCGGGCGGCGCCACTGGTTCCGTGGCTGTGCAGAATGCCAAGGGCGATGGTTACACCATGCTGTTTGCCCGCGTCGGCTCGCACACCGTCAATCCGGCGATGAAGGCGACACTGCCCTACACGCTTGACGATTTCCGTTTTGTCACCGTCTATGAAATCAACCCGGTCGTATGTGCGGTAACGCCAGCCTCCGGCATTGCCTCGATGGACGACCTGATTGCCAAGGTCCAGGAAGGCGGTGTCTCCTATTCCTCCTCCGGCGTTGGATCACTGTTGCAATTGGCAGCGGTGATGGTGCTGAAGGAGTTCGGCATCGAAGATCCGCTCAAGTCGACAGTCCATATCCCGCAGAAGGGTGGAGGCGAGGCCGCGACTGCCGTGCTCAACGGCACTGTGACCTTCATCTGCACCAACTCCTCGGCGCTGGCGGGTTTTGTGGCCAACGGGCAGCTCAAGCCGCTGCTTGTAACTACCCCCGAGCGGCTCAACGGTTTTGATGCCCCGACCGCCACAGAACTCGGCAAGCCGTCCCTTGAACAACTTGTCGGATGGACCGGCATTGCCGGCCCGGCTTCGCTGGGCGATGATGTTGCGGCAAAATGGGGCGAGTGGATGGCTACGGCAGTCCAGGATGAGAAGTTTCTTGCCGTCATGGAAAAGGCGGGCTCGGTCATCAATCTGATGAACCCGGAGGAAGCCAAGGCCTTTATTCAAGGGCAGTACGAGACCTTCCGCAAATTGGTTGATGAACTTGGCATGCGTGTCGAAGGCTAGTTCGATCAACGACTAGTGGTGCGATCCTGACAGATGGTTCCCATCTGTCAGGACAAATCGCCCCACCAGATCAATAGCTTGTGGGCTGACCATTCGAAACAGATGGGTATCATCTGTTTCGGTCAGACCACTAGGATTGTAGAATGCGCCGGATCGGGTCAAAATCCGGCGCATTTTAACAAGGGGAGGGGTTTTGGGTGCACGATCGGACAATTCAACTTCAATTGGGCGTAGGGGCAATATTAGCAGCTGCTTTTCTTTTGCTTGTCGCCATTCCTGTCTGGGTATCGTCTCCCAGCAATGTTCCAAATATCATCCTGTCGCCGCTTTTCTGGCCATGGGCGCTTGCCGGCCTGACCGGAATCACGGGTCTGGGTTTGGTGGTGCTGGCGCTCCGCGAGCCCGTATCCTCCGAGCCTGTAATCTCCGATGTGGACGACAGGACGAATGCCTGGCGCCGACTGGCAAGCATTGCCGCAGTGATGATCGCCACCATGCTGCTGATGCCCCGCATCGGTATGGTCTGGACCTCGATGCTGGTGTTTATCGTAACCGCCTTTCTTGTCGGCACCAGTCATCCGAAAACCGCACTGATCAGTGCGGTGCTGGTTCCGCTGGTGCTCTATGCTTTCTTTGCCCATGTCGCCGGTGTCGCGATACCGCAGGGTGATTTCGTGAGGCTTCCATGAGTTTTGCAGACAATCTGATGATGGGACTGTCGCTGGTCGCCAACATCGAAAGCTTCGCTGCTCTTGGCATGGGTGTTGCTGTTGGTGTCATTGCCGGGGCGATTCCGGGCATGTCGGCCACCATGGCGGTGGCGCTGACCCTACCGTTTACCTTTGCGTTGCAGCCGATAACCGGAATCCTGCTGCTGCTCGGCGTTTACAAGGGCGGCATTTTCGGTGGCTCCATTCCAGCCATCCTGATCAAGACACCAGGCACACCGGCTTCGTCGGCCACCGTGCTTGACGGTTATCCGCTGGCGGAGATGGGTCAGGCCGGAAAGGCGCTCGGCATGGCGTTGTGGGCATCGTGCACCGCCGACCTGATTTCCAATCTGGCGCTGATCCTGTTTGCCGGTTACCTGGCGACGTTTGCACTCAGTTTCGGTCCGCCGGAATTTTTCACCCTGATGTTGTTTTCGCTGACAATCATTGCCGGCGTCTCGGGAGAGAGCCTGTTGCGCGGCGCGCTGTCGGCAATGCTGGGACTGTTGCTGGCCACAGTCGGGCTCGATCTCATCTATGGCACCAACCGCTTTACTTTCGGCAACGCCAATCTGATGGGGGGGCTCAATTTCATCGCGGTTCTCATCGGACTGTTCGCCATTCCCGAAATCATCGCCATGGTCTGGAATCCCAGGGCCTTTGATGGTCAGAAGCGCTCGATGGGTAAAAGCTGGGTATCATTTGCTGACTACAAGCGGTGCTTCAAATCGATCGTCCGCGGTAGTTTCATAGGCGTCATTCTGGGCGCCATTCCCGGCATCGGCGCGGCTCCCTCCGCCTTTCTGTCCTATTCGGAAGCCCGGCGGACCTCGCCCAACAAGGACAATTTCGGCAAGGGCGAGCTTGAAGGCGTCGCCGCCGCCGAAGCCGGCAACAACGGCGTTGCCGGCGCGACCCTGATTCCGCTGCTGGCGCTGGGTATTCCGGGTGACGTTATCACCGCCATCATCATCGGCGCATTCATGATCCACGGCCTGCAGCCGGGTCCGATGATGTTCGTGCTCAACGCCGACATTATCTATGCGCTGTTCATCGGCCTCATCGTAAGTTCGGTGTTCCTTTTCTTCATCGGTTCGGTGGCCATTCGCGGCTTCAAATATGTCGCCGACATTCCGCGCGGCGTTCTGTTTCCCGCCGTTCTGGTGCTGTGCATCTTCGGCGTGTTCGCGGTCAACAATTCGATCTTCGATGTCGGGGTGATGTTCGCCATGGGTTGGGTCGGCTATTTCATGCTGCGTTACAAAATTCCGGCGGCCCCGTTTCTGATTGCCTTCATTCTCGGGCCGTTGCTTGAAGACAATTTCCGCCAGGCAATGCTGATGTCAGGCAGTTCGCCGACGATCTTGTTCCGTGGACCGATCACCTGGTTCTTCTGGACACTGACGGCAATTACAGTGTTTGCCATCGTTCGTGCCGGCATCAAGGCGACGCGGAGACACGTTCCGATGCAGACGGCAAACCAGGAATAGGCCGGGCTGTCGGGCAGACCACGGCGACGACCTGCAACACCCACAAACGAGACAGGCCTGCCCTCCAGATCATGGCCGAACAAGGATGAAAATTATGCGCGGTGCAGACCTTTTGGTTGAGACCCTGGCTTTGGCCGGGGTGACAAAAATCTTCTCGTTGTCGGGCAACCAGATCATGCCGGTCTATGACGCCTGTCTGGGCGCCGGCATCGAGATCATTCATACCCGTCATGAAGGAGCAGCCGTGTTCATGGCCGATGCCTGGGCCCAATTAACCGGCGAGATCGGCATTGCGCTGGTGACCGCGGCTCCGGGCGCTGCCAATGCCATTGGGCCGCTTTTTTCGGCGCGACAATCTGAGAGCCCGGTTTTGCTGTTGACCGGAGATTCTCCGCGCGGCCAGGATGGCAAAGGAGCCTTCCAGGAATTCGACCAGGTGCCGATGACCGCGCCGCTGACAAAGTTGTCAACGCGCGCAAAATCCGCCGCCACCTTGGGCGAGACGGTGGCGCTCGCCATTCGCACCGCGCTGTCGGGCAGGCCCGGGCCGGTGCATGTGGCGCTTCCTTTCGATGTCGTCGAAGCCGATACCGGCGGCGTAGGCCTGCCCCCAGCCGCGTCAACGACGCGCGATCAGGTATGCATCGGTAACGAGGAATTGGCGCTGGTGCTTGCGTCGCTATCGCAGGCCAAGGCACCGCTCGTACTGTGCGGCCCGGCGATGAACGCCACCCGGCAAGGCACGGTGTTGACGGCCCTGCAGGATGCGCTTGATGCGCCGGTGCTGGCGATGGAAAGCCCGCGCGGCCTCAAGGATCCGTCACTCGGTGATTTCGCGAATGCGCTCAAACAGAGTGACCTTGTTATCTCGCTTGGCAAGCCGGTGAACTTCACGCTGGGCTTTGGTTCTGCGGCGGTGGCTGAACCGGCTTGCCGCTGGATCGTTATCGACAGCGACGTCACCGAGCGCGACCGCGCCGGTCTCAATCTCGGCGACCGGCTTGCGCACCTGATCGACGCCAATCCGCTGGATGCCGCCGGTCAGTTGATGGAAGCGGGACAGAGCGGCACTGCACGCCGCGCCTGGCGCCATCAGGTGGCGGATCTGGTCAAGACGCGCAGCTATGATGCGACAACGCCAGGCGCCGACGGCAAGATCAGTCCGGCACAACTGGTTGCAGCCGTGCAGAGCCAGATCGAAGCCGCCGATGAGGCTGTGCTGATCTGCGACGGCGGTGAGTTCGGTCAATGGGCCCAGGCCGGCAGCCATGCTGCCGAACGGATCATCAATGGCCCTTCCGGCGCCATTGGCGGCGGTCTCTGCTATGCTCTGGCTGCACGCGCTGCCCGGCCCGCTGCAACCGTTTTCGCGCTGATGGGCGACGGTACCGTAGGTTTCCATTTTGCTGAATTCGAAACTGCGGCGCGGGAGAACCTTCCCTTTGTCGTCGTCATCGGCAACGATTCGTGCTGGAATGCCGAACACCAGATCCAGTTGCGCGAATACGGCAAGGACAGGCTGATTGGCTGCCAGTTGAGCGATGCCCGATACGACAAAGCTGTGGAAGCCCTTGGCGGTCACGGTGAATATGTCACCGACTTCGCGGATCTCGATGCTGCACTCAACCGTGCGGTGGCATCAGGCAAGGTGGCTTGCGTCAATGTCGTCATTGATGGTCAGCCGGCGCCCAGCGGTTCGGTACACTGAGGAGGGCAAGGGTTTTAATCCTTGCGGCCACCATCCGCGTCCGGGCGGCGCACGATACCGGATATCTCGATAAGCTGCTTGGACAGCGGGCTGGTCTTGCGCCAGATCATGCCGATGGTTCGCGCCGGCTGTGGTGCGGCGAAGCGTGAGATGGAGACAGCGGCAGAGCGCGTTTCGACTGCAATCGCCATTTCCGGAATCAAGGTGACACCCAGCCCGGCACCGACCATCTGGACCAGGGTGGCCAGCGAACTTGCATCAAGGATTTCCCGAGGACGGGATGACTGAATGTTGCAGAACGACAATGCCTGATCACGAAAGCAGTGGCCTTCCTCGAGAAGCAGCAGTTTCATCTCGCGCAGGTCCTCATGATCGGGCACCGGCTTGCCGGCATCTCCTTGCGGCCTGACCAGCACGAAGTTCTCTTCAAATAGCGCAATTTCGGTCAGCGATGGTTCTGAGACCGGAAGCGCGACGATGGCCGCATCCAGGCGCCCCTCGAGAAGTTCCTCGACCAGCCTGGGCGTCAGGGTTTCGCGCACCTGGATATCAATGTTGTCATTTATACGGGTCAGATTGCCGATGATCGCCGGAAGAAGGTAAGGGGCAATCGTCGGGATGATGCCAATGCGAAGACGGCCGACCAGATGCTCCGTTGACGCCCGTGCCAATTCCCCCAGTTCCTCCACCGATTGCAAGATTGTGCGGACGCGCACTGCGAACTCCTCGCCGAAGCTGGTCAAGCGAACCTGACGCCGGCCACGTTCAAACAGATTCGTGCCGAGCGATTTCTCCAGTTCCATGATCTGCACGGACAGGGCTGGCTGGGAGATCGCGCAGGCCTCGGCGGCGCGTCCGAAGTGGCCGTGCTGTGCCAGGGCTTCGAAGTAGCGCAATTGTCTGAGCGTCATGTTTCTCATAACCAAATATTATCATGATGATCAATAAAAACAACTTAATCCAATGACACGGCTTTGCTATGTTTGTCTTCTATATGGGAGAGCATTCAATTTTATCATTTCGTCCCAAGCGGACGAAGGCGCGGAACCTGGGGTTTCTGGAGTGAGGTCGAGACAGGTGTTTTTCTGTTACGGACCTTCGCCATCGCGGATGAAAAATTGGCTTTGGCCATGAGAGCAACACGACGACACAGGCAGGATCGGAGAACAATATGAATGTAGACCCGAAAGCGGGAAAATGCCCGGTGGTGCACGGTGCCACGAACATGAGCATACGGCAGAATCGCGACTGGTGGCCGAACCAGCTCAATGTGAGCATGCTCCATCAGAACTCGCCTGCCGCAAGCCCGATGGATGCGGATTTCAACTATATCGAGGAGTTCAAGAAGCTCGACCTCGCCGCAGTCAAGCAGGATCTGCACGCCTTGATGACCGACTCGAAAGAGTGGTGGCCGGCTGATTTTGGACATTACGGTCCGTTCTTCATCCGTATGGCCTGGCACAGCGCCGGCACCTACCGTACCGCCGACGGCCGTGGTGGTTCGACCTCCGGCGCGCAGCGGTTCGCGCCGCTTAATAGCTGGCCCGACAATGTCAATCTCGACAAGGCACGGCGGCTGATCTGGCCGATCAAGCAGAAATACGGCAACAAGATTTCCTGGGCGGATCTGTTGATCCTGACCGGCAACGTCGCGCTGGAATCAATGGGTTTCAAGACCTTCGGCTTTGCTGGCGGGCGCAAGGATATATGGGAGCCGGAACAGGATATCTACTGGGGTTCGGAAGACACCTGGCTTGACGACAAGACCCGCTATGACCCCGAACGCCCCGAACGCGAGCTGGAAAACCCGCTGGCCGCGGTGCAGATGGGTCTGATTTATGTGAACCCGGAAGGTCCCGGCGGCAAGCCCGATCCGCTGGCCTCGGCTCGCGACATTCGCGACACGTTCGGCCGCATGGCGATGAACGATGAGGAAACCGTCGCGCTGATCGCTGGCGGTCATACCTTCGGCAAGACCCACGGCGCCGGTGATGCCGGTCTCGTTGGCGCGGACCCGGAAGCCGCGGGCATTGCCGAGCAGGGTCTGGGCTGGACCAGCAAGCATGGAACCGGCTTCGGCGCCGACGCCATCGGCAGCGGTCTGGAAGTGACCTGGACACAGGCTCCGACTCAGTGGAGCAACCTTTTCTTTGACAATTTGTTCGGTTTCGAATGGGAACTGACCAAGAGCCCGGCTGGCGCATGGCAGTGGCAGCCCAAGGATGGCGGCGGCGAAGGCACGGTTCCTGCTGCGCATGATTCATCCAAGCGAATAGCTCCAGGGATGCTGACGTCTGACCTGGCGCTGCGTTTCGATCCGATCTATGCGCCGATATCCAAGCGGTTCCATGAGAACCCGGACCAGTTCGCCGATGCCTTTGCGCGGGCCTGGTTCAAGCTCACCCACCGCGATATGGGTCCGAAGACCTGCTATTTCGGTCCGGAAGTGCCTGCAGAAGATCTGTTGTGGCAGGATCCAATTCCTGCCGTTGATCATCCGCTGGTTGAAGCCCAGGACATTGCCGAGCTGAAGGGCAAGATCGCCGCATCTGGTCTCTCGGTGGCCCAGATGGTGTCGACCGCATGGTCTGCGGCTTCAAGCTTCCGCGGTTCCGACAGGCGCGGTGGTGCAAACGGTGCCCGCATCCGGCTTGAGCCGGCCAAGAACTGGGAATCCAACGAGCCTGAAAAGCTGGCCAAGGCGCTTGCTGTTCTTGAAGACGTCCAGAAAGCCTTCAACCACAGCCGCACCGACGGCAAGAAGGTGTCGATGGCCGATCTGATCGTGCTGGCGGGTTCCGTCGGGATCGAGCAGGCCGCCAAGGCTGCGGGCAAGATCGTTGAGGTCCCGTTCACGCCAGGCCGCATGGATGCGTCGCAGGAGCAGACAGATGTTGAATCCTATGACGTGCTTGAGCCGGCTGCTGACGGGTTCCGCAACTACCTCAAGACCCGCTACACCACGGCGGCAGAAGAGCTGCTGATCGACAAGGCGCAGCTGTTGACGCTGACCGCGCCGCAGATGACGGCCCTTCTTGGTGGTTTGCGCGTTCTCGGCGTCAACCATGGTGAGGTCAAGCACGGTGTGCTGACCGACAAGCCGGGCACGCTGACCAACGATTTCTTCGTCAACCTGATGAGCATGGACACCAAGTGGTCCGCCGTTGATGAGGATGAGGAAGAGTTTGAAGGCCGCGATAGGGCGACCGGCGAATTGAAGTGGACCGCCACGCGGGTTGATCTGGTGTTCGGATCGAACTCGCAGCTGCGCGCCATAGCCGAGGTTTATGCGCAGAGCGACGCCAAGGACAAGTTCGTCAGGGATTTCGTGGCGGCCTGGACCAAGGTCATGAACGCCGATCGTTTCGATCTCGCCGTGTCCTGAAGAAGCTTTGTCCGGGCGCGGCTGGGTTTCCAGTCGCGCCTGGATCACTAACAGGCAATAGCAGGATGGCGCGCTTATGCCGCCGCAGTGTCGGCGGCGACCGCTTCATGCAAATTGCGCATCAGATCGGGGTCTGCTGACTGGATTCGGCTCCAGTTCGGGATGAATGGCGTTTCCATCGGGTTCTCCAGAAAAATCTGACCGGCGATGACGATGTTGGCTGCGAACAGTTCCACCGCCTCTTCTTCCTGATGGCGATCGGTGTGAAGCCCGTTCATCAGCGCGTCGTTGTGATACATCTCGATCAGATCAAGTGCGGTGCGATAATAGGTGGCCTTGATCGTGCGAAAGGTTTCCTGCGAGAAGACCACGCCGTCTGTCGCCAGTTTGCGAAACAAAGCCTTGGAGATGTCGACAGACATGCGCGACAGCCCCTGGGTGGCGTCGGCCTTTGAAAGATCCTGATGCTTGTGGTCATAGGCATCGGATATATCCACCTGGCAGACCGAGCGGTTTGACAGGTTGCGCCAGACCTCCGACAGGACTCCGATCTCCAAACCCCAATCCGACGGGATTCGCATGTCGGGAAGCATGCTGACCCGCATGGCGAATTCGCCTGCCAGCGGATAGCGGAATCCCTTGAGATATTCGATATAATCGAGATGACCGCAAACCTTCTGGATCGACAGAAGCAAGGGAGAAACAAGCAGTCTGGAGACCCGCCCGTTCAGTTTCCCATCTGCTATGCGCGGATAATAGCCCTTGCAGAACTGGTAGGGAAATACCGGATTGGCGACCGGGTAGACCAGCCGCGCCAGCATCTCGCGCGAGTAGGTGGTGATATCGCAGTCATGCAGGGCGACGACATCGGAATTCTGGGATGCGAGTGCATAGCCAATGCAGTACCAGACATTGCGGCCCTTGCCGGGTTCGGCCGGCGCGAGGCCGGCCTCGGCGAGTTTGGTGTGGATCGCCTGCAGTCTTGGACCATCATTCCACAGGATGTCGTGTTTTTGCGGCAGGCGTGAAAAATACTCCCTGGCAAAGCGGTACTGTTCCTCGGTTGCCTGATCAAGCCCGATGATGATGTGGTTGATATAGGTCGCGCCGCTCAATTCATCGAGAATGTTGGAAAGCGCATCGCGCCCCAGTTCGGAAAAAAGCGACGGCAAGATCAGTGTGATCTTGCGTGAGGCGGAAAATTGCCGAAGCTGGCCCTCCATTACCTCGAGAGACATTCGAGAGAGATTGTGAAGCGTCGCCACACTGCCATTCTGATGAAAATCGGCCAATTGTTCTCTCCTGAATTTCTCACTGCTGCCCAAGTAGCGACATGATTACCTGGTTCCATCCCGTGGGTCCTGCGGATGGAGCCCGGATTATCTGGCCTGTAGCTTCGCCGTGTAGCGGCTGGATGCCATCATGGGCGGGATTGGGGATGATGACGCCCAACCTGGCATGCTCAATCATTGCAATGTCATTTTCCGCATCACCGAGTGCCACGGTGAAAGGCTGTTCCCCACCGGATGCGTATCGCTTTGCAATTTCCATCATGCGTTCAGCCTTGTTGCCACCGAATGACAGCGTCGTGAAGCGTCCGCCTTGCAGGACGCTCAGGCCTTGTGAACTGATGGTTGTCACGAACTCCTCGCGATCCGCTTCATCTCCGAGCCACAGTCCCGGTTCGGAGAACCGGCGCTGCTTGGCTCTTGCAGCCTCGACTGGTGTCAATCCTGTCTGCGCGGAAACCTCCTGAGCACTCCAGTCCGAAAATCCTTGATACTGGCGTCTCAGGCTTTGCGGCAATCGGTTCAGAATCAAGCGGATTTGGTGATAGCCATCTCCGGAACCCTGATCGTCATTGCCGGCTTCAAGAATGCCGCATCCGTTCTCGACAATGGCTTCGCAGTGGCAAAAGCCCAGCGATTTGCGCAAGGGAATGATTTCAGCCGCTGTTTTGCTCGACGCCAGAACGAGCGGAATTTTCTGCTGTCGCAGGAGACTGAGCGCCGGCAGGGCCTCGGTATGGGAGTAGGTTTCGTGATCGAGAAGCGTACCGTCGAGATCGGTGAAAACAATCAGGTTGTTGATGGGGCGAGCGGTCACGATTTCATCTGTCAGTTGGTGATCCAGCGGCATTGATAAGGTGTGAATTCGATTTCGCCGCCAGGTCCGGGTATGTCCTCATCCGACAGCAAGTCCCGCCAGCTTTCTCCGCCAATCAGATTGAGGGACATGACCGGAATTGATGCAGGTTCATTGCTGAGGTTGTGGATCGCGAATATGCTCTGCGCCCGGTCCATGCTCTGCCGCCAGAAACCGAAAAACCGCTCGCCCAACTGAAGTGTAAACTGGGTGGCGTTCGGGTGAAACGCAGCCTGCCTGGTCCGCTTCTTCAAAATTCCCGTCAGTGCCGTGAAGACTTGGGAATGGGTGCTGGCCGGGTTGTCCAGATGTTCGATCAAATCGGGGTAATGCCAGCGGTGCCGGTTGATCGCCCGGTTGTGCCCGGATTTTTCAACACCATCGTGATCATTGCCGGTGGCCAGCAGCGAATGGATATAAAATCCGGGAATGCCTTCGAGCCCCATGGCAATGATCTGGCTGCACAGAAAGCGCTCGATATTCCATTCGTCCTCGCCGTCTATCGTTCCCTTCAACGCATCAAACAGGGCGATGTTGATTTCATAGGGCCGGGTGCCGCCATCCGGCATCTGGCGCATGGAGAGCAAGCCGCCAAACTTCTGTGTGGTCTCAATTACCCGGGCGATGTCTTCTTCGCTCAACAAGCCTTCCGCGGGTCTCATGCCGATCCCGTCATGCGACGCTGTGAAATTGAAATAGCTACACCCGAGTTGCGCCGGCGGCATGGTCATCTGCCAGGCGTTGAGATGCTTCGAGGTGCCGTGCAGCAGGGCATGGAGCAGCAGTGGCGGCAATGAAAAATTGTAAATCATGTGAGCTTCATTGCGATTGCCGAAATAGCTCAGGTTCTCCGTGTTGGGCACATTGGTCTCGGTCAGCAGAACCAGAGGCTCTCTTGCATAGTCGGCCAGCAACCTGATCAAGCGGACGATCTCATGGGTCTGGCGCAAATGGATCGATGGCGAGCCGAGTTCCTTCCAGAGGAACGCTATCGCATCCAGCCGCAAGGTTCTAACGCCCTTGGACATGTGAAAGCGCAGGATGCGCAGGAATTCGAACAGCACTTCGGGATTGGAGAAATCGAAATCCACCTGGTCGTGGCTGAAGGTGCACCAGACATGCTTGATTCCGCTGGCCGTCTCAACCTGTCTGAGCAGCGGATGCGCGCGGGGTCTGACCACCATCGAGAGGTCGTCTTCCGGTGAGGCTTCAAAGAAGAACCTGTCGTAAGGGGCGTGCCCCCGGAGGTATTCGGTGAAGAAGGTGCTCTGGCTTGAACAGTGATTGATCACCAGATCCGACATCAGCCGGAAATTCTCCCCGATGCGCCCGATGTCTTCCCAGGCACCAAGCCCGCTGTCGACCGCGTAATAGTCTGTAATGGCAAACCCGTCGTCTGACGTGTAGGGAAAAAACGGCAGGATATGCACGCCGGTCGTGATGTTTCTCAATCGGGTGTCAAGGAAATCCGACAGCAGATCCAGAGGCTTGTGCTCGCCATTAACAAACGTATTCCCATAGGTGATGACATAGCTGTCCTTTTCGCTCCAAAGCGTATTTGCCGGAGCCCTGCCGCGCCGCTTGGGGCTCTCATCGCCGGGCCAAAACGCTTCAACAGTTCCCGCCAGCAGTGCCTGGGGATCATGGTCCGGATAGACTGACTGCAACAGCATCTGCAGCCCCTCGCGCAAACGCTTTGGAATCTGCTTCGGAGTTACGGTTACAGTTGCGGTTGAATCTGCACAAAAATTCTCCATGGCTAAATTTTTAGCACTATTGGGATTGAAGGCAAGCCGGATAATCCGGATTTTCCATCCCGGCTCGTTTCAGGCCGACCGGTTGAGGTGATCAGCAATAGGTTTCAGTGCCGATTGCCTGATCTCTTGAATAGCGCGCGCCATGGGCGAAGCCGGCAGGAAGGATGCGCTCGATTTCGGCGAGATGGTCCGAGGTCAGGTCCAGGGAGACGCCATTGGCGCAGTCCGTCAGATGGGTGGCTGACCGGGTTCCTGGAATAGGGATGACGTGCGGTCCACGCGCCAGAAGCCAGGCAATGGCCAGAGCGATTGGCGTGGCGCCGATATCGCGGGCGTATTTCTTGAACGGGGTGATTGCCGCGATGTTGCGGGACAGGTTGGGTTCGACAAAGCGCGGGTTCGCCTTGCGGAAATCGCCATCTCCAAACGTTGATGGATCCGGTGCTTGTTCGGCAAAAATACCGCGTCCAAGTGGGGAGAAGGCGACGAAAGCGACGTCGAGATCCCCGCAGGTCTGCATCATTCCCAGATCCGGCTGTCGGGTCCACAGTGAATACTCGCTTTGCACCGCTGTTACCGGGGAAACTGCATGCGCAAGCCGCAGTGAAGCAGGCGAGATCTCGGAAAAGCCGAAGCCGCCGATTTTGCCGTCCTGCCTGAACCGCTGCAGGGTTTCGACAACCTCTTCGATTGGCCGTTCAGCTTCACGCCGGTGAACATAGAACAGATCGACATGATCGACGCCGAGTCTGCGAAGCGAGTTTTCAAGTTCGCTTCTGAGATGATCGGGTGAGTTGTCGAAGTGCCGGACGCCGGTCGACGGATCGCGGCGGATCCCGGCTTTTGTTGCGATCTTGAAGTAGCCCGGGTGTTGCTTCAGGTATGTCCCGATAACGTTCTCGGACACCCCCATGCCATAGACATTGGCGGTGTCGAGCAGGTTGATCCCCAGATCCTTTGCCGCAGCCAAGGTCTCGTGGCTCTCTTTCTCAGAGGTAGGCCCGTAGGGCCCGGCGAAATTCCAGCATCCGAGCCCGATCGCGGAAACGCTAGGCCCGGATTTTCCCAATTGACGATGTTTCATCCGGTCTTTCTAGCCGCAGAAACACGGCTGGACAATTGGCCGCCGCATTCTTGTTGAAATCCGAAAGGCTGCCGGTTGCCGACTGTGGGTCAGGCCCCGACAGAACTGATCTGATGGCTGGATTTTTCAAGCCAGACCGGATTGATTTCCACGCCCCAGCCGGGTGCGTTGGTAACTGTCGCCTTGCCGTCAACAATGTCATAGGGAGATTTGACAAACAGACCGTCCTGCCACGGATAATAGTCGTCGCCCTCGATGGAGAATTCGAGATATTTTCCCGCATTCGGGATAGCGCGCAGAAGATGCATGGTGAACAGCGTCACCATCGACCAGTTGGCGCAATGGGGTGTGCATGGCAGCCCTGCCTTGTGCGCCATCTCCGCCACGCGCAATGTGCGGGTGAGACCGCCCAGATAACAGATGTCGGGCTGTACGATGTCGACGGCTTTCATGTCGATCATCCAGCGCCAGTTCGGCAGTTCGCAATCCTGCTCGCCGCCGGTGACATCGATAGGCAGTGCCGACAGCGCTTCGGTGACCTGCCTGGTCTGCTCGTATTCCCAGTAGGGACAAGGTTCCTCGAAATGGCTGATCCCGTTTTGCTCGAGCATCTTGCCGATCTCGATTGCCTGGGCCGGGGCATAGCACGAATTGGCGTCGACCAGCAGCGCGACGGTGTCGTCCATGGCCTTGCGCACAGTCGGCACGATTTCCTCGGTCCGGCCCGGCCATTCATCCTTGCCGCGGCCGCATTCGGCTCCGATGCGGAACTTGAAGGCATCAAATCCGAACTGGTCGCGCAGGCGGCTCAATCGCGCCGCTTCGTCCTTGGGCGTGATGTCGCGCTTCATCGAGGAACCATAGGCGCGAATGGTGCCCGGCGTTCCGCCGATCAGTTCGCACACGGGCTTGCCTTCCAGGCGTCCGCGCAAATCCCAGAGCGCCGTTTCCAAGCCTCCAATGGCCCGCTTCAGGTAGGAGCCGGGGAATTTGTGTTCTTTCTCGGGGATCAGATCCACCAGGTAATCAATGTCGAGCGCGGTCTGACCAAGCGCGTAGGGGGCGACCTGCCGGTGCACGATCTGGGCGGTGATATCGGCGTAATAGGGCGCCACCTGGCCCCATCCGATATCGCCTGTATCCGTGGTTACCTTGACGAAGCAGACAAACTCGTTGGTGAAGGTTTCGATGTGAGAAATTTTCATGATGTTCGATTCCGTGCTGACATTTGGTGAGACCGTAGCGGCTCGATTGGACTTACGATAAGGTCCAATCTGGCAAAGCTTGCAAACCAATTTTGACCGGCGACGGATGGAGAATTATGAAAACCAAGGCGGGCGCGATCCTTTCCTCGATCCGGATCGACAGATTGCAGGATCGGAAAATAAGTGTGCAGCTTTATATGGGACTGCGTGACATCATCCTTTCTGGCGGACTGAGCGGAGGGGAGCGTCTTCCTGCGACACGCACCCTTGCGAGTGAAGTCGGCGTCTCGCGCACAACCGCGCTCGATGCGGTCAGCCGTCTGATCTCGGAGGGACTGCTGGAATCGCGGATCGGTGCGGGGACATTTGTCAGCCACACAATGACGGGCAGGGTGCGGGTCAGGCCGGAGACGGCCAAAAACGGTGCCGAGATACAGCCTCGCCTGTCTCAATCAACGCTCAAGGCCTGCGGCCTGTTTGCCGAGCGACGACGACTGCCGAACAAATCCCAGGCTTTCGTCACGGCGCTCCCGGCGTTGAACTCGTTTCCGATGGCGCAATGGGCTCGGCTTTCGGCCAGACACCTGCGGACGGACCGGGATGCAGTTATGGGATATGGCAACCCTTTTGGACTGCCTCGGCTGCGTGCGGCAATCGCGGCGCATCTCAATGCAAGTCGCGGTATCCAGTGCGATCCCGAGCAAGTGTTCATTGTGGGAGGAGCCCAGCAGGCATTTTCCCTGATCGGTGGCATGCTGCTCAACCAGGGCGATAAGGTCTGGTTCGAAAATCCCGGCGCCATTGGAGCCCGCAACGCGTTTGTTTCACAAGGCGGGGAGCTTGTTCCGGTTGCGGTGGATGAGGAAGGCATTGTCGTTGATGACGGGCTCGCAAAAGCGCCGGATTTCAGGCTGGCGTTTGTCACGCCATCGCATCAGCAGCCCTTGAGCAAGGTCTTGAGCCTGTCACGCCGTCTGGCGCTGCTGGATGCTGCGGACCGGGCCGACGCTTTCATCGTGGAAGATGATTATGACGGTGATTTCTATTTCGGCGATCAACCGCTTCCGACGCTCAAGAGCATCGATACCCATGGCCGTGTGATCTATGTGGGCACCTTTTCCAAGACGCTATTTCCCTCGCTGCGGCTGGGTTTTCTGATTGCACCCGCCAGCATGGTCGGAGCCATGATGACGGTTTTTTCGGCCGCGTTGAGCGGCGTGCCGACCTGGCCGCAGGCAGTCGTTGCGGATTTTATCGATGAGGGGCATTTTTCCACCCATATCCGGACCATGCGGCAACACTACAAGAAGAAGCACGAAGTTCTTCACCAGAACGCCAGACGGCTTGAACCGCATATGCTTGTGCAGCGCGCATCGGCGGGGTTTCACACGGTGGGCTATTTTTCGGATCCGGACCGGAGCGAAGATGATTTCATAGAGGCGGCGAACGCCGCAGGGCTTACCCTGTCGGGGATCGGCCGCTACTGCCTTGCCCCGATAGATCGCAAGGGGGTGGTGATTGGCTACGGGGCGGCGAGTGAAAGCGAGATCAGGCAGGGCATGGATGTCATGGCGCAGCTGTTTGCCTGACATGCTGTGTTCATGCCAAAACTGGCCTTGCACCGGCACTCAATCGCTTGCCCGTATTGCGCTCAATTGACTCCGGTGCAATGCTCTGTACAGAAGTGACTGAATGTCACAAATTGGTATGGAAAAATATCTATAATGGATATGAGGTGCAGTCCAATGAGGGGCTACGCTTCTTGTCATCTGCGCGGGTTATAAGCAATAATGCGCTGATATTCAGAGGGTTCAAAGGGAGTAGAAAATGATCATAAGAATAGCAATGGCCGGGCTTCTGGCCACAACCGTCATGGCAGCCGTTCCGGCGCAGGCAGAAACCTTGCGCCTTTTGACATGGGGCTCTTACGCTCCTGACGAGCTGGTCAAGAAATTTGAAGCGGAAAATCCCGACATCACTGTCGAGGTGACTTTTTCCAACAACGAGGAAATGATCGCCAAGCTGCGGGCAACCGGCGGTGCCGGTTTCGACCTGGCGCAACCGAGCCATGACCGCATTTATGCGGTGCAACAGGAATACAACATCTACAAGCCGCTGGATCTTTCCAAGATCAACACCTCCGCCATGCAGGCCAAGCTGCTGGATGGGGTCAAGGCCAACACGACAATCGATGGCGAAGTTTATGCCGTGCCGCATCAATGGGGCACCTCGGGCCTGATGGCAAACACGTCAATGGCGCCTGACGTCAAGGCATGGGGCGATCTGTGCGACCCGCAATACAAGGGAAAGACCTCGATGCGCCTGAAGCGCACGATCCTTCTCGGGATGGCATTCGACATGGGCGAGGATCCGTTTGCAGCCTATGCCGACCTCGACAAGTACCAGACCATTCTCGACAAGGTCGCGGACAAGCTGATTTCCTGCAAGGACAATCTCAAGGCCTACTGGAAGGGCGGCGACGACCTTTCGGCGATGATGATGTCGGGCGAGATCGTTGCGTCCGAAACCTGGGATTCGACCGCCTACAAGCTCTATGGCGAAAACAAGGATATCGTGTTCGTGCCGCCGAAAACCGGCGCACTTGCCTGGATCGACACCTTCGCGATCCCGCGCAAGGGTGAAGCCGATGATGCCGCCTACAAGTGGATCAACTTCGTGCTCGAGCCGGAAAACGTGAAGATCATGTCTGCCAGCACTGGCGCCATTGCTGCGGTCAATGGTGGCAAGGATCTGCTTCCCGATGACAAGAAGGCCGCCGTCAATGCAGCCTTCACCGACGAAGACATCGACAATCTGAAGTTTTTCGCCAACATCCCGGCCGGCGTCGAGGACATGGAAGGCAAGACACTCGAGAAGATCAAGGCTGCCACCGGTTCCGAATAAGGCTGACCTTAAGCTTTTCTGCTCTTGAGACAAGCGTGACCGCGCAATCCGATTTGTGCGGTCACGACCAAAACTCCGAAATCTATCGACGACACGGCACTGGGTACTCGATGCAATCATCCACCGAGAACGATCTGGAATGTATTCAGGTCAAGAAGCACTTCGGCTCGGTGCGAGCCGTTGACGATGTCTCCTTTGAAATTCCCAAGGGATCCTTTTTTTCCATCCTTGGTCCGTCAGGCTGCGGCAAGACAACCCTGATGCGGATGATTGCCGGATTCGAGCAACCGACTTCCGGTGATATCAGAATCAAGGGGAAGTCCGTTGTCGGAACGCCGCCGAACCGGCGCAACGTGAAGATGGTGTTTCAGCACCTGGCGTTGTTTCCGATGATGAATGTCTATGAAAACATCGCCTACGGCTTGCGCTGTACGGGGGCATCCAAGGATGTCATCCGCACCAAGGTGCATGATGTTCTAGAACGTATTTCGCTGCCTGATGTCGCGGGTCGCGAAATCAGCCAGTTGTCAGGCGGCCAGAAGCAGCGCATCGCGATTGCCCGCTGCATGGTGCTGGATCCGGATGTGCTGCTTCTGGATGAGCCGCTCGGCGCGCTCGATCTGAAATTGCGCGAAGCCATGAAGATCGAACTTAAACTGCTTCAGCACCAGTTTGACACTACCTTTGTCTACATCACTCACGACCAGTCTGAAGCATTGGTGATGTCCGACCATGTCGCAATCATGGACAAGGGCAAGTTCGTTCAGATCGGCACGCCGCAGGAGCTTTACCACAAGCCGTTGGCAGCTTTTGTCGCCGGTTTCGTTGGGGATACCAACCGGTGGGCGGGCCGGGTCACCCGCGTCGAAAATGGCGCCGTGGAGGTCGAGACCGAAGCCGGTCTGACCATGCGTGGCACTGTTCGCGGCGCGGGTGCTCCCAGTATTGGCGATGTTGTGAACGCTTTTGTGCGGCCCGAATTCATAAGGGCGGGGAAATCCGGAGGCTTAGTCCGAAAGACCGATGCCGGCCAGAACGTCATTGAGGGAAAGGTCGACAGCATCCTGTTCAACGGCGCCAACAGCCGTGTTCTTGTCAGGGACCGGGCGGGAGAGCTGATCGAAGCTGATGTCGTGGTGACGGGCGGGACAGAGGATCTGAAACCCAAAGATGAAGTCACACTTTCATGGTCGGCGGAGCAGACCATGAGTTTCAAGGTATGAGGGCGGTCAGATGATGCAGAAGGACATCAAGCGGCTGTCGCTTTATCTGCTTTTTGCACCGTTCGCACTGTGGATCGCGCTGCTCATCATCCTGCCCCATCTGGGCATGTTCTACATTTCGCTGCGGGAGAAAGTCGCGCCGCGAGTTTATGAATTCGGGCTCGACAATTATATCAATTTCTTTACCGAGCCGATCTACTGGAATACGCTGATCCGCACCGGGTCGATGTCTCTGCTGGTGACCATACTGGCGCTGCTGCTCGGGTTTCCGATAGCCTATTACATCGCCAAGATCGCCGGTAACCGGACGCGCGGTGCGCTGTTCCTGATGTGCCTGATCCCGCTGTGGGTCAGCGATCTCATTCGTGCTTTCGGCTGGATCCTGCTGCTGAGGGAAACCGGCATCATCTCCAGCAGCCTGCAGTGGGCTGGCGTGATCAGTACGCCGATCGAGTTCTTGTACAATGATGCAACCGTTATTGTCGGCCTGGTCTACACCGTGATCCTGTTCATGATTGTGCCGCTGGTTTCGACACTTGACGGAATGGATGATTCGATGATCGAGGCGGGATACAATCTCGGTGGCAACGGCCCGACGGTATTGCGCCGGATCATCATCCCCTATGCCATGCCCGGTATCGTCTCGGGCTGCATTGTCGTTTTCATGCTGACCGCCGGAAGCTATCTGACGCCGATTCTGCTTGGTGGAAAGAACTCCAGTTGGTTCACCGAGCAGATCTATGATCAGTTCATCACCCGCTACAATTGGGAATCGGGTGCCGCATTCGGCTTCCTGCTGCTGGCATTCACGTCGCTGGTGGTCTGGTTCGGTCTGAAACTCTCAGGGCAGACGCTCAACAGCACAGTGGCGAGAAGCTGATGGCTATCAAACCCAACACTGTTTTTCTTTCCGGCTATCGTGTTTACGTGGCGGCGTTCTTCGTCTTTCTCGCTGCGCCGCTGTTTGCCGCAGGCATGTTCGCTTTCAACGATTCCGTTTTTCCGTCGCTGCCTTGGCAGGGCTTCACACTAGACTGGTTCTTCAACGATACGGAGCCGAAGCTCGGGATGTTTCATGACCGGCGATTGCTGCGCGGTCTGTATTATTCCTTTGTCATCGCAAGCTGCGTTTCGTTGCTTTCGGTTTTCGTGGGTACCTGCAACGCATTCCTGTTTGTGCGCTGCAAATTTCCGGCGAAGGACTTTTTCTACATCATGATGGTGCTGCCGCTGGTCATTCCCGGCGTGATCCTCGGCATCTCGATCCTGTTGCTGGCGAGCTCCATCGCCAATGGCGTGGAGGAAAGCCTTTCCCTGGATCTGGATTTTCTGCGTCCGGGGATCGTCCTTGTTGTGCTTGGCCAGTTTTCCTTCATCACCACGATCACATCGCTGGTGATCATTGCCCGGCTCAAGAAGTTCGATGAATCGATGGAGGAGGCGGCCTTCAACCTTGGCGCCAGCCGCGCCCGTGTTCTGCGGACGATCACCCTGCCGTTCCTGTTCCCGGCAATGGCGGCGGCGGGCATCGTGGCGTTTCTGGTGTCGTTTGAAAATTTCAACACCACGCTGTTCCTGGTCGGCTCCGAAGCGCCGTTGACGATCACCATGTATGACCGGATGGTCAAGGTCGGCTCGACGCCGGTGCTCAATGCGGTGTCGTTCTTCCTGATGGTCGGCTCGGCTCTGCTGGCTCTGGTCTCGATCCTGGTTCAACGCGACAAACCCCAAACCTGAGCTCCAGAACCTAAGAGTGGCGCACCAGTGCAAACCTATGACTTCGTGATTGTTGGCGCGGGATCTGCCGGTTGCGTGCTGGCGAACCGGTTGACCGAGAACGGCAAATACTCGGTGCTGCTGCTTGAAGCGGGCGGCCATGACAAGAATTTCAAGATCTGGATGCCGATCGGTTACGGCATGGCTTTTTACGACAAGCGCATCAACTGGATGTACACATCCGAGCCTGACCGCAACACCAACAATCGCGTCAGCTACTGGCCGCGCGGCAAGGTAATCGGCGGATCTTCGTCCATCAACGCCATGGTCTATATCCGGGGCCATCCGGGTGATTTCGATGACTGGCAGGCGTTGGGAAATCCGGGTTGGGGCTGGAACGACGTGCTGCCCTATTTCAGGAAGAGCGAGACCAGCGATCAGGGCGCAACCGAATGGCGCGGCGGTGACGGTCCGCTCTATGTCTCGACCATGGAGCGCGACCTGCACCCGACCTGCCAGAACTTTGTAAAGGCCGGCGAGGAGTGCGGGCTCACTTACAATCCGGATTTCAATGCCGTTACCAACGAGGGTATCGGATTGTATCAGAACACAGCGAGAGGCGGGTTTCGCATGTCGGCTGCGCGGGCCTATCTGCACCCTGCGTGCAGACGATCCAATCTGACCGTCATCTCGCGCGCTCATGCCACGCGGATCCTGTTTGCCCAACAGCGCGCCACCGGTGTTGAATTTGTCCGTAATGGCAAGGTCGAACAGGTCCATGCGGGGCGCGAGGTGATCGTCTCCGGTGGGTCGGTGAATTCGCCGCAACTGCTGATGCTGTCCGGCGTCGGCCCGGCCGATGTTCTCAAACGTCATGGCATCGACATCGTGCGCCAGCAGCCGAATGTCGGCCGGCATCTTCAGGACCATCTCTGCATAGATCACACCTACAAGGCGAGGGTCCGGACACTCAATGACGAGCTCCGTCCGCTGCATGGCAAGCTGTGGCATGGCCTGAATTACGTCTTGCGCCGCCGGGGGCCGCTGTCGCTCGGGGTCAATCAGGCCGGCGGTTTCATCCGCACGCGGTCGGAGCTGGAACGGCCGAACATGCAGCTCTATTTTTCGCCGGTCAGTTACACGAAGGCGCCGCCCGGCAAACGTCCGCTGATGAGCCCCGATCCATTTTCGGGGGTCATCATGGGTACGCAGCCGACCCGGCCCACCAGCCGCGGGCATCTGGAACTTAGATCTTCCGATCCATTCGATGCGCCTGCGATTCACCCCAATTACCTGTCGACCAATCATGATGTGGCGGAACAGCTCGAAGGCGCGCGGTTCCTTCGCAAGCTCGCCGCAGCCCCGGCGCTGGCCCAGATCCTTGACGAGGAGATCCGGCCCGGACCACAGGTTGAGACGGACGAAGAGATGATCGCCGACATACGGGCGCGGGCGGGAACAGTGTTTCATCCGGTCAGCACCTGCCGGATGGGCGAGACCGAACGCGACAATGTGGTCAACAGCCGGCTCCAGGTTCACGGCCTGGCAAATCTGCGGGTCATCGACGCTTCGGTATTCCCGACCGTGACCTCCGGCAACACCAATGCACCAACGATCATGGTCGCCGAAAAAGGCGCTGACATGATCCTTGCGGACCACGCGGGAGCTTAAGATGGCGGGTTCAAGTGATTGTTTCAGTCCGGGTTTCAAACCCGCGCCCTACTGGTGGGAGGCAAGCCCGCAGGAACCGGACAGGCAGACGCCGCTGCCTTCCTCTGCGGATGTGGTCGTCATTGGCGCGGGCTATACCGGGCTGCACGCGGCGCTGCAGACCGCACGGGCAGGTCTGGATACGGTGGTGGTTGACGCGGAAGCGGCCGGCTTCGGATGCAGCACCCGCAATGGCGGGCAAATCTCGACAAGTGTCAAACCGTCATTTTCGGTGCTCAAGCGGCGGTACGGCGAAGATCTTGCGGTCCGCATCCTGAAAGAGGGGCAAGCCTCGCTCGAACATGTCGCTGATTTTGTCACAACCGAGAAGCTCGATTGTGATTTCGGCGTGGTCGGGCGCTTCCATGGCGCCCACACAAGCGATCAGTATGACAAGCTGGCGCGAGATTGCGAAGCCCGCCATCCTGGTTTTGAGACCGGCGCCTGGATGGTGCCCCGGGACCGACAGCGCACGGAGCTCGGCACAGATGCCTATCATGGCGGGATGGTGCTGCCGCGCCATGCCAGTCTCGATCCGGGCAAATATCATGCGGGCCTTTTACGCGTCGCGCGATCTGCGGGTGCAAACATTGTCGGGTTTTGTCAGGTCAACGATCTCAAGCGCACACCCCAAGGTTTCGAGGTTTCCACGTCGAAAGGCACGATGCGGGCCGGCAAGGTCATTGTCGCGACAAACGGCTATACCGGCCCATTGACGCCCTGGCAGCAGCGCCGGGTGATCCCGATCGGATCTTATGTGATCGCCACCGAGGAAATTCCGGCGGACACAATGAACCGGTTGTTTCCCACCGATCGCATTCTCTCCGACACCCGGAAACTGGTCTATTATTATCGCCCGTCACCGGACCGGAAGCGCATCCTGTTTGGTGGTCGTGTTTCGCTTCAGGAAACCGATCCGCGCAAGAGCGGCCCGAAACTGCTCGCCGAGCTGGTACGGCTGTTTCCAGAGCTTGCGGAGATCCGCATCAGCCATTCCTGGGCCGGTATTGTGGCTTTTACCTTCGACACGCTGATGCACTGCGGCGAGGATAACAACCTTTTCTACGCCATGGGCTATTGCGGCTCCGGCGTCGGCATGGCGGGGTATCTCGGATCCAGGGTCGGCAAAGCGGCTGCGCGGGTCGACAAGGATCTTGGCGCATTTGGCGATATCCCGTTTCAAACGCGGCCGTTTTATAGCGGAAAACCATGGTTCCTTGGCCCGTCGGTTGCAGTTTACCGGCTGCGGGACCGGCTCGGGATATAGATCCTGGCGCCGGGCATTCCTATTCTGACCGGCGTCGACTATCTTTTGGGTGACGCAGGGCCTGATCGCAATTTTGTTGTCTGGCTTGATGTGCAGTGCTCCGGGAGGGATTGTTGAGCGTGTCGGATGGAGGGCAAACAGGGCAGAATGTCCCGGCCCTGTTCTTTGTCTTCATGGGTGTAAGCGGCGTCGGCAAATCGACGATTGCAAAGGCTGTCGCCGACGCACTTGGCGGCGCCTTTGTCGAGGCCGATGACCTGCATCCCAGCGGAAACGTTGAGCGAATGCGGGCGGGCCTGCCGCTGAGCGATGAGGATCGCTGGCCCTGGCTGAACGAGGTCTGCGACACGGCGATGTCGCGAACTCCGCCGGTGATGGTTTCGTGCTCGGCACTCAAGCAGAGCTATCGCAATTTCATTGCATCACTGCTGCCCGGCGTTGTTTTCATCCATCTGACCGGGCCGAGTGATCTGATCCGCGAGCGCATGGCCAGCCGGAAAGGCCATTTCATGCCGGTTTCCCTACTCGACAGTCAGCTTTCGATACTCGAGGCGCCGGATGAAAGCCCGACCTCGCATTGTCTCGATATCACGAAACCGCAAATGGAGACTGTCGCCGAAGCCATTTCGATCTGCAGACAGCATCTGGAACCGCCCGAGGTGAGCGGAGAGGCTTTCACTCCGTGATGACCATTGAGCCGCCATCACAATGGAGTTTTGTGGGCGGCATTTTGCCGGGTCTAATTTGTTATCCGGGACATCCAGTTCGTGTACAGGTTTGTCTGCAAACTGCTGAGTTCGGTTTCGAGCGCGGCCAGATCGTCAAACACCCGGTCAACGGCGTCATGCCCGATTTCCTGCCGCAGCATTTCCTCACAATCCTCGATCTCGTACCAATCACGAAGAGTGCCCGAATCCATCTCGGCATGAAACTGAACCGAACTTGCGGTTTCGCCCCATTGCATGGCCTGAACGCCGCAACTCCCGGAGGCGGCGAGAATTTCGGCGCCTTCGGGCACCTGGCTGATTTCCGCGCTATGCCATTGAAAACATGGGAACCGACTGGGAACGCCGCTGAGCAATTGCGGATGCCTGAGCTTGTCGACGTGGAGCAACCCGATTTCTGATTCATCTGCCTGACTGATTTTTCCGCCGAGCACGTGGGCGAGCAATTGATGACCGAGGCAAATGCCGAAATAGGGCATCTTGCGATCCAGCAAGGCGTGCCGGATTACCTCAATTTCGCTGGCAAGCCAGGGAAGTTCACCGGTTTGCCAGACCTGCATCGGCCCGCCCAGCACCCAGAGGCCATCAATGTTGCTCAGGTCGACATGGTCGATTTCAAGCGGTGCATTGCAGGTGACAAGCTGGTGTCCGTCGCGCTCGAACATCGCCCTGAATGCGCCGGCATGCTCTTTTTGTGAATGCTGAATGACGAGGAAACGCATTGAACAATCCAAATTGACGGTATGGTGCCGGGATTTCCGATGTCGAGTTTTCCGGCAGCAAGACAGATGGAGCTTAAACTCAGGCGGTTTGCAAGGTTTCAAGGCAATCGGAAAATTCGGGGCTGGCCATCAGCGATCTGCAGCGGGCAAAGCGGCCGTCTGCATAAGCGCGGAAATCCTCAGCGGGATTATCGTTGGCGAGCTGGATCAGGCCCCACAAAGTCCACAGCAGGTCGCACATTGCCTTGTAGATCACCATCCGGGCATGGTCGGCGGCCTCCGGTTTGCCGCCGGAATAGGCTTCCATGAGCGCCCGGTCCTGCTCGGCGTCAAAGCCGGCTTCAACGGAGAGGTCGCCAAGGTCCCACATCGGATCGTTCATTCCGGAGTATTCCCAGTCGACGATGAAAATACGGTCGCCGTTATCAAGAAAATTCTCGCACAACGGATCGCAGTGACAGGCAACCAGCTTGGCAGGATTGCGCGCCAGCGCCGCCCGCACGATCTGGGCTTCGCCGACCACATCATGATAGCCGTCGGGCAGCGCCACATCCTTTGTCGCCAGGATAGCCAGATAGTCGTCGATCATGGCGAACAGCTCGAACGTGAAGGGAAATTCGGCGCCTGAGGTGTGAAGTTGCCGAAACGCTTCGCCAGCCCTGCGGACGGCGCCGATATCGGCGCGAAACCGCTCCGGCGTCATGGTGGTGGCGCCTTCGATGAATCTGGTTGCCATGATCCCTGTTTGCGCGTCGGCGTGGATGATTTCAGGGCTTACGCCGGCTTTCGCGGCGGCGCGCGCGGCCGCGGCCTCGTGGCTGCGGTTGATGTATTCCTCGGTGCCGGCGCCAGGCAGGCGAACACAGGCCTGACCAACACGGAAAACCAGATTGGTCAGCCCGCCCAGGCGCTCGACGGCGCCGGTGTAACCAGCCAGCGACGGGATCCGGGAGAGGCTGTCGCGAAGCTGGGTTTCGGTTTCATCTGACATGGCGGAGCGCCTCCTCTTTCTGTTTTCCGGTTCCGCTACAGTTCCACAAAGTCTTTGAAAAGGCTATGGTAACAGGCAATTGATTGAGAATGGAGCTGGTGATGACCACGGAAGACAAGACAGCCCGGCTTGGGGCTGTGTATCAGGCTGAAAATCCCGCGGACGTTGCCCGCGTCTATGATTCCTGGGCTGAAAAATACGATGCCGACATGTCGCTGGCTGGATACCGCCACCCCGCCATCTCGCTGGCAATTCTGGCACGGCATGTTCCCAAGGGAGCAAAACCCTTGCTTGATGCAGGTGCAGGTACGGGATTGATCGGCGAGTGGCTGGCGATCACCGGTTTCGGAGATGTCGAAGCGCTCGATATCTCTTCGGGCATGCTCTCGGTGGCCGAGCGCAAGGGTGTTTACAAGGCTCTGCATCAGGCGGCGCTCGGCACCACGCTGCCGTTTGCGGACAATCAGTTTGCAGCTGTCATTTCCGCCGGTGTGTTCACCACCGGCCATGTCGGGGTCGAGGGGCTGGATGATCTGTTCCGGGTCTGCGCGCTGGACGGGATCATCGTTCTCACGATCAAGGATGCGCTTTGGCAGTCGGGATTCTGCGCGCGGATCAGGGAGCTTGAAGCCGCCGGGGTTTGCACCCTGATTGACGACACCGGACCCTATGTGTCGATGCCCGGCGAGGAAGGAACCACGCCGAGCCGCTGCATTGCCCTGAAGGTCAGGTGAAACCCAAAGGGATCAGGCTTTCACACGCGTGTTGGCCGGATCCAGGAATGGCTTCAATCCGATTTTGGCAGGAACCCGGTCAAGCGCTATGACCAATTCGTAGTTGCCGTCCTGCAAGAACTCGTCGGTGACGCCAGCCTCGTTGCGGACATATCCGTAGCCGATGCTTTTTCCGATGGTGTAGCCATAACCGCCCGAGGTGAGGTAGCCGACCGGTTCGCCATTGCGCAAAATGGTTTCGCGGCCCAGCAGAAGGGCATCGGGATCATCAATGACGAAACCGGCGAAGCGTTTGGGAAGCGGCTGGCCTGCGAGCGCCGTGAGGGCTGCTTCGCCGATAAACCCGGTATTCGAATTGTGCTTGACTGCCCAGCCAAGACCAGCTTCGAAGGGAGTGTCATTGGGCGTGATATCCGAACCCCAGGCGCGGTAGCCCTTCTCAAGTCTCAGTGATTCAAGTGCGCGGTAGCCGATGGGACGGATCTCCCAGGGTTTTCCTGCCTCCATCAAGGCGTCGAATACTTCGCCTGTCGCTTCAATCGGGATGTGCAATTCCCAGCCCAGTTCGCCAACATAGGTGACGCGCAGCGCGAGCACCGCGGCCCCCGCGATTTCGATCTCGCGAACATGGCCGAAGCGGAATGTCTCATTGGAAACGTCTGCATCGGTGACACTTGCCAGCACATCGCGGGCATGCGGCCCCATCAATGAGAGAGTGCCATAGGCCTCGGTAATGTCGTCGATCCGGACGTTGGCGCCCTGCGGCACATGTTCGCGGATCCATGCCAGGTCGTGGGTTCTGAACCCGGTGCCGGTGACAACGTAGAAGCGGTCATCTGAAAGGCGAGCCACCGTCAAGTCAGCCTCGATGCCGCCGCGGGTGTTGAGAAGCTGCGTGTAGGTCAGTCGTCCGGCGGGTTTGGTCACGTCATTGGCACAGATGCGATTGAGTGCCGAAAGCGCGTCGCTGCCGCTGATCTCGTATTTGGCGAATGAGGATTGATCGAAGATGCCGACCTTTTCGCGCACATGCCGGTGTTCGTCGCCGACCGCGTCAAACCAGTTCTGGCGTCCCATTGTGGGGATGTCGGCAGCCTCCATGCCTTCCGTGGCAAACCAGTTGGGGCGTTCCCAGCCGAGTTTGGAGCCAAAGACGGCACTGTGCGACTTGAGCCGCTCATAAAGCGGAGAAACGATGCGCGGACGGCCGGACTCGTATTCGACATGGGGAAAGCCGATAGCGTAATGCTTGCCATAGGCTTCCAGCGTCCGGTCGTTGACCCATTGCCGGTCGTTGTGCATCTCGGAAAATCGCCGGATGTCGACCACCCAGAGATCAAGCGGGGCCTCGCCGTCGATGACCCATTGCGCCAGCACCCATCCGGCGCCGCCGCCAGAAGCGATGCCAAAGGCATTGAAGCCGGCGCCGACGAACATATTGGAGCATTCAGGCGCTGCCCCGAGAATGAAATTGCCGTCAGGGGTAAAGCTCTCCGGGCCATTGATCATCTGCTTGATGCCGACATTGCCCAGTGCCGGAACCCGCTCCATCGCCTGCGTCATGTGCTGCTCGAAATGGTCGTAGTCATCGTCGAACAGCTGAAACTCGAAATCATTGGGCACGTCGCCCGTGGTCCAGCCTTGCGGATCCGGCTCGTAGCCGCCGAAGGAAAGTCCGCCGACTTCCTCCTTGAAATAGGTGCGCCGGTCGGGGTCGCGAATGGTTGGCGCATCACTTGAAAGTCCGTCGATCTTTTCGGTGATGACATATTGATGCTTGACCGGCTGCAGCGGCACATTGATGCCCGCCATGACGCCGATCTGGCGCGCCCATTGCCCGGCGCAGTTGACCACTTTCTCGCAGGCGATGTCGCCCTTGCTGGTCTTGACCGCAAGAATGCGGCCGTCCTTCATGTCGAAGCCGGTGACCCGCACGTTCTCGAAAATCTTCGCGCCATGCATGCGCGCGCCCTTGGCCAGAGACTGGGTGATGTCCGACGGGCTGGCTTGTCCGTCAGTGGGAAGCCAACTGGCGCCGACCAGATCATCAACCTGCATCAGCGGGAACTTTGCCTTGGCTTCCTGCGGTGACAGCAGTTCCATGTCCATGCCGAAGCTTTGCGCCGTTGTGGCCAGCCGACGGTATTCGATCCAGCGATCCTGGTTGGTGGCAAGCCGCAGGCAGCCCGACATCTTCCAGCCGGTCTCAAGCCCGGTTTCCTGATCGAGCCGCTTGTAGAGATCGACCGAGTATTTGAGCACCTTTGTGATCGATGCGGAGGAGCGCAATTGTCCCACTAGGCCCGCGGCGTGCCAGGTCGAGCCCGAAGTCAACTGACCCTGCTCGAGCACAATGACATCGACCTTGTGATCGCGCGCCAGATGATAGGCCGTGGAACAGCCGATAATACCGCCGCCAATGACGACGATTTGAGCTCTGTCCGGGAGTGTCATGGCGATGTCTTTCCGTAGGTCGAATGGTATTGGTCAAGAGCCGCATCCAGGCGAACGAGGTTCTCGACGGTATAGGCCTGGTAGTCGACGCCCGGTGCATCAAGATGCAGTTCCGAGACGAGGCTCCACATTGTTTCGCGCAACAGTGATGCGCATTGCATGGCGTGAAAGGACCGGGTTATCGCAGGATCGGGCCGGCAACCCAGCGCAGCCTCAAGCAGAACATGGGCTTCATCCCCGGTCATTTCGGCGTTGGAAGCGGCGCCGGCAATGTCGAACATGGCGGTGGAGAAGCCGGCATATTCAAAGTCAATCAGCCAAAGCTTGTGGCCGTCATCGAGGAAATTTGCGGGCAGCAGGTCATTGTGGCCGAAGATGATCGGCAGCGGGGCTTGCGCGGCTTCGAGAGTGCCGGAAAGTTCAAGCCACGCTGGCAGTTGGTCGGCCATGCGCGAGCCGCCCGCTTTCAACGTCCGGGCATAGTCGCGGATCACGTGGAAGACCCAGAATATGAAACCGGCGCCAGCGACGTGGTGCGGCATCGTCTTGTGGAACTCACGGATGAGGTGACCGACCCGTTCAGCGTTTGCCTGGATATCGGCGGCATCGAAGGTTTTCGCTTCGAGGAAAGCCGAAACCATGATGCCGGGTTCGGAATATTCGACGCGCGGCGCAAATCCCGCGGCATGGGCCGCACGGGCGGTCATGACTTCGCGGGCACGGTCAACATGGTGAAACGGAAAGTCCCGGCCGAGGCGAACCACGTGCCGCCCTGTAGCGTCGGTGACAAGCCAGCTTTCATTGCTCAAGCCGCCGGTCAGTGGTTCAATCCCGGCGACGTTGGAGAAGCAGGGCAGGTCACGGATGCGATCAAGGGAAGTGCGATCTTTCATGGTCTACTCCAGACCCAGGCGACGCCGGGCATGGCTGGCGCCCGCCGAGATCAAACGATCGGCAATAATGGCGATGGCAGCGATCGACAGGCCCGCGACCAGACCGCGCCCGGTGTCTGCCTTGGTCAGTGCGATATAGACTTCCTGACCGAGATCGCGGGTTCCGACCAGCGCTGTGATGACCAGCATGGACAGCGCGAACATGATGGTCTGGTTCAGTCCAAGCAGGATCTCGGGCAGCGCCAGCTTCAAACGGATGCGGGTGAGGATCTGCCACTCGGTGCACCCCATGGCGCGACCGGCTTCAATCAGTTTCGGGTCGACCTTGCGGATACCAAGAGCGGTGTAGCGGATGGCGGGCGCAATCGCGAAAGCCACAACGGCGATCATGGCGGTGAAGTCACCGACCCGGAACAGCATCACCGCGGGCATCAGATACACAAAGCTCGGCAATGTCTGCAGCGTGTCGATGGCAAGCTGAACCCAGGACCAGACCCGGTCGCGGGTTGCGGCGTAGATGCCGATGGGCAGCCCGATCAGTGACGCAAGAATGGCCGAGATTCCGCACAGGTATACGGTGATCATCGCCTTTTCCCATTGGCCGGTGGCGGCGATGAAACTCGACAAGGCACCCGCCAGCAGCGCCAGCCGCCATCCACCAAGCCGGAAACCGGCAAATGACAACAGGGCCGCAACGCCAAACCAGGGCAGGTCACCGAGAAAGCGCTTGAAGGGGATCAGCACATTGAGCAGCATCGCGTTCTTGATGGCTTCGAGGCTGTCGAAATAATTGATGTTGATCCAGGCGACGACTTCCGACCAGAATGTGCCGGTCGATAGCTGCAGAGCTTCGGGATAGGTGTGGATGCCCGGAACGACATATCCCAGGGCTGTGGCTATGACCACCAGGCCCAGTGCCGCGGTGAGATAAGGGTAGCGTGTCAAAAACCCGGAACCGCGGACCTCGGCGGAGGGTGCGGAGAGTTTATCGGCCGCAGCCTGGCTAAGCCGGTCCATGGCGATGGCTAGGGCAACGATGGCGAAGCCGGCTTCCAGGCCGGCGCCGAAATCAAGCCTTCTCAGCGCTGCCAGCACATCGAAGCCCAAGCCGCCGGCGCCGATCATCGAAGCGATGATGACCATGTTGAGTGACAGCATGATCACCTGGTTCATGCCGACCATCAGGCTTTCGCGGGCGGCGGGCACCATCACCCGCCAGGTCATCTGACGCTCGGTGCAACCGACCATGTTGCCCAGATCAATGATCTCGGAAGGGACGGCGCGCAGGGCCAGGATGGCGATGCGGGTCATCGGCGGCGTGGCGAAGATAAGCGTTGCAATGACCGCCGCCGTTGGGCCAAAGCCGAACAGGAAAAGCACAGGGACCAGATAGGCAAACACCGGGATTGTCTGCATCAGATCGAGCAATGGCGCGATCAGGCGTTCAAACCAGCGCCACCGCCAGGCGGCGACGCCGAACAGCAATCCGAAAATGACACCCAGCGGCGCTGCGACGAGAATCGAGGCAAGGGTGATCATGGCGCTGGTCCATTGTCCGAAGACTGCCAGAAACAGAAAACAGCCGCCTGACAGCAGGGCCAGAGACCTGCCGCCGAGCCAATGTCCGAGCAGCATGACCAGACCGACGACAGCGATCCATGGCAAGGGCGGCACGATCTGGATCGCCGATGATCCACTGCCCTCAAGAAAGCCGGTGGACAAAAGGCTTGAGGCCAGGGTGTAGGGAACCTCCAGAACGGCGGAGACAAAGCGGGTGAATTCGGTGAACGTGAAAAGGCCGAAACTGGCCTCGTCGATCAACCATTTCATCGCGGTGCTGATCCACTTGGCCAGAGGCACGGTAAAGGCCTTGGGATAGTCAAAAGCGGCCTTCGCTATTGGCTTTCCATACAACCAGAACGTTACAAAGGCAGCGATCGCGATCATCCAGGCAACAGGCAGCCGAAACCCTGGGCGCGCAGCCCGCCCTGCATCGGTTTCCAGAACTGGAGCGCCGGGCATCGCCATGGTCAGCCCTGCAACATCAGTGTGACAACGGCATCGCGGTCGAGACGGCCAATGATCTTGCCAGCGTCATCGGTAACCCCGAGATGCGTCACGCCGTCAAGAAAAAGGGGAGCTGCCTCGGCAATGTTGGCGCGGGCGGAAACCGTCGGCCCGCCCGGGTTTCCGGCTTCGTCCGAAACCATCAGGCTTTGGGTGCGGATCACCTTGGCGCGGGCCACATTGCGCGTAAATTCGGCGACATAGGATGTGGCAGGTGTCAGTACGATTTCTTCCGGAGTGCCAGCCTGGACGATTTCGCCATCCTTCATGATGGCGATCCGGTCGGCAAGGCGGATGGCCTCGTCAAAGTCATGGGTGATGAAAACGATTGTCTTGTGCAATACCGTCTGAAGACGCATGAACTCGTCCTGCATTTCCCGTCGGATCAGGGGGTCGAGCGCGGAGAACGGCTCGTCAAGAAACCAGATTTCCGGTTCGACGGCGAGCGAGCGGGCAATGCCCACTCTTTGCTGCTGCCCGCCGGAAAGCTGCCGGGGAAAGGCGCTTTCCCTGCCGGCCAGACCGACCAGTTCAATCATCTCGCCTGCGCGGGCTTCGCGAGCCGCCCGGCTCATGCCCTGGATGTCGAGCGGAAAGGCGACATTGTCGAGAACGGTGAGATGCGGCAACAGCGCGAAATGCTGAAACACCATGCCCATCTGGTGCCGCCGGATTTCGATCATCCGTGCCTGCGAGGCTTTCAACAGGTTTTCGCCCTTGAACAGCACGTCGCCGCCGGATGGCTCGATGAGCCGGGACATCAGTCTGACCAGTGTTGACTTGCCGGATCCCGAAAGCCCCATGATGACGAAGATTTCACCCTCGCGCACGTCCAGGTCGACCTGCCGGACGGCGCCGACCAGGCCGGCTTCGGCGATAGCTTCGGAGTCCGGGCGTCCGTTGTGCTCGGCAAGGAAACTGGTGGCATCAGGGCCAAACAGTTTCCAAACATTGCGGCAGACAAGCTTGGCTTCAGGAGTGGTCATGAACAACTCGGTCGGAGACACATGAGACTATGACGATACGACAGGCTCTGCGCCGGGCGCGATCTGTCGTATCGGGAAAGGACAGGGGATCTGGCGGCAACCGGGCCTGGAAGTCCGGTCGCCGATTTTTCCGGGCAGACGGGAGCGCATCAGGCTCCCCGCTCAGTTTACTTCTTGATCCAGCCCGACCAGCGGGCTTCATTGGCGCCCATCCATTCAGCCACAACGTCGGATACGGACTTGCCGTCAAGATCGACTTCGGTGATCATCTTGCCCATCTCGTCATTGTCGATGGTGAAGGCCTTGATCGCGTCGTAAGCGCCGGGCCACTTGTCCTTCACGCCAGCCCAGCCGACTTTCCAGATCTCGCCGAACGGCTTGCCGCAGTCATAGGCCATGTCAGGATTGAGGCCGGTTGCAGCGTCATTGTAGCACTCGGCGGAATATTCCGGGAACTCGACCCATTCGCCCTCATACTTGGCTGGCGCCCAGTGAGGTGCATAGATCCACAGCATGATCGGCGCCTTGCGCTGATAGGCACTTTCGAGTTCGGCGAACAGGGCCGCATCAGTTCCGGCATGGATGACTTCGAACGGCAGGTCGAGCGCTTCGACGCGCTCGTCGTCGAATCCGCCCCAGGTCACGGGTCCGCCAAGATAACGGCCCTTGGGTGCGGTTTCCGCTGTTGAGAAGGCTTCTGCGCAGGCTTCATCCTTGAGGGCTTCCCAGTTGGGCAGGCCCGGGCACTTTTCAGCCATGTATGATGGATACCACCATTCTTCCTTGGCTTTCATGCCGGTCGGGCCGAAGTTCTCGACCTTGCCGGTGGCGGTGGCTGCGTCCATGGCTTCGCGGCCGGTGGTTTCCCACATTTCCATGGCCACATGCAGGTCGCCGGTTTCCAGCCCCGCGAACTGGGCCAGGTAATCGGCCTGAACATATTCAATGGAATAGCCGGCCTTCTTGAGTACTTCGCCCATGATTTCGGTGGTGATCAACTGACCGGTCCAGTCATGGAGCGTCAGTTTGATCGGATCAGTGGATTCCTGAGCCAGCGCCGAAGCGGAAAGGCCAAAGCACGAAGCACCCGAAATGACGAGCGCTGCGGTCAATTGCCTCAAAGTCCGGCCGGAAAATATATTGGCTGAATGCATGTCGAGCCTCCTGTTCACCCTGTTGGATCCCGCCTTCCGGCGCTTGCCCACAGATATCAACATGATCCTGCGGCAGCGCACCCGTGCGCGGCTTGTTAACCTTTCAATCCCACACCACGACCCGATCCTTGTCAATCAGTTCTGTGGTAATTTTTAGTTTTGATGACCGATTAGGTTTGTTTTGATTGATAATGTGGCGGTTATCGCCTAGAAAACAGGCAGGTCAGAAGGTGTATGCCGATGCTGTCAAAACGTCATACCGAGATCATGCGGATACTGGCCGACGAAGGCACCGTAACCATCTCCAAACTTGCCGCCCGGCTTGGCGTATCGCTTGAGACCGTGCGACGTGATGTCCGGCCGTTGACGGAAAACGGATCCGTTTTGAAGATGCATGGCGCGGTAGGGTTGGCAGGACAGGTTGGCGAAGCGCCGTTTCAGCGACGCATGCGCGAGAACGCCGGCGCCAAGCGCCGGATTGCGCGGGCGATGGCGCAACAGATCCAGGACGGCGATTCGGTGATGCTCGACACCGGCACCACGACGAGCTTCGTCGCGCGCGAATTGCTTGGCCACAGACGCCTGACCGTTGTGACGAACTCCTCCGACATCGCCCGGACGCTTGCGACGGAAAATGGCAACAAGGTCTACATGGCGGGCGGTGAACTCAGAAGCGATTCAGGCGCGGCCTTCGGAGCATCGGCCATCGAGTTCATCGCCAAGTTTTCCGTCACCCACGCCATCATTTCCGCCGGCGCCATCGATGCTGGTTCAGGTGTGATGGATTTTGATCTCGAGGAAGCCGAATTCGCCCGAATGATGCTGTCACGCGGTGACCGGACTTATGTTGTGACGGACCACACAAAATTCGGCCGCCGAGGCCTTGTTTCGGTCGCGGGTTTTGAAACCATCGGTCATCTGGTGACCGATTTGCCAGTAGTTGAAGAGTTGGCCGCTGCGCTCGATGCGCACGACACCCGGCTTATTGTGGCTGGGGCCGTCTGAAACGGATCAACTGGCCAGATAATCGGTCAGCACCGTCTGGGTCGAGCTCTGCTGAAGACGTTCCAGCGCCGCGGAAAAGGCGCTTACGAATTCGCCCGATCCGGCGACCGAACCGAATATGTCCGGCATCGCCAGGAATTCGCGTGGGTCCTGGCGTGCTGCCAGCGCGCGCTCGGTCAAACGCGTGGCATTCGGGTCATCGATTGCCACGGCTGAACCGTCGTGGGCAGTTGCGCAATAATGCGCCCAGAGGGCCACTTCCAGCGCCAGTCCGTCGATCGACTGGCCGGCTTCAAGCCGTGCAGCGATGGTGGGCAGGATGAATTTGGGCTGCCGGTTGGAGCCATCCAGGCACAACCGCGGTATGGTGTCACCCAGAGCCTCGTTCGAAAACCGCTTGGCGACGAGAGCAACATAGCCGGTCAGGCTGACGCCTTCGATAGCCGGGACGGTGGGAAGGATTTCCTCGACGGTCAGCTTGTTGAGAAATCCGGCGATCAGCGGATCGGCCATGGCATCGTGGACATAATGATGGCCGAGCAATGCGGAGGAATAAGCAATGGCCGCGTGACCGCCATTGAGTATCCTCAGCTTCATCAGCTCATAGGGCGCGACGTCCTTGACGAATTCGACGCCGACCTTTTCCAAGGACGGACGTCCTTGCGGAAAATTGTCTTCCATGACCCATTGCCGGAATGGCTCGCAGACGACGGGCGCGGCATCCTCTATTCCGAAATGGGTGCGGACCAGGTCGATTTCGCGGGCGCCGGTCGCGGGGGTTATGCAGTCCACCATCGAATTGGGAAACGCCACGTTTTCGCTGATCCAGTCCGCCAGTTCCGGATCGATCAACCGCGCCAGACCCAGGACGGTGGCGCGTGCCACGTGGCCATTTTCCGGCAGATTGTCGCATGACATCACCGTGAACGGCGGGAGCCCCAGCGACCGGCGCGCCTGCAGCGCGGCTATGATGACGCCAAACACGGTTTGAGGCTGACCGCTTGTGCCGACTTCACGGACAATAGCGGGATGGGTGGGATCGAAACCGCCGGTTTCGGCGCTGAGGAAGTAACCACCTTCGGTCACCGTCAGCGACACGATGCGGATTTTTGGATCCCGCATCGCTGTAATCAGCGCATCGGGGTCGACGTCGATGAAGTCGATCATGGAGCCGATGACACTGGCGCGGTAGCCTTCCGGGTCCAGTTCCACGACAGTGGTCAACCAGTCCTGCGGCGCCAGTTTTGCCCGCATGGCCTTGTCGAACCCCATAATGCCAGCGCCGACGATCGCCCAGTCGGTGTTCTCGCCCAGTTCAAACAGGCGATGAAAATAGCTGGCCTGGTGGGCGCGATGAAAATTGCCGACCCCGACATGCAGAACACCTGCGGTCAAAGCCTGCCGGTCATAGCCGGGCGTACTCACTCCGGCTGGTAACATGGCAAGTGTTTCGGCGCGCAATGCTGTGGCGGCGGTGGTTTGGTTTGGTTTGTTGAGATGAGGGTCAGGCATCAGTTCATCCAGTTCCCGCCGTCGACATTGTAAGTCTGGGCGACGATGTAATCGGCATCCGCAGTGGCCAGAAAAACCGCCATTCCGGTCAGATCTCCGGCTGTGCCCATGCGTCCAAAAGGAACGGCTTGGCCGACAAGCCGCTTCTTCTCACCCGGAGCCAGGTTTTCATGGCGGGCGAAGAGTGCGTCGACGCCATCCCAATGCTCGCCATCGACCACGCCGGGAGCGATCGCGTTGACGTTAATGCCATGCTTGATGAGGTCCAGTCCGGACGATTGCGTGAGGCTGATGACGGCGGCTTTCGTGGCGCAATAAACCGCCACCAGAGCCTCACCTCGCCGCCCCGCCTGGCTTGCCATGTTGATGATCTTGCCGCCGTTGCCGCGGGCAATCATGGACTTGGCCACAGCCTGAAGCGTGAACAGGGTGCCTGCGACATTGATCGAAAACAGCCTGTCGAAACTCTCGCGGGTGATTTCGACAATCGGTGCGAGATCAAACAGCGCGGCGTTGTTGATCAGGATGTCAATACCATCCCCCTGGTCAGCCACGAATTTGACGGCATCGTCGATCGAGGTCTGATCGCGGACATCAAGGTGAACCGCGAACGCCTGTTCGCCGAGCCGGGACGCGGTCCGGGTTGCCCGCTCAAGGTCGATATCAGCTATGGCGACCAGAGCGCCTTCCGCAACGTAACGTTCGGCGAAGGCCTGACCTATGCCGCGCGCGGCGCCGGTGATCATGGCGGTCTTTCCTGCAAGGCGTGGCATCAGATGGCCATTCCGGTTGCGTCAAACCGGTAGATTCTGCTGGAGTCCGGGGTTAGCCAGACCGTATCGCCGTGCCTGACCTGGATCTCTCCGTCGGCACGCACATTTACCGTTCCGAGACCGTCGGTGTGGACGTGGAGGAAGGTGTCCGAACCCAAATGTTCGGCCACGCCGACCGTGCCCTTCCACTCGCCTTCGGTCGTCGAGATCGCAATGTGTTCGGGCCGGAAACCGATGGTCCTGGCGCCAAGCTTTTCAGCCGGTGCACCCTCTACCAGGTTCATCTTCGGAGAGCCGATGAAGCCGGCGACAAAGATGTTCTTGGGGGTGTTGTAAAGCTCCATCGGCGAGCCAACCTGCTCGATGTTGCCCGCGTTCAGAACAACAATCTTGTCCGCCATGGTCATGGCCTCAACCTGATCATGGGTGACGTAGACCATCGTTGTCTTGAGCTGGTGGTGCAACTCGCTGATCTCCAGCCGCATGGTTCCGCGCAATGCGGCATCGAGGTTGGACAGGGGTTCGTCAAACAGGAATGCGGAGGGCTGGCGAACGATCGCGCGACCGATCGCCACGCGCTGGCGCTGACCGCCGGAAAGCTGCCCGGGACGCCGCTCCAGGTAGTCGGTCAGATTGAGAATACGCGCCGCGTCGCCAACCTTCTTGTCGATGGTGGCCTGGTTCTCGCCCGCCATCTTCAACGGAAAGGCAATGTTCTTGGCTACTGTCATGTGCGGGTAGAGCGCGTAGGACTGGAAAACCATCGCCAGCTTGCGCTTGGCCGGGGCTTCGCCGGTGACGTCCCGGCCATCGATGGAGATGGTGCCCGATGTGGTGTCCTCAAGCCCGGCAATCAGGCGCAGCAATGTGGATTTGCCGCAACCGGATGGTCCGACGAAGACAACGAACTCGCCATCCTCGATGTCGAGATTGATGTTGGGAATGATGACGACATTGCCAAAGGATTTCGTGACGTTGCGAAGTGCGATGTTGCCCATGGTGGTTTCCCCCGGTTTCTATTTCACGGCGCCGAAGGTCAGGCCCCGGACAAGTTGCTTCTGGCTGAACCAGCCCATGATCAGGATCGGTGCGATCGCCAGTGTGGAGGCCGCGGAAAGCTTGGCCCAGAACAGTCCCTGCGGACTTGAGAACGAGGCGATAAAAGCGGTCAGAGGGGCTGCGTTGGTGGTAGTGAGCTGGATCGTCCAGAACGACTCATTCCAGGCGAGGATGATGTTGAGCAGCATTGTCGACGCGATGCCCGGCACCGCCATCGGGGTGAGGATGTAGACAATCTCGTTCCACAGAGACGCGCCGTCCATGCGCGCGGCTTCCAGGATTTCTCCCGGTATCTCGCGGAAGTAGGTGTAAAGCATCCAGACCACGATTGGCAGGTTGATCAGCATCAGCATGACGGTCAGGCCGATGCGGGTGTCCATCAGGCCTGTGCGCAGGAAGATCAGGTAGATCGGCACCAGCACCGCCACCGCAGGCATCATCTTCGTGGACAGCATCCACATGAGAATGTCCTTGGTGCGCTTGGTCGGCGAGAAGGCCATGGCCCAGGCGGCAGGTATTGCCACGATCAGTGCAAGGACCGTCGAGCCGAGCGCCAGGATGACCGAATTCATGAACGGTTTGAAATAGTCGTTCTGGGTCTGGACGGCGAAGTAGCTTTCGAAGGTGAATGAAGGGATCAGGTTGAAACCGGCGATTGCTTCGGATTCCGTCTTCAGGCTGGTGATAAGCGTGTAGAGGATCGGGAAGAAGATCACGAGGGCAACAATCCAGGCGACCGCCGTATTGATGGTCTTTATGCGTGTGGTGACTGCGCGTGACATGGTTGTCTCCTAATCCAGGTTCTTGCCGACGGCGCGCATCAGAAAGAAGGCGACGAAGTTGGCGAGAACGACCGCGATGATGCCGCCGGCGGCGCCCCCGCCGATGTCGAAGTTGAGACGGGCTGCGCGATAGATCAGGAACACGAGGTTGGTCGAGGCATAACCCGGACCGCCGTTCGTCGTGACCAGGATCTCGGCGTAGATGCCCAGCAGGAAGATTGTCTGAATCAGGATCACCACGGTGATGGCGCGGGCCATGTGCGGCAGTGTCAGGTAGATGAACCGGCTGATGAAACCGGCGCCGTCCATTTCGGCGGCTTCCTTCTGTTCACCGTCAAGTGATTGCAGCGAGGTGAGCAGGATCAGCGTGGCGAATGGCAGCCATTGCCAGGCGACAATGACGATAATCGAAAACAGCGGATACTGGGCGAACCAGTCCACCGGCTCGGCGCCGAAAAAATGTGCGATGTCGGCGAACACGCCGTAACTGGGATTCATGATCATGTTCTTCCAGACCAGCGCTGCGACAGGCGGCATGACGAAGAAGGGCGAGATCACGAGAATTCTGACTATGCCCTGGCCGAACATCGGCTGGTCTATCAGCAAGGCGACGGCGATGCCGCCGATCACGGTGATCAACAAAACGCCGATGACAAGGACCAGTGTGTTCCAGATCGACTGGAAGAAAGCCGGATCGGTGTAGAAATACCGATAGTTGAAGAATCCTGCCCAGCTTGTGTTGGCGGGATTGAGGAGATTGTAATTCAGGAACGAGAAATAGAGGGTCATTCCCAGTGGCACGACCATCCAGATCAGCAACAGGATGATCGCCGGTGCCCGCATGATGTTTGCGAGGCTTTGGGTTTGACGAGTAGCCATGACGCTCTCCCTGCGTTCGGTTTTCGACCGGGTCTGCATTGAGGAAATTGACCGCCCGCGTTGATGCGGGCGGTCAGGTGCCCGGGAGGGTAGGGGCTACTTGATGTAGCCGGCGCGCGTCATCTCACGCTTTGCGACAGACTGGGCCTGTGCAAGGGCCTCGTCGACCGACATCTGTCCGGCAAGAGCTGCCGAGAACAACTGGCCCACCGTGGTGGCTAAACCCTGGAATTCGGGAATGGCCACGAACTGCACGCCGACGTAAGGGACCGGATCGACGGTCGGATTGGTCGGGTCAGCCGCGTTGATCGAGTCCAGCGTCATCTTGGCGAAGGGCACCTTGGCATATTCCGGGTTCTCGTAGAGCGAGAGACGGGTGCCGGGAGGTACGTTTGCCCAGCCTTCGTTTGAAGCGACGAGTTCAAGATAGGCCTTGGATGTGGCCCAGGAGACAAAGGCTTGCGCCGCGTCGGCATTCTTGGTGCCTGCAGGCACTGCGAGCGACCATGCCCACAGCCAGTTGCCGCGCTTGCCCAGGCCTGTATCGGGAGCCAGCGCATAGCTGACCTTGTCGGCGACCGTGGAGTCGTTGGGGTTGGACACGAAGGACGCGGCGACGGTGGCATCGATCCACATGCCGCACTTGCCCTGCTGGAACAATGCGAGGTTCTCGTTGAAGCCGTTCGAGGATGCACCGGTCGGCCCGGCTTCATTCATCAGGTCGACATAGGACTGCAGTGTGTTTTTCCAGGCAGGCTGGTCGAATTGCGGATTCCAGTCCATGTCGAACCAGCGCGCGCCGAAGGCGTTCGAGGTTGCGGTCAGAAAGGCCATGTTCTCGCCCCAGCCGGCCTTGCCGCGCAGGCAAATGCCGTTGATGCCGTTCTCACGATCAGTCATCTTGCGTGCCGCATCCGCGATGAAGTCCCAGGTCGGGGCATCGGGCATGGTCAGACCTGCCTTTTCCATCAGGTCGGTACGGTACATCACGAACGAGCTCTCGCCATAGAACGGCGCTGCGTAGAGCTTGTCCTCATAGGAGAGACCGCCTGCAATAGCAGGAATGATGTCATCAACGTCGTAATCGTCGCCGAGACCGTCGAGTGGCAGTAGCCAGCCCTGCTTCGCCCAGATCGGAACCTCGTAAGTGCCGATGGTCATCACATCGTATTGCCCGCCCTGGGTTGCGATGTCTGTCGTGACACGTTCGCGAAGGATGTTTTCCTCAAGCGTCACCCAGTTCAGTTCGATGTCAGGGTGCTTTGCGGTGAAATCGTCGGTCAGTTTCTGCATGCGGATCATGTCACCGTTGTTGACGGTGGCGATGGTCAGCTTTTCAGCAAGCGCAGCCGTGGCAAGCATCGACAACGCCGACGCGCACAGAAGCGCGTTTGCAAATCTATTCATGAATTCCTCCCAATGCCCGATATGGGCAAATGCCAATTAGACGGGCAAATATTCATTCAGACTCTGGCGAGAGTCAAGGCAGAATCGATGCTGCACCTGCGCAGAAAGCGGCGTTGAGAGAATTAACTTATCAAAATCAATTACATAGTAGATGATGGTTTTGCTCAGTTGTTGAGCAAATGCTCCGCCGTGGCTTCGTCGGTGATAAGCCCATTGACCAATTCACCGCGCATTGCTGCAAGAATTGCCTCAGCCTTGAGGATGCCTACGGCAATCGCGATCACTGGTTTGGACGGAGAAACATGCAGGACGGCGCTGGCCACCCTGTCATTGGTCAATCCGTCGATCAGCTTGCCGCTGCGGTCAAATACCCAGGATGTAATCTCGCCGATGCCACCGGCCTTGACGAGCGCGCGCATCTCTTCACGGCTGACAAAGCCGTCTATCAGCAAGGGTGCATTATCTCCGATATTGCCGATGCCGACATAGGTGACATCGGCCTGACGCGCCAGTTCGAGAATATTGTGAACTGCCTCCTGCTGCTGCAGCAACTGTTTTTCCTCGATGGACCGGGCGAAAACCGGCAATGGCATCGGGTAATGACGGGCGTTGACCCTGTCGGCCATGCGGATGACCACATTGTAAGGCGTTGCGGCGCCATCCGACATCATGTTGCCAAGCAACGAGACGATGCGGTGTTGCGGGCAATCCATTTTTGGCAGTTGTTCAACACAGGCGCGCAAGGCGCGCCCGGTGCCCAGGGCGATGATTTTCGGATGATCGGACTTCAGTATCCGCTCTATTTCGCCGGCCGCCAGTTGCGCGACACCTGTCAGCGCCGCCGGCGCATCAGGATCGGTCGGGGATACGTCACAGGAAACAAGGCCGAATTTTTCCGACAGGCCATGAGCTAGTTCCATGCATCTGGCAATCGGGTGGTCCAGTCTGACCTTGACGAGTTTCTCGCTGACGGCAAGAGAGACCAGTCGCTGCGCGGATTGCCGCGAGACGCCGAGCTTGCGGGCAATCTCGTCTTGCGTGTTGCCGGCGACGTAATAGAGCCAGCCGGCGCGGGCTGCATCGTCAAGACGGCTGGTTTCGTGATCGCCCGCAATGCTCATGTATCTATCCGTCCGCCGGGTTGCCTGTTGGCTTGAGGCACCATTTCAAAGAAATGCTCCCATTTGTCAAAACACCGCACTTTGCCACCGAGTGTGAGCGTCTCTTCGCTTGCCCCCTGAAGATGACTGCCGCCGGTAAAGCGCAACACCTGCATGCCGGCATTGTTCGCCGCTTCGATGCCGGGCAGGGAATCCTCGATGACAAGGCATGCGGCGGGATTGGTATTCATGCGCCTGGCGGCATGCAAAAACAAATCGGGCGCGGGTTTGCCTTTTTCAACTTCGGAGGCGGTGAAGATCCGCGTCCCGAAAAAGACGGACAATCCCGTCAGCTCGAGCGAACGCAAAGCCCGCTTCGGAGAACTGCTCGTCGCAACACAGGCCTTGGTGGCCAATTGTGAAAGCAGCAACTGGATGCCAACGGTCGGAACCAGTTCCCGTTCGAAACGGGAAAGAAGTTCGGTGCGGTACTTCTCCTCGAAATCCGTTCCCGGAAGATAGCCGTGTGAGTGACGGATTTCGGCTGCGACCTTGGCCCAGCTGCGACCCAGAAAATGGGTCTGCACATGCGCGGTATCGACCTTCACCCCGACGCTTGCCAGCGCATCGATGAGCACGCGAGCGCTGATCACCTCACTGTCAATGAGGACACCATCGCAATCAAAAATGATCAATTCGGGAGCTAGCGAAATCAGCTTAGTGCCTTAATTTGTTGCGAGCCAGATCTGATGGCACGGTATGCGCCTCGAATTTCGCCTGACAAACGGTGCCGCATAACTGAAAATTTCACAGCGATTTGTCAATGACCGTGGCTGACAAGAACTTTTGGTCTGGTGCGGCCAATTGTGAAGGAGTAGATACTCTTCCTTTCCTTCAATCAGGTTCGGAAGTTGTTTTGAAACGTTTTGCCATTGTCTGGACAACGGTTCTTACCGTTTTAAGTGTTGCGCCCGCGCATAGTGAGACGCCGTTGGCGGTCGAGATAGTCGTTGCCTCGAAAGGCATCGAACAGCGCAGCTTTTCGCTAACCGGTGAAATTCGCCCGAAAGAATCGCTGATGGCGGCTTTTCCGGTTGGCGGGCGCGTCATCGAAGTTCTGGCGGAACCGGGCGAAAAGATCGAGGCCAATGCGCCGCTTGCGCGCCTCGATTCGATCCAGCAGGAGTTGGCAGTTCGCACGGCTGAAGCCGGATTGACAACGGCTCGGGCCGATCACGTCCAGACCATTGAGAACCTGCAGCGCGCCGAAGCGCTTCTGGCGAGCGGAGCGACAACCCGCGCGGCGCGGGATGCCGCCGATGATGCGCTCAGGACGGCGGAAGGCGCGCTTGAGCAGGCCGAAGCCGATTGGGATCGTGCAACCAAGGCACTCGCCGACACGGTGTTGCGCGCTCCGTCCGCCTCCACGGTCATCAGCCGCATGGTGGAGCCGGGCCAGATCATCGGGGCAGCACAAACCGCGATGGAGCTTGCGCTCGGCAAGGGATATGAAGCGGTTTTCGAAGTTCCGGAAGCCATGTTGATCGGTGAAGCAAGCTATTCCAGCGTATCACTGTCACGGTTGTCCTCGCCGAAGGATGAGTTTCAGGGCCGGATCACGGAGGTTTCGCCGCTGATCAATCCTTCGACCGGCACCGTTGCCGTGACCGTGGAAGTGGTGAACCCGCCCGATGGCCTGAGTTTTGGCGAACCGATACGTGGCACCGCATCGCGCCCGGCAGTGGCACGGGTGAACCTGCCCTATTCCGCAATTAGCGCCTCGGCGGAAGGCCCAGCTGTCTGGCACGTTGATCCGGAAACCATGCAGGTCTCGCTTCAACCGGTCGAGATTGATCGTTATGACACCAGCCGGATTATACTCAGCGATGGTATTGAGGACGGCAGCTGGATTGTGACAAAGGGCGCGCAATTGCTGTATCCCGGTCGCACTGTTCGCCGTGCGGGAGCGGACCAATGAGACTTGCGATCGTTCTTTTCAGCCTTGGTCTGGCCCTGCCTGTCAGGGCCGAGGATCCGGTTCAGGTTGAAGTAAGTCCGCGCCCGGTTGTTTCCGTGCTGGTCGGTCCGCAATCAGGCATTTCTTTAAGCTACATCGGGACAATCGTCGCCCGCACTGAAACCGCGCTCGGCTTTCCGATGATTGGCACGGTTGCGACCCGTCCGGCCGATGTGGGCGATCTGGTCGCAAAAGGCGATGTTCTGGCTCGTCTCGACACCGAAGACCTGAATTCCGATCTGCGCACTGCAGATGCCGGCGTGACTGTGGCCAAAGCCCAATTGCGATCGGCGACAGATGCGCGTGAGCGCGCCAAAACTCTTGCCGAACGTGGCGTGGGCAGCTCGACGCGGCTGGAGGATGCTGAGCGGGCGCTGGTGTCTGCCCAGGCGCGACTGGATCAGGCGCTGGCATCGCAGGCGCGCGCGGCCGATATGGTGGATCTGGCGACATTGACTGCCCCCTATGATGGCGTCGTCACGGCAACATTCGCTGAGCCGGGCGCAACACTGACCGCCGGGCAGGCAATCGTGAGGCTTTCCGCGGTTGGTGAGCGCGAGATCGTGATTGATGTCTCGGAAGCAGATGCCGCACTGCGTGCACCCGGCGACCGGTTTACCGCCACACTGCTTGCAAGCCAGGCAATCATAGCGGATGCCGTGTTGAGACGCATCGATCCAGTTGCAGAGCAAACCACCCGGACTTACCGGCTTCATCTGTCTTTGGAAAATGAACCGGCGGAATTCCGGCTCGGGGCGTTGGCACGTGTCTTGCCTGCCAGTGGCCAGAACAAGGATATCGTTTTGCCCAGGTCCGCGCTGCTTGACCCGCCCGCTGTCTGGGTTGTCGACCGGACCACCAACAAGGTTTCCCTGAAGCCCGTCAAACTGGCCGGTACGGCCGGCGAATTCGCAGTTGTCAGCAGCGGGCTCACCGCCGGCCAGGAGGTGATCCTCAAGGGCATCCATTCACTTGAAGAAGGGCAGGCTGTCGGCCCGCGTGTGTCGGAATGAAAACATTCAATCTCTCCGACTGGGCGCTCAACCACCGTTCGCTCATATGGTTCCTGATGATCGTTTCGCTGGTGGCGGGTATTCTTTCCTACGTCTCCATCGGTCGTGAGGAAGATCCCAATTTTGCGATCAAGACCATGATCATATCCGCGGCACTGCCGGGCGCGGACACCCGTGAAACCCTGATGCAGGTCACCGACAGGATCGAAAAAAAGCTTGAGGATCTCGACGAACTCGATTTCACCCGTTCGGTCACCCGGCCCGGCGAAAGCATCGTCTATGTCAATTTGCTGCCGACGACAAAAGCCAGGAACCTGCCGCTGATCTGGCAGCGCGTGCGCAACATGATGGGCGATATCCGCGGCAATTTTCCTGCCGAGTTTGCAGGCTTCCAGTTCAATGACAGTTTCGGCGATGTGTTCGGCAATCTCTATGCTCTGACTTCGGACGGGTTTTCGCCGCGTGAAGTGCGTGATTATGCCGAGACCGTGCGCCGTTCGGTTCAGGCGCTGCCCGATGCTGGCAAGATCGAGCTTTTCGGCACCCGCGACGAAGTGATCTATCTCGAGTTTTCGACCGAACAGCTTGCCGCTCTCGGGCTTAACCAGGAAGCTGTCCAGGCGACGTTGTCGGCGCAAAACGCCATTTTGCCGTCCGGCGTGTTCGACACCGGACCGGAGCGCGTGCTGATTCGTATTGGCGGCCAGTTTTCGGGCCCGGAAAGCCTCGAGGGCATCAATCTGCGCGTCGGCGACAGATTCTTTCGCCTGGCCGACGTTGCAGAGATCCGCAGGGCCTATACAGACCCGCCGTCGGCGCTGTTTCGCTACAACGGCAGAGATGCGGTCGGATTGGCGGTCGGCATGAGACAAGGCTCCAACATTGTCGATTTCGGCGTCGAGTTGCAGGACGTGATCGCCAGGGAACAGGCCAGACTGCCAATCGGCGTCGAAATCCATCAAGTCGCCGACCAGCCCAAAGTGGTGGAGGATGCTGTCGGGCATTTTCTGCAGGCGCTGCTTGAAGCCGTGCTGATCGTGCTTGCTGTCAGCTTCATTTCGCTCGGGCTTCGGGCCGGGCTTGTCGTTGCGCTGACCATACCGCTGGTTCTGGCCATCACCTTCGTGGTGATGAATTATGCCGGGTTCACGCTTCAACGGATTTCGCTCGGCGCACTCATCATTGCACTCGGACTGCTGGTCGATGATGCGATGATTGCGATCGAGACCATGATCTCTCGTCTCGAGAAAGGCGAGACGCTTACGAAGTCGGCGTCCTACGCCTGGACATCAATTGCATTCCCGATGCTGTCGGGAACACTGGTGACGGTCGCGGGGTTCATTCCAATCGGCCTGAATTCCTCGGCGGCGGGCGAGTTCACCTTCTCGCTTTTTGTGGTGATCGCGGTTTCGCTGCTGGTGTCCTGGGTCGTGGCCGTGCTGTTCGCGCCGCTCTTGGGCGTGACCTTCCTGCCGGCCAAGATGAAGCACCACAGCGGCGAACCGGGGCGCGTGGGCAAAGTCTTCCAGAAGCTTCTGAATGCCGCCATGACCTATCGCTGGATCACCATCGGGGCGACGATCGCCTTGTTTGCTTTCTCCGTGTTCAGCATGCGGTTTGTCGAGCAGCAATTCTTTCCCAGTTCCGACCGTCCGGAACTTATCCTCGATTTCACGTTGCCGCAGACCGCCTCGATTGCCGAGACATCGGCCGAGATAGCCCGGATGGAAGCCCTGATCGACGGCAACGACAAGGTGTTGTTCTGGTCGTCCTATATCGGGCGGGGCGCACCACGGTTCCTGCTCGCCTATGATGTGGAGACACCGGCACCCAATGTCGGTCAGATCGTTATCCAGACCCCGTCCGTTGAGGCACGGGACGCGCTCAGGGTGGAGCTTTCGGAAATTGCCGGAAACAATTTCCCCGGCGTCGATGTCTTCATCAAGCTGCTTGAAATCGGACCACCCGTCGGGCGGCCGGTGCAGTACCGGATTTCCGGGCCCGATATCGAGACCCTTCGGGACAACGCCCGCGAACTGACCGCAGTTGTTGCCTCCGATTCCCGGCTTGAGGGCATCATCATGGACTGGAATGAACCCGCCCGTGTAGTGCGGGTAGACATTCTGCAGGACAAGGCGCGGCAACTGGGCATAACCCAACGTGATATCGCCGCCGCGCTGAACGCGATCTATGATGGGGCGACCGCCACCCAACTGCGCGATTCATCTTATCTGGTCAATATTGTCGGGCGTGGCGATGCGGCTTCGCGACAGTCGGTTGGTGCGTTGGAGACCCTTCAACTTTCCGGCGCCGGCTCGGTGACCATACCGCTGCGCTCGGTGGCGACATTCAGTTACGAGACCGAACCGCCGGTGATCAACCAACGCGGGCGCATGCCTACGATTACGGTCAAGGCCGCAATTTCGAGTGCCGACCAGCCGGCAACCATTGTCGCCGCGCTGGAGGACAGGATTGCCGCCTTCAGCAAGGCTTTGCCTTCTGGCTATCATGTCGAGATTGGTGGATCGGTGGCCGAGAGTGCTGACAGCCAGGCCCCGATCGCGGCGGTTGTGCCCTTGATGGTGCTGATCATGCTGACCCTGATCATGATCCAGGTGCAAAGTTTCAGGCTGGCCTTCGTGGTCTTGTGCGTGGCGCCCTTGGGCCTGATCGGCGTTGTCGCCGCGTTGGTTCCGTCAGGCGCGCCGCTGGGTTTCGTCGCGATCCTCGGGGTTTTGGCATTGATCGGCATTCTCATCCGCAATTCGATCATTCTGATTGACGAGATCGAGGTGTTGCGCGCAAAGGGCCTGGCGGCCTGGGATGCCGTATTCCAGGCTTCGGTCGCCCGCTCCCGGCCAATCCTGCTGACCGCAGCAGCAGCCAGTCTGGCGCTGATCCCGATCTCGCGACAGATCTTCTGGGGGCCGATGGCGTACGCGATGATGGGCGGGATCATCGCCGGAACCCTGATCACGCTGTTTTTTGCGCCAGCGCTGTATCTGGCGGTTTTCCGGGTCAAGCGGGAACCGGATGCGGCGGAACTTCAGGAGCCGGAATCCGGAATTGCGTAGAAACGCAGGGAAAGGCTGTCGCTGAACCTCGTCCAGGCAAGCGCCGAGGTAATATGTATCAGGCGGATTGCCCTGCGGCAGCGTCAGGTTGCCTGTGGCTTTCCAGACCTTCTGTAAATTCGCTGATCAGCGATCGCACGACCTCTTTCTGAGCCTCCCTGGCGCTGGCTCCGGCGGCAATCGCTTTTGCATGGATCGAGCGTTGTCGATCAGCGCTTGTACCGTTTTCAACAATCCGCCGGGTTGACAGCAACTCTTTCGAGCAGCCGAGCGCTTCTGCATCTTCCTGAACGAGGTCGATGATCTCTTGCTGCAGGATAGCGAAGTCGATGACCTCTCCCTTGGCCAAGTCGATCAGTCCGTTGGACATCCCGTAACGTTGAGCGCGCCAGCGGTTTTCTCCCACCAAAAAACGGTCATAGATCCGCCAGCGCTTGTTGCTGGTACGCAGCCGCCACAGCATATGCATGATCGATTGGGTCAGAGCGACCAAACCAAGAGCGTCGTCAAGGCGCGGAGAGACATCGCAAATTCGGGATTCGAGCGTCGGAAACCTCCCTGATGGCCTGAGGTCCCACCAGATCTTGGTACTGTCCTCGATCAAGCCGCTGTTGATGATGATCTGAACGGATCGCTGGTATTCGAACCAGGATGAAAATCGCGGTGGGAGCCCGGTTCTGGGCATATTGTCGAAAACCGTGAGCCGGTACGAATTAAGCCCCGTGTCATCGCCCTTCCAATAGGGTGAAGATGTCGACAGAGCCAGCAGATGAGGCAGGAAATAGGGGAACTGCGCCATCAGGTCGATGCGGGTTTCATCGTCGTCCAGCCCCACATGCACATGCATGCCGCAAATCAGCATACGCCGCGCGACGCCGCCGAGATCGCGTTCGAGTTTGCGGTATCGCTGCTTGTCGGTGAAGTGTTGCTTGTGCCAATCGGCAAACGGATGACAGGAGACCGCAAGCGGAGCCAGACCATGGTTTTCCGCTATTCGGGCGATGACGCGGCGCAGATGGGCCAAATCGGCGCCGGCTTCGGCCACAGTCTTGCAGACATTGGTCCCGACCTCGATCTGGCATTGCAGGAATTCAGGACTGACCTGCCCCTCAAGTTCCTCAACGCATTGCGCCATCAGGGAGTCCGGCGCTGCCACGAGATCCAGGCTGTCGCGGTCAACAAGCAGGTATTCCTCTTCGACACCAAGGGTGAAGCTGGGTTGACCGTCACTCATAAACAGATTTGAACCTGAAAATGGTCACGGCGCAAGGTCCCATGGCACCAAGGGGGGCAGGACAACGCTGGTCCCACTTGACGGGTTGCCGAGACCTATCGGGCGAGCGCATGCGCCACCGCCTTGGCGATCACCAGTTCCTCATCGGCCTTGACCACGAAAGCCGGACGCGCACTGTTGCGCGCGGTCAGACGTTGGGCGCCGGCGGCATTGGCTGCGGGATCAAGGCTGAAGCCGAGCCATTCCAGCCGCGCCAAGGCACCGGCGCGGATCGGCGCAGAGTTTTCGCCAATGCCGCCGGAGAACACCAGCGCATCGATGCCGCCAAGACTTGCCGTCGCGGCGCCGATTTCCTCGACAAGCCGGTCGACATACATCTCGATGGCAAAGGCGGCATCGCCTTCGTCGCTTGCCAGGAGCGTCCGCATGTCGCCGGAAATGCCCGAAACGCCGGACAGGCCGCTCTTGTGATAGAGCAGATTGCCGACCTCGGCGGCATCGCCACCAAATTGCTCTAGAAGCCACAGCACCGCGCCGGGATCCAGCCGTCCGGGACGTTGACCCATCATCAATCCGTCGAGCGGTGTGAACCCCATCGACGTCCAGCGGCTTATTCCGTCGATCATGCCGCTGATGGAACAACCGTTGCCGAGATGACAGGCCACAACCCGCCCGCGCGTCAGGCCAAGTTGCGGCAGGGTCGCGGCAACGTGCTCATAGGACAGCCCGTGAAAGCCGTAGCGGATCAGCCCTTGCCTGGCATAGGTGCGCGGCAGCGCCATTTCGCGCCGGACCAACGGAACGCTTGTGTGGAAAGCAGTGTCAAAGCATGCCACCTGGATGACGTCGGGCAGTGCGGTTAATGCCGCATCGATTCCGGCCAGGTTGTGCGGCTGATGCCCGGGGGCCAGCGGTGCCAGGGCGTCAATGGCCGAGCGGACGGAGGCATCGATGACAACCGGGGCGGTGAACTGCTCACCGCCGTGGACGACACGATGGCCAACCCCGCCAATCACACCGGCGCGGGGCAGAATAATCTCGTCAATCAATTTTGGCAGCAGGGCCGCGTGGTCCTGGTTTTCCGTCCCGAAATCAACGGCTGCCTCATCGGGGAGCACCAATCTGGGCGTTTGGCCATGCCCGATGGCTTCAACCAGTCCGAACATTGTGCGCACCATCCCTGACGTGAACAGGGCAAACTTGATCGAGGATGAGCCGCAGTTGAGGGCCAACAGGCTGTCATAGGCGCCATCGGTCATCTTGCTAGTGTCCTTTCCGGGCGAGACGTTTCGGCATTGCCGGCACCGAAGATTTCGAAGCCGTCCGTATGTCCGTTGTGCCGGATTGGACGCTTTGTGCAACCCAAAACCGAACTGGTCTGGCGGATGCGGCCCAATTGGAATGATGCGAAACCGTGTTGAACCATGATGTCCGGGTCCTATCACCGCCGCGAAACCAAACACCTGAAAGCGTTTCGGTTGAGCGGTTATGCGGAAGCGACTTTGTACACATGGCGTTCAACGCCTGTTGCCAAGGTCGCGCAGGCGTTTTATCATTTGGTCAAAAACAAGACGGGTTCAGTTCACATCATTGTTCAACAGGAGCGTCAGCGATGACCAAAATGACTTCTTCAGGCCGCCTGAATTTCTTTAGCCGGCGTCAGGTGCTTGCCGGTACCGCGGCGGGTGCCGCGGCACTGTCGATGCCCGGATTCCTCGCCAAAGCCCGTGCGGAAGGTCCGCTGAAAGTGGCGGCGATCTACACTGTGCCGGTCGAGCAGCAATGGGTGAGCCGCATTCACAAGGCCGCAAACGCGGCGGTGGCGCGTGGCGACATCGAATATGTCTTTTCCGAAAGCACCTCGAACAATGACTATGAGCGTGTCATGCGCGAATATTCGGAAGCTGGCCACGACCTGATCATTGGTGAAGTGTTTGGCGTCGAGGATGCGGCGCGGCAGGTGGCTATCGATTATCCGGAAACCGCCTATCTGATGGGGTCAAGCTTCCAGCCCAAGGATGATGCACCGAACTTTGCTGTCTTCGACAACTACATTCAGGATGCTTCCTATCTGTCCGGCATCATCGCCGGCGCGATGTCCAAATCGAAAAACATCGGCATGGTCGGTGGCTTTCCGATCCCCGAAGTGAACCGGCTGATGCATGCCTTCATGGCCGGCGTCAGGGAAACCGCGCCCGACGCCAAATTCCAGGTCGCCTTCATCGGCTCCTGGTTTGATCCGCCGAAAGCCAAGGAAACCGCTTTCGCCCAGATCGATGGCGGCGCCGATATTCTTTATGCAGAGCGGTTTGGCGTGTCCGATGCCGCCAAGGAAAAAGGCGTGCTGGCGATCGGCAACGTGATCGACACCCAGGCCGATTATCCCGACACTGTGGCGGCTTCGGCGCTGTGGCATTTCGAACCGACGCTTGATCATGCGATCGAGATGGTCAAGGCAGGCACGTTCAAGGCTGACAATTACGGCGTCTACTCGTTCATGAAGGAAGGCGGCTGTTCACTGGCACCGCTGGGAACCTTCGAGGGCAAGGTTCCCGAAGACGCCATGAAACTGGTTATGGAGCGTGAAGCGGCGATCAAGGACGATTCGTTCGAAGTCGCCATCAACGACGAAGAACCCAAGTCCAGCTGATGGGCTCGACCGCGCCCCGGGAGGCGGAGACTGTTCTCCATCTCTCGGGCATCACCAAACGCTTTGGTCCGCTTGTCGCCAATGATGCAATCTCGCTGTCGCTCAGGCGTGGCGAGGTTGTGGCGTTGCTCGGCGAAAACGGCGCGGGCAAGACGACACTGATGAACATCCTCTTTGGCCATTATACCGCCGATGAGGGTCAGATCGAAGCGTTTGGCGCGGCCCTGCCACCGGGCGATCCGAACGCGGCGCTGGCTGCGGGGATCGGCATGGTGCATCAGCACTTCACCCTTGCCGATCAGATGACAGTGCTTGAAAACATCGTCCTCGGCACGCGCCCGCTCTGGTCATTCAATCTGGGCAAAGCCGCTGCGCGTGCAAAAATCCGCAAACTTGCGTCTGATTACGGGCTGGATGTCGAACCGGACAGGATAATCACGGAACTCTCGGTGGGCGAGCGGCAGCGGGTCGAGATTCTCAAGGCTCTCTACCGCGAGGCCCGGATCCTCATCCTTGATGAGCCCACCGCGGTGCTTACCCCGATGGAGACCGATGCGTTGTTCGCCACGCTCAAGAAGCTCGTCTCCGCGGGCTTGTCGGTGATCTTCATTTCGCACAAGCTTGGCGAGGTTCAATCGGTATCTGATCGCGTGGTGGTGCTGCGTGGGGGCAAGCTTGCAGGAGAACGCCGCACGTCGGATGCGACCCGGCGAGAGCTGGCTGAATTGATGGTCGGTGGACAATTGCCGGTCAACGAAATCGGACCGTCGAAACCGGGCGCTGTTCTTTTCGAACTCAAGGGCGTGTCGACGGACGTGACCGGAGGTGCTGCGCTCAGGCAGGTCTCGATGCAATTGCGTGGAGGCGAGATTACCGGTCTTGCAGGGATTTCGGGAAATGGCCAGGCAGCGCTGGCAGCGCTGATCGCCGGCACACTGGGCAACCGGGAAGGCGAGATCGTCGTGCACGGCGAGGCAGTCCGCCATTGGTCTCCGCGCGCCGCGCTGGATCGTGGGCTTGGCCGAATTCCCGAGGATCGGCACGCCACCGGGATGATCGGCGACATGAGCGTTTCCGAAAATGTGATTTCGGAAGCCTATCGCAGTCCCCGTTTTTCACGCATGGGGTTTCTTGACTGGGCAGCAGCAGCGACTTTCGCCGGTGACATCATCAAGGCCTATGATGTCAAATGCCCGTCGCCCGAAGTCCGTGTGCGGTTGCTCTCGGGCGGCAACATGCAAAAACTCATTCTCGGCCGGGCACTCGATGGCGATCCGGATATCATTCTTGCCAGCCAGCCGACCCGCGGCCTTGATGTCGGTGCCGTGGCCTATGTGCATGCACGGTTGATCGAGGCCCGCGACAGAGGGGCGGCGGTGCTGCTGATCTCCGAGGATCTCGATGAAATCCAGACCCTGTCGGACCGGATACTGGTGATCCATCGCGGACGGCTGTCAAAGCCCTCGCTTCGCGGTGAGCTCAGTGTCATGGAACTGGGTGAGTTGATGGCCGGGCACGGGGTTGAGGAAGGGACGGATCATGAGACTTGAACCGAGATCCTCGGCTTCGGCTGCCGCCACCATCTTGTGGCCGGCGGGCGCGATTCTGGCGACTGTGGTCTTTTCATCGGTTCTGGTGATGATTGCCGGGGCGTCGCCGCTCACCGTGTTCTGGCTGGTGTTCAAAGGCGCCGCGGGATCGCAGTTTGCCCTGCTTGAAACCTTGACACGCGCGACACCGCTGATCTTCACCGGACTGGCGGTGGCGGTTGCCTTCAGGGCAAAGCTCTGGAACATCGGCGCGGAAGCGCAACTCTATCTCGGCGCGGTGATGACCGTGGTGCTTGGCACCGGTGCGGTGACGATTCCTTCCGCCGGTTTGATCCCGCTGATCATGATTGCCGCCATGCTTACAGGTGCACTGACACTGCTCGGTCCGGCGATTCTGAAGACCCGGTTTGGCGTGGACGAGGTGGTGACCACGCTACTGTTGAATTTCATCGTCTTACTGTTTGTTTCGATGCTGCTGGAAGGCCCGCTCAAGGATCCCACCGGATTGGGCTGGCCGCAATCCAAACGGGTGATCGCGGAGGCGCAGTTGCCGCGGCTGATCAAGGGCAAGCGGCTGCATTTCGGCTTTGTCCTGGCCATTGTTTCGGCCATCGTCGTCTGGGTGATCATGAAGAAGACCGTGCTCGGTTACGAGATGCGGGCGGTCGGCCACAATGCCGAAGCCGCGCGGTTCGCGGGTATTCCGGTCAACCGGGTAATCGCCAAGACGGCATTGCTGTCGGGTGGGCTCGCGGCGCTGGCGGGGTTTTCGGAAGTCGCCGGGCTCAAGGGCAATCTGACGCTCGATCTGTCGCCGGGCTACGGTTACACCGGAATTGTCGTGGCCATGCTGGCGATGCTCAACCCGCTTGGCGTGATTGCGGCAGCGATTTTCGTGGCAGCCATTTTTGTTGGGGCCGATGCGATGAGCCGAAGCGCCAATGTGCCGAGCTATATTGCCCAGGTGATGGTGGCGACCTCGCTTTTGACCATGGTCGCCGCCATCATGCTGATGCGCTATCGTTTGCGCTGGAGATGACATGAACGAAGCCTTCGAGATTCTGTTCACCGCCAGCTTCTGGGTCGCCGCGATCCGCATCGCCTCGCCGCTGATCTTTGCCACCATGGGAGAGCTCATCTGCGAGCGCGCCGGGGTGCTCAATCTCGGGATCGAGGGCATCATGGTGGCCGGCGCATTTTCCGGCTGGTTCACGGTCTACATGGGTGGCGACCTGTGGACCGGTGTGCTCGTCGCCGCGCTGACCGGGGCGATGTTCGGGCTGCTGCACGGGTTTCTTACCGTGCCGCTGGGGCTGTCGCAACACGTCACCGGAATCGGCATCACGCTGCTTGCCTCTAGTCTGACCTATTTCACCTATCGCATTCTTCTGCCTGAAGTGACCTCTCCGCCCAAGATCGAGCCGTTCCAGCCTTTCTTAATTCCGGTGCTGTCGGCCATTCCTGTGCTTGGCCCGGCATTGTTCAACCAGACGCCGCTTACCTATCTGGCCTATTTCTGTGTGGCGGCAGTTGCTTTCGTGCTGTACCGCACCCCGGTGGGGGTGGCGGTGCGAGCCGTGGGTGAAAACCCGTCCGCGGTCGAGGCGCAGGGCATTTCGGTCACGGCGGTGCGTGTTGGCGCGGTGATGGCGGGCTCGGCGCTAATGGCTGTCGGCGGCGCGTTCCTGACCATGTCGGCGTTCAATTCGTTCTTTTTCGAGATGATCAACGGGCGTGGCTGGATTGCCATCGCGCTGGTTGTGTTCGGCTCCTGGCGGCCGGGCAAGGCGCTGATCGGAGCAATCCTGTTTGCCGCCTTCGACGCCTATCAGGTTCGTCTCCAGCAGATTACCGGCGGCGTCATTCCCTACCAGATCTTCCTGATGATGCCATATGTGCTGTCGATTGCCGCACTGGTCATTGTCGCCCGACGTGCGACCTATCCAAAGGCGCTGATGATCCCCTACCAGAAAGGCGAGAGATGAGTTTCGATACACTGCTCAAGGGCGGAGTGCTGCCGGATGGTACAAGCGCCGATATCGCCATCGCTGATGGACGGATTGTCGCCATCGCTCCGGGGGTCGAGGCTGAGGCCGGAGAGACAATCGATGTTTCGGGCAATCTTGTTTCGCCGCCCTTCGTCGACCCGCATTTTCACATGGATGCGACGCTGTCTTATGGCCTGCCACGGATCAACGCGTCGGGCACGCTGCTCGAAGGGATCGGATTGTGGGGGGAGCTCAAGCCTCTGCTGACCCATGAGGCGGTCAAGAGCCGGGCGCTGAGCTATTGCGACTGGGCGGCATCGATGGGCCTTCTGGCCATCCGTACTCACGTCGATGTCTGCGATGACCGGTTGCTGGCCGTGGAGGCCCTGCTCGAGGTGAAGCAGGAAATATCGCACTATATCGACCTGCAACTGGTGGCGTTCCCGCAAGACGGGCTTTATCGCTCGCCGACCGCTCGGGACAACACCATCCGGGCGCTTGATCTCGGTGTTGATGTGGTGGGCGGGATTCCGCATTTCGAGCGTACCATGGCGGATGGCCGAGCATCCGTTACCGAACTTTGCGAGATGGCGGCCCAACGCGGCTTGATGGTCGACATGCATTGCGACGAGACGGATGATCCGCTGTCACGGCATATCGAGCAACTGGCTTTCGAAACCCAACGGCTCGGTCTGCAAGGCAGGGTGGCCGGGTCGCATCTGACATCGATGCATTCGATGGACAATTATTATGTTTCCAAGCTTTTGCCATTGATGGCGGAAGCGGAAGTGGCGGCAATCCCCAATCCGCTGATCAACATCACCCTGCAAGGTCGCCACGACACCTACCCCAAACGCCGCGGCATGACGCGAGTGCCGGAGATGCTTGGCTATGGCATCAAGGTCGGTTTCGGTCAGGATTGCGTGCTTGATCCTTGGTATTCGCTCGGTACCGCCGACATGCTCGATGTCGCCTTCATGGGACTGCACGTGGCGCAGATGACCAGCCCGGACGATATGCGCCGTTGCTACGAGATGGTCACCACGCAAAGTGCTGCGATCATGGGGCTTGAGGACTACGGGCTCGAAATCGGCAAGCGGGCCGACCTGGTGGTTCTCGATGCCGGCGATCCGGTCGAGGCGATCCGGCTGCGGGCCCAGCGGCTTCTGGTCATGGCCAGAGGCAAGGTGATCGCCCACCGCGCGCACTCGCCGATGCGGCTCGCCATTCCGGGGCGGGAAGGCGAGATCGACCGGCGCTTCCAGGTGCCGGTACCAGGTTGAGACAAACCGGAACATCCGCCTGCCAACGGGATTAACATTTACGAAAGCGCGCTGGTTTACATTGCACCGCTTAGTTATGCGTAAAAGGTGTATTCTGTATGGTCGCTCTAAAGCGCCGTTTGTTTCATGCGTTCAAGATTTCGCGAAAGCTTGCAGTGCTCTCTGGGGGGTTCCTGCTTGTTCTCGGGGCTTCGGGAACCGCCGCGCTGATGTTCGCGCCGACAAACCTGATTCCAGGCTTCTCCGGAAATGCGGGCGGGCATTGCAAGACACTCTATCAATCCGAATTCACGCGAGACCAGGAAAACCGCCTGATCGCGGTTATCTCCACTGACGACCTTGAACCCCTGGCGCGGGTGCGAACCGGTGTCCGGATCGCCCGTCATCTGGCCGAAACGTTGCATCCGGATCTGGTCATCGTCCAGGTCGCCGATCATCGCGGCCCGACAACGCGTGTGGAACTTCGGGGTCAGGCACTTGGGGCGGAGATTGTGTATGCCCCGTTCCCGGCCAAGACCAAGGCCACGACCAAGCCGTGGGAGGCGCGCTACATCGACGCTTTGCCCACGCAAGCCGGATACTATTTCGGAAGCCGTGTCGACATGCGTCTGACCGAACTCGAAACCGTCAATTACGAGATCGAGCTGGTCGAGGGATGTGACGGCGATGTGGTTGACGAAGAGCCGGTGACGGCCTCCGCGGGCGACCGTGCCGCGCCGGCGGCAAGCAATCACTGACGCCTGTTATTGCCGCAGAACCGAAACGCGCTTGATTGGCGCGCGTTCGACCGAAGCTAACGCGCGTCGCATTCAAACGGATTCAGGTGACGCGCGTCAGTTCTTTGATTTTGCATGTCGTTGTCGCAAAACCGCTGCACACTATTGCGCGACATGCATTAGTCCGCCCGGGATTTTCGTGCCGGGAACAGAATCACATCGCGGATTGACGGTGCGTTTGTCAAAAGCATGATCAGGCGGTCAACGCCGATGCCCAGACCACCCGCTGGCGGCATGCCCTGGTCGATGGCATCGAGAAATTCGTCGTCGAGTTGCTTTTCGCTTTCACCGCGGGCATGGGCCTGCTCAAGTTGCTCAACCATCCGCTTGCGCTGCTCTTCCGGGTCATTGAGCTCGGAAAACGCATTGCCCAGCTCCCAGGCATTGCAATAGGTCTCGAAGCGCTCGACCAGACGCGGCTCGCCAGGAACTTCTTTCGCAAATGGCGAAATGTCCTTGGGGAAATGCGTCACGTGCGACGGCTGGATCAGTGTGGCCTCGACCTTTTCTTCGAAAATGAAGGCCAGGCATTCGCCCCAGGTCCAGTCGTCTTCAATTTCGAAACCGGCGGCCTTGGCCGCAGCGCGGGCTTCTTCGTCGGTCGCAATCGCGCGGAAGTCGATGCCGGTCGCATCCTTGACGGCATCGGGCATGGGGATCCGTTTGAACGGTCCCTTGAAGGAAAGCTGCTTGTCGCCGTAGGTGATGTCCGTGGTGCCGTGGATCGACATGGCCAGCGTTTCGAAAAGCCGCTCGACCAGACCCATGATGTCCTCATAGTCGGCATAGGCCCAATAGCATTCAAGCATGGTGAATTCGGGATTGTGCCGGGTCGAGACGCCTTCATTGCGGAAGTTGCGATTGACCTCGAACACCTTGTCGGTCAGTCCCGAAACAAGCGCGCGCTTGAGAAACAGTTCCGGCGCGATGCGCAGATACATGTCGAGCTTGAGCGTGTTGTGGTGGGTCTTGAACGGTTCAGCCGTAGCGCCGCCATACACGGAGTGCAGCATCGGTGTTTCAATTTCCATGAAGCCGTCGTCTTCCATGAAACGCCGGATGCCCGAAACGATCTTCGAACGCTGGCGAAAGCGCAGCTTCGAGTCCTCATTGGTCATGATGTCGAGATGGCGCTTGCGGTAGCGCAACTCGATGTCCGTCAAGCCGTGCCATTTTTCCGGCATCGGCAGCAATGCCTTGGTCAGCATGGTGATTTCGTGGGCGTTGACGGTCAGTTCGCCGCGTTTGGTGCGCCGCACTTCGCCGGTCACGCCGATGATGTCGCCAAGGTCGATCAGCGGCAGCAGCGCACGCGCCTGTTCCGGGGTCGTGTCCTTGTGACTGAAGATCTGAACCTTGCCGGAGGCGTCATGAATATCCATGAACATGCCGGAGTTGCGTGACGAGAAAACCCGTCCGGCAACAGTGATGATGTCGCCGGTCAGCGTGTCGGGTTCGATGTCGGCGTATTTCTCCGCGAGTTCTTCATTGGTCATAGTGCGGTGAAAATGCGCCGGATAGACCTCGGCCACCGTTTCGCGCAACTTCGCAAGCTTTTGCGCACGGACTTCGGTGACGTCGGAAGACAGGCCTGGCTCGGTCGTGGTGTCGGTCATTGGATTATCCGTTGTTTGCTTTTGCCGCTTCGACGCCCGCCTTGACGGCGACTTCGGCCTGTTTGAGGCGCTGGCGTACGACGGAGCGGCCCAGAATGGCCATGGAGTCAAAAAGCGGCAGGGACCGCGATGAACCGGAGACGGCGATGAACAACGGCGCCAGAAGACTGCGCAGCTTGATTTCGCTCCGTTCTGAAATGGCGCGCAGTTCCGCCTCGATGCTTTCGGCGTTCCATTCAAAGATGTTCTCGAGATCAGGCTGAACCGTCTGCAGGATCTTGAGCACGTCCTCGAGCGGGACTTTCTTGATGCTGGAGAAATCCGATGCGGTCAGACCCAGATCACCCTTGAGCAGGAAGCCCGTCAGGTCAGGCAGGTCTGAAAGCTTGCTGATGCGCGACTGCGCCAGTTTCATGCCTTCGCCGAAACGGTCGTTTTCCTGAGCCCAGGCGATGACGCGGGCAACAAATTCCGGTTCGGAAATGCCTTCGCGCAGCCAGCGGCCATTGAGCCAGTCGAGCTTCTGGAGATCAAAGATCGCCCCTGCCTTGGAGAGGTTTTCCGGATCAAAGCTGGCGGTGAGCTGGTCCATGGTCAGCAATTCCTCGCCTTCATCGATCTGAATGAAGAACAGGCCAAGGAAATTCATCAGCGCCTCGGGCAGGTAGCCCAGCGCGCCATAGTAGGAAATCGAAGTCGGGTTCTTGCGTTTCGACAGTTTCGATTTGTCGGCATTGCGCATCAGCGACAGGTGCATGAACACCGGCGGTTCAAGGCCGAGATACTGATAGATCAGAATGTGCTTGGGCACAGAGGACAGCCATTCCTCGCCACGGGCCACGTGGGTGATCTTCATCAGATGATCATCGACCACGTTGGCCATGTGATAGGTCGGCATACCGTCAGCCTTGAGCAGCACCTGCATGTCGACCGCTTCCCAGGGGATCTCGACCTCGCCATAGACGCCGTCAACAAACTTGCAGGAGCCTTCGGAGGGGATCTTCATGCGCACGACGGACGGCTCGCCGGCCTGCATGCGTTGCGTGACTTCCTCGGCCTTCAGCGACAGGCAGTGGCCATCATATTTGGGCGGCTTGCCGGCGGCGCGCTGGGCGGCGCGCATTTCATCCAGGCGCTCGGGCGTGCAGAAGCAACGGAAACCGTGGCCCTTCTCGACGATTTTTTCGACGTAGGGGCGGTAAAGATCCTTGCGTTCGGACTGCCGGTAGGGGCCGTAGGGACCGCCGATATCGGGGCCTTCCGACCAGGACAGGCCGCACCATTTCAATGCGTCGAGAACCTTTTGCTCGAACTCGGGCGTGGAACGGGTGGCGTCAGTATCCTCGATGCGAAGGATGAACTCGCCACCATGCTTTTTCGCAAACAGGTAATTGAACAGCGCAATGTAGGCGGTGCCCACGTGTGGTTCGCCGGTCGGAGACGGTGCGATGCGCACCCGCGTTGCAGTGTTGGTCATTTGTTTTCGCCCGCTTTCAGGTACGGTTGAATGGTGCGCGCGGCGGCTGTTGCCGGCTGCGATCACCTGCTGGCTTCGCTGCGGCCAGGCAAGGCGCGGCGGTGATCGGCAGGCGCTGCCTTAGGCCATATTGCGTCCTTTGCGTCAAGTATAGGGGCTTCTGCTTGGCTTGAGGTGAGCACGCTGTCCGGGAGCAAACAAGGATCGTGTTTCTCCAGGTTTCTGATTTACGTACCTCAAAAACTGATCTAGAAGGGTGCGCAGGAGGAGATCATGCGGCCCACGGTGCATGACATTGCTGCAGAAGCCGGCGTCAGTCTGGCCACCGTTGACCGCGTGCTCAATCGCCGGCCAGGGGTACGGCGGCAGACTGTCGAAAAGGTCGAAAACGCGGTTCACCGGCTTGGTTATGTGCGCGATGTCACGGCTGCGAATCTGGCCCGGAGCCGGGTGTATCCCTTTGTGTTTGTCATACCGGCAGGACCCAACAGTTTCATGCGTGTGCTCGAGACGGAGATTGATGCGGCGGTGCAGCGCGGTTCTGCCGAGCGGACATCGATCCGGATTGAAACCGTGCCGCCGTTTGATTCTGGCGCGATCGTTCAGGTTCTGGATACAATCGACCCGCAAACGGTCACCGGGGTCGCTTTGGTGGCCACCGATACCGATGAAGTGAGAGCTGCGGTCGACCGGCTGATTGACCAGGGGGTCCAGGTGGCAACGCTGGTTTCGGATCTGCCGGGATCGCGCCGGGTGCATTTTTGCGGAATCGACAATGTCGCTGCCGGCCGCACAGCGGGTAATCTGGTGGGACGGTTTTGCGCCGGGCGCCGCGGCAAGGTGCTTGTGGTGGCGGGATCAATGAAACTGTCCGATCATATGGACCGGGCATCGGGTTTTGCAGCGGTGCTGGAAGCGGAGTTTCCCGATCTGCAGATTGTCGGTCCCGTGGAAACCAACGACGACGCCGCTGCGGTCAGGCAAGCTGTTGCAACGGCGCTTGATGCCAGTTCTGATATTGTCGCGATCTACAATCTTGGCGCGGGCAATCGCGGGCTGATCGAGGCGATTCGGGCGGAAAAACAGCACAAGCCGGCAGTTGTTGCCCACGAAGTGACGCCGCATTCGCGCCAGGCGCTGGCCGATGGCATTTTCGACGCCGTCATCAATCAGGATTGCGGCCATGAAGTGCGCAGCGCGATTCGTGTGCTCAAGGCTTATGCTGACGGGCTCAACCCGTTGAGCGCGCAGGAGCGGATACGGATCGACATTTTTCTCAAGGACAATCTGCCATGACGGGCATCGGGAAAATTGCCCAGCCTTCGTTTGAAAGGACATTCTGCCATGTATCTCGGACTTGATCTCGGAACCTCCTCGCTCAAGGCACTGTTGATTGATGACAATCAGCAAATTCTTGGTTCCGCCAGCGCGCCGTTGACGGTGGAGCGACTGCATCCGGGATGGTCGGAACAGGATCCCGACAGCTGGATTTCCGCGACACGGGTGGCTTTGGCGGAACTGGCAAAAACCCACGCCGGCGACCTCGCCAAGGTGCGCGGCCTTGGCCTGTCGGGCCATATGCATGGCGCCACGACGATAGACCGGGACGGCAAGGTGATCCGTCCCTGCATCCTGTGGAACGATACCCGGAGTTACAAGCAGGCCGCGGCGCTCGATGCCGATCCGCAATTCAGGCGTGTTACCGGCAATATCGTGTTTCCCGGCTTCACTGCGCCGAAGCTGAAATGGATGGCGGCAAACGAACCCGACGCATTCGCACGGGTGGCAAAGGTGTTGCTGCCCAAGGATTATCTGCGGCTCTGGCTGACCGGCGAGGCGATCTCCGAGATGTCGGATTCCGCCGGCACTTCCTGGCTCGATGTCGGCAAGCGCGCCTGGGACGATGGTCTGCTTTCGGCCACCGGTCTTGATCGCAGCCAGATGCCGGCGCTGGTCGAGGGCACGGAGCGGGCCGGCGCATTGCGTGCGGAGGTGGCTTCGGAATTGGGACTGCCTGCAGGCATTCCTGTCGCCGGCGGCGCGGGTGACAATGCTGCATCCGCCTGCGGCATGGGGACCGTGGGAGACAATCATGCCTTTGCCTCGCTTGGCACGTCGGGTGTACTGTTTGCGGCCAATAACCGCTATCTGCCAAATCCTGACAGTGCCGTGCATGCGTTTTGCCATGCGCTGCCGGGAACCTGGCATCAGATGGGAGTGATCCTGTCGGCGACAGATTCGCTCAACTGGCTTTCAGGCGTGACCTCGACCGAACCTGCAGTGCTCACATCCGAGCTTGGCACGACCCTTGAAGCACCGGGTTCGGTGATGTTCCTGCCCTATCTTTCGGGCGAACGCACGCCGCACAATGACGCGGCCATTCGCGGCTGCTTTGCCGGTCTCGGGCATGAATCGGATCGTGTGGCTTTGACCCGTGCTGTGATCGAAGGCGTCTGCTTTGCGTTCCGCGACAGTCTTGAGGCCCTGGCTCAGGCGGGGACTTCGCTGTCGCGGGTGACCGCCGTCGGCGGCGGGTCACGCTCCATGTACTGGATCGAAGCGCTTGCCACTGTTTTGAACCTGCCGGTTGATATTCCTGAAGGTGGCGATTTCGGAGCAGCATTCGGGGCTGCCCGTCTCGGTCTGATCGCTGCGGAAGGCGTCGATCCCTTGTCGGTCTGCACACCGCCAGCAACCGCCGCCACCATTCATCCCAATCGCGATTTCACACAGGCCTTTGACGAGGCTTATGGGCATTATCGCGCCCTCTATCCCGCAATCAAAGGAGCAATGTCATGAGTACCGGATTTTTTGGCGACGTCACCAGGATCAAATATGAAGGGCCCGAGAGCACCAACCCGCTCGCCTTTCACCATTACAATGCCGATGAAACCGTCATGGGCAAGCGGATGGAAGAGCATCTGCGCTTTGCTGTCGCCTACTGGCATTCGTTCGCCTGGGAGGGCGGCGATCCCTTTGGTGGACGCACGTTCGACCGGCCGTGGTATCCGCAGGATTCAATGGATCTGGCCAAGCTGAAGGCCGATGTCGCCTTCGAAATGTTCTCGGCGCTCGGCAGCCCTTTTTATTGTTTCCACGATGCCGATGTCCGGCCTGAAGGTGCCAACTTTGCCGAGAACACCAGGAACCTTGAAGAGATCGTCGCCTATTTCGCCGGCAAGCAGGAAGCGACCGGGGTCAAGCTTTTATGGGGTACGGCCAACCTGTTCTCCCACCGCCGCTACATGTCGGGTGCTGCGACCAATCCCGATCCCGAAGTGTTCGCCTTTGCCGCAGCAACGGTGAAAACCTGTATCGATGCCACCCACAAGCTCGGCGGCGCCAATTATGTTCTGTGGGGCGGGCGCGAGGGGTATGAAACCCTGCTCAACACCAATCTGAAGCGCGAGGACGACCAGCTCGGCCGCTTTCTCAATCTGGTGGTCGAGTACAAGCACAAGATCGGCTTCAAGGGCGCCATCCTGATCGAACCGAAGCCGCAGGAGCCGACCAAGCATCAGTACGATTACGATGTCGCCACGGTGTACGGTTTCCTCAAGCGTCACGGGTTGGAAAGCGAGGTCAAGGTCAATATCGAGCAGGGCCATGCCATCCTGGCCGGCCATTCCTTCGAGCACGAGCTGGAACTGGCGCAGGCGCTGGGGATATTCGGCTCCATCGACATGAACCGCAACGACTACCAGTCGGGCTGGGATACCGACCAGTTCCCCAACAATGTGCCGGAGATGGCACTGGCCTATTACGCCATTCTGAAGGGCGGCGGATTTACGACCGGTGGCACCAATTTTGATGCCAAGCTGCGCCGTCAATCACTCGATCCGGAAGATCTGCTCCATGCCCATATCGGCGGTATGGACACCTGTGCACGGGCGCTCAAGGCTGCTGCGAAGATGGTCGAGGACGGTGTGCTGACCAGCTTCGTGGACGACCGCTACGCCGGCTGGAATGCGCCGGAAGCGCAGAAGATGCTTGATGGTTCGTCCTCGCTCGCCGACATCGCTGATTATGTCAAAAAGGCCGACGTCAATCCGCAGCCGAAATCGGGTCGTCAGGAATATCTGGAGAATGTCGTCAACCGGTATGTCTGACAAAGGGCATGTGAATGCGGCGGTCGGCAATATTGGGCCGCCGCATTGCCGGCTCCGGGTTTGGTTTGCACAGCGGCGTTTGGTGGCGTAATCAGGGCTTCAATCTGAATGATCAGTCCGGAAGGAAGCCTCGTCATGCAATTTGCCCGCCTGAACGGTATCGTCATCCATCATCAGGTGATTGGTGCGGCTCCGGACCGGCCGACCATCGTGTTTGCCAATTCGCTGGGCACCGACTACCGGATCTGGCGTGATGTGATCGTCCGCATGGTCGGGGACTACAGTATCATCGCCTATGACAAGCGCGGTCATGGCCTGTCAGAATCGGGTGAGCACACCATGACGATGGACGATCATATCAATGATCTCATCGCCCTGATCGAGCATTTCGAAGCCAAGAACGTTATCCTGTGCGGATTGTCGGTTGGCGGCATGATCGCGCAAGGGCTGGCGGCCAAGAGACCGGATCTGGTGCGGGCGCTGATCCTGTGCGACACCGGCCACAGGATCGGCACACCGGAAATGTGGGACGCGCGGATCGCTGCAATCCAGGAGCAGGGGATTGCCGGAATTTCCGATGCGATCCTGGAACGCTGGTTCACAAAGGCCTATCGCAGCGCCGACAATGCCGAATTCACCGGTTACCGGATGATGCTGGAGCGCACACCCGTTGCAGGCTACACCGGCACTTGCGCGGCGATACGCGACAGCGATTTCACCCAATCGAGCTCGGAATTGGTGGTGCCGTCCATCTGTGTGGTCGGCAGCGAAGACGGCTCGACACCGCCGGCGCTTGTGGGTGAACTGGCGCGGCTGATTCCGGGGGCAATGTACCAGGAAATCCCGGGTGCTGCGCATCTGCCGTGCATCGAGAAACCGATCGAACTGAGTGAAATCATCAAGGCCTTTGTCGAGCGCCTTCCCTCTGCCTGATATCAGGTCATGCCGGTGATCGTGAAGCCCCGGTGCAGGTAGCACTCGCGTGGAGACGCCTGTATGGGGGATGCACCGACACCAACCAACACTGGAACCGCAATGTCACCTGACAGGTCGCCGCAGAAGCTGGCTCACCGTTTTCCCGAGGATTTCATTTTCGGCGTCGCGACCGCTTCCTATCAGATCGAAGGTGCCGCACACGCGGACGGACGCAAACCCTCGATCTGGGATGCATTTTCCCACATGCCGGGGCGGGTCAAGGGCGGTGATACCGGTGACGCGGCCTGCGATCATTACAACCGGCTTGAAGCCGATCTCGACTTGATGGCCGGGCTCGGCGTTGAGGCCTACCGCTTTTCGCTGGCCTGGCCCCGCATTTTCCCCGATGGCATTGGCGAGATCAATGAACAAGGGTTTGAATTCTACGACCGGTTGCTGGATGGCCTGCAATCACGCGGCATCAAGGCGTTTGCGACACTTTACCATTGGGACCTGCCGCTTGCGTTGATGGGCTGCGGCGGGTGGACCGACCGGGACACCGCGTCGGCTTTTGCGCAGTATGCAGGGACCGTGACACGTCGTCTGGGCGACAGGCTTGATACGATTGTCACGTTCAATGAGCCCTGGTGCTCGGTTTATCTGGGTCACCTGATGGGCGTTCATGCCCCCGGTGAACGGTCTGTTGAAGCGGCGATGGCTGCGCTTCACGTCACCAATCTGGCTCATGGCCTGGGCGTCCAGGCGATCAGGGCCGAACGACCCGACATTCCGGTCGGCATTGTTCTCAATGCGATGAGCGTGATGGCCGCAACCGATGCGGGAACTGATCGCAAGGCCGCGGAACGGGCCAATGATTTCAACAACGGGGTGTTCTTCGGACCGGTTTTCGAGGGAGTCTACCCGCCCTCCGTGCTTGAGGGCTGCCCGGATCTGGCGTTGCATATCAAGCATGGCGATCTGGACACGATCCGCCAGCCGCTCGATTTCTGGGGGTTGAACTACTACACGCCGATGCGGGTCAGCGCCGATCCGTCGGCGGCGTTTCCGCATGTCGCAACCGCTTCCGCGGTCAAGCCGGAGAAGACCGATATCGGCTGGGAAATCGAGCCTTTGGGCCTGTCCCATGTGGTCAGGGATCTGTATGGCCGCTACACGCTCCCCAAATTCTACATCACCGAGAATGGTGCTGCCGACAACACTGACGTCGAAAACGGTGCCGTCAGTGACACGATGCGGCTCGACTATATTTCGTCCCATCTCGCCGTTGCCGCCGATCTGATCGCCGAGAACTATCCGCTGAAGGGATATTTCGCCTGGAGCCTGATGGACAATTTCGAGTGGGCCGAAGGGTATTCGATGCGTTTCGGACTGGTGCATGTCGACTACGAAACGCAGGCACGCACGGCCAAGCAATCCGGCTATTGGTACCGTGACCTGGTTGTGGCGCACGCTGCCGGCTGACAGTCCGGTTTATATTTGGCGAGCGCGGAACCACGGCGGTGGCGGAACGTTATCGGGTTGAAAATCAGCCGGAGCCGCCGCCATGGATCAAACCGTCATCCCATTTGACTGGACGCGCATGCTGCTGGGCGACCAGTCGCCAGTGTTTCTCTTCGAAATCCTGTTCCGCACAATCATCATCTATATCTACACATTCGGGCTGATCCGCTGGATCGGCGGGCGCAGCATTTCGCAGCTGTCACTGGTGGAATTCCTGCTGGTGATCGCGCTCGGATCGGCGGTCGGGGATTCGCTGTTCTATCCGGATGTGCCGCTTCTCCATGCGATGCTGGTGATCACCGTTATCGTTGTGATCAACAAGGGGCTCGATCTGCTGATGTTGAGATCAGACACGGCACAGCAGGCGATCGACGGGATACCCTCCTGGATCGTGCGAGGCGGAACGCTCAACACGGAGCTGTCGTCCGACCGGGGTATGGGCAAGGCCGAGGTGCTGGCGCTTCTGCGGCTTGAGGGGATCCGCAATCTCGGCGAGGTGGAGGCGGCATTCCTTGAGGCCAACGGCGACCTCAGCGTGTTCCGCGCCAAGACTCCGGGCGCGGGGATGCCGATCGTGCCGCCGCACGAGATTTGTCCGCCAGCGCGCATTTCGCTCCCGTCCGAAGATGAAGGCGCAGGCTCGCTGAGCCTGTGCTGCATGGAATGCGGCTCGTTGCGGGCCCGGACAGAGCGACGTTGCCACAACTGCGGTGGAGAAGACTGGACACCGGCGATGATGGCAGATCCCGCTCCGGCATGACGGCATGACGGCATGACGGCGTGACGGCATAACGGCGTCGGGCGTGGGCCCGTCGGCGCTTGATCAGCGGACCACGAAACCGTGAGCGAAAGGATCTTCCTCATCGTCAATGGTGATTGTGTTGAGGCCGGTTTCCACCGCCCAGCCGGCGACAGACGGGATGATGGCGGGCTTGCCCGCCACTTCGGTGGCCGCTTCGACACGACCATGAAACAGCGAACCGATGATGCTTTCATGCACGAAATCATCACCCGGCTTGAGATTGCCTTTCGCTGCCCATTGCGCCATCCGCGCCGATGTTCCGGTGCCGCAGGGCGAGCGGTCGATTGCCTTGTCGCCGTAGAAGACGGCATTGCGGGCATCGGCTTCGGGCTTTGTTGGTACGCCGGTCCAGAGAATATGGCTTAATCCGCGGATGTCGGACTTTTCGGGATGGACGAATTCATGCTCGCTGTTGATCCGCTGCCGGAGCGCCGGGCTCATGCGTACCAGATCGGCTGCCGAAAACTCCGCCATGTCGGTGAAATTTTCCTGGGTGTCGACAATGGCGTAGAAATTTCCGCCATAGGCGACATCGACGGTAATGTCGCCCAAGCCCTCGCACCAGGTCTTGATGCCGGTTGAATGCAGAAAAGCCGGCACATTGGTAAGCCGTACTTCGGTGACCTTGCGGCCTGTCTGCTGGTATCGGGCGACAATGCGGCCGGCCGGTGTGTCGATCGCCAGAACCCCGGGTTCGCGGGGGCTGACCAGTCCGTTCTCGATCGCCATGGTGACGGTGCCGATGGTGCCGTGACCGCACATCGGCAGGCATCCGGAGGTTTCGATGAACAGGAAGGCAATGTCGCAATCGTCACGGGTCGGCGGATAAAGAATGGTGCCCGACATCATGTCGTGTCCGCGCGGTTCGAACATCAGCCCGGTGCGGATCCAGTCATAATCCTCAAGAAAATGCGCCCGGCGTTCCAGCATGGTGTCGCCGTCAAGCTGCGGCCCGCCGCCGGTGACGACGCGGACCGGATTGCCGCAGGTGTGGCCGTCGATGCAGAAGAAACGATTGCGCGCCATGGCTTGCTCTTTTGTACGGGTTTTCAGAAACGGTCGGGCCGGCAGGCCGCAATGTCAATGCCCGGTGTTTTTTCGGCCACGAGATCGGCGATCAGCCGGCCCATCGCCGCGGATTGGGTCAGGCCCAGATGGCCATTGCCGAAGGCAAGCAGAACGGAAGGATCTTCGGGCAGCGCGCCAATCACCGGCAGGCTGTCGGGCATCGAAGGCCGGAAGCCCATCCATTCGACACCGTCTGATGTTTTCAGTCCGGGGAGAAAAGTTGCAGCCTTGTCGAGCATGGATTTCGAGCGGGCATAATTGGGTGGCAGATCGAGCCCCCCGAGTTCCACCGCCCCGCCGACGCGCAAACCGGTTTCCAGCGGGGTGATGACGAAGCCATGATTGCCGAAGATCAGCTGGCGCTTGAGATCGAAGGCGCCCGGAGGCAAAGTGGTGTTGTAGCCGCGCTCGGTGTCCAGGGGGATGCGAAGCCGGGTGTGAGGATCGATCAATCGCTTCGACCAGGCCCCGGCACAGATGACAACACGGTCTGCCTCTCGCCTTGTCCCGTCGGCCAGCCTGACAGAGGGGCCTTCTTCATATCGATCGAGGCTCCGGACCTCGGCCTTGTCAAACATTGCTCCGTGACGTTCTGCATGCTGCCATAGCGCCAGCGCGAAACTTTGCGGTTCGGACACTGTTTTCCAGCCCGGCACGAATGTGCCTGCAACAAAGCGTGGTGACAGTCCGGGCTGCAGTTCGTCCATACGGGAGCCTCGGACATGTTCGAATGCGATGCCGGCCTTCTCACGCCGTTGCCAGCCATTCCTGGCCGCGTTGAACTCCGCGTCGCTTTCATAAAGCTCCAATGAGCCGTCATGGCGGACCATTCCGGCGATCCCGGCTCGATCGACCAGTGCCATCATTTCGGCTTCGGCCAGTCGCATCAGGCTGGTTTGCGTTGCAATCGAAGCTTCGTACCGGCCAGGCAAGCTGGCTTTCCAGAACTGCCAGAGCCAGGGCGTCAGGCTCGGCAAATAGGATGGCCTGATCGACAGCGGCCCCAGTGGATCGAGCAGCCACTTCGGAGCCTTGAACAGGATTTTCGGTGACGCCAACGGCATGATGTCGGAGAATGCCAGCGCTGCGGCATTGCCCTTGCTGGTTTCAGCAGCGACCCCGGTGCGGTCGATCACGGTAACAACATGACCTTGCTCGACCAGAAGCGCAGCGGTGGCGATGCCGACGATTCCGGCGCCGACGATGACAATCCGTTTGCGGCCCTGGCTCATGCTCGTTCCGGAAGGCTGAGAGCTTTCGCACGTTCTGCCAACATCTGCCGATGGCGCATGCGGAACCGCTCGCGGTCTTCCTCGCTACGGCTTGCATGGCAATGCGGGCAGGACACGCCTTCCTCGAAAAGCTCGGACGCCTGTTCTTCCGGGCTGACCGGATTGCGGCAGGCGCGACACAGGATTTCATCGCTTTCGCGCAGGCCGTGGGTGACCGCGACGCGTTCGTCGAAGACAAAACAGGAGCCCTGCCACAGGCTCTCCTCTTCGGGCACCTCTTCGAGATATTTCAAGATGCCGCCCTTGAGGTGGAAGACATTTTCATAGCCCTTTGCCCGCATGAAGGCGGTGGCCTTTTCACAGCGGATACCGCCCGTGCAGAACATCGCGACCGGTTTGCTTCTGTCTTCCGGGCCGGCGTTTTCGACCCAGCCCGGAAACTCGCGGAAGGTGCTGGTTTCCGGATTGATCGCACCCTTGAAAGTACCAATTCCAACTTCATAGTCGTTGCGGGTATCAATGAGGATGGTATCGGGATCTGAAATCAGCTTGTTCCAATCCTGCGGATCAACATAGGCGCCAACTCCCTCGAGCGGGTCGATGTCGGGAACGCCCATGGTGACAATCTCTTTCTTGAGACGCACCTTCATTCGTCTGAACGGCATCTTGTGCGCGCTGCTTTCCTTGTGTTCCAGCGCCTCAAGCCCGGGTATCGCGCGAAGATGCGCCAGCACGGCGTCGATGGCCGACCGCGAGCCTGCGATGGTGCCGTTGACGCCCTCACGCGCCAGCAGCAAGGTGCCTTTCACGCTCCTATTGTCGCACAGATCGGCAAGAGGCTGCTGCAAAGCCTCATGTCCCGCGAGCCGGGCAAAATGGTAGAGCGCGGCGACGACCACCGGCTGGTTCGGAACGGGTGTTTGCAAAGCTGTCTTCATGCAAACGGAAATAGCGCGTCCATGCGTTTCAGGCAATCGGTCAGTACGCCTCACCCGAGTCCGCGAACGTGTGGCAACATGGACAAGCCAACCATGAAAGGCTATTCGGTGCGCTTGGATTGACGACGCGAAAGGACCAGCAACATGGGTGACAAAACCCAAGCCCTCATTTCCATATTGAAATTGCAACCTGTCGTGCCCGTGCTCGTCATCAGGGATCTCGCCCATGCGGTGCCGCTGGCCCGGGCGCTGGTTGCCGGAGGGCTCAAGGCGATCGAGATCACGCTGAGAACACCGGTGGCACTTGAAGCCATCCGCGCGGTTGCTGATGAAGTCGAGGACGCGGTTCCCGGCGCAGGCACTGTGCTCAACGCGCGTCAGTATCACCAGGCGGTTGAAGCCGGTTCGCAGTTCATCGTATCTCCCGGCACAACCCAGGAGCTTCTCGATGTGGCGCGCAAATCACCGGTGCCGATGTTGCCAGGTGCGGCGACCCCGAGCGAAGTCATGGCGCTGAGGGAAGAGGGCTACGAGGTGCTGAAATTCTTTCCGGCTGAACAGGCGGGCGGCGCAGCCTATCTCAAATCACTCGCCTCGCCTCTGGCAGGCACGATGTTTTGCCCGACCGGTAGCATAACGCCCGACAATGCGCGCGATTACCTGTCGCTATCCAACGTCATCTGTGTTGGCGGGTCCTGGGTTGCGCCCACGGCGCTGGTCGAGGCCGGTGACTGGGATGGCATAACCCGGCTCGCCACCGAGGCCTCGTGGCTGACCTCGTAGACACGTCCGCTTTTCTGGTAGCGGTATATTGCGCGAGTCCTATTTGAAAACGGGGTTTTGTATTCCTATTTGAGATCGGTAGTGGGCGCACGGGCGCATCACATCCAGAAAACAAGGACCGCATCCGATGTTTGATCCCAAAGCTCTGCTCGACCAGTTTCTCGGTTCCAGCATTCCTGGCACGGATGGGTCCGTCCGCGACAAGGCCAATCAGGCCACGCAATTCGCCAAGGACAATCCGCTTGCAACGGGCGCGATTGGCGCCGTGTTGCTTGGAACGGGCGCCGGACGGGCGCTGGGCGGATCGGCATTGAAACTTGGCGGCATGGCGGCGATCGCCGGATTGGGTTACCAGGCCTGGAAAAACTATCAGGCAGGCAAGAATCCCGGTAATGGTGCCGTGACCGGTGAGCCTGAATTGCTGCCGCCGCCTTCAGATTCCGGCTTCGCGGTCGAACCGGCAGCGGTGGGCGACGATCTTGCAGTCTCGCTTGTTCGCGTGATGATCGCTGCGGCCCGCGCTGACGGCCATGTCGACGATGCTGAGCGCAACCGGATACTCGACAAGCTGGCGCTGTCCGGCCTTGGCCAAGATGCGGTGAACTTTCTTTCCGATGAGCTGACCAAGCCTGTCGATATGGATGGCATTGTGAGATCGGCTTCGACCGAGGCGCAGAAAGTGGAAATGTATACCGCTGCACGGCTCACGATCGAACCTGACAGCAGAGCGGAACGCGGATTTCTCGATCTGCTCGCCGGACGCCTTGGCCTGGCCGATCCGCTTGTCGATCACATCGAGGCGACAGTGGCGTCCGCAAAGGTCTGACGCTTTCAAACAGTGACGGCTGGTCCTGCTTGCCCGGACCAGTAAAGCCGCTAAAGTCCGGCGATGCGATCACGTTCCGTCATTGAGAAACGCTTCCGGTCAATCCGAACAGGGCTGTTTGTCGCCTGGGCGATTGTCGCGGTGATCATTGTTGCCTGGTCTGTTCGCAGGGCAGAAGACCAGGCGCTTTCCGATGTCATGCAGAAGGCTGGCGAAACCCTGGCCGTGCAAACCGAAATTCTTTCCGGCGTGCTCGACAAATACCGCTTGCTGCCGCCCCTGTTGTCACGGCAGTCATCCATCCGGGCGCTTTTCGTGCGGGACGTCGAGGGGAACGCTCAAACCGTCGACGCGCGCCGCACAGCCGAACAGATTGCCGGGATGTCGGCGGCAATGGATGTCGCGTTCCACTTTCCCGATGGCAAGCTGCTGGCCAATGCGCGCGGAACTTTTGTCACAAGCGACGAGGACCTGTCTGAACTCATTGAAGTCGCCAGGCAAGGACGGCTGGGTCGGGTGGCGCTCTCCTATGGCGAAGATCACCGAACCTATGCGTTTTCGTCGGGGGTTCGCCGCGAAGGCAAATTCGTCGGTGTTGTCATCGTTTATGTCGATTTTTATCGTGTCGAAGCCGCATGGGCGCTCTCGGCGCGGCGCATCTTCGTGACCGACAGAACCGGCACGGTTTTCCTGACCAATGATCCTGACTGGCGGCTGGAGCCGATCTCCCAGCTGCGCGAAGCCGGCCGCTCCGACCGCTATCTGATCAAGGGCCGGTTTGAGGACCGGCTTGATTTGACCCGCAGGTTGCCTTTGCTCGAATGGGACCTGCATGTCCTGGCCGACCCTGCGCCGGTTGCCGCATCCCGGCTTAGCGCAGCGGCAATTGCAACGCTTGCCTGTTTGCTCGCCGGATTGATTGCGCTCGTGGCGCTCCGCCGCAACGAGATGGCGATCATCCGCACGCGCAGCGACCGGGCGACCGCGCTGCGGCTTGAGCGCGTGGTGCGCGACCGGACGCGGGCGCTATCGGTAACCAACCGGTCGCTCAGTCATGAGGTGGAAGTCCGTCGCGAAGCGGAGGAGCGTCTGCGCAAGACCCAGGATGAACTGGTTCAGACCGCCAAGCTCGCCGCACTCGGCCAGATGTCGGCAGCGCTCAGCCATGAGTACAACCAGCCATTGGCGGCGATCCGTTCCTATGCGGATAACGCCTTGCGGTTCCTTGAGCGTGGTTTGCCGCAGGAGGTCTCGGGAAACCTCATACGCATCAATGGTCTGGTTGAACGGATGGCGGAATTGTCGAGAACGCTCTTGTCGTTCTCGCGCAAACCTGGCGCATCCATCGGCCCGGTGCCGCTGGGCACCATCATTGATGAGGCGCTGCTCCTGGCGCGACCCAGGGCGCGGGCATCCGGTATTGACAGTATCAATGTGTCGCCGGGTGTGTCGGGCCTTTATGTCCAGGGGGGGCGTATCAGGCTTGGCCAGGTGTTCGTCAACCTGATCAACAACGCCATCGACGCGCTGTCGGGCAGACCCGGCGCGATTGTCGATATCGATGCGAGGCGGGAAGGCGACCGGGTTGTGGTGACCGTGACGGATAACGGTCCGGGTATCGCTGCGGATGAACTGCCAAAGGTGTTCGATCCGTTCTTCACCACCAAGGGGGTCGGTGAGGGGATCGGCATCGGCCTGTCGATCGTCGACAACATCATCCGTGATTTCGGCGGCACAATCGTGGCGACCACCCAGCCCGAGGGCGGCGCTCGCTTCACGATCACCTTGCGCGCCAGTGTTGCTCCGGAGGCTCCGGCGACGCGCGATTTGTAACCGACCGGTGACGGCGGAACGCGGTGAAGCTGGACAAGTTCGAGCCGGCGTGGTTTTCAGGGGTTTCGCATGAGCGCTGAACGGGAACCTTGCCTTGGAAGACAACTCCGCCTTGAGAGAACAAGATCGTGTCATTCATCTCATCGATGACGACGCCGATCTTCGCCATGCTCTCAAGCAATCGCTGGAACTTGAGGGGCTGAACGTTGTCGCCCATGCAGACGCAAGTGACATCGGCGATTTGCCGCTGCGCAGCCTCTATGGCGTCATCGTGTCGGATATCCGCATGCCCGGCATCGACGGGCTGACATTGATGCGTCAGGTGCTGGCGATCGACCCGACAATGCCGGTAGTGTTGATCACTGGACATGGCGATGTGCAGATGGCGGTGGAGGCGATGCGATCGGGAGCCTATGATTTTATCGAGAAGCCGTTTGCCGCCAACCGCTTGTTTTCCGTGGTCGAGAGAGCGATTGAAAAACGCCGGCTGGTGCTGGAAAACCGGATGCTGCGCAATGCGCTTGACGGCGGAGACGATCTGTCAGCGCGGCTGGTCGGTCGCAATCCGGCCATTCAGCATTTGCGGGCGCAGATCTCGGCGGTTGCCCAGACCGATGCGGATGTTCTCATTACCGGGGAAACCGGGACGGGCAAGGAGGTGGTTGCGCGCGCGCTGCATGATTTCGGACCACGGCGCAAAGGCAATTTCGTCGCCATCAACTGCGCTGCACTGCCAGCGGATATCTTTGAGTCGGAGCTGTTCGGGCATGAGGCGGGTGCCTTCACCGGGGCCCAGAAATTGCGGATCGGCAAGTTGGAGCATGCCAATGGCGGCACTGTTTTTCTTGACGAGATTGAATCGATGCCGATTGACCTGCAGGCCAAACTGCTGCGCGCCATCGAAGGCCGGATGATCGAACGGCTGGGATCGAACCGGCAGGTGCCACTTGACGTGCGGTTCGTGGCGGCGACCAAGGCCGATCTCAACAACAATCCCGCCTTCAGGACCGATCTTTACTACCGGCTCAATGTGATCACGCTGGAAATCCCGCCGCTCAAGGCCCGCAAGGACGACATTCCGCTTTTGTTTTTCCACATGGCGAGGGAAGCGCGGGCGCGATACCGCCGGGAGATCCCGGATATCACGCCGCAGATCGAGGCCGGTCTGATGGCGCATGCCTGGCCCGGCAATGTGCGGGAGCTGCGCAATGTCGCTGACCGGTTTGTCCTGGGAATGTGGGCCGGTTTCGGGTCCGGACCCGGAGCGCCGGTGGACGCCTTGTCCGGCAGCCTGCCCGATCGCATCGATGCATTCGAGAGGGGAGTCATCATCGCGGAAATCGCCAGGAACGGCGGAGCGCTCAAGCCGACCTATGAAAGCCTCGGTATCTCGCGCAAAGGCCTGTATGAGAAAATGCGACGGCTCAGCATATCCGTGGAAGACGCCGGGAACGGGTCGTAATCGCTACATAGCGGTCCTGGTGTGGGTCGTACACTGCCCACTTAAGACCTCTTCAGTAACGTTTCGGTCCTGTTGTTGTAGTTTTTCAGAATGGCTGCGGGCCGTTTACGGGGTTTCTGTCATTATTGGCTGAATTGGCACAACTATTGCTAAGCATGTATCTTGAATGCGATGGACGGGAGGACGTCGCCGGGGGACGTCGGGCTTGAGGCCCGTCATTCCGGTCTTTCTCCAGTCTCCGCTTCGTCAAACAGTTCCGGGCATTTTGCCCCAGTGGAGGATATTTCATGAAAAAGCTTCTTCTTGGCGCCGTTTCCGCCGCCGCACTCCTGCTCACCGCCAACGCTGCTTCGGCCAATTGCGATGATGGCGAGATGGTCATCAAGTTCAGCCACGTTGTTGCCGCAACCGGTCACCCGAAAGGCGATGCCGCCACGCTTCTGGCCGAGCGGGTCAACGAGGAAATGAACGGCAAGGCCTGCATGGAAGTATTCGCCAACTCGACCCTGTTTGATGATGACAAGGTTCTTGAAGCACTGCTTCTGGGTGATGTTCAGCTCGCCGCTCCTTCGCTTTCGAAGTTCGAAGCCTACACCCTCAAGTATCGTCTGTTCGACCTGCCGTTCCTGTTTTCGAGCCTCAAAGCCGTTGACAGCTTTGTGCAGTCGGATTCCGGCAAGGGTCTGCTGACCGTGATGGAAGACGTCGGCTACACCGGTCTGGGCTATTGGTCGTCAGGCCTCAAGCAGTTCTCGGCCAACAAGCCGCTGCTGCTTCCCACGGACGCCGATGGCCTGAAATTTCGGGTTCAGACTTCGGACGTCGCCGTTGCGATGATCGAAGCCATGGGCGGCTCGGCCCAGAAGCTTGCGTTCAAGGAAGTTTACGGCGCTCTTCAGACCGGCGTTGTCGACGGACAGGAAAACTCCTGGTCGAACATCTACACCCAGAAGTTCTTTGAAGTGCAGGATGGCGTCACCGAGACCAACCATCAGTTGCTGGCCTACCTGCTGGTGACGTCGACCGAGTGGCTCAACAGCCTTGACGCCGACTTCCGCGATCAGTTCGTCAAGATCGTCGACGAAGTGACGATCGAAGCCAATGCTGCGGTCGCGGCTACGGAAGCCAAGAATCGCCAGAACATCATCGATGCTGGTGGCACCATCCGCGAACTCAACCCCGAACAGCGTCAGGCGTGGGTTGATGCCATGAAGCCGGTCTGGACCAAGTTCGAGGGAGATATCGGCTCCGATCTGATCGAAGCCGCTGTTGCTTCCAACTCCATGAACTAAGCGGAGTATCCGCAAGAAGGCAGGCCCGGGGGTGTCTAACGGGCCTGCCTTCTCGAACATGCGGCGAGCATCATGATGCTCACGCGGGTGACATTTGGGTACACACGGAATCTTGACGGGATGCATGTGGCGTTTTCAGGCAGGTGACCTGAAAAGCGATGAGCACACGTCAATCGGGGGATCGCATGACTGTCTATCTGCCATATCTCATCATGGGAGCGGTGATCGCGCTGTTCTGGTTTGTGGAGCGCCGCAACCCGGCTTCGGTCACGCGGTTCGAGGAAAACGTTCTCGCTGTCCTGCTGGCGATGATCACGATCGTCTCCTTCATTCAGGTTGTCGCGCGGTACGGTTTCAACAGCGGCTGGACAGGTGCGCTCGAGTTCACTCGGATCCTGTTTGCCTGGATGATCCTGTTTGGCATGAGTTATGGCCTGAAACAGGGGATGCATCTGGGTGTTGATGCGCTGCTGCGGCTGTTTCCCAAGCCGGTGTTCAAGGTCTTCGCAATCTTTGGCGCGTTTTGCGCCTTCCTTTATGCGGCCATCCTGATCGAGTCCTCCTGGCTCGGTGTGCTGGGCGCCGATACCAGTGGCGGTGCGATGGTCTACTGGTCGAAATTTTATCAGATCGGCATCGGCCTTGATGATCTGCGTTATCCGGAATGGATGCAGGACACGTTCGGCCTGAAGGAGCGCGTGCAGCGCTGGATTGCCTATCTCATTCTTCCCATCGGACTGGGTTTGTTCGGCTTCCGTGCGCTACAGGGCATGGTGGCGATCTGGCGCGGCGAGCGTGAACTGATCATTGCCGGACATGAGGCGGAAGACCTCGTTGCCGAAAACCGCAACGTGTTGAAGGACTGATCCGCCATGGAAACCGCAATTTTGTTCTTACTCGTTCTCGGACTCTTGTTCGCCGGCGTGCCGGTGGCGGTGTCTCTGGGGCTCTCGTCGATCATTCTGATCGCTTTCTTCTCCACTGATTCTATGTCGTCGGTGGCCATCCAGCTGTTCACCGCATCCCAGAACTACACATTGCTCGCCATTCCGTTTTTCGTGCTGGCATCTGCCTTCATGTCAACCGGCGGCGTGGCCAAGCGGATCATCCGCTTCGCGATAGCGGCGGTCGGCCATTTTCGCGGCGGTCTGGCCATGGCCAGCGTGCTTGCCTGCATGCTGTTTGCAGCGTTGTCGGGATCGTCGCCCGCCACCGTTGTCGCCATCGGCACCATTGCCATCGCCGGCATGCGTCAGGTTGGTTACTCCAAGGAATTCGCCGCCGGGATTATCGCCAATGCCGGCACACTCGGCATTCTCATTCCTCCCTCCATCGTGATGGTGGTGTATGCCGCGGCAACGGACGTCTCTGTCGGCCGGATGTTTCTGGCCGGCGTGATCCCGGGCATTGTCGCGGGGCTCATGTTGATGCTCGCGATTTATGTGGTGGCGCGGGTCAAGGGGCTTCCGGCAGAACCCTGGCGCGGAATCGGTGAAATTGTCGCCGGCGGCAAGGAGGCCGGCTGGGGCCTGTTCCTGATCATTATCATCATCGGCGGCATCTATGGCGGGGTGTTCACCCCAACCGAAGCCGCAGCCGTGGCCGCAGTCTATTCCTTCTTCATAGCGATCTTCATCTACCGCGACATGGGGCCGATGTCCGGTATCAGCTGGGTCAGTGAGGCCGACCCCCGTGCCAGCCGGGCGGGCTTTTCCGGCATAGTTTATGCGGTCGCCTTCTATTTCGTCTGGATGATCCTGTCGTTCTTCGCCACCAATGATTCCGAAACAGTCACCTTTGCCGGCCGGTCCAATCTCGGTTTGGCGATCTCGCTGGTGATCATGGTGGCCTACGTTGCCTGGCGCGGTGACAAGGGACTTGCCGGCGTGCCGTCGGCGCTGGTTGCGGGTTTGCCGATCTGGGGACGAAACTTCAAACTGATGGGCCGCAATTTTGGCCGGGCGTTTTTCAACGAAGACACCCGCAAGGTCATGGTCGATGCGTCGAAGACCACCATCATGCTGATGTTCATCATCGTCAACGCGCTGTTGTTCGCCCATGTGTTGACCTCGGAACGGATCCCGGACGCCATCACCGAACTGATGCTTGGCTACGGCTTCACATGGTTCACGTTCCTGATCGCGGTCAACATCCTGCTGCTGATCGGCGGTCAGTTCATGGAGCCGTCAGGGCTGCTTCTCATTGTTGCGCCGGTGGTGTTCCCGATTGCCATGGAACTTGGCGTTGACCCGGTGCATCTGGGTATCATCATGGTGGTCAACATGGAGATCGGCATGATCACACCTCCGATCGGACTGAACCTGTTCGTCACCTCCGGGATCACCGGAATGAGTCTGGTTCAAGTGGTTCGCGCCGCGATGCCCTTCGTCGCGGTGTTGTTCGTGTTCCTGATCATCGTCACCTACGTGCCTGCCTTGTCGACCTGGCTGCCCTACAGCCTGATGGGGCCGGAAATCGTCACGAGATAGGCATTGGGTGCCTGAGACAAATCAATACCCAAATCTAACTGTCGGGGCGCGAAAGCGCCCCGTATCTTTTGATGCGGTCCCGGAACGGCTTGAGCGCCTGCTGGCTGTGGGTGGATCAACGCAGGTTCTGAAATGCGATTCCGAACGTTTTGAAACGCGTTTTCGGGCTCCCTTTGGTGCGAAGCCTTTCAAAGAGGCTCATCCGTGGCGTCAACGCTGCAGGTCATTCAAGCACGCTTCAAGGGAGTCCATCGTGAGAACAGACAGAAAACCAATCATTTTTACCTATGCATCCATCGCAGTCGTGGCTTTGTACGCCGCATCCATGATGAGCGCCGCGCAGAGCGAAGGCGTGATGCGGTCGGGCCCTGCGGTCCGAACCGCCCAGGGCCAGGAGATCCCGGCGGGCTCAATCGGCATCGTCGTTATCGAAAGCGCCCGCGAAGCGTCATTGCTGCAATTGCGCGGCATTGCCGGCCGCGGGTTCGCGCTGCTCCGCAACTCCGACGGCAATGGTTGTGTGCAGTTGCCGCTGCGGTTTGTTGCCGGAGACTTTGGCGGCGATGGGTTCGCGTCAACTCAGGCAAGGCCCATTCGCCTGACAATCAATGACGCCGGAATTGCCGAGGCACTTGTCGGCGGTCTGGATATAGTCAGCGACCATTACCACGTGGGTACATCCCGGATTGACCAGATTGCCATTGTGGAAGGCCTGACCGTGGAGCATGGCTTCGTCCTCAACCCGGGCAAGTCGCTGCTGGCAGACCTGTTGGGCGCCGATGTCAATCAGGTTAAGTGCGAGGCTTGGTAAACCGCGTTACCTCGCTGTTTCCGCATGTCGCGCAAAACCACAGTGCGGATTTGCGCGACATGCATCACATTGCCTTATTTCGGGTGCGGTACTGAGACGGGGTCAGTCCGGTGATGCGGCGGAACTCTCCGTTGAAACTGGACTTGCTGACAAAGCCGGCTTCAAGCATGATTTCGGTGACCGGCAGGCTCGTATCGCGCAACAGTTCCTGGGCGTGACGAATGCGAAACCCGTTCAGGTAACGAGAGAAATTGTCTCCGGTACACCGGTTGACGGCATTTGAAACCTGCCGTGCCGGCACCACCAGCCGGCGCGCGACCCGGACCAGCGTCAGGTTGGTGTCGCAGAACAGGTTGGTCTCGTCCATCATCGCGCCCAGCTCTTCAAGCAGCCTGCGATCTTCTTCTGATGACGCCGGTTGCGGTTGCTTCCGGGCAAGGCCGGTCATGCCCAGGCGCACGATCTGTGGTGCCACGATCAGGGCGACAGCGAAGCAGAATGCTGCCAGTATTCCCGAAGCTCCGGACAGCAATTGCATTGCACCGCCGTCACCGGCGAAGACACCGGCTGCGACAATTGCGAAATCGGCCGCAACCATCAACCCCAACAGTGCAATGATTGCATACAAGGCCGTGCGCATCAGCGGCATGGCCTGAGCCGCAACGTGAATGAATTCATCCGGATTACGGCCCAGGAATGCTGCGATGCGGATCAGGTAGGCGATGTTGAATGCCAGAACGATGAAATCGCCGGAAACCGGAAGTGACACCAGAATTGCAATCTGGGCGATGACAACAAGCCCGGCATTGATTGCAAATGGTCTTTTCCATGATTGATCGCCGTCCTGGGTCAGCGTCAGGAAACCCAGATAGGCGGAGGGGCCCATCAGAAGGGCAATAATCGGCTGCAGTTGAGCGGGTACGTTCATCTCGAAGGACAATCGCAAGCCGAGCACGATCCCGATTGCTGCAAGGGACATGAGAAACACGCAGAAGAAAACCCGAGCCGGCACCGGCATCCTGCCGTTTGTCGCCAGAGCGGCGGTCGCGATTGCCGCCAAAACGCTGACCAGCCATGCAAGGGGGAAATTGACCATGTTGGAGATCCATCGCCATGGGAAGAGCTTCGCAGCATCTTCTCATGCCTAGAGATGATGCGTCGTTGCTCACCCCTACCCCGGGCAGGTTGATGAAACAACGCGCTGGTAGTGTAAACCGAAATACCCTTTTCATCACAATCGCGAATGGATTGCTTCAGACAATATCATGTCTGGCGCCATTGTGATCGGCATGGTCGGGGACCATAGTAGCCCTGCCATGATTGATCATATCAACTTCCCGCTGATCCTGACCGCTGCGCTTCTGGCGACAGCAAGCCCCGGGCCGTCGACATTGGCGATTGCCGGAACGGCGATGGCGCATGGACGAGGGCAAGCGCTGGCGCTGGGCGCGGGCATCATTTCAGGTTCCTGGATCTGGTCGATTGCGGCAGCGCTTGGCTTGAGCGCGATCATGTTCGCCAATGCCTGGGTGTTTGATGTGTTGCGATATCTTGGCGCGGGATACCTCTTGTATCTGGCCTGCAGAAGCACCCTTGGCGCCCTCTCGGTCAGGCAGGTAAAATTGCGATCGGTATCGACGCGAAGCCGCCTGGCGGCTTATGGCAAGGGGTTGGCGATGCACCTGACCAATCCGAAGGCGATCCTGTTCTTTGGCGCACTCTATTCGGTTGGCGTTCCGGTCACCGCGACCGCCCTGGAGCTCGCCGCGGTGGTTCTGGCCATTGGTTTGCAGAGCGTGTGCGTTTTCGTGACCTACGCCGTGCTGTTTTCCAACCATCGCGTGGTGGCTGTGTATCTCCGGCTGCGGCGGTGGTTCGAGGGCGCATTCGCCTTGGCTTTCGGATTCGCCGGATTGAAGCTTCTGACAGCCAGATTCTGAAGGAAAGTGCAAAGGCAAGGCCAAAACGTGCCATGGCTGGTTAACGCGGCGTTAACTGTTTGAGCGCAGCCTGAGTATCAGACATGCCCATCCAATCCTCCCAGGACCCGGCATGACGGCGAGGGCGGCGAAAGCCGCCCTTGACCGGTTCAGGGCTTCCGGCTTTCCAGATAGTCTCCGATCCGTTGTATAGCCTTTTCGATATTGTCATCGGAATTGGCGCAGGAGACACGGACATAACCCTCGCCGAGAACCCCGAAATCGGGGCCGCCGATCAACGCCACACCGGCCTCTTCCAGCAGTGCGCTGGCGAGCGGTTTGGCTTTCCAGCCGGTGGCAGAGATATTCGGGAAGGCATAGAAAGCGCCCTTGGGAAGGACGCAGTAAACGCCGGGCAGCTCATTGAGCAAATCAGTCACCAGGCGGCGGCGGCGGTCGAAAGCTTCAAGCATGTCCGCCACCGCGTCCTGCGGTCCGTCGATTGCGGCGATGCCGGCAAATTGCGATGGCGCATTGACGCAGGACCAGCAATTGACCGCCAGTTTCCTGACGTAGCCAATCAGGCTGTCAGGCCAGATCGACCATCCCATGCGCCAGCCGGTCATGGCCCAGGTCTTTGACCAGCCGTTGAGCACGATCAGGCGGTCGCGGATCTCGGGGTAGGTGAGAAGCGAAGTGTGCTGCTCGCCGTCATAGGTCATGACGTCATAGATTTCATCGGACAGGATGGCGACGTTCGGGTGAGCGGAAAGCCCTGCCACGAGCTTGTCGATCTCGGATTTGGGAGTGACGCCGCCGGTGGGGTTTGCCGGAGAGTTGAGGATCAGCAGCCTGGTCTGCGGAGTGATCAAGGCCAGCGTTTCTTCGGCGGAAAAGGCAAAGCCGTTTTCCTCGCGCATCGGTACCGGAATGGGCCGGGCACCGACATGCTCGATCATTGAACGGTAGATCGGAAATCCCGGATCAGGATACAGAATATCGACACCGGGTTCGCCGAGCATGCGGATGGCGGCGTACATGGTGGGCTTGCCGCCGGGCATGACCATGACGCTGTCCGGAGAGATTTCGATGCCGGTCATGCTCAGGGTGCGGCGACAGACGGCCTCGCGGGTCTGCAGCAGACCGTTGGCAGGGGTGTAGCCATGATGACCGTCGCGCAAGGCCTTGACCGCAGCCTCGACGATATGTGCCGGAGTCTTGAAGTCAGGCTGGCCGATGCCGAGATTGATGATGTCGCGACCCTGATTGACGAGCTCGGTGGCGCGGGCGAGCACGGCGAAGGCATTTTCTTCACCGATGCGGTCGAATGCAGCGATTGGCTGGATCATGAGCGCTTTTATCCTGTCCGGGTGGTTGTTTTGTTCCTGCAACTCATGTCCTATTCCGGCGCGAAATTCAATTCAGGCAAATCAAATGCACGACTTGAGCAACTGGAAATCCTGCCCCGCCCCCGAGGGGTTCTCGGTCACCGGGCGATATGTGATGATCGAACCGTTCCGGCGCGATGTGCATGAAACCGCGCTGTGGGAGGCCCTGGGCGGTTCCGACATCAACGAGCTTATCCGGTATTTCCCGAACGGTCCCTACGAGGCTGCCGGACAGCTTGCTGACTGGCTGGAAGCCAACAAAAGCACGGGGACGGTGGTGTGCATATTCCGCAACCGCCGCACCGGCGATATTGTCGGCATGGCGTCATTGATGCGCCCTGATCCCGCCAATGGCGTTGTCGAGGTCGGCTCGGTTGCGCACGGCGCCGCGATGGCGCGGTCCCCGATGTCCACCGAAGCGCATTATCTGATGGCGCGGCATGTGTTCGAGGATCTCGGCTATCGTCGCTACGAATGGAAATGTCACAACGACAATGCGCCATCGAAAGTAACGGCAGTCCGGCTCGGGTTCACGTTCGAGGGCGTGTTCCGTCAGCATATCATCTCCAAGGGCGCCAACCGCGATACCGCCTGGTTTTCAATGATTGACGGGGAATGGCCGACTCTCAAACGTGCGTTCGAAGCATGGCTTGAACCTTCCAATTTCAATCCGGAGGGCGAGCAGAAAATTCGGCTGGAGGGTATGAGGCAGGGCGCCTGATGAAGCATCTTCGGCGCGCCACGGCAGACGAACGCCAGATGCTGGAAGCCTTTCAGCGTGCTGCCTATGCGCGTACCGAAGCCGCAGTAGGCGCGCGGGCCATCCCGCTTGAATGGGACTATGGGGCTATTCTCGATGAATGCGAAGTCTGGCTTGACGAGGAGGCGGGCGTGCTCAATGGCGTCTTGATCCTGCGGGTCCTGACAGACCGGGTATTCCTGGAATCGATTGCCACTTCACCGCAGGTCGCGGGATCCGGGCGTGGACGCCTGCTGCTCAAGGCCACGTTCGACCGGGCGCGTGAACTGGGATTAAATCGGGTTGGCCTGATTACAAACAGTCTTAATCCGGCGCTGGCATGGTACAAGAGACTGGGCTTTGCAGTCGATCATGAAGAGGTTAAGCCCGGACGGACCGTGATTCACATGTCAGCACCGTCTTCCAGTGCCGGATGATGAATGCCGGCCGTGAGCGGATGGCCGGAAGGCCGCAGCAGGTGCTGCAACCAGACAAAACAACCTGGCGTTTCGTCGCCCGAATTGGAGCCGTGATCCCATGAGCAAACCAGCAAATTCAAACCGCTCATCGGCCATTGCCGCGGCCGTTATCCTGATCGTCACCGGGCTTGTCTTTTACTACATGCCGGCGATGATGATGTCCCTGTCGGAGATTTCGCCGTGGTTGTCCTATGCGCTGGCGATTGCCTTTGTGCTGGCTTTCTTTGCTATCTTCTGGCTCCGGGGTAAACGGCAGAAGAGAAACGAAGACCACAAAGACAGCGCCGGATAAGGTTGGTTCAGGCCTGGAGCGATGCGGCCAACAGAAGCAATCCCAGAGCCATAACGGTCGCTGCGCCGAGGATTTCGATCATCGTGGCGACACGGCCACCCATGGAGGCGCCGGCCAGACGCACAGCGGCTCCCTTGGCCATGACCGCCAGTGTCGCCAATGCCGATACGGTGATTGCCGTGCCGATCGCCATGGCGAAAGCCGAAGCGATCCCTGCCAGCCAAAGTCCGTTCAGCATAGAAAAAGTCAGCACAATCAGCGCCCCTGAGCACGGCCTGAGGCCGACCGCCACAACGGCGCTCCAGGCTTCGCGCAAACTGAAATCACGACCCGAGATCAGCTTGGGATCGGGCAGGTGGGAATGACCGCAGCTTGAGCAGACTTCGCCGTCCTGATGTTGGTGGCCGTGGTCATGGTCATGATGATGATCGTGATTGTGGTGATGATGATGATGATGATGATCATGATCATGATTGATGTGCGACTGTATCGCCGCCGAAACCGCCACTGGCCGGCTGCGTCGCAGGGAGATGAGTTTCCGGCTGAGCAGCCAGAAGCCGAATGCTGCGATCAGCGCGTAGCTTGCGATCTCCATGAAATGCGTTGCCCGCGTCATGGAAATCGACAGGCCGCGCAAGAGGTAATAGGCAACCCCGACCACCGCCACCGCGGTTGTTGCCTGCAGCAGCGAGGACAGTACAGACAGAAGCACGCCGCGCCTGAGCGCCACCTCGTTGGCGATCATGTAGGATGAAATCACCGCCTTGCCATGACCCGGGCCTGCTGCGTGAAACACGCCATAGAGGAAAGACAGGCTGATTAGTCCCCACATCTGCCATGGATCGGTACGCATCGCTTTGAGAGATCCGGTCAGGGCTCGGTAAAACGCCTGTTGCTGCTGATTGATCCAGTTGAGAAACGAGCCGCCAAAGCCGGTCGGTGAGAAGGACGGCTCCACCGTGCCAATTCCCAGGGAGGATTGGGCATGCGCCGCACCGGCGACGAGAACAAATCCCATGGCTGACACAATGACCGCACGCGAAACTGTCCGATTCATTTGCAGTCCAGCTCCAGCCTTGTCGCCAGCAGTTTTGAAAGATCGCCGCTCCCGGTTGTTTCAAAAAAGGCTTCGGTCAGGGACGCCTGATTCTGTTCTATGATTTCGTCGAAATCCGGCCGCACAACCTTGCGTGCGCAGCGCGAGGCCGAAGCACCTGTTACCGCCATGTCTTCGTCGTTGATGAAATCCAGAGCCGCATACATGGTCGGATCAAAGACGCCGACGGCTATCTTGCCCGCAAGTTCAATACTGTCGGGGACCAGGGCGAAGAACATCAGCAATTGCCCGTCCTGGTAATCGACCTTGATCGCTTCGGGAAGCGTGATGCCGATGTCCTTACCATTGACCGTGACGCTGGTGTAATAATCGAATTCGGCCAGCGACTGGGTGACCATGTCGCCGATCTTGGCGAGTTCGCCGGCGTCGAGCTTCATATCGGCGTTTTCGTCAAAATCCAGAATGACGCTGGAGGAGAAAACCTCGTCAAAACGCCAGACGTTACGCAGTTCAGTGACGCGGCCATCGGCCGATGTCTCAATCTCCAGCCTCGCATCGGCGAAAACATGCGGATGCGCCAAGGCTGACGCCGGAGCAATCAAACTTGCGAGCGCCGCGATGGCTGGCAATCGCGGAATCAGGTGCGTGGTCATGATGCGCCGATCTGTTGGTCTTGGGTGGTGACTGTCTTGGCAGCAAATATGGACGAAAATTCGGCGGGCGCCAGCACCTGCGACAATTGGAATCACTGATTGGTTTTAAACCACTGGCTCAGGAAATCGACGAAGGCGCGAACCTTGGCGGGGAGATAGCGGCGATGCGGGTAAATCGCGTAAATGCCGCGGTCGGTCACAAGATAGTCAGCAAGGATCGGAACCAGTGCTCCGCAGTCCCGGCGCTCCTTGAAAACGAAGTCAGGCAAGACCGCGACACCCAGGCCAGCCTCTGCCGCACGCATGGCTGTCAGTGGGCTGTTGACCTCGAGCCGACCGTGCACGGACACCGAGAAAACGGATCCGTCCTTGTTCTCGAAAGGCCAATTGTTGAGACTCCGTCCATTGGTGTCAATAATACAGGGCAGTCCTGCCAACTGTGATGGATGGGTGATCGGGCCATGGCGTTCGAGAAATTCAGGGGAGGCGCAGGCGATCAGCGAGAAAGCCGATAGCTTGCGGGCGATCAACCCTGAATCCTCCAGCTTGGTGATGCGGATCGCTACATCGTAGCCTTCCTCGACCAGATCGACGAAGCGGTCGTCGGAGATGATCTCCAAAGTCACATCCGGATGGGCGGCAGCGAACTCAATCAGCGAACGGCCGATGGCGGCATCGGCGAAGGTGCGCGGCGCGGATACCCGGATGCGGCCCTTGAGATCCTTCGAGCCTTCACGCACCAGATCCGCGAGATTGTCGATTTCCTTGAGAATGTCCGAGGCGGTGCGGAAATAGATGTGACCGGCTTCGGTCAGCGAGAACTTCCGCGTGGTGCGGTTGAGCAACAATGCACCGAGATCGTCCTCAAGCTCGCGCACATATTTCGACAACAGCGCCTTGGAGCGGCCGACCTTGCGTGCGGCCGCGGAAAACCCTTCGGCCTCCACCACGTCGATAAAGGCACGAATGCGGGTCAATGTATCCATGTAAGTCAGATCCTCGGGGTTCGCGCCAGGTATTCACGACCGATGGCATTGTCACTACAAATTGAACAGTTCACGGATATTCGTTCAGAGAAACTGTTTTTCAAGGGGCAGCCAAGAAAACACTTGATTGCGACAGGCGAAACTCTTATCTGCGCCTAGCCCAAAGTCGCACGTGCCTGTGGGTGTCCGCCGACCCTCGAAATGGTGAGGAATCGGTAAGGTACCTGGAACTAACCCCTCCAGTCGTTTCTCCGGCCATCCGGTTGAGCGAGGACATCTTGAAGCAACGACGGTGCGGGCCTTTCTGGTGTCTGCCGGCTTTCCAACAGCCGGGGTTACTGAAGAGGCACACCTTCATTGCCGGAAGTGCGGTCGGGATTTCCCTCCAATCCAAGGCAGACATGAGCGGACCAACGCCACAAATGGCTCGGTCCACCGACGCATCAAGCGTCCGCACCGCTATCCGGTTCCTCCAAAGGCCGGCTTCGGGATGTGGCCGTACGATGCTCTGTCTAGATTTGGCCCCGATGACGGGGCCGGGAACGGAGCACCCGATGACAACTGCACGAATTCTCGATTTCATTCGCACCAGACGTCCCGATGGCCCTTGTCTTGTGGTTGACCTTGATGTGGTGCGAGACAATTTCCTGTCGTTTCGCAAGGCGCTTCCGGACAGTTCGATTTTCTATGCCGTCAAAGCCAATCCGGCACCGGAGATCTTGCGCCTGCTTGCTGGCCTCGGCTCCAGTTTCGATTGCGCATCGGTTGCCGAGATCGAAATGGCGATGAAGGCAGGTGCTGCCGCCACCCGCGTTTCCTATGGCAACACGATCAAGAAAGAGCGTGACATTGCCCGGGCGCATGCACTTGGTGTTTCGATGTTCGCCGTCGACAGTCATGAGGAGGTTGAAAAGATTGCACGCGCGGCTCCCGGCGCCCGGGTGTTCTGCCGTGTGCTGACCGATGGCGAAGGCGCCGAATGGCCGCTGTCGCGCAAGTTTGGCTGCGTGCCGCAGATGGCGGTCGACGTTCTGGTTTATGCGCATCAGCTCGGCCTGGTCTCGCATGGCGTGTCTTTCCATGTCGGCTCGCAGATGACCAGGCTCGACGCATGGGATGCAGCGCTCAGCGACGCGCGCCGGGTGTTCGACAAGCTTGCCCAGCAGGGCATCCACCTCAAGATGGTCAATATGGGCGGAGGGTTCCCGACCCGCTATCTCAGGGACATCCCGACCGCGCAGGCCTATGGTCAGGCGATCTTCGCGTCGCTGCGCAAGCATTTCGGCAACCACATTCCCGAAACCATCATCGAACCGGGCCGCGGCATGGTCGGAAATGCCGGTGCGATCAAGGCCGAAGTTGTGCTCGTGTCGCGCAAGTCGGACGATGACAATGTGCGCTGGGTGTTTCTCGATATCGGCAAGTTCGGCGGACTTGCCGAGACCATGGACGAAGCCATTCGCTATTCCATCGTCACGCCGCGCGACGGCGATGCCATGGAGCCCTGTGTCCTGGCCGGTCCGACCTGTGATTCAGCCGATGTGATGTACGAGAAAAACCCCTATCCGATGCCGGTCTCGCTGACCATCGGAGACGAGGTTCTGATCGAAGGTACCGGAGCTTACACCACCACTTACTCGGCCGTTGCCTTCAACGGTTTCGAGCCTCTGCGATCCTACGTGATCTGAACAGCAGTCCGTACCGATCTGGCTTTCCGCAAGCGGTCGGTCGCTTGCGGACAGGCCTTTGTAACCAGTTTTTCGTGATTGTCGCAGTCGAGGATCAGCCCATGACAACCGATCTGTCAGTTTTCAGTGAAACCAGCTTCGTCGTTGGCGAGGAAATGCAGGGTGACGCGAATGTGCGGGAAGCCCTGCTTGATCGTGCGATGGGGGAAGGCCGCCGGCGCAAAAGCTCGGAGAAACTGCGTTGCGGCAGACTTCCGTCAGCCGGGCTTGCCTTCGTTGCGCGCGACGATTCGGAGCGTGTTATCGGCAGCGTTCGGCTGTGGGATGTTTCGTGTGGGGCAAGGCCGATGTTGCTGCTCGGACCGTTGGCGGTCGAGCCGTCATGCGCCGGGCAAGGTATCGGTACAGCCCTGATGCAGCATGCGATTGCCCGGGCTGCTGACATGGACCACGGCGCAATCATTCTTGTCGGTGATGCGTCATACTACGCCCGTTTCGGATTTTCCGCTGACAAGACCAGCGGAGTGATGATGCCGGGTCCCGTCGAGCGCAACCGTCTGCTGGGATGTGAACTCAAGCAAGGGTCTCTTGATGGCGCCAGCGGACTGCTGATTCCTCGTGGCCGTCGCGCGGGTCGTCGCCAGTCGTACACCACTGCCGAAAGGCCCATCGTTGAGGGCCGGCTGGTCCAGGTGGCCTAGGCAACCACCCGTCTGACGCCTGGTGTCAAAAAGAATGCGCCGGAGCGGAGGGGCGTCCGGCGCATTCACAGTGATCGCGGGGTGTCGCGATCAGAAAACAATCCCGTTGCCGAAATTGACCGGGCCTGACGGGTATTGTTTTGCGGCCTTGTTTTCATCGCGATCGATGGCGGATGTAGCGGTGCAATCGATACCTGCCTTGGCGGCCTTTGCCGGGGCTTCGGTGCAAAGGGTGGCCTGCGACTTGGCTGTTTCAGCGAATGCCGGCGCCGAAGCGAAAGGCAGGATCGCGGCCAGTGCGATGGTTGCTGCTGCGAGGTTCATCTTGTTCATGATAGTCTCCTTCAAGTAGACTGATAATCGACGTGCCGGCCAGGTTTCATCTGGTGTGGATCAACCGAACCGGCGATGAGATGAAACTGGGGATTGAATGGCCGGAGTACCGCGCGAGTTCGAAATCCGAAGCGGAAGTTTCAGTTTCGGCGCGTGATTTCCGGAATCGATTGGACTCTTCGCAGGCCAATGCCTATCTCGGTTGCGTTGTCTGAGACGCACCGGATTGGCCGTGCGCAAAATGCGGACCTGTACATGTCAATGGAATTGACCCTGGCCGGTTTTATCGACCTCATCCTGCGTGGTGGAACCTTTGGCGTGCTGCTTTTGCTCATCATCCGTTTCGCCCGGAGGCGGGAGTTCGGATCGCTGTGTGCAACCGGAATCCTGTTTGGCGTCACAGGCCTGATCGAGATTATTCTCAATGCTCCGCCGGTTCTTGGCATGCTCGCGCCGGCCACATCCGTGGTTGTCGGCTTCCAGCAATTGCATTTCATCACGTTGTGGTGGTTCATCGTGGCGCTGTTTAATGACCGGTTCAGGTGGCAATTGAGCTATTTCTGGCCAATCGCTGTCTCTGCGCCACTGATTGCCGGAGCGGCCCTGGCGCCGGTCGGCCTGCAATGGGGATTCACCTTCGGGCTGGTTCTGCTCAATACAGCGCTTCTGGCGCTGATCATCCACACAGCCTTGCGCCATCGGGCAAGCGATCTGATCGATGACCGGCGCGGCTTCAGCCTGGCACTGGCTTTTTCCGTGCCGCCTTTCACGCTGTTGGTGTTTGTCACAAACCTGATCAGTGTCGAAGGGCCTCAACTGTCAGTGCTGTGCCTTGTCTATTCGGCTGTTTATTTTGTTCTCGCACTGGGATTTTCTGTTTGGCTGACAACGTTGAAAGAAGGGTTGTTCCAGCGCGCGGCAAACGGCTCGGTGCCTTCGGTTGTCCGTGGCGAGTTGTCCGGCGCGGACCGGCTGGAACTCGACCGCGTCGTCAAGGCGATGGATGGCGGACTTTATCTTGAGCCGGGCCTGACCATTGGAGGATTGGCCGACATTCTGCATGTTCCCGAACACCGGCTGAGACGTTTGATCAATGGTGGTCTCGGATACCGCAACTTCGCGGCTTTCGTGAACGACTACCGGATCGAGGAAGCCAAGCGCCGGTTGGCCGACCCGGAGCTGGCGCGCGAACAGATCATCCAGCATGCCTTCAGTCTGGGCTATGCGTCGCTTGCTCCGTTCAACCGGGCCTTCCGCGAGCGGGTCGGCGTCAGCCCGACCGAGTTCCGCGAAGGCGCGCTGACGCGAGTGGCCGCGGAATAGCTCGAGGCCGCGTCTCCGGCTGCCCTATTGACATGGTGATTGCGCGTGCCTATCTGAGCGTCTTCGGGTCTGGAGCCCCGGCCGTCCGCAGGCATTACGCCATGGTGAAGTCTCCAGCTTTCAAGCAGTCACCTTTTTGATGACATGCCAGATGGTGGAATGCGGACACCCCTCGAACACGGTATGTCATGACAGGAGAACTGCCATGCGTGACCTCACGCCATTGCCAAATTTGAGCACACTGAAAGATCAGGCCAAACGCCTGAGAACCCGACTGGAATCCGGTGGTGAAACGATTGGACATTCCAGAGCGCTGGAATTGATTGCAGCCCAGCACGGCTTCAATGACTGGAATACGCTGCATGCCGCCCTGGGCAACCGGTCCGGCCCCGAAAGCCTTGCACCCGGTGCGCGCGTAACCGGAGCCTATCTCGGGCAACCTTTCGCGGCTCGGGTGGTCGGCATCCAGGCCATGACATCCTCGCCGGGGAACTATCGGGTGTCGCTGGATCTCGATGAAGCGGTCGACGTTGTCACCTTCGACAGCTTCTCGTCGTTCCGCAAGCGGGTTAACGGCGTCATCGGCAAAGATGGCGTCAGCCAAGCCCGGACGTCCAATGGCCGTCCGCACCTGGAACTGTCCTGGTCGTAACCGGGATGGCTGTTACCCAGCGATGTCGACAACACCACAGTCGCCTGCTTGCGATCCAAACGCGAGCAGGCGACCTGGCTTGTTCCAGGCCATGGCCGTGATCGGGCCCTTGCCGGGTCGACGCAACAGGGCTTCCTTGCTGTCGGCGATGCGGACGGCAAGCACCATGCCGTCACCGAACCCGATGGCGACAAGATCCTCTACCGGATGACAAGCGACACATGTCACCATGGTATCTGCGCGTTGTCCGAGCTCCAGCGGAGCCTTGCCCATAGGCCCGTCCTTGCCCGAGAACGGCCAGACAATCGCAGAGGGCGCGCCGGATGAAGCGAGCCATTTGCCCTTGTTCGACCATGACAGTGATTTGACCTTGGCGGGATAGCCGGTCATGCGCATGTGGCGCTGTTCGCTGCCCGGCTTGCCATCAAGCTTCCAGCCATGCAGCGCGTTTTCCTGCATCGCGGTCACCAGAAAGCGGCCATCGGGGCTGAACATGACCTGATTATGGGCTCCCTTCCATTCGAAATCGATTGCAGGTGCACTGCCTTGCACAAAGACCAGAGAGACGCCGTTGTAGCGTGCCATGGCCAGCCGCAGCCCCTTGGGAGCGAAGCCAAGGCCTTCAATGGTGCGCGCTTGTTCGAAACACCGCTCGGTTCCGTCGGCAAGCAGCACTGTTGCCGCGCGGCCTTCGGCATAAGCAACCGCGCCTTGCGGACCGGCCGCAACGGTGCTGACCCATTTGCGGGCAGAAGGACGCAGCGTGGTTTCGGTTCCGTCGGCGTCAAGCCGCATCACCTTGCCATCTTCACCACCGGTGATCAGGCTTTTGCCGTCCAAAGTGACGGCGGTGGCTAGCAAGCCATCATGCAGTTCATGGCGGTGGGTTCCGTGGTCGAGGCGGACCACTTGTCCGGAAGCCATCGCAAACACCGGAACGTCGTCCAGAAATGCAGTTGCTAGGCAATGGTCATCGACATCGATCGGGGCAACTGTGGGCATGATCAGAAATCCCTCAGGCCTGGCACGCCAGGAAGGTCCGCTCGAGCTTCTCGCGGTCGAGATCCCGCCCGATGAAGACGATGCGGCTTTCGCGTTTTTCGTCCTGTTTCCAGGCGCGCTGGTGGTCACCTTCGACGATCATGTGAATGCCCTGGATGATGTAGCGGTCAGCATCGTCCTCAAAGGCGATGATGCCCTTGAGGCGGAGGATGTTTGGGCCATCCAGCTGGGTGATTTTTTCGATCCAGGGGAAGAACCGCTTCGGGTTGAGCGGCCCGGCGCGCAACGAGATCGATTCGATGGTTGCATCGTGAATATCGGACGGGGCGGCGTGGTCATGATGGCTGTGGCCGTGATGGTCATGATCATGCCCGTGGTGATGGTGGTCGTGATCGCAATCCGGTGTGCAGGCATGATCGGGGTGGTCGTGATCGAGGAAATGCGGATCGTTGTCGAGTGCGCGGCTGAGATCAAACGCGCCGCGGTCAAGCACGGCATCAAGCGGCACGGCGGCGCGCTCGGTGCGGTGAATGCGGGCTGACGGATTGATCGCCCGCACGGTGCGTTCGATGGCTTCCAGCTGCTCAGGTGTGACCAGATCAGTCTTGTTGAGAATGACCACGTCGGCGAAGGCGATCTGGTCTTCGGCTTCGCGGCTGTCCTTCAGGCGGGCCGGCAAATGCAATGCATCGACAAGGGCAACGACGGCGTCGAGTTTGGTCTTGGCGCGGACGTCCTCGTCCATGAAAAATGTCTGGGCGACCGGCACGGGGTCGGCCAGGCCGGTGGTCTCGACGATGATGGCGTCAAAGCGGCCGGGCCGGCGCATCAGGCCTTCGACCACACGGATCAGGTCGCCGCGCACGGTGCAGCAGACGCAGCCATTGTTCATTTCGTAGATTTCCTCGTCGGATTCCACGATCAGGTCGTTGTCGATGCCGATTTCGCCGAATTCATTGACAATCACCGCATACCGCTTGCCGTGCGGCTCAGAGAGAATACGGTTGAGCAATGTGGTTTTTCCAGCGCCGAGATAACCGGTCAGAACGGTCACGGGAATTGGGGAAACAGGGGTGGGGACGGGCGCTTCGCTCATGAGGGCTCTCTGTCAGGATGGAGTGTTTGACACCATATAGGCGCTTGGTGCGACATATGCCACTCACAAGGATATGATGTGATGCGCCAGTGCCAATCCGGGCAGATGTGGAGACTGTTCGGACGATCAATCCAGTTCGCTCACATCAAAAGACGCCATGTCGGCCAGCAACTGGCTCAATCCGCGCACCGCGTGGGCCAAAATCGCTTCACCTTTCTCTGCGTTTGCCAGGCTGGCTTTGCCCGCCGCTCCATCCTTGTTGAGATCGGACATTTTCCAGCCGAATGCGTGCGGGCCATAGGCGCGCAAATGGGTGAACTGCCGGACATAGTCAGCCTGCCGTGAAGGGAAATCCCGCAATGCGTCCAGGCGGACAAGGTCCGGCCTTGTCGCCAGCATAACCGAGGTTTCGATGTCGCCTGCATGAATGTCGAATGCCTTGTCGTCAGGTTTGATGATTTCAGCGGGAATCCCGAACCTGGTCCAGCTGGTGGCCACTGCGAGCATGTTGAAACGCACGCGGGCTTCAGTGGCCACAATCGTGAGCAGGGGCGAGTTGCCGCCATGGGCGTTAAGCAGCAGCAAGCGGCGTATGCCGCGGCAGGCGCAATCGGCGGCGATGCCGATCCAGCGATTGACCGCTTCGTCGAAAGCCAGCGTTCGCGTACCTGACACATCCATATGTTCGATAGAGTAACCAACTGATTCGACCGGCAGGAGCTCAAGCTGGATTGAGCCCTGTACAGCTTCGCGGAGTCTTTGGGTAACTGCGTGCGCGATCAGTGCATCGGTCTCGAACGGAAGATGCGGACCGTGCTGTTCATGGGCTCCCAGCGGCAATATCGCGATCGGCATGGATTGTGAGGGCATGTAGTGGTTTTTCCGCTCAGGCTTGGATAGGCTCGGATCAGCCTAGGGTGATGGAACAAAGGCCGCAAGAAGGAGCTATCCATGTCCGGTAAAAAGAAAAACAAGACCAAGAAGGCGAAGAAGTCCGCTCAGGCCGAAGCACTCTCGCTGATCAATCAGGTCGCACGTAACGCACGCACCGCACTGTCGCGCCAATTGCTCGATCTGGGGCTTTATGCCGGTCAGGACGGTGTCATGCTGGCGCTTGACGGAAACGACGGCCAGACGCCGGGCGCAATCGCCGCTTCGCTGGGAGTCAAGGCGCCGACGATCACCAAGACCATCGGCCGTCTCGCGGCCCAGGGGTTCGTGCGGCGCGAAGGCTCCAAGGATGACGGCCGCATGATGCTGGTGTTTCTTACCGATGCCGGGCGGGATCAGATCAAGTCGGTTCGCAAATCGCAAAGGCGGACCGAAAAGGCGGCCTTTGCCGGGCTGAAAGAGAAAGACGTCGCGCACCTGCTCGATCTGTTGTCCAGGGTTGATGCCAGCATTGCCGCTGAGCTGAGTTCAGGAAGCGTGGTGGTTGCCGACCGGCTGTTGGAGACGGACCCACTGGAGATCCATGGAAGCGATCTTCCCGGTGACGATGAGCAGGCTGCGGAAACTGTTTGATTGCCAGCCCGGTTTAAACCTTTTAGATTCGTTTAAACGTTTGAATCGGGACAGTGCCTCGGCAATGGGAATGGGGATTTGGCGCAAAAAATAAAACTTTCCACAATCGCGGAGGCTCTCGGGCTTTCCACGGCAACAGTTTCGCTGGCCTTGCGTGACAGCCCTCTGGTGGCCGATGTGACGCGCGACCGTATCAAGGAAAAGGCCGTCGAACTCGGCTATATCTATAACCGGCGCGCGGCTTCGCTGAGAACATCGCGGTCGGGTATTATCGGTGTTGTTGTGCATGACATCATGAACCCGTTTTACGCCGAGATCCTGAAGGCGATCGAGACGGAGCTCGACCGCAGCCGGCAAACCTTCATTCTTTCCAACCATTATGATTCGGTCGAGAAGCAGCGCAACTTCATTGAAACCCTGCTGCAATTGGGCGGCGATGGGGTGATCATGTCGCCGGCGATCGGTACGCCGGCGTCGGACATCCGCCTCGCTGAAGACAATGGCATGCCGGCCATTCTGATTGCACGGTCTGTCCCCGAGATCGATGTGCCGACCTTTCGCGGTGATGACGCCTATGGAACCGCTCTGGCGACCAATCATCTGATCAGCCTGGGACACACCCGCATTGCCATGATTGGCGGCACCGACCACACCTCAACGGGGCGCGACCGATATGCGGGTTATGCCAATGCGATGCAGAAGGCAGGGCTCGCCCTGGATCCGGCGCTGAGAATACCCGGACCACGCACCAAGCAGAGCGGCTTCGAGGCGGCGGTGAATTTTCTCGCCAATCCACTCAAACCAACCGCGGCGGTGTGCTGGAACGATCTGGTGGCCATCGGCCTGATGAACGGCATTGCGCGTGCGGGCCTGGTGCCCGGCAAGGACATATCGGTCACCGGCTATGACGATCTCGAGGAGGCTGCGATTGCCACGCCGGCATTGACGACGGTCTGGAACGGGCAGTCCGAAGTCGGCCGTTTCGCAGCCCGGGCGCTGCTTGACAAACTCAACGGGTCAAGCGAAGCCGACGGCTTGCATCTGATCAAGCCGGAAATGCGGATCCGGCAATCGACAACACCGCTCAATCCGGGAGCAGGACGATGAACAACACTCAACCCACAATTCTCATTCCAGGCGGCATAAATCCCCGGGTCCGAAGCCGCGTCGAGGCCGAATTCGACGCCATCGCGATCGAGACCGCCGATCCAGCGCTGCTGGATGCAGGAACCCGGGCGAAGGTAACCGGCATCGCTTCGGCGACCATCATCGACGCGGGCTTTATCGATGCATTCCCCAACCTGGCGATTATCGCCAATTTCGGGGTTGGGTATGACGTTGTCGATGCCAGGCATGCGGCTTCACGTGGCGTGATGGTGACCAACACCCCTGATGTCTTGTCCGATGAGGTTGCGGATACAACGGTTGGCTTGTTGCTCAACACCCTTCGCGAGCTTCCGAAAGCAGAGACTTACCTTCGCGCCGGCCGTTGGGCTGCTGAGGGTCCCTATCCGCTGACGTCTCTCACCTTGCGTGGGCGGACAGTCGGCATATTCGGGCTCGGGCGGATCGGATTGGCCATTGCGCGGCGTCTGGAGGCTTTCGGCCTGCCAATTCACTACCATACACGCAACAAGAGAAATGATGTCGATTACACATGGCACGACACTCTCGGCGGGTTGGCCAAAGCAGTGGACACATTGGTCGTGGTGGTTCCGGGAGGGGCGGCGACGGAAAAGGCAGTCAATGCCGACATTCTTGACGCACTTGGTGCTCAAGGTGTGCTGATCAGTGTTGGTCGCGGATCGACGCTGGATGAGGACGCGTTGATTGTGGCGCTGAGGGAGCGGCGCATCGCTGCGGCCGGGCTTGATGTGTTCGCCCATGAACCGAATGTGCCGCAGGCGCTGATGGATTTGCCGAATGCCTGTCTGTTGCCTCATGTGGCTTCGGCGTCAGTATCGACGCGCAACGCAATGGCGGATTTGGTGGTGGACAATCTTGCAGCCTGGCTTGATGGCCGTCCGGCGCTAACGCCGGTGCCCGAATGCGCCGGCCTTGACAGAAAGCCCGGCTGAGGCGACCCCAAGTCGGGCGCCACCAAGTCGGGCGCCGCGAAAGAGCAAGCTGAAAGCGTGAGTGCAGAAAGTCATGCGGGATCTATGCCGCTGCTTCCGCAGGGCGGGTATGGCGGGCCCGGACGGCATCACCGAACGCGGCGAAAATCTTGTCCGAGATCGTGTCGCTGCCAACCCAGTATTCGGGATGCCATTGCACACCGATTGCGAACCCCGGCGCGTCGATGACACTGACAGCCTCGACGGTGCCGTCTTCCGCGATCGCTTCCACGGAAAGTCGCGGCGCAAGTTTCGATATCGCCTGGCGATGCAGCGAATTTACCTGGACTTCGCCCTCGCCGACAATCGAGGCGAGACAACTGTCCTGCTTCACCTGGATCGAGTGGCGGATCGCAAATGCGGCATCCCGGTCTTCGGTTTCAGGCTTGCGATGGTCGATCCGTCCAGGAAGTTCCTGTATTTCGGTTGCCAGCGAACCGCCCATTGCAACGTTTAGTTCCTGTATGCCGCGGCAAATGGCGAGCAGCGGAATACCGCGCTCGATTGCCCGGCGAATGAGCGCCATGCTGAGACGGTCACGGGCCGGATCGAACGGGCCGTGGCTTTCCGTCTCTTCCTCTCCATAATTGGAAGGATGCACGTTTGTCCGCGAGCCGCTGATGAGGACGCCATCGACCCTGTCCAGCACCATGTCCACATCCGTGCCATCGCTCAAGGCCGGGACAATGAGCGGCAAGACATTCGAGCCCTTGACGGCGGCCATGATGTATTGGTCGGGTGCCGCATGCCATGTGTATCCATCGAAGCTTCGGATATCGGCCGGTATCGCGACAAGTCCACTGTGCATCGTCATTTTCCCTGATCCGCGGTGCTGGCTGTCTGCCACATCGTCATGATGTTTTCACGTTTCACTCAAACTTTGTCAATTCCCCGACCCAAACGGCAAACCCACAGAAAAGATGGGTTCTGAAGCCAATCCGTTTGAAGTTATAACTGGCAAAAAAAATTGACCATTGCCGCTGAAATCGCCGCCTTGTGCTTGAAAGCATTGCTGCAACATGGTTAGGTCAATCCCATACCGCTGGGACGCAACAGGGAGCAAACCCTCAGCTTGGCGGCTTCGTTCAACTGGGAGGTTTTTATGGATCGTCGTTCTTTTATCAAAAAGGCTGGGGTAACCGGAGCAGGGGCTGCAGCCGCGACAACGCTGGCTGCGCCGGCCATTGCGCAGACAATGCCGAAAATCACATGGCGCTGCTCGTCGGGTTTCCCGAAGGCGCTTGATACCATCTACGGCGCTGCCGAAGTGTTCGCACAGGCCGTTGCTGAATCCACCGACGGCAATTTCGAAATCCAGACCTATGGAGCCGGCGAGATCGTTGGCGCACTTGAAGGCGCTGACGCGGTTCGCGACGGCACCATCGAAATGGCGCATACAGCATCGTACTACTTCTTCGGCAAGGATCCGACATGGGCGTTCGGAACCGGCGTCCCGTTCGGTCTCAACCAACGCATGACCAATGGCTGGCTCTATGAGGGCGGCGGGCTGGATCTGCTCAACAACGATTTTTATGCCGACAACAACATGATTGCTTTCCCTGCTGGTAACACCGGCGCCCAGATGGGCGGTTGGTTCCGCAAGGAAATCAATACTGTGGCAGACATGAAAGGCCTGAAGTTCCGCATTGGCGGTTTTGGCGGGCGCATCATCCAGGAAGTTGGCGTCGTGCCGCAGAACATTCCGGGTGGCGACATCTACGCTGCGCTTGAAAAGGGCACCATTGATGCTGCCGAGTTTGTCGGTCCTTACGATGACTCCAAACTGGGCTTCAACAAGGTTGCTCCCTACTACTACTATCCTGGTTGGTGGGAAGGCGGCGTGACGCTGATGAACCTGATCAATCTGGACAAGTGGAACGAATTACCGAGCTCCTATAAGGGTATCGTCAAGTCGGCTTCCGCACTGGCCAACAGCGTCATGATGGCGCGTTATGACACCTTGAACCCGCCGGCTCTGAAGAAGCTCGTGTCCGAGGGTACAAAGCTTCGTCCGTACAGCCTTGAAATCCTGGAAGCCTGCTTCAATGCGGCCAACAAGGTCTATGGCGAAATCAGCGCGGAAAACCCGACCTTCAAGAAAATCCATGACAGCTATATGGGCTACCGTGGTGACGGTTATCTCTGGTTCCAGCTGTCTGAATACAACATGGACACTTTCATGATGATCCAGCAGCGCGGCGGCAAGCTCTAAGCAAGTCCTGCGAAAGCCAAACCTTCAAGGCCCCGGAATCGAATGGTTCCGGGGCTTTTTTGTGTGTGTGGGTGGGATCTTGTGCGGTGAATCTGTTTGGTGGCGAAGACGTAGACGGACTCCGCTGGAATAATGGTATTCCGCAACGCTGGATCGTTCAGTTGAAATTGGGTAACCCGGTCGCGCCACCGGGTGCCGGAAGGTCGCCGGGTGCAGGCAATGCGCCGTCGCCGGCAGGCTCGGACGGTTCACCGAGATTTGGTGTGCCTGGCAGACCGAAGCCGCCATCCAGGCTCAGTCCCGAGCCGGGCAGACCGAACCCACCACCGCCGATATTGTTGATCGCGTCATCAATATCGCTCTGGTTCATGATTACCGGGGCGGTCTTGTAGTGAGTCACAAGACCTGGGAAGGCGATCAGAATACCCAGCATCACGACCTGAATGATGATGAAGGGCAGCGTGCCGGTGTAAATCGATTTTGTTGAAATCGGCTCGATCATCCGATCGGTTGTCTCGTCATACCAGGCTTTCATCGGCGCCACTGACCGCAGGTAGAAGAGCGCAAAGCCGAACGGCGGTGTCAGGAAGCTGGCCTGCAGGTTGAAGCCGAGCAGCACCCCAAACCAGATCAGGTCGATGCCGAGTTTTTCGGCCACCGGAGCCAGCAACGGGACCAGGATGAAGGCAATTTCGAAAAAATCCAGGAAACAACCGAGAATGAAAATGATGATCGAGACGGAGATCAGGAATCCCACTTCCCCGCCCGGTAAGGCCAGCATCAGCTCTTCGACCCAGCGATCACCGGAAATGCCATAAAAGGTCAGCGAGAAAACCCGCGCGCCGATCAGGATGAACATCACGAAGGTTGCCAGTTTTGCGGTGGAATCCAGCGCTTGCAAAAGCGTCTTCATGTCCAGCCGGCGCTTCAACAACGACATCACCAGCGCGCCTGTGGCGCCCATGGCACCGCCTTCGGTGGGTGTCGCGATGCCCAGAAAGATCGTGCCAAGGACCAGAAAGATCAGGGCGAGCGGCGGGATCAACACGATAACCACCTGCTCAGCCATCTTGGACAGATATCCAAGTTTCATGGTTCGATTGATCAGAGCAAAGCTGTAGGGAATGATCGTTGCAGTAAGCGCCGACCAGACCACCCTTGTTTCATACCGCAGATGATCGAAAACATAGAAATAGCCGACTACGAACAGCGCCAGCGCCGTGCCAAGTATGATGAAAAGCGAGCGTCCACCGTTGCCGAGCGGTCGAGCCTCAGGCGGCAGTGCAGGCGCCCATTGCGGTTTGATCAGGGTAATGGCGAAGATGTAGGCGCAATACATCCCGACCACGATCATGGCGGGGAAAAAGGCGCCGACATACATGTCGCCGACGGACCGGCCGAGCTGGTCAGCCATGACGATGAGGACCAGCGATGGCGGGATAATCTGTGCCAGAGTGCCGGACGCCGCAATTGTACCGGCAGCCAGACCCGGATGATAGTTGTAACGCATCATGATTGGCAGCGAGATCAGGCCCATGGCGATCACCGATGCCGCGACGACGCCGGTTGTGGCGGCAAGCAGAGCGCCGACCAGAATGACTGCAAATGCCAGACCGCCGCGAAGGGTTCCGAAGAGCTGACCGATGGTGTCGAGCAGATCTTCCGCCATGCGCGACCGTTCGAGAATCAGCCCCATGAAGGTGAAAAACGGAATCGCCAACAGCGTGTCATTGCGCATGATGTCGAAGACACGGTTCATGTTGGCCTGGGCCAAAGGCCAAGACAGCTGAATCTCAGGTGAAAGGTGGCCGAGTTCGACGCCGACTATAAAAAAGTACATGCCTCCCGCCGCCAGGGTGAAGGCGACCGGATAGCCGATGAGAAGCATCGCCATGACGGTGATGAACATGATCGGTGCAAGGTTGTGGGCAATCAGATCAAGCATCGCTTCGGGCCTTCATATCGGAAGCTGCTTCGACTTGCGGCGGCATGGAATGATCATGGCCAGGCTCCTCTTCAAGGAGGCCGCGAATAATGGCGATGCGCTTGATGATCTCGGAGACAGCCTGCGCGGTCAGCAGAATGAAGCCGGCAAGAACCACTGCCTTGGCGGGCCAGATGATCAGGCCGCCAGCATTGCTGGACATCTCGCCACTCTTGAAGGAGCGCCAGAAAAAAGGCCAGGCGAGGTAGGTCATCATCAGGCAGAACGGCAACAGAAACAGGAAATGGCCAATCAGGTCGATCCAGTCACGCGTGCGCTTGGAAAGATTGCCGGCCAGCACATCGATGCGGACATGTTCGTTCTTGCGCAGTGTATATCCGGCGGCAAGCATGAAGACCGCGCCGAACAGGTACCACTGGACCTCCAGCCAGGCATTGGACGACATGTCGAATACCTTGCGGATCGTGGCGTTTCCAGCACTGATCAGCACCGCCGCCAGCACAAGCCAGGACACATTGCGCCCGACAAAACCGTTGATCCGGTCAATGAACCGGCTCAACGCCAAAAGATTTCCCATATTGTCCTCCGGTCACTTCACCTCCTGTTTTCAGGAGTGTGGATAACCATGGTTCCCATCACCGCCATCTTTACCATCTATGAGGCGTCTTGCCAGTCCATATCAGGAAAAAAGCATGTGAAGCAACAAGTGGTGCACAAATTTTACCAGTTGCATTGCCGAGCTGTGTGGCTTTCAATGATGGTTGCCGCTATATCGCCTTGAAGGCGACGTGGGAAAGGGGACCAAAGTGCGAGCAGCCGAATTATTCGATGTTTCGGGAGAAATTGCACTGGTAACTGGCGGAGGCACCGGAATCGGTTTCAAAATCGCCCGCGTACTGGCGGTAAACGGCGCCAGGGTCGTGCTTGCCGGCAAGGATCAGGGCACCCTCGAAGCTGCGGTTGCCTCTCTTCGCGAACTTGGCGGACATGCCATCGCAATTCCCATTGATGTGCGCCGGGATGACATGATCGCTCCATCCTTCGATCGCATCGAAAAGGAATTGGGACCGGTCAGCCTGCTGGTGAACAACGCCGGCATTGCCCATCGCGACAAGGCAGTCAAACTCGCACGCGAGACGCTTCGCGATGTCATGGCTGTCAATGTCGAGGGAGCGGCCATGATGGCGCAGGAGGCAGCCCGGCGCATGATCCGCGATGGCCGCGGCGGATCCATCATAAACGTCTCCAGCGTATTGTCCGAATTGCCGATGCGTCAGGTTGCGGCTTACAGCGCATCGAAAGCCGCCATTAGCCAGATGACCCGCTGCCTTGCCCTGGAATGGGCCAAACACAAGATCCGCGTCAATGAGATCAGGCCCGGCTGGTTTGAGACCAGCCTGACGGATCCGTTTCTCAAGGGGGCGGGGGCTGGTGTTATGGCCAACCAAAACCCGACTGGACGGCTTGGTGACAGCCACGATCTGGATGGCGCCATCCTGCTGCTTGCGTCCAGGGCCAGCGTTTACATGACCGGCAGCGCCATTACCGTGGACGGGGGGCATTCCATCGGACGCTAATTCGGTTGCCGCAGGCTCGTCCGGCGACAGAAAATTTCGTTAGGCGACTGTCGGCGATGGTCTGATTGCGCAGTCGGGTCCGGCATGTGAATTCGATTGACGACGGACCTGTGTAGCCCAAATATCAAGGATGAGGTCAAGGACCCGGAAGAGGGGCCTTGGCTGTTCGCAGATCGTGCGCGATCGCGATCCGAATGGTTTGAGGAGGCCGCAAATGACAGTCCACGATGTTTCACTCGACGACAAATTCGACCTCGAGAAGGATCGGATTTTTGTCACCGGCTCACAGGCCGTGGTGCGAATGCTGATGATGCAGCATGAGCGTGATAGCCGCGCAGGGTTGAACACGGCGGGCTTCATCTCGGGATATCGCGGTTCGCCGCTGGGCGGACTTGACCAGCAAATCAGCCGGGCTGCAAGGCAACTCACGCCGCACAACATCGTTTTCCAGCCCGGATTGAACGAGGAACTGGCGGCAACGGCCTGTTGGGGATCACAACAGGCGGGACTGGACGGGACCGGCAAATATGACGGCGTGTTCGCGCTTTGGTATGGCAAGGGACCGGGGGTGGACCGGTCCGGCGATGTGTTTCGTCACGCCAACCTTGCCGGATCTTCGCGGCATGGCGGTGTTCTGGCGCTGATGGGGGATGATCATACCGCGGAGAGTTCTACCAACGCCCATCAGACCGAGTTCAATTTCGTTGATACCATGATCCCGATCCTTAATCCGGCGGGTGTGCAGGAGATGATCGATTACGGGCTGCATGGTTTTGCAATGTCGCGGTTTGCCGGCACCTGGGCGGCACTGAAATGCGTCAAGGACAATGTGGAATCCACCGCCTCGGTTGATGCCGGACTTGATCGCCTGAAGATCATTCTTCCCGATTTTGCGATGCCGCCGGGCGGGCTTAATATCCGGGCAAACGATCTCGATTTCCTCGGGCAGGAAATACGGCTTCACGAATACAAGCGCGATGCCGCAAGCGCCTATATCAGGGCCAACGGGCTCAATCGCATGATCTATTCGGGCGGCGCCAACGCCAAGGTCGGCATATTGACGGTCGGCAAGAATTATCTCGATGTGCGTCAGGCCCTGGACGATCTTGGAATAGACGAGGCCAGAGCCAACCAGATTGGTGTCCGCTTGTTCAAGGTTGCCTGTCCGTGGCCGTTTGATCTGGCTGACATGGCCGAGTTTGTCGACGGTCTCGAGATGGTGATTGTTGTCGAGGAAAAGCGGTCGCTTCTGGAGAGCCAGTTGCGCGAGGCGTTGTACGGAGGCGCCCGTCAGCCCGTGGTGGTTGGCAAGCGCGACGAGCGCGGTGACTGGCTGTTTCCAGTCAAGGGTGCGCTTGATCCCAATGATATTGCGGTCGCGGTGGGAGAACGGCTGCTCAAGGTCATAGGCTATTCCGAAGATATCGACGCCAAGGTCAAGCGAATCCGGCAGTTCCAGAGCATGTTGGCGAGTGTTTCGGATGTAGCGTCCCGTACGCCATATTTCTGCTCGGGTTGTCCGCACAACACCTCGACGAAGGTTCCGGAAGGATCAATCGCGGCGGCAGGGATAGGGTGTCATTTCATGTCGTTGTGGATGGACCGGGACACCACCGGTTTCACCCAGATGGGCGGTGAGGGCGCGCAATGGGTCGGCCAGGCGCCCTTTACCACACGGAAACATATTTTTCAGAACCTTGGCGACGGGACCTACAATCATTCGGGCGTGCTGGCGTTGCGTTTCGCTATCGCATCGGGCGCCAACATCACCTACAAGATCCTCTACAATGACGCGGTTGCGATGACCGGTGGACAGCCCCACGAGGGCAGCCTGAGCGTTGATGCGATTGCCCGGCAGGTTCGCGCCGAGGGTGTCGAGCGGATAGCGCTGGTCAGCGACGATCCCGACCGGTACCCGGCGGGAACATCGTGGCCATCGGCGATGAGCCTTCATCACCGCTCAGAGCTTGATATGGTACAGCGGGAATTGCGGGAGGTTTCGGGCGTCACCGTCCTGCTTTACGACCAGACATGTGCCGCGGAAAAGCGCCGCCGTAGAAAGCGCGGTACCTATCCCGATCCTGACAAGCGGGTGATCATAAACGAACTGGTATGCGAAGGTTGCGGGGATTGCGGCGTCAAGTCGAACTGCGTGTCCATCCAGCCGGTCGAAACTGAATTCGGACGCAAACGCCGTATAGATCAATCCAGTTGCAACAAGGATTTTTCCTGCATTGAAGGGTTCTGCCCGTCGTTCGTGACGGTTCACGGGGCGCGTATCCGGAAAACGGACAGTTCTGTGCTCAAATCCGCTCCGGATCCGCTCGAGGGGTTGCCGGCCCCGGACATCGCTTCGCTCGAGCGTGGATGGGCGTCCATCATTGACGGTATCGGCGGAACCGGTGTTGTGACCATCGGTGCCATCCTCGGCATGGCGGCGCATCTTGAAGGCAAGGGATGCGGGATGATCGACATGGCCGGGCTTGCGCAAAAAGGCGGCGCGGTATTCTCGCATGTCCGCATTGCCGAAACGCCGGAGGATATTCACGCCATCCGGATATCGGCCGGCAAGGCGGATTTGATCCTGGGGTGCGATCTGGTGGTTTCCGGATCACGCAAGGTCCTGACTGCGGTTCGGGAAGGCGAAACCGTTTTTCTGGTCAACACCAGTGAAGTCATGCCGGGCGATTTTGCCCGTAATGCTGATTTTTCATTGCCGACGGAACGGTTGAAACGGGCGATTGTCAAATCGGCCGGCGCTGACCGCACCAGTTTCTTCGATGCCACATCCGCCGCCACACGGTTGTTCGGCAATGCGATCGCCGCCAACATGTTCATGCTCGGCATGGCGTCGCAGAAGGGAGCATTGCCGCTGTCGCCGGAATCTGTCGAGCAAGCCATTCGTCTCAACGGTCAGGCCGTCGCCATGAACATTGCCGCGTTCCGCTGGGGGCGTAAGGCAGGGCATGATCCCCAATCGGTGCACGCTTTTGTCTCCGGTCCGCTTCCGGACGCCGATACTGCGGCGCAGGAGTCTGTTGCCGATCTCATTGAACGTCGCGCCGATTTTCTGCGTGACTACCAAAACGAGGCGTGGGCCGCCAAATACCGGGAAGCCCTCAGGCCGCTTGTCGACTCCGAGACGCTTGTGCTTGGCAAGCCCGGGCCGGTGTCAGCCGCTGCCGCGCGGTCGCTTTTCAAGCTGATGGCGATCAAGGATGAATATGAAGTAGCCCGGCTTTACAGCGATGGCAGTTTCAAACGGCAGCTTTCCAAGCAGTTCGAGAGCTTCGAGAAGCTGGAATATCACATGGCGCCGCCATTGCTGGGGCGCAAGGACGCCAATGGCCATCCCGCAAAAACCTCGTTCAGCAGGGGGATGTCTGCGCTCTTTCCGCTTCTGGCATCGCTCAGATTTTTACGGGGAACTCCACTGGATGTGTTTGGGTACAGCGAGGAAAGACGCATGGAACGGCGTATGCTTGCAGAATTCAACGAGGAACTGCGCGAAATGAGCCGTGCCTTGAAGACTGAAAATCTGGCGCAGGTCGCAGAATTTCTTTGTTATCCCATGGGAATTCGGGGGTATGGTCATGTGAAAATCAAAAACAAGGAAAAAGTATATCTGGATAAAAATGGTATTATTCAAGTCATACTTAAGGAAAAAAATATAAATCATGAGATGGCTGCGGAGTAATGTAATGGTTTGTCATTTGGATTTTGATATTATTGGAGTTAACCTAAAATATTGAAACAGGGGTTGTGAAGGATTCAGGGCTGAAACCCGTCTGTGATAAATCTGTTCTTAATTTCCGTTTGTTAGGTTGCCGTCTTGAATTCAAGGACAGGTGTTCATGCAAGCGGCAGACAACACAGCATTCGCGGATGACGTCCGTCTTTCCTTCGTGGCCTCGCTTTATCAAAAGCGGGGCACGTTGTTTGCGGGCATGATCGCGCATGTGGTCACCACAATGGCGGTGTATCTGCGCATCGACGATCCGTTCTATCTTTACGCAGGATTCGCGCTTTTCATAATCTGGAATGGCCGCAATCTCGACATGATGCTCTTCGACAAGCAGGACAAAACCAAGTTCGGGCTTGCGGAAACGCTGCATTGGGAAAAACGGTATGTTGCGGGATCGCTGATCGCCGCTTTCGTGCTGGGTACGGTCTGCGGTCATGCGCTGGTGGTGGCGCAGGACCCGTTTGCGGAACTGGTGACAATCTCGGTGACATTGGCGACGATGATTTCCGTTGTCGGACGGAATTTCGGTTCGCGGCTGAATGTAGACATGATCATCCTGGCTGCATGCCTTCCCATATTGGCCGGTCTCGTGATGGCCAGGGACCCCTATATGGGGTTGATGGCGGTTTTGCTGCTGCCGCTGTTTCTGACCACGCGCTCCATGGCAAATGGCGTCCGGGATTTCCTGTTCAACGCAGTGACCGCCGAACGAAAAGCTTCCGAGATTGCTGAGCGGTTCGACACAGCACTCAACAACATGTCGCATGGATTGTTCATGCTTGATGGCGACGGACGGATCGAGGTTGCAAACCGCAAAGCCCGCGAATTTTTCAATGTCGATCCAAACATCGACCTCAGCGGGCGGATACTGAAAGCCGCGCTGCGGCTCAGCGCCCGCAATGGTGTGATTGCACGAGAAAATTTCGCCCAGATCAACGAGCATCTCGATCGCCTTATAAGTGGACAGGAAGACCGCTCGCTGGTGCGTCTGGACAAGAACTCCTGGCTTGAATTCAGTGCGCGTCATCGCGGCGAAAAGGGCGTGGTTCTCATATTCGAAGACGTGTCGGCCCGTATTCAGTCGGAAAAGCGCATTTTGCACATGGCGCGTTTTGACAGCCTGACCGAATTGCCAAACCGCTCCTGGTTCAAGGATATTGTGGCGGCAAAAATTGCAAAGGCGAGACCGGACCAGAAGCTGGCGCTCGCGGTTCTGGATATCGACGACTTCAAGCATGTCAACGACACGATGGGTCACCTCAGCGGCGACAAGTTGCTGAGCGCGATTGCCAACCGGCTTCGCTCGCTTTCGCGGCAGAAATTTGTGATCTCCCGGTTCGGGGGTGACGAGTTCGTGCTGTTTCTTCCCGATCTGGAAGATCTGCCGGATCTGAACAGAACCATGGACCACGTCATCGACACGTTGCGCGGCACTTACATGATTGATGGCCACAAGCTTTTCATAAGCTTGTCCGGCGGGGCCTCATTTGCGCCGGCGGTCCACGCGCAGATCGAGGATCTGCACATCCAGGCCGACCTTGCGCTGTACGAGGCCAAGCGACGTGACAAGAACCGCTGGACCCTGTTTGAAGAATCAATGGACAAGCAGTATTCCGAACGGCAACGGATGAAATCCGACCTTCGCGAAGCAATCCGTACCAACTCGATGGATTTGTTCTACCAGCCGATGTTCAATCCCGAGGGCAACCGGATCGCAGGCGCGGAAGCGTTGTCGCGCTGGAACCATCCCGAACTTGGCCCGATCTCGCCGGCTGATTATATCCCCCTGGCCGAGGAAATGGGGATCATCGGTGATTTGACACGCTGCGTAATCGAAAAGGCGGCGCGTGAATGCGCAACATGGCCCGGCCACCTCTTTGTCTCGGTAAATCTTTCGGCGCTCGATCTTGGAGACCGTGCGATCGTGTCAGTGATCGCCAACGCGCTTGATACCACCGGCCTGGCTCCCGAGCGGCTGCAACTGGAAATCACCGAGAGCGGCTTGATGAATGATCTGGAATCCGCGCGGGTGATCCTGACGGAGCTGCGCTCAATGGGAATGTCAATTGCCATTGACGATTTCGGAACGGGCTATTCAAGCCTGAGTTACCTCGACATGTTGCCGCTCAACAAGATCAAGATCGACCGGTCCTTCGTCAGCGATCTCGCCGCAGACACCCGAAAGTTGAAACTGCTGCGGGGCGTTGTCCATCTGGCGCGTGAGCTTGGGCTGGACGTGGTTGTCGAAGGTGTGGAGACAGAAGCTCAACTGGTTTTGATCCGCGAGAACAACTGCGCCGATCTGATCCAGGGCTATATTTTCGGAACTCCGATGCCCAAGGGCGCGTTCCGCGAACTGGTAGCGAAGCTGTCCAAACAGCACGCGGTTGCGCCCAATGAGCTGCTCCTGTCCAGTTCAGTGAATTCGGACCGCTAAAGCAGCCCCCCGAAAACCAATCGCCAGGGCGTGACGTGAAATGTCTCCGGTGCTTTCTGACAGCCGGACTGTTTTCCTTGAGTTTTTGTCGATTTTGTTAACCATAATAGAGTGTTAATGGGGTCAGTGCGGTTCCGCGTGATTGATTAGTAGAAAATTAACGTTAAGATTTCCATGTATTCAATCATGGGACTTGTCATTGATGACGGCGGCAGCAGACAGGGTTTCGAGCTTCAGTGCCAGCGTGATGCGCTTGCTTGAGAGCATAGAGTATCGCCGGATCGATAACGCGGATGACCTCGAAGACGTGGCACGCATCCGGTACAAGGCTTTCTCGATGGTTGGACTGGCGCCGCAAAACGGCTCACTCCTGATCGATGAGCTGGATTTCAAGCCCAATGCTCATGTGATGGGCATTTTCTTCGATGAGCAGCTTGTCTCGACCATTCGTGTCCATCATGTCACCGGTGCCCAACGCGACAGCGTCGCGGTTGCGCATTTTCCCGATGTGATGAATCCGCTTCTGGATGCGGGCAAGACCTTCATTGATCCGGTCCGGTTTGCCGCGGATCCCGAGATCATGCGTGAATACCCGGCCTTGCCCTACCTGACCCTGCGGGTCGCAACCATGGCGACCGTTTATTTCGATGTCGATTACTGCCTTTCGGTAATCAAGCCGAACCATCGTGCTTTTTACAAACGCGTGTTTCAATCCATCGAACTTACGGAGCCGCGGTATTTCGAGCGCTATAACAGCAATATCGAACTGCATGCAGCCAATGCGGAGGAGCTCAAAAGAACGCTCTTCAACCGGTTTGCATTCTTCCGGTCGCAGCCGCATGAGCGCAGGATGATGTTCGCGCCTCGTGAAACCCTGGGGCAGACGCCGTTGACCATTCTTCCAACGGCGAGATACGCACTTCAGCAATCGAGCTGAAGTAAGTCACCGGTCTTGCGGCAATTTAGATGTTGAGCGCAAACCACGGTCATGTTTGCGACGGCTTGTCCATTGCACATTGCGGGCGGTTTGTGTAATCCCTCGTTGAATTGTAAATTGGGGAGCTACAGCATGGCTGAACAGATGAACGGTCCTGTCGAAACCGGTGCTGCGATGGATTATTCCGAGCACGACAAAACTTATGCAATGTTCCTTGCCGGAGCGAAATATGGCACGATCACCCTGGTGGCGCTGATGATCGCCATGGCGATCTTCTTCTTTACCGGCGCGGGAGGCATTGTCAGCTTCCTGTCGTTCTTTGTTCTCAGCATCGGCGGTGGTTGGCTCGCGCGCTGATACCGACGCCACCGACCGGGCCGGTTCCTGAATGAACCGCCCGACCCATCCAATCCGCATTTACAGAGGAGGGGCTCTCTTGGGCACCACCGTTTTTGTAGCCAAAGAGTCTGATTCTCTTGAATCTCGCGTCGCCGCATCGCCGGAGACAGTCAAGAAAATGACAGCAATCGGGCTAGACGTCATTGTCCAGAAAGGCGCCGGTGACAAATCCCGGATCGCCGACGCGGATTTTGTTGCAGCCGGTGCAAAGACCGGAACCGCAACTGACGCCAAGAAGGCCGATATTGTGCTGCGTGTGCGGCGCCCCGCGAGCACTGAGATCAAATCGCTCAAGTCCGGCGCCATCGTGCTTGCGCAGATGGACCCCTACGGCAACGAGAAAGCGCTGGCGGAACTTGCAAAGGCCGGAGTTACCAGCTTCGCCATGGAACTGATGCCCCGCATCACGCGGGCGCAGTCGATGGACGTTCTGTCGTCTCAGGCAAACCTTGCAGGCTATCAGGCAGTCATCGAAGCCGCCCATGTCTTTGACAGGGCGATGCCGATGATGATGACCGCGGCAGGAACCGTGCCGGCCGCGAAAGTCTTCGTGATGGGAGCCGGAGTTGCAGGTTTGCAGGCAATCGCCACGGCCCGCCGTCTCGGTGCTGCCGTGTCGGCCACGGATGTGCGTCCGGCCGCCAAGGAGCAGGTGGCTTCGCTCGGCGCAAAATTCATCGCGGTTGAAGACGACGAGTTCAAGGCCGCCGAGACATCCGGCGGTTACGCCAAGGAAATGTCGAAGGAATACCAGGCCAAACAAGCGGCCTTGGTGGCGGATCACATCTCCAAGCAGGACATCGTCATTACCACGGCACTGATTCCCGGACGCCCCGCGCCGAAGCTGATATCCCGCGACATGCTCAAGAGCATGCGCCTTGGGTCGGTTGCGGTCGATCTGGCGGTTGAGCGTGGCGGCAATATCGAGGGCGCAAAGCCCGGAGATACAGTCACCGTCGACGGCGTCACCGTAATCGGAATTCTCAATATGGCCGGCCAGATCGCTGCAAGTGCGTCGCTGCTTTACGCCAAGAATCTGCTGACCTTCCTCGACACAATGATCGACAAGGAAACCAAGACGGTTTCGGTCAATCTCGACGACGAGTTGGTCAAGGCAACGGCGCTGACCCATGGCGGCGCGGTCATTCATCCCGCATTTGGCGGCGAAACCAGCAAGGGAGCAGCATGATGGCGGGTTCCGCACTTGATAGCGCGCTTGAAACTCTCGAACAGGCGGTCTCCGCGGTTCGTACGGCAGCCGAAAGCGCCGGTCCTGCCGGTGATGGCGTAGCGGCTGCGGTGCACGCGGCCAGCGGTGGGGCAATCGACCCCTTCATTTTCCAGTTTGCGATTTTCGTGCTGGCGATTTTCGTTGGCTACTATGTGGTCTGGTCGGTGACCCCGGCCTTGCACACACCGTTGATGGCGGTGACCAATGCGATCTCCTCGGTGATCGTGGTTGGTGCGCTGCTCGCGGTAGGCGCATCGCTTTCAGGCTGGGCGACCGGATTTGGATTCGTTGCGTTGATGCTGGCCTCGGTCAATATCTTTGGCGGCTTCCTCGTCACCCAGCGCATGCTGGCCATGTACAAGAAAAAAGAGAAGTGAGGCCCGGCTGATGTCAGAAAACTTTGCCGCATTCGCCTACCTCGTTTCGGGCGTTCTTTTCATCATGGCGCTCAGGGGCCTGTCACACCCGACCACAAGCCGGCAGGGCAATACCTACGGTATGGTCGGCATGGCTATCGCCATTGTCACGACGCTGCTGCTGGCCAAACCCTCGTTTGGCGGGTTTGCACTGATTGTCACCGGCCTTGCCATCGGGGGTGGCGCGGGGGCATATATCGCCCGCAAGATCGCCATGACCTCCATGCCTCAGCTTGTTGCGGGTTTCCATAGCTTGGTTGGCCTTGCTGCCGTGCTGGTGGCAGCCGCGGCGCTTTATTCGCCGCATGCATTTGGCATTGGCGAAGTTGGGGAAATCCACGCGCAGGCGCTGGTCGAGATGTCATTGGGCGTCGCCATCGGCGCGATCACCTTCACCGGATCGATCATTGCTTTTCTCAAGCTTGACGGACGCATGTCGGGCAAGCCGATCATGCTGCCGATGCGGCATTTCATCAACGCGGCACTGGCAATTGGAATTGTCCTGCTCGTCGGCGTGCTGGTGGCAACGGAAAGCTACACCGTATTCTGGCTGGTCGTGGTTCTGTCACTGGCCCTTGGTGTCCTGATCATCGTACCGATTGGCGGGGCCGACATGCCGGTTGTCGTGTCGATGCTGAACTCCTACTCGGGGTGGGCTGCGGCCGGCATCGGTTTTACGCTGGGCAATCTGGCGTTGATCATTACTGGGGCGCTGGTCGGATCTTCGGGCGCAATCCTGTCCTACATCATGTGCAAGGGCATGAACCGGTCGTTCATTGCCGTGATCCTCGGCGGATTTGGTGGTGATACCGCGGCTGCCGGCGACGACGATATCGATCGATCGGTCAAGCTCGGTTCCGCTGATGATGCCGCCTTCCTGATGGCCAACGCGTCGAAAGTGATCATCGTGCCCGGATACGGCATGGCGGTGGCTCAGGCGCAGCATGCCACCCGCGAGCTCGCCGACAAGCTCAAGGAACACGGTGTCGAGGTCAAATACGCCATTCACCCGGTTGCAGGCCGGATGCCCGGACATATGAACGTGCTGCTGGCGGAAGCCAATGTGCCTTATGACGAAGTCTTCGAACTTGAAGACATCAATTCCGAATTCGCCCAAGCCGATGTGGCCTATGTGATTGGTGCCAATGACGTGACCAATCCGGCGGCACGCGATGACAAATCATCGCCGATCTACGGAATGCCGATCCTTGATGTCGACAAGGCGCGTACCTGCCTGTTCGTCAAGCGTTCACTCGGGTCGGGGTATGCCGGGATCGACAACACGCTGTTTTACAAGGACAGCACGATGATGCTGCTCGGCGACGCAAAAAAGATGACCGACGATATCGTCAAGGCGATCGATCATTGACAGCGTCATTCTTGTATTAATATGAAACCGGCCCGGATCGAAAATCCGGGCCGGTTTCGTTTTGAGATCAGGTCTGCGGTTAGTCAGCTGCCGAACGCAGCTGCAATTCGGCAACCGCAACGGCGACATTAACACCTTCCTGTGCCTGCACGCTGACCGGCTGCAGCGATATGGTATCTTGCGACCCGCCGACCAAAAGGTTTACGCCAGCGCCTGCCGCTGCCGAAGCCTCCGCCGAAACACCGGTGTAGTCACCTGCAAACGAGCCCGGCTGGTATTCGTAATCGGTGGTGGGAGCGAGAACGATCCACTCTATGATCGTCGTTCCGGTCACTCCGATATCAATGCCATATTTGTTGATCACACCAAAATAGGCGTCCTTCGGCTGATCCTCGTTTGCCGGTGTGAACTCGCACGACAGGTCTTTGGAAGAGCCGAAAACGAAACCGGCGCCACCTTCCACGACACATTCCAGCAGACCCAGTTCAACGCTGTCAGCCTTGGAAGGTACAGTTGCGGCACCGAGGGCAACGGTTGCAATGAGAGCTGCAGCGGCGGCGGATTTTGTCTTGTTAATCATGATTGAACTCGCTTTCTGGATAATTGGTTCGCCACGACAACGGGTTGGAGCGCCAGATGTTCCGTATTGGCGGGGTTTTATCGCCTGTGCGGCGCCGTGCCTGGGGGAAGACGCAATCATTGTTGCGCCTGAGGGGCTCCCTGGAAACGCCATCGACACGGGTGACGGCCCGCCTTCGTCTGTTGCCACAGCCGCCAACAGCCAAGGCTCTTCCTCGCGATTGCCATGAGGTAGTCAGGATTTCTTGTGGATGTCATCTGGAACCGTCCTGGAACACCGTAGCGCGGCTATTCCAGTCTCCTAACTCCGCCTGGAACGGACTGCCTGCCGGAAACTCAGGTCTAACGCGCGTCGCATTCAGACGGATTCGGGTGACGCGCGACAGCTCTTTGTTTCTGCCTGTCGCTATCGCAAAACCGCGGGGCACTTTTGCGCGACATGCATTAGCCGCCGCGGACGCGGGCAAGGCCATCTATCGCCGGGCGGTATTTGGGATCAAGCTGCGCCGCGCGCGCATAGGATTTCGATGCACGTTTCTTGTCGCCGCGACGTTCATAGATCAGGGCCTGGTTTGCCCAGGATTCGGCGATGCGCTGGTTCAGTTCAACGGCGCGATTGAAATCGGCGAAGGCGTTGTCATCGTCGTTGAGAGCAACATAGGAGATGCCGCGGCCGTTGTAGGGCTCGGGCGAATTGGGCGCCAGCGAGATGGCCGTCGAGAAATCCTCGATCGCTTGCGGATGCTGCCCGCGCAACTGCTTGATCAAACCGCGATTGTGGTAGGCGCGCGGATCGGTCGTCTGCAGATTGATGGCACGATTGTAATCGGTCACCGCCTCATTCATCCGGCCGGCCTGGCGATAGAGATTGCCCCGCCCGATATAGGCGACATCGTAGCGCGGGTTGATCTGCAGGGCGCGATTGTAGTCGTTGGCGGCGTCAGCAACATTCCCCATCGACCGGTTGATCAGCGCGCGATTGGCGTATGCCTGATAGAATGACGGGTTAAGCTGGATGGCACGGTTGAAATCATCCAGCGCATTTCGGAATTGCCCGGACCTGCCATAGGCTGCGCCGCGCACATTGTAACCCTCGGGGTCATTCGGATTGCGGCGGATTACATCGGTAAGCGACGAGATGTTCTCGTTCGTGCCCTGGGCTTTATCGATCGAGATCGCATCGATCGGCGATGTGGTCGAGCACCCCGACACTGCAATGGCGATTGCAGACACAGCAGCCAGCACCAGCGCTCGAGCCGCGTTTGTTGCCCGGTCTCTTGTTTCGATAGCCGCAATCAAACGCATCACTTGTGCCCCAATTCGTTCATTCGAGAACCACCCGATCAGCCACATTGAAAAAGGCGGAGACGAATCATCGCCTCCGCCTCACAATCATGCAACCCCAAAAGGGCTAAAAAACGGCTCGATCAGCGGCTGGCAGCCGGACGGCCACCGCCGATAAGACCTTCACGCTGGGCGCGCTTACGGGCCAGCTTGCGAACACGGCGAACGGCTTCGGCCTTTTCACGTGCGCGCTTCTGCGATGGCTTCTCGTAAAAATCACGCATCTTCATTTCGCGGAAAATGCCTTCGCGCTGCATTTTCTTCTTGAGAGCGCGGAGCGCCTGATCGACATTGTTATCGCGGACAAGTACCTGCACGTTAATCCCGTTCCTTCGAGTTTTCGGTTGGTTGAAACAACCTTGGCAAACAAACAATTCCCATTCGTTCGGCCATGGGCGTTACGATTGGTTGGGCAAATACCAGTTCCAGAGCCGCAAGTCCAGTCCCAGGCAGCTTGACAATGGATGCTTCGGGGTATTTTTCATCTTCTCCAGGGTATGCCGGATTGGCCGTACCGATCAATCCGGGGCCTGTGACAAAACGCAGTGCGACATTCATGGCCTTTCTGAAGTCGCAAAAGAGCCGATGTGGGCCCGATGAATTTGCTCTTGCTTGCCTGAAGACGACCCGAACCGTTTGGAGCCATAGAGCCATGCGCAAGTATTCTGTTTTTGCCGTTGCCCGTGAGGCAATGCGCGGCCACAAGGGCTGGCCCGCGCAGTGGACCTCGCCAGAGCCGCGAAAAGAATATGATGTCATTATCGTTGGCGCGGGAGGGCACGGTCTTGGCACAGCTTATTATCTCGCCAAGGAACATGGCATCACCAATATCGCAGTGATCGAGAAGGGTTGGCTTGGCGGCGGCAACACTGGTCGCAACACCACGATCATCCGTTCCAATTACCTCTATGACGAGAGCGCCGGACTTTATGATCATGCTCTCAAGCTCTGGGACGGCTTGTCCCAGGAGATCAATTACAATGTGATGTATTCGGCGCGCGGCGTGATGATGCTGTCTCACAACGTGCATGACACGCAGGTGTTCAAGCGGCACATCCATGCCAATCGGCTCAACGGTATCGACAATGAATGGCTGACGCCGGAGCAGGCCAAGGCTTTTTGTCCTCCGCTCAACATACATCAGTCTGCGCGCTACCCCGTGGCTGGCGCGGCGTTGCAACGGCGAGGTGGCACGGCGCGGCACGATGCAGTGGCCTGGGGCTACGCGCGGGCCGCCGCGGCCATGGGCGTGCATATCATTCAGAATTGCGAAGTCACCGGCATACGCCGCTCGGCGGATGGATCGGTGTCGGGCGTTGACACCAGTCGCGGCGTCATCGGGGCCAAGAAGGTTGGCGTGGTTGCGGCGGGGCACACTTCGGTGATCATGGAGATGGCCGGAGTTCGCATGCCGCTCGAAAGCTATCCCTTGCAGGCGCTGGTGTCCGAACCGGTCAAGCCGATCTTTCCCTGTGTGGTCATGTCCAACACGGTGCATGCCTATATTTCGCAGTCGGACAAGGGTGAACTGGTGATCGGTGCGGGCACCGATCAGTACACCTCCTATTCGCAGACCGGCGGATTGCACATTCTCAGCCACACGCTCGACGCAATCTGCGAGATGTTCCCGATCTTCACCCGAATGAAGATGCTGCGCACCTGGGGCGGCATTGTCGATGTGACGCCGGACCGGTCGCCGATCCTGTCGAAGACCCCGATCAAGGGTCTTTACGTGAATTGCGGCTGGGGCACCGGCGGATTCAAGGCGACCCCGGGTTCGGCCAATGTGTTCGCCCACACCATCGCCCGAGACGAGCCGCACAAGATCAACGCGCCGTTCACGCTGGAACGCTTCAAGACCGGGCGGCTGATCGATGAGGCGGCGGCTGCGGCCGTGGCGCACTAGGGATACGAGTGATGCCTGAAACTCCCATCAACCTGCAGGAAAAGCTCGGCGGCTTTGACGATTTTTGGTCGCCGAAGATCGTTGCGGTCTTCAACGGTCATGATGTGATGGTGGTCAAGGTCGATGGCGAGTTCAATTGGCACTCCCATCCTGACACCGATGATTTCTTTCTGGTGCTTTCGGGACGCCTGACCATCCAGATGCGGGATGGCGACGTGGTGCTCGGCCCGGGCGAGATGTATGTGGTGCCCAAGGGGGTCGAGCATTGCCCGCGCGCCGACGAGGAAACCCATCTTGTCATCATCGAGCCTGCCGGTACGCCCAATACCGGCGATCCTGAAACTGCCGTGATCAAAACCAAGATCTGACCAAGGACCAAGCGATGCTTCTGATCCATTGTCCCTACTGCCAGGAAGAAAGGCCCGAGCTCGAATTCCGAAACACGGGCGAGGCGCATATCGAGCGTCCCAAGGATATCGCCGCGATCAGCGACGAGGATTTCGAGAAGTTCTTTTTCATCCGGGCAAACCCCAAGGGTGTCACCTATGAGCGGTGGCGGCATATCCACGGCTGCGCCCGTTTCTTCAATGCCGTGCGGGATACGGTGAGTGACAGATTCGTCACCACCTACAAGGCCGGAGAACCACGGATCGAGGTGGAGCGTGGTGAGGATGGCATCTTGAAGATCAAGGGATCTGAACAATGAGCGGCGCGAACCGGATCAAGGGCAAGGGCCGACTGACGCCTGCCAGGACCCTGCGTTTTACATTCGATGGCAAGACGTTGTCCGCGATCGAAGGCGATACGCTTGCCTCGGCGTTGATCGCCAACGGCATCCATCTGACGGGACGGTCGTTCAAGTACCACCGGCCACGCGGCATGCTGTCGGCGGGTCCCGAAGAGCCGAACGCGCTGATGGATGTCAGCCGCGACGCAAGCAGGCGGACGCCGAATGTGCGGGCCACCGTGCAGGAGGTTTTTGACGGATTGCGGGCAACATCGCAAAATCGCTGGCCGTCGCTGGCTTTCGATATCGGCGGGCTCAACAATCTTGCCTCGCCGTTTTTCGCCGCCGGCTTCTACTACAAGACATTCATGTGGCCGAAAGCCGCCTGGAAAAAGGTGTATGAGCCGATCATCCGTGCGGCTGCGGGTCTGGGTGTCGCGCCAAGCGAGCCGGATCCGGATCATTACGCCAACCATAATGTATATTGCGATGTTCTGGTGATCGGCGGCGGTGCGGCGGGATTGTCGGCGGCGCTGGCCGCTGCCCATGCCGGAGCACAGGTCATCCTGTGTGATGAGCAGCCGGAAAACGGAGGTGCGTTCCATCACGAGACCGGAGCGTTCCTTGACGGCGTGCCGGGCTGGGACTGGGCGCAGGCAGCGACTGCCGAACTCCGCGCCATGGACAATGTCCGGGTGCTGACCCGGACGACGGCGTTTGGCTATCAGGCGCAAAACCACGTAGCGCTTGTCGAGCGGGTGACAGAACATCTCGCCAATCCGGATTCGGCTTTGCCGCGCGAACGTCTGTGGCAGGTGCGCGCCAGGCAGGTGGTGATTGCAACCGGTGCGATCGAGCGACACATGGTGTTTGCCAACAATGACCGGCCCGGGATCATGCTGGCCTCGGCGGCACGAACATTTCTCAATCATTTCGGCGTCGCCGTGGGGTCCAAGGTCGGTGTCTACACGGCCTGCGATTCAGCATGGGCTGCGGCCTTCGATCTCAGGCAGGCCGGTGTCTCTGTGGCCGCAATTGTCGATGTACGCCCAGATCCGGATCCTGCGCTGCTGGCGCGCGCCAGGGAACTCGGTATCGAGGTCCTGGCCGGCCAGGCGGTTCTCGACACGTCCGGCAGCCTGCGCGTCAAGTCCATGAAGGTCGGCAAGGCCTCGGGCGGATCAACCCGGGACATTCCAGTCGACGCGCTGATCATGTCTGCCGGTTGGACGCCCTCGGTTCACATGTACTCGCAATCGCGCGGCAAGGTGGTCTGGGACGAGGCAAGCCAGCGCTTTCTTCCCGGCCGCCATGTTCAGGATTGCGTCAGCATCGGCGCCTGCAATGGTGTTGACGATCTGGGCGAGACGATTGCTGGTGCTGCCAAGGCCGGTCATTTGGCTGCCAAGGCCGCTGGCTCGAAGGTGAGAAAATCCTGGTCCGCGCCAAAGTCCGCGAGTGCCCCCTCATGGGCCGGAAGCATGATGGGCTCGGCCGGTGGCGCCGGGGCGGAGACGACAGTCAAGGCCTTTGTGGATTTCCAGAATGACGTAACCGCCAAGGATATCCGCCTGGCTGTGCGAGAGGGCATGCACTCGATCGAGCATGTCAAACGGTTCACCACCAATGGCATGGCCACCGATCAGGGCAAGACGTCCAACATCCATGGCCTGGCGATCGCAGCAGAGATGCTCGACAAGCCGCTGCCGCAGGTGGGGTTGACCACATTCCGCGCGCCCTACACGCCGGTGACTTTCGGCGCCATCGTCAATCATTCGCGCGGCGATCTGTTCGACCCGACACGGCGGACACCGATGCATGGCTGGGAAGAAGCCCATGGCGCAGTGTTCGAGAACGTGGGGCAGTGGAAGCGCGCCTGGTATTATCCGCGTGCGGGAGAGGACATGCACCAGGCCGTCAATCGCGAGTGCCGGACGGTGCGCGAGAGTGCGGGCATGTTCGACGCCACAACGCTTGGCAAGATCGAGGTTGTCGGTCCCGATGCGGCCGAGTTCCTCAATCTCATGTACACCAATGGCTGGGACAAATTGCAGCCGGGCCGCTGCAAATACGGCATCATGCTGCGCGAGGATGGCTTCATCTATGATGATGGTGTGGTTGGGCGGATGGCCGAGGACCGGTTCCATGTGACCACCACCACCGGCGGTGCGCCGCGGGTGATGCACCACATGGAAGATTATCTGCAAACCGAGTTTCCACATCTCAGGGTCTGGCTGACCTCGACGACGGAACAATGGGCGGTGATCGCGATCCAGGGTCCCAGGGCGCGCGAGATCATCGCGCCGCTGGTCGAAGGCATCGACCTTTCCAATGAAGCGATGCCGCATATGAGTGTGCGCGAGGGCAGGATCTGTGGCGTGCCGACGCGCCTGTTCCGGATGTCGTTTACCGGGGAGGCCGGTTTTGAGGTCAATGTGCCGGCCGATTACGGCGAAGCGGTATGGAAAGCGCTGTGGGCGCGGGCAGAGCCGATGGGCGCCTGTGCTTATGGAACCGAAACCATGCATGTGCTGCGCGCCGAAAAGGGCTACATCATTGTCGGTCAGGATACTGATGGCACGGTGACGCCCGATGACGCCGGCCTGAACTGGGCAGTGGCGAAGAAGAAGCCGGATTTTGTCGGTATTCGCGGAATGAAGCGGCCGGACCTGCTTACGCCGGAACGAAAGCAACTGGTCGGGCTTCTCACCAAGGATCCCAACACCGTCCTGGAGGAAGGCGCTCAGGTTGTCGCGGATCCGAACCAGAGCGTGCCGATGACCATGATCGGTCATGTCACATCGTCCTACTGGTCGGAAAACTGCGGCCGGTCCATCGCCATGGGCGTGGTTGCCGGCGGCCGTTCGCTGAAGGGCAAGACGCTTTATGTGCCGATGCCCGAACGGACGATCGAAGTTGAAGTCACAGACACTGTTTTCATCGACAAAGAGGGAGTGCGCCTGAATGGCTAAATCCGCTCAAGCCGTCCGTTCCGAACCGCTTGCCGGGCGCGTCACCGGCGCCGCAGGCGTTCAGCTGACTCCGGCAGCGCCTGCTGCCCGCATTTCACTGCGCGCGGATCCGTCCGATGCAAAAGCATTGTCGCGGGCGCTCGGTCTCGATTTGCCGCTCAATCCGAAAACCTCCTCGAGCAACCGGCAGGGGCGGCTGGCCGCATGGCTTGGGCCGGACGAATGGCTGATCATTGATGAAGCCGGCGATCCGGCAGCCGATCTGGGCAAAGTCAAAGTGCTGCATTCGGCGGTCGATATTTCCCACCGCAACACGGCGATCCTGGTTTCAGGAAAGGGCGCGCGCGCCACGCTGGAAGCAGGCTGCCCGCAAAACCTCAGCGATATGGCTTTCCCTGTCGGAGCGGCCAGCCGTACGGTTCTGGGCAAGATCGAGGTGGTGATCATCCGTAGCGGAGAAGCGGATTTCCGCGTCGAGTGCTGGCGTTCATTTTCGACTTATGCCTTCGACCTGCTGTCGGAAAGCGCCAGGGATTGTCTCGCCTGACGCCGGTTTCGTGTTGGGAAACAGGCACATCGGAACGCGCGGCAAATGCAGCTACCTGCTGATTGAGAGGTGGTGTCTTGCGATTGTGCGGAGGCGCAATGATGCGCTGGCCTTTGACCGTACCGCCCTGGCTTTCACTCTGCCTTGTTTGACCATATCTCCGGGTCAAACTGGATGATGGTCAACCACACGGCGGTCAGCGCCGGCTTCTTCACGCCTTCGATCTCGACGGTGACATCAAAGGTCATCATCAGTCTGCCGGGGCCGCGAAGCCGTGCTTCCCTGAGCACGAAACGGCCACGTATGCGGCTGCCTGCGGGCACCGGCGCCATGAACCTGATCTTGTTGAACCCGTAATTGATGCCGAAATTGTCCTCGCGCAATTTGGGCACCGTATTGGCATGCATTGCTGACAGCATGGAGAGGGTCAGAAACCCATGGGCAATGGTTCCGCCGAAGGGGGTTTCGGCAGCGCGAACCGGATCGACATGGATGAACTGATGATCGTCGGTGCCATCGGCGAAGGTATCAATGCGCGATTGCGGAATGTCCATCCATTCGGAGACGCCGACTTCCGAACCGACCAGATCCGGGATTTCAGTAATTGAGATCTCGCGTTGCACGGAAAGCCCCTTGTTTGAATGATGAACTGGCTCGCCAGTTTCTTAATGCGAAACGGCCATCTTTGCATCACTTCTTTGCATCCGTCAGAGCCTTATGGACAGAGACGAGGGATTTACCCTGCGTTCAAGTGCGGTTGCCCGGCGGAAAGCCTGATTCGATCAGGCATCATTCCGGTGCCTCCTGCCAGCCAAGAACGGAACGGGGCGGGACAATGCCGTCATTTGTCGCCTCGGGCGTGGCCGGGCGCCAGATACCCACGCTGTCAGGGAGCCGGCAGCGGGTCTCGGTGCGACCCCGATTGAACGTGATCGCAATCCGTTGCCCGGGCTGCCCGAGCACCATCATGAAAGCATCGGTCGCCGGATCCTCCCAGTGAACCGGCGTCATCGGCTCCCCGTCGGGTGTCAGCCATGCAACCTGATCCGGATTGCCGGCGCTCCCGGCGTCTTGCAGGAATTCCAGCCGGGTCAGGATCTGCGAGTTTTCCCTGAATTCGGACCAGGCACGGGTGAAATCGAGGCGACCTTGATTGACCTTGTCCCAATCCCGCCAGGTGATGATGTTGTCCTGAGCATAGGCATTGTTGTTGCCGCCCTGGCTGTGTCCGAACTCATCGCCTGCCGTCAGGAGGATCGCACCGCGGCTGGCAAACAGCGTGGCGATAATCGCGCGGGCATCGGCCTCCCGGGCGGCGAGAACGGACGGATCGTCGCTCGCGCCTTCAACACCGTTGTTCCAGGAATAATTGGCGTTGTGTCCGTCCCGGTTGTCCTCGCCATTGGCTTCATTGTGTTTGGTCTTGAAAGCAACCAGATCGCCCAGCGGGAACCCGTCATGGGCGGCGACGAAGTTGACGCTTCGGGTCTTTGTGGCGCCATGCCTGGCAAAAACGTCGGAAGAGCCCGAGAGTCGGGTCGCGAGCGCCCCGGTCATGGAAGCATCCCCGCGCCAGTAGCGGCGCATGTCGTCCCGGGCATTGTCGTTCCATTCAAGCCATGGTGGACCGAAATTGCCGAGTTGATACCCCCCCGGACCTATGTCCCAGGGTTCGGCAATCAGGAGTCTGTCATGCAGGACGGGGTCATCGACAATGAGTTGGAGAAGTTTGGCTCCGGATGAAAAGCCGTTCTGGTCGCGGCCCAGTATCGGAGCCAGATCAAAGCGAAATCCGTCAACTCCGGCATGTGTCACGAAGTGGCGCATTGCTGTCAGCACCAGTTCCTGAACCACGGAATGGTCGCAGGCAAGCGTGTTGCCGCAACCGGTATCATTGATCAGTGTTCCGCTTGCGTCGTGACGATAATATTCCTTGTTGCCAAGTCCGCGCAGCGACAAGGTCGGACCGTGGATATCGCTTTCACCGGTGTGGTTGAAGACGACGTCGAGAATGACATCAATACCTGCTGCATGAAGCGCTGCGGTGGCGTAACGAAGATCGGCGATGCCACCCGGCGCCAGGCGGGGATCTAGCGCCAGCATCGTCACCGGATTGTAGCCCCAGGCATTGCTCAGGCCCAGGGGCGGCAGATGACGCTCATCAATCCAGGCGACAACCGGCATCAGCTCGATGGCACTGACATGCAGCGAGCGCAGATGATCGAGTATTGCGGGATGGGCCAGTGCCCGCAAGGTTCCACGGTCGCTTTTTTGAATGTCGGGATGCAGCAAGGTGAAGGCGCGCACTGGAAGTTCGTAGACAAGCCCGCCGGGCCTGGCGCGCGGACGTTCCGGATTCAACGCTGGCAACGGCCTTTCGACAATGGCTTTCGGGACAAGGTCGGCTGTGTCCGTTCCATGTTCGCCGAGACGGGGATCGTAGCGGAACGGGCGATCGATGCGAATGGCATAAGGGTCGACGAGCAGCTTCGCGCGGTCAAACCGGTGTCCGTCATCGGGTCGCCACGGTCCATCGGCGCGAAGGCCGTAGCGTGTGCCTTCGCCAATTCCCGGCACCAAGCCTGAAAACAGACCATCGCCGCCGGTTCCAAGGGCATGGCATGCCGCTTCCCGGTCGTTGTCGTCAAACAGGCAAACTGAAACCGATGAAGCCGACGGTGCCCGGACCGAGAAACGAACGCCATCTGCGGTCAGTTCCGCACCGGGTTGCGCCCGGGCGCCAAAAGCGTCGGGATCACTCATCAGGTGATGACGGTGGGGGCGTCGCGGCCGGTCCATTTGAGGATTTCAGCCAGCATTTCGGCGGCTTCGATAACGGGCGCGAGAGCTTTCTGGGTTTCCTCGCCATGACGGGCGGGGTCTGGTTCGTGGCGTTCCATGTAGACCCTCAGTGTTGCGCCGGATGTGCCGGTTCCCGATAGCCGGAAGACCAGACGGGCCCCGCCTTCGAAGAAGATCCGTATGCCCTGGTTACGGCTGACAGATCCATCCACCGGATCGTGATAGGTGAAGTTGTCGGCCTTTTCGATCGTCAGCGATGCGGCCTGAAGACCCGCCAGATTGTCAAGTTTGCTCTCCAGCGCCGCGACCAGCTGATTGGCCTGGCCGGTGTCGATCGCTTCGTAATCATGCCGGGAGTAGTAGGTCCGGCCGTACTCGGTCCAGTGATCCTGAACGATTTCCATAACGCTCTGCCGGCGGACGGCAAGAATGTTGAGCCAGAGCAGCACAGCCCAGAGCCCGTCCTTTTCGCGCACGTGGTCGGAGCCGGTGCCTGCGCTTTCCTCGCCGCAGATGGTGCAGCGACCGGCATCGAGCAGATTGCCGAAGAACTTCCAGCCGGTTGGGGTCTCATGCATTTCGATGCCGAGCTTTGCTGCGACCCGGTCTGCGGCGCCGCTGGTCGGCATCGAGCGGGCGATGCCTTTCAGACCGTCACTGTAGCCGGGCGCGAGATGGGCATTTGCGGCGAGCATCGCCAGCGAATCCGATGGCGTCACAAACACGCCTCGGCCGATAATCAGGTTGCGGTCGCCATCGCCATCCGAGGCTGCGCCGAAATCAGGGGCGTCCGGACCCATCATCAGGTCATAAAGTGCCTTGGCGTGAACCAGGTTCGGGTCGGGGTGATGCCCGCCGAAATCCTCGAGCGGCGTGGCATTGAGCACGCAAGCCGGATCGACGCCGAGCCGCTTGACCAGGATTTCACGCGCATAGGGGCCGGTAACGGCATGCATGGCGTCGAATGCAATCTGGAAACCGTCTTTGACCAGTGCGCGGATAGCGTCGAAATCGAACAGCGTTTCCATCAGCTCGGCATAATCGGCGACGGGGTCTACGACTTCGATCGTCATTCCGGCTGCTTCGAACTTGCCGAGCTTGTCGAGATTTACCTCTCCCGTCTTGGCAATCATGTAACGGTCGATGACCTGGGTCCGGGCGTAGATTGCTTCGGTGATCTTCTCCGGCGCGGGGCCGCCATTGGAGATGTTGTACTTGATGCCGAAATCCTCGGTCGGGCCACCCGGATTATGGCTTGCCGAGAGGATAAGTCCGCCAAAAGCCTGGTGTTTGCGGATCATGTGCGAGGCGGCGGGCGTCGACAGGATGCCGCCCTGACCGACGAGGATGCGGCCAAAGCCATTGGCAGCTGCCATGGCGATCGCTGTCTGGATGACATCGCGATTGTAGAAACGGCCGTCGCCGCCGATGACAAGCGTTTGCCCCTGAAAGCCATCGAGGCTGTCGAAAATCGACTGGATAAAGGCTTCGGTATAGCCCGGCGTCTGGAAAACCGGGACTTTCTTGCGAAGCCCGGAGGTGCCGGGTTTCTGGTCTTGGAAGGCGGTGACGGGTACAGTCCGGATCATGGATTTTCACTCTTTGAGGCAAGAAGTTCGGCATAAAGGCTCGCATAGCGCAACGCGCTTCGATCCCAGGAGACATCCGCGTTCATGCCCTGGTTTTGAAGCCGCGCCCAGACTTTGGGATCGGCAAAGCTGCGGATGGCGCGGCGCAAGGCCTCGCGCAAGGCGTCGGGCGTGACCGGGCCGAACTGAAAACCGGTTGCCACCCTCGCCGCGATTGCCGCCTCGTTGGCATCGATAATCGTGTCAGCCAGACCGCCGGTGCGCGCCACCACCGGCACATTGCCGTAGCGAAGCCCGTAAAGCTGGGTCAGACCGCAGGGCTCGAATCGCGACGGCACCAGGATAACGTCGCCGCCGGCCTGCATGAGATGCGACAGAGCTTCGTCATATCCGATAACCAGCCCGACATGACCGTGATGGCGATCGGCCGCAGCCTGCAATGCGCTTTCGAGCGCCTGATCGCCGGAGCCGAGCACTGCCAGCTTTCCGCCCATGGCTACAATATCGTCGACGATTTCGGCGAGAACGTCGATGCCCTTCTGCCACGTCAACCGGCTGACCACAGTGAAGACCGGACCATCGGTGTCGGCGAAGCCAAACCGTTCAGCCAGTGCTTCGCGATTGGGCTGGCGTTTCTTCAGCTTTGAGTGGGTGTAGTTTGCGGCGATCATGGTATCTGTCCCCGGATCCCACACCTTGGTGTCGATGCCGTTGACGATGCCGTGCAGTGCGTCCGCGCGGGCGTTGATCAAGCCATCGAGACCCATTCCGAAATCGGGGGTACGGATTTCCTGGGCGTAGGTCGGGCTGACGGTGGTGATGGCCGAGGCCATTTGCAGGCCACCCTTGAGAAAGCTGACATCACCGTAATATTCGAGCCCGGTCATCGCGAAGTCTGATTGGGGCAGTCCAAGGTCAGGGAAGATGTCCGGTCCGAACTGGCCCTGAAAGGCCAGATTGTGAACCGTCATGACCGTCGGCGTGGCCACGGCCTTGCCATGCTTCATGTAGGCAGGGGTGAGGCCTGCCTGCCAGTCATGGGCGTGAACGATGTCGGGTATCCAGCCGTCGATCCCGTCTTCCGCAATCGTGGCCGCCGCACGGCTTAGTGCGGCAAAACGTTTCCAGTTGTCCGGGTGATCGGCGCCCGCCGCATCGGTGTAGGGCCCACCGTCGCGGTCAAACAGGCTCGGCGCGTCGAGCACTAGATACTGAACGCCATCCATCCTGCAAGCAAGCACTGCAGCCTGGGCGCCCAGAAGATCATCGAACTCAAGCAGCCGCACCGGGTTGGGGAGTTTTGCCATGACCTGCTTGTAGCCGGGGAGCAGCACCTGCATTTCCACGGCATGCGCCGCCAGTGCCGACGGCAGGGCGCCAGCCACATCGGCGAGCCCGCCGGTCTTGATCAGCGGATAGACTTCGGATGCGACGGAGAGAACCTTCATTCGTAAATCAGCCCCGCACGGTCAAGCATATCCTGGGTAATCAGGCAAATCCCGGTTTCGCTCCGGTGGAAACGGCTGGCATCGAGTTCCGCGTCTTCGCCGACGACAAGACCAGCCGGAATCTTGACGCCCCGGTCAATGACCACGCGGGAGAGACTGGCATGCCTGCCAATGACACAATCGGGCAGCACCACGGCTTCGTCCAGCTTCGAATAGGACCGGCACAAGACACCTGTGAAAAGCAGCGAGCGCTGGACTTCAGAGCCTGAAATGATGCAGTCACCCGACACCAGCGAGGAAATCGCCGTGCCGCGCCGCCCCTCTTCATTGTGCACGAATTTGGCTGGCGGCTTGATCTCCGCATAGGTCCAGATCGGCCAGGAGCGGTCATAAAGATCGAGTTCCGGCAGGATGTCGGTGAGATCGATATTTGCCTGCCAGTAGGCATCGATGGTCCCGACATCGCGCCAATAGGCTTCCTTCTCGGGGGTTTCGCGGACACAGGATTCGGAAAACCTGTGTGCCACGGCTTTGCCGTTCTCGACAATGTAGGGAATGATATCCTTGCCGAAGTCACGGCTTGATCCGGGTGTGGCGGCATCGCGGCGCAACTCGTCCATCAGGAAGTCGGTGTTGAAAACATAGATGCCCATTGAGGCCAAAGCCATGTCGGGCTTGTCCGGCATGGCCGGCGGGTCGGCGGGTTTTTCGACAAAGGCGATGATCTCGTCCCTGTCGTTGATATGCATGACCCCGAAACCGGTCGCCTCCTGGCGCGGGACTTCAAGACAGCCGACGGTGACGTCCGCGCCGGAATTGACATGCTGCTGCAGCATCAATTCATAATCCATCTTGTAGATGTGATCGCCAGCGAGAATGACCATGTATTTGGGGTCATAGCCTTCGATGATATCGATGTTCTGGAACACGGCGTCGGCGGTTCCGTCATACCATTGGGTTTCCGATACACGCTGGCTGGCGGGCAGGATATCGAAGCTTTCGTTTCGCTCGGGGCGAAGGAAGTTCCAGCCGCGCTGCAAATGCCGGATGAGGGAATGTGCCTTGTACTGGGTGGCGACGCCAATGCGCCTGATGCCCGAATTCAGGGCGTTGGACAGGGCAAAGTCGATGATCCGTGATTTGCCGCCAAAATAGACCGCTGGTTTGGCGCGACGGTCCGTGAGTTCCTTCAGGCGGCTGCCGCGACCGCCTGCCAGGACATAGGCCATGGCGTCACGCGCCAGTGGCTGAACCCTTTTCTGCTCCATCTTTTCCTCCCCTTTTCGCTAGCTCGTACCAGGCTGGTCGGGCGTCAACATCAATGTCGCCAATGGCGGCAGGGTCAGCTTCGCGACCACGCGTCCATCCTCCAGGCGTGCATTCACTTCACCAAGATTGCCTTTTCCGGACCCTCCATAGATGGTCGCGTCCGAGTTGAAGATTTCCCGCCAGATCCCTTCCAGGGGCATCGGTAGAACGTATCCGGTCAGGAAAGCGGGCGTCAAATTGGCAATGATCACCACCGGCTTTCCACCGGGTGCGCGGCGGACCCAGGCAAACACCGAATTGGCGCTATCGTCGGCGACGAGCCATTCGAAACCTTCCGGCTCGCAATCGCGGGCATGCAGGGCGGGTGTCCGCGCATAGAGCCTGTTGAGATCGCGAACCAGGTCCTGCATGCCATAATGGCGCGGATCGTCGAGATGATCCCAGTCGAGTGACCGGGCTTCGCTCCATTCGCCGCGCTGAGCGAATTCCTGTCCCATGAACAGCAGCTTCTTGCCGGGATAGCCCCACATGAAGCCATAATAGGCTCTCAGATTGGCGAATTTCTGCCATTCGTCGCCGGCCATCTTGGTCAGCAGCGAACCCTTGCCGTGCACAATCTCGTCATGAGAGATCGGCAATACGAAATTTTCCGAGAATGCATAGAGCAGGCCGAAGGTCAGGTCACTGTGGTGATGACGGCGGTGGATCGGATCGCGTTGAAAATAGGTCAGCGTGTCATGCATGAACCCCATGTTCCATTTGAACCCGAATCCCAGTCCGCCCTCATGCACCGGAGCCGAGACCTTGGGCCAGGAGGTGGATTCCTCGGCGATGGTAACGACGCCTGGATGGCTGCCATAGACCGCCTTGTTCATCTGACGAAGAAATTCCACCGCGTCGAGATTTTCACGGCCGCCATCCTTGTTGGGGATCCATTCGCCTTCCTTGCGGGAGTAGTCGAGATAGAGCATCGATGCGACCGCATCCACGCGCAGGCCGTCGACATGGTAGGTCTCGGCCCAGAACAGGGCATTGTTGACGAGGAACGAGCACACTTCGCGGCGTCCGAAATTGTAGATCGCAGTGTTCCAGTCGGGGTGGAAGCCCTGACGCGGATCGGCGTGTTCATAAAGCGCGGTGCCGTCGAAACGAGACAATCCATGGGCATCGGTGGGAAAATGTGCAGGCACCCAGTCCAGAATGACGCCGAGACCGACCTGATGTGCGCCGTCGACAAAGCGGGCAAAGCCCTCGGGTTCGCCGAAGCGGGCGGAAGGGGCATACAGACCGGTGGTCTGGTATCCCCAGGATGGATCATAGGGGTGTTCGGAGACCGGAAGAAACTCGATGTGCGTGAAGCCCATTTCCACGCAATAGGGGATCAGTTCATCGCCCAGTTCGTCCCAGGACATGAATGTTCCATCGGCGCGTCTTCGCCATGAACCGGGATGCACTTCGTAAATCGACATCGGCTGGCGACGGGGATCGACATTGCTCCAGTGGGCGCGATGGGCGCTGTCACCCCATTCATGGGCGAGATCGGCTGCGACAATCGACGCCGTGGCAGGCCGCAGTTCGGCGCGGCGAGCGAAGGGGTCCGCCTTGAGCGGCAATTGTTCGCCATTCGGGCCGAGGATTTCATATTTGTAGGCGGCACCGGGCCTGACGCCGGGCGCGAAGATTTCCCACACACCGATATCGGCGCGCAGGCGCATGACATGGCAACGACCGTCCCATTCGTTGAAATCACCGACAACGGAAACACGGCGCGCATTCGGCGCCCAGACCGCAAAATGGACACCATCGGACCCTTCATGATGGATCTGATGGGCGCCGAGCTTGTCGAAAAGCCGCAAGTGCGAGCCTTCCGCGATGAAATAATCATCCATCGGGCCAAGCACCGGGCCGTAGGAGTAAGGATCCTGGATTTCCCAGGTCGCGGTGGAATTTGTCGCCGCGTAACGCAATGGCTGGCGTCGCGCAATGTCTATCGGCCCTTCGAACAGGCCTGGCACGACGCCTTGACGGAGTTGTCCGGCGGGATTGCGGTCCAGGGTGAGAGCCATGATCTCGTCGGCGCCGGGCGCAAAGACGCGGGCAATAAAGCCTTTGTGAATTTCCTGAACGCCGAGAACGGAAAAAGGGTTTCCATGCTTGCCGGAAGCCAGTGCTTCTGCTTCGTCGGCCGAAAGGTGATAGTCCTTCTTATCGGCGTCGCGCACGGTTCCCTTTTGTGTCATGGGCCGGCTTTCCATATTTCCTTTGCATACTGGCGTATTGTTCGATCCGAAGAGAACCAGCCAACACGCGCGGTATTGAGGATAGTACGGCCATACCAGGCCTCTTCGTCAACCCACAAACTGTCAACTTGCCGCTGAGCCATGGCATAAGCGTCGAAATCGGCCGTAACCATGAACCAGTCATGGTCGTAAAGCCCGGCGATGAGATTGGTGAACCGGTCACGGTCGTCGGGACTGAAGACGCCGGACGATATGGCGGTGAGCGCCTGTGACAGTTCGCGCGAGGCTTCGATGATCGCTCGCGGATTGTGGCCGGTGACGCGTTGCTCGGCCACCTCATCGGCGGTCAGCCCGAAAATGACGATGTTGTCTTCGCCAACGCATTCGCGGATTTCCACATTGGCGCCGTCAAGCGTGCCGATGGTCAGGGCGCCGTTGAGCGCGAACTTCATGTTGCCGGTGCCCGATGCTTCCATTCCAGCCGTGGAGATCTGTTCGGAGAGATCGGCCGCCGGAACCATGATTTCGGCCAGGGAAACATTGTAGTTGGGGATGAAGACAATCTTGAGCAGGCCGCGCACGGCCGGATCATTGTTGATCACCCGCGCCACATCATTGGCCAGCTTGATGATCAATTTGGCATCGTGATAGCTCGGCGCCGCCTTGCCGCCGAAGAGTTTCACCCGCGGTGTCCAGTCAAGCTCGGGATGGGAGCGGATCTGGTCGTAGAGCGCAACCGCTTCAACAATGTTGAGCAATTGACGTTTGTACTCGTGGATCCGTTTGATCTGGATGTCGAACAAGGCCGACGGATCGAGTTTGATCCCCATGCGCCGAGCCACCAGGTTGGACAGTTGCACCTTGTTGTCGCGTTTGATCGCGGCGAACCGGGCGCGGAATTCTGCATCGCCGGCAAATGGTTCGAGGGCCTTCAATGCTTCGGCATCGTCCATGAACTCGTCGCCGATGGCTTCACGGATCAGCGAGAACAGGCCCGGATTGCATTGCATCAGCCATCGCCGCGGGGTGATGCCGTTGGTCTTGTTGTTGATGCGCTCGGGATAGAGGCCGTGCAGATCGGAAAATACCGTCTGTTTCATCAGATCGGTGTGCAGCGCCGAGACGCCATTGATTGAATGCGAGCCGATGAAGGCCAGGTTGCCCATGCGCACGCGCCGGTCCCCGCCCTCGTCGATCAGCGAAACGGACCGGATCTGCTCTTCATCGTAACCGCGCTCCTTGCGGGCATGGCGCAACACCTTGGCGTTGATGGCGTAGACCAGTTGCATGTGCCGTGGCAGCAGTCTTTCGAACAGCGGTACCGGCCAGCTTTCCAGCGCCTCGGGCAGCAGCGTGTGGTTGGTGTAGCTGAAGGTCTTGCGGGTGATGTCCCATGCGAGATCGAAATCCATGTGATGGACGTCGATCAGCAGCCGCATCAGTTCAGCCACCGAGACCGCCGGATGGGTGTCGTTGAGCTGGACGGCGGCCTTGTCGGGCAGCGAACGCAGATCGCCGAATTGCTGCAGATGACGTCGCAGGATGTCCTGCAGCGAAGCCGAGGAGAAGAAATATTCCTGACGCAGGCGCAATTCCTGGCCGGCAGGTGTGCCGTCGGCCGGATAGAGGACCTGGGTCAGCGCTTCGGCCTTGTTGCTTTCGCGCAGCGCGCCGATGTGGTCGCCGGCATTGAAGGCGTCAAGCAGGATCGGATCAATCGGCTGGGCGGTCCAGAGCCTGAGCGTGTTGACCCGCTTGGCGCGCCAGCCGACGACCGGCGTGTCGTAGGCCACGGCAATCATGCGTTCCTGGGGTTTCCAGATGCAGCGCTGGGTCTCGTCGGTGCCGTTGCCGGTGGTGTCGACAGATCCGCCAAAGCCGATCTCATAGGCGCTTTCATGGCGCGGAAATTCCCAGGGGTTGCCATGGCTCAGCCAGGTCTCGGGAAGTTCGACCTGCCAGCCATCACTCATTTGCTGCCGGAACAGACCATGGACATAGCGGATGCCATAGCCATAGGCCGGGATGTCGACTGTGGCCATCGATTCCATGAAACAGGCAGCCAGCCGGCCGAGACCGCCATTGCCGAGCGCCGCATCGGGTTCCAGCGCCGTGACGGCATCAAAATCAACACCAAGCGACTGCAAGGCCTCGCGGACTTCGTCAATCATTTCGAGATTGGAGACGGCGTCGCGGGTCAAGCGTCCGATCAGGAATTCCAGCGACAGGTAATAAACCCGTTTGCCGCCGCTCTCGTAAGTCTGACGGGTGGACTCCATCCAGCGGTCAATCACCCGGTCACGGATCACCAGAATGGTGGCGGTCATCCAGTCATGCGGCTTGGCGACCTTGGCGTCCTTGCCGATGGAATAAGTGAGGCGTTCAATAATCTCTGCCGCCAGTGTGGCCGGGTCGGCACTGCGCGGAGCGGGGGAGGGGAGGTCGGAAATGGCGGACTTGGTTATCATCGAATGTCCCGTTCATCTTGGGCCTACACGCAACGGATGCCGTTAACGCCTGGAAGTGATGTGATCCAGCGGCTTCCCAAGCAATGAATGATTTTTCCGGCAATATCCAGCATTTAAATCCATTAGATTGAGGTTTTTGGTATGGAAAGGCCTCAGTGCTGTCACCAGAGCAGCGTAATTTCTCGTCGTTTCAATGTGAAAGCGGGCATCCTGGTTTGCCTCCCGCCACATGGGAATTGCCACGGGTTCAGGCCAACCGCTGGTTTCGTGCCTTGAGCGCATAATGTCGCGGCGGCGTGTGAGGGCGCGGTGGAAAGCCCGCCCGCCGGAATTTTCATCGCGTGAGAACGTGTTAGGTGGAGAAATCCAGGGTTTGTCATGGGCTGGGGATCTAGTCGCACATGGCCCCGAGGTTTAGTGAACCTGTTGTCCACTATGTAAGCCCGGTCTAGGTGCTTGAAAGGATGGTGGGCGTAACAGGGATTGAACCTGTGACCCCTACAATGTCAATGTAGTGCTCTCCCGCTGAGCTATACGCCCATCCGATGCGGGGCTTACACCACAGAAAGCCCTGCTGCGTCAATATGAAAACAACGCGTTTTTCACCGCTGTTTGTTTGCGGTGAATTATCATGGCGCAAAGCAGCCATGTGGCTGCTGGCATGAGCGGCAGGGCAAGGGGACGTTGTCGGTTCAGGCGCTGCCGGGCAGGCAGGTCCGGGATTGCGGACTTGCCGGGTCTCAGGCCGCCTGGATCATCTTGTTGACCTCGTCGACAAGGTCGCGGAGATGAAACGGCTTTGACAGCACTTTCGCGTCCCGCGGGGCCTTGGAGTCAGGATTGAGCGCCACGGCGGCAAAGCCGGTGATGAACATGACCTTGAGATCGGGATCAAGTTCGGTGGCCCGGCGGGCCAGTTCGATGCCATCCATTTCCGGCATCACGATGTCGGTGAGGAGCAGCGAGAAGGGCTCTTCGCGAAGCCGGTCATAGGCGCTTGCGCCATTGTCGAAAGAACGGACTTCATAGCCGGCCTTTTCCAGTGCCTTGACCAGGAACCGGCGCATGTCGTTGTCGTCTTCAGCGAGGAGAATTTTCGGCGTCATTATGTTTCCAAACCTGTCTTCGTGCTCATGCAGCTTTGCCTTCGTCCTCTCTAAGCCATTCCAGTAAACATCAGATGAATGATGGCGTTTGTGAGATCAGAAGTGTCCCGGACTGGACAGGTGTGGGGGCAACTGGCAAGGTGAAACAAGCGGTTGCAGGGGTAAAGGGACTAATATGCGCGAAGCCGACGTTCCCGGAGCGGCAAATGAGCCAGAAGCGGTTGCGCCATTCGAGATTCGCTGCCCGGCCTATCAGACCGAAGCCTTCGTGTTCAATTCACCGCATTCGGGCCGCGTCTATCCCGAATCCTTTCTCGGCATGTCTCGGCTTGACCGCATTTCGATCCGGCGCTCGGAGGACCATTACGTCGACGAGTTGTTCGCAGGCGTGATCCAGCTGGGAGCGCCGCTGCTTGCGGCTCAGTTCCCGCGTGCCTGGCTTGATGTCAACCGCGAACCCTACGAGCTTGATCCACGTATGTTTGACGGCGCCTTGCCGCCATTCGCCAATATCGGATCAATGCGCGTGGCAGGCGGATTGGGCACGATTCCACGCCTTGTTGCCGAGAATATGGAGATTTACCGCGGCCGGATCAGCGTCGAGGAAGGGCTGACGCGGATCGAGCGGGTCTATCGTCCGTATCACGCCACCTTGCGCCGGATCATCGCCCAGACTCATGTCCGGTTTGGAAAGACCATTCTGATGGATTGTCATTCGATGCCGGCCAATGTCCGCGTCGCCGGCGGACATCAAAGGCCCGATATCATTATAGGTGACCGGTATGGCGCCAGCGCCGCCCATGATCTTTCCCAGGCCGCGGTATCGTTCCTGTCGGAGCTTGGCTATCGGGTGGTGCGCAACAAGCCTTATGCGGGCGGATTCATCACCGAGCATTACGGGCGCCCGGGACGGGGGCTGCACGCGCTGCAGATCGAGGTCAATCGCGGTCTCTATGTCAACGAGACAACGCTTGAGAAAACCGCTGGCTTTGACCTTCTTAGAGCGGATCTGACTGAGTTCGCTGGCCAGATGATGGCGCATGTACGCCAGGACCTTTCAGAGAACCGGCTGGCAGCGGAATGACAGACGGGCATTGCTCCGCATACGCGACCGATCTTACAGGGCAAAAAAAACCGCGCATGAAGCGCGGCAAAATCTAGGGAGGAAACGCCCAAGGAGGGCATTCACAGTCAGGGACTGTAACCAAACTCTAATGTTGCATTGCACAATAGTCAACAGGACACGGCTAATTACCTGTGCGTAAGCGGGACCGGGTGCGCAGACACGCGGCCTCCCCTTGCATTTCGGCACGAGCCGGTTCAGGACGTAGGGGAAGAGGGGCAACTTCCAGTCCGCAATCACGAATCCCGCACGGAGTTCGCAGTGCTTCCTGATATCACATTTTTTGACGCCATCGCCGAAGCCGCGGCGGCCGAAACGCTTCCCCGGTTCCGCATGTCAGTTGCTGTGGACAACAAGCTTGCCAGAGGATTTGACCCGGTCACCGAGGCGGATCAGGAAGCTGAAAGGGCCATACGGCGTGTGATTGGCGAGCGTTATCCCGATCACGGCATTTTGGGCGAAGAGCATGGCAGTGTTGGCCTGGATCGCGATTATGTCTGGGTGATTGACCCGATCGACGGCACGCGGGCTTTCATCTCGGGCTTGCCGGTTTGGGGTACGCTGGTGGGACTTTATCACAAGGGTCGGGCGGTGATGGGCATGATGGATCAGCCCTTTACCGGCGAGCGATTCATCGCCGGGCCGGGCAGCGCTATCGTGCGGCACAATGGCAAGACTTTGCCTTTGCGGACAAGAACAGGCGTTACACTTGAGCATGCGACGATGATGACCACGTCACCCTCGATCTTCCCTGAAGAGCTTGACGCATCCTACAAGCGGATTGAGAAAACCGTTCAGCTCGCACGCTACGGCTGCGATTGTTACGCCTATGCGATGGTCGCTTCAGGTCACATCGATCTGGTCGTTGAAGCCGGCCTGAAGGCCTATGATGTTGGCGGTTTGATTCCGCTGGTCGAGCAGGCTGGCGGCGTCATGACCACGTGGAGCGGTGATCGGCCGGAAAACGGCGGCACCATTGTCGCCAGTGGTTCGCCTCAACTGCATGAAGCGGCATTGGAAATGCTCAACCGGACCGGCTGACAGCGTCCGCGGCAAGCCCGGGCACCTGCTCGGACGGGATGAAAGCGTCGATCGCGGCCAGCGCCGCCAACCGGTACCGATCAGCTTCCTGCAGCAATTCGTGGCGGGCGCCGTCGATGATGATCGCGCGGCCGGCGCGGAACCGGTTGCTGATGGTTTCGATGGCCTGCTGGGCGACCAGCGGATCATTGCCGGCCCCGATAATCAAAGTGGGCACCTTGATTTGATCGAGATGTTCAAACCGGCCGACACGTTTCATCGCACCGAGCATTTCGTTGATCCAGAGGGCTGTCGGCGGACCCAGCCGTAATTCCGGATGCGCCGTGTAGAGCGCCTGATTGCGGGCATACCGATCAATGTCGGTGGTCAGCGCATTGCCTTTGAAGGGGTGGGGAAAGCGATCCCTGCCGGAGCTGATCCACCCGAAACCGGTTATTCTGATGATCCGTGTGACTAGCCGGATGACCCATGAGGGAACCATCTGGTTCGAAAGTTCCACGAAAGGGGCCATCAGCACGGCTCGCTCGATCCGGTTGGACAGATCGGGCGCCATCGACAATGCCACCAGAGCGCCCATGGAGTGGGCTACCATATAGAATGGCAAGCGCGTCTCGGGGAGCACGATTGTCTCCAGAAAGATCGACAGATCGGTCTCCAGATCGCGAAAACGGCGGACGTGTCCGCGCAAGCGGTTTTTCAGCAGACGATCAGAAAGGCCCTGGCCGCGCCAGTCGAAAGTCGCCACCCAGAGGCCGCGATCGGTGAAATGACGAATGGTCTCGTAGTATTTTTCGATGCACTCATTGCGGCCATGCAGCAAAACCACGGTTCCGCGCGCCACGGATACGTCGGACTTGAAGATTGCATAGCGCAGCCGCTTGCCGCGGGCACTTCTGAACCAGCCAACGACATGGTTGCCCGGTGCGGGATTGCTGTCCGTCTCGATCAGTATCGGGAGATCATCGCTCATGGTGATCCGGATTAGTGCTTCCCCACTGTTTGGTCAAAAGGAAAAAGCCGAGGTCGAAGAGTAAAAAAGGCCGGATCCGCTTTGGGGGCGGTTCCGGCCAGGTGCACGGACCAGAAGGGACGGGATGTTCCGTGCGGCTCAGACTGTTTTTGCCTGATCGGTTCGATGTTGGCGGATGCAGGTTGAACATGAACACAACGCGCTATTCATCTCATATTCACAGTGCAGCGCCGCCGCTTGCCGTGAACACTTGAAGATCTTGAACCTGTCGCAAGGAATTCCCACATTGGTTCTGCAGGCGCCGGCAACCGGGTCTGCTGGCTGGATTGCCGCCCGATGCGGGGCAGACCAAAGCCACAACGCTAAACCAGAAGTCGCTCTAAAGGAGGACACCTATGCGTCACGTTGATTTTTCACCATTCTACCGTTCCACTGTCGGTTTCGACAAATTGCTGACCATGCTGGACAGCTTGGCGCCAGCCGAGCAGGCACAGACCTATCCGCCCTACAATATCGAGCGTACGGGCGATAGCACCTATCGCATCACCATGGCCGTGGCAGGCTTCGAGGAAACAGAAATTTCCATCGAAGCGCGCGAACATGTGCTGACTGTCAAGGGTGAGAAGGCCGACGAGAAGGATGCCGAAGGCTCGGAATTCCTCTATCGCGGCATTGCCAAGCGGGCATTCGAGCGCCGTTTCCAGCTGGCTGACCATGTCGAGGTAACCGGCGCGTCGTTGCGCAACGGTCTTCTGCATGTCGACCTTGTGCGCGAGCTTCCCGAAGCCATGAAGCCGCGCCGCATCGCCATCAGCAGCGACGCCGGCGACACGCCCAAGCAGATCGAGGCAACAAAGGCCTGATTCCATTCCCCCAAAAGGAGAAGGCTTATGGCGCTCAGGAGACTGGGCGCCATTTTTATTGGTCAGCTTCGAGTGCGGCGCTTTGCCAGCAGATAGTCGATGGACAATAGGCCGGGGCCCTTGATGGCTATAACCAGCAGTGGCACGAGCCAGAGCAGTCGCTGATCAGCAATGACGCTGTCGGGAAAGCGGTCAAACCAGACGCCTATGGATTCAGCACCAATTTTGTGCACCGTGATGTCCACAAGTGTCTGCACGGCGATAAAGCCGATCATGCCAATCGCCGCGATGCGCGAGAACAGACCGATCACCACCAGCAACGGCAGGATGAATTCCGCGTAAGTGCCCATCGTGACAATGAGACCCCAAGGCAAGAAAGAGACCGCATCGACATCACCGCCAGCAGCTTCCACCGCGGGCAAGGCAATCTGGTAATAGGCTCCCGGCGAGATTGAAAAGAAGCCGGTCAGTCCGTCACCGACCTTGGTTCTGGCAGAATTCAGGAAGTAGCCCCACAGCACGGCTGCAAAGGCGAAGCGGGCGACAAGGCCAAGCAGCCAGGCGTCCCCCAGGCGTTCGAGAAAGCCAAAGACACGATCATGAAGTCCGGTGAGAAAAGTGATCGTCGATGTCATTCTGGTTGCTCCGTAATTGCCTGAAAGGACGAGCAGGCTGAAAACACGCCTGCTTCGAGCAGGGCTGAAATTGCTGATGGCAGGTCAAATCCGGAATGCTGTTCCAGCGTCAGAGACGCAGCCTCCCCAAGCGTCGAACCGGCCAGCAGGGATTGAAAGAAGCAGGCTCCACCTGGCGGCAGCCGCCGGACCTGAACATCGTGGTGCGGCCGCGTGATCAGGGCGTCTTCCGGATCATGGGGCCTGATGCCATCCAGCGGGCGGTTTTCGCGGTTCGCCGAAAAAATTGAAACAGCAGCATACCGGCTTTGAAGTATTCGGACCGAGGGATGTGGCGTGAATCTCGCTTCGCCGAGCTTTTCAGGCGGGATGGCTGCGAGATCCTGCGGTGTCAAAGGCTCCGCGTCGGCGGCGTGGAACGCATCCAGCCATGCCCTTTCCAAACGCGCGATATCGGGAAGATACGGCAATTTCGAAACCGGCTCGAACCGTTCGAGGAAGGCTGCAAAGCCACCGCCATATTCGAACAGCACCGCGGAAGCCGGCGGTTCCTGGAGCACGTAGATCCGCGCCATGTTCCTGAAGAATTCTTCGCCTACAAGTCGTTGAACAGCCGGAAAAACACCGGCGAGGGCGTCAATCAGGCTTACAGTGACATTGTTACGGTAAACAGCGAAGCGCTTGCGGGCGTTCTTGCCACGTGGACCAACCACCCCGTCTGGCACAGGCAGGTCCGGATCGAGCAGAGCCGCGCCGAAATCGCCCTGGGATCCGGGAAGCATCGGATCATTCTGCGGCATGTCGGGATCCGAGCAGGGAGGCAGGACCGAGGCGATCAAGAATTGCGTCGGCCAGTTGGGCCTCGCGACGCAACACCGGCCATTCGGGCACATCATTGTCCCATTCAATCAACGTTGGCAGAGCGCTGGTCTGGCTGATGATGATCTCGTAGAGTTTCCATACGGCATCGGCCACCGGGCGGTCATGAGCGTCGATCAGGAGCAGGTCTCCTTCATCGTCGATATCCTCGGCATGACCGGCGAGATGGATCTCTTCCACCAGTTCCAGCGGGAAATCACGCAAATAATGCAGCGGCTTCCAGCCGTGATTTGTGGCGGAAACAAAGACATTGTTGATATCCAGCAGCAGGCCGCAACCCGATTGGCGAGCAATTTCACCGATGAAATCGGTCTCGCTCATCGTTGTCTCTTCGAAAGCCACATAGGTGGATGGATTTTCCAGAAGTATGCGGCGCTTGAGCCGGTCCTGAATCTGGCTGATGTGGGACACCACCCGTTCGAGTGTCCGTGAATTGTAGGGAACCGGCAGAAGGTCGTTGAAATAACCGGCATCATGGCTGGACCAGGCAAGATGTTCCGACACCATTGCCGGTTCATACCGGTCGACGACCTTGGCGAGGCGATCGAGATGGACCGGATTGATGCCGCTTTCAGATCCGATGGAGAGGCCGACGCCGTGGACGGAGAGCGGGAACTGGGATCGGATGGCGGCAAGTCCGCGATGTACGGGGCCGCCGTCCCCCATAAAGTTTTCAGCGTGAACTTCGAGAAATCCGATCTTGTAGTCATCTGCCAGAATGGCGTCGATGTGTGCGGTCTTCAAACCCGCACCCGCACGTGGCGGGAGCGGGCCGTCGGGGAAACCAGGAGTCTCTACAATCGGCGAATTGAGGGCGGACTGCGTCATGTGGTAACTCCCCTTTACAATGGTTTCGGATCAGGCCGGGAGATCGCGCTCAAGTGGCTCGAGCGAACCCATACGGTCTCCCTCGAGGCTCATGGTAGTGCAGGTGCCGGCTTCGACGCTCTTCCAGGCGTTGCCCTGGTAATCGACCTTCGAAGTGCCGGCGCATGTGGTGCCGGGACCGGCGGCGCAATCGTTCTTGCCTGCCATGGCGACACCATAGCATTTTTCAGTGGCTGCGGCTGCGCCCTGGGTCGATCCGAGGAAGGTGGCGCCTGAAATTGCCATGGCCACCGCGCCTGCGAGAGCGGATGCTCCGATGAGTGTTTTCTGCGACATGATGTTCTCCTTGAAGGTCTCTTGATATTGTTTCCCGGGATTTATCGTCCCGGCAGGAGAAACATGGCGAATTGCCGCATCACTTGGAAATCAAGCGCACGTTATCTGGTATCACTTGCGTGTGATCCTGACGTGATCGGATTTTTTTTTCTGAGGACTTTGGCGTTGATGTACGGGAGGGGTGTTGCTAACCGAGCAAGTCCACAAACCGGTCAACGTGATCTTCAGTGTTTGCAAAGCTTGTCACCAGTCTCAGCATGGTTTCATCCGTGCCCACAAGATGGGTGGCGGATCGTGGCGGCGACCATTCGTAAAACAGTGCGCCTTTGGCCGTGAGACCCTTGGCGAGGCTCCTGGGGACAATCGGGAAGGTTTCATTGGCGGGGCTTTGCCATGCCAGCCGCGCTTGGCCGGACCTTTCGATGCCTGCTTGCAGACGGGCCGCCATCGCATTGGCGTGACGGGCGACGTCGAGCCAGAGGCCGTTTTCAAAATAGGCGTCGAACTGGGCGGCAATGAAGCGGCTTTTGGAGAACAGGTGCGCCGCCCGCTTGCGGATGAAGGGCGCCTGTGCGGCCATGGTGGGGTCGAGAAACACCAACGCTTCGGCGCACCAGCAGCCATTCTTGGTGCCGCCGAAAGATACGATGTCGACACCAAGCTCGATTGTCATTTGTGCCGGGGTGAGATCAAGCGCAACCAGCGCATTGGCGAACCTCGCGCCATCCATGTGCAGCGGCAGACCATGCGCCTTGGCAATTTTCGAGATCGCGCGGATTTCATCGATCGAATAAACCGTGCCTGCTTCGGTCGCCTGGGTCAGGGTGATTGCCATGGGTTGGCCGGCATGAACGAATCCTTCCGGATAGCGGGCAATCTCGGCTTCCAGTCTGACCGGATCCATCTTGCCTTCGGCGCCGTCCACCGGGGCAAGCCGTGAGCCATGGCTGAAAAACTCCGGAGCGCCGCATTCATCGGCAATGACATGGGCTTCGCGGTGGCAGAACGAGACGCCGCCCGGGCGGTTGACGGCGGAAAGCGCAAGCGAGTTGGCGGCCGTACCCGTGCCGACAAAGAAAACCGCGACGTCGCGGCCGAAAATCTCGTTGAAGGTTGCCTCGACCTTGCGATCCAGGTCGCTGGCGCCATAGGCCGCTGCAAAGCCGCTCGAGTGGGTGGAGAGCGAGGCGGCAATGGCCGGATGGGCGCCAGCCCAGTTGTCAGAGGTGAAGATCATGGGTGCGGGGCTCCGAAGCTTGTGGCGATTTGGCTATGGCACGATTTGACGGGTTTTCAAAGCGCTTGGCGGGGCCAAGGGGAATGCCTTTAGCATCTGCGGAAGCATCGCAGTTTGTGGGCTCTGTAGTGCTCGGTTTCCTTGCCCTGACAGCAAAACGCCGGAATCTGGCGTCATGACGCAATAAAATTACATGAATACTGTTCGACCGATTATTTACGGTCGTCATGCTGAGGTTTTTTGGATCGGGTCTCTTGCGCAATCGGGTGCATTCTGTCATAGAACACAGGAAATAGGACAGCCTTGCTGTCCTATTTGTGTCCGCCCTGGCCAACTGGCTGAGGTCTTGGCAGATGCAAAGGGGCTATGAGCAGCAATCTGACATAGTGCGATCCACCCGTCGTAAGGTGACCGTCTAGCCCCTTCATGATACAACAGCGCACCCCGCGCCCGTATCCACAAAGTGAGGCTCGAAAGCCCCGCGAGGCCAGACGACAGATGCATCCGGAACGAAAGCGTCGCCGCAACGGCGATGACGGGTTTAAGGCCGGGATCAACCGCCGCGACGGCCATGAAGGAGGAATGAAGATGGCAGAACAGGTACCATCTCGGACGGACGCGAATGCTTGCATGGCTCATGCCGAAACCAAGCCCGCCGCCGTCCAAACCTTTGGACTGCCGTCAAAGCAGGGCCTTTACGATCCGCGCAACGAACATGATGCCTGCGGTGTGGGATTTGTGGCGCATATGAAAGGCCAGAAATCACACCAGATCGTGCGTGACGGCTTGTTCATGCTCGAGAACCTTACCCACCGCGGTGCGGTTGGGGCCGACCCGCTGATGGGTGATGGCGCCGGGCTTCTGGTACAGATTCCTGACAGGTTTTTCCGCGAAGAGATGGCTGAACAGGGCGTGACGCTGCCCGAGGCTGGTGATTACGCGGTGGGCTTTGTCTTCATGCCGCAGGACGAAGCACTTTGTGACCACCTCAAGGGCATCATCGCCGAAGGTGTCGCCGCTGAAGGGCAGACGCTGCTGGGTTTCCGCGACGTTCCGGTCGACAATTCATCCTTGTCCAAGGCGCCGGAAATTGCTGCGACCGAACCGCGCCATGTGCAGGTGTTCATCGGTCGGGGTGAAAATGTTGAAGACCAAAACGTCTTCAAGCGACAGCTGTTTGTGCTCCGGAAGGTGATTTCGAACCGCGTCTATGATGAAACCGATGGCCGCGACAACGGCTTCTATTTCGTCTCGCTGTCGACGCAGACAATCGTCTACAAGGGCATGTTCCTGGCCTACCAGGTTGGCGCCTATTACAAGGACTTGAGCGATCCACGGTTTGAATCCGCCGTAGCCCTTGTTCATCAGAGATTCTCGACCAACACGTTTCCGTCGTGGAAATTGGCCCATCCCTACCGGATGGTGGCGCACAATGGCGAAATCAACACGCTGCGCGGCAACGTCAACTGGATGGCTGCGCGGCAGGCTTCGGTGTCGTCGCCCTTGTTTGGCAGTGATATCTCCAAGCTCTGGCCGATTTCCTATGAGGGCCAGTCCGATACCGCCTGTTTTGACAATGCGCTCGAGTTCCTGCTGCGTGGCGGCTATTCCATGGCCCATGCAGTGATGATGCTGATCCCGGAAGCCTGGGCAGGCAACACGCTGATGGGTGCGGATCGCAAGGCGTTCTACGAATATCATGCGGCCCTGATGGAGCCATGGGACGGTCCGGCAGCGGTGGCCTTTACCGATGGCGTGCAGATTGGCGCCACTCTCGACCGCAACGGACTACGTCCGGCGCGCTACATCGTTACCAATGATGACAGGGTGATCATGGCGTCTGAAGCGGGCGTTTTGCCGGTGGACGAAAGCTCGATTGTAAAGAAGTGGCGGTTGCAGCCTGGAAAAATGCTGCTGATTGACATGCAGGAAGGCCGGATCATTTCCGACGAGGAGGTCAAGTCGGGACTTGCGGCGAAGCATCCCTATCGTGAATGGCTTGAACGCACCCAGCTCATCCTAGAAGACCTCAAGCCGGTCGAGCCGCGGGCCCTGCGCAAGGATGTGTCACTGCTCGATCGTCAGCAGGCCTTCGGCTATACACAGGAAGACACCAGAATTCTGATGTCGCCGATGGCGACCACGGGACAGGAAGCTATCGGTTCAATGGGAACTGATACGCCAATCTCCGCGATGTCGCAGAAATCAAAGCTTCTTTACACCTATTTCAAGCAGAATTTTGCTCAGGTGACCAACCCGCCAATCGACCCGATCCGGGAAGAACTGGTGATGAGCCTGGTGTCCTTCATCGGGCCACGTCCGAACATTCTTGACCACAAGGGTGCGGCCAAGAAAAAGCGGCTTGAAGTGCGCCAGCCGATCCTGACCAATGGCGATCTCGAGAAGATCCGTTCGATTGGTCACACGGAGGATCGTTTCGACACCAAGACGCTGGATTTCACCTATGCGAGTGACAAGGGTTCGGATGGGATGAAAGCAGCGCTCGACCGGCTTTGCAACCGGGCCGAAGAAGCTGTAACCGGCGGCTACAACATCATTATCCTGTCTGACCGTCAGATAGGAGCGGACCGGATCGCGATCCCTGCGCTGCTGGCGACGGCGGCGGTGCATCACCATCTGATCCGCAAGGGTCTGCGTACATCAGTCGGTCTTGTGGTCGAATCGGGTGAGCCGCGCGAGGTTCACCATTTCTGCTGTCTGGCAGGTTATGGCGCCGAGGCAATCAATCCATACCTGGCTTTCGACACGCTGCTTGACATGCACAAGCGCGGGGAATTCCCGCCGGAAGTCGACCAATACGAAGTCGTCTCCCGCTACATGAAAGCCATCGGCAAGGGCATCCTCAAGGTGATGTCGAAGATGGGGATTTCCACCTATCAGTCCTATTGTGGCGCGCAGATTTTTGATGCCATCGGCCTGTCCAGTGATTTTGTCGATACCTACTTCACAGGCACGGCAACAACGATTGAAGGCGTTGGGCTCGACGAGGTTGCGAGCGAGACTGCCAGCCGGCATCGGCTTGCCTTCTCCAATGACCCGGTTTTGGCGACTTCGCTGGATGTGGGGGGCGAATATGCTTACCGGATGCGCGGTGAAGAGCACGTCTGGACACCCGATTCGGTGGCTGCACTCCAGCATGCCGTGCGTGGCAATGCCAAGGACCGCTACAGTGAATTCGCCGATATGGTCAACCGGTCAACGCTCAAGATGAATGCCATTCGCGGGTTGTTTGAAATCCGTACTGCCGAGGCCAACGGGCGCAAGCCGGTTCCGCTGGATGAGGTGGAATCTGCTGCGGATATCGTGAAGCGGTTTTCCACCGGCGCGATGTCTTTCGGTTCCATCAGCCGTGAGGCGCATACGACGCTTGCAATCGCGATGAACAAGATTGGCGGCAAGTCGAATACCGGTGAAGGCGGTGAGGAGCCGGACCGTTACCTGCCGCTCTATGGTGGCGGGGCCAACCCGGAACGTTCCGCGATCAAGCAGGTTGCATCGGGGCGTTTCGGCGTGACCACCGAATATCTGGTCAATGCCGACATGCTGCAAATCAAGGTGGCCCAGGGCGCCAAGCCCGGCGAAGGCGGCCAGCTGCCCGGCCACAAGGTAGATGCGACGATTGCCAAGACGCGGCATTCGACGCCGGGCGTCGGACTGATTTCGCCGCCGCCACACCATGACATCTACTCGATCGAGGACCTGGCGCAGCTGATTTTCGATCTCAAGAACGTCAACCCGGAGGCTGATATTTCGGTCAAGCTGGTGTCGGAAGTGGGCGTTGGAACGGTTGCAGCCGGCGTTGCAAAGGCGCGTGCCGACCACATCACCATATCGGGGTATGATGGCGGCACCGGCGCTTCGCCGCTAACCTCGCTCAAGCATGCCGGCGGCCCCTGGGAAATCGGTCTGGCCGAAACCCATCAGACGCTGGTGCTCAATGGTCTGCGCTCGCGCATCGCGCTGCAGGTCGATGGTGGCTTGAAGACCGGGCGTGATGTGATCGTCGGAGCGTTGCTCGGCGCCGACGAGTTCGGCTTCTCCACCGCGCCGCTGATCGCCGCCGGCTGCATCATGATGCGCAAGTGCCATCTCAACACCTGCCCGGTTGGCGTTGCCACCCAGGATCCGGTGCTGCGCAAGCGCTTCAAGGGCACGCCCGAGCATGTCATCAATTACTTCTTCTTCATTGCCGAGGAAGTGCGCGAATGGCTGGCGGCGATGGGGTATCGCAATCTCAATGAAATCATCGGCCAGTCCGAACTGCTTGCCAAGGATGGCATGATCGAGCACTGGAAGGCCAAGGGACTGGATTTCAGCCGGATTTTCCATAAGCCGGATGCGCCCAAGGAAAAGACCTACTGGACTGAACGCCAGAACCATCCGATTGCCGATGTTTTAGACAGGCAACTGATTGAAAAGGCGATGCCTGCGCTTGAAAACCGGGAAAAAGTCGAGTTCGACGTCGATATCAAGAACGTCGATCGTTCCACCGGCGCGATGCTGTCGGGTGAGGTGGCCAAGCGGTTCGGTCACAAGGGACTTCCCGAAGATACTATCAGCGTCAAGCTCAAGGGTACGGCCGGGCAATCGTTCGGCGCATTCCTGGCCCATGGCGTAACATTTGATCTGGCCGGCGACGCCAACGATTATGTCGGCAAGGGCCTGTCGGGCGGATGCATCATTGTGCGGCCGCCGGAAAACTCGCCGATTGTGGCTGAAGACTCGATCATTGTCGGCAACACCGTGCTTTACGGCGCCATCGAGGGTGAATGCTATTTCCGTGGCGTTGCAGGCGAACGTTTCGCTGTGCGCAATTCGGGCGCCATTGCCGTGGTCGAGGGCGTGGGCGACCATGGCTGCGAATACATGACCGGTGGTCTAGTGGTGGTTATTGGCGAAACCGGACGCAACTTTGCCGCCGGCATGTCTGGCGGCGTTGCCTATGTGCTCGACGAGGCCGGCGATTTTGCCAGCCGCTGCAACATGGCGATGGTGGAACTGGAGCCGGTTCCCGAAGAAGACGATATTCTCGAGAAGCTGCATCACCACGGCGGCGATCTTGCCCACAAGGGCCGGGTCGACGTCAGCGGCGACATGACCCGGCATGACGAGGAGCGGCTGTTCCAGCTGATCTCCAATCACATGCATTACACGGGTTCGACGCGGGCCAAGGAAATTCTCGACAATTGGGCCGACTATCGGCCGAAGTTCCGCAAGGTCATGCCGGTCGAGTACCGGCGCGCGCTTGAGGACATGGAGCGGATGCGCATAGGCGTGGCGGCGGAATGAACCGTTGGGCAGTCTTCCACCGGCTGCTTTCGACGGAGATCGCAATCGCCGTGCCGACGATTGCCTACGTCGTAAATGACAGGTTCGACATGGAATTCATCGTACTGGGGGCGGTCATTGGCCTGGCCTATTGGTACTGGGGGCCCTCGTGGCCGCCACTCTGATGTGAGGAAGAAAGAATGGGTAAGGTAACGGGTTTTCTCGAAATCGACAGGCAGACGGCGAAGTATCAGCCGGCGTCTGACCGCATCCGTCATTTCCGCGAGTTCACCATTCGCATGAGCGATCAGGAAGTCCAGAAGCAGGCGGCTCGCTGCATGGACTGCGGCGTGCCCTATTGCCATGGTCCCACCGGGTGTCCGGTTCATAACCAGATTCCTGACTGGAACGATCTGGTCTACAACAACAACTGGGAAGAGGCGATCCGCAACCTGCATTCGACCAACAATTTCCCCGAATTTACCGGTCGTATTTGCCCTGCGCCTTGCGAGGAAGCGTGTACGCTCAACCTCGAGGACGCCCCGGTCACCATCAAGACGGTAGAGCAGGCTCTGGCCGACAAGGCCTATGAAATGGGCTTTATCGTGCCGCAGCCGGTGACCAGCAAGACCGGCAAAAAGGTCGCGCTCATCGGATCTGGTCCTGCCGGCATGGCCGCAGCACAGCAGCTCGGGCGCGCCGGACATGAAGTTCATGTCTACGAACGCGAAAGCCAGCCCGGCGGTTTGCTGCGCTATGGCATTCCTGATTTCAAGATGGAAAAACACTTCATCGATCGTCGTATCGAGCAGATGGAAGGCGAAGGCGTGACGTTCTTCTGCAACGTCAATGTTGGTGTTGATAAAAGTGTCGAGGAACTGCTCGAGACCTATGATGCAGTGCTTTACACCGGCGGCTCGGAAAAACCGCGCGATGTCGGCATTGCGGGCGCGGATCTGATCGGCGTGCATGATGCCATGCCATACCTGGTTCAGCAGAACAAACGCGTTGCCCGCGAGAGCATCGACAATGTCGGCTGGCCTTCGGAGCCTGTGCTCGCCGGCGGCAAGCATGTGGTGGTGATCGGCGGCGGCGATACGGCGTCGGACTGCGTCGGTACCGCGTTCAGGCAGGGCGCTGTCAAAGTCACCCAGCTTGATATCCGGCCACAGCCGCCTGAGAAGGAAGACAAGCTTGCCATCTGGCCCTATTGGGCAACGAAAATGCGGACATCATCTTCGCAGGCCGAAGGCGCCATTCGCGAATTCCAGGTCGGGACTCTCGAACTGGTTGGCGAAAACGGCATTCTGGCCGGCGTCAAATGCTGCCAGGTGGACGAGAAACGCAAACCGATTGCCGGAACCGAGTTCGTCATCAAAGCCGATCTTGTGTTTGTCGCCATCGGCTTTCGCGGTGTTCTTGATACCGGCGTTGTCAGCGAACTTGGCGACAAGTTGTCGATGACTTCAGACCGTCGTGGCTCGACCAATATTGCGGCCAATGAGGATGACTACCGAACCTCTGTCGACAAGCTCTGGGCCGCCGGTGACGTGCGTCGTGGTCAGAGCCTGGTTGTCTGGGCGATCCGTGAAGGCCGTCAAGCCGCCCGGGAAATCGATCTGAGCCTGATGGGCGCAACCGACCTTCCTCGCTGATCATCACCGTTCAGCCCTTAACTGGAGGGGATCGGGATAACCTTGGGTTGGTGTTTCCCGGTTCCCGAAGAGGCTGTCGAGCGAACGCCGGTATCGAAGCTCAGCGATTGCCGCGTGGCCAGGTGTAATTGTCGACGCGGTTGGCTGGCGGTTCAGGTAAAATTCCGTCAATCACCATTATGTCGCGTGGCGAGCGGATGAGGCTTGCCGAAGCTGGCATGTCGCCCAGCAGCGCCGATCCGCCGTCGAGATCCGGATCAGTCATGGCCACGGGTATTGTCCGGGTGATGGCCGCGGCACTTTCCCCCGGTGCGGGAGGCATGAAGATCTCGGGGAAATCTTCGGAAGAAAAGGCTGCCACCCCGGCTGTGGCTGCGTCCCCGAGCAACCGCCGAGCGGATTTTTCGACATAGAACGCGATCTTGCGTTTGCCGGCGGAGGTCAGATTGATGCCGTCCGAACCGCGAAGCCGAACCTGCTGTCCATTGATATCGGATCCGGTGAAGATGAATTTGCCCTCCTCGTCGACAAAACCGTCCCAGATATCGATGAATTCACCCCCGGCCAATTCGGCAAGTTTCCGGTAAATGCCGTTTAGGGCCACGATGTCGGTTGTCATGGCGGGCGACTTGAAAGCTGGTAATCCGACCCACAGCAGCGGTGTATTGCGGGTCCGCAGAATGCCAATAAGCTGTTTGGTGCGGCGCGAATATTCAGCCAGCCAGTTGACGGAGCGAACGGCCTCACGTTTGCCGTTGACCAACAATTGCTGACGATCGTTCGAGCCGATCTGCACTACGATGATGGACGGCCGGACTTCTTCGATGATCGCCGGCGCCTGTTCGAACCAATTGTAATAATCGTCGCGCACCAACCCCGAAGATCCGTTGGTCCGGTCGATCACCACCACACCTGGTGATTTTTCAAATGCCTCGCTCAATCCGTCGGCGGTGCCATTTGCCAGAAAATCGCCAATCACCAGGATTTTCTGCGCATTCTCAAGCTTCTCGATTGCAGGTTCTGGCGGTGGCGCGGCTTTGACGCTGCGCGCTGGCTTCTTGACCCGGCTGGTTCGCGTCGTGGTTGGCGGCTTGGATTTCTTGACATTGCCACCGCCAAACAAAAGCTGGAGGAAGGACTTGCGCTCGACCCGTTCCTGAGCCGCCGCCTGCTGGGTCGCCTGCAACACGACCAAGCCGGCCATCGAAGCGATCAGCAGGATGGCGAGAAGACGCAGGAATGGAAAACGATCTGGCATGCGCGCGCGATCTCCGTTTCGGCCAAAGGCCGGTTGGGACCCGCTGCCCTGACACAGATCAGTAGCGGCGGATCGCATCCAGTATCTTTTGCGACGGAATCGGCTCGCCGGTCAAGCCGGCCCTTGACTGGAAGGCCGCGATGGCAGCCTTTGAACCCGAACCGAAATTGCCGTCTATCTCTCCGTCATAATAGCCAAGTTTCTTGAGCCGGGTCTGCAGTTCAAATTTTTCCATGACGCCCAGCGTGCCTGCCGGCCGCGGCCATTGCTGGTCGACTCCGCCATATCCGGCGATTTCGTCGGCCAGAACGCCAACACCGAGAGCATAGGAATCCGAGGCATTGTAGCGCTTGATGACGAAGAAGTTCTTGGTCATCAGGAAAGCCGGTCCGTTCGCGCCGCCGGGCATCTTGAGTTCGGCGCGCCTGCCTCCGTCAGGAAAGCCCTTGCCGCCGGGTCTGGTGAATCCGAGGGCCGCCCATTGCGACAAGGTCTTGGTCTGTCCGGAATATTTGGATGCTCCACGCGGAGCGACAGCTTCATAGCCCCATGTTTCTCCGGTTCTCCAGCCATTCTTCTTGAGGAGATTTGCGGCGGTCGCCAATGCATCGGGAATTGAGTTCCAGATGTCGCGTTGCCCGTTTCCGTCAGCGTCGATGGCGTAGGCCAGATAACTCGTGGGGATGAACTGGGTATGGCCCATCGCTCCCGCCCAAGAGCCTGTCATCTCCCGGGTCGATACGTCGCCCGATTGAAGGATCTTCAAGGCTGCCACCAGTTGCTGGCGCGCAAATTTCGCGCGCTTCTTGTCAGCATAGGCAAGGGTGGCGAGAGCCTGCGGAACGTAGTGGAGGCGATCGGTCTTGGTGAGGATTTCGCCATAGTTGGATTCCATCGACCAGATGGCGAGCAGAACAGACGCGTCCACGCCAAAGTGACGTTCGATCGCAGACAGCGTTCTGGCGTGCCGAGCCGCCATCTCGCGACCCTTGGCAACGGTATAGGGGTTGACACGGGAATCCAGATAGTCCCAAACCTTGGTCGTGAATTCCGGTTGATAGCGTGCCTTCTCAAGCACTGTCGGGTCCGGTTTGGATACACCACTGAACGCCTTTTCGTAGGTCGAACGGGTGATCCCGGATTTGGCGGCTGTGCCGTAGAAGCCGGAGACCCACTTCTGGAAGCCCGCATCGGCAAGCGCGGGAATTGGTGAGAGCAGTCCGGCAAAGATGCAGAAGCTGGCGGTACGGACAAGGTTTTTGGGTGTTCGGAGCATGTTCCAAGCATCCTGTTGTTTGAGGCTTTATCGGGCGGTTGATCGGTGATCTTAGCTCTCAGCTGTCAACAAATCGTTTACCATGTTTGCCGCGCCGGCGACGACTTTGCCATTTTCTAATACATCCCGGGTATTGCCGATAACCGGAGCCGGGATGAACCGGGGAACATCATTTATGAGAAATGAGGAAAAGACATGACAATGACGCGCAAAATCAGAAAAGCCGTTCTGCCGGTCGCGGGACTGGGCACCCGGTTTCTGCCTGCTACAAAGGCAATCCCGAAAGAGATGCTGACAGTGGTCGACAAGCCGGTTGTCCAGTATGTGGTTGAAGAAGCCATCGCAGCAGGCATCGAGCATTTTGTTTTCGTCACCGGCCGCAACAAGGCAGTCATTGAAGATCATTTCGACATTCAGGTTGAACTCGAGGCAACGCTGCACGAACGCGGCAAGACGGTCGAACTGAAATCACTCGAAGACATGCTGCCAAAGGCCGGCGCGACCAGTTTCACGCGCCAGCAGGCACCGCTCGGCCTGGGGCACGCCGTCTGGTGCGCGCGAGATATTGTCGGAGATGAACCGTTCGCCTTGCTGCTTCCAGACATGGTGATGCGGGACAAGGTCGGGTGCCTGTCCGGAATGGTCGAGCTTTACAACAAGGTTGGCGGCAATATCGTGGCTGTTGCCGAATGCGATCCCGCGCTGGCCCACAAATATGGCATTGTCGGCAAGGGCGAATCCCTCGACGGTGGCTTCCGCATCACCGAGATGGTCGAGAAGCCGGCGGCAGGAACCGCACCCTCGAATTTCTACATCAATGGCCGTTATATCCTGCAGCCGGAAATATTCGACATCCTGTCAAAGCAGGAGCGAGGCGCCGGTAACGAAATTCAGGTGACGGACGCAATGCTCAAGCTTGCATCCCAGCAACCGTTTTCGGCCTATCCTTTCGGCGGCCAGACCTATGATTGCGGATCCAAGGAAGGCTTCATTCTTGCCAATGTCGCCTTCGCGCTCGACCGGGAAGATATCAGGCCGCTGGTGGCCGGCGCTCTGAAAAGCCTGATAGCCGGCTCCTGAGAGACGCTGCGCCAGCCGCTAGAACGTGGTTTTCTCGGGAATGACGGGGATGGTGTCCGTGCCCGACCCGTCACCTGCGAAGCTTGAGGCCCAGTCCGACGCGGGTCGTGGTCTCGTCGGTTGCGCCGGGCTCTTCGGTGCGGGTGTAGCTCGCGTCAGCCTCCAGATCGAGATAACGGTTGATGCTCCAGGTCAGGCCGGTGGAGACACCGTAGCTGCGCTGGTTGCTGCGGCCGCTGCCGGAATCGTAATCCCTCAAGCCTGCGGAGGCACCGAGGCGAGCCACAACAGCGCTGTGGATCTGCTGGGTGAGGCTGGAATCAAACTCATAAACGACCGAGCCGGACTGGCCTGCCGTGGTTGCAGATTCCACGGTTGTGGCTGCGCTGGCCATCAGGTTGGTTCCACGTCGCGGCGACCAGTTGAGCTCGCCGTCAAGCGTCAGACCGGAAATGTCGCTCAGAGCACTGTCGTCAAGGGTTCGCAGCACGTAACCGGCTGCCAGTTCACCTGACAGCTTTTCACCGAAATTGAATTCCGCGCCGCCGCGAGCGCCATAGGTTGTTGAAGACCGTTCAGCGCCAGTATTGTCGATGCGCTGATCGTATTTCTCTCGGCCAGCCGAGACCTCCAGAAACGGAATCAATGCGGGCGACACGGCGTAGCCAATGCGCGTGGTGAGTTCAACTCCCGATGTATCGCGATCATCGACCAGAATGGAACCGCCATTCGCCAGGGTGGCGTTGCCGTACATTGTGCGGGTGAGTTCCAGTGAAGTCGTACCGCGTAAATTGCCCAGGTCTTTCTGCAAACCGATGCTGGCGCGCAAGTCATGAATTCCAGATTGCGTCGTGGCGCCCGCTATGGCGTTCGGGTCGGTGCGGCTTTCCTGGGAATAGCTGTATCCGGCGCCAAGAATCGCGGTCACGTCATTGACCATGTCGAGGTTCAGCCGGGCATCGATATTGGCGCTCGGCGATTCAGTGCCGGTTCCCGAAAGGTTTTTCTGGAAAGTCCCCGATCCGTCAACGCTGAGCTGATGACGTGACCAGTCCGATTGAAGCGTCGCCGAAACCGTCGTTTCGCTGTAGATCCGGCTGGTCGTTGTCGGGCCGTAGCTGGTCGATTCGTGAACCACCCGTTCAGATATTGTTGGCCGCAGGTTCAGCGAACCCAGCATGAAGCCCGGAACGGAGGTGTCGTCGGCCCGGCTATTGCGAGGCAAGTCATCCACGGTTCCGGTGCGGTCGTTTTGTCGCGCCAGGCTTGCCGCATAGTCGCGGTCGGACTGATCGCGATCCGATACGCTGCCAACAGATCCGGTTTGAGTTTCTGTATCGGCCTCGGCGTTGTTCGTGGTGAATTGCGCTTGCTCGTCGGTGCTGGCCGTCTGGCTGGTCGCGGACGTTCCAGCGGAACTGCCGCCGCTTGCCGGCAGGGCGCCGTAAAGCGTCGAGGCGGCTGAGGCATCTGAAGAGATGGAGGCTGTGGTGGTGCCGCGCAGCCCGTAACTCTCTGTCGTGGAATCCGAATCGGATACCGTCTGAGCCTGTGCCGCCGATATCATCGTGAGCAGGCATACCGCGGAGGCGCAGATGCGCAATCGCGGGCTGTTCGGTGCAGGTACTGACAGTGCCGTGGTGTCTTGGTTGCGCATGCGTTTTCGGGTCCGGAGCCGTCCAAATCTTTTCAAACCGTAAACACATGTGGTTAACGCGAGGTTTCGATCAGCTCTTTGTCATGATGGTTGTGTGTTTGATGGACACGGAAGCAGCAACGCGATATTCCGGCGACATGAAGAAGATCCTGCCAGACTACCCAGCCAAAGAGATCCGGCTTTCCGCCCAACGGACGGTCCTTACGGAAAAATGCGGCCTCGACGCTCTCGCCGCCGCGCTTGATAACGGGCTTGCCGAGCATTTCGTGCGCGCGGTTGAAGCGCTTGGCGGAATCTCGGGGCGGGTGATTGTCACCGGGGTCGGAAAGAGCGGGCATATCGGCGCGAAAATCGCCGCGACCATGGCCTCGACCGGCACTCCGTCGCATTTCGTGCATCCGGCGGAGGCAAACCACGGCGATCTGGGAATGATCGCGCAGGATGACGCAATCATCGTGTTGTCCTGGTCGGGGGAAAGCGCCGAGTTGAAGGGTATCCTGGCCTATTCCCGCCGGTTCCAGATCCCGCTGATCGCGTTTACCGCCGGATCGCAGTCGACGCTGGCACGGGAGGCCGACATCGTGCTGCTGTTGCCGCGCGAACAGGAGGCGTGTCCGCACGGTCTGGCGCCAACCACCTCGACGCTGATGCAACTGGCGCTCGGCGATGCGCTGGCCGTGGCTTTGCTCGAGGCCAAGGGGTTCACCGCCGGAGATTTTCATACGTTCCATCCCGGCGGACAGCTTGGCGCAAATCTGGCGCATGTGGCGGACGTCATGCACACAGGCGAGTCCGTGCCACTGGTGCCATCGGGCACGCCCGCGCCGAATGCCATCATGACGCTGTCGCAGCGGAAATTCGGATGTGTCGGGGTGACCGGGCCTGATGGACGGCTGATCGGCATCGTCACCGACGGCGATGTGGCGCGCAATCTGGGTCGGAATCTGGTTGATCAGCCGATCGATGCCATCATGACCAGCCAACCCAAGACCATCGCACCCACGGCGCTGGCCAGCACGGCTATGGCGATCTTGAACAAGAACGCCATAGGTGCGCTGATCGTGACCGATCCGGATCTGTTGCCGGTCGGCATCGTGCATTTCCACGATCTGCTCAGGATCGGTGTCGCCTGAAAACCTTTCCCGGAATGCCGGTCAGGCTGGTTCTACTGTCAGGCAGCCGGCCTGGGCTGTCGTAATTCGCACGCGTGCCCCAACGGGCATGTTGGGGCCCTGCACGATCCAGGTGGTGTCGTCGAGCCTGATCCGGCCCTTGCCCTCGCTGATCGGTTCTTCCAGCGTTGCCGTCCGGCCCACAAGGCCTTCCATCCGCCGGTTGAGCATGGGTTGATCGGTTTCCGTTTTCGATCCCAGGATACGCTTGCCGACAATGGCGAAGGCTACTGCAAGCACCGCGAATACCAGCAGCTGTGTTTGCCAGCCCCAGAAGCCGGCTCCCCACAGAGGGAATGACAAGGCGCCGACGGCCATTGCCGCCAGGCCGATCCAGAGCAGGAAAACCCCCGGGACCAGGATTTCGAGCCCGAGGAAAACCAGTCCGACGATCCACCAGGTCCATGGCCCGAGTTCGGCTACCAGTCCGGCAATCATGCGTCCGGCTCCCCTCGCGGGGCAAGCGGAGTTGTCGCACGCGGCTGGCGTGGCGGCTGACCGGGCACACGTTTCGGCGCCGTGGTGGAAGCATCGCCGTCACCCCTGCCGAAAACTTCCTGCGCGATCGCGCCAATGCCACCCAGAGATCCGATCAGCGAAGAGGCCTCCAGTGGCATCAGGATGACCTTCTGGTTCGGGGCCGAGGCAATCTGACCCAGCGCCTCGGTGTATTTCTGCGCAACGAAGTAGTTGATCGCTGTGACGTCACCTTCAGAAATGGCGACAGACATCATCGTTGTCGCCTTGGCTTCCGCTTCGGCGAGCCGTTCGCGGGCCTCGGCGTCGCGGAATGCCGCATCGCGGCGGCCCTCGGCTTCAAGAATGGCCGACTGCTTGGCGCCTTCGGCACGCAGGATCTGTGAATTGCGCGAGCCCTCCGCTTCGAGGATATCTGCACGCTTTTCGCGCTCGGCCTTCATCTGCCGGCCCATCGCCTCGACCAGATCCACCGGCGGAGCGATATCCTTGATTTCAACCCGGGTGATCTTGATGCCCCACGGTGCCGCCGCCTGATCGACGACTTTGAGCAGCCGGTCGTTGATGGCATCGCGGTTGGACAAAAGCTCGTCGAGGTCCATCGAGCCCATGACGGAACGGATATTGGTCATGGTCAGGTTGAGCAGCGCCTGTTCGAGGTTGGAAACCTGATAGGCGGCCTCCGCGGCGTTGAGCACCTGGTAAAATGAGACCGCATCCGCGGAAACCGACGCGTTGTCACGGGTGATGACTTCCTGGGTGGGGATGTCGAGCACCTGTTCCATGATGTTGATCTTGCGGCCAATCCGGTCGACAAAAGGAACAATGAGATTCAGACCGGGCGTCAGTGTGCGTGTGTAGCGCCCGAAGCGCTCCACCGTGAATGCAAACCCCTGCGGCACTGTCTTGATCCCTGAAAACAGGATCAGGATTGCAATGACGACGACTACGATGACTGTGATATCCAGTCCTACCATGCCCTAGACCTCCCTGGCTCGTCTGCGGTGTCATCACCGACACGGCAGCGGCATTCCCTAATAATGTCCACGCATCTTGACCCGTCGAATATCCGAATGGAATCCCTGATCAACGCCGTAGCCGGATTTCGGCATAAAGCCGTCCCTTTAAGACAGGTAATCGGTCTCGCAAGAGCTTTCAATCTTTACCGGATGCCATCTTCGTGCTTGTGCCGGGTTGCATCGGACAATCGAGGCGCGAAAGCGCCACAAATCAGACCCAGCCCTGCAGTTCCCGCCGGACAACTGTCTCAAGCACCTTGATGCCGTCAGGCGTGTCATTGAGGCACGGAATATGGGTGAAATGCTCACCGCCGTTTTCGTGGAAGATCTCGCCTGCTTCGCCGGCGATTTCCTCGAGTGTTTCCAGGCAATCGGATACAAAGCCGGGATTGATCACTGCGATGCGCTTGATACCTTCCCGGGCCAGTTTTTCCACGGTCTTGTCGGTGTAGGGCTGGAGCCATTCTTCAGGACCGAAGCGCGACTGGAATGTCGGCATCAGTTTTTCCTCCGACCAACCCAGCCGCTCGCGCACAAGCCGCGCGGTTTTCAGGCACTGGCAATGATAGGGGTCGCCCTTGAGGAAATAGGATTGCGGAATGCCGTGGAACGAGGTCAGCACGATTTCCGGCTCCCAGTCGAGGGTGGCGAGATGGGTCTCGATGGATTGGGCAATGGCCTCGATGTAGACCGGATCGTCATGATAGGGCGGAACCGTACGCAGAGCCGGTTGCCAGCGCATTTTCATCAGTGTCTCGAAGGCCTTGTCATTGACGGTCGCTGTTGTCGCCGCGGCATATTGCGGATAGAGCGGAAACAGCACGATCCGGTCGCACCCGGCATCCTTGAGCGCCTGAATCTTGTCGGGAATCGACGGTTGTCCGTAGCGCATCGCCCAATCGACCCTCACCGAGGGAAAAGACGACAAGGCCGCGCCCAGTTGGTCGGACTGATTGCGGGTGTAGGTTCTCAGATAGCTTTCATCAAGATCCTTGTTCCAGATCTGCTCATAGGCCTTGCCGACACGACCGGGACGGGTGTTGAGAACGATGCCGAACAGGATCGGATACCAAAGCAAACGCGACCACTCGATCACGCGTCTGTCCGTGAGGAACTCTTTGAGATACCGCCGCATGGATTTGTAATCGGTGCCGTCGGGCGTGCCGAGGTTGACGATCAGAACGCCAACCTTCTGGATCTTCACCGGCGCGTGTTCGGGCGGGAGTACGCCTACCGCGCGGCAGGCGTCGTCGGTCAGGGTCAGATGGCTGTTCAAGGGGCTCGGTCCAATCCGGTCTTCATTTGCCTCAGTCGGTCGCCCGGACCTGTCTGATGGGGCCATCCACCAGCCGGTCAGCGGTTGATCGGGAACATAGAGACATCGATCGACAAATCAATCTGCCGGTGATGCGGGGTTTTGCCAACTCAGTCAAAAAAAGGACCCGGAAAACCGGGCCCTCTTTCAGTTGTCTTGACGGTGATCTCACTTGGCCGGGATGGACAGTGTTTCACCCACCACGAGATCCTTGGCGTTAGCCGACGGATTGGCTTCGGCAATCACCTTCCACATTGTAGCGTCGCCGTAATAGGTCTTGGCGAGGTCCCAAAACGTGTCACCGGAGGCTACAACGTGTTGCTTGCCTGCCATTGCGGTGTCGGCTACCGGCTCTTCCTTGGTCATTGCCGGGGCTGCTTCCTCTGAAATCGCCGGGGCAGATGTGGTCAGGTCCTTAGAGCCGGGAAGCGGTTCGGGAACCTCAACTGCCGCTTCCGGGGCAGGGGCAGTTTCCTCTGCCGCCGGTGCGGCTTCCATCGGCTTTTCTGCGACCGCCGTCACACGGCCTTCGGTGAATGGCGTGTAAGGATTGTTCTTGGTGAGATAATCGGCAACCACCTGTTCAAGGCCCGGACCGTAGTCATAGGCATTCATGCCGGCGGAATTAAATACGGAATAGCCGTCTCCACCCGATCGCATGTAATTGTTGGTCGCCACCGAGTAGACCGCATCCGGGTCGATCGGTTCGAAACCGTCGCCCTTCTTGACTTCCACCGAAACGATCCGCGAACCGGGTTCAGCATCCTTGTTGAACGTGTAGCGAATACCTGCCACCTGGGCGAAACGTCCTGCGCCTTCCTCGATCTGGCTGGCGCCGTTCTCGAGCGCCGCGATAACATCCGAGCCCTTGAGCTGGAATGTCGCAAGCGTGTTCTGGAACGGCAGCACCGAGAGCACTTCGCCCATGGTGATTTCGCCGGCATCGATGGAAGCGCGCAGACCGCCGCCGTTCTGGATCGCTATTGTCACACCCTGATCGGCAACCCGGTCGAGCATGGCGTCGGTAACGAGGTTGCCCATCGAGCATTCGGTCGAGCGGCAGGTTTCGCGGCTGCCGTCGATTTCCTTGACGGTTTCGGAAACCTTTCTGGTTTTCAGCTCTTCGATCGGCGCGCCAAGTTCCTTGATCCGCGCCAGGACAGCTTCATCGGGCTTGACCGAACTGTCGAGATAGATCGGATCGCCCTTGGCTTCCTTGACCACGCCGTCATCATCGAACGTCACGGTGAATTCGCCGAGATATTTCGAGTAGGACGCGGCCTGGGTGACCGGAACCTGGTAGCCATCCGGATTGTCGATCATGGTCGGATACGGACCTTCGGCCTTGTCGTCCGTGTTTGACAGCAGCGAATGCGAGTGACCGCCCACCACGACGTCGACGCCAGGGATCTTCGCGATCATTTCCTTGTCACGCGGGTAGCCGACATGGGTCAGTGCAATGATCTTGTTAACGCCTTCCGCCTTGAGCTTTTCGACTTCAGCGGTGATCGTGCGAATGTCGTCGGCAATCAGAATGTTGGGGCCGGGGGAGGAAATCTCCGGCGTATCGGTTGTTACCGCGCCGACGATGCCGATTTTTTCGCCACCGACCTCAAGTACCAGTGACGGCTTGATCCGGTCTCCAACTTTCGAGGAAGCGCTTGCAGCGACGTTGGCCGAGAGGACCGGAAATTTGATCACGTCAAGAAACGGCACCAGTGCATCTTCACCATCGTCAAACTCGTGGTTGCCCACGGTCATGGCGTCGAACTTCATCAGGTTGAGAAACTCGGCTTCAACAGTCCCCTTGTAGGTGGTGTAAAACAGCGATCCCTGGAAATTGTCACCGCCGTTCAAGAGCAGCAGATTGCTGCCTTCATGCGCCTTGCGGCGATCAGCGATAGCGGTTACCAGCCGTGCGGCGCCACCGATGCACTTGGCTTCGGTCTCATCCTCCGCGGAACAGGTGGATTCGTATTTGTTGTTGGATTCAATGCGGCTGTGCCAGTCATTGATGTGCAGAATCGTCAATGTGTAATCGGCGAAGGCCGCGCCCGAGCTCAAGCCCAGGATGGATGCCGATAAGAGTGCGCGCTTGATGAGACTTGTCATGGAATGGCTCCCTGTTCTGGTGCTCTCTACCCGCCGGCATTCCGTGTTTCCGGAGCTTTCGGCAGACTTGGCCCAATGCTTTCACTATCGGGGGTGAACATCAAGAGCCAACCGTCTTGTCGTCTGATTTTTAGCTGTTTTCAGGCTGAATAATCGCGCTCGTCGGCAATCACTTTGCCATCGTTCGGAAGGCTGCCGGGCGTGGCGATCTCGACTGTTCCGCGCAGCTTGGCGATGGCCGCCAGCGTTGTCTCTACTGCCGCTGTTTCAGGCTCGGCGCCCGGCGCGGGTTCGACCTTCAACGTCATCACGTCGATGTCCCGCGAGCGGCTGACAACCAGGCGCGCCCGGGCAATCTCGGGATGCGCATTGAGCACCTGGGCTATCTGTTTGGGATCGACAAACATGCCCTTGACCTTGGTGCGCTGATCCGCGCGGCCCATCCAGCCCTGAATTCGCGGGCCGGAACGGCCACAGGGCGAAACCCCGGGCATGATCGCCGACAGATCTCCGGTTCCGAAGCGAACCAGCGGATAGCCTGGATTGAGAGTGGTCACGACGAGTTCGCCGACTTCACCCTCAGGCACCGGATCATCGGTGCCGGGACGGACGATTTCCACGATGATGTCTTCATTGACAATCATGCCGGGATGCGGGGCGCCGCTCGCATCGGAGCTTTCATAGGCGATGACGCCAAGATCGGCGGTTGCGTAGCACTGAAGCACGGAAACGCCCCGGTCAGCGTAATATTGCCGCAGGGAGGGAAACAGTGCGCCGCCGGAGACCAGGGCCCGTTTGAACGACGTGAGATCCCGGCCCAGTTCATCGGCTTTCTCGAGAATGATCTTCAGGAAATCCGGTGTGCCGGTGTAACCGGACGGTTTCAGGCGAACGGCGGCGTCGACCTGGGCTTCGGTATTGCCCCCGCCTGCGGGAAACACCAGGCACCCCAGCGCGCGTGCGCCCTCATCCAGAATAAAGCCGCCGGGGGTCATGTGATAGACGAGAGAGTTGTGAATGACATCGCCCGCGCGAAAACCCGCGGCAAACATTGCCCGGGCCGAAGCCCAGGGGTCGACACCAAGCCCTTGCGGCTCCCACACCGGTCCGGGCGACATGAAGACCCGGGTACCGCGGAGCGCGTCCGGATCGGCCAGTCCGCCGAATGGCGGACTTGATTCCTGCATCTGCATCAGGTCGGGTTTGCGCAACACCGGGAGTTGAGCCAGGGCGGCCCGATCCCTCAGGCTGGCAGGATCAGGATGCCCGAGCCAGGCGTCGAGGACGGGAAGCCGCCTGAGACTGCGGTCCAAGAGGGCCCTGAGGCTTTCGAATGTCTCCTGCTCACGGGTTTCAGGCGCCCGCGTTTCGCGCTCATCGAAATAGCTGGTCATGGCCCGGGCCCTGCGCTTGCTGTCTAGATCCGGCGCACCAGAGTGAACTGCGCGCCGGTCGAGGACGTGCAGTTGAGCTGGGATTGAGTGGCCAGCGAGCAATTGACCCGTGAAGTTGTCTGACGCAGCAGCGATGTCAGTTCAATCTCGACCATCCTGTCTGATACGTGGCGGTAGGAGCCTTCCGCAAGAAGCGAGTTTGTATCCGTTGTCCGGGTCTCGAAGCGGCCCGCGGAAAAGCTCGAAATGATGCCGTTCGGATCAACCCACTGACCGTCAATACCTTGAGGCTGTGCTGTTGTTATCGGGCGGGGAGAATAGGTCGCCGACTGGCAGGCAACCAGCGAGCCTGCAAGTGCGCCAACGGCGATTATGCGATGTAGGTTCATGGTCCAGTGCTCCCCTCGAGCCGACATAAATATGATTCCGTCTATGAAAGAATGCAGCGCCTGTGCGCCGAAAGCAAGGCAGACGCCTGCCAGTTGCGTCAATTTGGCTCCGACCGGCAGGCGTTTGTGACAAACTTATCGAACCAGCACGTTGCGGAACTGCCAGGGATCGGTTTCGTCGATGTCTTCCGGGAACAGGCCTGGACGACCGGTCAGAGGCGTCCAGGCGGTGTAGTGGCCTTCCACCGGGCCGAGATAGGGCGACTGCACTTCCAGGCAGCGTTTGTAATCAACCTCGTCGGCCTCGACGATGCCGGCATCCGGATTTTCCAGTGCCCACACCATGCCGGCCAGAACCGCTGACGTCACCTGCAGTCCGGTTGCATTCTGATAGGGCGCGATGCGGCGGGTTTCTTCCAGCGAAAGGCGCGAGCCGTACCAGTAGGCATTCTTGTCGTGGCCGTAGAGCAGCACACCCAACTCATCGAGTCCCTCGACCAGTTCGTCTTCGTCAAGCACATGCTGCACCGGCTGGGCGTTGCCGCCATTGCCGAACATTTCATGCAGGGACAATACAGCGTCATTGGCCGGATGATAGGCGTAGTGACAGGTCGGACGATAGGTAACGTCGCCGTCCTTGTCCCTGACCGTGAAAAAGTCGGCGATCGAGATCGACTCGTTGTGGGTGACCAGGAAGCCGTATTGCGGACCGGGGGTCGGGCACCAGCTGCGCACGCGGGTGTTGGCGCCGGGCTGTTCGAGATAGATTGCTGCCTTGCAACCCTTCTTGTGCTTCTTGGCGTTTTTTGGCATCCAGTTTTCATGGGTGCCCCAGCCGAGCTCAGCCGGTTGCAGGCCTTCCGAGATGAAGCCCTCCACCGACCAGGTGTTCCAGAACACGTTGAGCGGCTTGGGGTTCTTTGTCAGCTGGGTGTCGCGCTCGGCGATGTGAACACCCTTGACGCCCGTCTTCCGCATCAGTTTGGCCCAGCCCTCGCGGTCGTTCTGGTCGGGCTCTTCGAACTTGATGTCGAGATCCGTGGCGAGGTTGACCAGCGCCTGCTTGACGAACCAGGAGACCATGCCCGGGTTGGCGCCGCATGTGGAGACGGCGGTGGTGCCGCCGGGGGTCTTTTTCTTTTCGCGGCGCAGGGTTTCACGCAGCGCATAATTGGTGCGCTCGGAATTCTTCATGTTCTTGTCGAAATAGAACCCGAGCCAAGGCTCGATGACCGTATCGATGTAAAGCACATCGAGCTTGCGGCACATCTTGATCAGGTCAACCGAGCCGGTGTCGACCGAGAGATTGACGCAGAATCCCCGGCCTTCGCCTTGGCTCAGAAGCGGCTTGAGCAATTCCCTGTAGTTTTCCTTGGTAACATGCGCCTTGATGTGGCGGACGCCAAATTGCGCCAGGATTTCCATGTCGGCTGCATCGTCGCGAGGGTCAATGAGAACCATCCGGCTCTTGTCGAATTTGAAGTGCCGCTCGATCAGCGGCAGGGTGCCGCGACCGATTGATCCAAAGCCGATCATCACGATAGGGCCGGTGATCTCCCCATAAACCGGATAATCCTGTTGGGTCATGCTTTCGCTCCGTTAACTGCGCTGCAGCCGTCTGCGGCGGTAGCGGCGGCGTAAACCATACTTCCTTGTTACAATAAAGCGAAATCAGAGAGCTCAGGCATCCATGGCTTCGAGTTCGTCGATCAGTCCCTCGATCATCGACAGCCCTTGATTCCAGAATCCGGGATCGGACGCATCGAGGCCGAACGGAGCGAGGAGTTCGGTGTGATGCTTGGTGCCTCCGGCCTTCAGCATGTCGAAATAACGGTCGCGGAAACCCTCGGGACTGTTTTCGTAGACGGAATAGAGGGAATTGACCAGACAATCGCCAAAGGCATAGGCGTAGACGTAAAACGGCGAATGGATGAAATGCGGGATATAGGCCCAAAAGGTCTCGTATCCTTCGGACAGTGCCACCGCCGGTCCAAGACTTTCCGATTGAACCTCGAGCCAGAGCGCACCCAGTTGGTCGGACGTCAGTTCGCCTTCGCGGCGCGCGGTGTGAACCCGTCTTTCAAATTCATAGAACGCGATCTGGCGCACCACCGTGTTGATCATGTCCTCGACCTTTTGCGCCAGCATGGCCTTGCGTTCGCGGCGGTCCGTGGTGCGCTCCAGCAGCGCACGGAAAGTCAGCATTTCGCCGAACACCGAAGCGGTTTCGGCGAGCGTCAGCGGCGTGGACGACATCAGCGCGCCTTGCGCCCCTGCAAGCACCTGATGCACGCCATGACCGAGTTCGTGAGCCAGCGTCATCACATCGCGCGGCTTGCCCAGGTAATTGACCAGCACATAGGGGTGGACCGAGGGGACGGTGGGATGGGCAAAAGCGCCGGACATCTTGCCCGGACGGCTGGGCGCATCAATCCAGCGCCGGTCGAAAAAGCGTCGGGCAATTTCGGCCATCTCCGGCGAGAACTGGTGATAGGCGGAAAGCACAGTGTTCTTGGCTTCATCCCAGGGGATTGTTTCGCTTGGCGTTTCTGGCAAAGGCGCGTTGCGGTCCCAGAATTCCAGCTTTTCCAGGCCGAGCCAGCGGGCCTTCATCGCATAGTAGCGATGCGACAGCCGCGGACAGGCTTCGCGCACCGCCTGGGCCAGCGCGTCGACCACCGGGCGCTCGACCCGGTTGGCCAGATGCCGGCTGTCGGCGATGTCTTCGAAACCACGCCAGCGGTCGGAGATTTCCTTGTCCTTGGCGAGCGTATTGGTAATCAGGGTGAAGGTGCGCAAATTTTCCCTGAATGTTGCGGCGAGCGCCTGGCCGGCCTTCTTCCGCTTCGTCCCGTCGGAATCCTGCAGCATCGACAACGTGGCTTCCAGTGGCAGCGGTTCATCATCAATGGTGAACTCGAGGCTGCCCATGGTCTCGTCGAACAGGCGGTTCCAGGCGGCGTGGCCGGTCATCGATTTTTCATGGAACAATTGTTCGATCCGGTCTTCGAGCTGATAGGGCCGGTCGAGCCGCAGGTCATGGATCCAGGGTGTGTAGCGGGCGGCCCGCGGATCCTGGCTCAAACTGTTCTCGATCACCGCATCGTCGATCCGGTTGAGTTCCAGCGCGAAGAACAGAAGATGCGCGCTTGTATCGGTCATCGCGCTCTGCACGTCACCATAGAACTTGGCGAATTTCGTGTCCGACGTGTCGGTGAAATAGGCCAGCCCGGCGTAGGATATGATCCGGCCCATCAACTCTTCAAGCTGTTCATAGGCTTCGATGGCTGCGCCCAGGCCGTCATCGCCCGAAGTCCTTGCGGCCTCCTCGATCCGGCCCTTCCAGCGCGATTCAAACTGTTCGGCGCGGTTCCGGGCTTCAGTGAGATCAGCCTTGAATTCGGGAGCATCGGGAGCGGCATACAGATCCGCCAGATTCCATCCGGGCAGGTTTCCCAGGGCGGCGTCTGCTCCCTGGGCCGTCGCGGCTGCGCGAACCGGCGCATGGTCCAGAATTGTTTTCGGCATGACGGCACTCTCTTTCAAACAGGCTTGGCTAAATGGAGTTGGCGAAGCAGCCCCAACGGGTTTTACTGGCAGCGACGATTAAAATGCAAACATTTCTCGAAATCCGATTTTCAGGCTTTGCTGGCAATGTCGGCCGACGGCGAAAGCCCTGACCGTACTCTCGGTAGTGAGGAAACAAAGCTCGTGTCAAACCGAATTCTGATTGTCGATGATGACCCGGTACAGCGCCGCTTGCTCAAGGCTGCGGCCGAACGCGCCGGCTATGCGACCGAACTGTTTCAGGACGGGCGCTCGGCGCTGGCCCGGTTGAGCGATTCCGGCGACAAGGTCGATGCGGTCGTGCTTGACCTGATGATGCCGGAGATGAACGGATTGCAGATGCTGGAGCACATGCGGGCCGCCGGCATTTCGGTTCCCGTGGTCGTCCAGACCGGGCAGGGCGGCATCGAGACCGTGGTCAAGGCGATGCGTGCGGGAGCTTTCGACTTTGTCGTCAAGCCGGTTTCACCCGAACGGCTGGCGTTGTCGCTGGCCAATGCGCTCAAAGCCTCGCAAACCGGAATCGCCCCGAAATTGGCCCGCAAGGGAGCCGGGTTCAAGGATATCGTGGCCGCGAGTCCGGCCATGGAGCGGGTGCTGTCACTTGGTCATCGCGCCGCCGCCTCGACAATTCCGGTGGTGCTGGAAGGCGAATCCGGCGTCGGCAAGGAAATGATCGCGCACGCCATCCAGGTCGAAAGCAACCGGCGCAACAAACCCTTCGTGACCGTCAATTGCGGTGCAATTCCGGAAAACCTGGTCGAAAGCATCCTTTTCGGTCATGAGAAAGGCGCCTTCACCGGCGCCTCGGAACGTCATGCCGGCAAATTTTCGGAAGCCGATGGCGGTACGCTGTTTCTCGATGAAGTCGGGGAATTGCCTCAGGAGATCCAGGTCAAGCTTTTGCGCGCGGTGCAGTCGGGGGAGATTGAAACCATCGGCGCGCGAATGGCGAGAAAGGTGGATGTCCGCCTGATCTCCGCCACCAACAAGGATCTGATTGCGGAGGTCAAGGCCGGCCGGTTTCGCGAAGATCTGTATTACCGGCTCAATGTTTTCCCGATCCATGTTCCGGCGTTGCGTAAACGCAAGGAAGATATTCCACAACTTGTCCGCCATTTCACGCAGCATTTCTCTGAGACAATCGGCAGAAGCCGCGTCCGCGGCATTGCGCCGGATACCATGGCATTGCTGACCGCTCACGATTGGCCTGGCAATATCCGCGAACTGGAAAATGCCATTCACAGGGCAATCGTGCTGTGCGACGGCGACACGTTGACGAGTGACCTTTTCCCGCAAATTGCCGCTCAGATGCCGGGCTACAGTCTCGAAGCCCGGGCGGATTACGAAAATTCGTCAAGTTTTCCCACGGTACCTTTCGAGGTGCTTGGTCTGATGGCTGCCGACCGGGACACGGGGATAGAACCTTATGATATGCCCGAGACCGCGGAGCCGGCAACGCCTGCCGGATTGGGCCTGCCTGCGGTCAACGCGGTGACGCTTGATGGCGAAGTGCGCCCTATTTCAGAGGTCGAAGAGGAACTTATCCGCTTTGCGTTGTCGTTTTATCGCGGGCAGATGAGCGAAGTCGCACGACGTCTCGGGATTGGTCGGTCAACGCTTTACCGCAAGCTCAAGGATTACGCGATTGATCCAGACAACCCCGGACGCGAGGCCGCTTGACCGCCAAAAACCACCGAGCTTGAAAAATTGTTGCCGAATTGATCTGTTTCATTCCTTGTTAAGTGTTCGTTCACTATAAGGGGTTGAGCAGCGGTACATGGCGGTGCTTGCCATTGTGTCACCGCATTTGACCACCAAATGGTGATCAACAACGGTTTTCCGGCGTTCGGGGACGACTTTGGCGACAATGACAACAGATCCAGATTTGGCACCATCCACATGGCTTGCACTCACCTCCAGTTGGTGCGGCCTGTGCACGGCTGTGGTGTCGTCGGGGTTTCGCTACTGTTTGCTGGCGCTGATCGCAACATCCGCCATGTTGGTGACATCTGCCGCTGCATCAGCGGAGACCCGTTCTCTCAAGCTGTACTACATCCACACCAAGGAAAAAGCCGAGATCGTCTTCAAGCGCAACGGCCGATACGATCAGGCCGGATTGAAAAAACTCAATCGCTTCCTGCGGGATTTCCGGCGCAACGAGCCGACCAACATGGATCCCCGGTTGTTCGATCTGGTATGGGAAGTCTACCAAAAGGTCGGAGCGCGAGACTATATCAATGTTGTCTCGGCCTACCGCTCGCCGGCCACCAACGAGATGTTGCGCCGGACCCGTGGCGGGCAGGCCAAGAAAAGCCAGCATATGCTCGGCAAGGCGATGGACTTCTTCATTCCCGGGGTCAAACTCACCACGCTTCGCGCCACGGCGATGAAATTGCAGGGTGGCGGCGTCGGATATTATCCGAAATCCGGTTCGCCCTTTGTCCATGTCGATGTGGCAAGCGTGCGCGCCTGGCCGCGTATGAGCCGGCAGGAGTTGAGCAGGCTTTTTCCTGACGGAAAGACCCTGCATCTTCCGCCGGATGGCAAGCCGCTTCCCGGATACAAGGTCGCCCTGGCCGATTACAAACGGCGTGGCGGTGCAATAGTGTCGACCAGCAGCAGCAATTCGAATTCCAGCAACAAGCGCTCGGGCGGCTTGTTGGCGGCGCTGTTTGGCGGCGACGAGGATGAAGAACCAGAGGCAATCGCCGCGGCGCCAACTCCTGCGCCCGCGCCACCGCGCACGGAAGTGACAGGATTGCCCGGTGTCACGGATGCACCGGCGGACATAGCTCCGGAACCACAGCTTGCATTGGCGCTTCCGGCGCGCGGACCGGTTCCCGGCGCACGACCGGCGCTTGAGCCAGCCATTGTGGTTGCCGCACTGGCTCCACCGGAACCAATTGTGCCTGCCCAGGCCGAGATCAATGCGTATGCCGCGGCCGCAAATGCGGAAGTTGTCACGGCGCCTTTGGAAAATGCCGTTGTCGATCTTGCCAGCATTCGCGCACCGATCCCGGAATTTCTAGCCGAGCGGACCGGCGGGTCAGACCCGGCGCCTGAAACGCCGGCGGTAGAGATGGCCGAGTTGCCGGTTCCGAACCTGATCAGGGCGCGTATGCTTTCGGACACAACGGAGCCAGCCGCGGACATGAAGCCAGCCGCGGACATGAAGATTGCCTCGGCATCGCCGGAATCCGTCAAGCTTCCGTCAAACCAGCCCTCGCAGGCTGAGGTGGCCGCGGCTTCGCCGGTGGGGGAGGGGTTTGTGCCGCTGCCGATCCGCCGGCCTGCCAATCGCGCCGCGGATCGTGTTGCGGTGCCGGTACCTGAAGAGATCCAGGTCGCATCGCTTGCTCCGCCGACGCGCGGTGCACGTTTGGCCGGATCGTCCGCGACGATTTCTTCACCTCGCAAAGGCGACCGTCCGACCGCCGCCGAGGTGGCGGGGCAGGCCCAGCGTGTCGCGATCCGCACCGAGCCGAAATTGACCGATACCATGATCTCGAAATGGGCCCTGGCGCAGGAACGCGTGCAGACCATGGCGGTCCAGCCGGGCAAGTCGCGTCATTTTGTCGTCACCCAATTGCGCGCCGCGCCAAAGGTGGTTTACGCGAACGCCTTTGCGCCGGGCGGCGGCGACTTGCCGTACAACCAGTTCAGCGGTTCGGCTGTCAATTTCGTCACCGTCGCACGGTTCGACAAGTAGATCTCATCTGAGAAACCCCAAAAAATATGGCCGCCCAACTTGCTTCAGTTGGGCGGCCATATTGGTTTTCAGTGACTGACGAGTTGTCCCGCATCTGCGGCTCGAACCTGCTGCAGGCGCGCCCTCGATCTGATCAAGGGTGGGAAATCGTGTGGCCAGGAGGCACTCGCACCTTGGTTTCAGGCGAGCTGATTGCGGTTGATATGGAATCGCCAGGACGTGACAGGGGTCAGCTGGCGTCTTCTGGTTCCGGAGCCATGCCGAGAGCGTGCAGATAGGTGTCGAGAATAGCCTCCTGCTCAAGCCGGTCGTTCTGGTCCTGCTTGCGGATGGCAACGACCTTGCGGAGCACCTTGGTGTCGTAACCGTTGGATTTCGCCTCGCCATAGACATCCTTGATGTCGTCAGCGATGGTTTTCTTTTCTTCTTCCAGCCGTTCAATGCGTTCGACAATGGAACGGAGCTGGTCGCGGGCGACGGCGCCGGCATCAGACATGGGATCACTCCTGAATGGACAGATGAGAGGTTGATAGGGTGAGGCCTCAAGTGCCCAAAGGCGGCCTTCGGGTCAAGGGCGTTTGCGATATCTGAACCGATTATTCGGCTTCCTGTGGACATGCGTGGACGGGGCCGGTCTAAACCACGCGGGAACCGTGCAGCTCGACCTCGTGCAAATCCGCACGTTCGGCCATCGATGCGAGAATCGGCGACAGGCGGTCGATCCACGAGTTGATGCCGGCTCTTTCGGAAATCAGGTCCTGGCGGATTTCGAGCAATCCGTGCGCGAGACCCGTCATCGAGCAATGCCTGTGCATCGTGTCACCCCGAAGCGCCCCGTCATAAGGTTCGTTGTCGCCCACCACCAGCGCCGGATCGGCGCGCAGCAGATCAATCAGAAGCTGCGCCGCGCGCGGGTCGGTGTCCCACAACACGCCGGCATGCCAGGGCCTGGCGACGCCCTTCCAGGCGTGCGTGAAGGAATGCATGGAAATCACCAGCGGGGGTTTGGACGACATGCGCCAGGTTTCGGCAATCACCGTGGCCACAGCGTCATGATAGGGGCGGTGATAAAGGTTCAGACGACGGTCCCGCTCCTCCTCGCTGAGCGGGTGGTTGGCCGGTATGACCATCCCGTCGGAAAGTTTCATGATCAGCGTCGGATCATCCTCACCGCGATTGGGGTCGATCAGCAGTCTCGAGAAACAGCCCAGAACCGCGGGAACTCCCAGGCTGGCGCAGAGACCGCGTGTCACGTCTTCCACACCAATGTCATAGGCGATGTGGCGGGTGAAGGCTTCCGCGGGCAGGCCCAGATCGCCATACTCGGCAGGCAGCCGGTTCATGGCGTGATCGGCAAGAATCACCAGGGAGCGGCTTGGGTCGCCAGGAATGATTTCAAAGGGCTTGAAGCCGGACATGGCGGATTCGGATACCGGTATTGGGGATGGACGATGAGACCGGATCAATTGCATAGCCGCGTCTTCCGGGCAACCGTAAGGATCGGGTTCTTTGCATTCTCACAGTTTGTGCTAGCCTGCTAAGCTTGACTTTAGTCGGAGGTCTTTCGTTGACTTTCACCGCCCCCCGGCGCAAAAAGCAACACATAATCCCCAAGCGGAGACTGACCGAAATTGATGTTTCGCAAGTTGCCACAAGCCCGTTCTTCCATCACCAGATTCGCTGTACTCATTCCCCTGACGCTCGGGGGACTGATGCTCGCAACCGTGGGGGAGGCGAAAGCGGATTTCAGAGTGTGCAACGGGACCCAGTCCCTGGTGGGGGGCGCGATCGGCTACCGCACGGCGGAAGGGTGGGTGACGGAAGGCTGGTGGCAGATACCGGCCAATTCCTGCGCGACCCTGATCGAAGGTCAACTGGGATCGCGATATTATTATCTCTATGCCGAAGATGCCGGTGGCGGCGGCCGCTGGGCCGGTGACATCAACATGTGCGTCGCCGACAATGAGTTTCGTATTGTCGGGGTCGAAGACTGTTTCGCTCGTGGTTTTCAGCGCGTGGGATTCAAGGAATACGACACCGGACGGCAAGGCAGCTGGATGGTCCAGCTTTCTGATGCCCCGGAAGCGCCGGAAAGCTCAAATTGATGAAGCGGTTACGTAATGTGAAAATTCTCGCGACGCTCGGGCCTGCCTCGTCCGATGAAGCGATGATCAAGAAACTGCACGAAGCAGGCGCCGATCTGTTTCGCATCAACATGAGCCATTCCACTCATGAGATGATGCGCACGCTGGTCGGTCGTATCCGCGCCGTGGAGAAAGAATGCGGACGTCCGATCGGTATTCTTGCCGATCTTCAGGGGCCGAAACTGCGGGTAGGGAAATTTGCCGACGGGGCGGTGACGCTGACTGCCGGCCAGACATTTGTGCTGGACAATCGCGACGAGCCGGGTGATTCGACACGCGTCTTCCTGCCGCATCCTGAAATCCTCGAGGCAGTCCAGCCCGGTCACCGGCTGCTGATCGATGATGGGCGACTGCAATTGCTTGCTGTCGAATCAGACAAGACCTCAATCATCTGCACCGTTGTCAGCGGCACCAAGATTTCCGATCGGAAGGGCGTCAGCCTGCCCGATACCACGCTCGGTGTCGGCGCACTGACCGAGAAGGACAGAAGCGATCTCGATGCAGTGCTGGCCGTCAATGATGTCGACTGGGTTGCCTTGTCATTTATTCAGCGGCCCGAAGACCTTTCCGAAGTTCGCAAGATTGCCCGTGGCCGCGTCGGCCTGATGTCGAAAATCGAAAAGCCCCAGGCGATTGAACGCATCGACGAGATCATCGAATTGTCGGATGCGCTGATGGTGGCGCGCGGCGATCTGGGCGTCGAGATGCCGATCGAATCGGTGCCGGGGATCCAGAAGCAGCTTATCCGCGCCTGCCGCAAGGCCGGCAAGCCGGTGGTGGTTGCAACGCAGATGCTGGAATCCATGATCTCGGCACCGGTTCCCACCCGAGCCGAAGTTTCCGACGTCGCGACAGCCGTGTTTGAAGGCGCGGATGCCGTGATGCTGTCGGCCGAATCGGCAGCCGGTGACTATCCGGTCGAAGCGGTCACGATGATGGCGGCGATCGCCCGCAAGGTGGAGCGCGATCCCAACTATCCCGGTATTATCTATTCCCAGCGCCCGCAGCCCGAAGCCACCGGTGCCGATGCAATCTCGCTCGCCGCTCGCCAGATCGCCGAGACGCTCAATTTGTCGGCAATCGTATGTTATACCTCGTCAGGCAACACCGGTCTGCGCGCCGCGCGCGAACGGCCGAATGTGCCGATCATCGCGCTGTCGCCGGTGATCCAGACCGCACGGCGGCTGTCGGTCGTCTGGGGACTGCATTGCGTGGTGACCCAGGATGCAACAGATCTTGACGACATGGTGGACCGCGCCTGCCGCATCGCTTTCCGTGAGGAATTCGGCAAGCCGGGCGATCGCATCATCATTTCTGCTGGCGTGCCGCTTGGTACGCCAGGCTCAACCAACATGCTGCGAATTGCCTATATCGGTTCGGACGGCATGACCGGGATCTGACCGTCCGCCGGGCAGTGATCTGTGCCGCAATGACTTTTATCCGGCGGCGGAAACTTCGCCGGAGCAACTTGCATCATCGTCCGCCAAGGCTGCTTCCGCCGATGCGGCCGCGGCCTTCAGGTCGACGTCGAAGCCTGCGACCTTCTCGATGGCCCGGACTGCGAGGTCGGTTGTGACGTGATCCGGCTTGTGGCCGAGATTGCGGATCCAGAGCAGTTCCGCGCCAGCGATATCGCGCGCCAATCCCTCCGAATGAATATGGGCGAGCACCACGGAATCGCTGTCGCCGGTGATGATGACCGTCGGCGCGGTAATCCGGCTGTAGTGTGGCGAAACGCGCGCGAGATAGGGTTTGAGGCCGGAAACATCTATGGCGTTGTTGCGAAACGCCTTTGGCCTGAGCACCAGAGCCGGTGCGGTCCGGGCGATGTAGTCATCTGGCTTGGGATTTGGCGCGAAAACGCAAGCCGAGCCGCTTTCGAGCCGGGTAAGTCCTGCCGGCAGCGCCAGCGTGTTGGCAAACAGCGGACCGATGACGGGCATGCCGGTCAGACCGTAGTACCAGGCTATCCCACCTGGCCAGGGATGCGTGGCAGGTGCCAGAAACACCAGCCCGGCGGTCATTTCAGGATGAGCCAGGGCAAAACTTGCCGCGATCGCCCCGCCAAAGGAATGACCGATGATGACGGCCTTGGAGATTCCCCTGGCTTGCATTGCGCGTGCAACGGCTTCCGCCTGGCCATCGGGGGTGTTGTTTTCGCTTCCTCCGCGTTCCGACCAGCCGTGGCCCGGACGGTCGATGAACAGCATTTCGGCGCGGCCCTCGAACCAGGGTCGGAACGGGATCATCTGATCGAGCAAGTTGCCGCTGGCGCCGTGAATGAACACCAGTGGCGGCAGATCGGCCGTGCCGGGACGCGGGACATGCACAGCGTGAAGAGTGTAGCCGCCGACATCAATCATCTCGCCCACGGGCGGATAAAGCGCCTCTATCGAGCGAGCTTTCATCTGCGTCCATGCGGCGAGACCGGCGAGCAGCAAAGCCACGGCAGGGATTGTGTAGATCATGATGGTCCGGATCGATCTTTGGAGGGGCATGAGTCATCAATGCTTGAGAGCTGGAAGGAAGGAATGGTGACCTCTGCTTCCATGACGATGCAGCGCGGGATAAGTTTCAGAGGAAATCAGGTCTTTCTGCCTGCCAGCTTGTCGGCCAGTTCTCCCACCTTTTGCTGGGCCTGGCGGTTGGCAGGATAGATCTCGAGCATTTGTTCCCAGGCCCTGAGTTCGAGCTCATCGTTTCCCGACTCCGAGAGAATCGCAGCCATGCCGGCAATGGCGCCGAAATGGCGCGGCTCCAAAGTCAGGACCCGGTTTATGTCGACCATGGATTTTCCGTGGTTGCCCATCATGAAATGCAGCGTTGCCCTGCGGTTCCATCCCTCCACGTAGTCGGGCATCAGCACGATTGCCTGATCCAGCAGATCAAGCGCCAGGCCATTCTTGCGGTCGGAGACGGCCTTGTCGGCCCATTGCATCAGGAGATTGACGGTGGCGCTGCCCGAATCGCGCCATTGTGCCCAGATCCGTTCGCTGATTCGCCTGGCCTTCTGATCATCGCGCTCATGCTTGAGATCTGAAAACAGCGTGTCGAGCGTGACACTGGGCGTCGCCGATGCGCTTGCCGCAGGAGCTTCAAGCCCGGTTTGAGCCAATGCAGGCATAACCGGCAAGGCTGCAAGCAGTGCGGTGGCAATGGACAGGGCAGGGAAGCTGAAAGACGAAAAATGGCGCATAACGGAAAACTAGTCCGTCTGCGCCAAATTTCAAATGCAAATTTCGGTGAAGGCCAAGCGGCCTGCGCCTTCAGCCCTGACGAGCCTTGAAACGCGGGTTCTGCTTGTTGATGATGTAAACCCGGCCCTTGCGGCGAACCAGACGGTTGTCGCGGTGACGGGCCTTGAGCGCCTTAAGCGAATTCTTGATCTTCATTGTTCTGATCCGCACGTTATCTGGGCGACCGGGTCGCCTATTCAATCAAAAGCGCGCCAGCAAGGACGCGCTCATCGGTTGGCACGGCATGTAGCCGCTTGGGCATTTGCTGTCAACTCCGGGAAGGGTTTTTCCCGCCCGGAAAGCACTCCGAAAGCCTATTTTCGCGGCGCGATCCGGGTAACGTGTCCCATCTTGCGGCCGGCGCGTGCATCCGCTTTTCCGTAGAGATGGATCACGGCACCGGATTCGGCCGCCAAATCGGTCAGTGTGTCGACGTCGTCGCCAATCAGGTTTTCCATCACGCAATCTGAATGCCGGGCCGGATCACCGAGCGGCAGGCCGGTGATGGCGCGTATATGCTGTTCAAATTGCGAAATGGCACAGGCAGCTTCGGTCCAGTGCCCGGAATTGTGCACCCGGGGCGCGATTTCATTGACCAGCAGCCGGTGGGTGTCTCCATCGCGGACGGCAAAGAATTCGACGGCGAAGACGCCGATATAATCCAGATGACCGGCTATTGCGGACGCAATTTCAAGCGCCTGTGCGCAGGCCTCGGGGCCCAGCTGCGAGGGAACCGTCGACGTATGCAGGATATGGTCGCGATGAACATTCTGCACCACATCGAAGGCCCGGACCTCGCCCGACAGGCCGCGCGCGGCGATCACCGAGACTTCGCACTCGAAATGCACGAAGGATTCGAGGATCGCCATCTGGCCCTTCATGGCGGCAAAAGCCTCGTCAGCGTCTTCCGGCCGGACAAGCTTCGCCTGGCCTTTGCCGTCATAGCCCAGTCGAGTCGTCTTCAAGACAGCCGGCAGACCGGTGGTGAGGATGGCGTCTTCCAGATCAGTCCGGCTCGAAACGGCGGCAAACAAAGCTGTTTCAGCGCCCAGTTCCCGCGCCATGGTTTTTTCAAGAAGCCGGTCCTGGGCCACTTCGAGAGCCCTGGATCCCGGTCGGACGGGTATGTGCGCCTCAAGCCACCGGACTGCGGTGACAGGCACGTTCTCGAATTCGTAGGTGACGACATCGCAGAGCACCGCCAGTTGCTCGAGCGCTTCGGGGTCGTCATAGCGGGCGACGATCTGGCTGTTGGCGACCTGTGCGGCGGGTGCATGGATATCGGGTTCAAGAATCACGGTCTTGTAGCCCAGCCGCGCGGCCGCCATTGCCAGCATCCGGCCGAGCTGGCCGCCGCCGATGATGCCGATGACGGCGCCCGGCAGGAGTGGTTGCTCGCTCATGGCTGATCAACCGGCTGGTCGGCCACGGCATCGGTGCGTGCCTGACGCCAGGCGTCGAGTCGCTGTGCCAGTGCTTCGTCGGACAAGGCCAGAACACTCACGGCAAGCAACGCCGCATTGATTGCGCCAGCCTTGCCGATAGCCAACGTGCCGACGGGAATGCCTGCCGGCATTTGAACGATCGACAAGAGGCTGTCCTGTCCCGAAAGCGCTTTGGATTCGATCGGGACCCCGAAGACCGGCAAGGAGGTGAAGGCAGCGGTCATGCCGGGCAGGTGGGCCGCGCCGCCCGCGCCGGCGATAATCACCTTGAAGCCGTCGGCCCGGGCGCCCTTGGCAAATTCCACCAGGCGGTCGGGCGTGCGGTGTGCCGAGACGATCAGGGGGCGATGCGATACGCCCAATTCCTCAAGTGTCTCGCAGGCGTGCTTCATTGTGGGCCAGTCAGACTGACTGCCCATGATTACGGCCACTTTCGGTGTATCAGCAAGGGTCATTGTCGCTCCCCCGTCAGGCGATGATATCAGGGATGATCTGGTCCTCGAGCTCGGTAATCTTGTCCTTGATCGCCAGCTTCTTCTTTTTCATGCGCTGAATGCGCAGCTGGTCGCAACCAGTTTTTATCATGGCGTTGATCGCAACGTCGAAGTCTTCATGCTCATGGCGCAACCGCGCGACGAGCATGCGACGCTCCGCCTGTTCCTGGTCGGACATAAATTTTCCCCGTCTTACGCATCTTGTCGGCGCTGGTCCCGACGTGTTTGTCATTTCGGCGCTCGTAGCACAGAATCGGGTTTAACAGGAAGTTATCCCAAATCTAGAAATCACCTTCGACAAAAGGAAAAAGCCATGGCACACTCCATGGTGTCAACAAACGATTTGCTCCGGTGTCCCGGCGCCGGCGCATTCCAGCAAAGGAGCCGCCTATGTCGATTGATGCTCATCTTGCCACACTTGAGAAAAAACACGGTGAACTGGAGGCCGAACTCCGCACTGTGCAAGCGCAGCCATCCGTCCACGACGAGAAGATTGTCAGTATCAAGCGACGCAAGCTGCGCCTCAAGGATGAAATCAATCGTCTGCGTGCCGACACACAACATTGACCAGATTTGCATGACAAGATGACGACGCGGGGTTTCCCCCGCGTCTTTTCATTTCGGGAATAATGTGCCTGCGGGTCGAAAATAATGCGACTGCTGGACGTGGTTCAGGACCAGAATTGATCGATCCAAAGGTTCAAGTGCATGAATCCGCCGGTGTTGACGGCGTAGATCCTGCGCGTGCCCTGATTGGTGACAGTCACCAGATTGCAATCGAGAAGCGCCTTGAGGTGCTGTGAAACCGCCGGCCGGCTGATTGGCAGGCCATTGGCCAATTCGTTGACCGTGCGCGGCTGGCGGCGCAACTCTTCCAGAAGATGACGCCTGTTGGGATCAGCGATGGCTTGAAAAGCGTCCGTGGTCATCTGGTCAGGCTAATTTAAAGCAATAGACCCGGCAAGTCTTTTGTATGCGATGCAGCAATCAAACCATGTTGCTGGAATGCCGGGCCCGGAACCACTCGAGTCGCTTCATGTCGAACCGAATGTCCTTGCCTCGTCGCGCAGCAGGAATTTCTGGATCTTGCCGGTCGAAGTCTTGGGAACCTCTTGAAAGATCACCGTGCGCGGGCATTTGAACCGGGCCAGCAAGCTACGGCAATGCTCGATCACGTCCTCTTCGGACAGGCTATGGCCGGGACGGAGCTCGATAAAGGCGCAAGGGGTTTCGCCCCATTTGTCATCGGGCCTGGCCACCACTGCCGCAGCGATGATCGCCGGATGCTTGTAAAGCGCATCTTCCACCTCGATGGAAGAAATGTTCTCGCCGCCCGAGATGATGATATCCTTGGACCGGTCCTTGAGCTGGAGGTAGCCGTCCGGGTGCATCACGCCCAGATCGCCTGAATGAAACCAGCCGCCACGGAAGGCCTCGGCGCTGGCTGCGGGATTTTTCAGATAGCCTTTCATCACGATGTTGCCGCGGAACATGACCTCGCCGATGGTTTCGCCATCCGCGGGAGTCTTTTCCATGGTTTCCGGGTTCATTACGGCCATGTCTTCCAGAGCCGGATAGCGCACGCCTTGGCGCGCTTTCATGGTGGTGCGGGCGCTTCGCTCGAACGCTGACCATTCGGCCTTCCATTCGTTGACAACCGCCGGACCGTAGGTCTCGGTCAGCCCATAGAGATGAACCACCTCGAAACCGGCGTCGGCCATGCCTGCGAGAACCGCTTCGGGCGGAGGAGCGGCGGCGGTGTTGAAGCTCACGGTATGGGAGAAGTCGCGTTTGTCGGTCTCGGGTGCGTTCAGAAGCGTCGACATGACAACCGGCGCGCCGCAAAGATGTGTGACGCCATGATCCGCAATGGCGTCGTACATCGCCTTGGCCCGTACCCAGCGCAGACAGACATGCGTGCCGCCGACGACGCCGAGCGTCCAGGGAAAACACCAGCCATTGCAGTGAAACATCGGCAGGGTCCACAGATACACCGGATGGCGTCCCATGCCCGAGGCAATCACGTTGGAATAGCCCATCAACGCCGCGCCGCGGTGATGATATACCACGCCCTTGGGATTGCCGGTGGTGCCGGAGGTATAATTGAGCGAAAGGGATTCCCATTCATCGGCGGGCAGGACCCGGGTGAAATCGGGTGAGGCAGCGAGAACCAGTTCTTCATAATCGTGGCTGCCGATGCGCTCGCCTTTGGGGAACGGTGCGTCGTCCGGGTACTCGGTGTCATCATAATCTATCACTATGGGCCGAACATCATTGTGTTCAAGCGCCTGGGACATGACCGACGAAAATTCGCGGTCAACGATCAACACCTTGCACTCTGCATGATCAAGCTGGAACGCGATTGCCGGCGCATCAAGCCGTGTGTTGATCGAGTGCAGCACCGCGCCGAGCATGGGCACGCCGTGATGGGCTTCGAGCATCGCCGGTGTGTTGGACAACATGACCGACACTGTGTCGCCCTTGGAAATCCCCAGTGCCGACAGCGCATTGGCCAGCCGTTTCGAGCGTTCCAGAAAGGATCGGTAACTCACCCGCAAGGCGCCATGGATGATGGCTGTGTGATCAGGATGGATCAGCGCCGCGCGTTCGAGATGAGCCAGCGGCGTAAGAGCCTGATAGTTGGCGGAATTGCGGTCGAGGTCGGTTTCATAAGGATTGGCGGTCAAGCTCTGGTTCCCGTGCATGGTGTCGTACGATGTCCAATATCAAATCACCTGAAACAAGAGTTGTCATCAGGTCAATAGGGGGACGGCCCCGTCCCAGATCAGTTTCAGCGCCGCCAGAAATACCATCACATACATAAAGGGATAGAAAATGTCCGGTTTTATGCGCCTGACGATGAAGGCGCCGGCCAGCGTCGCCACCGGGGCCAGCGGAGCCAGCGCCAGCGACGTCGACAGATTGGTCGTGTCGAACTGGCCGAGCGCGAAATAGGGTACCAGCTTGATGGCGTTGATGATGGCAAAAAAACGCACGCTGGTTCCGGTATAGATCCTTGGGTCCTGGCGGAGCGGCAGGGTGTAAATCTGATAGGGAGGCCCTCCGGCATGCGAAACAAAACTGGTGAACCCGGCCAGCGCGCCCCAAAGTGCTCCCTGGGCAGGCCTGTGCCCGCGCGCTACCTGCTGGTTGCCGGTGCGGGCCGCGGCGATGCTCTGCGCCACGAAGCGCCAGACAAACCACAGCGCCACTGCGCCAACGATCAGCCTGATCATCGGAACGGTCACCCAGGCGGCGGTGATCCAGCCGATGGCAATGCCCGCAAGCGCGCCGGGGACCATGATGACAAGTGTCCTGGTGTCCTTGTGGCTGCGCCAGGTCCACAAACTGATAATATCCATGACAACCAGGATCGGCAGCAGTATGGCGGCGGCTTGCACGGGTGAAATTGTCAGAGCCATCAGCGGCACGCCGAGCAGCGCCATGGCGCCGCCAAAGCCGCCTTTGGAAAGACCGACCATGATCACGGCCGGAATGGCGGCGGCATAGAAGTACGGGTCAGTCATCATCGGGGTGGTTGATCCTTGTGCCGCGCCGGTCTATCCCGTTTGCATTCAATTGGCCATATCGGCTTTCACCGCTGGCCCTGACAGGAACTCTCATGACAGATCCGATCAAACGTTGCCGCCTCGTCCTTGTTACACCGGATATAGCCGATGCCGCCGAATTGGCGGCGGTGACTGCTGACGCGCTGCGCGGCGGTGATGTCGCCTCGGTCATTGTTCCCCAGCACGCGCTGGACGAGAAAAGTTTTCAGAAGCGGTGCGAGGCGCTGGTCCCGGTTATCCAGGCCGCGGGCGCCGCGGCTCTGGTTGCGGGCGACTCCCGGGTCGCGGGCCGGGTCCGGCCTGACGGCCTGCATATCGAGGTTGGCCCAACCGCAATGGCGGAAGCGGTCGCGCGTCATGCGCCCGGATTGATCGTCGGCGGCGGCAACGCGCGGGAGCGTCATGCTGCGTTGTCGATCGGTGAGGCGCAGCCTGATTACATCATGTTCGGTTCGATTGCCGGCGACATCAAGCCGGAGCCGCATTCCAAGAATCTGGCGCTTGCTGAATGGTGGGCGGACATGATCGAGATCCCTTGCGTGGTGATGGGTGGAACCAGCACAGCCTTCGTGGAAGATATGGCGCAGACCGGGGCCGAATTCATTGTCTTCGGACAGGCGGTTTTCTCCAATCCGGCCGAGGCCCCGCGCATAGTCGCGGAAATAAATGCAATCCTTGACGAAAAAGCGCCACGGTTTGGCCGATAATGCGCGAAAACCCTGACCCCGATATTTCGGTCGCCCACAGGTCTTCCGCCATGCTCTACAAATCATCCCGCCTGCTGCCGCTGGCATTGTTGCTGACATTGGCAAACGGAACCGCGCAAGCGCAGGACGGTTCGGGTGGCGACAAAGCCTTGGCTGGGGTCGCAGAAGCGGCGCCTGTCACAACGGGTGCCGATCAGGACAATGCGTCTGAGGATGCGACGGTGCGGGCCTTCGGCGCCTTTCAACGCGGTTACTATCTCACGGCAATGGAACTGGCGCTGCCGCGTGCGCAGCTGGGCGATCCCGCGGCCCAGACCCTGGTCGCAGAACTGTTTGCGGCAGGTCTGGGTGTGGCGCGCAGTATGGATGATGCGGCCTTCTGGTATGGTCAGGCCGCCGAAGGCGGCGATGCGTCGGCTCAGTTCAAGTATGGCGTGATGCTGCTTGAGGGCAGATATGTGGAGGCGGACAAGGCCAGGGCCGAAGAGTTGATGAAAAAGGCGGCCGACGCCGGCAATGCCTTCGCGCAGTTCAATCATGCGCAAGTGCTGGTTTCGCAAAAGCCGGGTGACGCAGGCATTCTGGAGGCGCTGCCTTACTTTGAGAAGGCTGCGGACCAGGGCGTTCCGGATGCCCAATACGCGCTGGCCCAGATTTACAGCAACACCGTCGGCGTTCCCGAAGAGAAACGGGCTCGGGCCCGGGAATTCATGGAAAAAGCGGCGCGAGCCGGTTTTGACACCGCACAGCTTGACTATGCCATCTGGCTGATCGACGGGATCGGTGGTCCCAAGGACTATGAGAACGGATTTCGGTGGATGCAGATTGCCGCAAACCGGGGCAATGTGGTGGCGCAAAACCGGATGGCGGTGCTGCACATCAATGCGATCGGGACCAGCGGCGATCCGGTGGAGGCAGCCAAATGGTACATCCTGTCGCGCCGTGCCGGCTATGATGACCGGTCGCTTGACGATTTCTATCAGGGGCTGACTGAAGAGGAACAAAAACAGGCGATTGATGCCGCAAACCGGTTCGGCAAGCGCTGAACCGGCATTTTGAAACGCTCTGATCAAGCGCCAGACTTGAAAAGCTGAGCCATTTGTGGTCTTGAGGCCGCCAAGCGGCGCCGAAAACCGGGCCGGATCAAGCTGACGCGGAATGCTCCCATGAAAATCAACGGAAATGAAATTCGCCCCGGCAACGTGCTTGAGCACAATGGCGGCCTGTGGGCCGTGGTGAAAACCAATGCTGTCAAGCCCGGCAAAGGCGGCGCCTTCAACCAGGTCGAGATGAAAAATCTCATCGACGGCACCAAGCTCAACGAACGGTTCCGGGCTTCGGAAACGGTTGAGCGCATCCGGCTTGAACAGAAGGACTTCCAGTTCCTTTACGAGCAGGGTGAAGCGCTGGTGTTCATGGATCTGGAAAGCTACGAGCAGCTTGAGCTGCAAAAGGAATTCGTCGGCGATCGCCGCGCCTTCCTTCAGGACGGCATGATGGTGACGGTTGAGCTTTATGAAGACCGGCCGATTGGTATCGCCCTGCCTGATCACGTGACCCTGGCAATCGCGGAAGCCGATCCTGTGGTCAAGGGCCAGACCGCGGCGTCGTCCTACAAGCCCGCGATCCTGGAAAATGGCGTGCGCATTCTCGTGCCGCCGTTTATTTCGTCAGGCGAGCGGGTGATTGTCGACACGAACGAGCTGACTTATCTGCGTCGCGCCGACTGAAATTGATCCAGGTGCGAAACGGATCGCGCCGCCGACATCAAGGAATGAAATAGATGGCGCGTTCAGCCCTTCTCAACGTGATGGTTCAGTCCGCGCTCAAGGCCGGGCGTTCGCTGGCGCGCGATTTTGGCGAAGTTCAGAATCTTCAGGTCTCGCTCAAGGGCCCGGCGGACTATGTCAGCCAGGCTGACCGCAAGGCCGAGACCATCATCAAGACCGAGTTGCTGCGCGCCCGCCCGACCTATGGCTTCATGGGCGAGGAGAGCGAAGAGCAAACCGGGACTGACGGCGCCCATCGCTGGATTGTCGACCCGCTTGATGGTACGACGAATTTTCTGCACGGCATGCCGCATTTCGCCGTGTCGATTGCGCTTGAACGCAATGGCGAGATCGTGGCCGGCGTCATTTACAATCCCGCGACCGACGAGCTTTATACGGCCGAACGCGGCGGCGGCGCGTTCTTGAACGATCGCCGTCTGCGCGTGGCAGCCCGCAAGGCGATGTCGGATGCGGTGATTGGCACCGGTGTCCCGCATCTGGGACGCGGCCATCACGGCAAGTTCCTAGTCGAATTGCGCCATGTCATGGGCGAATGCGCGGGCATCCGGCGCATGGGCGCCGCAGCGCTGGATCTTGCCTATGTCGCAGCCGGCCGGCTCGACGGGTTCTGGGAAAAACCGCTCGAACCCTGGGACATGGCTGCGGGACTCATTTTGATCCGTGAAGCGGGCGGGTTTGTCTCCGATGTAACCGGCGGTACCGACATGTTCGGCACGAAGTCGGTCGCGGCGGGCAACGAGTATGTGCTCAAAGGTCTTCTGGAGCTGGTAAAGCGGCCTGTTCCAACGGCCTGATCCTGCCGTCACGGCTTTGTTTTAAAAGCATGCTTTCATTTCCGCCATAATATCGGCTAGTCTTTGCACAATCTTTTGATTTGGGACAAAGGCCAGGACGGACAACGCATGGCAAAACTGACATTGTCTGGATGGGGTATCTCTGAAGACGGCAGCGGAGCCGACCCGCATAAACTTTCCAGTCCGCTGGTGTTTTTCTGGAGCATGATGATCTTTCTCATCCTCTCCGGTTTCGTCGCGGCAATCCTGTACCGGCAAATACAAACCGCGTTTCTCGCCAATCCCGGACTTAACGGATTGATCCTCGGGGTGCTGGCGGTCGGGGTGTTGCTCGTCTTCACCCATGTGATCAGGCTGCGCCCGGAAGTGCGCTGGGTCAATTCGCTGCGCGCCACAGGCGACGCGGAAAAAGTTGGTCGCGACCCGGTACTGCTGGCTCCGATGCGAGCCCTGATCGGTCGCCGCCAGTCGATGGCGCTGTCGACCTCCTCGCTGCGATCCATTCTTGATTCAATCGCAACCCGTCTTGATGAATCGCGCGACACATCGCGGTATCTGATCGGACTTTTGGTGTTTTTGGGCCTGCTCGGCACATTCTGGGGCCTGCTTGGCACGATCGGATCGATCAACCAGGTGATCCAGTCGCTCGATCCGGGGACCGGAGGCACCGAGGATGTGCTATCAACGCTGAAAAGCGGCCTGTCGGCTCCGCTGGATGGAATGGGCACGGCGTTTTCCTCATCGCTCTTCGGCCTGGCAGGATCGCTGGTTCTCGGGTTTCTCGACTTGCAGGCGGGGCGCGCCCAGAACCGGTTTTACACCGAGCTTGAAAACTGGCTTTCGACCATGACAGATCTCGATTCGGACGTGGCCTTGCCGTCCGACAGCGCCGGAACGACAGAAGAAATCCGCATGCTGTCGGAGCGGATGCAGAAGATGTCGCAGGATTCCGGCATGACCCCGCGCACCACCGCGGCAATGGCAAGCCTTGCCGAAGGCATACAGGGCCTGGTCAAGAACATGCGCAACGAACAGCAGATGCTTCGCGACTGGATCGAGGCGCAGCAGGTGGAAACGCGGCGGTTGCGCGAGACGCTCGACAAGCTCGCCGACAAGATCGGGGACAAGTAGGCCATGGCGCTGGCGCGAAACCGGCGGCGGGAGCATGCGGTCGACTACTGGCCGGGATTTGTCGATGCGTTGTCGACATTGCTGCTGGCCATCATGTTTCTGCTCACGGTGTTCGTGCTGGCGCAATTCTTTCTGTCGCGCGAAATTTCGGGCCGTGACCAGGTGCTCAACCGGCTCAACAGCCAGATCAACGAACTGACCCAGCTTCTGGCGCTGGAGCGTTCGGGCAAGCAGGACCTTGAGGACACGCTGGCCAACCTGCAGGCTTCGCTTTCAGAATCCGAAAGTGACCGGTCAAGATTGCAGGAGCTGCTGGCCAGCGGGTCGGGTGCAAGCGCGGCGGCTGAAGAACGCATCGGAAGCCTGACCGAAACGCTCGATGCCGAGGAAAAGGTTTCCCAGCGGGCTCTCAATCAGGTCGATCTGCTGAACCAGCAGATTGCCGCGCTGAGAACCCAGCTCGGCGCGCTCGAGGATGCGCTCGAGGTCTCGGAGAGCAAGGACAGGGAGAAGCAGGCCAAGATCGCCGATCTCGGACGGCGGCTCAATGTTGCGCTGGCCCAGCGCGTCCAGGAGCTTAACCGTTACCGGTCCGACTTCTTCGGCCGGCTGCGGGAAATCCTGTCCAGTCGCGAGGACGTGCGCGTGGTCGGCGACCGTTTCGTGTTCCAGTCCGAGGTGCTGTTTCCATCGGGCGGCAACGAGCTCAATCCCGCCGGGCAGGAACAGATGGCCAAGCTCGCAACCGCCATCAACGAGCTTTCCCGCGAGATTCCCGAGGAAATCAACTGGGTGCTGCGCGTCGACGGGCACACCGACAATGTGCCGTTGTCAGGCAATGGCCGTTATGCCGACAACTGGGAACTCTCCAGCGCCCGCGCCACTTCGGTGGTCAAATACCTGATTTCGCAAGGGGTACCCGCCAATCGCCTGGTGGCGGCCGGCTTTGGCGAATTCCAGCCGATTGCCGAAGGCGATAGCGATACGGACCGCGCCACCAACCGCCGGATCGAGCTGAAGCTGACCGAGCGGTAATGCTGCTGCAGGGTTTAGGCCACCGACCCGCTGGCCAGTCCGGGAAACACCCGGGCTTTGGGCAATGGGGCTGCCAGCGGGGCGTAATCGGCAGGATCAAAGCGTACAAGACCGCTGAGAAACACCTGATCGCGAATCCCGGCGTCGAGGTCCGCAATCGCGGCTTCGACCGCATCGGCGATCGCTGAAGCCTGGGCGGAATACCGGGCGCTGGCAATAAGCGGCAATGCCGGCGTTTGGGGAGTGGTGGCGAAGATAACGAGATCGTCCGCCGCCGGTTCATGGCGCTTTGCCAGTTGCCATGTGACGGCATCGATCGACGCCCAGTCAGCCTTGCCTTCCGCAACGGCCCGGATTGATGCGCGGTGCGATCCGGTTTGAAGCGGTTCGGGCAAAGATGCATGCCCGCTGTTGGCAAGCAGCCGGACCGGGGCTGCGAAACCTGATTGCGAGTGAACCATGTTGAAGGCAAAGCGCTTGTTGGCAAGGTCGCCCGGATTATCCGGCGTGGTGTTCTTGCGCGCGACAAGCACACTGAAATAATGGCCGGGGCTGGCGCCGGTGGCCGCATGGGCCGGGGTGCCTATGAGCGTCACCTTGCCGGTGAGCCGTGTCGCATAGGGGTAGCCGCAGGTCTGCGACAGGATGAGGTCGGGCTGAAGCCAAAGCGGTTCGGGGTCGTCACTGCGCTCAAGCGCTGCGGGAGCGGCAATTCCTGCATTTGACAGGCGCTTGCGAATTCCCGCCCACACGGCATCGGTGGCTTGCCGGATTTCCGGCCAGTCATACATCGGCAGGGCGGCGACGCCGGTCATGGCGCTACCGCCTTGTTTTGAGATGCCGTCACTTGGTTTCGCCACCCCGTCCACGCCGGCGCTCGATCGGCCAGGCGACAGGTTCCTTGGGTCGGAAGCCGAAGCGGCGAAACACCTCCCAGTAGCTTTCATAGCGGTAGCCGCCGTTCATGCGCAGAAAGCGCGACCGGTTCTCCCGGAAGAACTCCGGAATGCGGTACCAGGCCAGCGACGGATAGGCATGATGCACCGAGTGAAAGTTGTTGTTGAGAAACAACAGGCTCAGCGGACCACGGGATTCGATGATCACCGAGCGCTGGTTTGCCTTCTCGACCGCCTGGTGCTCAATGAACGAGCGCACCATCAACAGTCCCATGCCGAAATAGGCGGCGACAAAATAGCCCAGCGGCGGAAGACTGCCGTAGTTGCTGACGAGCCAGAACAGCAAGGCTACTGCCAGAAAATGACGCAGCCATATCGTAAGAATGTTGCTGTCGCCGACCTTGATGCGAACGAACTCACTGCGGATGAACCCGATTGTGGCGAGGGCCGGGCCGAGCGTCATCCGGCCAACAAGTGTGTTGTTGGCGACGAGCGCGCTTTGAAACCAGGCCGGCAGCGACACCCATATATCCCGGTCGAGATAATAGCTCTCCGGGTCGTCATAAGGGTCGGTGATGTTTTCGTTGATATGGTGGGTGAGATGGCAGGATTTGAAGCGCAGGTAAGGCACCAGCACTCCGATTGGTGGGGCGATCAGGAAATCATTGAGTTTCTGGTTCCTGAATGGATGACCGTGTAGGAATTCATGTTGTAGCGAGGAATGCAGCGTAATCGTAGGGATGAGCAAAAGGACACGCAATGTGTCCGGCAGTTCAACCCACCCAAACGTCAGCAACAACCACACAGCATAGCAAACGCCTGCCAGAAGCAGGGTCCGCCACTCCGCGTCATTCCGCATCGTGGATACACCTTCTGAATGTTCCCGTTATAACCCGCGGACAGGCGTCCCCACCTCCGCGTGGCTTCCAGACGAACACCCGATGATTACCCTTATTCGGGAATTTTCACAAGATTGTTACGTTTGTTTTTCAAACGTGTTCATCGGCAAGGCGTTCACTTCCGGGCCTGGCTTCAAGGGAAAGTGCCTCGGCGCCGTGCTCGAACTGCAACCGTGCAAGGCGGGCATAGAGTCCGCCGCGCGACACCAGTTCGGCATGGGTGCCCTCCTCGACGATCTGCCCCTTGTCCATGACCAGAATGCGATCGGCACGCAGCACGGTGGCCAGCCGGTGGGCGATGACAATGGTCGTGCGATTCTGCATCAGGCCTTCCAGCGCCTTCTGAACCAGTTTTTCATTCTCCGCATCGAGTGCGGATGTGGCCTCGTCGAGCAGCAGGATTGGCGCATCGCGCAGGATTGCCCGGGCGATCGCGACGCGCTGGCGCTGGCCGCCGGAAAGCGTGATGCCGCGTTCGCCGACCGGCGTTTCATAGCCCTTGTCGAGCGCCAGGATGAAGTCATGCGCCTGGGCGGCCACCGCGGCGGCTTCAATGTCGGCCTGGCTCGCGCCCGGCCTTCCAAAGGCGATATTGCTGCCGACGCTGCCGGCGAAGATGGTTACATCCTGCGGCACGAGAGCGATGCGGGCGCGCACCTCGGCCGGGTCGGCATCGCGGATATCGACATGATCGATCAGCACTGACCCCGAGGTCGTGTCGTAGAATCTCAGGATCAGGGAGAACAGGGTGGATTTGCCGGCGCCGGAAGCGCCGACCACGGCAATGGTCTCGCCGGGTCGGACATGAAAGCTGGTGCCGGTCAGCGCCGAGGTGTCGGGCCGGGCCGGGTAGGAAAAATGCACATCCTCAAAGCGAATGTCGCCCAGCGCAGGCATAGGCAGCGGCTTGGGCGAAGCCGGAGCGCGGATCTCGGGCACTTCGTCAAGCAGTTCGCTCAATCGTTCGGCGGCGCCGGCAGCCTGTGACAGTTCACCCCAGACCTCCGACAGCGCGCCGAGGCTGCCTGCGGCAAACACCGAATAGAGCAGAAACTGGCCGAGCGTTCCGGGCGACAATTCTCCCGACAGCACCGATTGCGCGCCATACCAGAGCACCGCAACAATGGAGCCAAAAGCCATGGCAATGGCAAAGCCGGTCAGGATGGAACGCGCCAAAATTGACTTTCGGGCTGCGGTGAAGGCCTGTTCAACGGCTTTGCCGAAGCGGGCCTGTGAGCTTTTTTCGGTGTTGAAGGCCTGAACGGTGCGAGTTGCGCTGATGGCCTCGCCGGCAAAGGTCATGGCTTCGGCCAGACTGTCCTGGGCTTCACGCGAGCGCTTGCGCACCCTGCGGCCGAACCCGACCAGCGGGAAGACGATCAGCGGAATGGCCCCGAGAACCAGGCCGGAAAGTTTCGGCGAGGTGATGAACATCATCCCGCCCGCACCTACACACAAAATGGTGTTGCGAAGCGCGAGCGATGCTGTGGCGCCAACGGTCGATTTGATCTGGGTGGTGTCGGCAGTAAGTCTCGAGACGATTTCGCCCGACCGGTTGGCATCATAGAAGGCGGCAGACAATTGCGTGACGTGGTCAAACACGTCACGGCGGATATCGGACACCACGCGCTCGCCAAGGGTGATGACAAAATAGTACCGGCAGGCCGACGCGATGGCGAGCATGATGGCAATCCCTGCCAGCATCGAGAAATAGCTGTTGATGAAACCGGCATCCTGCGCGGAAAAGCCATGGTCTATCATCCGGCGTATCGCCATCGGCAACGACAGCGTGGTGACAGCCGCCATCAGCAAGAAGATCAATGCTCCGATCACCAGATGCGGGTAACGCCTTACATAAGGGGCGAGACGGGCGAGCGGGCGCATCGACCGGCGCGCGGTTCGATTGGTGTCGGATTGTTCAGCCACGTCTTCTCCTGCAAAGCGTATTCGATGATCCCGCGAGCCTGCAAAAATGGAGGCGGGCCTTGTTATCGATTGAGCCTTCATGTATAGGCTCGCCATCGAATTGGGAAGTCGTTGACCTGACGGACACCGGCTTCATTTATGTGTTTGGCCAAAATGCCGCAAGCTAAGCTGCGCAGGGGCCTCCCAAAGGCAGGACAAAGAAGATGAAGTCGAACATCCATCCCGACTACCACATGATCAAGGTTGTCATGACCGACGGCACCGAATACATGACCCAGTCAACCTGGGGTGCCGAAGGCGACACCATGAACCTCGAAATCGATCCGAAGTCGCATCCGGCATGGACCGGCGGCAACCAGCAGATGCTGGACCGTGGCGGTCGTCTTTCGAAGTTCAAGAAGCGCTTCGAAGGTCTCAGCCTGTAATCATTTCGGCCAATGCCGGATACCGAAAGCCCGCCAGCGCAAGCCCGGCGGGTTTTTTGCATTGCATTAAACCTCCACCTTCGGTGGAGGACTGGACAAGTTCTACATTTTTGGAAAGAGACCTCCACGCTTGAACCATTGCAGTGGTTTTCAAGACAAGCATGGAGGTTTTTATGGATAAAAATCATCTATCACACAGCACTTGGGACTGTAAATATCACGTGGTATTTGGCAGCAAGTACCGCACCAAGCGGCTTTACGGGGATTTGCGCATGGAATTGCGCGATCAGTTTGTGAAGTTGGCCAGCCAAAAGGGATGCCACATTGAGGAAGGGCACTTGATGCCTGACCATGTGCATATGCTGATCTCGATCCCACCGAAATTCTCGGTGGCGCATATTGTGGGATTTCTGAAGGGTAAGACGGCGCTCTATGTAGCGCATAAATATGCGCGGAAGCGCCGCTACAAGGGCTACCATTTTTGGGCACGCGGATATTTCGTATCGACGGCCGGCTATCATGAGGAGGTCGTCAGACGTTATATCCGCAATCAAGAAAAGCAGGATAAGTCGTCTGACTACGCAGACCTGTTCAAACCCAGTTATTAAAACCCAACAAAACCACTTCCAGTGGTTCAAGCGAAGCGTTTCAAACCTCCACCTTTGGTGGAGGTCACTGACTTGTGCTTTCGGGCGGCGTCTGGCTGGAAGCTGCCCGTGACAAAAAAAAGTCCGCGATTTTGTCGCGGACCCTGGATGCATTCCCATATCGGGTGAAGGGGTAATTCAGCGCTTGCTGAAAACCGTCTGCAGCAGCAACTGCTGGGCCTGGACCGAATTTTCGTTGTCCGGCTTCAACGCAGCCGCTTCGGCGGGACGGTAGATCTCGCGATCAAGAATGGCCACGCGGTTCTGGATGCGCAACGAACGCTCGACAAGATCGCGGAAGCTATCCGGCAAATCGGACCAGCCCTGCGCCGTCCTGTCGCAATTGAAGCTGTCGAGGCGCACCTTGTTCTTCTCGGCCAGAACCTGATCGCGGTTCATCTCGCCATTGTTGACTGCGCGTTGCAAAAGCAGCCACGAGGCCATCTGCATCAACCGGGTGGTCAGCCGCATGGACTCCGCAGCGTAGAGAACGCCTGCCATGCGGGGCAGCGCTTTGGAAGCGGTGCGACCGGGGCCGTCGAGATAATTCGCGGTTTCCTCAACCAGTCCCATTCCTTCGGCATAAAGCGCCTTGAATTGGGCTGAATTGGCCATGCGGTCTGCGAGATTGACGGTGTTGAGGCTGGTTTCAGACATTGGCCGGACATTCCTGATTACAAAAAACTGTTTTAGGCGGCTGTTGCGAGGCGTCAGATATTGCTGCCGAGCCCGTATATCCTGAACTCCTGCCGTCTTTCCGGCAAGCCTATTCTTAAGAAAGGGTTAACACGCCCGCGGGCCTTGGAAGCCGCAATTTGGGACTGTTTTCGGGATGTAAAACGGCAGGTTTGCCTGTCTGAGGGTACCTGTTTTCAGTCCGGGAAGGCAAGCTTCATGGCGCAATGGCCGGACCAAAAAAAGAGCCGCATCAGCGGCTCTCAAGAGTTTAACAGGGAGGCGTCAAACAATTCGACCCGAGGTCAAATTGTCAAATCCAGGAAGCCCGGATGCCTATAGTAAAGACTTGTAAAGCTTAACCGAAGCTTAACAAAGAGCGTTTTTCCCGCAAGAGTTTGCATATGTTGAATTATTTTGATTTGAACAGGTCCTCTGCAACGCTGCGGCTGGAGGTTTTTGCGCATTTGTCTGCTTCCAGTCTGGTGATCTCCTCTTTCAAAACAGCGATTCGTTCCTCAAGTTCCCCTGCGGAAAGGAATGTCAGGTCGCAGCCGATTTCATGAAGCTTCCTGGGTTTCGGGCGGTCATCATCTGCAAACATGGTTTCTGTCTCCCGTTGGGCTCTGGTCTGGTCGGACAATTTCCAACCGGCATTGCCGTCACCCTAGCCTGAGCCTAAATTGCGGAAAAGTGGCAGCAGGAGAATGATGTGATGCGTGCAATCGAGATCCGCAAACCGGGGGGACCTGAAGTCCTTGCGCTGACAACACGGCAACAGCCGGTTCCCAAGCAGAGCGAACTGCTGATCAAGGTCTTTGCGGCCGGTATCAATCGTCCCGATTGCCTTCAGCGGCAGGGCGCCTATCCGCCGCCGCCGGGGGCTTCGGATATTCCCGGTCTTGAAGTTGCCGGCGAAGTCAGTGCGGTGGACGCTGCGGTCAAGCGCTTCAAGCCGGGTGATCGCGTCTGTGCTCTGGTGACTGGCGGCGGCTACGCGGAATTCTGTTGCGTGGACGAAACCAACGCATTGCCCGCGCCCGGCAGCCTGACCATGACCGAAGCAGCGGCCATCCCCGAAACCTTCTTCACGGTCTGGCACAATGTGTTCCAGCGCGGTGCGCTCAAGCAGGGAGAGACATTCCTGGTTCATGGCGGAACCTCGGGCATCGGAACAACCGCCATTCAGCTTGCCAAGGCGTTCGGCGCCAGGGTGTTGGCAACGGCCGGCTCAGAGGCGAAATGCGCGGCAATGCGGGATCTGGGCGCGGATCTGGCCATCGACTATCGGCAGAGTGATTTTGTCGAGGCGGTGAAACAGGCAACCGACGGCAAGGGTGCCGACCTGATTCTCGATATGGTCGGTGGCGACTATATCAACCGGAATTATCAGGCCGCGGCGATCGAAGGCAGAATCGTCCAGATCGCCTTTCTGCGAGGCCGCAAGGCGGAAGTTGATTTCTCGCTGCTGATGATGAAGCGGCTCACTCACACGGGATCGACATTGCGGGCGCGCGATATAGCCTTCAAGGCCCGGATCGCCGATGAGCTGCGCCAGCATGTCTGGCCACTGCTGAACGAACGCCAGGTGCTGCCGGTGATGGATTCGATCTTTCCTATGGATCAGGCGTCCGCGGCGCACCAGCGGATGGAGGATGGCGACCACATCGGCAAGATCGTGCTCGACATGACATGACGATCGTCGCCTGCTGCCTCAATCGTCATGCGTTGTTGCGCGCGGATCAAGATTGATCGATTCCGGCGTTGCCGAACGTGCGGATGGCGTCGAGGAGAAGTTCTCGCGCTCTTCGGCGGGAATTGCCGCGCGGATGCGGGAGCGGACGATGGCGTAAACGGCAATCGCGACATGGGCGGCGGCTGTGACCGCAAACAGCATATAGGTGTTCTGCGCCATGGCGATACCACCAATGAGCGGGCCTATGATGGTGCCGATCCCGTAGAGCAGCAGCAACCCGCCCGACACGGTGACAAACTTGTCGCTTGCGGCAAAGTCGTTGGCATGGGCAACGGTGATGGAATAGAGCGTGTAGGACATCGCGCCGTAGAGCGAAATCAAGCCGTAGAGGACGCCGATGCCGGATGGCTTTATCATCGCAATGGCGAGGCCTGAAACCCCGGCAACCGCTGCGAGGCCCGCCAGGACATAGCGTCGATCCATGCGGTCGGACATGCGGCCTGCGGGCAATTGCATGACAGCGCCCGAGAAGATCGTGATCGACATCATGGTGGCGATGGTCAGTGTGGTCAGCCCGACATCGGCGCCAAAGACCGGTGCCAGCGTGCCAAACGCGCCATTGGCAACGCCGATCAGGAGGATCGAGACGAAGGACACCGGTGAATTCCGGTAAATCATCCCGAGATCGAGCTTGATCTCCTTGAGCGGCGCCGGACTGGACGCGGTGGACACCGCTGTCGGAAGCAGCGCCAGACAATAGAGGATGCCGGCGATGATGAAAAAGGTCGTTTGGGTGATGTCACCCAGGGCGATGCTCATCTGCCCCGCGACAATGGCGACATAGGTGACTGTCATGTAGAGCGAGAAAATCAATCCCCGGGTTTCATTGGTCGCACGCTCGTTGAGCCAGCTCTCGATAATCATGAAGGCGGCGGCGATCGAGAAACCGGTGACCACCCGAAGCAGGATCCAGGAGACCGGATCAACCAGCAAACCGGTCAGCAGTGCGATGATGGCGATCGTTGCGGAAAACGCCGAGAACGCCCGGATATGGCCGATGCGCCGCACCAGTCTCTGCGAAAAGATGCAGCCGAGCACGAAACCGGTGGCCCAGCTCGTGCCGAGAAGCCCGAGTGCTGTGGGGGAGAAGCCTTCGGCAGAGCCGCGCATGGGCAGCAGCAACCCGTGCAGACCGTTGCCGGCAAGCAGAAAAGCCGTCCCGAGCAGCAAGGACAAAACGGGAAGAAGATTGCGGCGCATGAGAATCCGGTGTGTAAGAGCGTTGCAGATATCGAGCGAACCGGGAATCAATGACCGGACGACAAGCCTAGCTGATCGACTCTGATCATGACAGGTTTATGGCTGGATTGAGAAAGGCGCGGTTCATGGCGACAAAAATACTGCTTGTTCTGGTTCTGGTCGCCATGGGACTGCACCTGATCAAGCCATTCGGGCTTCCTGGCCTGCGGAGGCGGGCGGATGTCTGGAAAATCGCCCTTGTCCTCATTTTTTCCATGATGATGACGCTGGTTCTTCGTCCCTGATAAACTTGGCCACATGCTCGGCCCAATGCCTGTAGCCAAGCGCATTTGCATGAAATCCATCGACGGCGAACCCCTCCGGTCCGTCCACCGGCAGCGGGTCGAGCGCAGTGGCATATCGTTCCTGGCAAAGCTGTGCGCCGACGGTGTTGATGATCCGGACACGCATGGCAAGAATGAACGCCAGCGAACCCGGCAATGCCGGTACATCCGTCATGGAGACGACCGGTGACCAGTAGAGCTTCGCATCGGGCCAACGGCTGTGTGCGGCGTAAAGCAGGCCGCCGAAGTCTTTCTTGAAGCGCGATCTGGTGATGTAGTTCTTGGCGTCATTGGTGCCGACGGCCAGGATAACATGGGTGAAATCCCGCTCCTCGATATTGGCAACCACATAATCGCGAACCTGGGAGGCAGTGGCAGAATTGGCCCCGGCATTGCGCCAGGAGACCGGTTTGCCGGTCATCCGGTTCAGGCACACGGCAAGCTGCGGTCCGAGCGTGTCCTCGATGCGATCGGCACCGACGCCGGCGGCGGAGGAATCGCCGATGACCAGCACACGGATTTCAGCCGGTCCGTCGCCAATCTGGCCCTTTGGCCGGCCGCGCGGCGGCGGGAGGCGCGGGGCGGTTTTTCGTACACCGATGCCCTTGAACACGGCAACCGGCAGAAGCAACCAACTGATGAGGCCTGAAAGGAAACTGTTCATGGGCGGTATCGTATCAGCCTGTCCTGGTCATCATGCTTGCGAACGTCGCACACCCTAAAATGAAGCCCGCCGTATTTCTACGGCGGGC